>Ga0308160_10000102_pt1 | contig 249016 bp, 213 predicted proteins | sample PhyFR1_FD_201036 | JGI IMG/M metagenome (GOLD analysis project Ga0308160, IMG submission 201036) | Phyllosphere microbial communities from UC Gill Tract Community Farm, Albany, California, United States - DLSLF.R1 | ecosystem: Host-associated > Plants > Phyllosphere > Unclassified | place...
CCAAATCGACGCAAACCGTCAGCACCCAGGGCGGCATGCCCGGCGCCCAGGACGCCATCGCGCTGCTGACCGCCGACCACAAGGAAGTCTCGGACATGTTCGAGCAGTTCGAGAACCTGAGCGACCGCGCCAAGGCCACCAAGGCCAAGCTGACCAAGAAAATCTGCGACGCCCTGATCGCCCACACCACCATCGAAGAAGAAATCTTCTACCCGGCGGTGCGTGAAGCGCTGAAGGAAGGCGACGACATGGTTGACGAGGCCGTCGTCGAGCACGCCTCGGCCAAGGACCTGATCCAGCAGCTGCAGGAAATGGACCCGGACGACGATCTGTACGACGCCAAGGTCAAGGTGCTGAGCGAGCAGATCGACCACCACGTCGAGGAAGAAGAAGAGGAAATGTTCAAGCAGGCGCGCGCGACCAAGCTGAACATGGTGGCACTGGGCCAGGAAATGGCGCAGCGCAAGCAGGAAATCCTGGCGACCCTGTAATTCTCACGCCGACGGTGCATGCGCCGTATGTGAGTCAAGTAATGAAAAAGAGATGGCGCCGCGAGGCGCCATCTCTTTTTTGTCCCCTGTTTTTATGTCCCCTGTTTTTATGTTCCCTGAATTCCTGCTCAGGTCGCGGCTTGCGGCAGCGGTTCGGCCAGCCGCTCGAGCAGGGCCGCCAGCTCGACCGGCTTGACCAGATGCAGGTCGAAGCCGGCCTCGAGCACCCGGCGCTGGTCCTCCGCCAGGCCATAGCCGGTGAGGGCGATCAGGCGGATCTCGCGGGTCTGGACGTCGCCGCGCAGGCGGCGCGCCACTTCGTAGCCATCGATGCCGGGCAAGCCGATGTCCACCAGCGCCACGTTGGGCAGGCGTGCGGTGGCGATCTTGACGCCGTCCAGGCCGTCGCGCGCCTGCAAGACCGAGTAGCCATAGGATTCGAGCATGGTCGCCATCATCTCGCGGCCGTCGTCGTTGTCTTCGATCAGCAGGATGACCGGCTTGCTGCCCGGCGCATCGATGCCGGCGGCTTGTTCCAGGCGCTGGGCCGGGTCGGTGCGCGGCAGGCGGATCTGGAAGGTGCTGCCGCTGCCGGGGCCGGCGCTGCTGGCCTCCACCTTGCCGCCATGCAGTTCCACCAGGCGCCGCACCAGCGACAGGCCGATCCCCAGGCCGCCCTGCGAACGGTCGATCGAAATCGCACCCTGCACGAACACGTCGAACACGTGCGGCAGCAGGTCGGGCGCGATGCCGACGCCGGAATCGCGCACCGTCAGCACCACGTCCTCGCCCTCGGTGGCGATGGCGATGTCGATCTTGCCGCCGCCCGGCGTGTATTTCAGGGCGTTGTCGATCAGGTTGGTGGCGATCTGCTCGAGGCGGGTGGCATCGCCATCGACCCAGCCCGCCTGCAGGTCGGCATTCAGGGTATAGCCGGCGGTGCGGCCGGTGGCGCGGAAGGTGTCGAGGCAGGCCGCGACCAGGGTCGACATGTCGATCTGTTTGCGCGACAGCAGGATCTTGCCGGACATCGCGCGCGACAGGTCGAGCAGGTCATCCACGATGCGCGAGAGGTGCTGGGTCTGGCGCTGGATGATCAGGCGCGCCCGCGCCACCGCTTCGGCGCCGGCGCTCGACATGCCCAGCAGCGAGGAAGCGCTGCTGATGGCCGACAGCGGGTTGCGCAGCTCATGGCCGAGCATGGCCAGGAATTCGTCCTTGGCGCTGCTCTTGCGTTCCGCCGCGCGCCGCTCTTCCATTTCGCGCACCAGGCGCTTGTTGGTGGCGGTCAGCTCGGTGGTGCGCTGGGACAGTTTTTCGGCCTGGCGCTTGAGCTGTTCGTTCTTGGTTGCCAGCGTCACGAAGACTTGCACCTTGGCGCGCAGCACCTGCGGGATCACCGGGGTGAACATGAAGTCGGCGGCGCCACGCTGGTAAGCCTTGAGGCGGTCGATTTCATCGGCCAGGAAGGCGGTGACGAAGATGATCGGAATGTCGGCCGAGCGCGGGCGCTGGTGGATCGCCTCGGCAGTCTCGAAGCCATCCATGCCGGGCATGTTGACGTCCAGCAGGATCACGGCGAAGTCGTTGCGCAAGACCTGACGCAAGGCGTCCTGACCTGAGCGCGCCGACAAGACTTCATAATTACTTTCCTCGGCCCATTGTTCAAGCAGGCTGGTCAGCGCAAGCAGGCTTGCGGCGTCGTCGTTGACGACAAGGATCTTCGGTTTGTCAGAGTGGGACACGGCGTATTGGCGGGCGTCAGTACAGGTTGCGTAAACGTTGGAGAATAGCAGAGGATGTAGTCCTGCAACAGAATTTCACAAGGATTGTTGCAATTAGTCATGATAACACGCGGTGTGAAGACAAAAAATCAATCGTGCGGAGGATAGCCAAGGGCATCGTTCGGTGCCGCACATACGGTTTTCGCCTCTTGTGCGATATTGGCAACGTGTCTGATTCAACCGTCAATGGAGAGACAGGCGCCAACTTGAAAGGACAGACATGAATATTCAAATTATCGTAAACGACACCCATCACGAAAAATGCTTCCGCGAACTCGTCGGCGAGCCGGTCACCGCTTTGCGCGGCGTGACGCCACAGCAGGCGGAAGCCCTGCGCGACGCCTTCGGCATCAGCACCATCGGCGAACTGGCCGAGCTGAAAGTGGTCAAGTGGGCGCGGGCCATCCGCACCATGGCCACGGCCGAGGCCGAGCCACGCGGATCGGCTGCCAAGGAAAGCCTGCTCGACGATGCCGTCGAGATGACCTTCCCGGCCAGCGATCCGGTGTCGGTGCAATCGAGTATCACCCGCATCGAAGTGCCGCCTGAAAAAGTCGATGCCAGTAGCGATCACCAGGGCGCCTCGGCGATCGAAGCACACAATGAGCAGGCCATCGGCAGCCGCGCCCTCGGGCCGGGTGGCGAACGCAAAGCCGGCGAAGCCTGACCGGCCGTAACACGGCATTGCCACGGGCGCGCCGGGAGACCGGGGCGCCCGTTTTATTTTGTGGCGTGATAGCACGGCGCCACCACGTATTGCAGAAAAATACAATGCGTTACACTTTGCCTTATAACTTTACTTTTCGCCCCTTGGCGATGTGGGAAGGGACTTTTAAGCTGGCAGAAATTTAACAAATTCCCTGCCCATGCCTGCTATTCCCAGTTCCCTGATTTTCCGCCCTGTTCCCACCATGCCGCACAAGACCTTGCTGGCCTTCCGCCAGGATGCCGGCTGGCGCAATAGCGAAGCTGCGCCAGCCGGCGCCCAGCGCGTGGGCGGCCAAGTGCAGTGGGGCACGGCGGTCATGGGGCAGAAGGTGATCGCTATCGTGCGGCTCGAGCTGGCGCCGCCGCAATTCTGTTATGTGTCGGATCTGATCGTCTTGCGCGGCCAGCGCCGCCGCGGCGTCGGTGCCTGGCTGATGGCACAAGTGGAGCGCCATTGCCTGGCGCTGGGGATTCCGCGCGTGGTGCTGCAGCCGAACAGTGACTCCGCAGCCTTTTACCAAAAGCTGCAGTTCGTGGCCGACCCCCTGGCGGCCGGTTTCCTGAAAAAGGAGCTTGGCCCGGTTCGGCGCGGCACGCTGGCATTTTGAGGCCGTGTCCGATCAAAATAAAAAATGCCCACACGAAGTGGGCATTCTTATATGTGGAACGAGATCGTATCAACGATGCTGGGCCAGCTCCACCGGCGGCACCGTCGAGGGCGTCGGCAGCGGCGGCTTGACCGCCTGGGCCGCCTGGCGCGCAGCGCTGCCATTGGCACAGAAGCGGTTCTTGCCGGCGCGCTTGGCTTCATACAGCGCGTAGTCGGCGATGCTGATCAGGTCGGACACGGTTTCGGCATCGTCAGGATACAGGCTGATGCCGATACTGGTGGACAGGTTCAAGGTCAGGTCGTTGATGAAGTAAGGCTCGGACAAGGCTTCGACCAGCTTGGCGGCAGGACCTTGGGCGTCGGCCAGGCTGTGCACGTCGCCCAGCACCACCATGAATTCATCACCGCCCAGGCGCGACACCGTGTCTTCCTTGCGCGAGTTGGCCAGCAGGCGCTGCGATACCAGTTTCAGGATCTCGTCGCCATACGCGTGGCCATAGGTGTCGTTGATCGCCTTGAAGCCGTCCAGGTCGAGGTACATCACCGCCGCCTTGTGGTGGTTGCGGTTGGCGTGCTGGAGCGCGGTCTCGATGCGGTCTTCCAGCAGGCGCCGGTTGGGCAGGCCGGTGAGGGCATCGTGCAGCGCCAGTTCCTGCTGGGCGCGGCTGTATTGGGCGAGTTCCTTGTACAGCAGGCGCACTTCGAGCATGTTGTGGATGCGCTTGTGCACTTCCAGCAGGTCGAAGGGTTTGCTGATGAAGTCGCGCGCGCCGGCTTCCAGCGCGGCGATCTTGAAACTCGGCTGGGCGGTCAGGGCCAGCACCGGCAAATAGCCACCCTGTTCAATTTCCTTCAGGCCTTTCATGACCTGGAAGCCGTTCAGTCCCGGCATTTGCAGGTCGAGCAGGATCAGGTCGTAGTTGTGCTCCCGGTGCAGCGGACACACCTGCTCCGGCAGCATCGTGGAACTTACATCGGCATAGCCTTCCTCCCGCAATATCTCTTCCATCAATTCGATATTGTCCGGGGAGTCGTCTACCACCAGGATCTTGGCGTTCAAAATGTCTTGTCGGCTCGGCATGCTTAGTCTCGTGAATTCAAGGCTGGCATCGCTTGATGTATTACTTGGATGCCAACTCGGCGCAACATTGCATAGTCTAGCAAATCACCAAGAATTTCTTGTAGGACAGCACCGCGTGCGAGGGTAGGAGCGGCAAGATGGCCGTCAGCGTACGCCGTTCTGTCCCAAAGCGCTGCCCTGGACGCGCTTGACCAGCGGCGCCGACGGTCCGATCACGGAAGCCACCGTGGCGATCAGCTCGGATGGTTCGACCGGTTTCGAGATGTGGGCAGAGAAGCCGGCCTCGAGCGCGCGCAAGCGGTCTTCCGAGCGGGCGAAGGCGGTCAGGGCGATCGCCGGCACCTGGCTGCCTTCTTCGCGCGCCAGCGCGCGCACCCGGTCCAGCAGTTCGAAGCCATCGGTTTCCGGCATGCCGAGGTCGCTGATCAGCAATTGCGGCGGCCTTTCCTTGAACATGGCGATGGCATCGTGTGCGCTGGCCGCCATGCGCACGGTGGCGCCGCAGTCGTTCAGGATGCGCTTGATCAGTTCGCGCGCGTCGCGGTCGTCGTCGACCACCAGCGCATCCACGCCGCTCAGGTCGAGGACGGTCATTTCGGGCGTGCCCGGCGACGGCAGGATCATCGCGCTGCGCGCCGAACGGCCCGGCGCCGGCGCCTGCTGCTTGGCCAGCGGCAGTTCGATCGTGAAGCTGGCGCCCAGGCCTTCGCCCGGGCTGTCGGCGCGCACGGTGCCGCCATGCTGCTCAATCAATTGCTTGACGATCGCCAGGCCCAGGCCGAGGCCGCCATGGCGGCGCGTCATCGAGGCATCCGCCTGGCGGAAGCGTTCGAACACGTGGGTGATGAATTCCGGACGGATGCCGGCGCCATTGTCGCGCACGGTGATCAGCACGCTGCTGTCGTTGCGCTCGAGCTCGATGTCGACCTGGCCGTCGCGCGGGGTGAACTTGATCGCGTTCGACAGCAGATTCCACACCACCTGCTGCAGGCGCGCCGGGTCGCCCGCCACCATGCCGACGTCCGCGGCGTAGCGCTTGCCGATACGGATGTTCTTGGCATCGGCGGCCGGACGCACGGTGTCGATCGCGGCATCGATGAAAGCGGCCGGGGCCACGTTCTGCATGTCGAGCAAGACCTTGCCCGAGGTGATGCGGCTCATGTCCAGCAAGTCTTCGATCAACTGCGCCTGGGCGCGGGCGTTGCGTTCGATGGTCTGCAAGCCGCGCTGCAAGTCGTTCTGATCGCGGCTGCCGCGGCGCAGTACCTGGGACCAGCCCAGGATCGCCGACAGCGGGGTGCGCAGTTCGTGCGACAGGGTGGCCAGGAACTCGTCCTTCATCTGGCTGGTGCGCTCGGCCTCGGCGCGCGCGACGCGCTCGTTTTCGAGCAGCACCTTGCGTTCCTCGGCGGCGCGCTGGGCCGCTTCGTAGAGGCGGGCGTTGTCGATCGCCACCGCGGCCTGGGCCGCGATGCCGCGCACGATGCGCTCGGTGCGTTCGCTGAAGATACCGGCTTCCGGGTGGCCGAAGAACATGGTGCCGAGCGACTCGCCGGAATGCGCCACCACCGGCACCGCCAGGTAGCTGCGCAGCGGCGGATGGGCGCTCGGCAAGGCCTGGAAGCGGGCGTCGAACAGGATGTCGTCCGAGCGCAGCACACCCTGGCCGGCGACGCCGGGTCCGAACAGGCCGCTGACGCCGGGTTCGCCGAAAGCTTCGAATTCGTCCGGACTGGCACCGGACACCGTGAACAGCGAGAACAAATTGCCGCCGCCATTGTCCTGGCCGTGGTACAGGAAGGCGCCGTGGCGCGCCCCGGCAATGCGGGTGGCGGCGTCGGTGACGGCTTGCAGCAGCGAGCGCAGGTCGCGCGTCGAGGCCAGCGTGGTGCCGGTGCTGTTGAGCAGTTCCAGCACCTGCGATTCTTCGCGCAGCGCCTGCTCGGCGCGCTTGACCTGGTCGACGTCGGTGTTCGTGCCGAACCAGCGCAGCACATGGCCGTCGCGGTCGCGCACCGGGTTGGCGCGCACCAGGAACCAGCGGTACTTGCCGTCCTCGCCGCGGATCGGGAATTCCATCTCGAAGGGCTTGCCGCTCTGCAGCGAGGCGCTCCAGCGCTCCATCACGGCCGCCAGCACGCTCGGTTCGCAGGTTTCCTGCCAGCCCCAGCCGACCACCTGGTCGGGCGTGGTGCCGGTGTACTCGAACCAGCGTTCGTTGAACCAGACCATGGCGCCGTCGGCCTGGGCCATCCAGGCCAGCTGGGGAATGGTGTTGGCCAGCGCGCGCAGCACTTCCTCGCTCTGGCGCAGGGCGTCCTCGGCGCCGCGGCGGGTACTGATGTCCTGCACCACGCCGGTCATGCCGAGCATGCCTTCGCGGCGCACCGGGTCGGCATAGTCGGCGCGTCCGACCAGCGCCACCCAGCGCGGCTGGCCGGCATCGTCCAGCAGGCGGCATTCGATGTCCAGGTCCTCATTGCCGGCAAATGCGTCCAGTACCGCGCGGCGCAAACCATCGCGCTCGGCCGGTTCGAGACGGGCGCGCAGTTCGCTCCAGGTGAGCGGCGTGGCTGCCGCCAGGCCGAGGATGGCAGCGGCGCGCTCGCCCAGCAGCACGCGGTCGGTGGCGGTGTTCCAGCGCCAGTCGCCGAGGCGGCCGGCGGCGAGCGCCACCTGCAAATGGGTATTGCCGAGCTGCAGGGCCTGCTGGTCGGACTTGCGGCGGTCGATGTCCTGGAAATACAGGGTCAGGCCGTCGGGCGAGGGATGGACGCGCACCTCGAACCAGCGCTTGAGTGCCGGATAGAAGAATTCCTGGATCGCGGCTTCGCGCGTCGCCATGGTGTGGCGGTAGACGCCCTCGAGGCGGCTGCCGCGCAGTTCGGGGAAGGCGTCCCACAGCGATTGTCCGACCAGGCTGGGGCGCGACTTTTGCAGCGGCGCCAGCATCTCGAGGGCGCGGCCGTTGATGTAGCCGATGCGCCAGTCGTGATCGACCGCGCAAAAGCCATCGCTCAGGCTTTCGAGCATGTTTTCCATGCGTTCGGTGGCGCGCAGCAGGGCGGCGCGCGCGTCCAGCAGGTCCTGGTGCTCCTTGCTCACGGCGCCTCCTCGTTCACGCACGAGGCGGATCGCAGCGCGCCTGGGCCAGCCGGCGCGGAGGGAGGAGGGAAGTTGCCCGTAAACTCAGTCAGGATCATTGTGGGTGGCTCTACGCGCGCGGCCCGCCGCGCGGAATGCGCGGACAGTCCCGCCCTGTGCGCGTGGCAAGCCGTAGCTGGATTTTAGCCCAGCCCCAGCGCTTTGCTGCACACGGTTGACCCATGACCTCAGGCGCGACCCAGCAACGCGGCGGCGACCTGGTCGAGCGCCTGTTGCAGCTGGTCGAGTTCGTAAGGCTTCTGCAGCGACAGATAGGGGAATTCCACGTGGCGCAACAGGGTGTCGCCATAGCCGGAAGCGAAGATCACGCGCATCCCCGGGGCGTCGGCGACGGCGCGCCGCGCCAGGTCGACGCCCGACATGCCGGGCAGGCTGACGTCGGTGAACAGCACGTCGTAGCGGTTCGCGGCCAGGCGGTCGAGCGCGTCGTTCGGGTGGCCCACGCCATCCGCCTCATGGCCGAAGGCGCGCAGCATCTCGCACACCAGATATTGCGAATCGAGGTTGTCCTCGACCACCAGGATGTCGAGCGGGCCGCCGGCGCCGGCGTCCTGCGCCATCATCAGCGGCGCTTCGGCCGCGGCCAGCGCGCACAGGACGCCGTCGACCGCGCCGCCGGCACCGCGTACCGGGGTGAAGTACAGGTCGCGGCTGGCGCCGCCATGATCGGCGCCGCCGAAGCCGAGGCTGCGTCCGGCGGCCAGCGTCGCTTCGCCTTGCCAGGCGCGCGCGAGCTCGTCGGCCGCGGCGGCCAGGGGTGGCGGCATCACCGGCGGCACGTTACCGCCCGGCAGCCTGCCGTGGGCCGGGCCCGCCAGCTCGGCATAGGCGGAATTGAACAGCACCGTCATGTCGCGTCCCCATACCAGCAGCATCGGCAGCGGCGTATTGAACAGCAGGTCGGCCGCGAGGCGCAGCCCTTGCGGCCAGGCGGCGGGCTCGCCAAGCCGCGATGCGGACCAGTCGAAGGAGCTGGAAGAAAGAGCTGACTTACCGGAAAGGGACATGGCGGGATTATTAATATTGTTGTCGAAACAAAAAGAGCAAGCATCGTACACTAAAACCGCGAGTGGGTGAGGTACGCCTGTGCGCCCCCTTTTGAGGCTACAAGGACATGCCAGTTGCATATTTGCAACGGCTGCCTGTCATTGATTTTGCGGCACAGCATAGCTGCCCAAGCTGGGTCGCAATGTGGCGCACACCTTCATGCAGACCGTATCGACCGGGCAAAAAAAAGCCCGCTACGAGAGCGGGCTGAATCTATCCTTGGAGGAGAATAGAGGAGACAGATGCATAATGCTGCATCGCAAAAAACAAATCCAATTTAGATTTCCAATGACCGTTATTGGTTTCCTATATGGCACAGCGCTAGGGGCGGGGAGCGGCGCACCCTTGGTGCACTCCAGAAAATGTTCTACGATAGCAAAATGCTTAAACATGTTCCGCAGCCGTGCGCGCCCAGTCCCAGCGCGCCTGCCAGCGTCACCGCCGCGTCTTCAGCCGCGCATTTCGCCGCAGTCTCTTCGGCATTGCCCGGCTCGCCGCCTGCCGCATGGCAGGGCCTGGCGCCTGCACGTCCGGTGTGGCGCCCGGGTTGGCGTCGACGATGGCGGCGGGTGGCCGGCTGGGTGTTGCTGTGCTGGGCGGTGCTGGGTGCCGCCGCCGCCGCCGTGCCGCCGGCCCAGGTCCAGGCGGCCGGCGCCGGCAGCCCGCTCGAGCGCCGCGTCAAGGCCGCCTTCCTGTATAAATTCCTCGGCTATGCCGAGTTTCCCCCCGGCGCCTTTCTCGATGGCGCCAGTCCGGTGACCATCGGCGTCGTCGGCGCCGACGACCTGGCTGCCGAACTGGCGCGCGCGGTGGCCGGGCGCACCGTCAACAACCGGCCGGTGCAGGTACGCGTCGTGCGCGAAACCGAGGTGCAGCTGCCCCTGCACCTGCTGTTCATCGGCGGTGCCGACAGCGCCCACGTGGCGCGTACCCTGCGCCAGGCCAGCGGCGCCATGCTGGTGGTGACCGAATGCGAAGATGGCTTGCGCCAGGGTAGTGTGATCAATTTCCGGATTGTCGACGAGCGCGTGCGCTTCGATGTGTCGCTCGATGCGGCGGAACGCAATGGCATCAAACTCAGTTCGCGCCTGTTGACGGTGGCGAACCGGGTGCAGAAAGGAGTGCAGTAATGAGTGGCCCACACAGCGCGGGAAGCGGCCCGGAGAACAGTTCCGGGAACGCCGTGACCGGCGCACGCGACAGCGGTACCGTCCGCGGCAAACTGATCATGATGGCCGTTTCGACCACCCTGGCGGCCCTGCTGGCCGCCTCGCTGGCGATGCTGCTGGTCGACCTGCGCGCCTTCCAGCGCTACTGGACCGACGACCTCGTCACCCAGGCCGACATCGTGGCGCGCGTGACGGCGCCGGCACTGGCCTTCAACGACGAGGAAACGGCACGCCAGAACCTGGCCGTGCTGCGGGTGCGTCCGCAGATCCTGGCCGCCGCCATCTACAACAGCGCCGGCGTGCGCTTCGCCAGCTACGAAGCGACGCCTGGCCAGCACTTCCCGGCGCGCGCCGAGAGCGCCGGCTACCGCATCGAGGGTGGCGAGGTGGTGGTGTTCCGCAACATCGTCGAGAACGGCGACATGCTCGGCACCGTGTACGTGCGCTCGCGCTACGGCGTGGTCGAGCGCCTGCTCAGCTATGGCGCGATCCTGGGCGCCGTGATGCTGGGCGCGCTGGCGATCGCCTGGCTGGTGGCTACGCGTCTGCAAGCCGCCATCACCCGCCCGCTGGGTACGGTGACCGAGGTCGCGCGCCAGGTGATGCAGCGGCGCGACTTCACGCTGCGCGTGCCGGGCGGCGAGCGCGGCGAGATCGGCGTGCTGGTGGAAGCCTTCAACGACATGCTGGCCGAGATCGGCCGCCGTTCCCAGGCGCTGCAGGAATCCAACGCCACGCTGGAACATGAGATGCAGGTGCGCCAGCGCGCCGAAGGCGCCCTGCTGGTGGCCGACCGCCGCAAGGACGAATTCCTGGCCACCCTGGCCCATGAGCTGCGCAATCCGCTGGCGCCGATCCGCACCGGCCTCGACATCCTGCGCCTGCGCAGCGGCGATGCCCAGGCCACCCAGCGCGCCACCGACATCATGGAACGCCAGCTGCGCCAGATGGTGCGCCTGGTCGACGACCTGCTGGACGTCTCGCGCATCAACACCGGCAAGTTCACGATCAAGACCGGCCGCGTCGAACTCAAGGCGGTGGTCAACGATGCCCTCGAAGTGGTGCGCCCCTACATCGAACTGCACGGCCACGAACTGGTGATCGACTTGCCGGACCGTCCGGTGTTCCTGCACGGCGACGCCACGCGCCTGGCCCAGATCCTGTCCAACCTGCTCAACAATGCCGCCAAGTACACCAACCGCGGCGGCCGCGTCAGCCTCAAGGCGACGGTCGAGGACCGCACCCTGGTGCTGGTGGTGGCCGACACCGGCATCGGCATCGCGCCCGACATGCTGGACACCGTGTTCGAGATGTTCGCCCAGGTCGATTCGACCCTGGAACGTTCCAACGCCGGCCTCGGTGTCGGCCTGTCGCTGGCGCGCAAGCTGGTCGAATTGCACGGCGGCGCGATCGAAGCGCACAGCGCCGGCCTCGGCCACGGCAGCCAGTTCGTGGTGCGCCTGCCGATCGTGGTCGACCCGGAACTGCCGGCCAAGCCGACCCCGGCCGCCTTCATCAGCGCCGAGACCTACCGCATCCTGCTCGCCGACGACAACGTCGACTTCGTCAACAGCATCGGCGCGCTCCTGACAGCGATGGGCCACAGCGTGGTGATCACCCACAACGGGCCGGACGCGCTGGCGGCCGCCAAGCGCTTCTGCCCGGACTACGCCTTCCTCGACATCGGCCTGCCGAAGATGTCCGGCTACGACCTGGCCCGCGCGATGCGGGCGCTGCCCAGCGGCGCCATGACGGTGATGATCGCGGTGACCGGCTGGGGCCAGGAAAAGGACCGCCAGCTGGCCTTCGAGGCGGGCTTCGACCATCACATGGTGAAGCCGGTGCGCTTCGAGCAGATCGAGGAAATCCTCGGCAACCGCAGCATCATCAAGAAGCTGCGTACCTGACGAAGGCGTAAAAAAGGCGGAAGCGTGCGCTTCCGCCCCGGCTTGGGCGAGCCGTGTCACGACGGTGTCTATGCCTGTCTGCCTCCCTTGCGGCGGCGTGCCAGCAAGCCCAGCAAGCCGAGGCCGCCCAGCATCATGCCGTAGGTTTCGGGTTCCGGCACCGCGGCCGCCAGCGACACGGCACCGCCGAATGCGGCTGAATCGTCGGACACCACGTTGCCATTGACGCGTATGTAGTAGTCGCCCGCGGCCAGGTTGTCGCCATAGGCCGTCCAGACGTCGGTGGCGCCGGAGTGCCACTGACTGCCGGTGGCAACCAGGGTATCGCCGGCGGCCCGGTAGACCGAGAAGCCGGTGATGTCGAGGCCGACATCGGGCGCCGAGCTGCTCGACCCCACGATGGCGTTCATGCTCGATCCGGTCGTGCCGCTGACGGTAAAGGTAAAGCGATCGGAGAAGGTGGCACCGCCGTTGTCCGCGCCGAATACATCACCGAAATAGCCGCTGCCATCGGTCAGGCTGAGTGCCTGCGGGCTGTTACCGATGACTTGGGCCATGACGGCCGACGATCCGAATGTGGCACTAGCGAACACAACAGCAGCAATGAGTGATTTCTTCATATCTTACCTCGCAAAGAAACAGCCGCGTCCTGCGGCCCAGGTTTCAAGAATCGGGGAAGTTCATGCTATCAAAATGCAGAGAAAACGCACGAAATATGAAGGAAGAGGCCGTTTCTTGGCAGAATATGCCTTTTCTCACTGTTTTTCCTGGCGGCTGCACGTGCCTGCATGTTTCATAGGGGAGGTGTGGCTGGTCAGCCGTTCGGGCTGCTTGCGTCCCCGAAGCCTGCTGCCTATATGTAGGTGTGGTCCTACGCAAGCTTAGGTTCTTATCCTTGGCAGGGTCCGCTGGGAATCAGGTGGGATTATTGAACACGAGGCAAGATACTGCTGGCATGGAATCGCTAGGGAGGCATCCCGATTCACAAATAGCCCAAAGAAAAATGGCCCAAAGGACGTTTTTGAAAACGCGCTTTGAGCCATTCATCTTGAAACTGTGGTGCGGCTGGCAGGAATCGAACCCACGACCCCTTGGTTCGTAGCCAAGTACTCTATCCAGCTGAGCTACAGCCGCCCGAGGCCGTATTATAGCGAGGTTTTGCCATTTGGCAAAGGGGCAATCGCTGCATGCAGTTAATTGGCATGGGGCAGGCGATGACGGGCACAAAAGAAAAATGGCCCGGAAAGCGTTCTTGCGAAACGCGTTCCGAGCCATTCGTCCTGAAACTGTGGTGCGGCTGGCAGGAATCGAACCCACGACCCCTTGGTTCGTAGCCAAGTACTCTATCCAGCTGAGCTACAGCCGCCCGAGGCACGCATTATAGCGAGGTTTTGCCATTTGGCAAAGAGGAAAAACGGCGTTGAGACGAGATGCGAACGATCCCATCACAACCGGAGGCAACAAAGAAAAATGGCCCAGAAATCACTTCTTGCGAAGTGATTCTGAGCCATCTGTCTTGAAGCTGGTGCGGCTGGCAGGAATCGAACCCACGACCCCTTGGTTCGTAGCCAAGTACTCTATCCAGCTGAGCTACAGCCGCGAAGCAGTGATTATAGCAGCGGATGCCGTGATCGCAAAGCCAATGTTGTCGTTTGCGCTGCGGCGACTGCGGCCGCCAGCAGGGCAGGCTGGCGCAAAAGAAAAATGGCCCAAAGAACGTTTTGGAAAACGCGCTTTGAGCCATCTGTCTTGAAACTGTGGTGCGGCTGGCAGGAATCGAACCCACGACCCCTTGGTTCGTAGCCAAGTACTCTATCCAGCTGAGCTACAGCCGCCCGAGGCACGCATTATAGCAGCGCTTTCCGGATTGGCAAAGTGCTCCGGTGCGCGGTGCGCCGCAGCGCTTGAGCGATGAAGCGAAACGAACGCCGAAAAGAAAAATGGCCCGGAAGCGTTTCGTGAAACGCGTTCCGAGCCATTCGTCATCAATCGGTGGTGCGGCTGGCAGGAATCGAACCCACGACCCCTTGGTTCGTAGCCAAGTACTCTATCCAGCTGAGCTACAGCCGCCCGGAGAGAATTATAGCAGTGGCATGCCGAATCCGAAAGTCTTAATTTTATTCAACATTATCGGGCGTTCTGTTAGATTAGCCGTTCGTGTCCTGCCACTCTGCGCTTATTTGCCGTCTTATGTGCCGCCCGCTTATGTGCCGTCTTTTGTGCCGTCCGATCAAGACCATCATCAGCCGCCTGGCGTTCGGGCTGCTGGCCATCGCCCTGTGCGGCCTGGCCAACGCCGCCGCGCCGCGCAGCCTGCGCTTCCAGCACCTCGGCCTGGAGGAGGGCCTGCCCCAGGAATCGGTGCTGACCATCCTGCAGGACCGCACCGGTTTCATGTGGTTCGGTACCCAGGCCGGCCTGAGCCGCTTCGATGGCTACCGCAACCGGGTATTCCGCAACGATCCGGGGGATGCGGCCAGCCTGCCGGACAATTATGTGCAGGTATCCTATGAAGACGATGAAGGCCGCCTGTGGTTCGGCACGCGAGGCGGCCTGGCACGCTTCGATCCTGCCAGCCAGACCTTCGTGCGCCAGCCGCTGTTCGACAGTTCCGAGCGGGCCGGGCACAACGCCACCGTCAGCAGCATCATCGGCGACGGCAAGGGCGGCTTGTGGATCGGCAGCGGCGACGGTCTGGTCCACCTGGACATCGCCAGCGGGATCACCCGCGGCTACCAGCACGACAGCGACGACGGCGGCAGCCTGCGCGACGACCGCGTGACCGCGCTCGCGCTCGACGGACGCGGCGGCGTGTGGGTCGGCACCGGGGTCGGGCTCGATCATCTGGCGGCCGGGGCGGCCGGCTTCGCACATTACGATATCGATGTCGGCAGCGGGGCCCGGCGTGGCGACGCGCGACGCAACACCATCACCGCGCTGTCGATGGGGCCGCGCGATACCTTGTGGATCGGCACCGCCGCCGGCCTCGAGGCCTGGCGCCTGGGCGATGGGCCACCCCAGCGCCACCGGCTCGGCGCGCGCGAAGGCATCGGCGACACCCGCATCAACGCGCTCTATCACGACCGCGGCTTCAACCTGTGGGTCGGCACCGATCTCGACGGCCTCAAATGGCGCGAGCCGGTAAGCGAAACCTTCGTCAACTACCTGACCCAGCCGCTCGACCGCCACTCGCTGTCGGACAACCAGGTGCGCTCGATGCTGGTCGACCGTACCGGCACGCTGTGGGTCGGCACCATTTCCGGCGGCGCCAACCGCGCCGACCTCGCCAGCGGCGGCTTCGGCCGCTTCGACCTGGTGCCGGCCGAGCTGGCCGAACCGGGCGCGCGCAAGATCCGCACGATCGCGGTCGGCGCCGACGGCCGCCTGTGGATGGGCACCACCGGTGCCGGCCTGCTGCACGTGGACCCGGTCAACGGCCGTGTCGAGCGCATCCGGCACGACCCGCGGCGCCCGGACAGCCTGCCGGATGACGTGATCATGGCGGTGCTGCCGGGGCGCGGCCGGCTGTGGGTCGGCGGGCCGAGCGGCCTGTTCTGGAGCAATGTCGGCAAGGGCAGTGGCAGCGGCAGTGGCAGTGGCCGCTTCACCACCGTCTCGCTGGGCAGCGAGGCCGGTGCCAACCATGTGCAATACCTGATGCAGGACCGCGCCGGCACGCTCTGGGTCGCCACCCGTGGCGGACTGTTCATGCTGGACACGGATGGCCGCACGCTGCAGCACTGGCGCCACGATCCGGGCGACCCCGACAGTCTGGGCGAAAACTATGTGTTCTCGCTGCTCGAAGACCGCGCCGGCGCGATCTGGATCGGCACCGAGAACGGTCTCGACCACTTCGACCGTGCCAGCGGCAAGTTCACCCATTTCAGCCATGACCCGCGCGACCCCGGCAGCTTGCGCCACAACCGCGTCTATACCCTGTTCGAAAGCGCGCGTGGCGAGGTCTGGGTTGGCACCGCCGCCGGCCTGCACCGCGTGGAACGCGGACCGGGCGGCGTCATCCGCTTCCGCCTGTTTGCGGTGGCCGCCGCGCGCGAGCAGCTGCCGATCGGCGCCGTGCTGGAAGACCGGCGCGGCATGCTCTGGGTCAGCTCCACCGCCGGCCTGACCCGGCTCGATCCGGCCAGCGGCAAGTTCAAGACCTATGGCGCCAAGGATGGCTTGATCGACGGCTCCTACTTCGTCAATTCGGCCGCGCGCGGGGCCGATGGCGAACTGCACTTCGGCGGCGTGCGCGGCATGACCTCGTTCCGGCCGGACGCCATCCGCGACAATCCCTACCCGCCGCCGGTGGCGATCACCGACTTCATGGTGTTCAACCGCTCGCTGCCCCTGCCGCTGCCACATGCCGGGCCGGTCGAACTGGGGTATCGCGACGCCGTCTTCACCCTGGAGTTCGCGGCCCTGCACTATGCCGACCCCTCGGCCAACCGCTATCTGTACCGCCTGCGCGGCTTCGACCGCGACTGGACCGAAACCGGCGCCGGCAAGCGCTTTGCCACGTACACCAACCTCGATCCGGGGCAATATGTGTTCGAGGTGCGCGCCGCCAACAAGGACGGCATCTGGAACGAGCAGCCGGCCAGCCTTGCCATCACCATCACGCCGCCGGTCTGGCGCACCTGGTGGTTCCGGCTGGTGACGGCACTGGTGCTGGTCGGCGGCGCCCTGGCGCTGTACCGTCTGCGCATCCGCGTGCTGGTGCAGCAGACCGAGCGCCTCGAACGCCAGGTGGGCGCGCGCACCGCCGAACTGGTATTGCAGAAGGAACGCGCCGAGCTGCGCAAGCAGGAAGCGGTGGCGCAGAAGGAAGCCGTGGAAGAAGCGCGCCGCACCATCGCGCTGCTGTCCGACATCGGCCGCGAGCTCACCGCCAATCTCGACAGCCAGGCGATCATGGACAACGTCTACGGCCAGGTGTGCCAGCTGATGGACGTCGGCGTGTTCGCGATCGGCGTCGCCCGTGCCCCCGTCGGTGGCGTGGCAGGTCGCGCGGACAGCGGCGCGGATGGCGCCCTGCATTACCCCTTCGCGGTCTCTGCCGGGCGCCGCATCGATTACGTCCAGCGCTGCGGCGGCAGCGTGCTGCGCCTGGGCGAGCATTGCCTGCATTGCGGCGACGAGATCCTGATCGACGAATTCGACCGCGAGATCGGACGCTACCTGCACGACGCCGAAGGTCCGGGCGCGCAGGATCCTGACGCGCGCCCGGCACCGCGCTCGCTCATCTTCGTGCCGATCGCGGTCGGCAACCGCGTGCTGGGCGTGATCACGGTGCACAGCGACCGTCCCGGCGCCTACCGTCACGTCCAGCTCGACATGCTCAGCACCCTGGCGGCCTACGTCGGCGTGGCACTGGATAACGCCGATGCCTACCGCCAGCTCAAGGAAACCCAGGCCCAGCTGGCCGCCCACGAAAAGCTGGCCTCGCTCGGCTCGCTGGTGGCCGGCGTGGCACACGAGCTGAACACCCCGATCGGCAACAGCCTGCTGATGGCCAGCACGCTGCAGGAAAAAACGGACACGCTGGCGATGCGCTTCGCCCGCAACGACCTCAAGAAATCCGACCTGGAAGGCTGGATCGCGGCGGCGCGCGAAGCCACCGCCCTGATCATGCGCAGCCTGCACGCGGCGGCCGACCTGGTGAACAGCTTCAAGCAAGTCTCGGTGGACCAGGCCAGCACCCAGCGCCGCCGCTTCGACCTGGCCCAGGCCTGCCAGGAAATCGTGGCCACCATGATGAACAGCGTGCGCCGCGCCGGCCACACGCTGACACTGGACATCGACCCCGGCATCGAGATGGACAGCTATCCCGGTCCCTTCGGCCAGGTGCTGATCAACTTCGTCAACAACGCGCTGCTGCACGCCTTCGACGCGCGCGGCGGCAACATGGTGCTGGAGGCGCGCCGCCTGGACGGCGAACGCGTGCGCATCGCCTTCCGCGACGACGGCCGCGGCATCCCGCAGGAACACCTGGCGCGCGTGTTCGACCCCTTCTATACGACGCGCATGGGGCAGGGCGGGACGGGATTGGGCTTGAACATCGCCTACAACATCGTCACCACGCTGCTGGGCGGGACGATCCGGGTGGACAGTGAATTGGGACGGGGGACGACGTTTACGCTGGAGCTGCCCATGCGGGCGTTAGCAGAGACGGCATCGTAGGGTGGGCACCCTGTGCCCACGTGGACGGTTGCATGACGCCGGCTTTACGTGGGCACGGGGTGCCCACCCTACGGTTTTTTAGCTGACCAGGTTCTTCGGCTTACCCGCCGCCCATGCCTCGATATTATCGACCAGCATGTCCGCCAGCGTCTGCATCGCCCCGCCCGAGGCCCAGGCCACGTGCGGCGTCAGCACGAAATTCGGCAGGCGCAACTGGAGCAGGGGATTCTCCGGCAGCGGCGGTTCCTGGCTGAGGACGTCGAAGCCGGCGCCGGCGATCACCCCGTCCGTCAAGGCCGCGGCCAGCGCCGACTCGTCCACCAGCCCCCCGCGCGCGGTGTTGATCAGGATGCTGCTGCGCTTCATCGTCGCCAGCTCGCGCGCACCGATCAGGTTGCGGGTCTGTTCCGTCAGCGGCAGGTGCAGGCTGACCACGTCCGAAGTCGCCAGCAGCTCGGCCAGCGCCAGCGCCAGCACGTCGGTGTCCGTGACGGGAGATCGCGAGCTCACCGCGATCTCCATCCCGAAGGCGCGCCCGATCTGCGCCACGCGCCGGCCCAGCGCGCCATAGCCGACGATGCCCAGGCGGCTGCCGGCGAGGTCGCCGATCGGGTGGTCGAGCAGGCAGAAGCGGGTCGAGGCTTGCCACTTGCCGGCATCGACGTCGGCCGTGTAGGCGCGCAGGTTGCGGCGCACCGCCAGCATCAGCGCGAAACAGTGTTCGGGTACCGAGACCACCGAATAGTCGCGGATGTTGGCGACCGCGATGCCGCGCTCGCGGCAGGCGGCCAGGTCGACGTTGTCGGTGCCGGTGGCGGCGACGGCGATCAGCTTCAGGTCCGGCAGCCGGGCCAGGTCGGGCGCGCGCAGCGCTACCTTGTTGGTGATGGCGACGGTCGCGCCGCGCAGGCGCTCCACCACTTCATGCGGCGCGCTGGCCGGATGGTCTTGCCAGGTGTGGTCGAAGGCGGGGCGGCGGACCTTGGCGAGCAGGCTGTCGCGGTCCAGAAACACGATGTGATGCATGGCGGATCCCAAAAACTCGGAACCACCATTCTAAAGCGGCTGTGACGCCGCCGCTTCGGGACGAAAAAAAGACAGGGCGAACCCTGTCTTTCCGAGGATGGGGGGCTTGAGCCGCTGGGCTTAGTGTGCTGCCGCCGTATCGGCCTTCTTGTCTGCGTGCGCCTCGGCCTTGTCGGCGCTGGCGTCTGCCTTGGCCTTTTCGGCCTTCTTGTGTGCTTTTGCCTTGGTCTTGCTGGCGTCGGCCTTGGCTTCGGCGACGTCGGCATTGGCTTCAGCGGTTTTCTTTTCTACCTTGGCATCGGCCTTGGCAGCTTTCTTGGCTTCCTTGGCCTCGGCCTTGGCGACATCCTTGTCGGCCTTGGCATCCGCCTTGGCCGCCGGCGCGGTCGTCGCGGTTGGCGCGGTAGCGGTCGACTGGGCGGCGAAGGCCGAGGTGGCGAACAGGCCGGCGATCAGGGTAGCGACGATTTTGCTCATGGCGGTGTTTCCTTCAGGTTTTTGTTGAAGTGGTGGGACTATTCCCGTGCTGCTGGTCAATAAACGCAGTGCCGCCAGCACCGGTTGACACGATTACATCCACTTACAACTGCGTGCGCGGCTCCTGTCACCGCCTCACTTCGCCACTGCCGCGCCGGCCAGCCGCGCCACCGCCGCCAGCGTCGTCTGCGCCGCATTCAGGCCGAGCAGGAAGTCGGCGTCGGCGTAGTTGGCGAACAGGTCGGTCGGCTGGTGCCAGTGCGGGTTCCAGCCGGCGCCGATCTGCATGCCGCGTTCGTTCTCGCGCAGCGAGATCGCCGGCACCAGGTCCATGAAAGGTGTCGAGTCGGTATTCGTCATGTGCTGGCCGACCGCCGCCGGGTAATGCGAGGCGTATTTTTCGTTGGCGGCGCGGAATTGCCAGGCCAGCTTCTGGGCGCCCTCGGCCTGTTTCGCGCTCGCCTGGAATTCGATGTTGACGTCGGCTTCGCGGCGCTGTTGCGGCGGTGGCGTGATCACCGGTTTGCCTGCGGCATCCGTCCCCGCCACGGGCATGCCGTGGTCGAACATCATCATGTCGTGCTGCACCATGCCCAGCCAGCGCGGTTCCGGGTAGCGCCCCGATCCCTTGGGCGCTTCGATGCCCTGCAAGTCCTTGCGCTGCTCCACGTAGGCGGCGGCGCCGTTGAGGCCGGTCTCTTCGTTGTTCCACAGCGCGAAGCGGATCGTGCGCTCGGTGCTGACGCCGGGCGCGTTCAGGATGCGCGCCAGCTCCATCACCAGCGCGGTGCCGGAAGCGTCGTCGTTGGCGGCCTCGCCGTAACCCATGCCATCCATGTGGGCGGCGACGATGTACATCTCGTCCGGGCGGCTCTTGCCCACCTTGGTGCAGAACACTTGTTCGCGCGGGCCGCCCTGGGGATCCGGCACTTCCGCGTTGAGCGCGCGCAGGGCGGCGTCCGGCTGGCGCAGCGGATCGTTGTTGACGCCGATCGGGCCACGCGTGCCGAACAGGGTGCTGCCGCCCTGGCCACTGGGGCCCGCACGTCCGCCACCGGTGTCGGCCGCACGCACGCGTGCCACCGCCTTGTATTCGTAGCGCATCCTTTCGGTGGCGCAGCCATAGGATTTGAGCTGGGCTTCGATCCAGTCCAGCGCCTTACGGTTGCGCTCGGTGCCCTGGCGGCGGTCGCCGAAGCGGGTCAGCGCCTTGATCGTGGCCTTGTAGCGCTGCAGGTCGAGCTGGCCGACCAGGGTGGCGACCGGGTCGGCTGCTGCCGGGGCGTCCTGGGCGAGGGCGGGCAGGGCGCTGAAGGCGAGACTGAAGGCGAGGGCGGTGCGGATGGATTTCACGGGAGCTCTTGTGGTCGAGGGTGGGCAAGGGGAGGCTCTAATATAGTTGAGTTCGCCTGAAACTTGACTGTTTGACAGGGGAAATATTTTTAACCATACTCAACTGGCATTTCCAACGTGGTCACACATTCCAAACATCGACGCTAAGAGATCCGCCGTGAGAAAAACCAAGCTTGCCCTCCTGGTCACCGCCGCCATCGCGGTTTTCGCGACCGCCGCTACCGCCGCCACCGCGGCCGCCCCGATCCGCATCGAAGCCAGCCATTTATCGCACGACGTCAAGGTGTTGTCGTCGGATGAGTTCGAAGGCCGCGCGCCCAACAGCGCGGGCGAAACCAAGACCGTGGCTTACCTGACCGAGCAATTCATCCAGGCCGGCCTGCAACCCGGCGGCGACCTCAAGGACGGCAAGCGCGGCTGGACCCAGGACGTGCCGCTGGGCCGCTTCGAGATCAAGGGCCCGGTCACCCTGAGCTTCAGCGACGGCAAGAAAGCGCAAACGCTGACCCAGGGCGAGGAAATCGCGGTGCGCGCCGCCATGACCGGCGCCAAGAGCGTCGAGTTCAAGGATGCGCCCCTGGTCTTCGTCGGCTATGGCGTCACCGCGCCGGAGCGCAAATGGGACGATTTCAAGGGCGTCGACCTGAAGGGCAAGCTGGCAGTGGTGCTGATCAACGACCCCGACTTCGAGACCGGCAAGGGCGAGTTCGGCGGCAAGGCCATGACCTACTACGGCCGCTGGACCTATAAATTCGAGGAAATGGCGCGCCGCGGCGCGCTGGGCACCATCATCGTGCACGAAACCGCACCGGCATCCTACGGCTGGGCCACGGTGAAGAACTCGAACACCAACGTCATGTACGACATCGTGCGCAAGAACCCGACCGAAGCGCACGCGCCGGTGGAAGGCTGGATGCAACGCGACCTGGCCAAGACCCTGTTCACGCGCGCCGGCCTCGATTTCGACAAGCTCAAGACCCAGGCCCAGGGCCGCGGCTTCAAGCCGGTGGAACTGAAGGGCGTGACCCTGTCGGGCCGCTATGGCGTCGATGCCCAGGTCATCACCTCGAAGAACGTGGTGGCGCTGCGCGAAGGCAGCGAGCGTCCGGGCGAGTACGTGATCTACAGCGGCCACTGGGACCACCTCGGCATCGGCCTGCCGGATGCCAAGGGCGACAAGATCTACAACGGCGCGGTCGACAATGCCACCGGCATCGCCGCGCTGCTGGAACTGGCGCGCGTCTACGCCGCCGCGCCGGCGCCCAAGCGCAGCGTGGTGTTCCTGGCCGTGACGGCGGAAGAGAAGGGCTTGCTGGGCTCCGAATACTACGCCTCCAACCCGGTCTACCCGCTGGCCAAGACCGTCGGCGTGATCAACATGGACGCCCTCAGCCCCTACGGCACCACGCGCGACTTCACGATTTCGGGCAACGCCAAGGTCGACCTGCTCGATCAACTGGTGGCCAAGGCCAAGACCTATAAAGTGAGCTATGCGCCGGACCCGAAACCGGAAGCCGGCCACTTCTTCCGCTCGGACCACTTCCCCTTCGCCAAGCAGGGCGTGCCGGCGATCTCCTTCGGCTCGGGCGAAACCTGGAACAAGGGCGGCGCCGCGGCGGGCAAGGCGGCCGAGGAAAGCTACGTCACCAACAACTACCACCAGCCCTCGGACGAGTGGAAGGCGGAATGGACCTTCGAGGGCATGCAGCGCGACCTCGAGATCCTGTATTCGCTCGGGCATGACCTGGCGGAGTCGAAGAGCTGGCCGAACTGGGGCAAGGCGTCGGAGTTCCGGGCGGCGCGGGACAAGAGTGCTGCCGAGCGTAATTAAAGTACGCACCGCTTAACCTCCGTCGCCCCTGCGAAGGCAGGGGCCCAAGTTTTGCGCGCCACCACGAACTTGGGCCCCTGCCTGCGCAGGGGCGACGGGCAGGCGTCACAGTTAAGTGCCGTACAGTCGCGCCAGGCGCACCCGCCTACACTCCGTCATCATGAGGATTCCAAGGTGACGCCATGCCCGACGCACTCAAGCTGTACAAATCCAAGCGCGATTTCTCGATCACCTCCGAGCCTGCGGAAGGCGGCGAAGCCAGCGCCGGTGCGCTGACCTTCGTAATCCAGAAGCACTGGGCCACGCGCCTGCACTACGACTTCCGGCTCGAACTGGACGGCACCATGAAGAGCTGGGCCGTGCCCAAGGGGCCGAGCTACGACACCCACGACAAGCGCATGGCGGTCCACGTCGAGGACCATCCGATCTCGTATTCGGATTTCGAAGGCACCATCCCGCCGCACCAGTACGGCGCCGGCAAGGTGATCATCTGGGACAAGGGCACCTGGGAGCCGATCGGCGACCCGCGCCAGGGCTTCGCCAGGGGCGAGGTCAAGTTCCACATCCACGGCCACAAGATGCGCGGACGCTGGGTGCTGGTGCGCATGAAGGGACGCGGTGACGACAAGCAGGAGCCCTGGCTGCTGATCAAGGAAAACGACGAGTATGCGCGCCCGGCGGAGGAGTTCTCGGTCGTCGACGCATTCCCGGACAGCGTCAAGGACTTGCCGATGCCGGCCGGTCCCGGTGAAAAGGCGGCGGCCCAGGCCAAGGTGGCCGACCTGAAGGCGGAACATAAGGGCGCCAAGGCGTCCAAAGCGGCCAAGCCCGCCGCCAAGGGCAAGAAGGGCACGATGCCCGAGGGCGCAGTCAAGGCCGACCTGCCGGAAACACTCACGCCCGAACTCGCGACCCTGGTCGATGGCCCGCCAACCCAGCCCGAGGAATGGATCTACGAGATCAAGTTCGACGGCTACCGCATGCTGACCCGCATCGAGGGCAAGGACATCCGCCTGATCACCCGCAACGGCAACGACTGGACCGACAAGCTCAAGCCCCTGCAAAAGGAAATCGGCAAGATGAAGCTGCCGGATGGCTGGTACGACGGCGAGATCGTGGTCCACGACGAGAACGGCAAGCCCAATTTCAACCTGCTGCAGCTCGCCTTCGACGGCACCAACAAGGCGCAAATCGTTTATTTCGTTTTCGATGCGCCTTACTTCAAGGGCTACGACATCCGCGACGTGCGCCTCGACCAGCGCCGGCCGCTGCTGGAAGCGGCGCTGGCCAAGTCGCCTTCCGACATGGTGCGCTTCTCCGCGGAATTCGGCGACGACCCGGCGCAGCTGGTGGTGGCGGCATGCCAGGTTGGCCTGGAAGGCGTGATCGGCAAGCGGCGCGACTCGCGCTACGTGACGCGGCGCTCGCCGGAGTGGATCAAGCTGAAATGCGGGATGCGCCAGGAGTTCGTCATCGGCGGGTATACCGACCCCAAGGGTTCGCGCACCGGCATCGGCTCGCTGCTGCTGGGCTATTACGACGAGGCCGGCACCCTGCGCTATGCCGGCAACGTCGGCAGCGGCTTCAATGGCGCCTCGCTGCGCCATGTCCGCGCCGTGCTGGAAGCCATCGAGACCGACAGCAATCCCTTCCCGCCGCGCGCGGTGCCGGGCCGCGGCAACCACTGGGTCAAGCCCGAGCTGGTGGCCGAGGTGAGTTTTTCGGAGTGGACCGCCGCGGATGCGGTGCGCCACCCGGTGTTCCAGGGCCTGCGCAAGGACAAGCCCGCGCGCAGCGTGGTGCGAGAGCAGGCCAAACATGTACAGGAGGCTGAAACCATGACGGCATCGAAGGAAACCGCCGCAAAGCCGGCAAAGAAAGCCGGTGCTGCAAAGTCGGCAAAGGCGGTGAAGGCGGATGCTCCCGTCCAGCTGCCCGACGGGCTTCCAGGCACGTTCAAGGTCACCCACGGCGAACGCGTGATGGATGCCGATAGCGGCACCACCAAGCTCGACCTGGTGCGCTATTACGCGCTGGTCGGCCAGCTGATGATGGAACACCTGGAAGGCCGCCCGGTCTCGCTGGTGCGCGCGCCCGAAGGCGTGGGCGGCGAGCTGTTCTTCCAGAAACACGTGACCGACACACGGAAGATGCCCGGCGTGCTCCAGATGGACCCCAAGCTCGACCCCGAACACCCCAGCATGACCCAGATCGGCACTCTCGAAGGCCTGCTCTCGAGCGCGCAGTGGAACGTGGTCGAGATCCACAGCCAGAATGCCACCGCAGACCATTACGACACGCCCGACCGTATCGTGTTCGACCTCGACCCCGGCGAGGGTGTCGAATGGGCGCAGGTGCAGGAAGGCACCCAGGTGGTGCGCGCCTTCCTGCAGGAGCTGGGTTTGAAGCCCTTCCTGAAGACCAGCGGCGGCAAGGGCCTGCACGTGGTGGTGCCGATCAAGCCCAAGCTGGATTGGGACACGGTGAAGGACTTCTCGCATGCCATCGTCAACCACCTGACCAAGACCATCCCCGACCGCTTCTCGGGCAAGAGCGGCGCCAAGAACCGCATCGGCCGCATCTTCATCGACTACCTGCGCAATGGCCGCGGCGCCACCACGGTCTCGGCATGGTCGGCGCGGGTGCGTCCGGGGCTGGGGATTTCGGTGCCGGTGCGCTGGGAAGAGCTGCCCGAGCTGACCTCGGGCGCGCACTGGACGGTGAAGACGGTGGAATCGCGGCTGGAGGAGGGAAATGCGCCGTGGGCGGAGTATGACAAGAGTGCGGTGAGCTTGACCAAGGCGATGAAGACCTTGGGCTTCAAGCCGGGGAAGTAGGCTGGCGTGGTGAGGAATAAAGTACTCATCACCTCGCACCTATGAAACCACCAGGTGAGTACGTATTGGCTCACTATCAAGCGACCCGCCAAGCAAGCACGTCGTCCCCGCGAAGGCGGGGATCCAAGTTGCGTGCGGTACGGCAGCTTCGGTTACGTAAGCGCTACGCGTGCTTCTATGATCTTGGTTACCAAACTTGGGTCCCCGCCTGCGCGGGGACGACGGTTTTTAGGTTAACGACGAAAGTACAGCTTGCGTGAAATGCGGTCATCAAGCCGCCTTCTCATTCCGCCAGATCCCCCGCACATTCATCGCCAGCAACCCGGCCTGCAGCGCAATCAGCGCCCAGGCCCCGTCATGCACACCCCAGATGATCCAGAGGGCGTTACTAACTATGAAGGTATAGAAGCCGAATATCCGCCGCCGCGCATGCCGCGCCCCCACCAGAAAGGCGGCGCACAGCGTGATGATCATGGCGGGCCACTGCAGGAAATCGATCAGGGTATTCCAGTCCACTCAGGCCGCCTTCCTGCGTCGTGCCGGCGCGCTTGTTGCAGCCGATTTCGCGGCCGCGCCCTTGGCGGCGGTGGCGCGCTTGGCCGCCGGCTTGGCGGCGGGTTTGCTTGCAGCCTTGGCCGCAGGCTTGCTGGCGGACTTCGCGGCCGTCTTGCCGGCGCCGGCATGCACGCTGCTCCGTGCCGGCGCCTTGCGCGCGCGTGGCCGCGGGCTGTCGTCGGCATCGTCGTCGTCTTCCGCCGGCTTGCGCTTCTTGCGCGGCGGCGGATCGTCGTCATCGTCGTCATCCTCGGCGGCGGCCTTGGTGGGCTTCTTGCCCAGGCTGGCCTGCAGCAGCGAGACCAGGTCGATGACGTTGCTCTTGGCCGGCTTTTCCTCGTCGGGATCCGGCTCGGTGATGGTCTTGGTCTGGTTGGCGGCGACCTTCTTCTTGATCAGCGCCATGATGTCTTCGCGGTAGGTGTCGTGGTACTGCTGCGGCTTCCACTTCTCGCTCATGCCCTCCACCAGGGCCTTGGCCATCTGCAGTTCCTTTTCCGTCACCTGGGCCGCCTTCGAATCCGCATCGGGGATCTTCAGCTCGTCGGTGGGACGGATCTCGTCCGGATAGCGCAGGGTGTTGAGGACGATGGTATCGCCTACGCAGACCAGCGCCGCCAGGTGCTGCTTGACGCGGATGACGACATTGGCGATGCCGATCTTGCCGACTTCGCGCAGGGTCTCGCGCAGCAGCGCATACACCTTGTCGCCGCCCTTGCCGGGCGCCAGGTAATACGGCTGCTCGTAGTACAGCAGCGGCACCTGGTCGGCGTTCACGAAGGCCAGGATGTCGATGGTCTGGGTGGCTTCCGGATTGGCGCGGCGCAGGTCTTCGTCCGACAACACCACGTACTCGCCGTCGCTGTACTCGTAACCCTTGATGATGTCGTCCCAGGAGACGTCCTTGCCGGTGTTCTTGTTGTAGCGCTTGAAGCCGATCGGTGCGAAGTCGCGCCGGTCGAGCATGTTGAGGTCAAGGCCATGGTCGCTGACCGCCGCGTACATCTCGACCGGGATGTGGACCAGCCCGAAGCTGATCGCACCTTTCCACATGCTTCTCGCCATACAAAAACCTCCTTGAAATCGGCGGGGTGGGCATGGTGCCCACCCTAGGTGTTACATCGGCCTTATTCGCCGATCGAACCGGTGATCGGCAGCACCACACCCGTCACGTAACCCGAGCACACGCTCGAGGCCAGGTAGACGTAGGCCGGCGACAGCTCTTCCGGCTGGGCCGGGCGGCCGTAGGTGGTGGCCTGGCCGAACTTGGCGATGTCTTCCGGCGACTGGTCGGCCGGGTTGAGCGGGGTCCAGACCGGGCCCGGGGCGACGGCGTTGACGCGGATGCCCTTGTCCAGCAGGTTGGCTGCCAGCGACATCGTGAAGGCGTGGATCGCGCCCTTGGTGGTCGAGTAGTCGAGCAGTTTCTTCGAGCCTTTCAGGCCGGTGACCGAACCGGTATTGACAATGGCGGCGCCGCGCTTCAGATAGGGCAGGCAGGCCTTGGCCATGTGGAAGTAACCGTAGACGTTGGTCTTCATGGTTTCGTCGAAGCGGTCTTCGGTCAGGTCGAGCAGCGACTCGGCGTGTTCCTGGAAGGCGGCGTTGTTCACCAGCACGTCGAGGCGGCCGAACTTGGCCACGATCTGGTCCACCGCCTGCTGGCAGAATTCCATGTCCTTGACGTCGCCGGCGACGGTCACGCACAGGCGGCCTTCGGCTTCGATGTAGCGCTGGGTCTCGGCGGCGTCCTCGTGTTCGTTCAGGTAGAGGATGGCGACGTCGGCGCCTTCGCGCGCGAACAGGATCGCGACCGCGCGGCCGACGCCGGAGTCGCCGCCGGTGACGATGGCGACCTGGCCTTCGAGCTTGCCGCTGCCTTTATAGCCCTCGGCCATGAATTTCGGTTTCAGTTCCATCTGCGCTTCCAGGCCGGGCTTGGCCAGGTGCTGGGCCGGGAAGTCGCCCGACGGCTGGTTGACGCCGGTCTGCGCGGCACCGCCGCTGCCCTGGTCCGCTTTCTGCATGCTGCCGTCCGCCTGGTCCTGGCGGTTCTGGATTGCCTTTTGCTTGTTTGCTGCATCGTCCTGAATTGCCATGTCGATCTCCTTGTCCGTGATCTATTTAGTATTCACTTCATGGACGAGGGCCGACCGTGCGCTTCCACACACAAGCGGCTTTTTGCCGGATGCGGAGGCACTGCCCGCCAATGAGTCTCCCGCGCCCCGGTGCTTTATGGCAAACTTGTTACCGTAACAGAGGATTCGGGAGTCGCAATGTCGCAGCACGAGCAGCAGATGATGGAACAAAACACGGGCAAGAGCGCAGTCTATGTGAGCCCGGTGGGGCAGCGGCGCGCCGATTTCGGCGATGCCTGCGGCGATTTGTTCGCCCAGCTCTACCTGGCGGACGGCGCCGATGCGGCCGCCATCCGCCTCGACGCCACCGGGGACGGCGTGCAGCCCGACCTGCTGGTGATCGACCTCGAGCGCTTCGAGCCGGGGCTCGACCTGGCTGCGCTGGGCGCACTGGTGGCGCGCCGCAAGGGTGCCCCGACCCTGCTGCTCTGTCCTTACACGGGCGCGCGCTGGCTGCCGGCGCTGATGGCCTTCGGGCCGGCCGGCTATGCCATCACCCCGCAGGACGGCGCCGCCTTGCGCGACACGGTGGCGCGTCACCTGGCGGCACCAGGCGTGGCCGGGCAGGACGATCTGGACAGCCTGGGCGAGCTGCTGGCGCTGCGCGCACGCGTGCAAGCCGTGGTGCGCGCCGCCGCCGACGTGCAGGGCCTGGCCGAAGGCCTGTGCCAGGCGCTGCTGACCTGGCCGGGCGTGCTGCACGCCGCCATCTTCCACATGAAACCGGATGCCGACCTGCAGCTGGAAGCCCAGCAGGGCCGCCGGGACAGCGTGGACCAGCTGGCCCTGGCCACGCTGCTGGGCCGGCCCGACCGCCTGCTGCAGGCCCCGCTGCGCCATGCCTTCCCCGGCCTGCTGGCCGCCGCCACCGGCGAACTGGTGCTGCTGGAGACGCTGGAACAGCCCGGCGAGGCGGCACTGGCCGAGACCTTGCACGCCCACGGCGCGGCGATGGCGCTCGGCATCGCGATCCCGGCCGACGGCCCCGGCGCCCCGCGCGGCGCGATCTCGCTGCTGCTGGACGGTGTGCGCGCGCTGTCGGCGGCGGAGTTCGCGACCCTGCTCGACGTCGGCGGCCTGGCCGCCCTCGGCCTGCGCCTGGCCGAGATGGGCCTGGAAAACGAAGCGCTGCTGGCGCGCGTGACCTATATCTCGACCATGGACGCGCTGACCGGCATCGCCAACCGCCGCCACGGCGAAGAACTGCTGGAAAAGGAAATCCGGCGTGCCCGCCGCTACCGCGTGCCGCTGGCGCTGGTCGCCGTCGACATCGACCGCTTCAAGGCGATCAACGACAGCTACGGCTATCCGGTCGGCGACGTGGTGCTGCGCAGCGTGGCCGCCGCGGCCCAGGCGGTACTGCGCGGCAGCGACGTGCTGGTGCGCTCGGGCGGCGAAGAGTTCCAGATCATCGCGCCGCACACGAGCGCCATCGAGGCGCTGAAAATGGCCGAGAAGGTGAGGCTGGCGATTGCCGAGGCGGATATCCCGGGTGTCGACCACGTCACCGTCAGCCTGGGCGTTGCCCAGCTGGGCGAGCAGGAGAGCGGCGATTCGCTGGTGCAGCGGGTGAACGCGGCACTGGCGCGCGCCAAGCGCGCCGGCCGCAACTGCGTCGAACTGGCGATGCAATGATGTCCTTGATGCCGCTGTCGCTGCTGACTCCTGTCCGGGCGCATTAGGCGATGCTCGACTGGCTGAGGCACTACCGGCGCGCCGACCTCGCGGGCGACGCCGGCGCCGGGATCATCGTCGCCATGATGATGATCCCGCAAGGCATGGCCTATGCGCTGGTGGCTGGCCTGCCGCCGGTGGCCGGCCTGTACGCGAGCATCGCGCCGCCGCTGCTGTATGCGCTGTTCGGCACCAGCAGCAGCCAGTCGGTGGGGCCGATGGCGATCATCTCGTTGATGACGGCGTCGGCGCTGGCGCCGCTGGCCGCCGCCGGCAGCGCGCTGTACTGGACGCTGGCCGGCCAGCTGGCCCTGCTGTCCGGCGCGGTGCTGCTGGCCTGCGGCCTGCTGCGCCTGGGCTTCCTGACGAATTTTTTCTCGCGTCCCGTGATGAGCGGTTTCACGCTCGGCTCCTCGATCGCCATCGCGCTCGGCCAGTGCGACACCCTGGTGGGCGGCTCGCTGCGCGCGCCGCACCTGCCGAGCGCGCTGCTGGGCGTCGGCGCCATCGTGTTCCTGCTGCTGGCGCGCCGCTACGGCGCCCGCCTGCTGCGGCGCATCGGCCTGGCGCCGGTCGCAGCCGACATCGGCGCGCGCCTGGCGCCGATGCTGCTGGTGCTGGGCGCGATCCTGCTGGTAACGGCGCTGCGCCTGGACGCGGCCGGGGTGCGCGTGATCGGCGCCGTGCCGGCCGGGCTGCCGGGACTGGGCCTGCCCTGGTCGGGCGGCCACTGGCAGGCGCTCGGCAAGCCGGCGCTCCTGATCGGCTTCATGAGCTTCCTGATCGCGATGTCCGGCGCCCAGGCGCTGGCCCTGAAGCGTGCCGAAAAGCTGCACACCAACCGCGAACTGGTCGGCCTGGGCCTGGCCAACGTCGGCAGCGCGCTGTCCGGCGGCTACCCGGTCACCGGCAGCCTGTCGCGCTCGGCCGTCAACTTCGCCGCCGGCGCGCGCACCCAGCTCGCCGGCGTGATCAGCGCGGCGCTGCTGGCCGGCGCCCTGGTCCTGCCCACCGGCTGGCTGGCGCGCCTGCCGCTGCCGGTGCTGGCTGCCACCATCATCGTCGCCGTGCTCGGCATGCTGGAGCTGGGTACCCTGCGCACCGCCTGGCGCTATGACCGGGCCGACGCGCTGGCGCTGGTGGCGACCGGCGGCGGCGTGCTGCTGCTCGGCGTCGAAGCCGGCGTGGTGCTGGGGCTGGTGCTGTCGCTGGGCGCCATGATCTGGCGCGAAAGCCGCCCCCACATCGCAGTGCTGGGCCGCATCGCCGGCACCGAACACTTTCGCAACATCGAACGCTATCCGGCCGAGACCGAACCGCACGTCCTCCTCCTGCGCGTGGATGCCGGCCTGTTCTTCGGCAACCTGGAAGCGGTCAACGGCCGCATCGAAGACGCGCTGGCCGCGCAGCCGGCCGCGCGCGACCTGGTGCTGGTGCTGTCGGCGGTGAACGCCATCGACACTTCGGCCCTGTTCGGCCTGCTGGAATTGAACACTACGCTGGCGGGGCGGGGCGTGACCCTGCACCTGGCCGAGGTCAAGGGACCGGTGATGGACCGCCTCAAGGCGTCCAGCCTGCTGGATGCCTTGAGCGGGCGTGTCTTCCTGAGCACAGCGAATGCCTGGGATGCACTCGCACAGGACGCGCGCTGATTGCAAGCCGGCGCCGGCTGTGAGAGGATGGGTCATACGCATTATTTAGAGGTGGAACCATGCCACGCGCAAGTACCTTCGTCTTTCTTCTGGCCGCCCTGGGTCTGTACATTGTCGGGATGACCACCCCGGCGCAGTTTGCGCTCTTCCTGTCGATGGGTTGCGAGATCGTGTTCTGGAAACGGGTCAAGGACCAGATGCGTACTGCGCGCATTGCTCGCGCTTCGCGCGGGGTTCGCGGGCGCCGTTGAGCCCCGCTTGCCGGACCCGCCTGGGTCCGGCTGAATAGTCTCGATCGCCTGCCGGCTGTCTGAGCGCCCGGCCAGGGCGTTCGTATCTGGCACTTCCTTCTCTGGCACTTCCTTCTCTGGTACTTTCTTCTCTGGTACTTTCTTCTCTGGCGCCTGCTGCTCTGGCGTGTTCAACACCACCGCGTTCTTTCGTTTCTCCAGATACTCCGCGCCCAGGCGCAATGTTGCACCGCTTTGGTGCGCGTTTGACAGCGCTGGTGCGTGCGCCCATCCACAAACGGCAAACTGCCGCCCTAATCGGCCTGCATTGCCTGGCACGCTTCATGCTGATCCACCAGCATGCCCGACGACAGTACCCACATCGCCCCATCCACCGCCACGCCGCCCTGGCAAGCCAGCCTGCGCCTGCGCTTCGCCGACGATGCCGGCGCCACGCGGCTGGTCGAGCGCGCCCACCAGGGCCCGCTGCGCGTACAGAAGGCCTTGTACCCGGAAGGCCCGCGAACCTGCCACGTGATCGTCGTGCACCCGCCCGGCGGCGTGGTCGGCGGCGACCGCCTCGCGCTCGAGCTCGATCTGGGCCAGGAAGCCGAGGTACTGGCCACCACACCCGGCGCCGCCAAGTGGTACCGCGCCAACGGCAAGGTGTCGTACCAGGACGTGCATTTGCGCGTGGGTGCCGGTGCCGCCATGGAATGGCTGCCGCAGGAAACCATCTTTTATGACGATGCCGATGTCGTGCTCGCGCACGAGGTCGAGCTGGCCGTGGATGCGCGCTACATCGGCGCCGAGGTCCTGGTGTTCGGGCGCCGCGCCGCCGGCGAAACCTTCCGTACCGGCTGCGTGCGCCAGCGTACCCGCATCCGCCAGGGCGGCCGCACGGTCTGGTGGGAGCAGGGGATCGTCCACGGCGGCGAGGCCATGCGCAGCCCGCTCGGCCTGGCCGGCCACAGCGTCTGCGCCACCCTGATCGCGGTCGGCAAGCCCCTGCCGCCGTCCATGCTGGCGGACTTGCGCGGCGCCGATTCGACGCTCGGCCTCAGCCAGGTGAAAAACGTGTTCGTGGCACGCCACCTGGGTGACGACGGCGAGGCGGCGCGCGCCAGCCTGCTCCGTGTGTGGCAGGCGCTGCGCCCCTGGCTGCTGGGGCAGCCCGCGTGCATCCCGCGCATCTGGACCACCTGAAGACTACCGAAAGAGCGCCGCCATGGACCTGACCCCACGCGAAAAAGACAAGCTGCTGATCTTCACGGCGGCCCTGCTGGCCGAACGCCGGCGCGCGCGCGGCCTGAAGCTGAATTACCCGGAAGCGGTGGCCCTGATCACGGCGGCCATCCTGGAAGGCGCGCGCGACGGCCGCAGCGTGGCCGAGCTGATGAGCGAGGGCACGACGGTGCTGGCGCGCGCCGACGTCATGGACGGGGTGCCGGAAATGATCCCGGACATCCAGGTCGAAGCCACCTTCCCGGACGGCAGCAAGCTGGTCACCGTCCACAACCCGATTCCCTGACACCAAGCCCGGAGGTCCCGCATGAAGATCCAGATACTCGATGCATCCATGGCTGCCGACAAGCACCCGCAACTGGTCGGGCTGCTGCTGGACGCGCTGGCCCACGGCGCCTCGATGGGATTGCCGCCGGCCCTGACCCTGCGCGACGCCGAAGACTACTGGCGCGGCGTGCAGGTGGCGCTGGCGGGCGGCACCCGTGTGCTGCTGGCGGCCACGCACGAGGGCCGGCTGGCGGGGACAGTCCAGCTCGAACTCTACCAGCGTGCCAACTGCCGCGACGGCGCCGAGGTGCAAAAGATGATGGTGCACAGCCACCTGCGCCGACGCGGCATCGGCAGTGTGCTGCTGCGTGCCGCCGAAGCCGAAACGCGCGAGATGGGGAGGAGTTTGCTGTTCCTCGACACCGAAGCCGGTTCCGGCGCCGAAGCGCTCTACCATGGCCTGGGCTACACCCGTGTCGATGCACTGGACGATGCGCTGGCGGCCGGATGCGCCCGTCCGACCGCGATCTACTACAAATCGCTGCTGATGCCGGAGCTCGCATGATCCCCGGGGAATACCTGCTGGAAGAGGGCGAGGTCGCCATCAACGCCGGCCGCCGCACGCTCACCTTGAGCGTGGCGAATGCCGGCGACCGCCCGATCCAGGTCGGCTCGCACTACCATTTTCATGAGGTCAACGACGCGCTCCAGTTCGAGCGCGAGCTGACCCTCGGCATGCGCCTGCACATCGCCGCCGGCACCGCGGTGCGCTTCGAGCCGGGCCAGCGGCGCACGGTGGAGCTGGTGGACCTGGCCGGCGCGCGCGTGGTGCACGGCTTCCAGGGCAAGGTCATGGGCGCCTTGCCGACACAGGGGGACTAGCATGGCATCGATCACGCGCCAGGCCTATGCCGACATGTACGGTCCCACCACCGGGGACCGCATCCGCCTCGCCGACACCGGCCTGGTCATCGAGATCGAGCGCGATTACGCGACCTATGGCGAGGAAGTGAAGTTCGGCGGCGGCAAGGTGATCCGCGATGGCATGGGCCAGTCGCAGCGCACCCGCGATGGCGTGATGGACACCGTCGTCACGAATGCCGTCATCGTCGACCACTGGGGCATCGTCAAGGCCGACATCGGCATCAAGGATGGCTTGATCGCCGGTATCGGCAAGGCCGGCAACCCGGACATCCAGCCCGGCGTGACGCTGGCGATCGGCGCCGCCACCGAGATCATCGCGGGCGAGGGCATGATCGTCACCGCCGGCGGTATCGACAGCCACATCCACTTCATTTGCCCGCAGCAGATCGAGGAGGCGCTCAGTTCCGGCATCACCACCATGCTGGGCGGCGGCACCGGGCCCGCCGTCGGCACCGCCGCCACCACCTGCACGCCGGGCGCCTGGCACATTCATGCGATGCTGATGGCGGCCGACGCTTTTCCGATGAACCTGGGCTTCCTCGGCAAGGGCAACGTCAGCCAGCCAGGGCCGCTGGAAGAGCAGATCGCGGCCGGCGCCATCGGCCTGAAGCTGCACGAGGACTGGGGCAGCACCCCGGCCGCCATCGACAACTGCCTGGCCGTGGCCGAGCGCATGGACGTGCAGGTGGCCCTGCACTCCGACACCCTGAACGAGGCCGGCTTCCTGGAGTCGACCCTGGCCGCCTTCAAGGACCGCACCATCCACACCTTCCACACCGAAGGCGCGGGCGGCGGCCATGCGCCCGATATCATCGCGGCGGTGGGCCAGGCCAATGTGCTGCCCTCGTCGACCAACCCGACCCGCCCGTTCACGGTGAACACCCTCGACGAGCACCTCGACATGCTGATGGTCTGCCATCACCTGGACCCGGCCATCGCCGAGGACGTGGCCTTCGCCGAGTCGCGCATCCGCCGCGAGACCATCGCCGCCGAGGACATCCTGCACGACCTGGGCGCGATCTCGATGATGTCGTCCGATTCGCAAGCCATGGGCCGGGTCGGCGAGACCATCCTGCGCACCTGGCAGACCGCGCACAAGATGAAGGCGCAGCGCGGGCCGCTCGCGCCCGACTCCAGCCGCAACGACAACTTCCGGGTGAAGCGCTACGTCGCCAAGTACACCATCAACCCGGCCATCACCCACGGCATCGCGCACTGCGTTGGCTCGATCGAGGCTGGCAAGATCGCCGACCTGGTGCTGTGGCGGCCCGCCTTCTTCGGCGCCAAGCCGTCGATGGTGCTGAAGGGCGGCATGATCGCTGCCGCCCTGATGGGCGACCCGAACGCCTCGATCCCGACACCGCAGCCGGTGCATTACCGGCCGATGTTCGGCAGCTTCGGTGGCGGACTGCGCAAATCGTTCACCTTCGTCTCGCAGGCCGCGCACGACGCCGGCATCGCGCGCCAGCTGGGGCTGCAGAAGACCGTGCTGCCGATCCGCGGCACGCGTGGCCTGCGCAAGGCCGACATGGTCCACAACGGTGCCACGCCGCACATGCAGGTGGATGCCGAGACCTATGAAGTGCGCGCCGACGGCGAGCTGCTGGTGTGCGAAGCGGCCAGCGTGCTGCCGCTGGCGCAGCGGTATTTTTTATTTTGAGTGTTGAAGGAATCACCATGCTGTCCCTGCATACCAAGATCGACCACGCCGAGTTTGTCCACGACCTGCTGGTGCTGCCCTACGACCAGCGCGAGCGCTGCCGCCAGCGCGCACGCCTGGCGTCCGGCGAGGAAGTCGCCCTGTTCCTGGTGCGCGGCACCGTGCTGCGCGACGGCGACCTGCTCAGCGGCGAGGGCGGCCGGGTAGTGCGCGTGATGGCGGCGCCCGAGCCGACCTACCTGGTGCGCTGCCGCGACGCCACCATGCTGGCGCGCTGCGCCTTCCACCTCGGGAACCGCCATACCCGCACCCAGGTCGGGCCGGGCTGGCTGCGCATCCGCGTCGACCCGGTGCTGAAGGAAATGGTGGAGGGCCTCGGTGCGCAAGTCGACCATGAACTGGCCAAGTTCGAGCCGGAGCCGGGCGCCTATGCGGGCGGCCACGGTCATGGCCATGATCATGAAGGGCTGCTGGCGCCGGTGCCGCTGCGCCAGCGCATCCACCGGCCCTCGGACCTGACGCCGGCATGAACGCGACCGGCCTGCTGCACCTGCTGCAATTCGCCAGCCCGGCGCTGCCGATCGGCGGCTACAGCTATTCGCAGGGGCTGGAATCGGCGCTCGAGGCTGGCCTGGTGACCGATGCGTCCAATGCACGCACCTGGATGGTCCACTACCTGCACGAGGTGATGGCGCAATGGGACGGTCCGCTGTTCTGGCGCCTGCTGAAGGCGGTGCAAACGCGCGATGCCGAAGCGGTGGCACTGTGGAGCGACTGCTTCCTGGCCTCGCGCGATACCGCCGAGCTGCGCGCGGAGACGGTGCAGATGGGTTACTCCCTGACGCGCCTGATCGCCGAACTCGGCGTGGCCGACGTGGCGATCCTGGGCGACGAGGTGTCGCTGCCGGCTGCTTACGCCTGCGCCGTGGATGCCCTCGACATCCCGCACGAGGAAGCGCTGCTGGCGCTGCTGTTTTCCTGGCTCGAGAACCAGGTGCTGGTGTGCGTCAAGTCAGTGCCGCTGGGCCAGGTGGCCGGGCAGCGCCTGCTGCTGTCGCTGCGCCCGGACCTGGAGCGCGCGGCGCTGGCGGCGCGCACGCTGCCCGACGACGCGCTGTCGAACTGGTCGCCGGGCTTGTCCATGCTGTCGATGCGGCACGAGGTGCAGCATGGGCGTTTGTATCGTTCTTAAGCGCCGTTGATGAAGTTTGAAAGGAACCCAAGATGACATCGAATCCACTGCGCGTCGGCATCGGCGGGCCGGTCGGCTCGGGCAAGACCGCCCTCTGCGAACTGCTGTGCCGGCGCATGCGCGAGCGCTACGACATGGCCGTGATCACCAACGACATCTATACCCGCGAAGACATGGAGATCCTGCTGCGCGCGAACGCGCTGCCGCCCGAGCGCCTGATGGGGGTCGAGACCGGCGGCTGCCCGCACACGGCGATCCGCGAGGATGCCTCGATCAACCTGGAAGCCATCGCGCGCCTGCAGGCGGACTTCCCGGCGCTGCAGCTGGTGCTGGTGGAGTCGGGCGGCGATAACCTCGCGGCCACCTTCAGCCCCGAGCTGTCCGACCTGACCTTGTACGTGATCGACGTCGCCGGCGGCGAGAAGATCCCGCGCAAGGGCGGTCCCGGCATCACCCGCTCCGACCTCCTGATCATCAACAAAACGGATCTGGCGCCGCATGTGGGCGCCGACCTCGACGTGATGGCGAGCGATGCCCGCCGCCAGCGTGGCGAGCGTCCCTTCGTGTTCACCAACCTGCGCAGCGGCGACGGCGTGGACACGGTGGTGGACTTCATCCGCGAGCAGGGTTTGCTCGATCACGGATCGACTAACTGAAAAAGGAACCGGCATGCCAACGATTTTCCTGCAACGCGCACTCATGGCCCTGTCCATGCTCGGCCTGGCCTTGCCGGCGCTGGCCCACCCCGGCCACGCGGCGGACAGCGGCTTCGGCGCCGGCCTGCTGCATCCCTTCAGCGGTCTCGATCACCTGCTGGCCTTGCTGGCCGTCGGCATGTGGAGCCGCCAGCAGCGCCATGCTTATGTGCTGGCGCCGGCCTTCCTGGTGCTGATGGCGCTGGGCGCGTCGATCGGGCTGGCGCCGCCGGCGCTGGAAACGTCGGTCGCCGCGACCGTGCTGCTGCTGGGCGTCCTGGCGGCGTTCGCGCTGCGCGTGCCCCCGGCGCTGTCCTTGCTGACGGTGGGCGTGTGCGGCTTGCTGCACGGGCTGGCACACGGACAGGAACTGGCGGGGATGGAGAGCGGCGCCGGCTTCCTGCTGGCCAGCGCATTGTTGATGGCGGCCGGCGCCTTGCCGGGCGCGCGTCTGCGGCGCGTGGCCGGGGCGGTGATCGGGGCCGCCGGCGGGGTCTTGCTGGCGACGCTGGCTTGAAGCTGCGCTGTCCTCAGTTGCTGCCAGGCACGCGTGCCTGGCCCGGGTCGCGCTCCGCGCCGGCTGCTAGCGGCGCCAGGCGGACCGGCGCCGCATCCTGCGGGAAGCGCGCCTGCACACCCTCGTAGCGGCGGGCGATGGCGGCCATGTCGGCGTCGGCGTCGCCGCTCAGTGTCATGCTGCGGGTGACGTCGATGACTTTCTTGCCGTAGTCGATGGCGATCAGCAGCACCGGCACCTTGGCTTCCTCGGCGATGCGGTAGAAGCCGCTCTTCCAGTGCGGGCGGTAGCTGCGCGTGCCTTCCGGCGTGATCACCAGCCAGAACCAGTCGGACGCATGCATGGTGCGGGCCAGGCGCTGGCTCGCGCCCTGGGGCGCGCTGCGGTCGACCGCGACGCCGCCCCAGTAGCGCATCAGCGCGCCAGTCGGGCCGCGGAACAGCGAGTCCTTGGCCAGCCAGCGGAACTGGAGTCCGACCGCCCACTTGGCCAGCAGGCCGATCGGGAAATCGAGGTTCGAGGTGTGCGGGTAGACCACCGCCACGCCGTGCGGGCCGGGCAGGGGTTTGAAATGGAACTGCCAGCCGATCAGGTTCAAGAGCCGCAGTGCGGTGCGCTGGCCCCAGGTCGGCAGGGCCGCGGGGCGCATCAGGGTATCTTCCATGTTGTCTCCAGCCGGCCCGGGAAGGCCTTCGAGGGCGGACTGGGCCGCCGATTGCAGATGGTTCGACCGGCGCCGTTTGTTGCGGCCCGGAAAGCAAACCGGGCATTCTATAGCGTCATAAATACGCGGACAAGGAAAATTGGATGCCTGGTCAGGCGATCTGTATCATCCTTGCCTTTCCCATCACACGCGCCGAAGCGATCGACATGGACGTCACGATTTACCATAACCCGCGTTGCGGCAGTTCGCGCAACACCCTGGCCCTGATCCGCGCCGCCGGCGTGGAGCCGCACGTGATCGATTATCTGGCGAACCCGCCCACGCGCGCCGAGCTGGCCGCACTGGCGGCCCGGGCCGCACAAAGCGGATTGACGGCGCGGGCCCTGGTGCGCAGCAAGGAAGCGTTGTATACCGAACTCGGCCTGGACGATCCGGCGCGCGGCGACGAGGCCTTGCTGGACGCGCTGGCCGCCCATCCGATCCTGATCAACCGCCCAGTGGTGGTGACGCCCAAAGGCGTGCGCGTCTGCCGTCCGCCCGAGCTGGTGCACGACATCCTGTAGGGCCGACCGGCCCCTAGTGTTGGGCCGCGCCGATATCGACCGGGCCCTTGGGGGCGCGCGGCTTGCCGTAGAAATCCGGGCCGTCGGCCACGCTGTCCAGCCCCTTGCCGATGGCCGGCGAGCTGACCGCGAGGCGGAAGTCGGGTGTGCCGTCGCGGCTGTAATCGATGAAAACGGGATCTGCCGCCACGGTGCCGCTGTGGCTCATGCCCTGCGCCAGCTTCCAGTCGCCATCCGTGTTATGGAACACCAGGTTGTTGCGATACAGGTTGTTGGGGCCGGTCAAGCCGAGTTCGACGATGCCGCGCCGGTTGTCGTAGACGATGTTGTTGACCACCCGCGTGTGGTCGTTGGGCGCCTTGGTGTGAAAAAAATCGCCGGCGCCGACCAGGATGCCGGTTTCGGATGCCGTCACCGTGTTATTGGCCACCAGGATATGGTGGGCGTCGTGCCACAGCAGGATGCCGGTTTCCGAGACGCGATAGACGATGTTGTTGCGGATGCTGCCCGGCGTGTTCATGAAGATGCCGTGCACGTAGCGGCAACCGGGCGGCCCGACGTCGTGCACGCTGTTGCCGCTGACGTCGGAATGCATGCCCTTGTAGTAGCTGTCGACCCCGATACCGGCCCCATCCGAAGTGGTGCAGGCGGCCGTGTTGGCGACATGGTGCACGTGGTTGCCGGTGATGCGGTTGTGCGAGCCGCCGCTGTAGATGCCGGTACTCCATTTTTTCCCTGTGCTGGGCGGTACCCCTGGCTGCTGCATGTTCTCCGACTGGGCGCTGCCATCGACCTCGAAGCCCTCGATGTCGACATAGCTGCCGCGGTTATCCCAGGCCACGGCGCTGCCGGACACCGGCGGCGGCACGATGCGTGCGCGCCACGGTTCGGTCGAGCGGAACAGGATGCGCGCGTTGGGCAAGCCGTTCGCGTCGGTGCGGAAGCCGCCGTGGTAAGTCCCGGGCAGTACGTTGACGATGGTGCCCGGCGCCAGCATCCGGGCGGCGCGTGCCAGCGTGCGCAGCGGCGCCGTGCGGGTGCCGGGATTGCTGTCCAGGCCTTCGGGTGCGACGTAGAGCTCGGTGGGCACGACTTCGGGTGTGACGGTAACCGGCGGCTTGTCCTTGAGGCTGCAGGCGCTCAACACCAGTAGCGGAACCAATCGGGTCAGGGCCGCGCGCGGCAGGCGGCGGCGAAGGGGAGGAGGATCGTTGGGTATCATGGTCTTGGGTCTCGGTTCAGCCAGCGGCCCCAGTGTGCCGGACCGAAGCGTGCGCAGTTCCGAGTGCCTCAATGTCGTGCTTGATGACGCGCAACGCATGCGAACCGTGGCCTAGCCCGGTACCCGCGGGCGCGCGTGGCGCCCACTTGGTCCGGAGCAAGCCAGATTTACTTGACCGTGATCGTCAGCGGCAAGTACCACGGCGATCCGGCCAGCTGCGACCTGCAGGTCAGCGGCGAATCCAGGCACAGCCGGACTTCCAGGTTGGTCGTGTAGGTACCCGGCGCCAGGGTCGGCGAGGTATGCAGCGTGGCCACGTACTCGAGTTGCGACTGCGCGTTGACCTGCACGTCGGATGTGACCAGTCCCTTGGTGTCATAGATGCCGACACTGAAGGTTTCGGCCACTGTCTGGCTCGACCTGGCAGTGACATTGAAGGCCATGCTCTGGCCCTGGTTGACGGTCAGCGAGACGGGCGACGGACTCAGCGTCAGCCAGCCGCCGCCCGGCGTCGGCGTCGGCGCCGGGGTGGTACCGGCGCCGGTGGCAGGTGGCGTGCTCGCAACCGGCGGCGGCGTGCTGCCCGCGGATGCGCCCGCCGGCGTCGTCGCGGCGCCGGGACTGCCACCGCCACCGCCGCAAGCCGCCAGCAGGGCAGCCGTCATCAGCCCAAGGATCAAGGTATTTATTTTTTTCATGTTTTTCCTGAAGTGAGTAAAAGTAGGTAAAGATTGGTGCATGACCATATTGTCAAAAAATCACGAACAGGAGCGCCCGTTTGCTTCCTTAACCAATGCTTCATGAACACATCGCCCTTGATCATCCGCAAACCGGGGTCAGAGCCCGGAATTTGGAAATAGCTCGGGTAATATAAAAGAGTGATGAAAACGTCCGTGGTGCTTTGCATGACGTCGATGCGTCGAAAACGCGCTGTGGAGGCGACAGGAAGTTATCGAGATAAATTGCCAAAAACCGGGCTCTGACCCCGGTTTGAGAGGGATCAAATGAAACAGTTGAGCTTGCCTTCGGGGCGCGGTATGCCGGTGCTTGGCCAGGGCACCTGGTACATGGGCGAGGATCCAGGGGCGCGCGCGGATGAGGTGGCGGCCTTGCGCCTGGGCCTGGATCTCGGGATGACGCTGGTCGACAGCGCCGAGATGTACGGCGAGGGCGGGGCCGAAGAGGTCGTCGGCGAGGCGATCGCCGGCCGGCGCGACGAGGTGTTCCTGGTCAGCAAGGTGTATCCGCACAATGCCGACCGCGCCGGCGTGCACGCCGCCTGCGAGCGCAGCCTGCGCCGCCTCGGCACCGACCGCCTTGACCTGTATCTGCTGCATTGGCGCGGCGGGGTGCCGCTGGAGGAAACGCTGGACGCCTTTGCGCGCCTGCGCGAGCAGGGCAAGATCCTGGATTTCGGCGTCAGCAATTTCGACCAGGACGATTTGCTCGAGACGGCCGCGCTCGAGCATGGCGGCGAAGTCGCCGTGAACCAGGTTCTCTACAACCTGGCCCAGCGCGGCATCGAATGGGACGTGCTGCCCTGGTGCCGCCGGCATGGGATGCCGGTGATGGCGTATTCGCCGCTGGAATCGGGCGTGGCCGACCAGCGTGCGCTGCTCGGCAATGCCAGGCTGCGTGAAGTCGCGCAGCGCCATGATGCAACGCCGGCCCAGGTGGCGCTGGCCTGGCTGCTGCGCCAGGATGGCGTGGTGGTGATTCCGAAGGCGGTGCAGCCGGCGCACGTGCGCGCCAACCGCGCGGCGCTCGACCTGGCGCCGCGCCTGAGCGATGCCGACCTGGCCGCGTTGGACGCCGGCTTTCCGCCGCCGAAGCGGCAGCGCCCGCTGGCGATGCGCTAGCCCTCTGCGTTTGCTAAACCCTCAAGCCAGGGAAAGCGCAGGCGCTGCCACGCCGGACGTCGCCCATCCCGCTGCGGGACCGGCGTCTTCCTGCGGCATGCTGGCCCTCAGCCAGTCCACCAGCGCGCCCGACACCAGCGGCCGGCTGAACAGATAGCCTTGCCCCTTGGCGCATTGCAGGTCGCGCACGGCGGCGGCTTGGGCCTCGGTCTCGATGCCTTCGGCCACGGTGTTCATGCCCAGGCTTTGCGCCACCTTGACGGTGGCCTCGATCAGCACGCGATGGTGGTGGCTGGTATCGGCCTGGCAGACGAAGGAGCGGTCGATCTTGACCGTGTCCACCGGCAGCTGGTGCAGGCTGGAGAGCGAGGAATAACCGGTGCCGAAGTCGTCCAGCGCCAGTGCGATGCCGATCGCCTTCAATTCGTGCAGGCGCTGCTGCACCTGCTGGTCCTGGGCCGCCAGGCTTTCCGTCACTTCCAGCTGCAACTGGGCCGGCTGCATGGCGTTCTGCTGCAGCACCTCGCGCACGATGGCCGGCCAGCCGGCGTCGGCCAGCTGGGCGCGCGACAAATTCACCGCCAGCAGGCGCGGCGCGCGGCTGCCCAGTTCGCGCTGCCAGGCGGCGAAGTCGCGGCAAGCGCGGCGCAGGACGAAGTCGCCGAGTGCGCCGATCAGGCCGGATTCCTCGGCCACCTGGATGAATTCGAAAGGCGGCACCACGCCGCGCAGCGGATGCTGCCAGCGCACCAGGGCCTCGACGCCGGCGCCGAAGTCGGTGCTGCCATCGGCGTCCAGGCCGACCACCGGCTGGTAGACCACGAACAGCTGCTCCTCGGCCAGCGCCTGGCGCAGGTCGGCCTCGATGTCGGCGCGGCGCGCGGCGCGCTCGCGCATCGCGGTCTCGAACAGCACGCAGCGGGCGCCGCCCGAGCGCTTGGCTTCGATCATGGCGATGCTGGCGTCGCGCAGCATGCCACCGGCCAGCGCACTGGCAAGATCGCCGATGTCGTCGCTCCACACCAGGCCCATGCTCAGCGTGCAGGTGATTTCCTGGCCGGCCAGCGAATGTGGCTTCGACAGCGATTCCTGCAGCCGTGCCGCCACCCGCTCCGCGTCCTCGCGGCTGCGCATGCCGTCGAGCAGCACCGCGAATTCGTCGGCGCCGATGCGCGCCGCCATCTGGCCGCCGCCGGCGCCCGGATCGATGCGGTCGCTGGGTGGCCGCAGGGCCGCGCGCAGGCGTTCGCCGACCTGCACCAGCAGGCGGTCGCCGGCGCCCTGGCCGAGGGTATCGTTGATCTGGCGGAAGCGGTCGCAATTCATGAACAGCATGGCGAAACCGGCGCCGCCGCCCGCACCCGCGCGGCGGGCGATCACCTGCTGCAGCTGTTCAAGCAGGGCGTCGCGGTTCGGCATCGCGGTCAGGGCGTCGGTGCGCGCCGCGTTCTTGAGGCGGCGCGCCAGGCGCTCCTGTTCGCGCTGTACCTCGGCGGTGGCGTCGGCCAGGGTCACCATCAGGCGCGCGCCGTCGAGTTTCAGTACGCTGAGCGACAGCACCTGGGCGCTGGCCGGGGCGGCGTCGCCCAAGGGCAGGCGCAGGCCTTCGCACACCACGCCGGAAGGCTGGTGGAAGGCGGCCACCATCTGCGGCAGCTGGGGCAGGGCGTGCTGCAGCACGGTGAACAGATTGTCCATGCTGCCGTCACGCACCAGCGGCATCAGCAGGCTGGACGACATCGGATTGAGCATGTCGACCGTGCCGTCCAGATTGGTCTGCACCAGGCCGATCGGGGCGCGGTAGAGGAACTGGACCAGGGCTTCGTAAGCGTCGATGTTGTCAGGCTTCATCAAGTGGCTCCGGTGGATGCACTGTGGACGGGGCTGGTGCCCAGCATTCGATACGGTTGCGGCCGCCGGCCTTGGCTGCGTACAGGGCTTCGTCGGCGCGTTTCATGAGGGTGTCGAGGTCGATCTGTTCGCCATCGCTGGCGGCCACCCCCGCGCTGACGGTGAGCGCAATGCTGGCACCGTCGAAGCACACCGGCTGCGCCGCCACCAGCCGCCGCAGGCGCTCGGCGACGGCGGCCGCTCCCTCCAGGGTCGACGAGGGCAGCAGCACGGCGAATTCCTCGCCGCCGACGCGCGCCACCACGTCCACCTGGCGGAAGGTCGCGCTCAGCAGCAGGCCGAGCTGGCGCAGGGCCGCATCGCCGCCCGGATGGCCGTGGCGGTCGTTGACCTGCTTGAAATGGTCGGCGTCGATCAGGATCAGCGCGGTCGGACGCGGCGTGCGCCGGTTGCGCTGCAGCTCCAGCTCGGCCGCCTCGAAGAAGGCGCGGCGGTTGGCGACGCCGGTCAGGTGATCGCAAAACGCCGACTTGCGGCGCGTCTCGATGGCGTCGCGCTTGTCGCTGATGTCGCGCACCACCATGCAATAGGCCGGCGCATCGCCCTCCGGGTCGGCATCGGGCAGCGGCGAAATCATGGCGCTGGCCCAGAACTGGCTGCCGTCGGCGCGCACGCGGGCGCCTTCGTCCAGGCTCCAGCCGTTCTGGTCGGCTTCGCGCAGGCGGTCGCGCACCTGGGCTTCGGTGATCGCATCGACCGGATGGAACACGGCGTACGAGCTGCCGACCACGGCCCCGGAATGGCCGGTGACGCGGCCGATGGTCTCGTTCCACTCGCTGACGCGGCCTTCGCGGTCGAGACCGACCAGGGCGTAATCGGTGATGCTGGTGAGCAGGGCGTTGAGCCAGGCGTCGTTCTGGCGCAACTGGCGTTCGCGACGCACCTGCTCGCTGACGTCGGACAGCACCGCCATCAGGCGCGCGTCGTCCAGCTTGAGCAGGCTGAGCGACAGCACTTGCGGGCTGCGCCGCGGGCGCAGGGCGCCGCCGGCCGGATAAGCCGGGTGGTTAAGGTGGATCTGCAGGCCGTCGCAGACCATGCCGCTGGCTTGCGCGAAGCTGGCGCACAGGTGGCGCAACTCGGGCGCCACGTCGGCGAGCGCGTCGAACAGGTTGACCAGATTGCCGTCGCGTTGCAATGGCATCAACAGCTGGGCCGAGATCGGATTGATCATCAGGATTTCGCCGTCCAGTCCCGTTTGCACCAGGCCCACCGGGGCCAGGTACAGGAACTGCATCAAGGCCTCGTGGTCGGCCGCGAGTTGTGCGGCTGGGTCGTCGCTCACGGCCAGCATGCTTATACGCGGCGCTGGACCAGCACGTAGCGCACCGCGCTACCCGGTTCGGCGAGCAGGCGCAGCGCCACCTTGATCGGGCGCATGCGCAAGGTCAGGACGTAGTCGATGGTATCGTCCAGCGCCGCGTTGCCGTCCTCGGCATCCTCGAAGCGCTGGGCCACCATGAAGTTGTTCAGGCAGGGCGCGACATTGGTGAACAGTGGTTGGCCCAGCACGCGCGGCGGCGTCAGGCCGGCCGCTTCGGATTCGTGACGGTTGTAGCGGCACACATTGCTGCCGGCATCGAAGCCGATCACGCCGAAGTCGAGCTGGTCGAGCTGCTCCGCGTTCAGCTGGTCGAGCAGGGCGTGCAGGCCGGGGGCCGCGAAAGACGGGATGGTGACAGTATTCATGGTGTTCCAGCAGGTTCGGGATTGCGATGTTGCAGATGGGAAAGGCATGGTGACATGGGGACATGCACCTGTCAAATCAATCGTGCACGGGTGTGACAATTGTGCGTGATTGACAGCGCCGGCGCCGGCCTTCACCATCTGCGCCCGGCCCTCGCGATGATTGACGATTCCATGAACGATTCCTCCCCCACCGCCTGGTGGGCGCACCACCCCACGCTGCTGCGCCTCGTCAGCGATCTGCTGGCGGCGGAACTGGCACACGCCCGGCCCGGCCGTCCGCCCGCGCCCCCACCCTGGCCGGCCGGGCTCGACTTCGTACGCGATCTCGGCGCCGACTCGCTCGAACTGCTGGGCATGGGCACGGCGCTGGCCGAGGCCCTGCACTTGCGCTTTCACGACGGCGAGCTCGATGCGCGTCTGCTGGCGCGGCCGGTGCTGGAGGAATGGGTGGCCGCGGCGCGCGCCGGACTGGCGGCGGGCGCACAAGCCATCACTTTCCGCACCTCGGGCAGCGCCGGCACGCCCAAGCGCTGCACCCACACGCTGGCGACGCTGTGGCAGGAAACCCGGGTGCTGGCCGGCCTGCTGCCCGGGCGCCGCCGCATCCTGAGCGCGGTGCCGGCCCACCATATCTATGGCTTCCTGTTCACCGTGCTGCTGCCGCACGCGCAGGAGATTAATGAGGTGATCGACCTGCGCGCCGCCAGTCCGGCCGCCTGGCTGGACATGCTGCGCCCGGGCGACCTGGTGGTGGCCCATCCCGGCTGGTGGGAAGCGCTGGCGCGCCTGCGTCCGGCCTTTGCCGCCGACATCACCGGCGTCAGCTCGACCGCGCCTTGCCCGGACGCCCTGGCCGATGAACTCGCTGCCGCCGGTTTGCGCCTGCTGCAGGTCTACGGCAGTTCCGAGACCGCCGGCGTCGGCTGGCGCGAGCGCGGCGGGGTACGGTTCAAGCTCTTCCCTTACTGGGAGGAGACGGAAGATGCGTCCGCACTGCTGCGGCGCCTGCCCGACGGCAGCCAGGTGCGCTATTCCTTGCAGGACAAGCTGGAATGGGCCGAGCCGGAAGAAGACGGCGCGCGCCGCTTTTCCCCCGCCGGCCGCATCGACGCCGCCGTGCAGGTAGGGGGCACCAACGTCTTCCCCGCCTATGTCGCCGAGGTGTTGAGGATGCACCCGGCGGTGGCGGATGCGGCGGTGCGCCTGATGCGGGCGGACGAAGGGCGGCGGCTGAAAGCCTATATCGTGCCGTGCATCCCGGCCGATGACGGCGGCGCAGGGCTGCGCGCGGACCTGGCGGCGTGGCTCGGCGCGCGCCTGGCACCGGCCGAGCGCCCGGCCGCCTGGACCTTCGGCAGCCGCCTGCCGCGCCAGGCCAGCGGCAAGCCGGCCGACTGGATCATCGACAGCGACGAAGCCGGGTGACAGTGCCGGCGAGGTCTGCGGCCCGGTCTGCGGCTAGGCGCGGTATAGGTCGCGTAAGGCCGAGTCGCGTAAGGCCGAGTCGCGCCAGGCCGACGGCGTGACGCCCATGCTGCCCTTGAAGCGCCGCGTGAGGTGGCTCTGGTCGGCAAAGCCGCATTCGACCGCCACCGCCGCCAGCGGCATGCCCTCACGGATCAGGGTGCGCGCCCGGGCGATGCGCACCGTGTTGAGGTAGACGTGGGGCGGCGTGCCGTAGGCGGCGCCGAAGGCCCGCGTCAGGTGGGCGCGCGACATGCCGGACAGCGCAGCCAGCTCCGCCACCGTGATGTCGCGCCGGTAATCGCTGCGGATGCAGTCGCGCACCCGCGCCAGCAGCGCGTTGGCGGCCTGGGGGCGCAGGGCGGGCGCCGTCCCCGGGCGCTCGCCATGGCGGGCCAGCATCCCGCCCAGGAAGTGGCGCATCAGCGTCTCGGCGCGCAGCGATTCGGACGGCGTCGCCTGCAGGCTGGCCGACAGGCCGGCGAATTGCGCGGCCATGGCGCGGTCGCTGACATGGGGGGCCGCGAAGTAGCGGCTGCCGCCGGCCCGGCCTTCAAGTCCGAGGCAGCCGGCGACGAAGTCCTCGGGGACGTACCAGATCGTGTAGCGGAAACCGTCGGCGCTGCCGGCATGGCCGTCATGGTCCTGGTCCGGGTTGAACAGGACGAAGTCGCCGGCCCGGCTGTCGTGCAGCGCGCCCTTGCAGCGGAAGCTTTGCACGCCGTAGGTGGTCAGGCCGATCGCAAAGCTGTCGTGGCTGTGGCGCTCGAAGGCATGGTCGGCGAAGCTGGCCTGCATCAGGGTGACGCCGCCGGCCAGCGGCGCAAAGCGAGCCTGGTTCTGTGCCGGTGCGGGTTCTCGGTTCATGCAACAATTGTACAAGACGGCGCGGACGCCGCCGGCGCACCATGGCGTTTTCACTCCGAGGATCAAGCATGCACGCTCCCATCGACCTGGCCGCCAAGCTCGCCACCTTCACCGAGGCCTGGCAGCCGCGCACCATCAGTCTGTTCAATGGTCACGACGTCATGGTCGCCAAGCTGCGCGGCGAATACCACTGGCACGTGCATGAAGACAGCGACGACTTCTTTCTTGTCTTGTCCGGCAACCTGGAAATCGACCTCGAGGACGGTGTGACGGTCAGCCTGGCGCCGGGGCAGCTCTACGTGGTGCCGAAAGGCGTGCGCCACCGGCCGCGGGCGCAAGACGAGGCGCACATCGTGCTGATCGAACCGACCGGCACCCCCAACAGCGGCGATCCGCTGACGGCGGCGCCGCGGCGCGTTATCTAACCGGTAGCGACTGCCGCAGTAGCGACTGCCGCAGTGACGACTGCCGCGGTGACGACCGCCGGCATATACGCATCCAGGAACGCCTGCGGCATGCGGCGCGGCCGTCCGCTGCTGATCTCGATGCAGACCAGGTCCCAGTGCCCGCGCAGGACGGTGGCGCCGTCGCGCTCGCGCACCAGCTGGAAACGGCGTGCCATCGCCAGCTTGCCGTCGCCGGCTACCAGCCAGGTGCCCAAGACCAGCGCTTCGTCCAGCACGGTGGGCAGGATGTAGTCGTATTCGCCGCGCCGTATCGCCATCGCCCGGTCCAGCCGCCGGTAATCGTCCAGCGACAGCCCGAGCGCCTCGGAGTGGGCCCAGCCGATCTGCTCGCACCAGCGCACGTAGACGGCATTGTTGGTATGGTTCAGTCCATCGATGTCGGCGGCCTGCGGCGCGCGCGGCAGGATGAAGGGTTGCGGATAATCCCAGTTCAAAGGCGTGTTCCCGATGCATGGCGGATGTGCTTGAGCGGTATTCTACCTGCCTGCCCGCTTGCCCCGTCGCGCCGCTTCCGAGCACATCGTCCCGCAATCAGCCCAGCTCGAGCAGCACCGGCTGATGGTCGGAACCGCGCGCGCCGCCATCGACGCGCATGGTGCGCACCCGCTCGGCCAGGCCGGCGCTGACAAAGGCATAGTCGAAAGTGAAGGGCGTGTCCTTGCCGTGCAGGCCGACGGTGGCCGGGTAGGGCCGTGATGCCAGGTGCGACTGCGGCTGCGATGGCGAGTGCGGCCGTGCCAGCGCCCAGGCATCATGCCAGGCCGGCGTGCCATCGTCGAAGGGCGCCAGCAGTCGCGCATGGGCCGTCGAGCCGGGCAGCATGTTGAAGTCGCCGGCCAGCACCGCCTCGGCGGCGCACGGGATGGCGGCGAAGGGGCCGTCCGCGTCCAGGCCGGGACGCGGCGCGGCGGCATGGGCGCAGGCCTCCTGCTGGAGCGCGCGCAAGCGCTCGACCTGGGCCAGACGCTGCGTTTCGGAAAAATATTCTAGGTGGGCGTTCAGCACGCGCAGCAAGCCGAGCGGGGTTTCCAGCCCCAGTTCCAGCACCGTGCGCGGCATGCTGGGCACGGCGGGATCGGCCGGCCATGGCAGCGAGTGACGCAGCACCTGGCGTACCGGCCAGCGCGAAAAGCTCATGCAGCCGAGCCGGCGCCGCCCGTCCTGGGCGCGCATGTCCAGTGCCAGCGCGGCGGCGGCGCGATAGCCGGGCAGGCGCGCCGCCAGGGCGGCGAAGCCGTCGCCGCCGTCGCTGCCGTCGCGCGCGGGAAAACCGGACGATACTTCCTGCAGGCACAGGATGTCGAAGTCGGCGACGCCGTGGAGCGCTTCCACGATCAGTCCCCAGTCGGCGCCGCCGTCGCGGGTGCGCGCTGACTGGATGTTCCAGGTGATGAGCTTGAGCACGGCTGTCCTCTTTTCTTGTCAGGTGCATTTATGCACCCAGACTAGCGCCGGCCATCGAGGGCAAACTGATCCAGCGCAGGAGTGCGGAACCAGGGCAGGCCGGCGGCGTCTTACGATGTCGTAGACGGCGTCGACCGCGGAGATCCGATGTACACCATGATTCTGTTGCTCTACCTCCAGCAGGGACTGGACGTGACGCTCGACCAGGCCAGCCTGCGCGGCGAGTTCAAGACCCAGGCCAGCTGCGAAGCGGCGGCGCGCAAGCTGCGCGGTCCGATGCCGATTCCGCGCAACCTGCAGGCTGCCTGGCAGGATGTAATGTGCATCAAGATCGCCAGCGGCGTGCATGTGAACGACATGCCGCCGGTCGCGCTCGGCAAGCTGCTGGAGGCGGATCCGCCGCTCAATTGTCAGGCTGAAGGCGCCTGGGCGAGGGTGGCCGAAATGTGCCGCGCTCAGGAGCGCCCAGGCACCCAGGATCCGACGCGACGCTGAGCCGGTTCAGCCGGCGGCGTCCGCGACGGGCTTCTGCATGAACACCGAGGACGGATCCTCCGGATAATCGCCGAAGGCGTTGCGGTAGCGGTAACCGAGCCGCTCATACAGGACCAGGGCTTCCATGTTCAGCGGGCCCGACTCCAGCACAAAGGTCGAGCAACCCTGTTGGATCGCCTGCGCTTCGAGGGTCTCGACCAGGCGGCGCGCGTGGCCCTTGCCGCGCGCTCCCGGGCGGATATACATGCGTTTGAGCTCGCCCACACCGGCCTGCATGACGATGGCACCACAACCGACGGCCATGCCATCGCCATCGCGCATGACGGCAAACAGCACGTTCGGCTGCAGCAGCGCGGCGATGTCGAGCGCGTACACGTTTTCCGGCGGGTAGAGCGAATACAGGAAAGCGTCCAGTTCACCGATCAGCGCGTACACGTCGGGCTGGTCCGGGGTTTCGAAGGCAATCTGCATGCGTCGTCCGTGGTGGTGGATAAAGCATGAGCTTACCACCGGACACGCCGCGTCAGGGCTGCCATTCCACGCCGGTGGGACAGGAAACACTGCCGGCATCGTTGATGCCGCGGGCGCCGGCGATGCCGAGGCCGACGCTGCCGCTGATGCGGCACACGGTGCGCTTGCCGACGCGGGTGCGGTAGATGATCCTGCCATCGGGCGCGGTGTAGCTGTCCTGCTGGACGCCGGTCAGCGCTTCGACGTGGGCGTCGTCCAGCTTCTGGCGCAGGCGGGCCAGCGGCGTGTCGGCTTCGACAGGGACGCCGGATTTTCCTTTGCGCAGTTCGCGGTCGATGCCCCCGACCTGGCGCCGCGCCTGGTCGAGCGAGAAGGTGGAGGAGGGTGCCGGGGCGGGTGCAGCCGCGGGCGCCGGCTCGGGCGGCAGCGCTGCTTCACTGGCGGGTGGCAAGCCGGGTACCGGGGCGGCCGGCGCCAGCCGCACCGGCGCCAGGAGCTTGCGTGACGAGCGCGGCGGCACTGCCGCAGGAACAGGAGAAAGAGGAGGCCGCGATACCCGGACCGGTGGACGCAGCGGCGGCTGCAGCAGGATCGAGACCACCCGCTGCGCATCGTGTGCGCCGGTGGGCGAAGGCTGGCGGCGCTCGTTCAACCAGAGCAGCGCCGCCAGCAGGTGCAGCCCGGCGGTCAGCGCCAGCGCCCAATGCCTGCCATCCCCGGTGCCAATCGCAAAGGCGGGGAAAGTCGAGGCAATGGCGCGCCGGCGCATGGGCGCTTGCTTCGCCGCTTACTTCGCGGTCATCGCGGCCTTGATCGTCACGCAGCGCTGGTCTTCCTGCAGCGTGTCGAGCAGCGCGCGGCGGGTGCCGGCCGAGAGTGCCGTCATGCCGGTGCTGGCGGCTTGCAGGCGCGCCACGCTGGCCGGGGTGCAGCTGGCCGGGATCAGGCTTGGACCGTAGGCACGCATGTAGACCGGGCCGGCGGTCTTGTCGAGCTCCGGCAGCTTGGCCAGGCGCTGGGCGGCGCTCTGCTCGGCCAGCGCGCTTTGCTCGGCCGGGTACAGGCTGCCCATGGCCGTGCGCACGCGCGAGAACGGCAGCTTGGTCTGCAGATCGGTGATGGTGCCGAGCCATTCGGTCTTGACCGCCGGGTCCGGACGGCTGACGGTGGCGGCGATCGCGGCCGCGGCGCCGGTGTCCGACTTGTCGCGCGCCTGTTCGGCCACGACCAGCTTGTCCGCGCCCGGGTAGCCGTAGCGGTTCAGGCGGCCGATGATGGACCAGCGCAAGTCCTGGTTGACGTCCAGGCCGTCGATGGCGTTCTTGCCCTCGAGCAGGCCGGCCAGGCGGTCCAGTCCCTGGCGCGAGCTGGCGACACCGACATAGGTGCCGAACCAGCGGCGCTGGAAGTTGTCGTCGCCCTTTGCGGCAACGGCGCCGTGCCAGGCCATGTCTTCCAGCTGGCGCGTGGCTTGCGCGCTGTAATCGCCCGGCAGGCGCATCAGGTCGAGGTAATGCTTGGAGGCGACCGCCTTGCCCAGCACGTCGCCCAGCAGGGTGTAATCCTTTTCACCGGGCGCATTGTTGACGGCGGTGGTGATGAAATCGTTCAGCGGCAGCTTGCCGTCGCGCACGCCATCCCACAGGCTTTGCCACAGCATCGCGCGCAGCAGCGGATCGTCGACGCCGTTCAGGTGCGCACGGGCGCTGTCGAAGGAGCGCGGGTCCAGCTGCGCCTTGACGAAGCCCCAGTCCTCGTAGTTCGGATACACCAGGTCGGGGCAGGCCGCGCCGACCATGCCCGGCACGGCGGTGGACGCGCCCTTGTAGGTCACCGCCACCTTGCGGTCCAGTTTCAGCTGCTGGCCGTCGAGGCGGAAGGCCGCCACCTGCACGCGCTGTTCGCGCAGGGTCGGGAATTCCTTCGATGCGCTCTGCTGCAGGTTGAAACCGGTGATCTTGCCGGCGCCGCAGGTGTAGCTGGCGGTGATCGTGTTCACGCCCGGCTGGTACAACCATTGCTGGGTCCAGCCCTTCATGTCGCGTCCCGCCGCCTGGCCCAGGCTGCCGATGAAGTCGTCCAGTTTCGCATTGCGGTACTGGTACTTCACCAGGTAGTTGTGCACGCCCTTGCGGAACACATCTGCACCTAACAGGTGCCGCAGCTGCATCAGGGTCGATGCGCCCTTCGAATAGGTGATGGCGTCGATGTTGTCGAAGGCGTTCTGGGTGGATGGCACCGGCACTTCGATCGGGTGGGTGGTGCTGCGCTGGTCCTGGGCATAGGCCTGTTGCTTGCCTTCCGAGTAGAAGGCGCGCCAGGCATCCTTGAACTCGGTGGCTTCCGCAGTCGCCAGGGTGCCCATGAAGGAGGCGAAGCTTTCGTTCAGCCACAGGCCGTTCCACCACTGCATGGTGACCAGGTCGCCGAACCACTGGTGCGCCATCTCGTGCATGATGACGGCGGCCAGGCGCTGGCGCTGCTCGGCAGTCATCTCGGCCTTGTACATGAAGCCGCGTTCGGCGAAGGTGATGGCGCCGGCGTTTTCCATGGCGCCGTAGAGGAAGTCCGGCACCAGGATCTGGTCGTATTTCTCGAACTGGTAAGGGACGCCGAAGTACTCGTCGAAGAAGCCGAGGCCGGCCTTGGTGTACTTGAACCACTCGGCCGGCTTGATCTGGGAAGCCACCGACTGGCGCGCGAACAGGCGCATCGGGTACTTGCCGCTGCTGTCTTCCCACATCTTGTAGGGGCCGGCATGCATCGAAAAATTGTAGGGGCTGAGTTTCTTGGTCTTCGGGAAGGTCCAGCGCTTGCTGTCGCCGTTCGCGGCGACCCTGGTCTCGCGCGTGGTCGAGATGACTTGCCAGTCGCTTGGCGCGCTGACGTTGACCTGGTAAGTGCCCTTCAGGTCGGGCTGGTCGAAGGCCGCGAACATCTGGTGCGCGGCGGCCGGCTCGAAGTGCGAATAGGTGTAGACGCGGCCATCGACCGGGTCGACCATGCGGTGCAGGCCTTCGCCGTTGGTGCTGTGCGGGCGCTCATAGGCGACCACCACCGTATTGCGGCCCTTTGCCAGGTCGGCGGCGGGCAGGGTGATGAACCAGCCGTTGTACTGCGGCGTGACGCGCTTGCCGTTGACGCTCAGCGACTTGATGCTGGCCTTGTCCAGGTCCACGGTGAGCGCGCTGTCCTTGTCCTTCAGGTCGAAGCTGAGGGTGGTGGTGGCGCTGAAGTTTTCCTTGCCGGTGAGCGTGAAGTCCAGCACGTAGTCGACGTTCGAGACGCGCGCGGCGCGGGCGGCGGCGTCGGTTTGCGACAGGAAAGCATTTTCGGCGCGCGGCGCGCTGGCGGGGGCTGAAGCAGGGCCGGCTGCATACGACGCGGTGGAAGCGAAAGCCAGGGCGGTAGCGGCGGCCAGCGGCAGCAGGCGAAGACGGAAACTGAAGCGGTTCACGGTGATCCTTGCGGTTCGACGATAGGAGCCCCGGCCGCGGCTTGTGGCTGCGGCCGGAACGGATTTCGCAAGAATATCATGACAGCAATATGAAATTATCCACTGGCGATGCGGGCGTGGAAAATTTTTACTGGTTGGCGGGCCTCCATGGAAAAGACGGGCGCCGGCGCGTATTGACGCTTGAGCCCTGTTGACACCGGCGCCCGCCTGGCGTCAGGCGCTGGCTTGCAAGGCCGGATAGTCGGTATAGCCTTGCGCACCCGGGGCGTAGAAGGTGGCTGGATTCGGCGGGTTCAGCGGCGCATCGGCTTGCAGGCGTGCCGGCAGGTCCGGGTTGGCGATGAACCACTGGCCGAAGGCAACCGCGTCGGCTTCGCCGCTGGCGAGCAGGCGCTCGGCGCTGTCCTTGTCCAGCTTTTCGTTGGCGATGTAGACGCCGCCGAAGGCCTGCTTCAGCTGCGGGCCGAGGCGGTCGTCGCCGATGGCTTCGCGCGCGCAGATGAAGGCAATGCCGCGCTTGCCGAGCTCGCGCGCCACGTAGCCGAAGGTCTCGAGCGGGGTCGAGTCGCCCATGTCGTGGGCGTCGCGGCGCGGTGCCAGGTGCATGCCGACGCGGTCGGCGCCCCAGACGGCGATGCAGGCATCGGTAACTTCCAGCATCAGGCGCGCGCGGTGTTCGATCGAACCGCCATAGACGTCGTCGCGCAGGTTGGTGCTGTCCTGCAGGAACTGGTCGAGCAGGTAGCCGTTGGCACCGTGGACCTCGACGCCGTCGAAGCCGGCGCGTTTGGCGTTCTCGGCGCCCTTGCGGTAGGCCGCGACCACATCCGCGATTTCGGCGAGCGTCAGTGCGCGCGGGGTTTCATAGTCCTTGGTCGGACGCACCAGGCTGACGTGGCCCTTGGGCTTGACCGCCGAGGGCGCCACCGGCGGCTGGCCGTCCAGGAACAGGGGATCCGAGATGCGGCCCACGTGCCACAGCTGCATGAGGATGCGGCCGCCGGCGCGGTGCACGGCTTCGGTGACCAGCTTCCAGCCTTCGACCTGCTCGTCGGACCAGATGCCCGGGGTGTCGGCGTAGCCCACGCCCATCGGCGTGACCGAGACCGCTTCCGAGAGTATCAGGCCGGCCGAGGCACGCTGGGCGTAGTACTCGGCCATCAATGCGTTCGGCACGCGGTCGGCGCCCGGCGCGCGGGCGCGGGTCAGCGGGGCCATGACGATGCGGTTCGGCAGCGTCCATGCGCCGACCTGCAGGGGTTCAAACAGTTTGCTCATCGAAATTCCTGTGTTTGGATGAAGGTCCATCATGGTAAGCGAGTGCCGCGATTCCTGCTGACGGCGGCCGCGTTCGGCGCCGGTGGCGGCCGGTGCTATACTCCGCGGTCGTTTGCGCCATGGAGTAGCGATGAGCTGGATCATCCTGATAATCGCCGGCCTGCTGGAGGTCGGTTGGGCCGTCGGCCTGAAGCACACCGCCGGTTTCACGCGCCTGTGGCCCTCGGTGTTCACCCTGGTCACCATGGCCGGCAGCGTCGGCATGCTGGGCCTGGCGCTGCGCTCCCTGCCACTCGGGACGGCCTATGCGGTCTGGACCGGCATCGGCACCGTCGGCACCGCCGTGTTCGGCATGCTGATGCTGGGCGAACCCGCCGGCGCCCTGCGCCTGCTGTCGATCGGGCTGATCGTGGCCGGCATCGTCGGTCTCAAGCTGCTGTCGCCCGGCTGAATCCTTGCAGGCGTCTCAGGGGGGGCGCGACCAGCGTGCGTAGATGCGGTCCAGTTCGCCGCTGGCCTTGAGCTGGGCGAGTGCCGCAGCGAGCAGGGCGGCCAGGGCCGGATCGGCCTTGCGGCTGACCCAGAAATAGCTGGGTTCGCTTGCCAGCGCGACCGGCAGGATGCGCACGCGCCGCTCCAGTTGCCCGGCCCGGATGTAGTGCTGCAGCGTCAGCTCATTCATATAGGCAAAACGGCCGTGTCCGGCCAGCATCTTGCGCAGGTTGACCCCATTGTCGTCGGTGGCATCGTCGACCAGCACCCCAGCCATTTTCAACTGCTCCGTGAAAGGTGAGCTGCGGTGGCTGGTGACCAGGGCGCGCAGGCGCACCAGGTCGGCGACGCCTTTGATGTCGGCCCGGTCGTCGCTGCGCGCCGCCAGCAGGTGGCGCACGGTGTACACCGGCGTGCCGACGCGCTGGGCGAGGACTTCGCGGCGCGGCGAGGCCAGCAGCGCGCAGGCGGCGTCCAGGCGGCCGCTGGCCAGGCCATCCTCGATCGCCGGCAGCGAACGGCTCTGCTTCACGCCGCTAAAATGCAGTCGCGGCTGCACGCGCTCGAGCGCGGCCAGGATGTCCGGGCAAATGCCGGCGACCCCGCCATCCGACTGGACCCACTTGGGCGCCAATGCTTGCTGGCCGGCGATGCGCACTTCCAGCCTGGGCGCATTGTCCGCGGCCGCCATGACGGCGCCGGGCGCGCCGGCCAGGGCGCCCGCCAATGCCAGCGCGGGCAGGGTCCATCCGCTTGCCTGTCTGCACTTTCCCACGATGTCCTCCCATGTTGCGCCCGTCGTCGAGGCGAAATTGTCGCATGAACCCGCCTTTGCGCGCACGCTTCCATATGGCCGCACGCGCCGCTGGCGGGCAGCCATTCGCCGATGCACACCACGCGCACATTTGAGCTGCATCGTTGCCGCGCACGCATGCAGGAAGAATATAGGGGCTTGTCCAGCCGCTGCCGCGGCGCCGTCCCCTGTTCCATGTCCCATGTCCCATGTCCTATGTTCCACGTTCCACGGAGAAAACAAGGATGAACCTGCACCACTTGCCCGGAGTCCGGCATGCTTAGGCAGGACGGCCCGCATCCTCGTCCGCAGCCGCAGCCGCAGCCGCAGCCGCAGCCGCAATCGCAGCCGCAGCCGCAACCTCGGCCGGAGCGCGAGCCCGGTGCCGACGGGCCGCAGCTGCTGTCCATCGTGGTGCCCTTGTACAACGAGGAAGACAATATCCTGCCGCTCGCGACCCAGGTGCAGGCGGCGCTGGCGGTGTCGCCCTGGCCCTGGCAACTGATCCTGGTCGACGACGGCAGCAGCGACCGTACCGCCGAACGCATCCGCGAAGCGGTGGCGGCCAGCCCGGAGCGGGTGGCGGCGGTGATCCTGCGGCGCCGTTTCGGCCAGACCGCGGCCATGCAGGCCGGCATCGACGCCGCGCGCGGCAGCGTCATCGCCACCATGGATGGCGACCTGCAGAACAACCCGCACGACATCGTGCGCATGGTGCGGCGCCTGCTCGACGAAGACCTCGACCTGCTGGTCGGCTGGCGCCGCATGCGCAAGGATGGCTTCTGGCTGCGCCGCCTGCCTTCCTGGCTGGCCAATCGCCTGATCGTGGCCGTCACCCGGCTGCCGCTGCACGACTACGGCTGCTCGCTCAAGATCTATCGCGCCGTGGTCCTGCGCGAGGTGCGGCTGTACGGCGAAATGCACCGCTTCATTCCAACCTGGATGGCCACCGTGACGGCTCCCGAGCGCATCCGGGAAGAAGAGGTAAGTCACTTCCCGCGCCTGCATGGCAAGTCCAAATACGGCTTGTCGCGCGCGGCCAAGGTACTGCTCGACCTGCTGGCGGTGGTGTTCTTCGTGCGCTTCCGCGCCAGCCCCGGCCATTTCTTCGGCCGCATCGGGCTGGCCTGCGCCTTTCCGGGCATGCTGGCCATGGCCTGGCTGGCCTGGGTCAAGCTGGTCGACGGCGAGGCGATCGCGGGGCGTCCGCTGCTGCTGTTCGCGCTGCTGCTGGTGGTGATCGGCGTGCAGTTCGTCTGCACCGGGATCGTCACCGAAATGCTGGCGCGCACCTACTTCGAAGCCGGCACCGCGCGTACCTACCTGGTGCGCACCACCCTGGGGACGCTCGATGCCGCCGGCGGCCAGCGCGACACGGCGGCCGCGGCCGGGGCGGAGGCTGCCAGCCTGGCAGGGCGCGGCGGGCGTCCTGCGGCGGAGGACGCATGAGGCGGCCGCGGCCAAGCGCCGGATCGGCGTGAGCCCGCATGCGCGCGCCCCTGCATCCGGCCTGGGTCTGGCTGCCGCCATGCGCGATGCTGGCCGCGCTGTCGCTGATACTGGCAAGCGGCGGCAACCGCGCGCTGTTTCTGCGCCTGAACCACGCCGGACCGGCGATCGGCGGCCTGGCCTGGCCGCACCTGTCCTTGCTCGGCGACGGCGCCATCGCCCTGGCCTTCGTATTGCCCTGCATCCGGCGCGCGCCACGGTGCTTCTGGGCGGCGCTGGCGGCGCTGGCGATCGCCGGCTTGTGGGCTGCGGCCGGCAGGCAGTTGCTCGGGCTGCCGTCTCCGCGCGCGGTGTTCGACGCCGGCGCCTTTTCCTACGCCGGCGCTGCCGGCAGCCAGTCCGCCTTCCTCTCAGCGCATGCGGCGGCGGCCAGCGCCCTGGCCGGCGTCGGGCTGATGGGCCTGGCCGGAAACAACATGGTGCGCGCCGCGCTGCTGCTGTTGGCGGCCCTGGCCGGCCTGTCGCGCGTCATGCTCGGCGTCCAGTGGCCGGTCGGTGTGCTGTGGGACTGGCTCGGCGGCTGGCTGGGCGCATGGACCGGCTTGGCGGTGGCCGGGCGCTGGGGCTGGCGCACGTCAGGCCGCGCCGGCTTGCTGGCCGGCGTAGTGCTGGCGGGGCTGTCGGCCGGCCTGCTGGTCCGTCCCCTGGACAGCTCTCTTGCCGCCATCCCCGCGGCGGTGCCGCTGCAGCGCCTGATCGCCGGCGCCTGCCTGGTCTGGGGTGTGTGGGAAATGGTGGCCATGCAACCGCGCTTCAGCACGTGGCGCCTGCAGCGCTGGCGCCGCTGGCGGCGCGCCGGCCCGGGTGGCAAGGGCGGTGTGATCAAAAGGAGGGCAACCGATGGGTGAGGATGGCTGGTGGCTGGTGGTGGGTTTTGGCGGACAGGTCCTGTTCATGGGGCGCTTCGTGCTGCAGTGGTTCGTCAGCGAACGGGCGGGGCGCAGCGTGATCCCGGTGGGGTTCTGGTATTTGAGCATCCTCGGGGCGCTGGTGCTGCTGGCCTACGCCCTGCATCGGCGCGACCCGGTGTTCGTGGCCGGCCAGGGTCTCGGGGTGGCGATCTACCTGCGCAACCTGCAACTGATTCGCGGAGAAAAGGCGCGTGCCACCCAGGCGCCATGAAGATTGTGATGGCCCGTTTTACCCAACTTTACAGTGGCGCCGCACTTTTTTAACCTGTTGCACAATAGAATTTATATCATCGCTTTTTGCAGTGCATGGTCCAGCCCGCTCCCGCTGTCGGGATAGCGCCGGCCGGCACCGCTGTTGCCACCTTGGTTGCTACCCTGGTTGCCACCTCGGCTCAGCCACCTTATCGTTCAGCTTTTCGTTTGCTTATGGAGATTCAATGACCTCGCGCCCGCTTTTCACCGATTTTCGGACGATCTCCCGCGTCGCATGAACGCCATGCCTTCCCGAGCCACCGAATTCGCCGGGCGTTGGCGCCGTGCCGCGCCACTGGCCGGGGCCGCCGGGCTGGCCAGTGCCGGCGGCGACAGTGCCCCCGCTACCCCCGGCGCCGAAGCCATGCCCATGCCGGCGCCGATGCCCGCATCCTCACGGCCGTCCCTGGTCGCGCCGGAGCGGCTCGCGCGTGCGGACAAGATCCTGTTCATCGCCCACCTCGCGCTGGGCGACTTCACCTATCTGCAGAGCTGCTTCCGCGCCTTCGCGGCGGCTTATCCGCATATCGAGGTGCACCTGTGGGTCGACGAGCGCCGCCGCACCGGCCGCGCTTCGGAATGGGCGCACCTGAAGAAATACGCACTCTACGACTGGCTGGCCGAGTGTCCCTTCATCGCCAAGGTCTATAACCAGACCTACAGCCCGGCGCTGTTCCGGCAATCGCTGGACGAGGCGCAGCGGCAGGCCTACCCACTGGTGGTCTCGCTGGCCGTGCTGGAACGCCACAAGTACGCACTGCTGGCGCGCAAGATCAGCCCGGACGGCTTCGTGGTCGGTCAGAAGAAACGGGTGCGCCGCTACGATCTGCCGAAACACCTGTGCTATCGCAAGCTCGATGCCTGCATTCCCGCCTACGACGCCGCACATCCCGAGCAGCACATCAGCGACATCTACGCCGGCTGGTTCACCCAGCTGTTCGGCATGGAGATCCCGGCGGCGGCGCGCTATCCGGTGCTCGACATCGCCGACCACTGGATGCGCTATGCCCACGACCAGTTCGCCGCCTGGGGTTTCCGCGAGCGGGTGCGGGTCTCGAAGGACATGCGCACCGGCCCGCCTGCGGCCGAAGCGGAAAGCAGCTCGCATCCGGTCGTGTTCCTGAACGCGTTCTCGAAATCGGTCGAGCGCAGCTGGCCGCTGGAGCGGGTGATCGGGCTGATCCGCACGATGCGTTGCGACCGTGCCTGGCGCGACGCCGGTTTCGTGGTCAACGTGGTGCCAGAGGAACTGGGACGCGCGCGGGCGCTGTTCGACCAGCAGAGCCTGGCACGCACCCATCTGTTCAGCGCCGAAGACAATTTCTTCCAGCTGCCGGCGATCCTCAGCCTGTGCGACCTGGTGATTTCGGTGGAAACCGCGGTCATGCACCTGGCGAACGCGGTGCACGTGCCGGTGATCGCCCTGATGCGCCAAAAAACGCCCGAGTGGGCGCCGATCGACAAGGACAACAGCACCGTCATCACCGTGCCGGGCCGCGACGACTGGGTCGACCGGATCGGCGTCCAGGATGTGATGGCGGTGCTCTCCGGCCGGGCCGGCGAGGGGGCGCCCGACGCGGGGTAAGCCGGGCGCCGTGTATCATCGTGCCACGATACCCTGCATCGGCCGCACACATGCAGCAGGTACCCGCAGCCGGGCACATGCCAGGCACTTGCCGCCAACCACAAGGAGCGTGACGATGACGACGATGACCGGCAGCCGTGAATCCAGGCTGCGCCAGACCGCCGGGAAACGCGTGCTGCGCGTGCTGCTGCTGACGGCCGCCATCCTGCTGGTGCCGGCGGTGGCGATGCGTTTCACCCGCGAGGTCGACTGGGGACCGCTGGACTTCGTGGTGGCCGCGGCGCTGCTGAGCGGAACCGGCCTGGTCTACGAACTGGCGCTGCGGCGCATCGGCAACCGGACGCACCGCATCGTCGGCGGCGTGCTGCTGGCCGGTGCGCTGCTGCTGGCGTGGGCGGAACTTGCGGTCGGCGTGTTTCACTGACGCGTCGACCGATGCCGCCGCGCCGGCGTGCGCGCCATGAAGATCGTCGCGGCTAGCGCTCCACCAGCGATTTGACAAGATACTTGGGCGACTCCACATAGCCCTGGCGCGCATAAAAGCGGTGCGCCTCGGTCCTGCGCGCGTGGCAGTGCACTTCGATGCGGTCGCAGCCGCGTTGCGCCGCGATCCGGGCCGCCGCTTGCTCGAGCGCTTGTCCGATGCCGCGTCCGCGGGTATCCGCATCGATGCAGAAATAGCTGATCCGGCAAAAATCGCCGACGAGCGCCAGTTGCGGGATGAAATGCAGCGACAGTAGGCCGCAGACCACGTCGCCGTCTTCCGCTATCAGCAACCGCGCATCCGGATGCGCCAGTAACTGATCCAGCCGTGCGCCGAGAAAACCGGCGGTGCCGGGGTAGCCCAGCGCCGCCAGCAGCGCGCCGATGCGCGGTGCATCGGCCATCGTCGCTTCACGGAGTTCCTGCATGCCGTTTTCCTTTCACCGTCTGCTTGCGCCCGGGCGCCCCCATGGCAGCCCGGTGGGTCGCGTTCACTCCCGGCCGAACTGCGGATTCGGACGCGTCATGTAATACCACTCCTGGTTCGGTCCGGCATTCACGTCCGGGAACAGGATGCGACCCGAAAATTCCGCCAGCACCGGCGTGCCGTCGGCGCGCACGCCGATCTGGTCGCCTTCGTCGACGGCATCGAAGCTGGCCCACTGGCGGGTAAAGCGGTCGCCGGCGTCGAGCTTGTCGTGCACCACCACCATCTGCAGCGCTTCCATCTCCTCGAAAGGCAGCGGCTCGGGTGCCGGCGCCGCGATCAGCTCGAGGAAGGCAAGCGTGTTCACGATTGCGCGGTAAGCCACCTCGGGCGCCTGCGGGTCCAGGTGTTGGCCGCATTCCAGCGTCAGCGCATAGCCGCCGGTACTGCGCATGTATTCGGTGGTGCCGACGCCGTAGCGCAGCTCGGTCTGGAGCCGGGCCGCGCCGTCGGCCGAACCCGCGGCCGCGCGCGAACGGCGCTGTACGCCGCCGCCGTAGGCTGCCATCCAGCCGGTGACGAAGCGGCGCACACCCAGGCGCCGTGCCAGCGCGCGTTCCTGCTGCATGTGCCGGAAGGGTTCGAGCGGGCCGTCGTTGTCGGCCGGGCCGACCATCACGAAGGGTTCGCCGTGGGCGGCATTGAAGGAGTGCAGGTCGAGCAGCACGTCGTGACTGGCCAGCAGCGGGCACAGCCAGTTGGCGATGCGGTCTTCGAAGTCTTGGGGCTCGTCCTTGGGGAACAGGTTGCGGTTCAGGTTGCGCTCGCCGGAACGGGTGTTCTGCGCATACGCCAGCGGATTCACAATGGGGACGAAGGTGACGCTGCCGCTGGCGATGTGCAGGCGGCCGCTGTCGAGTTCCGCCATGACGCGGCCGATGGCCTGGGTGCCGCAGATTTCGTTGCCGTGGGTGGCGCCCATGATGATGACGCGCGGGCCCCGGGCCTGGCCGGTATAGGTGACGGATTTGAATTGCAGCGCGCTGGTGGAGCTCATGTATTCACTTCTTGGAAACGGTAATCCGATCATTTTATCGGGAAACCCTGGCTGCGGCAGACCTCGCGTGGCATCATCCGGTGTTTTCTACCAGTACAGTACAAGGCAGCATGAGCACAGCGGCGCCCAGGATCCACGGACTCGATACCCTGCGTGCGCTGGCGGTGACGCTGGTGGTGCTGCACCATTACGTGTTGTTCGTCAGCGATGCGCCCACCTTCGGCTGGGCCGGCGAGATCGGCTGGGCCGGCGTCGATCTGTTCTTCGCGCTGTCCGGCTACCTGATCGGTAACCAGATCTTCGCTGCCATGGCCAGCCCCCAGGGTTTCTCGCTACGCCATTTCTATGCGCGCCGCCTGCTGCGCACCCTCCCGAATTTCTGGGCCGTGCTGGCTCTCTATTTCCTGTGGCCGGCCTTCCGCGGCGATGCGCCGCTGCTGCCCTTGTGGCGCTACCTGAGCTTCACCCAGAACATCGGGCTGGAACCGGGCACCGCCTTTTCGCATGCCTGGTCGCTGTGCATCGAGGAACAGTTCTACGTGCTGCTGCCGGCGCTGGCCTTATTAGGTGCGATGTTGCGACCCTTCCTGCGGCAACCGATGCGCTGGGCCTGGATCGCGCTCGGCGCCGCTTTCGCGCTGGGCATGGCGGTGCGCTGGCAGGTGTGGCTGGACGGCATGCGCGGCCCCGGCTGGCTGCACCACTATTACAAATACATTTATTACGCCAGCCTGTGCCGCATCGACGAGCTGCTGGCCGGCGTCGCCGTTGCGCTGCTGAAGAACCGGCACCGCGCGGCCTGGATTCTCGTGATGCGTCACGGAAATTATTTACTCGGCGGCGGGATGCTGGCGAGTGCCATGGCTGGCTGGCTGTTCCTGCGCGACCATTACGGCCTGGCGGTGACGGTGTTCGGCTATCCGCTGTTGGCGCTTGGCTGCGCGCTGCTGATCCTGGCGGCGCTGGCGCCGGGCAGCATCCTGCACCGCGTGCGCGTGCCCGGCGCCGCCAGCCTGGCCCTGTGGTCGTATGCGGTCTACCTGGTGCACAAGCAGGTGTGCGTGATGGTGGCTGCGCGCCTCGGCCATGCCGGCTTCGGCCCCGAGGATGGGATCACGATCGCGCTCTCGCTGGCGGCCTCGCTGCTGGCCGGCTGGCTGTTGTACCGGCTGGTGGAAACGCCTTTCATGAGGCTGCGGACGCGCTGGGTGCCGTCGAGCGCCCCGGCTGCGTCGGGCTCGCCTTAGTTGTCGATCACATTGAAGGCCGCCGGCATGTCGGCCAGGAAGGCGGCCAGGTGGGCCACCCGCATCGACGGATCGTAGCCTTCGGTGGAGGCGATTGCGGCGCGCATGCCGGGCAGGGCTTCCAGGGTGTGCGGGCTGGCGTAGGCGTCGAGCAGCATCGCCACCAGGTCGGTGGGCGCGGCCCCGCTGCCACCGCCGCGCCGAAGGCGCGCATGGATCACGCCCAGCAGGGTACGCTGCATGCGCGGGGTGGGGTGGACGATGTGGGCAAAGGCGGATGGCGTGTTGGCGATCGCTTCGCAGATGAGGCTTTCGATGGCGTCCGGCTTGAAGTCGGAGGGAATGTCGAACCAGGCCTTGTCCCAGCGCGTGCGCGCATAGCGGTGCCCGGGCGGAAAAGCGTCGAGCGATTCCAGGCCGAGCGCGCGGCTGGCGCGGGAGAACAGAGTGGCTAGGGTGTCGAGCAGAGGCATGGGGTGGAGCGGAATTCGGATACAGCTAGTGTAACCGAAGTCCCTGCTGTCCTCTCAGGCACTGCCGGAGAGGAGTCCTTCCTATGCGGGGGCGGCAGGGGTGGCAAACCGCCCGGCCCGGAAATCCTCCACCGCCTGGAACACCTCGGCCTGGGTATTCATCACGAACGGCCCATACTGCGCGATCGGTTCGTTCAGCGGCCGGCCGGCGAGCAGCAGCAAACGGGTCGGGGCGATGGCCTTGATGCGTACGCCGTCGGCACCCTGGGCATTGTCGAGGATCGCCATGCGCGCCTGCGGCACGCCCTTGCCCTCGACCACGGCTTCGCCGCGGAATACGTAGATGAATGCGTTGTGCCCGGCCGGCAGCGGGTGGGCCAGCACGGCGCCTGCGGGTAATTCGATGTCCAGGTAGAGCGGCTGGGTGCCGTCGCGCTGGACCGCGCCGGCCACGCCGTGGCTGCTGCCGGCGATCACCTGCACCACGGCGCCGTTGTCCAGCGTGAAGCGCGGCACGGCCTCGGCCGGGATGTCGCGGTACCAGGGCGCTTTCAACTTGTCGCTGGCCGGCAGGTTGAGCCACAGCTGAAAGCCTTCCATCAAGCCTTCTTCCTGCTCCGGCATCTCGGAGTGGATCACGCCGCGGCCGGCGGTCATCCATTGCACGCCGCCGTTGGTCACCAGGCCTTCGTTGCCGGCGCTGTCGCGGTGGCGCATGCGGCCGGCCAGCATGTAGGTGACGGTTTCGAAGCCGCGGTGCGGGTGCTCCGGGAAGCCGGCGATATAGTCGCCGGCCTTGTCGCTGCCGAAGGCATCCAGCATCAGGAAGGGATCGAGGCGGCGCTGCAGCGGCTGGGTCAGCACGCGGTTGATCTTGACGCCGGCGCCGTCCATCACGAACTGGCCGCCGACCACGCGTTCCACGCCGCGCGACTTGTTCACGCTCTCACTGGTGACTGCTGCGCTCATGATGCCCCCCTGATGCTTGATGCTTGATGCTTGATGCCTGGTGCGGGAAATTACGCCAGTGCGGCGACGGCGGCGTCGGCCTCGGCCTGGCCCTTGGCGGCCAGTTCCGGACCCATCGCCAGCCCGGCCGAGTAGATGAACTGGTTGTCGGTCATGCCCAGGAAGTTCAGCAGCATGCGGATCTGCGGGACTTGCGGGTCGGCGTCGGCCGGGTAGATGCCGCCGCGGGCGGTCGCCACGTAGACCTTCTTGTTCTTCAGCAGGCCTTCCGGACCGGTCTCGGTGTAGCGGAAGGTGACGCCGGCACGCGCGATTGCGTCGAACCAGGCCTTCAGCTGGATCGGCATGCTGAAGTTGTACATCGGCGCGCCGATCACGATGACATCGGCGGCTTGCGCTTCGGCGATCAGGGCGTCATCCAGGGCCACGCGTGCGGCCTGCTCGGCGCTGCGCTGGTCGGCCGGGGTGAACAGGGCGCCGAGGGCGACACCATCCAGCACCGGGGTCGGATTGGCGCCGAGGTCGCGCACGCTTACTTGCGCGGCCGGGTTGGCGGCGGTCAGGCGGGCAACGATGGCGCTGGCCACACGGGTCGATTCCGAAGCGGCGCCGCGGACGCTCGAGTTAAGTTGCAGAATCTTCATGTCGTTTCCTTTTGTCTGGATGGGTGGGGTATTGCGATGTATCCACTTTAACCGTTCCACCAGAAGTGGGGAAGACGATAGAATGGATAACATTATTCAGGCAGTGGAACAATAAGGGAGACGCCATTGGAACCGAACGATTTGCTGCTCTTCTATCGCATCGTCGAAGCCGGCAGCTTCAGCATGGCGGCCCAGCGCCTCGACCTGCCCAAGTCGACCGTCTCGCGCCGTATCTCCCTGCTCGAAGCCAGCCTCGGCGAACGGCTCCTGCAGCGCACCACACGCAAGCTGATGTTGACCGAGTTCGGCACCAGCCTGCTGGAACACGCGCGCAAGCTGGCCGACGAAGTGGAGGCCGCCGCCGCCCTGGCCCAGCACCGCCAGGCCGCGCCCAGCGGCAAGCTGCGCGTCTCGATGCCGCACGACTTCGCCAATATCGGCATGACGCAACTGATCGCGCGCTTCGCCGAGCGCTATCCGGCGGTGTCGCTGGAACTCGATCTGTCCCCGCGCCGGGTCGACCTGGTGGCCGAGGGCTTCGACATCGCCATCCGCATGGGCGACCTGCCCGAAGATTCCTCGCTGGCGGCGCGCCGCATCGCGCTGGAGCGCTTCGGCCTGTACGCCGCGCCGGCCTACATCGCCCGGCGCGGCCTGCCCGAGCACCCGGATGACTTGCTGCAGCACGACCTGCTGTGCATCCTGCGCCGCAGCGGCGGCCCCGCGCCCTGGATCCTGCAGCGCGGCAAGGTTGGCTGGGAGCGCGAACTGCGCGCCCGCCTGACTGCCAACTCGCCCGAGCTGCTGGCACGCCTGGCCTGCACCGGCATGGGCATCGCCGCCAGTTCCGACCTGTTCGTCGGCGACTACCTCAAAAAGGGCGAATTGGTGCGCGTGCTGCCCGAGTGGGACATGCCCACCGCCACCGGCTGGGCCGTGTTCCCGGGGCGGCGCCTGATGCCGGCCAAGACCCGCGTGTTCCTCGACATGATGGAAGAGATGTTTTGCGCCGAGCACGCGCGGCGCTCAGCGTAACGCAGTCAGCGTAACGCAGTCAGCGTGATGCGGCCGGCCCAGGCGCGGCCGGCGCAGGCGCAGCCAGCGTGACAAGGTTGCGCTGGTGGCCGCGGATCGCCGTCGGCGCAAAGCCGAAGCGGGTACGGAAGCGGATCGCGAAGCGCGATGCCGATTCATAGCCGACATCGAGCGCGATGCGGTTGACCGGGTAATCGGTCGACTGCAGCAGCACCATGGCGAAGGACATGCGGGCGTCGGCCAGCAGCGCGCCGAAGCTGCAGCCTTCCTCGGCCAGTCTGCGCCGGAAAGTGGCTTCACTCATCGCCATCCGGCTGGCGGCGCCGGCGATGGTCCATGGCTCACCCAGCGCGCCTTGCAGCATGCCCCGCACCCGGGCCGCCAGCGCGGGCGTCTGCTGCGGCGCGAAATGGATGCCGCGCAGCGCCAGCCAGACCAGTACCTCTGCCATCCGGTGTTCGGCGACCGGCACCGGGACGCCGGCGGCATCCTCGACTGCTGCGCGTGCGCGTGCGAAGGCCGCTTCGAAATGCGTCTCGACGCGTCCCAGGGGTGCGGCGCCTTCCAGCGTGCGCCCGCCGCCGGGCACCTGACTGTAGCGCGCGATGATGGCTGGATCCCAGACCAGCCACTGCGCCTCGTAGGCCCCGGTGGCGGACAGACGGTTGTCGACGTCGAAGGTCTGGCCGGCGGCGATGGCGATCGCATCGCCGGCGCCGACCGTCCATGCGTCGCCGCCCATGCCGCGCAGGGTCTTGGTCCCATGGCGCACCAGGATCAGCGCCGGCATGTCGTTGACGATGCGGCTGAAACGCAGACTGCCGTGCTGGACGACCAGCGCGGATGCGCCGATGCCGGAGCGCTGCGCCAGGCTGCGGCGGGCCTGGTCCGTGGCCTCATCCATCATGACAAAGGCAGCGTCAGGCCCGGCTCCGCCGCACGCATGGCGCGCTGGTAGGCCGGGCGCGCCGCGATGCGCGCCCGGTAGGCGCGGATGTGCGGGTAGGGCGCGAGCTCGCGCGGCGAAAACAGGCGCATGGTGGTCAAGGGGAAGAGGGTCATGATGTCGGCCGCGGTGAGAACCTCGCCGGCCAGGAAGGGGGTGACGCCGAGCCTGGCTTCGAGCAGATCGTAAGCGCGGTCGAGGCGGGCACGCAGTGCGGACGTCAGGCCGTCGCTGGCGGCGGCGCGCCGTGCGACAGAATCGACCAGGGCGGCCGGCATCAGTGAGCCGTTTGCGAAATGGAACCAGAACAGGAAATCGGCATAGCCCGGGGCTCCCGGCCTGACCATCAGCGCGCCCTGGCCATGGGTGTGCGCGATGTATTCGACGATGGCGGCCGATTCGCCCAGCACCAGGTCGCCGTCGCTGATGACGGGGGCGGTGCCGAAAGGCGTCAGCGCGCGGTAGGCGGCCGGCGCCAGCCGGGTATCGGGATCACGTTCATAGCGCTTCAGAACGTAAGGGACGGCGAGTTCTTCGCAGAGCCAGACGATGCGTTCGGACTGGGAGATGCCAAGATGATGGACAATGAGCATGGATGACCTTTCGATGTGGGATGAAAGGTCATGATAGGCACCGAAACGTGGCATGGCGACGCCGCGACGGTCAGTTTCGGTGCCGATCTGCTCAGTTCGGACGCTCAGTTCGGACGCTCAGTTCGGACGATCACCCATCAATTCTCCCAGGCGCACCGAGCGCTCCGGCGCCCAGTCGCCGTTGAATTGGATCGTATCGGCCTGGAACAGCATGACGATGGTGGAACCCAGCAGGAAGCGGCCCATCTCCTCGCCTTTTTTCAGCACGATGTCCTGGCCCTCGTAAGTCCACTCGCTGATCTTTTGCGGGCGCTTCGGATTGACCACGCCATGCCAGACGGTGGCCATGCTGCCGACGATGGTGGCGCCCACCAGCACCAGCACGAAGGGGCCGTGTTCCGGGCTCTCGAACACGCAGACCACGCGCTCGTTGCGCGCGAACAGATTGGGCACGCCGCGCGCGGTGGTCGGGTTGACCGAGAACAGGGCGCCCGGCACGTAGATCATGCGCGTCAGCTTGCCGTCGCAGGGCATGTGCAGGCGGTGGTAATCCTTGGGCGACAAATACAGGTTGGCGAAGCTGCCATGGCGGAACTGCGCCGCCAGCGTGGCATCGCCGCCGACCAGTTCGGTGGTGGTGAAGCGGTGGCCCTTGGCTTGCAGGATGTGATGGTCGTCGATGGCGCCGAACTGGCTGATCGCGCCATCCACCGGGCACACGAAGTCGGCCGCCGCCAGCGGGCGCGCGCCGGCCTTCAGCGGACGGGTGAAGAAATCGTTGAAGCTGGTGTAGCTGGCGATGTCCGGGTTTTCCGCCTCCGCCATGTTGACCCCGTACTTGCCGACGAACCAGCGGATCAGCCGGGTGGTCATCGACCCGCCCTTGGCACCGGCGACGCGGCCGGCAAAGGTGGTCAGGCGCTGCTTGGGCAGCAGGTATTGGGGCAGGACTTTGAAGCGATCGGACACGGTAAGCCTCGAGATGTTGATCGGTCAATTATAGCGGGCCAAGTGCACGCTTGGACAGTGCCGGTCCGCCGGCACAGCGCCGGCTTCGATATGCATATCGAAAATATTTCCCTATGTGCAACATAACAACAGGGATTTGATGGACAATGGCGCCGCCCTCTCATTTTGCCATCCTGACATGAACAGCCGCCTTCCGTCACCTATCCGTTTGACCGCGCTGGCCACCAGCCTGGTCGCCGCTTTCTCCGTCCACGCCCAGCAGGCCGCACCTGCCCAGGATGCCGCCCCACTGCAAAAGGTCGAGCTGCCGAAGGCCGCGATCCAGCAGGTGCAGGTGCAGGGCAAGGCCGATGCCTACGACCCGCGCCGCGACGATACGGCCAGCAAGATCGTGGTCAACAACGAGGAGCTCGTCAAGTACGGTGACACCAGCGTGCTCGACGCACTGAAACGTGTGCCGGGCGTGACCGTCAATGGTGGCGGTGGCGGACGCGGCGGCGAGGTGCGCATGCGTGGCCTCGGCGCAGGCTATACCCAAGTGCTGATCAACGGCGAGCGCGCGCCGGCCGGCTTCGACATCAGCTCGCTGGCGCCCGATGTGATCGAGCGCATCGAGGTGCTGCGCGCGGCCAGCGCCGAGTTCTCGACCCAGTCGATCGCCGGCACCATCAATATCGTGCTCAAGAAGGCGGTCAAGACCGCGCAGCGCGAACTGAAGGTCGGCTATGGTCGCGGCAACGCGATCAAGAGTCCGAACCTGAACCTGCAATTGTCCGATAAGGCCGGCAAGTGGTCGTACTCGCTGGCGGGTAGCGCCTTCCGCAGCAAGTTCACCAGCAACCCGGAGAGTATCGACACCTTTGGCGACGCCGCCGGGGTACTCACCGGGCTGCGCCCCAGCAGCTCGCAGGATGCAGGCCAGTTCACCGGCTACAACCTGACGCCGCGCGTCAACTACACCTTCGACAACGGCGACACGCTGACCGCCCAGACCTTTGCCAACGCGGCCCACTTCAGCCAGGCCGAAACGGAGCGTGTCCTCACCGTGCTCGGTCCGCTGCCGGCCTACCCGGCGCTGGACCAGACCATGAGCAATGACAACAACTTGTTCCGCCAAGAGTTGAACTGGGTCCACAAGTTCGAATCCGGCGCCAAACTGGACGCCAAGCTCAGCGGCCTGCGCGGGCGCGCCGAAAACGCCACCTACCGCATCGGCAGCGGCAATCCGGCGGCCCCCACGCTGCGCTCCTTCATCAAGTCCAACAACGCCGTGCGCGGTGTGAGTTCGACCGGCAAGTACACCAGCAGCCGCTTCGAGGGGCATACGCTGGCTGCCGGCTGGGACGGCGGCTACACGACGAGCGAGGATGCGCGGCGCGAGCGCGAGATCGGCGGCGCGCCGGACGTCGCCCTGGGCGCCGGCGACGAGTTCTACGATGCCGACGTCGCGCGCCTGGCGGTGTACGCCCAAGACGAATGGAACGTCACGCCGCGCTGGTCGGTGTATCTCGGCGCGCGCTGGGAAGGCATCCGCACCACCACCGACGGCAACACCTTCGAGACCATCCATAACCGCTCATCGGTGCTGAGCCCGGTGGCCCAGACCCTGTACAAGCTGCCCGGCACCAAGGGCGACCAGCTGCGCATGGCACTGACCCGCACCTACAAGGCGCCCAGCGTGCAGACCCTGATCCCGCACCGCTTCACTTCGGTCAACAACAGCCAGATCGAGCCGGATTCGATCGGCAACCCGAACCTGAAGCCCGAACTGGCGCTGGGCCTGGACGCCTCCTACGAGCATTACTGGGGCGAGGGCGGGCTGCTGTCGGCCAGCGTGTCGAGCCGCCGCATCACCGATTACACCCGCAACCTGGTGCTGTTCGACGGCGCGCGCTGGGTGTCGACGCCCTCGAACGCCGGCAGCGCGCGCACCCATGGCCTGGAGCTTGAAGCCAGGTTTCCGCTCAAGGCGGTGATGCAGACCACCACGGCGCTGGACTTGCGTGCCAGCGTCTCGCGCAACTGGTCGAGCGTGGACTCGGTGCCGGGCCCGGACAACCGCCTGGACGCCCAGACGCCGCTGTCGGCCACGCTCGGCGCCGACTACAAGAAGGGCGCGCTCACGCTGGGCGGCAGCTATGTGTTCAAGAACGGCGGCTTTGTGCGCGTGTCCGGCAACCAGATCAGCTATGCGTCGGTGCGGCGCGACCTGGACCTGTATGCGCTGTGGAAGTTCACGCCGAAGCTGCAGTTGCGCGTGGCCACCTCGAATCTGCTGGCGCAGGATACGGTGAGCCAGAGCAGCTACATCACGCCGGGGGAGGGCAGCCAGACCAGCCGGACCTTGACGCCGGTGCACCGAAGTGTGCGCGGGACGCTGGAGATGAAGTTTTAAGTCCTGGTTACCCGTTAGCAGATGCACGTCGCCCCGACCGGATGCACGTCGCCCCGGCGAAGGCCGGGGTCCAAGTTTTATGCGTTTCGACAGCTCGTGCAACTTGGGCCCCGGCCTTCGCCGGGGCGACGGTGCTAAGCGGCGACGGTACTATGGGCGAGGGTGATAGTCGCATCATGCGCTCGCGCGCCTGCGCAGCACCACCCACGCCAGCCCCAGCGCACAGGCCTGCATCGCCGCACACATGTAAAAACTGCTGCCGATGCGCCAGTCGTCGGCCGGCAAATGGCTCACCTTCGCCAGGATCGCCGTTCCCACCAGCGGCATCACGACCAGCCCCAGGCTGCTGATCGCCTGCAGGGATCCCATCAGTTCCCCCTGTTCGCGCGGCGCCGACGACTTCGAGACGATGCCCTGCAGCGCCGGGCCGACGGCAAACGACAGCAGGTTGCACAGGATGAGCACGTAGATCAGCCAGCCCTGCGTCGCCAGGCCATACAGCAAATACGTGAGGCTGCCCGAGGCCAGGCCCAGCAGGGTCAGGCGCACCTCGCCCAGGCGCCGGATCAGCAGCGCCAGCAGGCCGGCCTGCACCGCCACCGAGGACAGGCCGACGCAGAACAGCGCCAGGCCGTTGTCGCGCGGCGTCCAGTTGAAGCGGAACGCCGTGTACAGCACGAAGGTCGATTGCAGCGTCATCTGGGCGAAGGTGACCAGGGTGTAAACCAGCACCATGCCGCGGATCTCGCGCCGGCGCGCCAGGCGCAGCAGGGCGGCGAAGGGGTTCAGGCGCGCCCACTGGAGCGGCGCGCGCTTGTCCGGCGCCAGCGATTCCGGTACCGCCACCCAGCCGTACACGAAGTTGGCAGCCGCCAGCGCGGCGGCCACGTAGAAGGGCAGGTGCAGCCCGATGTTGCCCAGCAGCCCGCCCAGCGCCGGGCCGCAGATGAAGCCAAGGCCGAAGGCGGCGCCGATCTTGCCGAAGCTTTTGGCGCGGGTGTCGGGTGTCGACACGTCCGAGGCATAGGCCGCCGCCACCGCCATGCTGGCCGAGGAGGCGCCGCCGATCACGCGGCCGATGAACAGGCAGGCCAGGTTCGGCGCCCAGGCGGTGGTGAGGAAGTTCAGGCACATGCCGGCCATTGAATACAGCAGCACCGGGCGGCGTCCCAGGCGGTCGCTGGCCATGCCGATCATCGGCATGAACACGAACTGCATCAGGCCGAACACGGCGCCGAGGATGCCGTACCACAGCGCCTGCTGCTCGCGCCCGCCGACGTATTCGCCGACCAGGGCCGGCAGCACCGGCACGATCAGGCCGACGCCGAGCATGTCGATGAAGACGCAGATCAGGACGAAGTTCAGGTTGCCGGCCGGGGCCTTGGCGAGGGTCGCGGTGCTGGTCATGGCGCGGTGCGCAGCATATGGAGGAGCTTCATCCTAGCACCGCGGCCAGCGCTGTGGCCGCCCGGGCATGACATTTTTGTATTGGCCTAGCTGCCCGACCACTCCGCGGCAAAGGCCGCGCGGAAGTCCTCCAGCACGGCCAGGCGCTGCAGCGCCAGCCGGCGGCCGCCTTCGGTCTGCATCATGTCCGGCAGCCGCGCCAGCTTGACCGGGATGTGGTCGAGCGCATACGACCTGTCGTCGAGCGCGCGGTCCATGCCCAGCGGGTCGCGGCCATGCGCCAGGCTGCTTCCCATGCGGCCGGCAATGTAGAACATGCGCGCCAGCCCGACCGCGCCGAGGCCGTCGAGGCGGTCGGCGTCCTGCACGATGCGCGCTTCCAGCGTGGTGGCGGGAATCGCCGCCGAAAAGCTGTGCGCTTCGATTGCGTGGGCCACCGCATCGAGCTTGTCCGCCGGGAAGCCGAGGTCGAGGAGTTCGCGCCGCGCCAGCTCGGCCGACAGGCGCGAGGCGCTGGCGCGGCGCGGGTCGTCCTTCGGCACGTTGACCAGGTCGTGCAGGTAGCAGGCGGCCAGCACGGCCAGGCGGTCGGCCTCCGGATGCGCTTCCAACAAGACTTCGGCGTTGCGCCAGACGCGGTCCAGGTGGCTGGCGTCGTGGGCGCCGTCGCCGTCGGCTTCGGCGGCGCGCGCCGCCAGGGTGCGCAGGCGCGTGCGCCAGCTAGCAAGGTCATGCATGGGTGTGCTCATGGTGTTGTTCGGTGGCGCGCTGCGACAGCGCGTCCGCTTCCAGGTTCTTGTGGCGGGGGATCCAGCGCAGGGTGAGCTGGGGGATGCGCGCGGCCAGGCCTTGCGCGACTGCGCGGCAGGCGGCCAGCGCCGGCGCGGCGAAGGCGTCCGGGCCGCTCAGGTCATCGATGACGACGCGGCTGTCGCCGTACACGGTCAGCTCGTCGGCGCCGTGTGCCACAGCCGCTTCCAGCACGGCGATCAGGGCGCGGTACTCGGCTTCGCTGCTGTTGCCGTGGCCGGCCGCGCGCGCCAGTTCGACGGCGACGCCGGCGGGGCCCCTGAGCACGGCGCCGATGCCGCACTGGCCGGGATTCGGCCGCGCCGAGCCGTCGAACCAGGCGCGCCACGCGGTCGGACGGCCTTCGTGGACGGTGGCGCGCCTGGCCCTGGCGGCGGCGCGCCGGGCGTCGCGCGCGGCATCGCGCTGCGCCTGGGCCGCCAGCACGGCCCGGCGCGTGGCCAGCAGCGCGGCCAGGCCGGCCTGGCCGGCGGCTTCTTCGAGCACCTGGCGCAGCGCCAGTTCGAAGCTCAGGCCCTGTGCCAGCGCACGCCGGCGGCCGGCGGCGCGTTCGGCCTTGTAGGCCAGTCGGTCGAGATCGGTGGTGTCGTTCATGCCGGAAGGATAACCGGTTTCGGCAGGACGGTGCAGGGCTTGCTATCCATGAAGCAAAAGCGCCGCCCCGGGACAGCGGGCAGCGCTTTCGCGGTGCGTGCCGAGGCGCGCTCGGGCCGGCGGTGTTCAACGGCGCCAGGCGTTGTCCGGGCGGCGGTCGACGCGGTTGGGCACGCCGTCGCCATCGCGGTCGCGGTCGTAGCGGTTCGGGATGCCGTCGCGGTCTTCGTCGTGGCGGCCGCCGCGGTGCTCGTAGCGGTCGGGGACGCCGTCGCGGTCGCGGTCCGGGCCACGGCTATAGCCACTGTGCTCGTAACGATCCGGGATGCCGTCACGGTCGCGGTCGCGGCCGCCCCGGTAGCCATTGTCATAAGGCGTCCAGCGCGCCGGCTCCATATACCAGCCGCCGTTGCGGGCGGCCCAGACCGGGGCGTTGTAGACATAGCCCGGGCGTTCGGCAACCCAGTAGCCGGGCGCCCACACATGGCGGTGGCCGCCCCATTCCCAGTGGCCCGGCGCCCACACGTAACCGTGGCGCGGTGCAGGCATGCGCTCGACCAGCAGCGGCGGCGGTGCAGTGCCGATGAACAGGCTGACGTTACTGGCAGCCATCGAGCTCAAGGGGGCGCTGGCGGCGCCGAAGGCAATCAAAGCGGCAAGGGCAAGGCGTTTCATGTTCTTTCTCCAGTCCGGAAGTTCGGATGGAGAAACTATAGCGCGCACTGCCGCGGCCGTGGAGGGCCTGAAAAAGATGCTTACATGTGAAACAGATTCTGACCGGTCGGTGATGTGCGGATGCCACTGGGGCTGTCGCTAGTGTGGACGACGGAAAAAGTTCGTCACAAGCTTCTTATGAGGCAGGGCGTTGGCAGCGTGCTGCTCTCGCAAATAACGTCTGCCACAAGATCGTGGCAGACGTTTGTGCATTGGCCGGATTCAACAATAAAGCTTGCCGCAAAACTGCATGGCACCCAGGCTTCGGTTACGTCCGCTCTCGACCTATTGTATTGAAAAACTCGACCTCGTTAACCAACGAACAGAAATCCCGCCAGCCTCGACTGATCAGAATCTGCGCTATTGAACGACCTTGGAGCGGTCGGACGTCAGAGACCTCTCGAAAATATTCCCGTTCTACTTTTTCAACACAATAGATCGATTGCAGACCCTGTTGTAGCGTCCGCTATCGACCCATAGCAGACGGTCGCCTAGTGTTCGAAGCTGCCTTCGTCCAATGAAGTTATGAGCTCGCCAGTTGACTATAGTTCTTTCTGAGATTTTCTACTGCGATATCCGGTCCATTGCTCCGAAGCTGTTCCGCGACTTGTCGGATGAATGCTCTTGCCGCTTCCAACTGGAGACCTGCAATCTCCCATGGCATCCAGTCGTCGTTCAGCGCTTCCTCGTATAGCTCAATTACCGTCAACAGATAGCGCCCAGCGTCAGACGTCCGGTATGCACTAAGCGACATGGAATTGCTCACGCGTTCGTCTAGCGTAGGCACTCGCGCCGAGCCTGGATTATCGACAGCCTCCCATCGCCATGAGGAATAGATATCGTTTGCTTCCTCAGCAATATGTTTACTCAAGTCGTCGTGCATCAACAGGTTCCTTGAATGACTGCTGCTGGCCGAACCCGGCCGTTCAATGTACGGCAACTTCCGACCCATTGCGGACTATCGAAACATCGCTCAGGTCCCGAACACGACACTTTCAATCCAAACCCGTTCGCCCGGGTGATGCTCTTCGATAGTCGCAAGTGCATCCTGAACTGTCGCGGTGTCGGCATCCGCAAAGGAATAGGTGAAACGAGTGATATTGCCGCGCTCCAGCTTCTCAAATTCTGCCTCCGACAACGCATCAGCGCTGCACCATATCGGAATCTTTGCCGCTTCTGAGGCATCCAGAATGTCTCGCAGGCCTTGCGGGGTTAGTGCTAAGTACACCATGTCATCCTCAGTTTTCAGTCCATAAAAGCGTTGCTGCACCAAGGTCTGCTTCTGGCCGATTGCGGCCGGTCGAGCCAGCATAGCAAGTTGCTGAGCCGACAAACTCTCCGACTGTCACGGCCGGCTGCTACCGACCCGACGCGGACTACAACCGCCGAGTTTTTCAAGCGGCACGTGCCGCTATCCAAAATACTAGGCCAACCATGCCAATTGCTTGGCCACCGACCCATAGCGCAACCCCAGGTGAGGTGAGGTACTGATTGGCGCGCCAAATCGGTCCGAAAAACATCATGGGAACGCCTGGCTGGCGACAGAAAATAAATCCAGCAAAGACCTGTGCAAGGCCTGCGAGTATCAAAGCCATTCCAATTGAATACATCTTCCTATCCTTAACACCTTGTCGAGGGCATTTGTAAGCACCAGCGAACGTCCGCTGTTGGCCGATCCCGGCAATTGAGAAATCGGCATCCATCAGTCAATTTTCCATACATAGCGGAAGGGTACCCACCCTTCAATCGCGACCCCATCCTTTTGAACTGGCTTAAATTTGCAACCTATGAAACCTTCCATTGCGGCTCGGTCCAGCTCACGAAAGCCGCTTGTCGTAATCAGCTTGGTTCGCATCACAATCCCGGAGGAGCTCACAAATAACGAGAGATCTACCGTCCCAGCTTCAAGATTTTTTATCGATGACCGCGGGTACTCTGGACGGCAGACTTCTTTCGCAACAATTTCTGCTGGGTCGGCAAAAGCTTCAAAACCCTGGAGCTTGACATGAGATTGCGCAAAAGCTGAGCTGAACGCAACTGCTGCTCCTAATAAAACGATAAGTCGAATAGTGATTCTCATATCTCTCTACAGTATCCGAAAAATTTTTGATAGCCGTTTCGCATAAATTGTATGACCGCTACTGGCCGATCTCGGCCGTTCATTGTACGGCAGCAACCGACCCAGAGCGAACCATTACTGTCATCCTTTTAGTTACTCGCTTGGAGTGCCGTAAGGTAGAAGAGAATGGATGGGTGGGAGTTCCCGTGGAATGGCCTGCCCATCAACCGACCAGACATCCAAACCAGCCAATAAGCCGTCTTGTTCAAAGACCATCACCGCGAAGAGATAACCTCTATCGTCTTTCCACTGATAATCCGAAAGCACACGCATCTCAAACGTCTTTGGTCGCCGGCCAGCGACGGAGAAATCGACGCTTGCGCAGCCGCATCGGCAGTGCGCCACTACTTCTGCTCGGTCGAGCTGAGTCAAAAACTGTGGTGCGTCACTACATCCATGGTTTAGTAACCAAGCCGTAAGCTCGCGCTCTGCAGGGCTGAGCAGACGAGGTTCCGAAAGCTTTCCGACTTCATGCGTCATTACGTCACCTAAGATTCCTGAAAGTCCGCTCCTGGCCGATCTCGGCCCTTCGATCGAGCATAGCAGGTTGCCAAGGCGAAAAACTCTCGAAGTGTCACAACAGGCAGCTTCCGACCCAGAGCGGAAGTTCGCCAAAAGGGAACTGATACGATCTCAGCAAGCTAATTCTGCAGTGGATTGCTTGATTGGCGGTGCGCTATCGAATGAATTTTTTTTGCCAGTTCTTCCACCTGAAAATCTTCAATGATATGCGTACCGCTTTCGTCACCGATGCCCGTGTCCTTGTGCCTTTTGAATATGACGTAATTCCACGACACCATCATTCCGACACCACAATCACTACGGCCTAAGCCTGTTGTGAGGATAATTTCCTTAGGTTGCTCTTCACCTTTAAGAATTTTCTTAACCTGAAATCGCCCTTCTATTGACGGCCACTTATGACGCTCATCGATTGGCAACACTTTAGCTTCAATAAGATTTGCGATGAATATTTCGTCTGCATTTTCAACTTGATGCTCAAGGGACGTCACCGGAAAACTGCAAGCTGACACGCTAGCCGTAGCTAAGACCATTCCAACGAATACGAATCGGTGTTTTCTCATGTTTTCAATCTATTGAACGTCTGCAACTGGCCGATTTTGTTCCTAGAGGTGAGGCCGTTTTCGCCCCTAAGCGGGCCATCAAAAGCGCGGACATTGGCATTGCACCTGTTACGTTCAGTTCGCAATCTCGACATCGGCTTCTAACCACACGGTCGGCATAGCGTTCAATATAGATACAGGGTTGGAATTCAAACTGAACTTCAACGAATGAGGGGCGCCACTTACTCTGATTTCCCCGCGAGAATCAGCTAGCGGTTGCGGTCCGCATACGTCAGGACACCCAGGCTTGGCATCTGGAGGTACAACATCAACGTCTGCAATAGCCAAGGTAACTGGGCCCTTCGCGATAGCCACTGCTCTTCGCACGGGTACACTCAAGCTCCTACCCTGCCACTGCATCCTGCAGCCGTGAATCTCTCGAGTGTTAGCGCGGCTAGCGTAATTATCATCAGCATAGACAGGAATTTTTCCAGTAACCCTACAGAGCTCGGTTAGCTTATTAACTTGGCCTTGACTTGCTTCGACTAACCTTACGGTAATAGTCATCCGAGCTTCGCGCAGTTGCCGAGGGGCGGGCGGTGGCGGAGGAATAGCCTGTGCAGTTAAGGTGCTGAATAAAAGCGGTATTGTTAGCCATTGCTGATATGACGACCTGTGCATCTTTACGCTCCGGCACTGACACTGATTGATATTGTAGCAACTAACGCCAAGTAAATTAGGTGTCGGCGTGTCTGCGCCTGGCCGATCTCGGCCGTTCATTGTACGGCAGCAACCGACCCTAACTGGACGGTCCCGAGTCGGTCCATTCGTGCAGCAACGAACGCCTACGCACTAGGATTGACGCTCTGTCCAGCAGCGACAGGCAATTTAAGGACTTCGGCGACTCTTGTAACGTTGATCTGACTGCAACGAACCATATGATCGCAGTAGTCGCCGACTGTATGAATCACGAAGTCCCCGCGTGCCATGGCTCGGAGAAGCGCCGTGTCAGCAACCCACTTGATATCGTCATCCAGCATGTCGAACTCATTGGACCGGAAATCAGTCGCCGGCGCAGCCTTCAACTCTTCACTGAACCTGTCGTCGCGAGAAAGTGTCGCCTCTGCGACTTGGAATACAACTGCAAGCCTGCGCAGGGCATGCTCGCGAACGACCTGCTCCGAGTACACGACAAGCCCTCCACGATGTTTCTTGCTCATCCACATCGGCAAGCCCTTTATATTCGTTGATCCATCTGCGTTCACACTGGCAATGGACCGCTTCTGGCCGTTCTCAACCGGTCGACCGAGCCTAGCAGGTTGCCAACGAGGAAAATTCACGGATTGAATCGTCACGACTGGCTGGACCCGACCCAAAGCGGAAGTTCAGCATCGCCACTCAGCAAACCGATCAGTTAGCCACTTCGGTTCCTTCGCATCAGTCGTGTGACCAATACCGGCAGTAATCCAAACGGTACGAAGGCGAGTAGAAAACCGCCGAAGAAGCCCAGCATTGCGCGAAGCACCCTCTGCCATACCTGTATCGGGCCGCCGTAGTCACTATCAAACGCGACCACGCAGAATGCGGCAAAGGCGCCGACCAAGACTCCTATGACTGTCGGGCCAAGCAATGTGTCTCGTTCAGACGGGGTGATTTTCATTGGTATCTCGCGAGCTTAACCTAAGCTTGGCAGTGAATGCACCGTCCGCTTCTGGCCGTTAGCAGACCTATTGTAGCGTCCGCTCACGACCCATTGCGGTCATTCAGCGTTTAGTTCGAACGTTCCGGCGAACTCGGCGAACGAGTCAGCAATTTTGATGGCCTGCTCCGCTCCCATGCCGATCAACGGGATCATGTAGACGGCACCATTCGCATCGAACGCGAGGACCTCACCACCACCATTTCCTGCAAAGGCAAGGAAACCTGGCGCGTAGACGTCCATTTCGATTGCTGTATTTTCCTGGGGGATGTCCTCAATGGACCAAAGTTCGACATAGCCTGGACTGTCGTTACGGGTGAACCCTTCGAACAATCCGTGCTCGGCAATGAAGTGTTTCAAATCGTCTGGCAGGGTGACAGTCATCGTTAGCGAAAAAATTTGAACGGCCGCTTCTGGCCGAACTCGGCCGTTCGGCTCCGGATAGCAGGTTGCCGAAGCGAAAAAGTCACGAACGGTCACGACAGGCAGAAATCGACCCAAACCGGACGTAGCCAAGCGCCTTAGGGTTCAGCGTGAGCCCGTCAGCCTTGCATCCCTCTGGAGCATTTCGTGGAGCTGACGCCACAGCACGGATCGCGTGGAGAACGAGGCATCGGTTGATGCTTTCAATTCGGCCTGTTTCGTTGCTTCCACAAAGATGCGGTAGGACTCACCATCAAACGCCTCGAGAGATAAAAACGTCATGCCGCCGTCATCGAGCGGCTCATAAGCTGCCGTAAGAACCGACGGGTCTTTGGACATTAGTTCTGCACGTATCCGTTCGGTCAAGTAGTCAAAATCGACCGTGCTCGTAGCAAATCCTTTCCCCTTCGACACTAAGATAGTTCCGCCCATGCGATTCCCTGGAGTCGTTCGATTAGATGACCGCTATGTCCGGTTTTGGCCGATTGCAGATGTACTGGACACGGTGAGTGTGATCGGTTGCAAAACCGTGCTACAAGATCGCTCGAGAATTGAGGAACGAGAGGTATCGCGAATGTTCTTGCGCAAATATTTCGCGACCCGCCCCCATGTATGCACGCATGAGCTCATCAGCAGCGCGGTCTTTTTCGTTGCAATCTAGAAGGACTTGTCCGAGACGCAGATGCATGAATGGGTTACCAATACCACCTGGACAAGTCATCCCATACTCGAGGGCCTCTCGTGCAGTTGTTGCATATCCGCCCAAGTACGCAGAATCTGCTACGGCAGCTAACACCCATGTAGAAGCTTCCCAATCGTTTTTCGGATCAGGAATCAAGAGCCAGGCGTCGTTGTACGCTGCAATAGCATCTTCATACTTTCCTTCCTCGGCCAAGCTGTCGCCCTTTGCGCAATGAGTCTTGATAGCTCGATGTGTTTGCTCGCCAAGTTCTATGGGTTTGTTCATACGTCGCCAGTATTTGGGTAAATATACTCGATGGGGAATACCTAATTACAGATAACGTTTTAGCAAATATGATTAGCGTTGACGTCAACTCTCAGCCAGTTCTTGACTAACCCGGAGCTTCTGCTTCTAGCCAGAAACGGTCGATTGAGCCAGCATAGCAGGTTGTTGAGACGACAACTCGATTTTCGCGACCGCCCGGTAGCGACCCATTGCAGACAATCACAAGCGTTTGTCGCGCTCTCCACGCCAAATCTCATGCCCAACTTCGCGAGCTACGTGCATCTTCATGTCAAAAATACCCATCAGCAAAAGGAGGCATTCGTGTCGTTTGAAGCCGTCTTTCCGAGCCTTCCGATATACCTCCTCTGCGGAAGCGCCGCTCTGCTTCATCGCGAGGTAAGGTGACGGATCTTGATTCATGTTACGAGTTCAATCCAAGGAAAGGGATCGGTTGGATGTCTGATATTGGACCATCTCGGCCGTTCGATTCTGCATAGCAGGTTGCCGAAGCGGAAAAGTCACGAACGGTGACGACAGACCGCTCTCGACCCATTGCCGACATTCGATCTATCTGTCCGGGAGCAAATACTCAGCGCAACAGTCGACCAGTATCCTTATCTATGCGCGGCGGCCCGAGATGTACAGAAACAGCAGTTGGTCCAAGATCCTTATTGATCTCTAACTGTCCAACTTGGCCTAAGACTGCCACCAAATCTTGTCCGTTCGCCCCACCTTCAAAATATATTTCGAGGTCTACAGTGACGCCCTTGGCACTGTTATCCGTAACAGAGGCCATATTGACGACTCGGGGAAGCGCGCTAAGAGCTCGTTCGAGCGGACTTGTCAGCTTATCTTCCACGCGTCCAGCAGACCTATCGCTAACAACACACTGGACAAGAATCGCGAGTGTCTGCGGTTGAGCAGCGACAGCTATTCCTGCGGTTGTGAGCATTGCAATAGCCAGGGCGAAGTCTCGTCTGGACAGCAAGGGCACCTCCTCGTTGTTTTACGGGATATACCCGCTCTTGGCCGATCTCGGCCGGTCGAGCCAGCATAGCAGGTTGCCAAGGTGGAAAAGTCACTGATAGTCACGACCGGCCGCATCCGACCCGAAGCAGACGCTTTAAGGATGGACGTGAAGAGAGGTTGCACTCAGTTCCTCATACATTCGGTCCACCGCGTGTTCCTCGTCACACGTTACTTCGGCCAATCGCGTCTTACCACGTAAGACGGTCACACCTGCTCGATTTGGCCCCCCGTCCACGCCAAATGCTCCTCGAGCATGGGTTACTTCATAACTGAACTGACCATTGTCGAATTTAACTGAGTTAATCGTGCCCTTCGCCCAGGAATCTTCTTCATAACGAAACCGGTTTTTCACCGTCTCTGAGGTGCTTTTATAGATCAGCTCAGGGACTTGGCCGTACTTGCCAAACCGATAACTTAAAGCACCTGTATTCTTGCTGAAATCTCCGGTAGCGCAAATCGACACAGTCTTCAAACCTGCCTGGCAGCTAAAAACCGTCCTCTCGTCATTTTGGCAAAGAGTGTCGCTGGCGTGAGCCTGAGACCAAGCACTAAAGCTGAAGGTCACTAGCAAAACTAAGCATAATGAATTTTTCATGAGTTATTCCGCGCCTTTACTTTGTCCGCTTTTGGCCGATCTCGGTCATTTAGTGTACGGCAGAAACCGACCCAAAGCGGCCATAGCCATTCACGAAATCTACACATTCTGAACTTGCAACAGAGGCTCTCACTTCTGCCAGATTTTCCAGATAACCTTGAGTAGCGGCGGCTTCTCCGAAATTTTCTGCTTCTCAGCTTCGCCAACGGCGGCGACAACTGCGGTCGCCGCCGTCAGTTGAGGTCTGTCCCGAACCCTCTCACTTTCGTCGAACGGCTGCGCAACCGATGTGCCTCCCCGGTGTGCCTGCTGGACGTAGTTCTCATGAGGAGCGGGTAGTGATAGCGTGCATTCCCTAGAACAAGAATTCACAAGCAACGGAAGAACGTCAGTGCCTACCTTCAAGCTGATCCAAAGTTGCCAAGTCTTCTCATAATCGATCTCGGATCCGCAAACACTACACCTGAGTGTCTCGCCATAATAGCGAACAGGACTTCCCTTCAGCCATGGAAAGTGGAGCCGCTGCTTATAGTTACCGTACAGAGCGCGCGTGCTTACGCGGCTTTCGATCAGATTTTTGCAGCGCGTTAGTTCATATGGAAACCATTGCAGGTCATAAGAGGTATAAACGTCCAAGTGGGTTAGTGCCGTCATTTCACCGATTTCGGGTGGAATTCGCTTTAGCTTGCTACCGTAGAGCCAAATCTTGGTAACACGCTTGAGCTTGGCGATCGATTCCGGCAGCGTGTGAATGTTGGCGAAGTGTTCGGCACCCAGAGCTTCACGGGGAGAAAATTCTTCCGCGCCGCTGTCCGCTAGCTCATCGACATACTTGCACATGGCCTTCCACGAATCAGACGTGCGATCCTGAACTTCATTTTCGATGGGAGAAACATGTCGATTAATTTTCATGGAATTCTCACGAACTGATGGCCGAATGCTGGCGATAGTAGTCGATGGGGAACTGCGGTGGGGCACCTCGGCCGCTAGCACACAGAACCGGAACTTTAAGACTTCGAACTCGGCTTACTAAGCTCGATCCTCCCCATTGTTTTTTCACTTAGAAATCTCGCTACTCTCTGGACCAGGTATGCATTTGATGACCGGATTTGAAGAGTAAGCGGAGAGGTCGCCACTGGGTCGACATGAACTTCTGCGTCGTCTGTACCCCGCAGGAATAGGGACAGTTCCGTCCATTGGGTGTCATCGGGTGTACGACTGTTGCCGTCTGAATCAACATTCGCTTCCGCGCCCCATAGGTGATCGGCAACCTGACCGAAAGGCGGTCTCTCGCCAGGGGCGATCAGGTAAACGACAGTTTGGCTCAACATGCTGCATCCTTCGCACTCGTTCAGGCGTCCGCTTTTGGCCGATAGCGGAAGTCCGGAACGGCTGAGTGTACGGCTTGCTTGCTCTTAAAACAAGCGAACCGATGTAAGCGCAAAAACGCGAGCCGAGGTGGAAGATCGGATTAGAATGTTGCAATCCTATTTCCGACCACGATCGCGACCACGACCATGATTCGCTATGGCCCGATGAGTATCGTGCTGTTGTGCGCCGCCCTGTATGGTGTCCTGCGCGCCGGCATGCTGTGCTGCATCCCGGTGAATCGCCGCGCCAACAGGCTGATGGCCGCGCTGATCGTCGTACTGGCCCTCTACACCGCGCCCTACATCATCGGCTATGCCGGCTACTACGATGCCTATCCCTGGCTCTCCTTCGCACCTTACAACTTGACGCTGGCGATCGGACCGCTGCTCTATCTCTACCTGATCGCACTGCAGTCCGGCGAGTCGGCCTTGCCGCAGCGCTGGCGCCTGCATTTCCTGCCTGCGCTGCTGCAGCTCGCCTACTATTGCGTCCTATTCGCTCAGCCGATCGGGTTCAAGAACGCCTGGAACGGCAGTGTCCATGAACGCTTGATCGATCCCCTGGAAACGGTGGGGCTGGTGCTGTCGCTCGCCGTCTACTGGCGCCTGGCCCATCGCGCTCTGCAGCGGCAGCCGACGGTGCCGGCGGAATGGGGGCGTAACTTCCTGATGGCGATGGGCCTGAGCATCCTGATCTGGTATGGAATGCTGATGTTGGAGTGGGCGTTTTCGGGACTCAGCTATTTCCAGCGCTTTCCCTTCTACATGTGGCTGGGCATGCTGGTCTGCCATCTTGGCAGCGAAGCTTGCCGCCAGGGGGCGGTCCCGCTGCCGCTGGCCGCGCCCGGTCCCGCTCAAGCCCTCGATCCCGAATCGCGGTCCACACCCGACCAGGCGGCGCTCGGCCAGCGCTGGCGCGGCGCGATCATCGACGCACAATGGTGGCGCGATCCTGACCTGAACCTGGCAGGGCTGGCCCAGCACCTTGGCACCAACACCACCGCGTTGTCGCGCGCCTTCAACGACGGGCTGGGGATGAACTTCAACGAAGTTCTCAACAGGATACGCGTCGACGCGGTCCTGGCTGCCCTCCAGCGCGACGATGGCGGCAGGTCCGTTCTCGACATCGCCCTGGCCGAAGGCTTCAATTCAAAGGCGAGTTTCAATCGCTTGTTCAAGCAATATACAGGCGAGACGCCTTCCGACTACCGCCGCCGCCTGCAGTCCGGCGGCTTGCCGCTGCAAGTCTCAACTCCCTAGTCTCAACTTGCTGGTCCCGAATTCCACATTTCGGTGTGCGCCCGGGAATTTGGGGCGCCGGCCGTGGACGCCGTGCCTAGGATGAATGCACCTTTTCATTCGAGAGCGTGCCCTATGATCATCCGCTTCCTGTGCTGCCTGGGCATCGTCCTGGCCGTCTTTGCCTGCCCTGGTATCACCGCCAGCGCCGCCGACAGTTTCACGGCCGATAGTTTCACGGCCGACAGCGCCGGTCGCGACGCCAAGCTGCTCGTGGCCGCATTACGGGCCCTCCATCCCGCCCTCGACAAATACCAGACGCCGGCCGAGGTAGAGGCGGCTTTCGCGCGCTTCCAGACGCGCGCCGGCCGGGCCCGCAGCCCGGAAGCCATGTTTCTCGCGGCGACCGAGCTCGCAGCGTCGATCCGCTGCGGCCATACCTGGACCAATGTCCTCAACCAGCAAGGCGCCATCAAGGGCAGGCTACTGGACGCCCCCGACAAGCTGCCTCTCCACATGACACTGGTCGAGGGCCGCTGGCTGGTGCTCGCCAGCGCCGTGCCCGGTATCGCCGCCGGCGACGAGTTGGTGAGCATCGACGGCATCGACAGCGCCGGCGTGGTGGCAAGGATGCTGCCCTACCTGCGCGCCGACGGCGGCAGCGATGGCAAGCGGCTGCGCCAGCTCGGCCACGACCGGCCCGGCTACAGCATGATGGACATCGTCTGGCCGCTGCTGTCGCCGCCCGTGGCCGGCGTCTACCGGCTGGACGTGCGTACGGGTGATGGGCCGCTGCGCAGGGTCGAGGCCAGGGCGCTCAGCCTTGCCCAGCGGCGCGAAGCCCTGCAGCGCAGCGGCATCGCTCCTGGCGTGGAAGCCTGGCGCTTCCGGATCGACGGCCGGCGTGCGATCATGACCCTTCCCACCTTTTCGTTCTATAGCGAAAGCTTCGACTGGCGCCACTTTTTCGCCGTCCACTTCGCGGCGATGCGCGAGCGCCATGTCGAACAGCTGGTCATCGACCTTCGCGACAATGAAGGCGGCGATGGCGCAATCGGACGCGAAGTTCTGTCCTACCTGATCGCTACGCCGCACATCGACCGCGCCGATCAGTCGGTAACGACCTACGAGCGCGTGCCCTACGGACTTGCGCGCTACCTTGACACCTGGGACTTCGGGTTTTTCGACCGCACCGGCCAGGTCCATCGCATACTGGACGGCCCACAGGCCGGCCGCCTCCGCTTTCGCCCGAACGCCGGCAGGCTGTACCGCGTCGAACCGAAGCCGGAGCGCTTCCTCGGCCAGGTCTTCCTGCTGGTCGGTCCGGAAAACAGTTCGGCGGCCTTCAGTGTCGCCCGGCTGGCGCAGCAATGGAAAGCCGCGATCCTGGTCGGCCAGCCTACCGGCGGCAATCTGCGCGGCTTGAACGGCGGCCAGATCGCCTGGGTCAAGGTGCCGCATTCCGGTGTGGCAGTCGACATCCCCCTGCTGGCATCGAGCTATGATGCCGACACACCGGACGCGAGCGTGATACCAGACGTGCCCGTGCGGCGTACGTTTGCCGGTCAGGCGGCCGGACGGGACGAAGAGATGGCGGCCGTGGCGCCGATTGGTGGCATGAACGCGCGCTGACCGCCAAGGTCCCAGCGGCTGCGCGGTCCGGCCGGCTTCACACGCCGCGCCGGGCCCGCTCGATGGCCAGCGATTGCGCTTTTTCGGTCGCCGTCATGCGCTTGGCACTGACCTTCACGACCGCCATGCTGGATGGGGTTGCCACGCTCTTCGCCACCGGGGCCGGCACATCGGCCCGGGCCGGCGGGATCGCGTCGATGGCAACGCTGGCGGCGCCGGCCACGCTCAGCGAGAAGAGGAAGGCGGCTTCCATGTTCCTGATGATGTTCATTTGCTGCTCCTGTGCGGGTGGGGTGTCGATGTGCTCACTGTAGCCGCCGGCCGCCCCGGTCTCCAGCCGCTTGCGACAGGCTGCATGAAACGCGGGACGAGGTGCACAAATGCCGCCACCAGCGTGCCACGCTTTCCTCCTCCCTCCGCTAAGCGGCCGGGAGAACTCGAGGGCAGGGGAGAACAGGATGATCGGAGCGGTATTCGGGGTGCTGGCGGCGAACCGGACTCGGTGGCGGCGGGCGCGCAACCTGCGCGCTGGTAGACGTGCAGATGCGCGTGCAGATGCGCGTGCGGATGCGCGTGCGGGCGCGGGTTTCGCTTCGCCTGTCGCTACAGCTCAGGCTACGGCTGCGGCTGTGGATACCGCTGCGCGCCGGGCTTTGGCCTTGCCGCGCTTGCGCCTGCCCCGTGCGACTGTCGGCCTCGCCGTGCTCGCGCTGCTGTTCGCCGCCGCCGGCGCCTGGACCATCGCCACCCACGCGCGCTGGCTGGCGGCAGCCGCCGACGAGGCTGCCCATGCCCCCAAGGGCCGCATCGCCGCGCTGCAGCCGCTGCTGCCAGGCGCGTCCTTCGAGGTGCCGCGCGAACCCGGCGTTCATCTGCAGGCCCATGCGGGTGCCACGCTGCTGGTCTTGTCGGGCATGCGCGCCGAGCCGGTCCGGCGCGTCGACCTGTGCGCCCAGATGGCCGACCCGGCGCAGGGGCGGCTGCTGCCGGTGCGCATCGGATGGAACGCCGCCGAGCTGGCGCGCCTACCGGCCGCGCCGCGCAATCCGCTGGTGGCGGACACGCCCATGCCGCACCTCGAGATCGCCGGCAACGCGCTCGGCGGCGCACCGCTCATGCTGCGCTGGCAAGGCCGGCAGGCGGACTGGCTGGGCGACGCCGGCGGCCGGCCGCTGTCGGGCGCGCAGGGACAGGCGGCATTCCAGCGCCAGGGCTGGATGCTGTGGGATGGCGCCGGCGCACTGCGCGTGCTGCGGCGCGCCAGCGCCAGCTGTCCGCAGGCGGGCGAGCTGGTGCTGCAGCTGTACCGCAAAGATCCAACAGCGGCAATCGCGGCGCGCGCGCTGGTGACGGCCTTTCCGGCCGTGGTCTCTCCAACCAGCGCGCCGGTCGAGCTGCGCCTGGCAGCGGGCAGCTACACGGTGCCGGCGGCGGCCCCGGCCCAGCTGGAAGACCGGCAGTTGTTCGACGCGCTGCGCGAACACGGTCTGGTGCGCCTGGGCCGTGGCGGCCTGGCCGAGCTGGCGCCAGCCGACCTGGCGGGTTGGCGCGCCGCCGGCCCCACGCCTTGGGACGATGCCGTGCTGGACGCCGAGGGCCGGCGCCTGCTGCAACACCTGTATGGACGCGCCGACGGCGAGTTCGTGCGCGTCCAGCTGAGTATTTTCAACAGCGAGCGCCGGCTGCTGGCCTGGCGCCTGCGCGCGGCCGATGTCCGCCCGGGTGGGCATGCCTGGCGCGCCGAGACCGGCGGCGTGCCGGCTGCCCTGGCCGACGACTTGCCGGCCGCCGGCGCCCGCCTGTTTGCGCGCCTGCCGCAGGGCTGGGCGCCTTGGCAGCGGATCGCCGCCTGGCCGGCCGGCGACACGGCCCGCCTGCGCCTGCCGCTGGCGGCGCCGGCGCGCGCCGGCGATGCCATCCGGCTGATGCTGGCGGGGCGCCTGCTGCGCGTGGAGGGCGCACGCCTGGCCGCAACGCCGACAGCGGCCTGCAGTGGCCGCGCCTGCCGCACCCCGGATCAGGTGCAGCTCCTCGACCTGCAATTGACGCCCGGCGCGCGCGAGCTGGTGCTGGACGCCGCGCCGCTCGGCATGGATGCGCTGGCGACGCCGGGCGACGCGCGCTACCGTCACGTGATCGTGAAGGATGGGCTGCTGACCTGGCAAGCCATGCCGGGCGGACCTGCTGCGGCGCAGCGCCCGGCGGCGCTGGCCGAGGTCAGCCTGGCCGACCGCAATGGCACGCTCCTGTGGCAGGATGGGGCGCCGACCGAGGCGGCACGCGCCGCCGGCCTGGCCACCCTGCTGGGCGTGCACGCCGGTCAGGCGTCGGGCATGGCCGGCATGCTGGGCAGGCTCGGTGGCGGCCGCCACCAGGCCAGGCTGAGCATCGACCTCGGCCTGCAAGGCGCGGCCCAGGCGGCCCTGGACTGCATCGGCATGCGGCGCGGGCTCTGGGATGGGCGCGGCTGCAGCGGCGGGACGGTGGCGCCGGAGGGCAGGCAGGCCGGCCTGGTGGTGCTCGACACCGAGACCGGGGAGGTGCTGGCGGCGGCCGGCAGCGGCAGCGGCAGTGGCAGCGGCAGTGGCAGCAGCGGCGGCGGCATCGACGGCGCCGGCTGGAAGGAGCTGCGCGACTTCGACCGCATCGACCCTGCCGCCAGTCCGCTGCGCCTGCCGGCCCTGCAGCACGACGGCGGCGCGCAAAGGGCGCCCGGCTCGACCTTCAAGATCGTCAGCGCGCTCGGCCTGGAGCTGGCGGCCAGGGACGATGCCCGTCTCGACGCGCTGCTGGACGGCTTGCCGCTGGCCGCGATCAACCGCATCGCCGCAGAGCGCGGCTGGGACTTCCGCACCGAGGCGCCAACTTACCCGGCCACGGGCCGCGCGCGCATCACCAATTTCCGCGACCAGGGCCTGGACCGGCGCGCCCAGGATGGCCGCCTGGGCCTGGCACAGGCGCTGACCTACAGCCTGAACACCTGGTTTGCCTGGACCGGCGAGCTGTCCGACCGCGGCCTCGGTGGCAACCCCGGGGGCGGCCTGGCCGACCTGCAGCCGCTCGCCGCCGACGGCCTGGATGGCATCCGTCCGATCGTCGCGATGGCGCGCCGGCTCGGCTTCGGCCAGGCCCTGCGCCTGGACGGGGGCTTGATGCCGGCCGATTATCCGTGGTCGGCCTGGGATGCGCTGCAAACGACGCCGGCGGCTATCGACCCCGTGCATACCCGCCATGAGCTGCGCCAGATGGCGATCGGGCTGCGCATGCAGGCCACGCCGCTGCAGATGGCGCTGGTGGCGGGCGCGGTCGGGCAGGGCGGCGCCATTGCCCCGCGCCTGCTGTCGCAGCTTGACGGCAAGGCGGCGCGCACGGTGCCGGCGCAGCCGCTGGGCGTGCGCCTGGACCGCATCCGCGCCGGCATGAAAGGCGTGGTCGATGCCGGCACGGCGGCGGGCGCCTTCCGCGGCGCCGAGCTGGCCGGCGTGCGCCGTGGCCTGTCGGGCAAGACCGGCACCGCACCGGTAGGTAATGGCGAACGCGCAACGGTGTGGTTCACCGGCTGGCTCGAGCCGGGCAGCCTGCCTGGGCAGGCGCACCGGCTGGCGCTGGCGGTCTTCGTCAGCCAGTCCGAGGGCACCGGCGGCGAGCATGCGGCGCCGGTCGCGGCCGCGGTCTTGCGGCACCTGGCCGCACAGGCAGCACAGGCGGCCGTCAAGGGCGGGGCGCCGAATGTAAAGCTTGGTACTTGAAAGCCCGATCAGAGGGGTAAATAAGTCCCTCCAGAACGGCTTGCGCGTGTGTTTGTATGGCATTATTTGCTACGGCGCGGCATCGTCGCGGCCGCGAACACATGAAAGGAAGGTATGCGTCTGCCGGGAACCCGGTACCAGGAGCCCGGATGGGAAGAAGTGCGCAAGCTGCTGGGGCAGTGCACGCTCGCGCTGCTGCGCGCCCGGGGGCCGCGATCGCTGCTGCTGGAGGACTACGTCGACGCCATGGCCTGCCAGCTGCGCGCCCAGTGCGCCACTCCGCGCGCCCAGGCCGCCGCCAACAGCTATGGCGACACGGTGCTGGAACTGGCCCAGGCGCTGCTGATGGAGCTGCGCGCGCGACCGGCCGATTGGGACGCCTTTTGCGCGGCGCTGGCGGGCGACGGCGCCGGCTTGTCCGCGCCGATGAGCGACGCCCTGCTGCGCAAGAAGGCCAACGACATGTACGCCGTCCTGCGCGACAAGGTCGATGCCGACAATTACCAAGTCGCCTGCGGCCGCCCCTGCAGTCCCAATCGCATCTACGCCTATCGCATGCTGGACACCGCCTATGGCGAGATCGCACGCCTGTTCGCCGATTGGGAACAGCAGCGCGCCCAGGTCGGCGCCATCCTCGGCCGCGATCTGCACGGCGTGCCGATCGAGGTGCGCCAGCTGCGCACCATCGGCGACTGCCGGCCCGAGTGGCTGCTGCGCTGGAGCGAGACGCTGGAGCGCTTCACCGGGAACGTCGGCCCGCTGCACACCCGCTCGAAACGCTTCGCCAGCCTGAAGACCAGTCCGGACAAGATCGGCGCGATGTTGCGTGAAATCGGCGAATACGAGGCCTTGTCGGCCAATCGCGACCACGATTTCCTGCAAGACCTGGACGACGCCGCCGTTTGGATGGAAGATTACTGGCGTGTGCTGCAGGCGTCCGGGGAGGGCACGACGCCCGGTCCGGACCGTATCCTGGAGGCGGCGCAGGATGCGCTGGACCTGAACGATGGTGGGGCCGAGACCGAACCTGAAGCAGAACAGGCACCATCCGCGCCGGATCCGCGCCTTGAGACGCTGGCGCTTGCGGTTTCCCTGCCCCCCGGCTACATGCTGGCAGCGGCGGCCGCCGAGGATGCGCATGGCTGGGTGGCGCGCGCGCTGGCGGCCGAAGGCTTGCCGCTGCGGCTGGCGGTGTACGCGCGTTTGCTGGGAGGGGCCGACGAGGCCTATCCGGATGCCTGGCGCGATCCGGCCAGCGGCGAATTGCCGACCATGGCGCAACTGGCGGCCCTGGCCGAGGTATCGCTGCCGACCTTGCGCAAGCGGCGCGAAGCGGCCATCGCGCGCCTGGGTGAGCACATGCCCGACCCGGGCGCGGCGGCTGCCCTGACAATGAAAGGCGGATCAAGATGATGAATGCAAACGAGCGCAATGCCAGGATCGAACGCCGGCTGCAGGAACAGCTGCTGGTGGGGCGCCGGCTGGAAGGCGACCGCCTGGTGCTGGATGACGCCACCCTGCTGGCGGCGCTGGACGGCAGCCGCCCGCTGCGGGGTGCCGAGCGGGACGCCATGCAGGCCTCGCCGTTGACATTGCGGCGGCTGCGCCAGCTGGCGCAGGAACGCCGCGCCGGCGCAAGGTCCGACGCCGGCATCGACGCGAACAGCGCCTGGCGCGGCAGCCGCGGCATGCTGCGCGCGGCCAGCAGCGGCGCGGCGCTGGCGCCCCTGTCCACCGACGACGGCTGCTGGACCCTGCACTTCGTCGAGGCGGACGGCGCCTGGCGCGCGATCCTGCAACTGGCGCCGCAAGCGCCTTTCGCCGCCGGCCTGCTGGCCGCGCGCGCGCCACTCCATGTGCGCGACGGCAGCGGCCAGCGTATCCTGAGTGGACGCATCGACGCCGACGGCGAGTGCGAGGCCGCCTGGCCCTTCGCGGCGGCGCCGGCCGCCCACCTGCAGGCACATGGCGCCGCATTCACCGTGACGCCCGACTGAGCAACCGACTGAGCAACCGACTGAGCAACCAATGAGGACAAGATGCTAGGCCTGTTCAAACGCAGCACCCCGGTCGCCGATGCCTGCGAACTGGGCCGCTCGGCGGTCGCGCTGCCGGTGCGCAGCGGCTGCACCGTGCCGCCCAGCTTCCCGGTGGTGATCGTCGACCAGCGCGGTAGCACGCGCCGCGCCGGCGCCGCCGCCGTCAAGCGCTTCGAACTGCGCGACGGCGAGCTGGCCTATGCCTTCCACCCGGGTCCGTACACGGTCGACCTGCTGCCCTTTGCGGGCGCGCCGGAGATCGGCCTGCGCACCAGTTTCGGTATCGACGCGGCGCCGCCCGAGGCATCGCGCCAGCGCTTCGACCTCTACCTGGCCAGCGAAGTCTCGGGGCGTCTCGGGCTGGACACCCTGGCGGCGGCCATGGAGGGGACGCTGCAGCGCGAACTGATGGAGGGCGGCCTGGCACTGCCGCCCTGCGCCACCATCGAGGAGTGGAATGCCTTCCGCCTCGGCCTGAACGAGCTGCTCTATATGCGCTTCGGCTTGACCGTCGACGATTGCGTGCCCGTGGACCTGGGCGACAGCCGCGATTACGCGGCCATGCTGGCGGCGCGTCTGCGGGATGCCGAGGCGGCGCCGGCATTGCCAACCCTGCCGGTGGACGCGGCCGCGGTGGCTGTCGGCGGCGACCGGCTCGACCCGGCGATGGCGGATGCGAAAGCCTTGCGCCGCCTGTTCCTGGAATTGCCCTGCCTGATGTGCGGCCTGCGCCTGGCTGCACTGCCTGCCAGCCCGGAACAGTTCCGGCAGCAGCAGGCGCTGTTGCAGCGCCTCGATCTGCTCAGCGTCGGCGCCGGCGCCATGCCGGCACTGGGCCTGGCGGCGCCTGGCCAGGCACTGGGACAGGCGCGGCAGATCCAGCGCGTGCGCCACAGCCGCCGCGCCACCGCTTCCCTGGACGAAGCCTGGGCGCTGCTGGCGCGCCTGAAAGGCGCCTCGCCGGCACTGCTGACGGCCCTGTACGACGAGTGCGACCGCATCGTCGCCAACCTGGAAGCCGATTGCGAAGGCCGGCGCCGCGCGGTTGAAGCGGAGGCCGCATGACGGCCTTGTCAAAGGGTTTGCCAACTGTGGCCGAATGCCGCAGCGTCCTGGCCGGCGGCGCGCTGCTGACCGTGAGCGCCACGCGCCGCCCGCGCGCCGGCCGCGCCGAGGTCAAGTGCGTGCTGCCCGGGGCCGATCCCGGCAGCCTGCGCCTGGCCGAGCGCATGCAGGAAGTGGTGCGCCTGGCGCGCCACACCGAAAGCCGCTTCGACAGCCGCGACCAGGTGGTGATCGGCATTGACCGCGTGCCCGCTGCGGGGGAGCGCGACTGGGAGCTGGCGGTGGTACTGGCCGACCGCATGGTGCGAGGTCTGTGGCAAGCAGGGACGGGGCAGGCCGGGGCGGTGCCGGTGGCGAATGGCTGGTCGGATGCCTGGCACCTGGGCCGTATCGACGGCCATGCGCATGCACCCGCAGGCGCCTTGCTGGGCGGTCCCGGTGGCCTGGCCCACCTCGGCCAGCTGTCCGGCCATCCGGACCCGGGCGCCGCGGTGTCGACCGCGCGCGCCTGGTTTCCGCTGCATGCCGGCGGCCTTGCCGACAGCCTGTGCTGGGTCGAGGTCGGCGTGTATCCGGTCGACGCCCCTGTATCAGCCGGCCAGCAGCGCCAGGATGAGGAAGAGCAGGGCATCGCGGTGCCCGGCCAGGATGCGGCGCGCCAGCTGGCGGTGCGCCAGGCGCTGTCCGGCGCGCGCCATTTCGATGGCCGCGATGGCCGCGGCAGCGGACGCTGGCGCACCACGGTGCGTTTCGGCGAGCCGCATTTCCAGGGCCGTTCCTTCGAGCTGGCGCTGGTGCTGGCCGACCGCATCGCGCGCGGGCGCGAGTTCCTGCCGCGCGGGCGCCTGATCGCCAGCGGCCAGTCGGCGGCCTGGCACGCCGGCCAGGTCGACACGGTGGATGGCCTCGGCCCCAAATGCGCGCTGCTGCTGCGCGAGGCGGCGCCGGGCGACCGCATCTTGTTGCCCGCCGCCTGGCAGGCGGACTTGCCGGCCGATTTCGCCGAACAGTTGCGTGCACGCGGCGCCAGCGTGGCCTGCGTCGAGCGTATCGGCATCATCTAGCGGTGCGAAGAAGCGGCGCAGCATGGCGCGGCGCAGGAGCCTTGCTCAATAAACACGATTTGCCCATGGCTGCTAGAATCCGCAGGCGCAGAAGTATGCGGCAGTGCGGCGCAGCAGACAGGAAACAGGAGTTCATATGTTCAAGATGTTCGGATTCGGCGGCGCGGCCTGCTCCCGCTGCGGACACAAGCTGGCGGGTGAGGGCGGCTATTGCGCCGGTTGCGGCTTGATGGCGGGCGCGCCGCGCAATGCGCCTGTGCTGGTGGATAACCGCTGGATGCCGGGTCCGGACGAGCTGGCGGTGTTCTTCGGCGTGAAGGACTTGTCCGGCATCTTCGTGAAGACCCTGCGCGTGCCGCCCACTGCGCGCGCCTACATCCTGCAGGGCGGCGATGCCACCGAAGTGCCCCAGGGCGAGTACGAGATCGAAGGCTTCTTCACGCGCCTGAACCATTTGCTGCGCGACCAGCACGCCGAGATCCTGGTCACCCGCAGCAGCGCCTTGCCAGTCGAATTCGCACTCGAGGACCTGGCCACGGCCGAACACCTGACGGTGGCGGCGCGCCTGGTGCTGTCGGTGCGGATCGAGAACGTGCCCGCCTTCGCCCGCTATTTCATGACCATGCCCGGCACCATCGCCGGCGCACAGCTGCGCGAACTGCTGGCGGCGCCGGTGCGCCAGCTGGCCGCCGAATTCGTCGCCGCGCGCTCGCTGCGCGACATGGCCGGCAAGGAAAGCCTGCGTCCCGAACTTGACCAGCACCTGCAGGGCGGCATCGCGATGCTGCTGGCCCAGTACGGACTGGCGGTGGTGCGCGTCGATACGCTGGAGCTGCGCCACGACAAGCTGGATGCCCAGCGCGCCCGCATCGCCAGCATGTGGCTGGCGGCCGACGAGCGCCACGTCGACCTGGCGCATGCGAAACACCTCGATGAACTCTACACCGACGAGGAATGGCAGCGCATCCGGCGCCAGGAACAGGAGGCGCGCCTGGCCTACCGCCGCGCCGAATTGCGCCAGGACGACAGCCTGGAACGCGCCGCCTTGTCGCTGAAAAACGCCGAACGCGCGCACGCGATCCGCAGCCGCGAGATCGAACTCTACGGCCGCATCGTCGAATCGCGCACGCGCAAGCAGGCGATCGAGCGCGGTGCCATCGACGCCGTCAAGGAACTCGAGCACGAACTGGCCGGCAAGCGCGGCGAGCGCCTGGACGAGGCGGCGCAATGGGAACACTTGCGCGCACTCGCCGGGATCCGCATGCGCACCGAGCTGGAAGTGGCGCGCCAGGACGCCGCCGAGGCGCGCACCGTGGCCCAGCAGCGCTTCACCCACCAGCTGCTGCAGCAGCAGATCCGCAACAAGATCGAGCAGGCCGAGGGCATCGAAGACGCGTCGCGCCGCCGTGCCGAGCTGGCTCGTTTGCGCCAGGCGGAACAAGCGGCGCAGGCGCGCGCCGCCGCCATCGACGAAGAGGAGCATACGGCCCAGCTGCGGCTGGTGCAGCTGGCAAACCAGGCGCGCCGGCGCGAAGCCGAGCGCGTGCTGGAGTGGGAAGAGGCCGAGTTCGGCGCGCGCCTGCGCGGGGCCGAGCGCGGCGAATCGGTCGAGGCCGAGGAAGTGCGCCAGCGCATCGAGGCCCTGCGCCGTGACGGCGGCCAGGCCGAGGCGCTGGCCCAGCACGAGAAGCTGCTGCGCACCATCGAAGCCGATGCCCTGATGGCGCGGCGCCAGCAGGAAAACCGGGTTGCCGAGCGCGAAGCTGCATGGCAGCAGGAACTGCGCCGCATGGCGCTGGAAACGGAACGCGCGGCGGCCCTGGGCGCGATGGACGACAGCGCCAAGCTGGCCTTGGCGCCGGTGGAAAATGCGGCCCTGCTGGCCGAGGTAATGAAGACGCGCGCGCATGCCGGCATGAGCCCCGAACAGCTGGCGGCACTGGCCGGCGTAGTCGGCGCGGCGAATGCGCCTGGCCGCGACGCGCTCGCGCTGGCGCAGCAGGAGGTGGAAAAGGAACGCGAACGGCGCGAGCGCGAGGTCGACAAGGACCGCCGCCACCAGCTCGATCTGCTGGCGCTGCAAAATGACGTCAACAAGGCGGCGCTGGCATCCCAGGCCGGCCTCGGCGCCGGGTTGATTGGTGCCACAGCTGCGGCCTGCACGCACGCCCAGGCCGCCCGCGGGGACCGCTTCTGCGGCGCCTGCGGCGCGCCGCTGCCGGCGCGGGGATGATGCAAACGGCGATCGACAAGCTGCGCGAACTGCGCGCGCTGCACGAAGACGGCTTGCTGAGCCGCCAGGAGTTCGACAGCCGCAAGAACGCCATCCTCGACGCCGCCTACGCACCCGCCGAGGCCCAGCCCGGTGACGCTCAGACGCAGCCGGCTCCCGCTCAGGCGCAGGGCGCGCGCGCGGGCACTGAAATCGGCCTGATGGTGGGCCAGGAAGTCGGACCCTTCGAACGCCGCTACCGGCTCGACCGCCTGATCGCCCACGGCGGCATGGGCCAGGTGTGGCAGGCCACCGACCTTGCCACCCAGGCCGAACTGGGACACAGCGCGCGCGTGGCGCTGAAGATCCTGGCGCCCCAGCTGACCGAGAACGGCGCCCATGCGCGCCTGCTGGTCGAGGAGGCGGCGCGCGCGCGCCAGCTGGCGCACGAGCACATCGTGCGCGTCTACGACTGGGCCCAGGATCCGGCCACCGCCAGCTATTTCATCATCATGGAATGCCTGGACGGCGAAGATCTCGACAGCCTGCTGGCGCGCGAGGGGCCGCTCGATCTGGCGCGCACGCTGTCCTTGCTGGAGCCGGTGGCGGGGGCCCTCGACTACGCCTGGGAGCGCCATCACCTGGTGCACCGCGACATCAAGCCGGCCAATCTGTTCCTGACCGGGCGCGGCGAGGTCAAGCTGCTGGACTTCGGCATCGCCGCCAGCGCGCGTGGCGCCAGTAGGCAAGACGCTGGCGGCGCGCTGGAAGCCCCGGCCAGTTCCGGCACCGCCGGCTACCGCGCGCCGGAAGCGGGGCGCCAGCCGGGACCGCCCGGACGCGCGCTCGACGTGTACGCGCTGGCGGTGCTGGTCTACCGGATGCTGAGCGGACGCCTGCCGTTCGCCGCGCTGCGCAATCCGCACGGGCATGCCGAACGGCCGGCGGCGCTGAACGAGGCCCAGTGGGCCGCGCTGCAGGCCGGTTTCGCGCTCGACCCGGCGGCGCGGCCGGCCAGCGTGCGTGCGCTGCTGGATGGCTTGAAAGAGGCTGCGGGGCAGGCAGCCGCGCAGCTCGAGCAGGCGGCACGCGATGCCGACGCGCGCGCAGAGGAAACCCGGCGCCAGGCGGTGCAGGAAGCCGAGCGTACGGCCCGCCAGGCCGCCGCCCAGCAGGCGCGCGACGCGCGCGAAGCGGCGATCCGCGCCGCCGCCACCGCCGCGGCAAAAACCGCCATCGAGCGCCAGCGCCGCGAGCAGGAAAGGCTGGCGCGCATCGCCGCCGAAGAGTCGCGTGAGGCGCGCAAGGAAACCCTGAGGCGCCAGTTGGCCGAACGGCGCCAGGCCGAGGCGGAACAGGCGCGCCTGGCGCAGGAGGAAGCCCAGCGCAAGCAGGCGCAGGCAAAAGCCGCCGCGGTTTACCTGGCCGAACAGAAGCGCGCACGCGAGCTGGCGGCGAGCCAGGCGCAGGCGGCAGCCGCGCCGCCGCCCGTGGAGGAAGTCGCGGCGGAGCTTGCACCGCCCGGCACCGACAGCATGCTGCGCGACAAATTCCTGGACAGCGAGACCCGGGGCCCGGAACTGGTCCTGCTCCCGACAGGCCGCTTCCAGATGGGCTCACCCGAGCACGAGCGCAAGATCGCGATGGAGGCCGGCTCGCAACAAGGCTGGCTGGCGCGCGAACTGCCGCAGCACTGGGTGGGTGTCGAGCGGCCGATTGCAATGGGGCGCCATCCGGTGCTGGTGGAGGAGTGGGCGCAGTTCGTGCGCGCCACCGACTGGCGGCCGAGCGGGGAAGTCGACTGGAACGCGCCCGGCTTCCCCCAGACCGGGCGTCACCCGGTGGTCGGCGTCAACTGGTTCGACGCGATCCGCTACCTGCGCTGGCTGTCCGAGATGACCGGGCAGCGCTACCGCCTGCCCAGCGAGGCCGAGTGGGAATATGCCTGCCGCGCCGGCACCCGCAGCGCATTCAACTGCGGCGACACCATCAGCCCGGAACAGGCCAATTACGACGGCAACTTCACCTACAACGGCGGACCGCGCGGGGCCTACCGGCGCGGCACCACGCCGGCCGCCATGTTCGCGCCCAATCCCTGGGGACTGTACGACATGCATGGCAATGTGTGGGAGTGGGTGCAGGACGTGGTGCACGACAACTACGACGGCGCGCCTGCGGACGGCAGCGCCTGGGAGACCGGCGGCGACCAGGCGCGCCGCATCCTGCGCGGCGGCTCCTGGCTGTACAACCCGCGCTACCTGCGCTCGGCGCTGCGCAACGGCTTCTCGGCCGTGCTGTCGAACGATATCGTGGGGTTTCGCGTCGTGCGCGAGCTGATGTAGCCCGCGCGGCAGCGATTCTTAAGCGCTCAGCGCCAGCTGGCCGCCATGCACGGCAGCGCTGCGCTGATGGCGGACGCCATCCTGGTGGTCGAGGCGGAAGGTGCCGACCAGTTCGGTCAGCGCATGCGCCTGGTCTTGCAGCGAGGCCGTGGCGGCCGCGGCTTCCTCGACCAGGGCGGCGTTCTGCTGGGTCGCCTGGTCCATGTGCACCACGGCCTGGTTGATCTGCTCGATGCCCGCGCTCTGCTCGGCGCCGGCCGCCATGATCTCGGACATGATGTCGGTGACGCGCGCCACGCTGGTCACGATTTCGTCCATGGTGTGGCCGGCCTTGTCGACCAGGCCTGCGCCGGCGTCGACATTGGCCACCGATGCCGTGATCAGTTCCTTGATTTCCTTGGCCGCCGCCGCCGAACGGTGCGCCAGGTTGCGTACCTCGCCGGCCACGACCGCGAAGCCGCGTCCCTGTTCGCCGGCGCGCGCCGCTTCCACCGCAGCGTTCAGCGCCAGGATGTTGGTCTGGAAGGCGATGCCGTCGATGACGGCGATGATGTCGACGATGCGCTTCGACGACTCGTTGATCGAGCCCATGGTGTCGACCACTTGCGACACCAGCTGGCCGCCGCGCACCGCGACTTCGGATGCGGACACCGCCAGCTGGTTGGCCTGGCGTGCATTGTCGGCGTTGTGGCGCACGGTCGAGGTCAGCTCTTCCAGCGAGGATGCGGTTTCTTCCAGGCTGCCGGCTTGCTGTTCGGTGCGGTTCGACAGATTCATGTTGCCGGCCGCAATTTCGCTGCTGGCGCTGGCGATCGAGGCGCTGCTGGTGCGCACGCTGCGCACCGTGGTCGACAGGTGGCGCTGCATCTCGGACAGGCCCTGCAGCAGCTTGCCCATTTCATCGGCGCGGTCGATCGTCACCGGCTGCGACAGATCGCCCTTGGCCATGGCGTCGAAGTGGACCAGTGCCTGGTCGAGGGGACGCATGATGGCGCGCAGCAGCGATACCGAGGACACCACGATCAGGACGGCGCCAAACAAGGCCGCGCCGATCGCCAGCTTCAGCAGGCGCGCACTCAATTGTTGGCTGCCATCGAACAAATCCTTCGAAGCGCGCACTTGATACTCGTCGAGCTTGGTGGACGCGGTGTTGTACTCGCCAAAGGTCGCCGTCAGCTTTTTCATGAACAGGGTCTCGAGCGCCGCGGCATCGCGTTGCTGCACGGCGCGCGTGAGGGCCTCGAACGAATCGAGGTAGACCTTGCGGGCTTCGGTGACCTGCTTTGCCAGCGCATCTTCTTCCGCGTCACGCGGCAGGGCAAGGTATTCCTGCCAGGACTTGTCGGAATCCTTGAGGAAGCCACGCATGCGTTCGATGGTCTTCTCGACATCGGGCGCGTCGGGATGCAGGACGGTACGGTCCAGCACGAAGCGCGCGCGGGCCAGGAAATTCTTGGAATCGTTGAGCTTCATCGCCGATACCAGCTGATTGGCGTAGACCTCTTCCAGGGATGCGGCGGTGGTGCGCATGCCATAGATACCGATGACGCCGGTAACGGCAATGATCAGGCCGAGCAGGGCCATGGTCGCGATGATGCGGATGCGGAGTGTGAGTTTGGTCGTCATGGTTCCGGTAGCAGTGCTGGCAGTGGCACCCAGGTAAGCGACTTGGATGCATGGACGGCGGGATGAAGGGATAGGCCGAACTTTACCCATGATCTTTCCGTGCCGCAACTAAAAGTACACATGCATGTTGCTTATGGGACACAGCAATGCCATTCGATGGCCTTCCAGACAAGCATGTTTTCATCTAGTTAAGAAACAGTCTCGCGCCTATGGGGCGTACGATACCAAGCAACAACTTCGATGCGAGTGACATACTGATAGCAATGGGTAAGTGAAACGACTTGTTGTCACAAAGCATGCAGGAGGTGCTCCATGCATATCCCCGAAAACATCCGGATCCCGGTCATCGTATTCGCGCTGCAGGCGGCCTTGTTGGCCGGCACGGCGCTGGTCTTTGTTGTGCTGTCGATGCACTGAGCAGCCGCCCAGTGGGGGCGAGGATCAGGCGTCCAGCGCCCGGGCAGTGGACAGGCTGCGGCGCTCGCTCCGGCTCGCATCGAAGGCCGGCATCGGCAGCGTGTGGGCCGGATGCGCGTCTTCGGGACGCGCACCGGCGCAGAAGCGCACACGGCCGTGGAAACCGCGCAGGCCTTCCAGCGCCGTGGCTGGCGTCAGCGGCGTTTCGTGGCCGCCGACCGGGTCCAGGTGCCAGAAGCCGCCGTCGCGGTGGAAGATCAGCGGCAGGGTGGCGGCGCGCGGCAATGCGGATGCGGGCGCATCCTGTGCATCGGCGCGCGCGGCCGGGGTCTGGCCGGGTGCCAGCAGCATGAAGCATTCGGCGGCGCCGCCGCCATCCACGCGATGCAGCACCAGTGCATGCGGATGCAGGGCGGTCACGACCAGGGTCACCACGCCGCGGATGCTGGCCGTCAGTTCGATGCGCATGCCGAGCCGTAGCGGCACCGGCTTGTGCTTGCCGGGCCAGACGCCGTCCAGCAGCACGCCATAGCGCGACACGTCCTCGATCTCGAAGCCGTGGCGGCCGGCGCGCACCAGTGCGTGGCGCGCCGACAGCCGCCGCGTCAGGCCGCCGGCCTCGGGCCCGGCCTCGCCGTGGTGCTGCAGCAGCAGGTCGGCCTCGGGTTCGACGGCATCGCCTTCGAAGCGGCCCAGCACGCACTCGTCGAGCGCGAACAGGCGCAAGTTGCGCGGGGCGCCGGCGTCCGGCTCGGCATATACCAGGCAGGCGCTGGCGGCGCGACAGGGATGGGCGCTGGGCTTGGTCAGGTCATTCTGCAGGCCGATTTCGATCAGGTCTTCGTCCCAGGCGAGGGTCGACAGCGCCAGGTCGATCTTGCCGCCGACGCTGCCACCACCGCTGCCGGTGCCAAAATCGAGCTGGGCGATGGACGCGTTGCGCGCGTCGATCTCGATGTTCATCGCCCCGGCCGCGTCCAGTCCCTGCATGCGCGCGATCGCGCCGTCGTCGGCGTGGATGCGGACGTTCTTGTGGGACGACAGATAGGTCTGGTGGATTTCGCCAAGCGAGGCGTCGGCGCGCGGAACCAGCAGCACCAGGGTGGCGACCCAGGTGCGCGCGGCGCCATCCTGGGCATGCAGTTCGACGTCGATCCGGTACTGGCCGTGCTCGCGCCCGCGCGAAGAGAATTCAAGGATTACCGGGCGCCAGTCGCCGTGCAGGCCGCGCGTGAACGCCAGGCGCGCGCCGCCCTCGGCCAGCAGGTCGGAGCGCAGCAGCAGGGCCAGCCGGGCCGGCGCATCGGCGGGCATGGCGCGCAGCTCGAGCTTGACGGCCTGGCGTCCGCCGGCGGCGCGCGGGTCGAAGCCGCTGACGTGCAGGTGAGGGCGCGCGCCAGGCCCGTAGCCCGGTTCAGCGCCCGCTGCGGGAGCATGGACCGCGGCGGCGGACCGGATCGCATCCTCGGTGTCGCGCGTCGTGCGCAGGCGGCTGATCATGCCGTAGCTGGCGTCCAGGGTGTCCGCGGCCGAGCGCGGCTGGGCATGGCCGTGCGCGCACAGCGGCTCACCTGGCATGACCCAGGTGCTGCAATGCGGATGTTCGGGGCTGGCGCAGCGGTGCATGGCGGTGGTGGACCGGGATTGTCGGAATGGAAGTGGACTCAAGCTTAAGCGATTCTACCCGTCCGTGGCGCGCGTCTCCCTTGATTTGGCAAGACTTTTTGCCAAAATGCATCTTTTTGCCACAGTCGGCTCAGATGTCCGGCAGCGCGGTCGGCAGTACGGTTTCATCGCCCGTGGCGTCGCCGGGTACCCGCAGCAGGATCGCGCTGACGTTGTCCGGGTAAAAAAAGGCGGCGGGATGGGCTTCGTAGGCGGTGAGCAGGGCCCCCAGCATGGTGGCGGCGTCGAGCCGCCCGTCCAGCAGTTGCGGCCACTGGGCCACCCAGCCGTAAGGATCCGAGCAGGACCACAGGCCGTCGGTCGCCAGCAGATAGGAAGCGCCCGGTGCCAGCGCCAGCGCGCGGCGGTCGGGCAGGTGACGCAGCCAGGGCGGCAGGTTCAGCGCCGTGAGTTCGAACAGCGGGTCGTTCAGGCGCATCGGGTCGGCGAAGGCATTGCCGAGGATGAAGGCTTGCGCAACCTGCGGCCGATGTTCCCCGTGTACCTGCTGCCACCAGGCCTGTTCCCGGACCTGGCCCGCCATGGCCAGCGCGGTGGCCGGCACGTGGTCGACGGTGAGCGGCGCGGCGCGCGCGCGCGTGATCTCGTACAGGCGCGAGTCGCCCACGTGATACAGCAGCGCGGGGCCGTGCGCCGGCAGTTCCAGCATGGTCAGCGTGGTGCCCGGACGCGGGCCGTCGTCGAAGCGGGCGTCGGCGAAATGGTCTTGCAGCGCGGCGTGCAGGGCGTCCAGGCGCAGCGTCAGTTCGGCGCTGTTGGCGCAGGGCGGCATGGCCAGCAGGCCGGCGACCACGGCTTCCGCCGCCTCGCGTCCGTGGCCGTGGCCGCCCATCCCGTCCAGCACCGCCAGGCGCGCATGGCCGCGCGGCCAGCCGGGCAGCTGGCGCTGGCGCGGCGCCTGTTCGTGCAGCCACGCGGCCTTGCCCTCCTGGTCGATCAGCAGCAGGTTGTCCTGGTTTTCGGCGCGCAGGCGCGGACCGGCGCCCAGACGCGAGCAGGCGGCCACGTCGAGGGCGCCGAAGCGCAGGCTGGACAGGATGTCGGGTGAAAGCGGTATCGGCATGGCGCTACTCTACCCGCAAATGCCGTTTCGGCAAGTCCGGATCGGACGAGGTTTTCCGTGCATCGTCCAGTCTCAGCGCCGCACGCACCCGGGCGCGCCGGGGGTGTCGAGGCACGCGGCCGGCAGCGATTCGAAGCGCATGTCGTCCAGCTGGGCACACAGCTCCGGATCGCCGCGCAGCACCGCGCCGGCGCGCACCAGGCATTGGCCGACCGGGTCCTGGGGCAGCGCCGGGTTGTCGACGCTGGCGACGTGCCCTGCTTGATACCTGACCACGGTCACGGTCTCCCAACCGTCCCCGGATTGCGCCCACAGGGTCTGGCAGCCGCCGTAGTCCGGGCCGATGTCCGGGTTGCGCGGATAGATCTTCAGCAGCACGCCCATGTGGCGGTCGACGCCGGCGGCGGCCGGCGGGGCCGTCAAGCCGCAGTTGGGCGCGCCCGCGGGCACGGGTGCGGATGTCGGCCCCGATGCGGGCGCAGCGGCGGCGCAGGCGTGCAGCGCAAGCGCGAGGATGGCGGTGTGACGTGGGATGGACAAGATCGGACTCCGGGGAAGGCCGCAGATTGTACCCGAGCGCGCGCTCGGGCTCCAACGGCCGGGGCGGCTGTGCTATCGTCAAGCTCGCCGCCCCCGTCCCTGTCTCCAACCGCGAGAGCGCATGCTGATCCGACCCATCGCAGAAGCCGATATCCCCGCCGCCGCCGCGCTGCTGCGCCGCGCCGCCGAGGAATTCATCCTGCACGAATCGACGCCGGAAGGCGCGGCGCGCTTCCTGGCCGAGCAGGGCGAAGACGGCCTGCGGCGCTTCATCGCCGCCGGTTACGTCTACCACGTGGCCGTGGCCGACGGCGAACTGGCCGGCTTCATCGGCATCCGCGGGCGCAGCCACGTCTACGGCCTGTACGTCGACAAGCGCTGGCAGCGGTGCGGCATCGCACGCCGGCTGTGGGACACCGCGCGCGCTGTGGCGCTTGCCGGAGTGGGGGGTGACGATCCGGGCGCGCATCCGGGTGAATTCACCGTGAACGCGTCGAACTACGCCGTCGCCCTGTACGAGGCGCTCGGTTTCGAACGGACCGCGCCGATGCAGGTGGGGATCGTGCGCTACAACCCGATGCGCCTGATCATCTGAGCGACAACCGCTGCTCATTTGATCAGCGTCGCGCGCGACCCTCGTCGGCGCGGCGCAGCCACAGGCTGCTGGCCCATCCCTCGCGCGCCTGCCCGTTGACGCGGACGCTGACCCGCCACCAGTCGCCGTCGGTGGCGCCGGTCGCCGTCACCGCACTGCCGGCGCGCAGCACCGCCACGCGGCGCGCACGCACCCCGTTGCCGTCGCGAAGGTTGAGATCGTCGACCACCAGGTAGCGCGCACCCGCCGCCGGCGCCGTCAACGGCTTGGTGGATGGCGGGGCCAGCGGCAACGTCGCGAATCCGGGCTGCGGCGCCGGCTGCCGTCCCGCCAAGGCCAGGAACAGGGCGCTCAAGGCCAGGGTGCCGCCGCCCACCACCGCCAGCGCGCGCAGATTGGGCCGGCGCCACCAGCCGCGCGGCGTCAGCCAGGCCGACAGCACCAGCGTCAGCACCAGGGCGGCGGCGCAGGCGCCCAGCGTGCGCAGGTCCAGGTGTGCGCCCATCTCAGGCATCGAAGCGCAGCACATAGTGACCGGCCACCAGGTGGTGCCCGGCCGGCAGCACGTAGGGCGCTTCCGGCGTGGCGTCGCCGATCGCCGCCACGAAGCCCAGCTGCTGGTCGAGGTGATACAGGGCCTGGGTCGGACTCAGGCGCGCGATGCGGTAGCCGTCCGCACCCGGCTCGAAGCTGAAGGCGGAACGCGACAGGCCGAGGCGATCGGCACTGAAGTCGGCGCTGGCGGTTCTGCCGCTGCCGCTGCCCGGGGCGTGACGCAGGAAGCGTGGTGAATCCAGCACGCGCAGCGCAGCCAGCACCGGTGCACTGCGCCCGAACACCTGACGCACGCCCGGCGCCACCGGCAGCGCCGGCGCCTGCGGCAGGCGCAGCAGCGCGCAATAGCGGTCGGCCATCTGCGGCGCCGGCGCCAGCAGGTCGACCGCCGTGTTGTCGAACGGGCGGAAACTGGCCGGCACCGCGATCGCTTCGCGGCCGGCGGCGGTGATCGCATGCAGGGTGTCGCCTTCGTCGACGGCGAAGCGGATCACGCTGTCCGCGTCGGTGCCGGCGCCTGCGGGCACCAGCGCGCGATTCAGTCCGATCTCCAGCGTGCGTGCGCCGGTATCGCGGTAGCGCGACAGACGCGGCAGGGCCAGGGCGGCCAGCGCCACCCGCTGGCGCGCCACCGGCGCATAGGTCGCTTCGGCTTCCGCTGCTGCCGGCAGCGGCGCAGCGGCGGCGCGGGCCGCCGGCAGCGCCGTCATGTCTGCGGCTGGCGCCAGGCGCGGCTTCCAGACCGCCGGGGGGGCGGCTGGCGGCGTCGCTGCCGCTTCCTGTAGAGGCCTCGCCGGGACCGCCGGGGCCGGCGGCTGGGGTGCGAGGGCCAGTGGACGCCGAACCGGCTCCGGCTGCGGCTGCACCGCCGCCGGCGTCACGCGCAGCAGCAGGCGCAGCGGCGCGCCGCTGCCATCCACGCCGCCGCGGCGCGAGCGCACGGTGTAATAGCCCTGCGCGGGGTCGTAGGTGCATTCCAGGGCTTCCTTGGGCCGCACCTGCACTTCCAGCGGCGTGCCGGGTCCATCGTTGACCAGCAGGATGGCGCCCTCGCTGCCGAAGGGCCAGCCGGGGGCGGCGTGGGTGGCGTTGTTGGCGTCGTGGCCGACCAGGGTCAGGCGCTGGTTGGGGTAGATCGGGCAGACCGTCTTCCACACCGCGCTGTCGCGCGACACACTCACCGTGTACTGGATGGTTTCGCCGGGCGCCGGCAGGTAGACCGCATGGCCGAAGCGGACCTCGATCTCGCCCGGGCTCAAGCCGTCGGCGCCAACTACCTGGTAGCGCACCTCGTCGCCCTGCAGCAGGTCGCCGAAGTCTTTCTGGTGCAGCGCCGCCAGGCCCTGGGTCAGGTCGCGCACGCGCGCGCCGCGGGTCAGGTGGCGGTCGTCGTCGACTTCGTCCTGGGGCAGGGCCAGGGTGATGTGCGAGAAGCAGCGGGTGGCGGCGCGCCCGCGCTGCTCGCGCGGGGCGCGTTCCAGCAGGTCGCGCAAGAGCGTGCGGCGCGAGAACAGCGCCAGCCCCGGCGCCTGCCAGATGGCATCGGCGTCGAAGACGTCCGGAATGTTATCCAGGACTTCGCGTTGGACATACGTGGGGACGAGACGAGAGATGATACGGGCTTCAGACGGCATGGTGGGACTCCTCCAAGGATTGGGCGCTGGCTGCAAGCAGTGCTAGCAGGGGGCAGATGAAAAACAGCAGGTGCGAGCCGCCGGCCGACAGGAAACTCATGGGCTGGCCCATCACCGGGAAGATCGCCAGGTTGGTGCCCCAGGACAGCAGGAAGTGGCCGAACACGAAGGCGGCGCCGCCGCACAGCAGGAAGCAGCGGAAGCGCGCCAGCCAGGCGCGCCGGAAGTCGCGCGCGCCGGCCTGCGCCTGCCAGCAGCGCAGTGCGGTCGCCAGCAGGCCGGCCAGGAAGGCGGCCTGCAGCAGCCACAGTCCCAGGGCCGCGGCCAGGCCATGGCGGTGCAGGAAGAAGGACGGAGCGAAGTCGTCCTGCACCGCCGGGATACGGCCGGCGGTCCCGGCGTCCTGGCCCAGCGCCGCCAGTCCGAACACGCGGTCGACGCCGAACCAGCCGCCGTCGGCGATGGCGCGTGCGCCCAGCAGCAATTGCTGGCCGGTGTGCGGGTGGGTGCCCGGATCCAGCCAGACCAGGAAGCGGTCGGCATAGAAATTCCACTGCGCCAGCTGCAGCGGGCCGGCGCCGCGCAGGCCGACCACGCCCAGCACCACCAGGCAGGCGCAGGCGACCAGCAAGCCGGCGGCGAGGCGCTGGCGCGTTGCCAGGGCATGTACCAGCGCCATCGCGCCGCCCCAGACCGCGAGCAGGATCAGCGGCGAATAATCGTCGACCTGCACCAGGGCCACGCTGAGCAGCACCGCGAACAGCAAGGCCGGCGTGGCCAGGCGAAGGGTGCGCCGCAGGGCGCCGCCCGGGGCCGGCTGGGTGCCCGCCGCCAGCGCCAGGCAGTGCGCACTGAGCGCGGCCAGTGCCAGCTTGGCGAATTCCACCGGCTGCAGGTCGAACACCCCGGTCTCGTCGCCGAAGGCCACTTGCAGCAGCAGCGCCACCAGCGCCAGGCCGGCCAGCAGCACCAGCAGGGCTTCGGTACGCGCCTGGCCCAGCGGCACGGCGGGATGCAGGGGCCGCAGCGCGCAGCCGGCGCCGACGCCGAGCGCGAGCAGGGCCGCGGTCTTCTGGAAATGGCGCAGCCAGGACGATTCCGGCGTGCCGAGGCCGAGGTCGAGCTGGGCCAGCAAGCCCACCGCCAGCAGCAGCACGCCGGCGGCCAGCGCCAGCGGCAGCCGGCGCGGCGTCCACAGTCCCAGCCACAATGCGGCCCAGGCGGCCAGCAGCGAGATGCCGGCACCGGGGGCGGCGCCGCCGCGCTGCAGACCCATCAGGGCCAGGCCGCAGCCGGCCAGGGCGGCGCCCGCGAGTGCCGGCGCCAGGGTGCCCGGCGCCAGACGGCGCCGGCCCGGCCACAGCAGCGCGCCGATGGCTAGCACCGCCGCCGCCGCCGCAAGCAGCAGCGCCAGCCGGGCCGCCGCAGGCAGCGTCCACAGTCCGCGCCGGGTCCAGGTCCAGCTGAGCCCTTCCGGCAGGCGCAGCTGCGGTGCCATGTGCAGGGCGACATGGCTGGCGGGCTGCAGGTGCAGCATGTCGCCGTTCGGCTGCACCAGCAGGCGCGTGCGGCCGGCGACGAGCACGCTGCCGCTGTCCAGGCCAAGTTCACGCGTGGCCAGCGGCATCATGCGCTCGCCAGCGGCCAGCAGCAGCGGCGCCGGTGCATCGGCGGCGCCGTCGGCGAGCGTCAAGCCGTCGGCCGTGCGCGCGATGCTGGCAAGCGGCGCCGCCAGTCCGGGTATCGCGATGCGGTTGCCGCAATCGAGGTTGCCGCCAAAGACCAGCGGACGCGCCATGGTGAGAAAATCCGGGGCGATACGGTTCCAGACCGCCGCCAGCCGGGTGCCCAGGCGCGTATCGGGACAGGCCGCCTGCGCGGCGCCCTCGCGCAGCAGCGTCGCGCCGTCGTAGCGCCAGTGTGCGCCCGGACGAGACAGTGTGAGGCGCTTGCCGTCCTGCGCGTCGACCGTGAAGGTCGCTGCGCCCAGCTGGAAGCGCTGGCCGCTTGCCACGGGCAGGCTGCCGCTGTGGCGGCGCGCCCCCTCGCGCTCGACCGCCAGCTGGCCGTTGCCGCCGCCTTGGGCGGCCCGGCCGACCCACCAGCGGCCGTCGCCATCGCGGCGCAGGTGCAGCTGCGGACCGCTGCCGGCGGGCGCGCCGAGGCTGGCGCTGTCGAGCTCCAGTACGCCGCCGCGTGCGAGTGCGAGCGCGATCCGGTCCGGCATCCAGGCATCCGGCGCACGCAGCAGCGCCAGCAGCTGCAGGGCGCACAGGGCGGCCAGGGCCAGAGCGGCGAGCGGGCGCCAGGCCTTCACGCGGCGCTCCGCATCGGCTGCTGCGCGCACGCCAATCCCGCACGCACGCGGGCCAGCAGGCGGCTGATATCGAGCGCGTGGCGTGGCCGTCCTTCCGGGCGCGGCGCGAGCAGGGTGCGCAGCAGGGCAAGCGTCGCCTCGGCGGCTGCGGCGCTTGCCGTACCCTGGGGATTCGCATGGCGTAGCGCATGGTCCATGAACAGCGCGGCTTCTTCGGCCTCCAGCACCGGGGGCAGGGCGCCGCCGTGCTGCGCGCGCAGCCGGGCCGCGCCATCGCTACCGTGTTCGCGGTAAGCCGCGGCGCAGGTCTCGGCATAGCGCAGCAGGCTGCCGGTGACGAGGCGGTAGAACAGGGCGCCCAGGGCGAAATAATCGGCGCGGGCATCGGTGCGGTAAGCGCCATGCTGGCCGTCGTGCGGGAAGAACTGCTCCGGCGCCTGCCAGCTGGCGGTGCCGCTGTAGGCGTGGGGGGCCTGTTCCGCGAGTGCGCGGCTGGTGCCGAAGTCGGCCAGTTTGAGCGTGGCACCGCCATCGCCCAGCAGCAGGTTGGACGGCTTCAGGTCGAGGTGGCGCCACCCATATTGGTGCAGTTTCGCCAAGGCGCCGTTGACCTGGGCGATCCAGTCGAGCGCCTGGCTGAAGCCGACGCTGACGCCGCGGCCGGCCAGCGCATCCAGGTGGCGCGCCAGGTCGCCATCCAGCAATTCGAGCGCCAGCGCCGGCTGGCCCAGGTGTTCGCCGCTGTCGAGCAGGGCGACGATGTGGCGCCGGTCCCAGGGCTGGAGGCTGCGCAGGATGCCGGTCTCGAGGGCTGCGCAGCGGGTCCAGCAGGCGCGCTGCGGCGGCAGTGCCAGCGTCATCTGTTCCACATTCACCAGCTTGAGCGCGGCCGGTGCGCCGCCGCTGCAGGACTCGGCCTGCCACAGCACCCCATAGCTGGATGCGGCCAGCGGCGCGCGCAGGCGCCAGGCGCTTGCGGTCAATGCGATGATGTCTCCGGCCTGATACATGGTCTCCCCTTCGATGGCTTCTGCATCGGTGTAGCTGGGGGCCGGGGAAAGGGAAGGGCCCGGACGAAAAAAAACCGCGCACGGGGCGCGGTTCTTTGCTTGCTGCGGGCTGGATCAGCGGTGGCGATCCCAGCCGCCGCGGTCGTGGCCACGGTCATGGCCGCGGTCGTAACCCCGGTCATAATGGCCACGGTCATGGTAACCACGGTCGTAATAGCCACGGTCATAACCGCGGCTGACGTAGACCGGGCGCGATTCGTAGTAATAGCTCGGCTGTGCAACGTAGACCGGTGCCGGTGCATAATAGCCCGACGAATAGCCGGACGAATAACCCGAAGAGACATAGCCGGACGACACATAGCCGCGGTCGCGATAACGGTAATCGTCGTTGCTGCGCACCGAATTGCCGACCACGGCACCGATCGCGGCGCCCACCAGGGCACCATCGCGGCCGCCCGCGCTGCCACCGATGGCGGCACCGGCCAGCGCACCGATGGCGGTATTCGCGCCGCGATCCTGGGCCAATGCCGTGGAGGACACGGCGGCCGTGGCCAGGAGTACCGCACCAAAGCATTTTTTGTTCAACATGGCGTTTTCCTTGAGCCTCAACGGGGATCGAGATGATCGCAACTGCGTAAGGCATGGGAGTACTATATGCCTGGCGAACAGGACTGCCACCTGTTCATACAGATTTTTACAGTTGCTTCTGGGTCCGTAACAAATCCCGAGACGGGCGTGTTGCCTGCGATTCGCGCATTTCGCCGCCCGCCTGGACTTGTGCCGGGCCGAGCCCGCCCCATGTAGGTGGTTCACGAACTTGTCCATTCCGCTTCGCTTCCAGGCTTGTATATTACTTATGGCGCGCCAACGATCTCCCTTCTTTCTTCTTGCGGTGCTGGCCGCGCTGCACTTCTATATAGGCGTGCGCCTGTTGCCGGCGCTGGACATCGGCCTGGCCGGCATGGCACTGGGCGTGCTGCTGCTGGCACTGTCGAGCGTGCTGGTGCGGATCGGCCTGGTGGCCCCCAGCCTGCGCCGCAGCCGCTGGTCGGAACAACTGTGCTGGGCCGGCTTGCTGGCGATGGGCCTGTTTTCCTCGCTGTTCGTACTGACCCTGGTGCGTGACCTGGTACTGCTGGTGCTGACGGTGGCTGGCGCCGCCGGGCCGGTGCTCACGCGCGACAGCGCGTTCGCGGTGCCGCTGCTGGCGCTGGCCGTCACCGTCATCGGCTTCGTCAACGCGCGCCGGGTCGCGCGCGTGGTACGGGTGGACGTACCGATCGCCGGCTTGCCGGCGGCCCTGCACGGCTATGCGATCGCCCAGATCTCGGACATCCACGTCGGGCCCACCATCAAGCGGCCTTACCTGAATGCCATCGTCACCAAGGTGAATGCCCTGAAGCCGGATGCGATCGCCGTCACCGGCGACCTGGTGGACGGCAGTGTGCAGCGCCTGGCCGTGCACACCGAGCCGCTGGCACGGCTGTCGGCCCCGGACGGCAGCTTTTTTGTCACCGGTAACCATGAATATTATTCCGGCGCCGACCAGTGGATCGCCGAAGTGCGCCGCCTCGGGTTGCGCGTTCTTCTCAACGAACACGTGATCCGGCGCCGCGGCGGCGCGTCCTTGATGATCGCCGGTGTGACCGACTTCACGGCTGCCCATTTCAATCCGGCGCACAAGAGCGACCCGCAGCAGGCGCTGGCCGGCGCGCCGCGCGACGTCGCCGTCAAGATCCTGCTGGCGCACCAGCCGCGCAGCGCGGCAGCCGCCGCCGATGCCGGTTTCGACCTGCAATTGTCGGGCCACACCCATGGCGGCCAGTTCTTCCCGTGGAATTTGTTCGTGCCCCTGCAACAGCCTTTCGTCGCCGGCCTGAACCGGGTGCGCTCGCTGTGGGTCTACACCAGCCGCGGCACCGGTTACTGGGGACCGCCGAAGCGGTTCGGGGCGCCGTCCGAGATCACCCTGGTGCGCCTGGTGCCGGCCTGAAGGCGCTGGATTTATGTATTTATCGCAATGATTTCCCTGCGCATGCGGCGTGAATGCGTTATCGTGGGCATTTTTCGACCCCGAGCAGAGGAACCACGCATGAACCGTCGCAGCCGTCCATTTTCCGCACTCACTCTCCTTGCCGCCGGCATGATCGCCGCCAACGCAGGCGCCGCCACGCCGGGTGCCGACCCGGCCGCCCTGGCCAAGGTGCGCGATACGGCGCTGCAGAACGCGTATCCGATGCAGCGCCTGGAAGACTTGACCGACCTGGTCGGCCCGCGCCTGTCCGGTTCGGCCGGCGCGGCGGCGGCGGTGACCCAGGTCGCGGAAGAGCTGCGCAAGCTGGGCGCCAAGGTCACGCTGCAGCCGATCAAGGTGCCGCATTGGGTGCGCGGCGTCGAGACCGGTGTCGTGGTCGACTACCAGGGGCGCCCGGCCGGCGTGACCCAGAAGGTGGTGCTGACCGCGCTGGGCGGCTCGGGCGCGACCCCGGCCGCCGGCATCAAGGCCGAGGTGATCGTGGTGCGCAGCTTCGAGGAATTGAAGGCGCGCGCGGCCGAGGTCAAGGGCCGCATCGTCCTGTTCGACGTGCCCTTCGACCAGGACATGGCCGACCGCGGCCTGGCGGGCACGGCCTACGGCCAGGCGGTGGCCTTCCGCGGCGCCGGACCGCGCATGGCGGCCGAGATGGGCGCCTCCGCCGCCCTGGTGCGCGCTGTCGGCGGCGCCGCCTACCGCATCGTCCACACCGGCGCGACCAATTTGCCGGAGAACGCGCGCATCCCGGCCGCCGCGATCACCATCGAGGATTCGATGCTGCTGGCGCGCCTGGCCAGGCGCGGCCCGGTGACCCTGCACCTGACCCTGACGCCCCAGACTCTGCCGGACGCCGACAGCTACAACGTGATCGCCGACTGGACCGGCACCGACAAGGCCGACGAGATCGTGCTGGTGTCCGGCCACCTCGATTCCTGGGACCTGGCCACCGGCGCCAACGACGACGCCTCGGGCGTGGTCAGCGCCATGGGCGTGATCGACACCCTGCGCAAGCTCGACTACCGTCCGCGCCGCACCATCCGGGTGGTGGCCTGGATGAACGAGGAAAACGGCGGCCGCGGCGGCCGTGGTTACAACGACGCCTACAAGGCGAGCGCCGAAAAGCATTTCGCCGCCTACGAAGATGACAACGGCTCGGGCCGCCCCTTCGGCTTGCGCGCCGGCGTCAGCATCGCTTCAGCCAAGCTGTTCGCCCCGCTGCAGGCTGCGCTCTACCCGATGGGTGCGGGCGCCTTCCGCCGCGAAGACGTGATTTCTTCGGGCGACCTGGCCGCGCTGGAAGTCTCGGGCGTGCCCAGCTTCGAGCCGTGGATCGATTCCTCGGATTATTTTAATTACCACCACACCACGGCCGACACCTTCGACAAGGTGAACCCGGAAAACCTGCGCCGCCACGCTGCGGTCATGGCAACCACGGCATGGTTCCTGGCCAATATGGACGCGCCGATCGGCCGCTCGAACATCGCGCAAGGCAATGGTGCCACTAGCGCCAGGGCGCAGGCGGCCGCGAACGCCAAGTAAGCAGCGAACGCCAAGCAAGCGGCGAACTTCAAGTAAGCGGCGCACGCCAAATTAGCGGCGAACGCCGGTCGAATGGACGCTTAAGGCGGCCGGGCGACCGGGCGGCCGGCAACGCCGGCGCCCTCGGCACCATCAAAGCAGCAGCGGTGCGAAGGCGAGCGACGAGACCGTGCCGACACCGCAGCGCAGGTCTGCGGTGTCCGAACAGCGCGATCGAAGGCGCCCCGAACCGGTCTAGCCGCCGTCGATGCGCCGGATCGCGCGTGCATGGCCACGGAAGGGGCGGCCGTACACCGTCTGGATACCGCTGGCGAAGTTCTGACCCCACACCAGCTGCGGACGGGTGTCGTGCTGTTCGCTCGACCAGTACCAGACGCGGTCGAAGCCCTCGCGCTGGTTGGCGAACAGCAGCGACAGCTCGCGCCGGGTGGGAAGCTCCCCTTCCCGTTCGAGCGCCCATTCGCGCGCGGACGGCCAGCTGACGTCGGAGGCTTCTTCCGCCAGCAGGATGAGGTGGTAGTCGGCTTCGCCGTTCTTGCCGAGGATGAGGCCCGCATACGACTCGCCTTCCTTCAGCATTTCTTGGATTCTCAGGTAATCGCCCATCGCGCAATCCTTTCGTGATGTCTTGCAGTCTTGTTCGACCGTGATCGCCGCGCTTGGTTGCGATGCAAGACTCGACATAGCTCATAACGGAACGCGCTATAGCTGGTGCGAAATTCTCCAACAGGGCGTTATCGGTGACAGCAAGCCATCATGCCATTGCCGAAAGGCAAGCATTTTGATGTCGATAAGGAAGTGGCGGGAGGAAGCGTTCTTTATTCTTCCAGCGGCAGGGTGATCTGCGGACCATCGCTGCCCACGCGGTTGACCGCGGTGCTGACCTTGTGCCATTCAAAGGCGGCGGCCGGCACGGCGGACTGGCGCGCCAGTTCCAGCGCCTGCTGGGGCGAGAGCGCCGGGTCGAGCCACAGCTTGGCGGCCTCGGCATCCAGGACCACCGGGCGGCGGTCGTGGATATCGAGCATGCCGCCGGCCGAATCGTCGGTGACGATCACGAAACCGGCTTCGGCGCGGTTTTCCTCGAAGGGGCCGAAGTTGGCGAGGGCGACCAGGAACAGGGGGCCGTGGTCCTGGCGGTGGATGTGCCAGGGTTGCTTGTGGCCTTTTTCACCGGTCCATTCATACCAGCCCTCGGCCGGCACGATGCCGCGCCCCTTTTTGAGCAGGCGCGACCAGTAGCTGCTGGTGAGCTTTTCGAGGCGCGCATTGATGGCGATCGGGATCTTGCCTTCCGCCCATTTGGGCCGGTAGCTCCAGAACACATCGTCGACGCGGTGCTCGCCGTCTTCCACATGCAGTACAGGGCGGTAGGTGCCGGGCGCCGCATTCGTGGTCGGCGCCGATTCGCTGTCGAAGACGGCGTCGGTCCAGCCGATCAGGTTGGCGTAAAAACGCGCGGTCTGGCTTTGGTCAAATCGTCCACACATGCGGCGATGGTACAGCAGATGGCGGGGGATGCGCGTCCGTTAGGCATCCGCCCGCCGGCAGGCGATCTAGACCCGGGCCGATGCAGTCTTGCTGTGGCGCGACCTGCGCAGGCCAAGACCGAGGAAAGCCAGGGCGCCCGCGCCCAGCAGGCCCAGCGACGCCGGTTCCGGTACTTCGGCTGGGGCGTCGCGGCGGATATAACCGCTCGCGCCATTGCACAGGGCGAGATTGCCGACACAGCCGGCGCCGCCCATCCACTGGTCGCTGCGGGCATCGGTGATCTTCATCAGACTGCCGCTGGACACCATTTCGAAGTTGCTGTTGGTGTCGTTCGCGCGAATGTAGCCGGTCAGGTAACCGTCGGCGCTGAAGCCGACGTTCAGCAGCAGGGACAGATTGCGCGGGACATAGCCCTGGGTATAGCTGATCGCATTGATACCGGGTGCCGTATAGTGGAACGAGAGCAGGCCGGCTAGCGCCGGGTCGGTCACCGGCGGGACTTCGTTGTAAAGGCCCGGCAGATAGACATCCGCCGATCCGGAGGCGACGGCGGCATCCGTGAATTCCATGGTGAGGCCGATCCCACGCGGCAGGTTGCTATCCACACTTTTCCACTCATAGATGACGCTGGCATCAGATTGCGCGTGCAAAGAGCAGGCCAGGGCGAGGATCGCAAGGGGTTTCAAACGCATGGTGTCTCCTAAATGACTGTACTTCACTAAGCTGAACTGGGCTTGCTGGGCAGGTTCCACAAGCAAGACCGGCTTAACGTGAAGCAAGAAATGCGCCAAATTTCACAAAGCGTGTAAGTCCTTGATGTTGCTAGGAAAAATCTTCCTCTGAAAAAATGCCCGAAAGGAAGTGTAAAGATTAGCGACAGTCAGTTATCCGCAGTCAGCGCTTGAATGTGGCCAGGATGCTGCGATTGCTGAGCGGAGATCGATGCGGTGACCGCGTGCGGCGAGGGGAGGGTGGCAGAGACCGTCAGACGCGCGACAATGTGCGGTCCGGCACAACACGTTTGCCGAACGAAGGCTGTTTAGCGGAATGAAGAGGAAGCTTGTTTGAAGTGCGGACTTCGCTTGAAACCCGCATGAACAGTGGTGCCCGGAGCCGGGATCGAACCGGCACGCCATTACTGGCACGAGATTTTAAGTCTCGGGTGTCTACCAGTTTCACCATCCGGGCAGCGCGCAAGATTCTAGCACAGCCGGAGAGGGTCGGGCATCAAGACTTGCTTTGGATGAATCCCGGCATGGTGTAGCATGCGCATCGACGCGCATCTTGCGCTACCGCATGACTGCATTTGCAAGGAACGACTTTGAACATCATCATCAACGAAGAACTCCGCTCTTTCATCGACCCGCTGACGCCCGTGGAATACGCGGCGCTGGAGCGCAGCCTGCAGGCCGAGGGCTGCCGCGACGCCCTGGTGCTGTGGCGCGACGTGCTGATCGACGGCCACAACCGCTACGACATCTGCCAGAAGCACGGCATTCCCTTCCGCACCGTCCACAACAACAACTTCGCCACCCTGGAAGACGTGATGCTGTGGGTGATCGACAATAATCTCGCGCGCCGCAGCGTCTCCGACTTCCAGCGCGGCATGCTGGCGCTGCGCAAGAAGGAAATCGTGGCTGCGCGCGCCGCCGCCGCGCCGCCCGAGCAGGCCGCCGAGGAAAGCGCCGACGATGCCGCCAGCCCGCCGTGGAGCACGCGCGAGGATGTCGCCAAGGCCGCGCGGGTGTCGGCCAATACCCTGAGCCAGATCGAGCGCATCCGCAAGACCGCGGCGCCGGAACTGGTGGACGCGGTGCGCACCGGGACGATCTCGGTGAGCGCCGCCGCGAACGTCGCCTCGCTGCCGCCGGAAGCCCAGGTCGCCGCGGTCGCCGGCGGACGCAAGGAATTGCAGCAGGCGGCGCGCCAGGTGCGCGAACAGAAGACCGGTATCCGTCCCAAGAAGGAAATCGAGACGCTGGCGCCGGAAGAGCAGGTCAAGGCCTTGCGCGCCGAGATCCGCGAACTGAAAGACCGCATGGCCACCTTGCTCACCGAGAACGATGTGTTGAAGTCGAAACTGGCGCACATGAGCCAATAAGCGCTAATAAGCGCCCGCGCCTCCGCACCCGCCTGCGGCACCGTGGCCCGGCAGGCGGGCCCTTTGTTGATCCAAGCATTCATCCACCCACCTGGAGCAGCCTTGAAGCAGATTCCCCGCATCCTCATTTCGACCGTGCTCGGCTGCGCCAGCGGCGCGGCGCTCTTGCCTGTCCACGCCACGCCGGCCGCCGCTGCAACGACGGCAACGGCGGCCCCGCAAACGAGCGCGTTTTCGAAAGCCGAACTGGCGCGCATGAAGGCCGGCGCCGCCCGCGTCACCATCCTGCGCGACAAATGGGGCATCCCCCACGTGTTCGGCAAGCGCGATGCGGATGCGGTGTTTGGCATGGTGTTCGCCCAGGCCGAGGACGATTTCAATCGTGTCGAGCTGAACTACATCAATGCGATGGGGCGCCTGGCCGAGGTGGAAGGTGAGGCGGAAATCTGGCGTGACCTGCGCATGAAGCTGTACATCGATCCGGCTGACATGAAGGCCAAGTATGCGGCCAGCCCGGCATGGCTCAAGCAGCTGATGGACAGCTTCGCCGACGGCATGAACTGGTACCTGGTGACCCATCCGCAAGTCAAGCCCAAACTGCTCTCCCGTTTCGAACCGTGGATGGCCCTGAGTTTCAGCGAGGGCAGCATCGGCGGCGACATCGAATCGATCGAACTCAAGCCGCTGGAAGCCTTCTATGCGCGCCAGCCCGCGCGGGCGTCGGCGGCGCCAGCGGCGACGGCGCCGAAAGTGGCAAGCCTGGACCAGGGCTTCGACGCCGAGCCCAGGGGCTCGAACGGCTTCGCCATCGCGCCGCGCCTCACCGCCGACGGCCACGCGCTGCTGATGATCAATCCGCACACCTCCTTCTATTTCCGTCCCGAAGTCCACATGGTGAGCGAGGAGGGCCTGAACGCCTATGGCGCCGTCACCTGGGGCCAGTTCTTCATCTACCAGGGTTTCAACGAACGCCTCGGCTGGATGCACACCTCGGGCGGCGGCGACGTCATCGACGAGTACCTTGAGACCGTGGTCGAGAAGGACGGCAAGTTCTTCTATCAATACGACGGCAAGCAGCGCCCGCTCCAGAGCCGCCGTATCGACTTGCCCTACAAGACCGCGAACGGCATGGCCAGCCGCAGCGTCACGGCCTGGTTTACCCACCACGGTCCGGTGATCCGCAGCGAGAACGGCAAGTGGGTGGCGGTGAAGATGATGGACGACCCCATGCACGCGCTGATGCAGTCCTATGGCCGCACCAAGGCGCGCGACTATGCCGCCTTCTATAAAGTGATGGGCCTGCGCACCAATTCCTCGAACAACACCGTGTATGCGGATGCCGATGGCAACATCGCCTATTTCCACGGCAACTTCATCCCGCGGCGCGATCCGCACTTCGACTGGACCAAGCCGGTCGACGGCAGCACCTCCGCCACCGAATGGCAGGGCCTGCACGAGGTCAAGGACACCATCACCGTCTTCAATCCAAAGAGCGGCTACATTTCCAATACCAACAACTGGCCCTGCACCGGGTTCGGCGCCAGCAGCCCGAAGTGCGCCGACTACCCGTCTTATATGTGGTCGCTGCCGCAGAATGCGCGCGGCATCCACGCCGAGCGCGTGCTGCACGATGCCGACAAGCTGACCGTGGACGGCCTGGTGGCGCGCGCCTACGACAGCTACTTGACCGCCTTCGAGCCGCTGGTGCCGGCCGTGCTGAAGGACTGGGATGCGCTGCCGGCGAGCGACCCGCGCAAGGCGCGCCTGGCGGGGCAGGTGGCGGCCCTGCGCGGCTGGGACTTGCGCTGGTCGAGCACCTCGGTGCCGACCTCGCTCGCCGTGTACTGGGGCCAGGACATGGTCAAGGGCGCCGCGCCGCGTGCGCGCGCCAAGGGCGTGCCGGTGGTCGACTTCGTGCAGACCAGCCTGGGCGCACAGGAACGCCTGGATGCGCTGGGGCGCGCCAGCGACCGCCTGCAGGCCGACTTCGGCAGCTGGAAAACGCCCTGGGGCGAGATCAACCGCTTCCAGCGCCTCAGCGGCGCCGTCGACCAGCAATACGATGACAGCAAGCCCAGCTGGCCGGTCGGGTTCACCTCGGCCAACTGGGGTTCGCTGGCTTCCTTCGGCATGACCGCGAAGCAGACCACCAAGCGCATCTACGGCGACCGCGGCAACAGCTTCGTGGCGGCGGTGGAGTTCGGGCCGCGCCTGCGCGCGCGCAGCATCCTGGCCGGCGGCGAGAGCGGCGATCCGGCATCCCCGCACTTCGCCGACCAGGCCGAGATGTACAGCCGCGGCGAGTTCAAGGACGTTCTTTTCTATAAAGAGGATATCGAGAAACAGCTCGAGCGCAAGTATCACCCAGGCGAGTGAGTCCGCGACGATGCGGACTGAGGTGGATGGCGCGCACCTTATACGCATCGCAAGATGGTCAAAAAAGCACTGTTATCTCGATTGCAACACTCTTATTCCTGATATTTACTGGGTCCAGCCCCATGGGCTGTCCCCCGACTAACTTCAGGAGTACACCGTGTTCAAACCCGTCAAACCGCTTATCCTGGCCGCCATGCTGTGCGCGGCAGCCAGCTCGCAGGCCGCCATTACCGTCTACACCAGCCAGGCAGATTTTCTGAGCGCCACCTCGGCTCCCGGCTACGACAACTATGACGACCTGACCGTCGACCTCTACGACGAAACCATTGATCGCACCGCCGGCAGCTATACCTACCAGGCCTATGCCGTAGGCGGCCTGTACGGCGCGGGTGGCGGCACCGACCACTGGCTGTCGACCAACCAGCGCCTGTCGCCGATCGTGTTCCAGAACTTCAGCACCGGCGTGAGCGCCTTCGGCGGCAATTTCTTCGGTTCCGACATCGGCGGCCAGTATGTGTCGGGCGGTAACCTGGTGCTGACCGCAGACGACGGCAGCACGCTCACCTACGCGCTGAACAACACGACCGTGGACAGCTTCCTCGGCTTCGTGTCGGACAGCGCGCTGACCTCGGTGACCCTGGGTACCGACGGCGCCGGCATCTACTGGCCGACCGCCAACAACGTGGTGCTGGCGGTGCCGGAACCGGCCACCTACGGCATGCTGCTGGCCGGGCTGGGCTTCGTCGGTGCGATGGCGCGCCGCCGCCGCAGCTGAAGCGCGTGATGCGCCGGCGGCCGGTCCGAAGCATGGACCGGACGCTGGCGGTGCCCGGGCCTGGCTTGCTATAATTTTGCACTTTTCGACGCAATCACAGCAGACCAGGCCCGTGGCAAAACTCTATTTCAGGTATTCGGCGATGAACGCCGGTAAATCCACCTCCTTGCTGCAGGTGGCCCACAACTACGAAGAGCAGGGCCAGAAAGTCAAGCTGTACACCGCCGCCATCGACAACCGCTATGGCGTCGGCCAGATCACCTCTCGCCTCGGTCCCCAGCGCGAGGTCGACGTGTTCGACCGCGCCACCGATTTCCTCGCCAGCGCGCCCGATGTGGCTTGCCTGCTGGTCGACGAAGCCCAGTTCCTCAGCAAGGAACAGGTCGTGCAGCTGCACCAGGTGGCGCAAGTGCGCGGCGTGCCGGTCATCTGCTACGGCTTGCGCAGCGATTTCCGCGGTGACCCTTTCCCCGGCTCGGCCTACCTGCTGGCGCTGGCCGACGACATTGAGGAAATCAAGAACATCTGCAGTTGCGGCAAGAAGGCGACCATGAACATCCGCGTCGACGCCGAGGGCCGCCGCATTCGCGAGGGCGAGCAGGTCAGCATCGGTGGCAACGAGAGCTATCGCCAGGCCTGCGGCCGCTGCTTCTACACCGGCGGACACGGCTGATCCGGCCTGGCGCCATCCCGGCCGCTGCCGAACTCACGCTGTCAACTTCAACCGCCTGCGACCACGCGCCGCAACGCGCTCAGCCGAACCGTGATGTCCTTCTTCCACGCCTGGACCAGCACGCTGCCCGCCTGTGCCGGCGACCTCGGCGCGATGGCGCTGTATCTGCTGCCCTCGCTGGCGCTGGCCTTCCTGATCTGGATAATCACCGCCGCCCATCCTTTGTTCTTCATTTTCAGCGTGGCCGGCACCGTGTGCCACGAGCTGGCGCATTTCTCGGTCGGCCTGCTGCTGGGTGCCGAGCCGATCAATTTTTCCGTGATCCCGCGCCGCAACGGCCGTACCTGGGAGCTCGGCTCGGTCACCTTCGCCAACCTGCGCTGGTACAACGCCGCGCCGGCCGCGCTGGCGCCTTTCCTGGTGCTGCTGGTACCGCTGGCGGTGGCCTGGTGGCGCACCCGCGCGCCCTGGACCTTTGGCCCGGCGGACCTTGCGCTGACCCTGCTGCTGGCGCCGCAGTTCCTGTCGTTCTGGCCGTCGCCGGTGGACTGGAAGCTGGCGCTGCGCAGCTGGCCCTGGCTGGTGCTGATCCTGACGATTGCGGTGATCCTGTATTGCTTCCAGCCGAGTTTGTTTCGATTTGTAAAAACCTGACCGTGCGCGGCGCGCCGAGACTTAAGCTCGGCTGAAGAATCGCATGAGCCGACTCTGCGTCGTCGCGCTATCCTGTAGAATTGGTTGCACGCGCCGCCCAGTCGGCGCGGCTGCCCGGCGCGTCCCTACCGTCCGCATCCATCGTCGATAGCGCGCAAGCCAGTCAGCCGCCCTAGCAATCCGTCCCGGAGAATCCAAGAATGAAGAAGCAGATGTTGATCGTTGCACTGGCAGCCGCCATGGCGGCCCATGTCGTGACGGCGCAGCCCGAGAAAGTCTCGGACAAGGCCGCAGCCGTCCAGATCAAGCCGTCCGCCGCCCAGACCCAGGCCGCCCTGTGGGCATCGCGCGTGCTCGCCCGTTACCACTACAAGGCCACGCCGCTGGACGATGCCATGTCGGCCAAGATTTTCGACGCCTACTTCAAGTCGCTCGACAGCGAGAAGCTGTATTTCACCCAGGCCGATGTCGACCAGTTCGCCCCGTACCGGCTGAAGATCGACGACGCCATCAACAACGAAGACCTGACGCTGCCTTTCCAGATCTATAACGTCTACCAGCAGCGTTTCAATGACCGCATGAGCTATGCGCGTGAACTGCTGAAAGGGAAGTTCGACTTCACGTCCGACGAAACCCTGCAGATCGACCGCGAAAAAGCGCCTTGGGCCAAAAACGAGGACGAGGCGCGCGACCTGTGGCGCAAGCGGGTCAAGAACGACGTGCTGCGCCTGAAGCTGGCCGGCAAGGACGAGAAATCGATCCGCGAAACCCTGGACAAGCGTTACGACGGCTACCAGACGCGCCTGAAAAAGCTGAACAACGAAGACGTGTTCCAGATGTTCATGAACGCCTACGCAATGGCGATCGAACCACACACCAACTACCTCGGCCCGCGTTCGGCAGAGAGCTTCGACATCGCCATGCGCCTGTCGCTGGACGGCATCGGCGCGGTGCTGCAGGCGCGCGAGGACTACACCGTGATCCGCGAAGTCGTGCCCGGCGGCCCGGCCGACAAGTCCGGCAAGCTGAAGGTCGGCGACCGCATCGTCGGCGTGGCCCAGGGCAACGGTCCGTTCACCGACGTGATGGGCTGGCGCATCGACGATGTGGTGCAACTGGTGCGCGGCGAGCGCAATTCCACCGTGCGCCTCGACGTGCTGCCGGCCGATGCCGGCCAGGACGGCAAGCACGTGACGATCGCGCTGGTGCGCCAGAAGATCAGCATGGAAGAACAGTCGGCCAAGAAGCAGATCATCGAGGTCAAGGATGGGGGCGTGAAGCGCCGCATCGGCGTGATTTCGCTGCCGACCTTCTACCAGGACTTCGACGCCCGCCGCCGCGGCGACAAGGACTTCAAGAGCGCCACCCGGGACGTCCAGCGCATCCTGACCGAACTCAAGAAGGACAAGGTCGACAACGTGCTGGTCGACCTGCGCAACAACGGCGGCGGTTCGCTGATCGAGGCGGTGGAACTGACCGGCCTGTTCATCGACAAGGGCCCGGTGGTGCAGCAGCGCAGCGCCGAAGGCAAGGTCGAAGTCGAAAGCGACACCAATGCCGGCCTGGCCTGGGATGGCCCGATGGGCGTGCTGATCAACCGCGGTTCGGCGTCGGCATCCGAGATCTTTGCCGCCGCGATCCAGGATTACGGCCGCGGCGTCATCATCGGCGAACCGAGCTTCGGCAAGGGCACGGTCCAGACCCTGATTCCGCTCGACCGCTTCTCCCAGAGCGACAAGGCGAAGTACGGCGAGCTGAAGATGACCATCGCCCAGTTCTTCCGCATCAACGGCGGCACCACCCAGCTGCGCGGTGTGACGCCGGACATCAAGCTGCCGGTGACCTCGGACACCGAGAACTTCGGCGAAACGTCCTATGACAATGCGCTGCCATGGGTGCAGATCAAGCCGGCCATGTTCCTGCCGTCGGGCGACCTGAAGGAGCTGATCAGTCCGCTGCAGAAGAAGCATGAAACGCGTATCGCCAAGGACAAGGACTTCCAGGACATCCAGGACGACATCGCCGAAGCGATGAAGCTGCGCAAGGACAACGTCATCTCCCTGAACGAAACCGTGCGCCGCAAGGAGCGCGAGAAGCAGGAAGCCAAGGCCAAGCTGCGCGAGGCACGCCTGGCCGGCGACGGTGCGCCGAAGGATGAGCCGGTGTCCGGCCCTGGTGGCAAGGAGCAGCGCGGCAAGGTGCCGGACGCAACCAAGCCGACCAAGCTCAGCAAGGCGGCGGTGGCGCTCAAGAACGCCACCCGAACCGACGACGGCCTGCAGGGCGACGAGCGCAGCCTGTCGGCGGAACTGGCGGCCGAAAAAGCCGCCAAGAACGCCAAGGACGTGTATCTGCAGGAAGCCGCCCATATCCTGGCGGACGAGTCCGGCTTGCTGAAAGCCGACACCCGCCTGGCCTCGCGTGCCATGCCTTACTTGTCAGTAGTGAAACAAGGCGCTGAATAAGTGTTGTAGATTGTGTAATTCGCGCATCAGCGCAATCTGATGCGCATGACCCGTCAAGGGTTGTCGAAAGCGGGACTCCATAGGGAGTTCCGCTTTTTTTTTCGCCTGTACTCTATGCGATTCAATTGAAAATTGTGTTTTTTTTACCTATGGTAGAGTTCGCTCAGTAGTTGAACCAACAATAACTTTCTCGACCCATCAAGGAGTACATAATGTCAACTCGTTACCTCATCGCAGCGATTCTGATGACCAGCGCCTGCGTTGCCCAGGCAGACGTCTTGCCGACCGGATCGACGGCGCAATCGAGTTTCCTGTCCGGCTGGACTACCAGCAATGGCAGCAATGTCGTCAATTCCGGCACCCTCGTCGGCGGCGTCGCTTACGGCAGCGACAACGCCACGCTGGTCAAGGCGCTGTACGACAAAGCCAGCGCCAGCGCCGGCCAGGCTGGCGGCGACGTCAATCTGAGCCTGTCCCAGGGCATCGAAGGCACGTATGTCGTCGGCACCAGCAATGCCATCATGGCTGCGATGCTCGGTAACGGCGTGTCCGTCGTGAACACTGCCGACGGCAAGAAAATCACCACCGGCGCTGCTGCAAACGCCACTGCGCCAGCAGGCGGCGGTTCCTTCGCTGGCGGCTCGACCGCCGGCGGCGGCTCGGCAGGTTCCTCGACAGGCGGCTCGGCAGGCGGTAGCGCCGCAACCGATGGCGCAGTCGGCGGCACGCCAATCGCAGCCATCGGCGACGACCCTAGCGTCGGCGGCAATGGCGGCAGCATCAACACCGGCATCGGCGCCGGTGGCAGCCTCGACATCAACAACCCGGTCGTAAGCGCTCCTCTGGCCGACGCGCCAGGCGCCCAGGCCGATGCTTCCGAAGTGCCGGAACCATCGTCGATCGCGCTGATGATGGCTGGCATGGTGGGTGCGCTGGCCCTGGGCCGTCGCCGCCGCGTGCGCTAAGCAAGTCGTTTTTTCCAGAAGCGGGCCGCGGCCCGCTTTTTTTTCGTCCGCGTTTTCGCGGCGCGTCGCGTGCGGGAGAATGCCGACTGAGGCTGGATTCTTTTGAACGGTCGTGCTATTTTTGACGGCAACGAGGAGGAGACAATGGACCTGCACTTTACCGACGACGACCTGGCGTTCCGCGACCGGGTACGCGCTTTCCTGGACGCCGAACTGCCGGACGAACTGCGCCACAAGGTGCTGAATCACCTGCGCCTGGACAAGGACGATTACGTGCGCTGGCATCGCATCCTGGCGCGCCAGGGCTGGGCCGCGCCCGGCTGGCCCGAACAATATGGCGGCCCGGGCTGGACCCCGGTCCAGCGCCACATCTTCGAGGAAGAGTGCGCGCGCGCCGGCACCCCGCCGGTGCTGCCCTTCGGCGTCAACATGGTGGCGCCGGTGATCATGGCCTTCGGCAGCGATGCGCAAAAGGCGCATTACCTGCCACGTATCCTGTCTTGCGAGGACTGGTGGTGCCAGGGCTATTCCGAACCCGGCGCCGGCTCCGACCTGGCCTCGCTCAAGACCACGGCGGTGCGCGCCGTCGATGCCGATGGCGAACACTACCTCGTCAACGGCCAGAAAACCTGGACCACCCTGGCCCAGCACGCCGACATGATTTTTTGCCTCGTGCGCACCGACAGCGGCGTGCGCAAGCAGGAGGGCATTTCCTTCCTGCTGATCGACATGCACACGCCCGGCGTGACGGTGCGCCCGATCCGCATGCTGGATGAAGACCATGAGGTCAACGAAGTCTTCTTCGACAATGTGCGGGTGCCGATCGCCAACCTGGTCGGCCAGGAAAACAAGGGCTGGACCTATGCCAAGTACCTGCTGGGCCACGAGCGCACCGGCATCGCCGCGGTCGGCCGTTCCAAGCGCGAGCTCGGGCGCCTCAAGGACCTGGCGCGGCGCGAACACAAGGACGGACGCCCGCTGCTGCGCGACCCGCTGTTCGCCGCCAAGGTCGCCGAACTCGAGATCGAACTGATGGCGCTCGAGATGACGGTGTTGCGGGTGCTGGCGCGCGCCGACGCGGCGCCGGGGCCGGAAGCCTCGGTGCTGAAGGTGCGCGGCACCGAGATCCAGCAGCGCCTGAGCGAACTGATGGTGGAGGCGGCCGGACCGATGGCACTGCCTTTCGATCCGGCCTACCTGGCGGGCGACACGCCCCACAGCGCGATGAACGACGACTTCGCGGCGCCGCTCCTTGCGCATTACTTCAACTACCGCAAGACCTCGATCTATGGCGGATCGAACGAAATCCAACGCAACATCATTTCCCAGATGATCCTGGGTCTGTAAGGCTGAGCGAGACTGATCATGGACTTCAATTTCAAGGAAGAGCAGCTGCAACTGGGCGATGCCCTGAAGCGCTGGATCGCGCGCGAATACGGCATGGAGGCGCGCCGCGCCATCGTCGCCTCGCAGGAGGGCGTATCACGCGCCGCCTGGGCCGGATTGACGGAACTGGGCCTGACCGCGCTGCCCTTGCCGGAGGCGCAGGGCGGCTTCGACGGCGGCGCGGTCGACATGTTCTTGGTGATGCAGGAACTGGGCCGCGGACTGCTGGTCGAGCCATACTTCGCCACCGTGCTCGGTGCCGAGTTCCTCAGACGCGGCGGCGCGCACGGCGCGCTGCTGGAGCGCGTTGCAGCGGGCGAGCTGCGACTGGCCTGCGCCCTGGGCGAACGCCAGTCGCGCCACGAGCTGCGCGACATCGCGACCCGCGCCGAGCGTGTGGATGGCGTGGGCGGCGGCTGGCGCCTCAGCGGCGAAAAGAAAGTGGTGCTGCACGGCGCCCAGGCCGGCGTCCTCATCGTCTCGGCGCGCAGCGGCGGCGCCCAGCGCGACGAAGCCGGCATCAGCCTGTTCGCGCTGGCGGCGGATGCACCTGGACTCCATATCACCGAATACCGCACCCTGGACGGCTGGCGCGCCGCCGACCTGCGCCTGGACGGCGTGCGCGTCGATGACGCGGCGCTGGTGGGCGGCCCGGGTGCCGGTTGGCCGATTCTGGAAGCGGCCGCCGACTACGGCGCCGGCCTGCTGTGCGCCGAAGCCGTGGGCGCGATGGACGCGCTGTTCGGCGCCACCCTGGATTACCTCAAGACGCGCCAGCAGTTCGGTGTCCCCATCGGCAAGTTCCAGGCGCTGCAGCACCGCATGGCCGACATGTACATCCACCTGGAACAGGCGCGCTCGATGGCACTGCTGGCGGCGGTGCGCCTGGACGGCGATGATGCCGATGGTGCTAATGAGCGCCGGCGCGCGGTCTCGGCCGCCAAGTACCGCGTGGGCATGGCCGCCCGCTTCGTCGGCCAGCAGGCGGTGCAGCTGCATGGCGGCATGGGCGTCACCGACGAACTGCCGGCCGCCCATTATTTCAAGCGCCTGAGCACGATCGAACTGCAGCTGGGCGATTGCGACCACCACCTGGCGCGCTTCATCGCGCAGCCCGGCTTTGCCGAAGGAGCGCCCGCATGAGTACGCACATGAGCACCCCCATGAGCGCCGACTGGTATTTCGAGGATTTCTTCGAAGGGCAGGACCTCGACCTCGGCAGCCGCACGCTGAGCGAGGAAGAAATCATCGCCTTCGCCACCCAGTTCGATCCGCAACCCTTCCACATCGACAGGGAAGCAGCTGCCGACTCGATTTATGGCGGCGTGATCGCCAGCGGCTGGCACACCTGCAGCATCATGATGCGGATGGTGGTCGACAAGCTGATGAGCAAGTCCGCCAGCATGGGCTCACCCGGCCTGGACGGCGTGCGCTGGTTGGCACCGGTGCGTGCCGGCGACACCCTTAACGTGCGTTACCAGACCGTGAAGCTCAAGGCGTCCAGCTCGAAGCCGGACCGCGGCGTGGTGTGGTCGAAGTGGGTCGCCATCAACCAGCATGGCGAGACAGTGTGCACCGTCGAAGGCATGGGCATGTTCGGTAGAAAACCCGGACAGCAACCCTAGCGTTCGGCATCGATGGCGCTGCCGCAGCCCGCGTTCGCGCGGTAGCGGTTGCGTCCGCCCGACTTGGCCTGGTACAGCAGGGCGTCGGCCACTTGCACCAGGTCGGCTGGAAAGCTGTGCTCGCCCGGCACCATGCAGGCGATGCCCATGCTGACGGTGAGATGGGGCGCGGTCGGCGAGGCCGCGTGCGGGATTGCCATGTGTTCGAGTTCGCCCATCAGGCGCCGCGCCACGCCGCTGGCGCCGAGGGCATCGAGCTGGGGCAGCAGGATCGCGAATTCCTCGCCGCCGTAGCGCGCCACCAGGTCCTGGCTGCGCCCGGCCGCGCGCCGCATTGCACCGGCCACCTGCACCAGGGTGGCGTCGCCGCCGGGGTGGCCGTAATGGTCGTTGTAGAGCTTGAAGTGGTCGATGTCGACCAGCAATAGCGCCACCGGCAGGCCGGTGCGGCCGCAGCGGCGCCACTCGGCGGCAAGGCGCTCGTCGAAGGCGCGCCGGTTGGCGACGCCGGTCAGCGCGTCGACCAGGATCATCGCGCGCAGGGCGTCGCGCTGGCGCTTCACCGTCAGCTGGGTGCGCACGCGGGCGCGCACCACGGCGGCGTTCACCGGTTTGCTGATGAAGTCGGCGGCGCCGGCTTCCAGTGCCCGGGTTTCGTCTTCCGGTGAACTGAGTGCGGTGACGAAGATCACCGGAATGCCGGCCGTCTCGGGCGCAGCCAGCAGCTCGCGGCACAGCGCATAGCCGTCGATGTCCGGCATCACCGCATCCAGCAGGATCAGGTCGGGCTGCTGGATGCGCGCCAGTTCCAGGGCGCGTGCGCCGTCCAGGGCGAACAGGACCTCGTGTTCGTCCTGCAGGGCGGTGTGCAGGATCTGGATGTTCTCCATCGCATCGTCGACCACCAGGATGCGGCCATTCATCGCCATCTCGGTCCAGCTCATGCATTCTCCTCGGTATCCAGGATGCCCCGCACCAGGCCGGCGGCGAGGTCGAAGCGCAGGGTGGCGATCGCATCGGCCAGCGACTGGAGGCCGGCTGTGCGCTCGCCGGCGTCCCCGGTCGTACGGGTGAGAGCGGGGCGCAGCGCGTCGAAATGGGGAATGGCTTTCATATTGTTATTTTGTAGCAGATCCAGAAGTTGAGCCAACTCATGATGCAGGGCGCGCGAAGGCATAGCGCTGTCCGCCGGCGGCACCAGCGCGCCCGCCGGCATGGCGGCGGCGTCCGCCACCCGCAGCGCGCGCGCCGTCTGCAGCACCGTGTCCAGCGCCGCCTCCAGCCGCGCCAGGCTGGGCGTCAGCGCCGCGCCGCCGGTGGCATGCATGGCGGCCTCGCAGGCGAGCGCCTGGCGTGCCACCTCGGTGGCGCCCAGGTTGGCGGCCACCCCGCGCAGGCGGTGTGCGGCCTGGCGGGCGCCGTCGCGGTCGCCCTCGGCCAGCCGGGTATGGATGTCGGCAATGGCGCCGCCTTGCGCCTGGGCGGCAGCGAAACGCTTGAGCAGGGTGGCGAAGGCGGCGAAGTTGCCGCCGAAGCGGGGCAGGGTGGACGCCAGGTCGATGCCGGGGAGGGACGCTGGCGCGGGCAGGTACGCGGATGCAGCCGATCCGGCATCGACGGCGGGCTGCGCACGGCCGGTCACGCGCGCCAGCGTCGCCACCAGTTCGTCGATGTCGATCGGCTTGGCCACATAGTCGTCCATGCCGGCGGCCAGCGCGCGCCGGCGGTCTTCCTCCATTGCGTTGGCGGTCATCGCCACGATCGGCAGCGTCGCCAAGCCCATGGCGCGGATCGCGGCGCTGGCTTGCAGGCCGTCCATCACCGGCATCTGCAGGTCCATCAGCACCACGTCGTAGCGCGCCGGGTCTTCCTCCAGCCGGGCGACGGCGGCGCGGCCGTCGGCGGCGAAATCGACGCCGGCGCCGGCATGCACCAGCGCGTGATTGGCCACTTCCTGGTTCAGCAGGTTGTCTTCGACCAGCAGCACGCGCAGGCCGGCCAGGCGCGCGTGCATGGGTGCGCTGTTGCCTGTGTCTTCACTCCTACCCGGGCCTGCACCGGAAGCCGGCGCGGCGGCCTCGCCCAGCAGCACGGCCAGCACCTCGCGCAGCGCCTGTGGGGTGAAAGGCTTGGCCAGCACGGCGTCGATGCGCAGCTCGGCCGCCAGCGCGTCCAGGCCGTCGCCTTCGGGGTCGGCGGCCAGCAGGGCGCAGCGCGGCATGGCGATGCCATGGTCGGCGCGCGCGTAGGCGATGACCGAAATGCCGTCGAGGTCGGGCATGGCGCTGTCGATGAAGGCGAGGTCGTAGGCGGGCGCATGGCCGGCGGGGTCCTGACCATCCGGGCGTCCGTGTTCAAGCGCGTCGCCCCTCAGCAGCGCCAGTGCCGCGGCGCCGGAAGCGGCGCAGTCAACCTGCCAGCCGCGTGCCGCCAGGGCGACGGCCAGCGCCTTGCGGCTGCTGGCGTTGTCGTCGGCCACCAGCACGCGCTTGAAGGCGGGCGCCGGCTCGGGCAGCGACGCCGCTGCCTCGAACCAGGCGCTGAAACGGAAGACCGTGCCTGCGCCGGGCGTGCTCTCCACCGCCAGGTCGCCGCCCATCAGCGCCACCAGCCGGCGGCTGATCGCCAGGCCCAGGCCGGTGCCGCCGTACTTGCGGCTGGTCGAGCTGTCGGCCTGGGAAAATGCCTCGAACATGCGCTGCTGCTGTTGCGGCGCGATGCCGATGCCGGTGTCGCGCACGGAAAATTCGAGCGCGACCCGGCTGGCCTGGCGCCCGCTGACGGCAATCGCCAGCACGACTTCGCCGTGTTCGGTGAACTTGATCGCATTGCTGACCAGGTTCAGCAGCACCTGCCCCAGGCGCAGCGGGTCGCCGATGAGCTGGCGCGGCACCTCGGGAGCAAGCGCGAACACCGGCTCGATGCCGCGTTTCCAGGCGCCGGTGGCGGTCATCACGGCAAGGCTGGACAGCACCTCGTCCAGATGGAAACTCGTCTGTTCCAGCGCCAGCTGCCCGGCCTCCACCTTGGAGTAGTCGAGCACATCGCCCAGCATCGACAGCAGGATCCGCGATGCGCTCTGCATGCGCGTCACGTAGCCGCGCTCGCGCCGCCCCAGGTCGGCTTCCCCGAGCAGGCGCGCCAGGCCCATGATCGCGTTCATCGGGGTGCGGATCTCGTGGCTGATGTTGGCCAGGAACGCGCCCTTGGCGCTGCTTGCCGCCTCGGCCGCACGCAAGGCTTCCTCGAGGCGCGATTCGGTGCGCTTCAGTTCGGTGATGTCGGCATGCAGCATATAAAAGCCGCGCACCCGGGCCGCGCCGCCGGCGTCGGCGCCGTTGTTCTCCGCGTCCTCGAAGTCGGGAATATAGCTGCCCCAGGCCTGGATCGACTTGTCCGAACCTTCACGCTGCAGGTTGCGCTCGAAGAACTGGGCTTCGCCGCGCAGCACGCCGTCGATGTAAGGGCGCACCTGCTCGATCTGGGCCGCGTCCATCAAGGCGTCGACGTGCTGGCCGATCACCTCAGCGGCGCTCTTGCCCAGCCATTCCAGGTAGGGCCGGTTGGCGAAGCGGCAGCGCAGGCCGGCGTCCCAGTAGCCGACCAGGGCCGGCAAGTGGTCGGTGACGGTGCGGATCATGCGCTCGCTTTCCTCCAGGCGCCGGCTGGCGGCGCGCAGCGCGGCCTCGGTCGCCACGCGCGCGCTGATGTCGCGGATGGTGCCGTGCACGATGCCCTTGCCGCCGATATCGACCCGGTTCAGCAGTACGTCGGCGTGGAACAGGCTGCCGTCACGGCGGCGGTGCACCCATTCGAACTGGCACATGCCTTCCTCCAGCGCCTGCAAGGTGTAGCGGCGCGCCAGTTCGTCGGAGCGGCTGCCGTCCGGCTGGAAGTCCGGCGAAGCGCTGGCCGGCGACATCGCCAGGAACTCGGCGCTGCCGGCGCAGCCGAACAGGCGCAGCGCGGCCTGGTTGGCGCTGACGAAGCCGGCGTTCCAGGCGATCAGCACGTGGGCGTCGCCGGCGCCTTCGAACAGGGCGCGGTACAGCACTTCGTTGTCGCGCGCGCGCTGTTCCTGCTGCATCCGGTCGCTGATGTCGAGCACCACCGCATTGATGCCGACCAGTTCCTGCGCGGCGCCGAACACCGGGTAATAGCTGCAGATCCAGTGGCGCATCACACCCGGTTCGGCCGGCGATTCGCCGCTGTCCTCGACGTCGACCAGCGGGCGGCCGCTGGCCAGTACCTGGCGGTAGGGCCGCTCGATCTCGACGCCGCGTTTCCCCAGCAGTTGCGGCAGGGTGCGGCCGATGTGGGCGCTGGCCGGCAGGGCGTTGACGGCGGCCAGGTAGTCGTTGACCATCACGATGCGCAGTTCGCTGTCGAGGAAGGCCAGGCCGACCGGGGCGCTGGCATACACGGTGGCCAGCATGGCGCTGGAGCGCTGCAGCTCGGTGGTGCGTTCGGCCACCAGCGCTTCCAGGCCGCTGCGGTAGTGCTGCAGTTCGCCCTCGACCGTGCGCAGCGCGCCGGCGACCGAGGCGGCTTCGCGGATGCCCAGCGGGGGAATCCGGAGCGGCTCGCCGCGCCCGAGGGCCGCCGCCGGCGCGGTCAGGGCGCGCACCGAGCGTGCGATGGTCTCGCCGATGCGCCAGGCCAGGCCCAGGCTGAGCGCGAGCATCGCCAGGATCCCGCTCAGGGTGGCGCCCGGCTGCGGGCCGAGAATCTCGCGCGCGGCCTGGCGCGGGAAGCCGATGGCCACCGTCCAGCCGTGTTCGAGGGTGCGCGCGTACGCGATATTTGCGGGACTGCGGCCAAGCGCATCGACTGCGGCCACGCCGATGTCGCGCCTGGCCAGCGCCGCCGCCAGTTCGGGACGCATCGGCGTGCCGACCGTGCGCACCAGGTCGCCGCCGCGCGCCACCAGCAAGCCGCTCCCGTCGAACACCTGGGCGTGCCAGTCCCCGGGCAGGTGCTGGCCGGCCAGCAGCTCGGCCAGGCGGCGCGGCGGCATTTCCACCGACAGCGCATACGCCACCTTGCCCCCGCGCCAGACCGGCACCACGATCGCCACGCTCCATGGCTGGAGCGGACCGGCGCGCTGCAAGCCGGCGACCGCGCTGGCACCGCCGAAGACCCGGCGCAGCGCGTCGGCACCGACCGTGGACGGTACCGATAGCGCGAGCTGCGCTGCGGCAGGCGAGGCTGGATGGCGCGAGTCCAGCAGCACCCGGCCATCGGCGTCGATCAGCACGAAAGCGGCCACCGGAAAGTCCGGCCGCAACAGGCGCACGACGGTGGCATGGAAGGCGGCCAGCTGTCCGGCGGCGAGTGCCGGTTCGTTGGCCATCGAGCGCGCCGCGGTTTCGCCATTCGCCAGCTCGTGTTCCACCGCGGCGGCCAGGGCGCGCGCGATCATCTGCGCATCCGCCGCCACATGCAGGCGCTCGCGCTGGTCGGCATCGTGGGCGAACACCAGGTAGCCGACCAGGATCGGCAGCGCGCAGGCCAGCACCAGGGTCACCAGCTTGGAGCGGATCGAAGGAAGGGATTGACGACGTAACAAGCGCACGCGGGCTCCTTGAGCGCCTATGCGCCATGCATTCCATGGTAGCTCAGCAGGCAGGCATGCACGGCATGAAAGTCCGAGAAAGTGGTAAGCAAATCTATCACGGCAGCACGCCGATTTCACAATTCGGGGTCAGAGCACAAGGTTTGGCGTCCAATTATTCCAAGTGATTGAAAACTAAGTATTTTTTCAACGAACTGTCCGAATCTAGTGCTCTGACCCCGAAGTTGGGGTGTTTGCGTGGGCATGCCGTCGCGTGCAGGCGACGCCTGCGGGCTAAAAAATAGTGCCGAACGTAAATTTTTGTGTCTTGTGGCTTACAATGCAGGAGTAGTCCTACATAGTTGATGAGGTGATATGGCAAGGCCAGAAAAAGTCAGGCTCGGGGAAATCCTGGTGCAACAAAAGCTGCTGTCGGAAGAGCAGTTGAACCAGGCGCTGGCCGACCAGAAGCGGACCGGGCGCAAGCTCGGCCGCGTCTTCGTCGAGAATGCCTTCGTTACCGAGGAGCAGATCTCGGGCGCGCTGGCGCGCCAGCTCGGCATTCCCTACATCAACCTCAAGTTTTACAACATCAACCAGGACGTGGTGCGCCTGCTGCCCGAGACCCAGGCGCGCCGTTTCCGCGCGCTGGTGCTGGAAGACCGCATCGACACCGTGCTGGTGGGCGTGTCCGACCCGACCGATCTGTTCGCCTACGACGAGATCGCGCGCCTCCTGAAAAAGGGCGTCGAGCTGGCCGTGGTCAACGAGACCGAAGTGCTGCAGGCGATCGACCGCATCTACCGCCGCACCGGCGAGATCACCGGCCTGGCGCGCGAGCTGGAGCAAGACCTGGGCGAGGCCAACTCAGTCGACTTCGGCGCGCTGGCGTCCAACTCCGGCCTGGAAGAAGCGCCGGTGGTGAAGCTGCTGCAATCGGTGTTCGACGATGCCGCCCAGGTGCGTGCCTCCGACATCCACATCGAGCCGCAGGACGGCCGGCTGCAGATCCGCTTCCGCATCGACGGCGTGCTGCACCTGCAAACCGAGGCCGACATCAAGATCGCGACGCCACTGGCGCTGCGCCTCAAGCTGATGGCCGACCTCGACATCTCGGAAAAGCGCCTGCCGCAGGACGGCCGCTTCGCGGTCAAGGTGCGCAACCAGCGCATCGACGTGCGTATCTCGACCATGCCGACCCAGTTCGGCGAATCGGTCGTGATGCGATTACTGAACCAGGTCGGCGCCAACCTGCGCCTGGACGCGATCGGCATGCATCCGACCCTGGTCGAGCGCTTCCGCGCCATCGTCCAGCGCCCCAACGGCCTGGTGCTGGTGACCGGCCCCACCGGTTCCGGCAAGACCACCACCTTGTATAGTGCGCTGGCCGAGCTGAATTCGGTCGAGAAGAAGCTGATCACGGTCGAGGACCCGGTCGAGTACCGCCTGCCCGGCATCAACCAGGTGCAGGTTAACGACAAGATCGACCTCAGCTTCGCGCGCGTGCTGCGTTCCGCGCTGCGCCAGGACCCGGACATCGTGCTGGTGGGCGAGATGCGCGACCAGGAAACCGCCCAGATCGGCCTGCGTGCCGCCATGACCGGCCACCTGGTGCTGTCGACGCTGCACACCAACGATGCCGCCTCCACGCCGCTGCGCCTGATGGACATGGGCGTGCCGCGCTACATGGTGGGCGGCTCGTTGCAGGCCGTGCTGGCCCAGCGCCTGGTGCGCGTGATCTGCGAAAGCTGCAACCAACAGCACCCGGCGACGCCGCCGGAACGCGCCTGGCTGCGCGCCGAACTGGGCGAACGCGCCGACAGCGTGCCCTTCTTCCACGGGCGCGGCTGCTCGCACTGCAACGGCACCGGCTACCGCGGCCGCACCGGCGTGTATGAATTGCTGGAGATGACGCGCGCCGTCAACGACGCCGTCAACCACCCCGACCCCGGCCATTTCCTGAAGGTGGCCCACGCCGAGATGCGCGGCGAAACCCTGCGCCGCAGCGCGGTGCGCCTGGCCATTGGCGGGCGCACCACGATCGCCGAAGCCATGCGCGTCAGTAACCAGACCGAAGAGTGAGGAACTGAAGGATGCCGTTCTTCGCTTATAAGGGCCGCAACGCGCGCGGCGAATTGATGCAGGGCGTGCTGGAAGGCGCCGACAGCGGGGCGGTGGCCGACCAGCTGTTCGGCACCGGCGTCACGCCGCTCGAGATCGCGCTGACGACCCGCAAAGCCACCTCCGGCGACAGCGGCGGCGACACGCTGTGGCAGCGCCTTACGCGCAAGAAGGTCAGCTCGCTCGACGTCCAGCTGTTCAGCCGCCAGATCTACACGCTGCTGAAGTCCGGCGTGCCGATCATGCGTGGCCTGGCCGGCCTGCAGGAATCGGCCACCAACGCCTCCTTCGCGCGCGTGATCCAGGACCTGCGCGAATCGCTCGACGCCGGCCGCGAACTGTCGGCCGCGATGCGGCGCCATCCGGCCTGCTTCTCGACCTTCTACCTTGCCATGGTGCGCGTCGGCGAGATGACCGGCCGCCTGGAAGAAGTCTTCCTGCGCCTGTTCGACCACATGGAATTCGACCGCGATATGCACGAGCGCGTGAAGACGGCGCTGCGCTACCCGAGCTTCGTGATGATCGCCATGGCGGCGGCGATGGTGGTCGTGAACGTGTTCGTGATTCCCCAGTTCGAAAAGGTGTTCGCCAGCTTTCACACCGAGCTGCCTTTGATGACGCGCATCCTGATCGCCAGCTCGCGCTTCACGGTGGACTGGTGGCCGGCCTTCGCGCTGGGCCTGATCGGCGCGGTGTTCGGCTTTCGCGCCTGGACCCGCACCACGTCCGGGCGCCTGGCCTGGGACCGCTACAAGCTGCGCATCCCGGTCGCCGGCAAGATCATCCACAAGGGCACCATGGCGCGCTTTGCGCGCAGCTTCGCGCTGTCGATCCGCAGCGGCGTGCCGATCGTGCAGGCGCTGACGGTGGTGTCCCAGACCTCCGACAACGCGTATCTTGCCTCGCGCATCGAGCAGATGCGCGACGGCGTCGAGCGCGGCGAGAGCATCCTGCGCACCGCCACCAATGCCCAGGTGTTCACGCCGATCGTGCTGCAGATGATCGCGGTGGGCGAGGAGTCCGGCGCCATCGACGACCTGATGGACGAGATCGCGATGATGTACGAGCGCGAGGTCGATTACGAACTCAAGACCCTGTCCAGCCAGATCGAGCCGATCCTGATCACCTTCCTGGGTGCCATGGTGCTGGTGCTGGCACTGGGCATCTTCCTGCCGATCTGGGACCTGGGCAAGGCGGCCCTGCACCACTGATGGGGATGAGCATGCACCTACCGCCCAAGCGCGGCTTCACGCTGCTGGAATTCGCCGTCACGGTACTGGTGGCGGCGGCGCTCAGCGCCTTCCTGCTCCACCGCTTCGATGTCTACCGCGAACAGGCGGAGATGGCGGCCACGCGCCAGCTGGTGGCGGCCCTGCGCACGGCCTTGGACACGCGCGCCGCGCAGCTGCAGGCGAGCGGGCAGGGCGATGCCTTGCATGCGCTGGCGCAGGACAATCCGATGAACTGGCTGCCGCACAAACCGGGTAACTATTTGGGCGAATTCGCGGCACTGGATCCGGAACAGATCGGCCGCAGAGGCTGGGTGTTTGATGTACGCGACAAATCCCTTGTGTACTTACTATCAAACGCCGAAAGTTTTTCTTTCGGTACGGCAAGGTTGCTCAGATTCAAGGTAAAATTCTTTCGTACACCTGAGAAACAAACACTCAGCCTGGCCCTGAATCAAGTCAGCGGATAGGCGGTCCCCGGACCACGGCACACCACGCGGCTTTATCCGCAAACACTTAATTCGGAGAATATATATGAAGAAGAACCTGAAGATTGCAGCCCAGGGCGGTTTTACCTTGATCGAACTGATCGTCGTGATCGTGATCCTGGGTATTTTGGCGGCCACGGCGCTGCCGAAGTTTGCCAACTTGAGCGGTGATGCGCGTGCCGCTTCGCTGCAGGCTGCAAAAGGTTCGCTGGCCTCGGCATCGTCTATGCTGCATGGTAAATACCTGATCGCACCTACGACGGACGGCAGCGGCACGATTACTGTGGAAGGTACTGACGTGACGATGGTGAAGGGATATCCGACTGCCAGCTTGAAGCTCGCCGAAGCCGCCGGTTTGACCGCCGCCGACTACGATCTGGACGTGACCACCACGGCAAAGACCTTGTATGTGTCGCCCAAAGGCGTTACCACGAAGGCCAACTGCCGCATCACCTTTACCGAAACGGGCGCGGCAAATACCCCTCCAACCATCACCGTCCCGACCGCTACCAGCACCCCGGCCCTGGACTGCAACTAATAAAAGCGCGGAGCTGCATCGGAATGAGGAGGCGCGAGCCAGGAACTGCGCTGTTCAGCGCTCGTAAGGTACGGCCGTCCGGCTTCACGATGGTCGAACTGATCGTCGTGATGATCCTCATCGGCATCCTCAGCGCCATCGGCGTCGGCCGCTTCTTCAACCGCGGCGGCTACGACGCCGCCTCCTTCGCCGAACAGGCGCGCGCCATGGTGCGCTATGCCCAGAAGCTGGCGGTGGCACAGAACCGCCAGGTCTTCGTGCACGGCGCCCTGGATGGCGTCGCCCTGTGCTACGTGGCCACCATGCCCTGTCCGGCCGCCAGCCAGGTGCCGGCACCCTCGGGCGAGAACAGCGGCAACGCACCAACCCGCCGCTTCTGCGTCTTCAATAATACCTACTCCCAGCGCTGGTATTGCGAAGGCTGGCCGCCCGGCGTCGCGATGACGCCCGTATCCGGCAGCCTCGCTCCCTTCTTTTTCAACGGCCTCGGCCAGCCCGGCATCACCGGCAGCAACGCTGTGTTCACCGGCCTGAGTGTCACCATGTCCGCCGACGGCGTCGTCATCCCGATCTCGATCGCCCAGGAAACCGGCTATGTCAATTGACGCGCGGCGTCGCCAGCGCGGCGTCACCCTGATCGAGCTGATCCTGTTCATGGTGATCATCGGCGTGGCACTCACCGCCATCCTCGGCGTGATGAGCATGACCACCAAGAACAGCGCCGACCCCGTGCGCCGCAAGCAGGCGCTGATCCTGGCCGAGGGCTTGCTCGAGGAAGTCGAGCAGGCCAAGTTCTCGTTCTGCGACCCGGCTGACCCGGGCCCCGATCTTGAAAAAAGGGGTCCATTCACCAAGAGCAGCGAGTGCACGAACCCCGAAACCTGGGGTCAGACCGGCAAAGAGGCGGTCAACAGCCGCCCCTATGACAATATCAACGATTACGTGGACGCCAGCGGCGTGCGCAAGGCCGCCTTCGACATCGGCGGCCAGTTGAGCGATGCCAACGGCAATGCGCTCAATCTCGCCGGCTACAGCGCTCTCCTGACCATCCGGCCGGCCGCACTGGGCCCGACGGGTAGCGTCGTCGGTGTGGACAACCCGGGCGCCGGCGTGTCCACCACGAGCACCGCCGACAACGAACTGCTGCGCATCACGGTGCGCATCGAATACGACGGCCAGGCCCTGGAACTGGACGGCTACCGCGCGCGCTACGCGCCCAACGACCTGTGAAACGCGTGTTGAAGCCGCGCCTCCATGCCCGAGGCTTCACGCTGGTGGAGGCGGTGCTGGTCATCGTCATCATCGGCGTCCTGGCCGGCATCGTCGCGGTCTTCATCCGCGCCCCCATCCTCGGCTACCGTGACACTGTCGACCGCGCCGAGATCACCGACCAGGCCGACCTGGCGCTGCGCCGCATGGCGCGCGACATCCGCCTGGCGCTGCCCAACAGCGTGCGCGTCAGCCCGAACCGCGATGCGCTCGAATTCCTGCAGACCCGTTCCGGCGGGCGCTACCTGTCGCCGGACGATGGCGTCGACGCCGCCCTGACCCTGAGTTTCGACGATCCGGCCCAGCTCCAGTTCACGGCGATCGCGCCGCTCGGCAGCTTCGCCCAGGTGCGGGCCGGCGACTACGTGGTCGTGTACAACCTCGGTCCGGGCTTCGAGCCGGCCGATGCCTACAACGTCAACGTGGCCGATGCGAACGTCCAGAGGAATATCGCCCGCATCCGGGCGCGTGCCGACGTCAGCGTGGAATTGCCCGGCCAGGTGGCGAATACCACGACCCCGGGCGTGCGCATCGACCTCACCAGCAATCCCTTCGCCGCCCAGACCACGGCGATGAGCTCGCCGCTGCAACGCTTCCAGGTCGTGTCCGGACCGGTCAGCTTCTACTGCCTGGCGCGCGCCGACGGCACGCTCGACCTGTGGCGCCACTGGGGCTACGACATCGCCGCCGCCCAGTCGCTGCCTCCCAAGGTGCCGGCCGGCGGCACCCGCGCGCTGATGGCCTCGCGCCTGACCCGCTGCGACGGTCTCTTCAATTACAGCACGGCCGCCAGCCAGCGCACCGGCCTGGTCGGGATCGATCTTGCGCTGCGCGGCCGCAACGACAACACGCCGGCGATCCGCCTGGTGCACCAGGTCCACGTCGACAATACGCCATGATGTACAACCGCCTTCAACGACTTCCGCAGCGCCAGGCCGGTGCAGGACTGGTCACCGCGATCTTCCTGCTGGTCGTGCTGGCTGGCCTCGCCGTCGCCATGGTCGGCGTCTACACCGCCCAGCAGGCCAGTTCCAACCTCGACCTGCAGGGCGCGCGCGCCTATCAGGCCGCGCGCGCCGGCCTGGAGTGGGGCCTGCACCGGCAGATGCGCAGCGCCAGCTGTGCCGCGCGCACCGAGGTCGGCATGCCGGCCGGGACCACGCTGTCCGGCTTCACCGTGATCGTGCGCTGCGTTGGCGACAGCCAGAGCGGCCTGGCGCGCTTCGCCATCACCTCGGTGGCCTGCAACCTGACCGACAGCCAGGGCGGCTGCAATTGCGACGGCGCGGCCGGCGCGTGTGCGCCGTCCAACGATCCGGAGTCGGTGAACCGCAAGGTGGAGGCGCATCTATGACGGCCCTGCGCGCATGCGGTCGCCTGCTGGCGCTGCTTTTGCTCTTGCTGGCGGTTTTGCCCGCACGCGCCGACACCGCCATCAGCCTGTTGCAGAGCTACCGCGGCACCGTCAATTTCGTCGGCACCGAGCAGACGCTGCGCAAGAACGACAACACCGCGTCCTGCACGATCAACAGCAACAACACCGTGTATGCGAGCGTGTCGGGCGTCCCCGCCGGCGCCAAGATCCTCAGTGCCCAGCTGTATTGGGCTGGTTCCGGCAACACGCCCGACTATTCCGTCATCTTCGACGGCGTTGCCGTCACCGCCTCCAGCACCAGGCGTTACACGTCCGCGACCATCGGCAGCGGCTTCAATTATTTCAGCGGCGCCGCCGACGTGACTACCTTGCTGCAGACGGCGAACGGCAGCCATAGTTTCAGCGGCCTGGCGGTCGATGCCGGTTCCCCCTGGTGCAATTCCCAGGGCGTGCTGGGTGGGTTTTCGCTGGTGGTGATCTATTCGCACGCGAGCGAACCTTTCCGCATGCTCAACCTGTACGAAGGCTTCAAGTATTTCCAGAACAGCGGTTTCAAGATCGACCTCGGCAATTTCAACATCCCGAATCCCTTGCCGGCCGAGGTCACCGGGCGCATCGGCCACGTCACCTGGGAAGGGGACGCCACCCTGTCGCAGGGTGGCGAAAGCCTGTTGTTCAACGATGTCGAACTGTCCGACACGATCAACCCGGCCGGCAACCAGTTCAACTCGGCCAGCAGCGCCAACGGCGACAAGAACTCCTATGGCGTCGACTTCGACATCTATACCCTCAAGTCGCCGGTCATCGCCCCCGGCCAGAGCACGGCCACGACCACCTACAAATCCGGCCAGGACATGGTCATGCTCAGCGCCGAGATCGTCGCCATGCCCTACGTGGCGAACGCCGACCTGGCCTTGTCGATGACGCGCAGCGGCGACCTGCGCGTCGGCGCCACCAGCACCTATACCCTGGGGGTGTCGAACGTCGGCATCGATACCGAAGCCGGGCCGGTCACCGTCGTCGATACGCTGCCGTCCGGCCTGAAACTGGTGTCGACCGGCGGCAGCGGCTGGAACTGCACGGATGCCGCCGGCGCCAACGGCGCCACCGTGGTCACCTGTACCCATGACGGGCCGCTGGCGGGCGGCGCCAGCATGAGCTCGCTGACCCTGACCGTGAGCCCGGATGCGGCCGGCACCTACAACAACACGGCCACGGTGTTCGGCAAGACCGGCGACAACAACAGCGCCAACAACACGGCCAGCAATTCGGCGGGTGCGATCGATGCCGGTTCGCAGTCGGTGGTATTCACCACCGAGATCTGCAAGAACGGTGACCCGCTCGTCATCGCGCCTTCCGCAACCGGCTGCCATCGCTTCATCGGCCCGGTGGTCGCCGCCGCCAACAACAGCAAGATCTATATGACCCTGGTGGGCGGGGCCAACAAGGCCACCGCGGTCGGCAGTTCGGACACCACGGCGACGATCGAACTGCGCGCCACCTGCCTGCCGTATTCGGACAGTGCCAAGCCGGTGCTGCGCTACGCCGGCGTGGAGCTCGATTGCAAGGGCGGCTGGAAGAGCGTGACGGTGACGGTCCCGGGCGGCAAGCCGACCGCCACCTTGCCCGACGCCTGGACCCTGTCGTACAACGACGTCGGCCGCATCACCCTGTCGATGCGTTACCAGAGCTATGTAACGGGCACCGTGAGCATCATTTCGCGCCCCTACGACGTGCGCTTCCGCGCGGTGCAGCGCGCCGCCGATGGCGTCGCCGACCTCAAGGGCGGGGTCGCGGACGGCTTCGCCAAGGACAGTCCCAAGGCCTTCGCCGGCGCCGGCGAATCCTTCATCCTGCGCCTCGGCGCGCTGATGGCGAACAACGAGTGGGCCCCCAGTTTTGGCCAGGAATGGACTGCCTTGACCGATATGCCGGAGGCGGTCCGCAAGCTCGTCGTCAACCTCGACAAGTTCTCGGTCAACCCCTTGTCCTCGCCGGTGCTGCCGGTGCTCACGCTGCCGCGCGACAGCAATGACGACGGCAAGATCGACGCCAACGACGTCGACCTCGAAGTCGACACTTTCACGCAGCGCGCCTTCGTGCTGGACCAGGACTTCGCGCTGAACAGCGCCAGTCCCGGCGCCATCGAGGCCAAGGCGCGCTGGTTCGAGGCCGGCTACCTGGCGCTGACGCCGTCCCTGGCCAGTTACCTCGGCACCGACCCGGTCGGCGGCGCGCCGGCCGGCGTCGCTCCGGCCGCCAAGGAGCGCCTGGTCGGCGGCACCCGCGTGATCGGCCATTTCTATCCCGACCATTTTACAACCACCCTGGTGGCCGGCCTGCCGTGCGCGCCGTCGATGAACTGTCCGGCGGTGTCCAGCGACGCCACCAAGCCGAGCTACCCGCTGGAGGGCGCGGTGTATTCGACCCAGCCGGTCGATTACGCGGTCATCCCCTACAGCCTGCCGCGCGAAGGGGAGAATGGCGAGCCGGCGACGCCGCGGGTATTGGCGCTGTTCCGCAACCTGGCCGGCAGCGCGGCGAATGCCAACATCGCGGGCGGCACCACTTACCGCAACGTGGCGCTGCTGCGCGTCGCCAAGCCCACGGATGCGAGTGCGGCCGCCTCGGCGCTGAAGGGCGCGTTCGCCCCGGTGCCGGCGAACTCCTTCCCGACCTCCTCGAGCCCGCTGGAGGTGAAGAGCATGAAAGGCAAGGGCGCCTACACCCTCGCCGGCAGCGCTTACGACCCCAAGAACCGCAGCGCCCAGACCACCTGGAGCGCGCCCGAGGTGTTCTACCTGCGCGCGAGCATGAAGGAAAAGCTGGTTACCGGGCCGGCCACCACCAAGGACATCGAAGTCAGCTCGGGTACGCCCGGCGCCGCCCCGTCGGTCCAATACGAGGCCGGCCTGGTCGCCATCAGCGGCCGCCTGCTGGTGCCGAACGTGTTCGGTTCGGAACTGCTGCGCTTGCCGCTGGGCTTGAGCGCCCAGTACTGGAACGGGGCCGCCTGGCTCACCAGTGCGACCGACACCAGCACGGTGGCGCAAACCCTGGTGCCGTCCAAGTGCACCAAGGCCTTCGCGGCCAGCTGCGACGGTGCCACCCTGGTCTTCGCCAGCGGCGCCACCGGCGTCCTGCTCGACAAGGGGGTAAAGAACCTCATTCTGCAAAGCCCGGGCCGCGGCAAGACCGGCAGCGTCGATTTCACCCTCGGCAGTGCGCTGGCGCCCTGGCTCCCGAGCACCCCGGCGCGCGCCACCTTCGGCCTCTATAAAAGCCCCCTGATCTACCTGCGTGAGGTCTACTGACGACAGGGAACAACAGAGATTTGGCGGTTCGCTAAGCGAAATGGCAGGAAATCCGCCGCAAACCGTGAAAATCTTTCTTGAGTGCAAAAAGGGTATCGGCTTTTGCGCTAGGTTGAATATAATCAAGGGTCTAGCGAAAACTCTCCAAATCTTCCATGAAGTTCACCGCCGCGCATGCGTTTATTTAATCGTCCGAAGAAGAATGGCGCCTGGCTGGCGCTGGCGCTGCAGCGCGACGGCATCGCCGCCGCCAGCATTGCCGCCGCCAGCAGCCCAGCCGCCGCTGCATCCTCTTCGGCCGGCAAGCCGGCGGTGACGGTGGCCAGCTTTTTCGCGGGCGGCACCGGCGCCGAGGCGCTCGAACGCGCCGCCAAGGAACTGGGCAGCGCCGACTTCCGCTGCAGCACCGTGCTGGCCGGCGGCGACTACCAGCTGGTGTCGGCCGAGGCACCCAATGTGCCGCGCGAAGAACTCAAGACCGCCATGCGCTGGCGCCTCAAGGATATCCTCGATTTTCCGGTCGACGACGCCACCTTCGACGTGCTCGACATGCCGCTCGACCCGAATGCCGCGGTGCGTCCCCAGCAAAGCGTGTTCGCGGTGGCGGCGCGCAACGGCACGATCAAGGCACGCCAGCAGCTGTTCACCCAGGCCAAGGTCAAGCTCAGTGTGATCGACATTCCCGAAATGGCACAGCGCAATGTCTCCGCCCTGTTGGAGGAGAATGGGCGCGGCATCGCCATGCTGTCCTTCGGCGAGGATGGCGGCCTGCTGACCGTGTCCTGGCGCGCCGAGCTCTACCTGTCGCGCCGCATCGACGTCACCCTGGCCCAGCTGCTGGACGCCGACCACGAGCGCAAGCTGCAGGGCTTCGACAAGATCACGCTTGAGCTGCAGCGTTCGCTCGACCACTTCGAACGCCAGTTTTCCTTCATCAGCATCGCCAAGCTGGTGCTGGCCCCGACCGGCGCCAGCGGGCTCGACGAATACCTGTCGAGCAATCTCTACACCAAGGTCGAGACGCTCGACCTGGCCAGCCTGTTCGATTTGGCGCGCGTGCCCGAGCTGGCCGAGCCGGCATGGCAGCAGCGCTTCTTCGTGCCGCTCGGCGCGGCCCTGCGCAGCGAAGGCGGGGAGGGCGCGCCATGAGCCAGCAGATCAATCTGTTCAACGAACAGTTCGAGCAGAAACGCCAGCGCTTCACGGCCAACACCATGGCGCTGGCCGCCGGCGTGCTGGTGCTCGGGCTGGCTGCGATGGGCGTGTATGCCAGGGTGCAGGTGGCCTCACTGCAGCGCGATGCCGATGCCGGCGCCGCGCGGCTGGACAAGGCCAGGCAGCGGCTGGCGGCGGTGAGTGCGGAATTCGCGCCGCGCAAACAGGATCCGGCGCTGGACGGCGAGCTCGCCACCGCCGAGGCCCGGCTGGCCGGGCTGCAGCGCGTATCCGGCATCATTCAACGCGGTGAGCTGGGCAATACCCAGGGCTATGCCGACTATTTCCGCGCACTGGCGCGCCAGCGTGTCGAGGGCCTGTGGCTGACCGCCGCCAGCATCGGTGGCGCCGGCCAGGACATCGGCGTGCGCGGCCGCGCGCTGGATGCGGCCCTGGTGCCGGGTTTCCTCGGCCGCCTGCGCAATGAACAAATCATGCAGGGCAAGCCGGTGGGCAGCCTGCAGATCGGCGAAGCCGCCGCACTCAAAGTGGCGGGCAAGGACGGCAAGGAGGCGACTGCGCCGGCGCCCTACGTGGAATTCAGCCTGCAGTCGGCACCCCAGGCGGCCCAGCCGGCGGGAGCCCAGCCATGATGAAACAACGGTGGCAGCTGCTCAAGGCGCGTGTCGACGCCCTCAGCCAGCGCGAACGCCTGATGGTGTTCGGCGCGCTGCTGGCGCTGCTGGCCTTCATCGGCCAGTTCGCGCTGCTGGCGCCGCTGCAGCGTAAGCAGGAGCTGCTGCGCGGGCAGATCGCCAGCCAGCGCGGCGAGCTCGATGGCGTCAATGCCCAGATCGTGCAAAAGCTGAACGAGGCCGCGGCCGACCCCGATGCGCCGCTGCGCATGCGCCTCGACGCGGTGCATGGCGAGAGCGAGCGCATTGGCAGCGAGTTGCGTGCGATGCAGCGCGGCCTGGTGCCGCCGGAGCGCATCGCGCCGCTGCTGGAAGATATCCTGCGCGCCAACGGCCGCCTGAAGCTGGTGGCGGTACGCACGCTGCCCGTGGATCCGCTCAGCACGCTGGGCGGCAAAGCAGGTGCCGCAGCGGCAAATGCAGCCGCGCCGGCAGCCGCGCCGGCAGCCGCAGCGGCCAACTCCCCGGAACTGCTGTTCCGCCACGGCGTGGAACTGAGCGCGCGTGGCAACTACCTCGATATGGTCGACTACATGGCCGCGCTGGAAGCCTTGCCCACCCAGCTGTTCTGGGGACGCGCCCAGATCGAGGTCGAGGAATACCCGACCGTGCGCCTGACCCTGACGCTGTACACCCTGAGCCTGGACGAGAAATGGATGAAGCTGTGAGGATGACGACCAAGACCCTGCTGGCCCTGGCCATCGCGTCGATGGCGGCCGTGAGCGGGCCGGCCGCCGCCCAGGCGCTGCAGGACCCGATGCGCCCGCCGGCCAGCATGATCGCGCCTGCCGCCGGCACCGACAATGCCGCGCCGAGCGCCGCGCCCCAGCTGCAGACCATCCTGATCGGGCGCGCCCCGGGCGGGCGCCACCTGGCCGTGATCGATGGCGAGACCGTGCGTCCGGGCGACGACTTCCGCGGCGCGCGCGTGGCGCGCATCGCCGACAACGAGGTGGAACTGGTGCGCGGGCGCGAACGCCAGGTGCTGCGCCTGGCCGCCAGCAACGCGGGCGGCATGTCGCCGGTTCGCGCCGCAGGCCGGCCCTGAACGCCGTGACAAGGACAAGAATGCACAAGACCCTATTCACTGCCGCGCTGACGGCAGCCGTGGCGACGCTGCTGGCAGGCTGCCAGAGCGCGCCCGCCAACACCACCTACGACACCATCCGCAGCGAGATGCGCAATGCGAACAGTGCGCGCGCCCCGGCCGCGCCGACGGTCGACAGCGCCGTCGCCGATGCGCTGCTGCCCCCGGCCGCGGCCCTGGCGACCCAGCTGCCCAAGGCGCGCCCGGCGCTGGAAGAGCGCTTCAACGTCTCCTTCAACAACGTGCCGGCGCAGCAGTTCTTCCGCTCGATCGTGGCCGGCACCCGCTACAACATCCTGGTGCATCCGGACGTCAGCGGCAGCATCACCGCCAACCTCAAGGATGTGACGCTGCAGGAAACCCTGGACGCGGTGCGCGAGATGTACGGCTACGACTACAAGATCGAAGGCAGCCGCATCTCGATCCGGCCGCTGACCATGCAGACCCGCATGTTCCACGTGAACTACCTGGTCGGCAAGCGCCGCGGCACCTCCAACCTGCGCGTGACCTCGACCTCGGTGTCGAACGCCATCAATAATGGCAACGGCAGCAACCAGAACGGCCAGGGCAGCAACAACAATGGCGCCGGTAACCAAACCGGCCAGAATGGCCAGAACGTCCAGAACGGTGCGCAAGTGGAAAGCACCGACGTCAACACCAGTTCCGACACCGACTTCTGGGCCGACCTGAAATCCGCGATCGACGCCATCGTCGGCAGCAAGGAAGCCGGGCGCAGCGTGGTGGTCAGCCCGCAGTCGGGCGTGCTGGTGATCCGCGCGCTGCCGGACGAGCTGCGCAATGTCGACGCCTACCTGAAGGCGACCCAGTTGGCGGTGGACCGCCAGGTAATCCTGGAAGCCAAGATCCTCGAGGTCGAGTTGAACGACAGCTACCAGAGTGGCGTCAACTGGGCCAGCTTCACCTCGGTCGGTGGCGGCCATCCGATCGCGGGCGGCCTGATCTCGCCGGGCGCGACCCTGGCCCCGTCGGTCGGCGGCCGCGGCACCCCGCTCACCGACCCCAACAGCGGCCTGGCGGCGATTCCCGGCGCGGCACTGTCGAGCGCGGCCAACGCCGCCGGCACCATGTTCGGCCTGGCCTTCCAGAGCAAGAACTTCGGCGCGCTGCTGTCCTTCCTGGAAACCCAGGGTACCGTGCACGTCCTGTCCAGCCCGCGCGTGGCGGCGGTCAACAACCAGAAGGCCGTGCTGAAGATCGGCACCGACGAATTCTTCGTCACCGGCGTCACCACCACCACCAATTCCACCACCACCGGCAACACGGTGAGCCCGAGCGTGACCCTGCAACCCTTCTTCTCGGGGGTGGTGCTGGACGTGACCCCGCAGATCGACGAGAACGGCAACATCCTGCTGCACGTGCATCCATCGGTGAGCCAGGTCTCGACCGTCAACAAGGCCGTCGACCTCGGCACGGCCGGCAGCCTCAACCTGCCGCTGGCGGCGTCGGCCACGTCGGAGCTGGACAGCATCGTGCGCGGCCAGAACGGCCAGATCGTCGCCATCGGCGGACTGATGCGCCAATCGTCGACCAACGACAATGCCCAGCTCCCGGGCTCCAACAGCCTGCCGGGCCTGAGCGCGCTGCTGGGCACCAGGAAGCGCATCAACCAGAAGCGCGAACTGGTGGTGCTGATCAAGCCGACCATCGTCGAAGGCGGCAACAACTGGAACGAGGACCTGCTCAACACCAACCGCCGCATCGAGCAGCTGGATCCGCGCGCCCGAGGGATGCAGTAATGTACACGGCCCACTTCGGCCTGCGCGAGGCGCCCTTCGGGATCACGCCGGACACCAGCTTCTTCTTCGGCAGCCCGCATTCGCAGGAAGCGCTGAACACGCTGTTGGTGGCGGCGCGCGGCGGCGAGGGCTTCATCAAGATCACCGGCGAAGTCGGCACCGGCAAGACCCTGTTGTGCCGCAAGTTCATGGCGACCCTGGGCCCGGACTTCGTCACTGCCTATATCCCGAACCCCTACCTGGAGCCGCGCACGCTGATGCTGGCGCTGGCCGACGAGCTGGAGGTGGCGCTCGAGCGCGATGTGGACCAGCACCGCATGCTGAAGGCCATCACCGACCGCCTGTTGCTGCTGGCGGGCGAGGGCAAGCGCGTGCTGCTCTGCCTCGACGAGGCGCAGGCGATCCCGGTCGAAAGCCTGGAAGCGCTGCGCCTGCTGACCAACCTGGAAACCGAAAAGCGCAAGCTGCTGCAGATCGTGCTGTTCGGCCAGCCGGAGCTGAACCGCAAGCTCGAGTTGCAATCGATCCGCCAGCTGGCCCAGCGCATCACCTTCCATTACCACCTCGGACCGCTCAGCCGCGACGATCTCGATTATTATGTGGCGCACCGCCTGCAGGTGGCCGGCCGCGACGGCGCGGCCCTGTTTTCGGGCGCCGCGCTCGCCCGCCTGTACCGCGCCAGCGGCGGCGTGCCACGCCTGGTGAACATCCTGGCGCACAAGGCGCTGATGCTGTGCTACGGCGAGGGCAAGCAGCAGGTGGCCGGCGCCCATGTGCAGGCCGCCGCGCGCGACACGCTGTCCACCGGCCAGGCAGGCCGCGGCCGCGCCTGGCCCTGGCTGACCGCGCTCGGCGCGGCCGCCGCCTGCCTGGCCGGCGGCATGGCCTGGGCCTTTATCCGGTGAGCTTGCGATGAGTCTGATTAATAAAATGCTGCAGGACCTCGATGCGCGCGGCGGCGCGCCGGGCGAGCCGCTGCCGCCGCAGGTCAAGCCGGTGGCTGCCGCACGTCCTGTCCCGGACGTGCGCCCGAAGCGGCGCGTCATTGCCGCTGCCGTGATCGGGTCGCTCGCCGGGGTGGCACTGGCCTGGTATGCGCTGGGACCGTCGACGCCCGTGCGGTTTGCGGCGTCGCCCGCGCGTCCGCCCGCCGTCAGGCCGGCGCCGGTGCCCGCGAAGGCGGATGGCGCCATGACCGGCACCATTACCATGTTGACGGCCGATAGCGCGTCCGCAGCCGCATCCCCATCGGCCGCCGCGCCGGTGGCGGCGTCCGCAGCGCCTGCGCTTGTCAACGACAGCCTGCCGGCGCCTGCCGCGCAGCCGGAGCAGGCGGCGCAAGCGGCGCAAGCGGCGCCCCGGGCGGCCCCGGCAAGCAAGGAAGCCGGCGCGCCGAAACGCAGCGTGGCCCGTACCGCCGCGGTGGAAATCGCCGGACTGCCGTCGCAATCGGTGGCGCCGCTCGAACCCGGCAGCGAGGAGGCGCGCGCCATCCGCAGCGCGCTGATGCAGGAGCTGGAAGCGCGCCGCGCGCGCCAGGCGGCCGCGGCACCGCCACGGCAAGCCGCCACACGCCCCCAGGGCCGCGAAGACAGCCAGACGCAGCGCGCCGAGAGCGACTACCGGCGCGCGCTCGCGAGCATGCAGGAAGGCCGCATGGCCGAGACCATCAGCTCCCTTGAAAGCGCGCTGCGCATCGACCCAAGCCACGAAGCCGCGCGCCAGACCCTGGTCGGCCTGCTGATCGAAGCAAAGCGCCCCGACGACGCCATCCGTCAGCTGCAGCTCGGCCTGACCCAGGACCCACGCCAGCCGGCCCTGGCGATGCTGCTGGCGCGCTTGCAGATCGAACGCGGCGGCAGCGGCATCGAGACGCTCACGCGTACTTTGCCCTATGCCGGCGCCAACCCGGACTACCACGCCTTCCTGGCCGGCGCCCTCCAGCGCGAGCAGCGCCACCGCGAAGCCGCCGCCGAATACGCCGCCGCCCTGCGCGCCGTGCCCGCAAACGGCGTGTGGTGGATGGGAATGGGGATCTCGCTGCAGGCCGAGAAGCGCAACGCCGAGGCGCTGCAGGCCTTCCAGCGGGCCCAGGCGAGCGGCGTGCTGTCGGCCGAATTGCAGGCTTTCGTGGAGCGGCAGGTCAGGCAGCTGGGGCGTTGAGCGACGGCGTGCGCGGCTTTATTGCTGCGCTGTGTTGGCGCTGCACCGCTGCACCTCTGCACTGCCGCTAACAAAAAAACCCGCTACCCCAAAAACCGTCGCCCCGGCGAAGGCCGGGCCCAAGTTCTGCACGCACCAACGTTAAGCCGGCAACTTGGGTCCTGCCTTCGCAGGGGCGACGGAAGGTATGCGCAGGCTGCACCCTCTGTTTGGCCGGCGCGGTCTACACCTTGGCCAAACGCGCCAGCGCCATCTGCAGCGTCGCATCCTGCTTCGCAAAGCAAAAGCGCACGATCCCCGACTCGCGCGGCCGGCTGTAGAAGGCCGATACCGGAATCGCCGCCACCTTGATCTCGCGCGTCAGCCACTGGGCGAAATCGGATTCGCCCAGGTCGGAAATCCCCTCGTAGCGTACGCACTGGAAATAGGTGCCGTCGGCCGGCAGCAGGGTGAAGCGGGTCGATGCCAGGCCGGCGCGGAACAAATCGCGCTTGCGCTGGTAAAAGGCCGGCAGTTCCAGGTAGGGCGCCGGGTCGCGCATGTAGCCGGCCAGGCCGTGCTGCATCGGCGTGTTCACCGAGAACACATTGTATTGGTGCACCTTGCGGAATTCCGCCATCAGCGCGGCCGGTGCGGCGACGTAGCCGGTCTTCCAGCCGGTCACGTGGTAGGTCTTGCCGAAGCTGGATACCACAAAGGCGCGCTCGGCCAGCACCGGGTGGCGGCTGACGGACGCATGCTGTTCGCCATCGTAGACCATGTGCTCATACACCTCGTCGGACAACACCAGGATATCGCTGCCGGCGACGATGGCGGCCAGCGCGTCCAGGTCGGCCGCGCGCAGGATGGAGCCGGTCGGGTTGTGCGGTGTGTTGATCATGATCATGCGCGTGCGCGGCGTCACCGCGGCGGCCACCGCATCCCAGGGCACGCTGTAGCCGCCATCGCCCAGGCGCATCGGCACCGGCACCGGCACGCCCCCGGCCAGCTGGATGGAAGGCAGGTAGCTGTCGTAGGCCGGCTCGATCAGGATCACCTCGTCGCCGGGGTGCACTGCGCACAGGATGGCGGTGATGATGCCCTGGGTGGCGCCGGCGGTCACCGTGATTTCGCTGGCCGCCTCGTAGCTGTGACCATACAGCGCGGCGATCTTGGCGGCGATGGCTTCGCGCAGGGGCGCGGCGCCGGCCATCGGCGGGTACTGGTTGAGGCCGGCGCGCATGGCGTCGTTCACCATGTCGAGCAGCTTCGGGTCGCAGCCGAAGTCGGGGAAGCCCTGGCCGAGGTTGACCGCGCCGTGCTCTTGCGCGAGTGCGGACATCAGGGTGAACACGGTGGTGCCGACGGCGGGCAGGCGCGATTGCAGGGCGGGCGTGGTCATGGCGGCGGGTGGGCTTGAGCGGCGTGAGTGGTCGATGGGCTTATTCTAGCGCGGCCGGCGCCGCTGCCGGTGCGGTCGTCTGGGTTGTCGTCTTGACCCAGGCTTCCGGCAGCATGATGCGGAACAGGCCGTCGCGCGCGGTGCGCCGCGCCAGCTTGAGCAGGGCCTTGTCCTTGGTCACCAGCACGGCGGCATCGGCGTCGCGCGCCACTTCCAGGAATTTCTGGTCGTCGCGGTCGCTGCACACCGGCAGGCGGATGGCGCGCGAATCGGGCGCCACCACGCGGATCAGGGCGTCGAAGCGGGCCTGGGCCAGCGGGCGCGAGGCCGCGTCCAGCGGCAGGTGGGAATAGTGGAGCACGGCCAGGTATTCGTCGCGGCAGTCGGCGCGCGTCACGGCCTGGACGGCGCCGCTTTCCAGCGCAGCGAGGAGGGGCGCCCAGCGTGGATCGTGAAACACGAAGAGGTCGAGGCAAACATTGGTGTCGAGAATGATGGGTTTCGTTGGAGCAGGTATCATGTCAGCCATTTTAATGCACCGAGGCTGTCCCGCGTCTCCCAACCATGCTGATCGTCCTGTCTCCCGCCAAATCGCTCGACCTTGACACCCCGCCGACCACCGGCCACGCCACCACCCCGCGCTTCATCGACCATGCCGCCGAATTGATCAAGGTGCTGAAGCCCTGGTCGCCGGCCCAGGTCGGTGAGCTGATGAAGATCTCCGACCAGCTGGCCGCGCTCAACGTGACCCGCTACGCCGACTGGCACCCGGACCACGGCAGCGCGCGCCAGGCCATCATGTCCTTCGACGGCGACGTCTACACCGGCCTCGACGTGCGCACCCTGCATGCCGATGGACTGGATTATGCCCAGCGCCGCGTGCGTATCCTGTCCGGCCTGTACGGCCTGCTGCGTCCGCTCGACCGCATGCATCCCTACCGACTCGAGATGGGCACCCGCCTGCAGAACCCGCGCGGCAAGGATCTGTACAGCTTCTGGGGCGAGCGCGTCACCGACGCCCTGAACGCCGATGCCGAGGAGGCCGGCGCCGATGCCCTGATCAACCTGGCCTCCGAAGAGTACTTCAAGTCGGTAAAGCCGAAGCTGCTGGCGGTGCCGGTGATCACCCCGGTGTTCGAGGACTGGAAGAACGGCAAGTACAAGATCATCTCCTTCTTTGCCAAGCGGGCGCGCGGGATGATGGCGCGCTATGCGGCCGAGCATGGGATTACCGCGCCGGAAGCCTTGAAGGACTTCGATGTGGATGGGTATGCCTTCGACGCCGCGGCGTCGAAGGAGCGGCAGTGGGTGTTCCGGCGAAGATTGGAAGTCTAAGCGACGGTATTCGCGGCATTAAAAAGCCCCGGGACCGTTTCCGGTGCCGGGGCTGTTCGCATCGCCGCAGCGACCGACGATTTATTCCACCACATCCTTCGGCGAAGGCTTCGGACCCGACTTGGCCCAGAACTGCCACCACTTGGCATCGCCCTTGGCGTTCGGGTTCATGAAGCGGCTGTCCGGATAGTTCTTGACGAACAGGCGCTGGGTGTCGTCGCGCAGGTCGAACATGCCCAGCTTGTCGTAGCTGCGGATCATGATGAACAGGGCTTCCTCGCGCGCGGTGGCCTCGGTGAACTGGGTCACGGCCGACTGGGCGCGGTTGAGGGCGGACAGGTAGGCGCCGCGGCGGTAGTAATAGTTGGCCACGTGGACTTCGTAGGCGGCCATCGCATTGATCAGGTAATTCATGCGCGCGATCGAGTCGGCGGCATATTTGCTGTTCGGGAACTTGTCGACCAGTTCCTTGAAGGCGGCGAAGGCTTCGCGGGTCGCTTTCGGGTCGCGCTCGGTCGGATCCTGGGCATAGATGAAGCTCAGGATGCCGAGCTGATCATTGAAGTTGATCAGGCCGCGCAGGTAGTACATGTAGTCGACGTTCGGGTGGTTCGGGTGCAGCTTGATGAAGCGCTCCACCGCGGCCATGGCTTCGGCCGCATCCTGCGCCTTGTAGTGGGCGTAGGCGATTTCCATCTGGGCCTGGGCGGCATAGGTGCCGAACGGATAGTTGGATTCCAGGCGCTCGTAGAGCTTGATTGCGGCTTCATAGTGGCCGCCTGCCATTTCATCCTTCGCGTCAGCGTATAATTTCGACGCTGACACGTTCTTGCTCTCGTCATTTCGTTCCGGTAACAAACCGCAAGCGGACAAACTTAGCAGGGCACAGGTCACGACCAATACAGACAATTTTTTTTGCATAGCTATTTGCAAGAAGTTTTTACCGAGCGGCACTGGGCGATTCGCCACGGTGCCGAGAATCAACGAACAGCTGATTATAGCTGATGGGACTGACGTGATATTAAATGCTGCACCGAATTCGGCGGAAATGCTGACCAACCCCGATTTTGACGATGAACTGGACGCCGAGTTGCCCGACGAGCTGGCGGGATCCGACGCCGGCTTCGATGCCGGGCCGATCACCCTCCAGCTGAGCCCGGAACATTGCGGCCAGCGCCTCGACAAGGTCGTCGCCGGCCTGGTGCCGCAGTTTTCGCGCAGCCGCCTGCAGCAATGGTTCGACGAGGGCCACGTCCAGGTCGACGGCAAGCCGGCCAAGGGCAAGGGTACCGCCTATGGCGACGAGACCGTGGTCGTGCTGCCCCAGCCGGCGCCGGAAGACACCGCCTACAACGCCGAAGTCATCGAACTGAACATCGTCTACGAAGACGAATCGATTTTGGTGGTCAACAAGCCGGCCGGCCTGGTCGTGCACCCGGGTTCGGGCAACTGGTCGGGCACCCTCCTGAACGGCCTGCTGCACCATTGCCCGCAACTGGTGTCGGTGCCGCGCGCCGGCATCGTGCACCGCCTCGACAAGGACACCAGCGGCCTGATGGTGGTCGGCAAGACCCTGGAAGCCCAGACCGACCTGGTGCGCCAGCTGGCCGCGCGCACCGTCAAGCGCGAATACCTGGCGCTGGTATGGGGCACGCCGCGCCTGTCCGGCACCATCGAGGCGCCGATCGCGCGCCACCCGAAGGACCGGGTCAAGATGGCGGTGTCGAACGCGCCGCTGGCCAAGCCGGCGATCACGCATTACGAATTGCTGGAAACCGGCGAGCTCGACCGCCGTCCGGTGAGCCTGGTGCAATGCCGCCTCGAAACCGGGCGCACCCACCAGATCCGCGTCCATATGCAGTCGCTCGGCTATGCGCTGGTGGGCGACACGGTGTACGGCAAGCCGCACCTGATGCCCTTCTTCCACCGCCAGGCGCTGCAGGCGCGCCGCCTCGGCCTGACCCACCCGGCCAGCGGCGAGCACATGGAATGGGTGGTGCCCCTGGCCGAGGACTTCGCCGCGCTGCTGGAGCGCGCCGGCATCGAAGAGCCGGAAGCGGCCTGATGCTGCTTCCCGCCGATGCCCTCATCCGGCCGGATTGGCCGGACCTGCCGCCCGCCATCGGCGCGCTGGCGACCACCCGTGCGGGCGGCGTCAGCAGCGGTCCCTACGATGACGGGCAGGGCGGCGGCGGACTGAACCTGGGCCTGCACGTGGACGACGACCCGGACGCGGTGCGCGCCAACCGCGCCCGCCTGCGCGCGCTGCTCCCTGGCGACCCGGCCTGGATCGCCCAGGTGCATGGCGCCGACGTGGTCGATGCCGCCCTGGTGCGGCCCGGGGCGCCGGTGCAGACCGGCGACGCCAGCATCGCCGGTTTGCACCAGGGCGCCGGCGTCGTCTGCGCCATCCTCACCGCCGATTGCCTGCCGGTGCTGTTTGCCGACCTCGACGGCAAGGTGGTGGGCGCCGCTCATGCCGGCTGGCGCGGCCTCGCCGGCGGCGTGCTGGCGGCGACGGCGGCGGCCATGCGCGCCGCCGGGGCGGGGGAGATCACCGCCTGGCTGGGGCCGGCCATCGGCCCGCACGCCTTCGAAGTCGGTGCCGACGTCGTCGCCGCCTTCGAGGCCGCGCTGCCGGCTCCGGACCTCAACCCGGCCCTGGTGGGCGCAGACGCCGCGTTCCGCCCGTCCGCCGGGCACGAAGGCAAGTATCTTGCCGATATCTACAGCCTGGCGCGGCGCATGCTGGCGCGCGACGGCATCCTGCGCGTGCATGGCGGCGAGCGCTGTACCTTCAGCGAGGCGGCGCAGTTCTATTCCTACCGGCGCGACCGTGTCAGCGGCCGCCAAGCCAGCTTGATCTGGATCAAATAACTGGGCGCCGGCACGCGTCAGCCTTCGGGTGGGCGCGTGTCGCCGGGGTCTGGCGCACGCCCGTGCCCCGGTCCTTGCCCGGGTCCTTGCCCGTGCTCCGGTCCTCGCCCAGCAGCCTGCCCGTCACGCCGGCGCAAGCGCACTCCTCCGAGATATAAAACGAGCGATAATGGCAGCACGCCATAACCGAAAAACGTCATCATGCCCCCAACCACGCTGGGTTCGGTCGCCGCCATCAAGACAACGACATACAACCATCCTATGGCCACGATCCACATGTGCGTCTCCCGCGTTGGTCAAGTCACCGATGCTAACTGCAGCAATTCTAAACAATGGACCCAGATATGAATACGCCTGATGCCGCTCCGCAGATGTCTGCCGCTTCCTGGATGTCGCAGTTTGCCGATCCGAACGCCTGGCAAGCCTGGATGAAGATGCCCGAGGGCGGCTTGCCTGGCATGCCCGGCATGGGGGCGCTAAGCGCCGCCGGCACCCCGGCCGGCCTGGCCACCAGCCTGCTGGGCGAGGTCGGCGCCGGCCTTGCGCCGGCCAAGCTGGAGGCGCTGCGCGACGATTACCTGCAAAAGGCGGGGCGCTTGTGGCAAGACATGATGAGCGGCAAGGCGCTGGAGTTCCACGACAAGCGCTTCGCGGCCCAGGAATGGCGCGCCAATCCGCTGTCGGCCTTCAGCGTGGCGTCCTATCTGTTGAATTCGGAATTCCTGATGGCGCTGGCCGAAGCCGTGGAGGTGGCGCCGCGCGAAAAGCAGAAGATCCGCTTCGCGGTGCAGCAGATGGTCGATGCCCTGTCCCCGGCCAATTTCCTGGCGACCAATCCGGAAGCCCAGCAAAAGATCATCGAGACCAAGGGCGAAAGCCTGACCAAGGGCTTGCAGAACATGCTGACCGACATGCAGAAGGGCCGCATCTCGCAATCCGACGAGTCGGCCTTCGAGGTCGGCCGCAACGTCGGCGTCACAGCCGGCACGGTGGTCTTCGAAAACAATCTGTTCCAGCTGCTCCAGTACACGCCGGTAACGCCGACGGTGCACGCGGTACCGCTGCTGATGGTGCCGCCCTGCATCAACAAGTACTACATCCTCGACCTGCAGCCGGAGAATTCGCTGGTGCGCTATATGGTGGAGCAGGGCAATACGGTGTTCATGGTGTCCTGGCGCAATGCGGACCAGGGCATGGCCCAGGTCACCTGGGACGATTATGTCGAGCAGGGTGCGATCGAGGCGATCAATGTGGCGCGCGCCATTTCCGGCCAGGACAAGGTGAACGTGTTCGGCTTCTGTGTCGGCGGCACCATTGCCTCCACCGCGCTGGCGGTGGAAGCGGCGCGCGGGCGCCAGCCGGCGGCCAGCCTGAGCCTGTTCACGACCCTGCTCGACTTTGCCGATACCGGCGTGCTCGACGTCTTCGTCGACGAAACCCAGGTCGCCATGCGCGAACAGAAAATCGGACGCGGCGGCCTGCTTCCGGGACGCGACCTGGCCACCACCTTTTCCTCGCTGCGGCCAAACGACCTGGTCTGGAATTACGTGCAGCAGAACTACCTGAAGGGCAAGACACCACCGGCCTTCGACCTGCTGTTTTGGAACGCCGACAGCACGAACCTGCCGGGGCCGATGTATTGCTGGTACATGCGCAATACCTACCTGGAAAACAAACTCAAGGTGCCTGGCGCGCTGACGGTGGCCGGGGTCCCGGTCGACCTGCGCCTGATCGACTGCCCGACCTTCATCTACGGTTCGCGCGAAGACCACATCGTGCCCTGGGATGCGGCCTTCGCCTCGATGAACTTGCTGAACCCGAAGAAGCCGAAGGCCAACCGCTTCGTGCTAGGTGCCTCCGGCCATATCGCCGGGGTGATCAACCCGGCCGCCAAGAACAAGCGCAGCCATTGGGTGTGGGAGGGCGGCGCCAACGCCAAGGCCGCGGGCCCGAAAACCGCGGACGAGTGGCTGGCCGGCGCCAGCGAGAAGAAGGGCAGCTGGTGGCCGGAATGGGCGAAGTTCCTGGCCGAGAACGGCGGCGGCGAGGTCGCGCCACCGGCCGCGCCGGGCAACGAGAGCTACCGCCCGATCGAGGCGGCGCCGGGACGCTACGTCAAGGCGCGCGGCGATTGAAGCTTGCCCGGCAAGATTTGCTGGCAAGGAGCAACTGCTTGACGGGAGAATTTAGTTGCTCGATGAATAATTGCTGCACCTGCGTTCGCAACGTGGTATTTTTAGACTGTATCCTTTTGGAATTGGAGACACCACGGGCCCAGCCCGTGGCTGCCGCATAAGAAAGCGCAAGGCCCGACCTCCTGGGCGCAACGCACAAGCGACACTAATAGGCGTATTACATGGAACATGAAATGAGCAGTGCAAAGAAAAGCAGCGAACGCCTGATCAAGAAATACCCGAACCGCCGGCTGTACGACACCCAGACCAGCTCGTACATTACGTTGTCCGACGTAAAGCAACTGGTGCTGGACGCCGACGAATTCACGGTGGTCGATGCGAAGAGCAACGAAGACCTGACCCGCAGCATCCTGCTGCAGATCATCCTGGAAGAGGAATCGCACGGGGTGCCGATGTTCTCGAGCAGCGTGCTGTCCCAGATCATTCGTTATTACGGTCATGCAATGCAGGGCATGATGGGCTCCTACCTGGAAAAGAACGTGCAAGCCTTCACCGACATCCAGACCAAGTTCGTCGGCTCGACCGCCGGCGCGCTCGAAGGCAAGCCCCTCAGCACCGAGATGTGGACCCAGTTTATGAACATCCAGGGCCCGATGATGCAGGGCATGATGAACAACTACATCGATCAGAGCAAGAACCTGTTCATCCAGATGCAGGAGCAGATGCAGAGCCAGAGCAAGGCGATGTTCGGGGTGTTTCCTTTTGTGCCGCCGGTGCCGCCGGTGCCGCCGGAGAAGAAATAAGGTATCGAAACCAGCGAATACCTGTTCTTTCCGTTTGACCCGCTACTGGTAAACGTCGCCCCCGCGAAGGCGGGGGCCAAATTGAAGGCGCATCGTTGGTGCACGTACAACTTGGGCCCCTGCCTTCGCAGGGGCGACGGGTTAGCGCAGCGTGCCAAACGGACAAGGCCACAAATCGCCACTGTCACCCGGACGCCGCATTTCCAACCCCTTCGGTGTCCCTCTCTCCCCACTTGCTGTAAAATCGCGGATTGCCCAAAATTTTTGACGCACTCCTACATGCCCGAACTCCGCCGCAATCCGCTTCCCGCTTCCCATGAATCCGCCGATGTCGCCGTGGCCGTTGCCCCGACGCCGGCTCCGGTCGCGATTCCGCCGGCCGTCCTGACGCCGGGTGCACCCGCGCCCAAGGTTGGCTTCGTGTCGCTCGGCTGCCCCAAGGCGCTGGTCGATTCCGAGCAGATCCTGACCCAGTTGCGCGCCGAGGGCTACCAGACCGCCAAGTCGTATGCCGGCGCCGACCTGGTGATCGTCAACACCTGCGGCTTCATCGATGCCGCGGTGCAGGAATCGCTGGATGCGATCGGCGAAGCGCTGGCCGAAAACGGTAAAGTGATCGTCACCGGCTGCCTCGGCGCCAAGAAGGATGCGGACGGCGCGGACATCATCACCAAGGTCCACCCCAAGGTGCTGGCCGTGACCGGTCCGCATGCGGTGACCGAGGTCATGGCATCGGTGCACCAGCACTTGCCGAAGCCCTACGAGCCCTTCGTCGACCTGGTGCCGGACCACGGCGTCAAGCTGACGCCCAAGCACTACGCCTACCTGAAGATCTCGGAAGGCTGCAACCACCGCTGCAGCTTCTGCATCATCCCGTCGATGCGCGGCGACCTGGTGTCGCGCCCGATCCACGAGGTGCTGCAGGAAGCCGAGAACCTGTTCAAGGCCGGCGTCAAGGAATTGCTGGTGATCTCACAGGACACCAGCGCCTACGGCGTCGACGTCAAGTTCCGTACCGGCTTCTGGAACGGCCGCCCGGTCAAGACCCATTTGACCCAGCTGACCGAAGAACTCGGCCGCCTGGCCCAGCAGCATGGCGCCTGGGTGCGCATGCACTACGTGTATCCATATCCGCACGTCGACCACGTCATCCCGCTGATGGGCGAGAACGTGGTGCCCTACCTGGACATCCCGCTGCAGCACGCCCACCCGGACGTCCTCAAGCGCATGAAGCGTCCGGCCAGCGGCGAAAAGAACCTCGACCGCATCCTGCAATGGCGCAAGATGAACCCGGACCTGGTGATCCGCTCGACCTTCATCGCCGGCTTCCCCGGCGAGACCGAGGAAGAGTTCGAATACCTGCTCGACTTCCTGCGCGAAGCGCAAATCGACCGCCTCGGCTGCTTCGCCTATTCGCCGGTGGAAGGCGCCACCGCCAACGAACTGGACAATCCAGTGCCGGAAGCCGTGCGCGAAGAACGCCGCGCGCGCGTGATGCTGCTGCAGGAAGAGATTTCGCTGAAGCGCATGCAGACCAAGGTCGGCAAGACGATCCGCGTGCTGGTCGATGAAGTCGGCGCGCGCGAGGCGATCGGTCGTTCGGCGGCAGATGCGCCGGAAATCGACGGTGTGGTGCACATCAAGCGCGCGCTGGCGCCGGGCAAGGCCAAGCCGGCGGTGGGCGAGTTCATCGAAGTGGTGGTGACCAAGGCCGATGCGCATGATTTGTGGGCTGTTGTTGCCTGATTGATTCGCTACACGCGACCAGTCGTTCCACATGACCCCGTCATTCCCGCGCAAGCGGGAATCCATACGCCGCGTGAACATGGACGCAGCATGGATTCCCGCTTCCGCGGGAATGACGGGGTTTTTGCTAACATTAAGCTAGCTCGGTAGGCGCGCTTGGCAGGCTAGCTCAGGTAGAAATGACATGACCAAAAAATCCATCCAGACCCAACTGGTCCGCAGCGACTACGTCCCCCCCGCCGGCTTCGACGCCTATCCCACCGCCATCCACCACGCCTCCACAGTCCTGTTCAAGGACGTCGCCAGCATGCGTTCGGGCGACTGGAAGAACAAGACCGCCTACACCTACGGCCTGCACGGCACGCCGACCACTTTCACGCTGGAAGCGCGCCTGGCCGCGATCGAAGGCGGCAGCCATTGCCTGCTGGCGCCGTCCGGGCTGGCGGCGATCGCGATGGTCGACCTGGCCCTGCTGAAAACCGGCGACGACGTGCTGCTGCCGGAGAACGTCTACAACCCCAACCGCGAACTGGGGCGCTGGCTGGCCGGCGACTTCGGCATCACGGCGCGTTTCTACGATCCGATGATCGGCGCCGGCATCGCCGACTTGATCCAGCCGAACACCAGATTGATCTGGGCCGAGGCGCCGGGCTCGGTGTCGATGGAAGTGCCGGACCTGCCGGCGATCTGCGCTGCTGCCCACGCACGCGGCGTGCTGGTGGCGCTCGACAATACCTGGGCCGCCGGCCTGGCGCTGCGCGGCTTCGACGTCGGTGCCGACATCGTGATGCAGGCGCTCACCAAATACCAGTCGGGCGGCTCGGACGTGCTGATGGGGGCGGTGATCACGCGCGACCAGGCCCTCAACGACCGCATCGCCGCTTCGCACATGCGGCTCGGCATGGGCGTGGGCGCCGACGATGCCTACCTGGTGCTGCGCGGACTGGAAACCATGAAGCTGCGCTTCGACGCGCATGACGCGGCGGCGCGCAAGGTGGCAAGCTGGCTGAAGGGGCGGCCGGAAATCACGAAGGTCTTGCACCCGATGTTCGAGGAGTGCCCGGGCCACGCCAACTGGCTGCGCGACTTCGATGGCGCAGGCGGCTTGTTCTCGGTGCTGTTCGACGCCCGCTACGGCGAAGCCCAGACCGACCGCTTCGTCGATGCCTTGACGCTGTTCGGCATCGGCTACAGCTGGGGCGGCACCCACAGCCTGGCGGTGCCTTACCGCATCCAGGCGATGCGGCGCGACTGGCTGGACGCCGGCACGCTGGTGCGTTTCAACATCGGCCTGGAAGACGCCGATGACCTGATCGCCGACCTCGCCCAGGCCCTGGCCAAGCTCTGATCAGACCGGCATCGCGCGGTTGTTGTTCAGGTCCATGAAACCGCGGATGATGCGGTAGGCCATCCACAGCCAGGCGATGCCGTAGATCGCCCAGGCAATCGGCAGGCCGATCAGGATCAGGCCCAGCGTGAACATGATGACGGTGGCGATGGCGAACCAGATCGCATACCACCAGAACGAGCGGATCATCCAGGTATGGTGGCTGTAGACCATGGTGCCGGCGGTGTCCGGACGCTTGATGTAGTTGACGATCAGTACCAGGATCGACAGCAGGCCGGCCGAAAAGAAGAAGGTCAGCGCGTGGGCGATATACAGGATGCGCGCAAACTGCTTCGCATCCTCGACGCCGCGTTCAACAACGAGTTCCTGGGACATCACAAGCTCCTTGTAAATATTCGAGTTGTCCGAATGATAACCGATCCGGGGCGCCAGGGCGTGCTATTTGGCTATCATGCCGTGCGGGCACGTGACTTGACCCAGGCCACGATACTGCCTGCATCCATGGCGCCGGCCTGGCGCGCGATTTCGCGGCCGCCCTGGAACAGGGCCAGCGTCGGGATGCTGCGGATGTTGAAGCGCGCCGCCAGGTCTTGCGACGCTTCGGTATCCACCTTCAGCAAGCGTACCTCGGGTTCCAGCCGGCCGGCCGCTTGCTGGTAGGCAGGCGCCATCATCTTGCAGGGCCCGCACCAGGCGGCCCAGAAGTCGACCAGCACCGGAATGTCGTTGCGGGCCACGTGCTTGTCGAAGCGGGCGCTCGACGCGTCCAGCGGCTGTCCGGTGAACAGTGCTTTGGCGCATTTGCCGCACACCGGCCCGTCGGCCAGGCGCGCGGTGGCGACGCGGTTGACGGCGTCGCAATGCGGACAGACGATGTGATGCGATTCGGTCATGCTGCACTCCTTGGTAGCGATATTGCGGCTATTGTAAGACCATGCGTAAGAGCTTGCGCCCAGTGTGCGGCTATGCGGGTGTGCGACAGGCCGGGCGTCTTTCGGCTTAGAATCCGTCACCGGGCGCTTGCCCCTGTAGATAAGTCCAGATGAGCGATTTGCAATCCACCGGCCCCGGCGCCTGCCTGATCGGCTGCGCCGGCTGGAGCCTCCATAAAGACGTGGCGCCGGCCTTTCCCGAGGACGGCAGCCACCTCGAACGTTACGCCCAGGTGTTTCCCGCCGTTGAAATCAATTCCTCCTTCTATCGCCCGCACAAGCCCGAGACCTATGCACGCTGGGCCGCTGGCGTGCCGGATGCCTTCCGCTTCTCGGTCAAGCTGCCGCGCGCGATCACCCATGAGGCGCGCCTGCGCGACGCCGACGACTTGCTCGACCGCTTCGCGCTGGAAACCGGCGCCCTCGGGGCCAAGCTCGGCTGCGTGCTGGTGCAACTGCCGCCGCGCGGTGTGTTCGATGAAGACACTGCGCGCGACTTCCTGCCGCGCCTGCGCAGCCGCTTCGGCTGCATGCTGGCGCTGGAGGCGCGCCATCCGACCTGGTTCGGCGACGCCGCCAGCGCGCTGCTGGAAGAACACGGCGTCACGCGCGTGATCGCCGACCCGCCGGCGGGCCAGCCCGGTCCCCACGTCCCGACCACGACCGCCACCTACATCCGCCTGCACGGCGCGCCCAAGATCTATTACTCGAGCTATCCGCCCGAGTTCCTGGACAAGGTGGTGCGCCAGATCGAGAAGCGGCGCGCCGGCGGTGCCGACGTCTGGTGCATCTTCGATAACACGGCCGCGTTTGCCGCGGTGCCGAACGCGCTCGACGTGCTGCGCGGCCTGGGCTTGCCGCATGGCAGGGACATGGGCACGGGCACGGGCGTGCCTGGCAGCGACCCGGCCGCCGCGTCGCCAGGTGTGGCAAAGGATAGCCCCGTTCATGGCCAGCGCGACCTTCCGCTTTTATGATGGGCTGAACGATTTCCTGGCACGCGCGCGCCGTGGGGCCGAGTTCACGGTCCCGTGCGCGCAGAACGCCACCGTCAAGCACATGGTCGAGGCACTCGGCGTGCCTCACACCGAGGTCGCGCTGGTGCTGGTGAACGGTGTATCGGGCGCGCTGGAACGGCTGCTGGAAGAGGGCGACCGGGTCGCCGTCTACCCGCGCTTTTCCAGCCTCGACCCGGGGGCGCTGCAGTGTTTGCCACCCCAGCTGCCGCTACAACCGCCGGGCCGCCTGCGCTTCGTTGCCGACGCCCACCTCGGCGCGCTCGCGCGGCTGTTGAGAATGGCGGGCTTCGACACCATCTACGCCAACACCATCCATGACGATGAGATCGAGGAACGGGCAATGGAAGAAGGCCGGATCGTGCTGACCCGTGACCGCGAGCTGCTCAAGCGCCGCGGCGTCGCCTACGGCTGCTATGTGCGCGCCCTGCGGCCGCCAGCCCAGCTGCGCGAAGTGGCCGAGCGCTATGGTCTGGCGGAACGTGCGCGGCCGTTCACCCTGTGCCTGCACTGCAACCTGGCGTTGCGCGCGGTGTCGCTCGTCGCGCTGTCGCCGGCGGCGCGAGAGGGGCTGCCGCCGGCGGTGCGCGCATCGCAGACGACGTTCTCGCTCTGCGATGGCTGTCATGGCGTATTCTGGAAAGGCTCGCACTGGCGGCGCATGGCGGGTATGCTCGAGTCTGCGCTGCCGCATCATGGTGACCCTGATGACCTTGGCCTGCGCCGGGAGGACTGACTTGCAACAAGCGACCGTACCGATCGTACCGATACTGCGCACCGAATGCCCGCCCGGCCTGTGCGTCTGCGAGCGCGAGATCCTACTGGCCGATCCCGAAGCCGACCTGCGCCCGCTGCGTTTGACGCGGATGGAAGAGGAGCGCCTGCTCGACCGCATCGACCGTGTGAGCAGCTATGAAGAATTGACGGCCCTGCAGGCGCGCATCCGCGCCAATCTCGGCGTCGAGCTGAAGATCGTGCCGGGCCCGAACGAGGTGCGCACCCTGCGCGGCATCCTGATCGTGCTCGAAGACCGTCCGGGCCTGTGCAAGAAAGTGCGGCAGTCGGTGCCGGCGGCGCTGCGCCGCGTGCTCGACCGTCATCCCGAGATCACCTGGGCGATTCTCGACGCCCACGACCTGTTCGGGCGCTGAGCGGGCCAAGATCAGGCCTAAGCCGGTCCCTGGCGCAAGCCGTTCACCATCAATGCCACCATCCTGCTGGCGAAGGTCGGGTCGTCATTGGGCGAACCGTAGCACAGCGTCGCCACTGCCTTCAGCAACTCGTCGGGCGAGAAGCCCGGACGGATCGCCTTGCTCTCGACCGCCGCATCCAGCAGGGAAGCCAGCGCCGGTCGCAGGCGGCTGTAGAAATAATCGGGCAGGGACGCATACGCGGCATGGTCCGACTGCAGGGCGCCCGCCAGGCCGCGCTTGGTGGCGATGAATTCCACGTAGCGCTGCATCCAGCGGCTCAGGGCCTCGCCCGGTTCGTGCGCGTCTGCAAAGGCCTGTGCGGCATCGGCGCAGGCGTCGATCTGGGTTTTCATGACCGCCACGATCAGGTCGGCGCGTTGCGGAAAATGCCGATAGAGCGTGCCGAGTCCGACGCCGGCGCGCTCGGCGATCTCGCGCACCGGCGCATCCACACCCGACTGCGCAAACACTTCCAGCGCTGCCTGCAGCAGCGCCTGCATCTTGCGCCGGGCGTCCGCGCGCATCTGCCGTGCCGGCTGTACTTCGGTGGAATCGGATTCTTTTTTCATTTCGCGTGCAAACGGAACCAAGTTCCACTTATAATATGGAACATGGTTCCGATTTCGCGAGTATAGCATCGGAGCGTTCATTTGCACGGAGGATGTATGGCCAAGATCGACGAATGCATGTTTTGTTACTACTTGCGCAAGTCCCTGGATACGCATGGCCGCTGCGCCTGCCGTGGCGGCGCCGATGCCGATGGAGCAAGGCGGACGACGGCAGCAACAGCCGGCATTCCCCCGCATCACGCAAGGTTGAATCGGCATCCGCGACCTGCGCGGCGTGCGCACGCGCGGGGCGGCAGCTAGATGGGGCTCACGGTCGGGGAGGCAGGCCGCAGCACATCGAAGTCGATGACGGCCGCGCCGATCGCCTGCGCAAATGCTTGGTCGTGGGTCGAGACCAGCACGGTGGCCTCCCTGGCCTTGTTCGCGAGCAGGTCGATCAGTACCGCGCGCGCATCGGCATCCAGTCCGTTCGAGGGCTCGTCGAACAGCAGCACCGCCGGCGCGCCGATCCAGGCCGCCGCCAGCATCAGCTTCTTTTGCGTGCCGAGCGACATGGCGCCGCAGCGCGTGTCCAGATGGCGGCCCAGGCCGAAGCGCTCGACGATGGCGTGCACGGCCGGGCCGACGGCGCAGCGCTTGGCATAGGCGACGAAATCCAGCAGCGCGCGCCCGCTCATGAAGGGATACACCGGGCATTCGTCGGGCGCATATGCCAGCCTTTGCCTGGCGGCGGTCGAGCCCGCATCCATGGCGACGCCGTCGATCCAGATGGCGCCGCTGTCGGCGTCGGCCGCGCCCGCCAGCACCCGCAGCAGGGTGGATTTGCCGATGCCGTTGGGACCGCGCAGCGCGTACGCGCCGGGCCCGAAGTCGTGCCCCAGCCCATCCAGGATGCGGCGGCCGCCGTACGATTTGCAGAGTCGTTCGAAGCGCAGCAAGTGGGTCTCCTAATAAACACAGGCGATGGTGGCCGCCATCCAGCAGCCGGCCAGGATGGTGCTGAGCACCACCGCATGGCGTTCGCTCGCCAGTTGCGGTGCGCGCAGGGCGCACAGCAGGCCCGCATACGACACCAGGCCGGCCAGCGCCCGCGCCGGCGTGGCGCCTTCCAGCCAGGCGAGCAGGGACAGCGGCGCCAGCAAGGGCAGGCCGACGCAGAACAGTGCCGCCAGGTCGAAGCGGCGCCACCAGCGGCGCGGCAAGGGCAGGGCGGCGGTGTAGGCGGCGCCGACCAGGTGCGCCATCTGCAGGCCGCGGAACAGGCCGCTCAGCTGCAGTGCCACCAGGCCCTGGGCAACGAGTGCCACCGCGCGGGCGCGCGCATCGTGCTCGAACACGGCGCACAGGCCAAGCGCGGCGGCGATCAGTGCGCCGGCGCCGAGGGCCTTGGCCAGCGCTTCGTCGCGCCGCTCGCGCAGCAGGATGGCGAAGCAAATCCGCAATGCGGGCGCGTGGCGTCCGGCCACGCCGTGCAGGGAGAACCTCCACCACGCCGGCGCCGCAAAGCGCGGGCGCCAGCTTGCCGCCACGCGCGGCCAGGGTGCGCGCTGCAGCGCGATGCAGGCCAGTACCGCCACGCTCACGCTGAGCGCGGGCCCGAAGCGGGTAGCGAAGCCGGCGGCCAGCAGCAGGCAGGCCGCCGCGACCGGGATCGCCGCGGCCGGGCGCCGCTCCAGCGTGGCCAGTTGCGCCGCCAGCGCCAGCGGCACCAGGGCGGCCAGCAAGAGCACATGGCCCGGGCCGCCGCCGCGCGCGGCCGTCGTCGCCAATGCTGCCATCATCATCAACAGCAGCGGCGTGTCTGCCAGCAGCAGCACCATGAGGTCGACCTGGCGCCGCTGGCGCGGTGTGAACGGCAGCGACGCGGTGAAGACCATGAAGCCGCCGCCACCGATCTGCCCGCGCTGCATGTGCGCCCACAGCGCGCACGCCGCCATGAGAAGGGCAATGCAGGCGCTGCGCCAGCCCGCACCATGCCCGGGCGCCAGCACCAGCAGCAGTGGGCGGGCGAAGGTGTCCATGTTGCTGAACACCGAGGCATTGGCGGAACCCAGCACGCCCACCAGCAAGACCAGCGCCTGCCAGCGCCGCAACAGCAGGCGCGCCGTGCTCACGGCATACCAGCGCAGGCGGTAATGGAGCAGGGGATTGGCGATGTCAGTCTCCGGGAAATTGTCGAAGTATTATGAACGTTTGCTGTCTTGTGGGCAACATACATACTCGCTTCACCCGTATCTGTTCGCCTGCAAGGCTACGCAGTGTGGAAATGTGCGCATTATTCGGCGCGCCGGGCAGGTAAGCTGCAGGATCGACGTCGGGTTCGTCGGTTTTATTCGAAAGGGCAAACATGCCGGGTTTATCGGTACAAGTGAATGGCGAACGAATGGCCACGATCGACCTGTCGGGGCTGAACCTCGTCAACGTGTCCGTGCATGGAGCACTGGACAGCGAACAGTATGCGATGCTGCACGCGGACGGCGGACAGCATGGAGACGGCGGAAGCGGCTATCTGACCTGGATCGCGGAACATGCTTTGACGCCCGGTGATGTCCTTACCCTGACCTATATGGAAGCATGTGAGGGCGGCGACGATGGCAAGACCATCGCCCAGTTATGGCCGGACGAACCCCCTTCGACACGGACCGATTGGTCGATCGACAGCCAAATGGAAGCCGAAATCCGCGCCCGCCCCCGCCTGCGCGAGGGCTTCCTGGTACAGGCCGGGACCTCTGCTGGCGCACGCGTGACGGCGGCGAGCGACGCGCGCAATACCGACTTCCGTTTCAGTGTGGTGTGGACCGGCTTCGGGGAAGAACGGGCACGCATGCGGCTGGCGACCTATTGCCTCGACGATGTGCTGCAGCGGACCGGCGGCGCCGAACACCTGGCAACGGTCTTGTCTTTCGGCGACAGCGTCACGTTCTCGCTGCTGGCATGAGGCGGGCGCGACCTTAGGAGCCAGCCCCGGGCGCCAGCAGCACCGCCACGTACAGCCGCAACCTGTCCTCGCTGCGGCCGAGGTCGAGCCCGGTCAAGCCCGCGATGCGGCGCAGGCGATAATCCAGGGTGTTGCGGTGGATCCGGAGTGCTGCGGCGGTGGCGGCCGAACTTTCATCGCAGGCGAACCAGGCTTGCAGGGTGCGCAGCAGGGCGGCGCCGCTACGGTCCCGTCCCAGGCTGGCGAGCGGGCGGCGCAGTTCCGCGGCTTGCCAGCCGGCGTCCAGGCCGGAGAGCAGCACCGGCAGCGCCAGCGTGTAATAACTGAGCTGAGTCACCTTGCCCGTGCTGCCTTCGTCGCCGGCCGGACTGCGCTGGCGCCCGATGCGCGCCGCCGCCCGGGCGCTCTGGTAAGACACGGCCGCCGCGCCGATCCCGTTCGCCGCCATGCCCATGGTCAGTGTCATCGGCAGCGGCGAGAGTTGCCGCACCAGCGCCGCCAGTGCGGCCTGGCGCCGTGCCAGGTTCGCGGGGGCATCGGCTTCTCTCGCATCCGGCTCGAGGGCGTCCAGTATCACCAGCTCGTGCGGGCCGGTAGTGGCGCTGAGCAGCGCCGGCTGGCGCGCCAGCAGGGCCAGCTGCAGCGCCTGCAGCGCGGCCATGGCATCATCGTCGGCCTGGGCGGCGGGCGCCAGCTCGAGCAAAAACACCACTTGGGTGCGCCCGAATTCCAGCCCCAGGCGCCGCCCCCAGGCTGCCAGTTCGGGGCGTTCGGCGGCATCCGGGCGGATCAGGTTCAGCACCAGGGCTTCGCGGTAGCGGCTGTCGCGCTGCAGTTCGCCGGCCAGGCTGGCCTGTTCCAGGATCATTTCCGCCGTCAGGCGCACCAGCTCGCCGAACTGGCGCAACTCGTCGGGCGCCCCGCTCAGGCCGACCGCCCCGCATAGCCGGCCGCCGACCACCAGCGGCAGGTTGATGCCCGGCCTGGCCCCATGCATCAGGCGCACCGAGGCGGCATCGACCTCGACCGTCGCGCGCCTGGCCAGGGCCAGCAGGGCGCCGTCGTGCAGCTCGCCGACCCGGGCGGGGTCGCCACTGGCCAGGATCACCCCGCGCGCATCCATCACGTTGACGTTGAAGGGAATGATGCGCATGGTGCGCGTGACGATGTCCTGGGCCAGGCCGGTGCTGAGTTCGATCATGGAGGCACTCTAGACGATCGCGGCCCTTGTGCCAAGCACCGAAGCGCGGCGCTCCGCCGCCACGTAGGTGCTGGCTGAGTTGTGCAAATGCCCAAAAGCATGGCTAAAAATCATGCGCCGGCTCGTGCCGTGCGCCGACGCGCCGCGCCCGCGCTTTGGTCATAATGCAGTCTGCCGCATAGCCTGAGCGCGGACATCACGGAGACTACTATGAGCAATAACATGCGCGCCGCCGATCCGGCAGGCGGCTTTGCCGATCCCGGCATCCTCGAACGCGGCTACCGCAAGGCCACCTGGCGCCTGATTCCTTTCATCTTCATCTGCTACCTGTTCAACTACCTGGACCGCGTCAACGTCGGCTTCGCCAAGCTGGAGATGCTGGATGCCCTCAAGCTGAGCGAAACCGTGTACGGCCTGGGCGCCGGCATCTTCTTCATCGGCTATGTCACCAGCGGCATCCCCAGCAACCTGATCCTGCACCGCCTGGGTGCGCGGCGCTGGATCGCCGTCATGATGATCCTGTGGGGCGGCCTGTCGGCCGCCATGCTGTTCGTCCACAGCGCCGCCTCTTTCTATGTGCTGCGCTTCCTCACCGGCGTGGCCGAAGCCGGCTTCTTCCCCGGTATGGTGTTCTACTTCACCCACTGGTTCCCCTCGCAGAAGCGCGGCCAGGTGATGGCCCTGTTCATGTCGGCGATTCCGGTGTCCGGCCTGATCGGGGGGCCGCTATCGGGCTGGATGCTGAGCCATTTCCAGGCCGGGCAGGGCGGCCTGGCCGGCTGGCAGTGGCTGTTCCTGCTGCAGGGCCTGCCCACGGTGCTGCTCGGCGTCGCCGTGTTGTTCTATCTGTCGGACGGCCTGAAACAGGCAAAATTCCTCAGTGCCGAGGAAAAAGCGGCGATGCAGGCGGCGCTCGACGCCGACGAACAAAGCCGCAGCGCCGGCGGCCATGCCGTCCACTCCTTTGGCGCCGTGCTGCGCAATGGCCACGTATGGATGCTCGGCCTGGTGTATTTCAGTATCCAGATGGGCGTGTACGCCATTAACTTCTGGCTGCCCTCGATCATCAAGGCGCTCGGTTTCAACAGCGCCACCACCATCGGCTGGCTGAGCGCCTTGCCTTATCTGTTCGCCGGCATCTTCATGGTGGCCGTGGGCCGCTCGGCCGACGCCCGCCGCGAACGGCGCTGGCATTTGTCGGTGCCGATGCTGATGGCCCTGGTCGGCCTGATGCTGGCCGCCCACTTCTCCAGTAACGTCGTGATCGTGATGATCGGCCTGACCCTGGCCACCATGGGCGCGCTGACCGGCCTGCCGATGTTCTGGCCGCTGCCGGCGGCCTTCCTCGGCAGCGCCGCCGCGGCCGGCGGCCTGGCCCTGATCAACTCGCTGGGCCAGGTGGCCGGCTTCGTCAGTCCCTTCCTGGTCGGCTGGATCAAGGATGCCACCGGCAGCACCGACGTCGCCCTCTACATCCTGTCGAGCGTGCTGCTGGTCGGCGCGCTGCTGGTGCTGCTGGTGCCGGCGCGCCTGGTAAATCGTTAATCCACTGTCGAGGAGCCGCCTGTGAAAATCGTGATCGCCCCGGATTCGTTCAAGGAAAGCCTGTCTGCGCTGGCCGTCGCCGCTGCCATCGAGGCCGGCATGCGCGAGATCTTCCCCGACGCCGACTTCCTCAAGCTGCCGGTCGCCGACGGCGGCGAAGGCACGGTGCAGGCTCTGATCGACGCCACCGGCGGGCGCCGCGTGGCGGCGCGCGTGACCGGTCCCCTGGGCACGCAGGTGGATGCCTTCTACGGCCTCACCGGCGACGGCGACGCGGTGATCGAGATGGCCGCGGCCAGCGGCCTGGAACTGGTGGCGCCGCCAGCGCGCGACCCGCGCACCGCCACCAGCCGCGGCACCGGCGAATTGATCCTGCACGCGCTCGACCGCGGCAGCCGCCGCTTCGTGCTGGGCGTGGGCGGCAGCGCCACCAACGACGGCGGCGCCGGCATGCTGCAGGCACTGGGCGTGCGCCTGCTGGACAGCGAGGGCGTCGAAATCGGGCCCGGCGGCGCGGCACTGGCGCGCCTGGCGCGCATCGGCCTGGCCGGACTCGACCCGCGCATCGCCGACAGCGCCTTCGACATCGCCTGTGACGTCAGCAACCCGCTCACCGGCCCGCGCGGCGCCTCCGCCATCTTCGGCCCGCAAAAGGGCGCGACGCCGGCAATGGTGGCGCAGCTGGATGCCAGCCTCGCGCATTACGCCGACATAGTCGCCGCCGCGTCCGGCAGCGACCAGCGCGAACTGGCTGGCGCCGGCGCCGGTGGCGGCATCGCGCTGGCGATGGTGGTGTTCTTGCAAGGTCGCCTGCGTCCCGGCATCGAGATCGTGACCGAGGCGGTGCGCCTGGACGAGGCGGTGCGCGGCGCCGACCTGGTGGTCACCGGCGAAGGCCGCATCGACGGCCAGACCGTCAACGGCAAGACGCCGATGGGGGTGGCGCGCGTCGCTGCCATCCACGGCGTGCCGGTGATCGCCATTGGCGGCGGCCTGGCGCCGGACGCGGGCGCGGTTCATGCGCACGGCATCGACGCCGTGTTCGCGGCGGTGAGCCGGCCGTGCACGGTGGCGGAAGCGCTGGCGGACGCGGCGCAGAACCTGCGCACGGCGGCGCGCAATGTAGCGGCGGCGTTGCGACTGGGGGCACGGCTCGGCCTATAGCCGGGGCAAGCGCTCTGAAATTCAGGCCTGAAGCAGACGCGGCAGCGTGATGTCGAAACGGCTGCCGTGGCCCGGACCGTCGCTGTGCGCCAGCACCTCGCCGCCATGCGCCTGCACCAGTGCCTTCACCAGCGCCAGGCCCAGGCCCAGCCCGCTGTCGCGGCTGTTCGGTGAACGGTGGGCCTGCACGAACAGCTCGAACACCCGGGGGAGCAAGGCGCCGTCGATGCCGATGCCGTTGTCGCGGACGCTCAGGCGCGCTGCCAGCGCATCGGCTTCGAGCGTGATCTCGATCGCGCCACCGTCCGGCGTGTAGCGGACCGCATTGCCGACCAGGTTGCCGAGCACCTGGACCAGGCGGGTGCGGTCGCCCTCGACCAGGACCGGCGCGTCCGGCAGGCGGGTGGCCACGGCGTGCCCGCGCCGCAGGGCGGCCGGCGCGGTCTGCTCGACCGCGGCCCGGACCACGTCGCACAGGTCGACCGGCAGGCGCTCGATCGTCACCTCGTCGCGCACGATGCGCGAGACGTCCAGCAAATCCTCGACCAGGCGGCTCATGTGGGCGGTCTGGCGCAGCACCAGCTGGCCGACGCCGGCGACGCGCCCGGCATCCGACGGGTTCTTGCGCAATCCCTCGCCGGCCATCGCCAACGCCGACAGCGGCCCGCGCAATTCGTGCGCCAGAATGGCCAGGAATTCGTCCTTGCGCCGGTCCGCCGAGATCAGGGAGGCGGCCTGGCGCTGCAGCTGGCCGTTGTGCAGCACCACGCCCTCGTTGGCGCGCGCCAGATCGCTGTTGCGCTGGCGCGCCTCCGACAGCGCGGCGTCGCCGGGCAGGGCGGCCAGCCCCATCACCGCGCGGGCGATCGCATCCGCGTCGAGGAAGGGGCCGCCGGCCGGGCAAGCCTTGTGCAGGACGATGCGCCGGTCGGCTGCATCGGTCTCGATGCGGTCCATGAAACGGCGCGAGGCCGCCACCACGGCCGCGCAGGTCATGGGCGGGTAAGCCGGCGGCGCAAACGTCGCTTCCCCCAAGGAGTGCGCGGCCGTGCTGCCTGCTGCTGGCGGCACCAGCGTGATCACCAGGTTCTGGCACCCGGCGACGCCATCGAGTGCGAACGTGATCTGGCCGGGGTGCGTCTGGTCGACGGCACCGCGGGCCAGCTCGGAAACCGTCGTCGACAGCCGCGTCTGGATCCCCGTGCCGAAGCCGCACAGGGCCGCGATCTGGCGCGAACGCTGGCGCGCGGCGCTGGCATCGAGCTGGCTGGTCAGGCGGATTCCGAGGATAGGACGCATGGAGAATGGTGAATTTGATGGTCGAGCGGCCACCATCCTACAGAAAAACCGGGTAAATTGTCAAAATTGAGGAGTTGCCTTTCCTCAAAAACAACGTGCACGGATCGCGCCGGGAATAAAATCGATCAGTGTGCCTGGGCCCCGCCCAGGTAGGCGGCCACCACTTGCGGGTCGGTTTTCAGGTTCTCGGCCGGCCCGTGCAGCGCGATGCGGCCATTCTCCAGCACGTAGCCATAGTCGGCCACGTTCAGCGCGGCCTGGGCGAACTGCTCCACCAGCAGCATGGTGACGCCCTCCGCCTTGAGGCGGGCGATGATGCGGAAGACTTCGTCGACCAGGATCGGCGCCAGGCCCATCGACGGCTCGTCCAGCAGCACCACCGCCGGATTCATCATCAGTGCGCGCGCCATCGCCAGCATCTGCTGTTCGCCGCCGGACAAGGTGCCGGCCAGCTGGCTGCGCCGCTCGCGCAGGCGCGGGAACAGCGCGAGCGCGCGTTCCAGGTCGTGCGCGATGTCGCCTTTCGGGCGCGCACGCGTAAAACGCGGAAAGGCGCCCAGCAGCAGGTTGTCGATCACGCTCATGCTGGCGAACACGCGCCGTCCTTCCGGCGAATGGGCCAGGCCGGCGCGTGCGATGCGGTGCGCGGCCAGGCCGGTGATGTCCTGGCCGCCCAGGGAGACGCTGCCGCCGCGCGGCTTGATCATGCCCGAGATGGCGCGCATGGTGGTGGTCTTGCCGGCGCCGTTGGAACCGATCAGGGTGACCAGCTGGCCCTGCGCGACCTCGAGCGAGATGCCGTGCAGGACCTCGACCTTGCCGTAGGCGGCATGCAGGTCCCGGATCGACAGCATGGGTGACGACATGGCGGGCTCCTCAAGCGGCGGCGGTGGTGGACTGGTCGCCGGCGCCGCCCAGGTAGGCGTCGATGACCTTCGGATCGGACTGCACCCGTGCCGGCGTGCCTTCGGCGATCTTCTGGCCGAAATCGAGCACGGTGACGGTGTCCGAGATCGCCATCACCACGTCCATGTGGTGCTCGATCAGCACGATGGTGATGCCATGCTCGCGGATCTTGCGGATGATCGCCATCAGCTCGCGGATGTCGGGGGCGGTCAGGCCGGCCGCCGGTTCGTCCAGCAGCAGCAGGCGCGGGTCGAGCGCCAGCGCGCGCCCGATCTCGAGCAGGCGCTGCTTGCCGTAGGGGAGGTTGCGCGCCTCTTCGCCGGCCAGCGGCGCCAGGCCGACGAAGGCCAGGATCGCGGCGGCGCGGCGGCGCGCCGCGGCTTCCTCGCGGCGGTAGCGCGGCGTACGGAGCATGGCGTCGAACCAGGCCGAACGGAAGCCGTGGTGCAGGCCGACCAGCACGTTCTCCAGCGCCGTCATTTCGCCGAACAGCTGCACGTTCTGGAAGGTGCGCGCGATGCCGCCCAGCGCAATCTGCGCCGGCGTGCGCCCGGCCAGGCTGGCGCCTTCGAAGGCGAGCGTGCCGGCGGTGGGCTTGTAGATGCCGGTGAGGACATTCATCATCGTGCTCTTGCCGGAGCCGTTGGGGCCGATCAGGCCATGCACGCTGCCGCCCAGCACCTGCAGGTCGACCCCGGCCAGGGCCTTGAGGCCGCCGAACTGCATCAGCAGCCCTTCCACGCGCAGTAGCGCGGCGCCGCCGTTGGGGGTGTGGCTGCGCTGTCCGGCGAAGGGATCGGCCGCGGCGCTTGACGGGGCCTGCATGTCCTGAATGTGGCTGCGGGCGCGCCCCAGCAGGCCGCGCACGAAGCCGACGATGCCATCTTGCAGGTAGTAGACCACGAACAGGGTCATCAGGCCGAAGATGGTGAGGCGCCAGTCGACCATGTTGTCGAGCTTGAAGGAGACCGCCGCCAGCGCCAGCGTGGCGCAGAGCGGCGGCGCCACCTGGCGCGGGCTGGCCTTCCGGCGCGCCAGCAGGACCCCGGCGCCGAGCACGCCCAGCACGGCGCAGACCACCGCGATCTGGCGGAATAGCGCGATGTCGGACAGCAGGCTGGGCAGCATCACCACGATCAGCGCGCCGAGCAGGCCACCGCTGCGGGTCTTGCGTCCGCCCATGATCAGCGCCAGCAGGAACAGGATGGTCAGCTCGAAGTTGTAGGTGTTGGGCGAGATGTACTGCTCGGAATAGGCATACAGGCTGCCGGCCAGCCCGGCGAAACCGGCGCTGATCACGAAGGCATAGACTTTATAGCGGTACACCGAGACGCCCATGCAGTCCGAGGCGATCGGGCTGTCACGCAGCGCTTCGAAGGCGCGTCCCACGTGGGAACGCAGCAGGCGGTGCACCAGAAGCAGCGACAGCAGCATCAGCCCGGCCACCGCATAGTAATACGCGACCTCGCCCAGCTCCTTGCCGAACACCACGGGCTTGGACAGGGTGATGCCCATCGGGCCTTCGGTGAGGAAGCTCATTTCGTTGATCAGGATTTGCACGATGGTGCCGAAGGCCAGTGTCACCATCGCCAGGTAGGGTCCGGTGACGCGCAGCGCCGGCAGCGCCAGGATGGCGCCGAACAGCGCCGCCCCCAGCACGCTGGCCGGCAGCGTGAGGAACCAGGGCGCGCCCAGTTTCAGCACCAGCACCCCGGTGACATAGGAGCCGATGCCGAACAGGCCGGCGTGGCCGAGCGAAACCTGGCCGGTGTAGCCGACCACGATGTCCAGGCCGAACAGCAGGATGGCGTAGATCAGGATGGTTTCGGCCAGGTGCAGGTAATACGGGTTGGTGAACAGCAGCGGATAGGCGGCCAGCGCCGCCAGGCCGAGGGTGGACGCCGCGAACGAACGCTTGCTCATGCCGGCTCCCATGCTCACACCTTCTTGATCGCCGCCTTGCCGAACAGGCCGGACGGCTTCACCGCCAGCACCAGCAGCAGCAGGACCAGGCCCGGCACTTCCTTGTAGCCGGTGGACAGATAGAAGCCGGTCGCGGTTTCGGCGACGCCGAGGATGATGCCCCCGACGATGGCGCCCATGCCCGAGGTGAGGCCGCCGATGATCGCCACCGCGAAGGCCTTCAAACCCAGCGAGGCGCCCATGGTGGCGCTGGTGAGCGTGAGCGGCGCCACCAGCGCGCCGGCGAAGGCCGCCGTGGCCGACGACAGCGCATACGAGAAGGTGATCACGAGCCGGGTGTTGATGCCCATCAGGCCGGCGGCGTCACGGTCGTTCGAGGTCGCCACCACGGCCTTGCCGTAGATCGACGTCCGGTTGAAGACTTCCACCGCCAGCATGATCGCCAGCGCACCCAGGATCACCGCCACCTGCATCGGCTGCACGTTGGCACCCAGCACCGTGAACGGCTCGGACGACAGCGGCGAAGGGAAGGGCAGCACGTCCTTGCCCCAGATGTTCTCGGCCACGTTCTTGAAAATGATGGCCAGCGCGATGGTCGACATGATCCAGCCGAATTCTGACTTGATGCGGATCGCCGGGCGCACGCCGATCCATTCCACCAGCATGCCCTGCAGCGCGCCGAAGCCGACCACCAGCGGGATCATCAGCCAGTAGCTCATGTAGGGGCCGCCGTGGATGCCGCCCACCAGCGACAGCCCCACCAGCGCCCCCAGCATCAGCGCCTCGCCCTGGCCGAAGTTGAGGGTGCCGGAGGTGGCGAAGGTGAGCTGGTAGCCGAAGGCGATGACGGCGTAGATCATGCCGAGGGCGATGCCGGAGACGACGAGCTGGAGGAGGATGTCCATGATGTCAGCCGATCTGGTGAGGCTTCGTTAGCGGATGAACGTCGCCCCCGCGAAGGCGGGGGCCCAAGTTTGCCGCGTTTCCGCATCGCACGCAGAACTTGGATCCCCGCCTTCGCGGGGATGACGGATCTTGGTTCGCAGGGTGAAACGCATTTGGGCGCCGGCCCTGACGCCTGTCTGGCCAACTACTTCGCCAGCACCACCCGCCCGCCCCGCACTTCGCCAAACTGCGTATTCTCGAAGTTGATCGCCTCGTGATCCGCCTTGCTGAACGGTTTGTTGTAGGTGGTGACCACGCCCTCGACCGGGGTGTTCAGGTTTTCGAGCGCCGCCACGATCTTCGGACCCTCGGTGCTGCCGGCCTGCTTGATGGCGGCCGCCAGCAAATAGACCGAGTCATAGCCCTGGGCGGCCGAGACCGCCGAGGGCATGCGCCCGCCCGGCGGGTTGTAGGCCTTGATGTAGGCGTCGATGAAGGCCTTGCGGCGTGGCGTGCTCGCTTCCTGGATGAAGGTCTGGGGCATGCGCGTGCCTTCGCCGTTCTTGCCGGCGTTGTCGACGAAGTTGGCCATGGCCAGGGTCCAGCTGCCGACGATGGGGACCTTCCAGCCCAGCTTTTGCATGCCGTTGGCGATCTGGGCCAGCTCCGGGCCGATGCCGTAGGTGAGCACGACGTCGGCGCCGGCCTGCCTGGCGCGCAGCAGCTGGGCCGTCATGTCGACATCGCCGATGTTGTACTTCTCGACCGCGACCGGCTTGACGTTCTTGGTCGCCAGGACTTTTTCGAGGTCGGCGCGGCCAAGCTGGCCGTAGTTGGTGGAGTCGGCCAGGATCGCCGGCTTCTTGAAGCCGCGCCGGGTGACGGCTTCCTCGGCGATCATCGCCGACTGGATGGTGTCGTTGGCCGAATTGCGGAAGACGTAGTTCTCGCTCTGGCCGGCGAACTGCTTGGTGACGATGGAACCGGTGGCGACGTTGGTGATGACCGGTATCTTTGCCTGCTGGTAGAAGCGCTGCGAGGCCAGCGCGACCCCGGTGTTGGCATAGCCGACCGTGGCCGCCACCCGTTCCTTGTTGATCAGCTCTTGCGCGATCTGGACGCCGCGCTCGTTCTTGGCTTCGTCATCGCGTTCGACCAGCTGGATCTGCCGGCCGAGCACGCCGCCTTTGGCATTGATCTCGGCCGCGGCGAGGCGCACCCCATCGCGCATCGACACGCCCATCGGCGCCGAACCGGCGGTGAAGGGGCCGGACACACCGATCTTGATCGGCTCAGCCGCCGTGGCCGAAAGGGAAACTGAGAACGAAAAGCCCAGAACAACACGTGCAAACAACGCTTTCGGTATGAAATCCATTGCTGTCTCCTGTGTTTTTATCGGTCAGGCGGTCCATCTCAGCCGATTGTAGGATAGCAAACCAGCAACAGCAATCGATTGCTGTGACGCGATGCAGCATGCGTCATTCGTGCAAATGCGTAAGAAGCCAGTAAGCCAGGCAGCGTATGTACGGGGGGGGGAAATACAGGCAAAAAAAAGAGGCAGCGCCGATGGCGCCGCCTCTTTCATCAGTACTGCTGGAACTGAGCGGTATCAGCGGTGCCCGCGGCCGCCACGGTAACCGCCGCGGTAGCCACCATGGCCACCACGGTAACCATGGCCCCAGTTGCTCCAGCCGAAGTTCAGGCCGATCGACACCGGCGGATACCAGAACGGATCGTAGACCGGCATCGGCGCGTACACCGGCGCCGGCACGTACACCGGCTGGGTCACATAGGTCGTGGACGGTGCAGGGTTGTAGACGGTGACCGGTTCCGAGGTGATGCGGCCGGCGTCGCCGGCGGCGGCACCGGTGCCGGGTGCGACCGGCGTGACGGAGACGACCTGCCAGCCGTTCGGGTCGGCAGGGGCGTAGGCCCGGGTGCCGTAGTTGGCCGGACCCGGATAGGTGGTGGCGCAGCCGCTGAGTGCGGCAAGGGAAAGAATGATGGCAAGCTTTTTCATGACGGTTCTCCTCACGTGAGAACTATACGGAATCCGGTCCGGTCGTGCTCGCGAAATTACAGGCTGTTACAGCTGTTCACCCGCCTGAAATAAACCGGCCCCGTCAGTGTTAGTTTTGCGTCGCAAGCTTCAAGCCGCCGCCAGGCTCAGCATGTCTGCACGGCGGCTGGCGCTGCTGCCGGCACCGGTACGGAAACGGCCGACCTGTGCCGAGAGGCGCTGCGCCTGCTCGTGCATCGATTGCGCGGCGGCGGCGGCTTCCTCGACCAGCGCGGCATTCTGCTGGGTCAGGCCGTCGACGTGGCCAACCGCCTGGTTGATCTCGCGCACGTGCACGGCCTGGTGGTCGCTGGCGGCCACGATGGCCTGCATGCTGTCGGCCAGGCAGGCCACCTTGCTCACCACGTCCTTGATGGTGCTGCCGGCGCTGCCGACCAGCTCCGAGCCGGCGGCGATGGCGTCCACCGATTCCTGGATCAGGCCCTTGATTTCCTTGGCCGCGCCGGCGGAGCGCTGGGCCAGGTTACGCACTTCACCGGCCACCACCGCGAAACCGCGGCCCTGCTCGCCGGCGCGCGCCGCTTCCACCGCCGCGTTCAGCGCCAGGATATTGGTCTGGAAGGCGATGCCGTCGATGACTTCGATGATGTCGACGATGCGCGCGGCGGCGGTGTCGATGGTGTTCATTTTTTCCACCACGGCGTCCATCACGGCGCCGCCCTGGGCCGCGACCGAGGATGCCGCCGCGGCCGCCTTGCCGGCGGTCTGGGCGCTGCTGGCGTTGTTGCGCACGGTAACGGTCAGGGTCTCCATCGAGGCGGCGGTCTGCTGCAGCGAGGAAGCCTGGGCTTCGGTGCGGTGCGACAGGTCCAGGTTGCCGCTGGCGATTTCCTCGGTGGTGTGCGAGATCGCGCTGGCGCCTTGGCGCACCTCCGTCACGATGCGTTCCAGCCCGCCGCGCATCTGCTGCAGGGTGCGCATCATGGTGCCCAGTTCGTCCTTGGCATTGGAGTCGAGCTGCACGGTCAGGTCGCCGCGTTCCACCGCCTGGGCGAATTCGCAGGCGCGGGTGATCGGACGCACGATGCTGACCGAGACGCGGAAGGCCAGCAGGGCGGCAATCGCCACCGCGATGACCGAGATGCCGAGGATGAGGTCGTGGGAGTGGGCGGTGACGCGGTTGACCTCGTCGCTGGCCAGGTTCATGCTGGATTCCACCGACTTGATCGCCGCGTCGAGGTCGATCACGATCTGGCGGCGCAGCGGGCTGCATTCCTTGATCAGGAAGGTGGAGAAAGCTTCCATCTGGTGGGCTTCGCGCATGGCGCGCGGACGACCGAGCTCCTTCGACAGGCGCAGCAGGCCGTCGCGCGCCTTGCGGAATTCGGCGCTGCCGCCCAGCACCGGCTCCAGCGCGTTCAGGCGCGCCATGTAGACGTCACGGAAGCCGTCCATCAGGTTCAGCTCGCGCGCGGCCTCGGCATCGTCCTGCAAGATGAAGGCGTTGCGCGCCGAGATGCCGGTCTGCGCCAGTGCTTCGCGGATGTCGTACAGCGGCGCCAGCTGGTTCTGGCGGATGCTGGAGGCATCCGCGATGGAGTCGGCGGTGGCGGCGAAACGCGTCAATGAAATGGCCGCGATCGCGAGCATCAGCGCGACGACGAGGGCGAAGCAGGTAGCGAGGCGGGTTCCAATGTTCAGGCGAGTCAGCACGGCAGGTCCTCTGTCTTAAAAGTTGCCTTATTCTAACTCGGAAAAATCGGAAAAACCGATAAAAACATTCAGTCAAGTAATATTGTAGTTTGGAAACAACGATAAACCCCGAACTGTTGTGAGGGTAGTGCTGAACACTGGATGACGCCGGCGCCGCACCTGTCGATGGCGGCGCCGGCAGTTTCGCCGCTTGGGCTCAGGAGGACAGCAAGGACAAGGGCACGGCCCGCGCCATCGCTTCGTAGCCGGCATCGCCCGGATGCAGGTGGTCGCCGCCATCGCGCGCCGGCAGCAGGCGCGTGGGCCGCCCGGGGTCGCGAACGGCGGCGTCGAAGTCGAGTACCGCATCGAAGGCGCCGGCCGTGCGGATCCAGGCGTTGACGCGCTGGCGCACGGCCTCGCGTGCCGCCGAGTACCAGGTATAGCCCTCGAAGGGCAGCAGGGTGGCGCCCAGTACCCGCATGCCGCGGATACGGGCGCGCGCCACCAGGCGCAGGTAGCCGGCCGTGATCTGGTCGGCCAGCGCGGCGTTCGGCGACGAGCTGTTGATGATGTCGTTGATGCCGATCAGGATCACCAGGAAGCGCGCGCCGGAGGTTGCCAGCACGTCGCGGTCGAAGCGTTCCAGCGCGTCCTTGCCGGCCAGCGGGGTGTTGTCGGCGTCGCCCAGCAGGCGGTTGCCGCTGATGCCGCGGTTGACCACGCCCACCGGCAGTGCGCCGCTGCCGGTTTCGGTGAGAAGGCGCCGCGCCAGGTAGTCCGGCCAGCGCCGGTTGGCGTTGCTGGTGCTGCGCACGCCGTCGGTCTGGGAATCGCCGAGGGCGATCAGGGTCGCGCTGGCGCGGGTGGTGCCGATGTCGATCTCGGTCAGGAAGGGCCAGGAATACAGGGTGCGCTGGACGCCCAGGCTGGCGCTCGCGGCCTGGTTGCCGGCCGCAGAGACATAACTGGTCTGGTAGGCGGCGTCGTGCACGGTGGCGGCCTGCACGCTGCCGGGCAGGTAAAGGCTGATCGCGAGGTTGGCCTGGGCCGGGATCGCCAGGTCGAGCGGATCGGACAGCAATGCCGCCCCGGCCGCGATGCTGGCGCCGGCGCCGCCGCCGAAGCGCAGCTGGCGGTTGCTGCCGGCCACCAGGCTGGCGCCGGAGGCACTCAGGCCGATCCAGGCGGCGCCGATCTGGACCGGGCCGCGTCCCAGTTCGTTGGACAGGCGCACGCGGGCGCGGCTGCCGCCGATGCTGGCGTGGGCGATCAGCCTCAGGGTCTGGTTGCTGAAGCTCATGTAACTGCCGACCGGCGCCGGGCCGGCGGGCGCCGTGCCCCAGGTGCCGTACCAGGTCTCGGCGGCGAGGGCGTCGCGCACCGCGCCCGGTGCGAGGGCCAGGCCGGCGGCGGCGAGCGCGGCGCCCTGCATGAAGCGGCGCCGGCCGGATGAGCGCTGGTACGCGTTTGCGGATGAATTCGCCGACGAATTTGCAGATGAGTTCGCAAATGAATCGGGGTGAGCCGGCGTGGCGGCGTCGGGTGGCTGGAACGGCATCGCATCCTCCTGTGGTGGACTGGAAGCTCCAGCCTACGATCCCGACAGGCCTGCGGCGCCCACGGGACGCCGCAGCAGGTTTGCGAAAAATCCAGCTTCGATGCGGCCGCGCGACGCCGTGCTTTCCTCAGTCCGCCGTGAAGATCGACAGCGGCACCGAGGCCGCGAGCGCCTCGAAGCCGAGGTCGTTGGGGTGGAGGTGGTCGCCGCCGTCATAAGCCGCCAGCAGGCGCAAGGGTTGGTCGGGGTCGCGCAGCGCGGCGTCGAAATCGAGCACGGCATCGAAGGCGCCGGCCGTGCGGATCCAGTCGTTGACGCGCTGGCGCACGGCGTCGCGCGCCGCCGAGTACCAGGTGAAGCCCTCGAAGGGCAGCAGGGTCGCGCCGAAGACCTGCACGCCGCGGGTGTGGGCGCGCGCGATCAGCTGGACGTAGCCGGCGATGATGTCTTCATGGAAGGTAGGCAGGCTGGACGAGGACACGTTGACGATGTCGTTGATGCCGAGCAGCACCGCCAGGTAGCGCACCCCGGCCGTGCCCAGCACGTCGCGGTCGAAGCGCTCCAGCGCGTCCTTGCCGGACAGCGGCGTGTTATCGGCGTCGCCCAGCAGGCGGTTGCCGCTGATGCCGCGGTTGACCACGCCGACCGGGCAGCCACAGGGCAGCGTCTCCGCCAGCAGGCGCCGCGCCAGGCAATCGGTCCAGCGCTTGTTGGCGCTGCCGCTGCTGCGCGCGCCGTCGGTCTGGGAATCGCCGATGGCGACCAGGGCAGCACCGGGGGCGCTGGTGCTGACGTCGATCTCGGTGAGGAAGGGCCAGGAATACAGGCTGCGCGACACCGGCAGCGTCGCCGCCGCCGTGTAGTCGCCGGTGGTCGAGGCATAGCTGGTCTGGAAGGCGGCATCGTGCACGGTGGTCGCCAGCACATTGCCCGGCAGGTAGAGGCTGACCGCCAGGTTGGCTTCAAGCGGTACCAGCAGGTCGACCGGATCCGACAGCAGCGGCGCGCCGGCGGCGATGGTCGCCGCAATGCGCCCGGCAAAGCTCAGCTGGCGGTTGCTGCCGGCCACCAGGTTGGCGCCGGACGACACCACACCGATCCAGGCGCCGCCCAGCTGCAGCGGTGTATTCCCCATTTCGTTGGACAGGCGCACCCGCACGCGGCTGCCGCCGATGCTGGCGTGGGCTATCAGGCGCAGGGTCTGGTTGCTGAAGGAGAGGGCGCTGCCGGCCACTGGCGGACCGGCAGGGGCCGTGCCCCAGGTGGCGGTCCAGCTGTCGGCGGCTGCGCCTGCCAGCGCCGGCATGCATGGTCCGACGCCGAGCCCGACGCCGGCCGCGAGTGCCGTTGCCGTGCGCAGGAATTCACGCCGCGCGCGGCGCCCGGGTTGCAGGTGGGCGGTCAGGGTGGTCGGAATCGGCTGCGTGGGCATGGCATTCTCCTGTCACATTGATTGAAACCCGGTGCGGGTATGCAAGAGAAATGGTAGACCCAGCTTGAGGCTGGTGCGCGGTTTGGCGGTGGGAAGGTTTGCGCGGGATCGAGAGTTACACGGGTTCCGGGAGGGAAAGATCAGCATCATCCCGCCCAGCGGGGGCTGCCTGGTCCACGGACGACGCGATGATATTCGCGTGCCGCCCGATATCTCAGGCCAGGATGGTCAGCAAACCATCCAGCCCACAGAAATTCAGCGCCACATCCGCTTGCGCCCGCACCACCGGCTTGGCGCGGAAGGCCACCGACAAACCGGCGATGCCCATCATGCGCAGGTCGTTGGCACCGTCGCCCATCACGATGGCCTGGCGCGGGCTGATGCCGAGTTCGGCACAGACGCGTTCGACGGTGCGGCGCTTTTCCTCGGCATCGACGATGGCACCAAGCACGCGCCCGGTCAGCTTGCCGTCTTGCGCTTCCAGCAGGTTGGCGTGGGTGTGGTCCAGCCGCAGGCGCGTCTGCAGGCGTTCGGTGAAGAAGGTGAAGCCGCCCGACACCAGCAGCGTATGGAGTCCCGCCGCCTGGACGCCGGCCAGCATCGCTTCGCCGCCCATCGAGATCGCCAGGCGTTCGTCATAGACGCGGCCCAGTGCTGCCACCGGCAAGCCCTCCAGCAGGGCCACGCGGCGCACCAGGCTTTCGGAAAAATCCAGCTCGCCGCGCATCGCCGCTTCGGTGATGGCGGACACTTGCGGCTTCAGGCCCTGCATGTCGGCGATTTCGTCGATGCACTCGATGGTGATCAGGGTTGAATCCATGTCCATCGCGACCAGCTTGAAGTCGGCCAGCGACAGGTTCGCATCGACGAAGCTGGCGTCGACCCGGGCCGCGTCTGCGGCGGCGTTCACCTCGGCTTTCAGCGCCGGCGTGAAGGCTATGCCGTCGCAGCGCAGCGCGTGGGCGCCCAGCGGCGTGGTGCTGCGCGCACCTGCCAGTTGTGCGATCTGTTCGAGCACGGCCTGGTCGGCCTGGGGGCCCTGGAGTATCAGCTTCTTGGACATGGCGTTTTTGGCGGCTTTCTTACGCTAACAATTGTTTGATGGTCTGCTTCACCTGGTTCACCCGCGCCGGCAGGTCCGGCATCGCCGCCGTGATGCGCAGCTTATCCTGGCCGGCCAGCTTGATGTGGCGGTTCTTCTGGATCAGGGTGATGATCTTGATCGGGTCGATCGGCGGCTTTTCCATGAACTGCAGGCTGGCCGCGTCATCGTGGGCATCGATCTTGACGATGCCGACCTGTTTGGCGGCGATGCGCAGGCGGTGGGTCTCGATCAGGGCCTTGACGGCTTCGGGCAGCTTGCCGAAGCGGTCGATCAGCTCTTCCTGCATGCCGTCGATGCGGTCCTGGGTCTCGCAATTGGCCAGGCGCTTGTAGATCGACAGGCGCTCGTGGACGTCGCCGCAGAAGTCGGCTGGCAGCAGGGCCGGCACGTGCAGGTTGATCTCGGTGGTCGAGGACAGCGGCGCCGCCAGGTCGGGTTCCTTGCCGGCTTTCAGCGCGCGCACGGCTTCGTTGAGCATGTCGGAATACAGCTGGAAGCCGATCTCCAGCATCTCGCCGGACTGGTTCTCGCCCAGCACTTCGCCGGCGCCGCGGATTTCCAGGTCGTGCATGGCCAGGTAGAAGCCGCTGCCCAGTTCTTCCATGGCCTGGATCGCGTCCAGGCGGCGCTGCGCCTGCTTGGACAGGCCCATCACGTCGTTCACCAGCAGATAGGCATAGGCCTGGTGGTGCGAACGGCCGACGCGGCCGCGCAGCTGGTGCAGCTGGGCCAGGCCGAACTTGTCGGCGCGGTGCATGATGATGGTGTTCGCGCTGGGCACGTCGATGCCGGTCTCGATGATGGTGGTGCACAGCAGGATGTTGAAACGCTGCGCCACGAAATCGCGCATCACCTTTTCCAGGTCGCGTTCGTGCATCTGGCCGTGGGCCACGCCGATGCGCGCTTCCGGCAGCAATTCCTTAAGCATCGCGTAGCGGTTTTCGATGGTCTCGACTTCGTTGTGCAGGAAGTAGATCTGGCCGCCGCGTTTCAGTTCGCGCAGGCAGGCTTCGCGGATGATGGAGCCGTCTTCGCCGCGCACGAAGGTCTTGATCGCCAGGCGCTTCTGGGGTGCGGTGGCGATGATCGAAAAGTCGCGCAAGCCTTCCAGCGCCATGCCCAGGGTGCGCGGGATCGGCGTCGCGGTCAGGGTCAGCACGTCGACCTCGGCGCGCAGCGCTTTCAGCGCTTCCTTCTGGCGCACGCCGAAGCGGTGTTCCTCGTCGATGATGACCAGGCCCAGGCGGGTGAACTTGACGTCCGGCGACAGCAGTTTATGGGTGCCGATCACGATGTCGACGGTGCCGTCGGCCATGCCCTTGATGGCGTTGTTGATCTCCTTGCCGGTGCGGAAGCGCGACAGCTCGGCGATCTTGACCGGCCAGTCGGCGAAGCGGTTGGCGAAGGTTTGCGCATGCTGCTCGGCCAGCAGCGTGGTCGGCGCCAGGATCGCCACCTGCTTGCCGCCCATGACGGCAATGAAGGCGGCGCGCAGCGCGACCTCGGTCTTGCCGAAGCCGACGTCGCCGCACACCAGGCGGTCCATCGGGCGGCCCGAGGTCATGTCCTTGACCACGTTGTGAATGGCTTCGCGCTGGTCCGGGGTCTCGTCGAAACCGAAGCTCTGGGCAAAGTTCTCGTAGTCGACGCTCGAATATTCGAAGGCGTGGCCGGTGCGGGCGGCGCGCCGCGCATACAGGTTGAGCAGCTCGGCGGCGGTGTCGCGTACCTGCTCGGCGGCCTTGCGCTTGGCCTTGTCCCACTGGCCGGACCCGAGCGAATGCAGCGGCGCATCCTCGGGCGTGGTGCCGGAGTAGCGCGAAATCACGTGCAGCTGCGATACCGGTACATACAGTTTGGTTTCTTTGGCGTATTCCAGGTGCAGGAACTCGGTCTCGCCTTCGCCCAGGTCCATGCTCATCAAGCCCATGTAGCGGCCGATGCCGTGGTTGATGTGGACCACCGGGTCGCCGATCTTGAGTTCCGACAGGTCGCGCACCATCGACTCGACCTGGGTCGTGGCTTCCTGCTTCTTCTTGCCGGCGCGCCGGCCAGAGCCGGCATACAGCTCGGTCTCGGTGATGAAGACCAGGTGGCCGCAGCCCGATTCCATCAGCTCGAAGCCGGCCTGCAGCGGCGCCACACCCAGCATCAGCTTGGCGCCCGAGGCGCAGGCGCCCCCGTAGCCTTCGACCGGCGCCAGTTCCAGCTTGTATTCGTTGAAGTACTGCTGCAGGGTTTCGCGGCGGCCGGCCGATTCGGCGCAGATCATCACGCGCGCATCGGTACGCGCGAGGAAGGAACGCAGGTTGGCCAGCGGGTCGTCCAGGCGGCGGTTGACGGCGATGTCGGGGATCGGCGCCGACAGCTCCGAGGCCGTGCCATCCAGCTCGCGGCCGACGGCCCAGCGTCCGTGGCGCTTGGCGCACACGAAAAAGTCTTCGGCGCCGAGGAAGATTTCCTTCGGCGCCAGCAGCGGGCGTTCGCGGTCGCTCTTCAGGAATTTGTAGCGCGACTCGGTGTCCTGCCAGAAGCGCAGGATGGCGGCTTCGATGTCGCCCACCAGGGCCAGGCTGGCCTCCTCAGGCAGGTAGTCGAACAGGGTCGCGGTCTCGTCGAAGAACAGCGGCAGGTAGTATTCGATGCCGGCCGAGGCGATGCCGCTGCCGATGTCCTTGTAGACCGGCGAGCGCGAAGGATCGCCCTCGAAACGCTCGCGCCAGCGCCCGCGGAAGCCGGTCCGCGCCGCCTCGTCCATCGGGAATTCGCGGCCCGGCAGCAGGCGCACGTCGCGCACCGGATACAGCGAGCGCTGGGTGTCGGCGTCGAAGGTGCGGATGGTCTCGATCTCGTCGCCGAACAGGTCGAGCCGGTAAGGCAGGGCGGAACCCATCGGGAACAGATCGACCAGGCCGCCGCGCACCGAGTATTCGCCGGGCGACATCACCTGGGACACGTGGGTGTAGCCGGCCAGGGTCAGCTGGGCCTTGAGCCTGGCCTCGTCCAGCTTTTCGCCCTGGCGAAAGAAGAAGGTGTAGGCGGCCAGGAAGGAGGGCGGCGCCAGGCGCACCAGCGCCGTGGTGGCCGGAACCACCAGCACGTCGCACTGGCCATTGCGGATTTCATGCAGGGTGGCCAGGCGCTCGGACACCAGATCCTGGTGCGGCGAGAACGCGTCGTAGGGCAGGGTTTCCCAGTCCGGCAGCAAATGGCAGGACAGCTTGCCGTCGGCGAACCAGGGAATTTCGTCGAGCAGGCGCTGGCCGTCGCTGGCGTTGGCCACGATCACGGTCAGCATCTGTTTTTTCTCCTTCAGCACGAGCGCCGCCTGCGCGAGCGCATAGGCGTCCGCCGAACCGTAGAGGGCGGGCAGGGCGAACCGGTTTCCGGGCTTCGGGAGATGTTTTTTGAGATCGAAAGGCATTGACGCGCGCTATCAACAATCGGCAGGAACTGGGGCCTTTATTATAGTCTAAGCATGGTCGCGGCATGGGCGGCAGGCGGACAGACGGGCGCGCAGGCCGGCCGACCTGCGGGCGCTCAGCCGCTGCCCGCCGCCAGGCGCGCGAAATGGCGTCCCGCCGGCCCTTCCAGCAGCAGCGCCAGCGCCGCACCGTCGCCGGCGTCGCTGTGGGCGTCGTTGCGGACATCGTCGAGCGTCAGCACGCCATGGTCGACCAGCAGGCGCAGCTTGGCCAGGGCGTCGGCCTGGCCCAGGCAGGCCGCCAGCGGCTGGGTGCCGGGACGGCCGGCGCGCACCACCGCCGCGGCGACGAAGGGCGGCAACTCCCAGTGGCTGGCGATGCCCGCGGAAAGCTCGCGCGCATGCGCCTGCAGCGCGGTACAGAAGGCGTCGGATTGGGGCACCAGCGGCTGCTCCAGGTGGTCGATCAGGCGGCAGGCCGCCATCAGGCCGACGTTGAGCACCAGGCCCGCCAGATAGGCTTCGAAGGGATCGGCGCCCAGGTCGGGGGCGACCAGGCTGGCCGCCAGCGCGCAGGCATCCGACTGCTGCCACAAACGCGGCGCCACCGCGCGCACCACGCGGCCGCCCTGCATGTTGATGATGGGACGGAAGGCGACCCGCGCCAGCAGGATGCGCAGCCCATTCTCGCCGAGCACCCTGACGGCGCCGTCGATGGTGGTCACCGGCTTGCCGCTGCGGAACCAGGGGCTGTTGGCGTCGCGGATCACTTCCGCCACCAGCACGGTGTCGCGCGCGATCTGGCGCGCCAGCTCGCTGCCGGACACGCTGTCGTCGCGCAGGCTGCGCAGCAGCTGCGGCACCACCGCCGGCACGCGCGGCACCAGCTCCCCGGCCGCCGCCGGATCCGCCGCCAGGCGTTCCAGGCCGGCCAGGATGGCCGCTTCCGCCGCCGGGGAGGCGTCGCCGCGTACTGGATCGGTCAGCCAGCGCTGGAAGGCCAGGTCGAGGGCGCGCGGTGCATGCGTATGGGCGGCAGTCGCGCGCCCGGCGGGTGCCGATGGTGCCGATGGTGCCGATGATGTGGATGCGGGCTGCTGCGCGGTTTGACCGGCGCTGCCGAACAGCCGCGTGAGCCAGTGTTTCATGCTGAAGCCGCCGTGGTGGAATGAAGGGCATTCTACCCCGGCATCGCGCCGGGACGGCGCGCCACGCCAGCGGTCGGGAAAAACAAAGGCGGGACAGGCGCGCCTGTCCCGCCTTTGTTTTTCTACCTTTCCGCCTTCCGTCTTTCGTCTTTCGTCCCGCGATCCGAGGCTTAGCGGGTGCCGGTGCCCGAGGTACCGGACGTGCTGCCGGCGCCCGAGGTGCCGCCCATGCCGGTGCCCGAGGTGCCGCTGCCGACACCCGATGCGCCCGCACCGCCGGTACCGGTGCCGGTGTTCCAGGTGCCCGAGCTGCCGGCGCCGCTGGAGGAGGTGCCCGACGAACCGGAGCCGCCGGCGCCGGTGGCGCCTTCCATGCCGCCCGAGGTGGTGCCCGAGGTTGCCGAGCTGGCGCCGGCATCGCTGCCGCTGGAAGTGCCGGTCGAGCTGCAAGCCGCCAGGCTCATGGCCATCAGGGCGCCGATCGCTACGCTGTGGAATGCTTTCATGGTCTTCTCCTTGTTTGATTGATGGTGCAATCATGGGCTTGCCGGCACGCGTTCAAAATAGGATGAGATCGTCGCACCGTGTAGGACCAACCGGACAGTCTTATCAATGTCACTGCAATAATTGGATTCGTCACAAGTTAATAAAAAGGGCCGCGCGAGGCGGCCCTTCGGGTCGTGCTGTCGGCTGCGTCAGAACAGGCTGTTCTGGAGCTGGGTCTGCTGCGGCTGGGGCGGCTGCGCCAGGGGATGGGGCGACCCGTCCGGCGGCGCATTGGGGTCGGCCGGCGGCGCGTTCGGATCGGCCGGCGCCGCCTGGTCGAGGTCGATGCCGCCCAGAACCGGGGTTTGCGCATACTCGGCATACACCCAGTCCTCGTTCTCGCGCACCAGGCCTTCGGGCTCGGCGCGTTCGGCCTGGGGACGCCTGGCCAGCGCCACCTTCATGTAGTCGATCCAGATCGGCAGCGCCAGCGTGGCGCCGAATTCGCGCCCCCCGAGCGAGCGCGGTTCGTCGTAGCCCATCCAGGCCACCGCCACCACGTTGCCGCCATAACCCGAGAACCAGCCATCGACGGCGTCGCTGGTGGTGCCGGTCTTGCCGGCAATGTCGCTGCGCCCGAGCGCCTTGGTGGCGGCGGCGCCGGTGCCATAGCGGGTCACGTCGCGCAGCATGCTGTCGGTGATGAAGGCGTTGCGCGGGTCCAGCACGCGCTGTTCCTCGGTGTGGGCGGCGGGCGGCGTGGCTTGCTGGATCACCTTTCCGTCGGCATCTTCTATCTTGGCGATCAAATACGGCTGGACGCCGTAGCCGCCGTTGGCGAACACCGCGTAGGCGCCGGCCATCTGCAGCGGGGTGACGGCGCCGGTGCCCAGGGCCAGCGTGTAGTTCTTCGGCTGGCGCGCCAGGTCGAAGCCGAACTTGGCCAGGAATTCATGCGAGAAGGGCACCGACACCGCGCGCAGCAGGCGCACCGAGGGCACGTTCTTGGATTTGACCAGGGCTTCGCGCATGGTGATCGGACCGTCCCACTTGAAGTCGTCGTTCTGCGGCGACCAGGTCTTGCCGGCGTCTTCGCCCACCATGTCGAGCGGGGCGTCGAGGATGCGCGTGCCTGGCGAATAGCCTTTTTCGACGGCGGCCGAATAGATGAAGGGCTTCATGCCGGAACCCGGCTGGCGCCAGGCCTGGGTCACGTGGTTGAACTTCTGGAAGTTGTAGTCGAAGCCGCCGACCAGCGCGTGGTAGGCGCCGCTGTCGGCGTCGATGGCGACGAAGGCGGCCGCCACCTGCGGCACCTGGGTCACGGTCCAGCGTCCCTTGGCCTCTTTGCTGACGCGGATGATGGCGCCGGGGCTGAGGCGCAGCGTTTCCTTGGCATTGGGGTTGAGGCCGGCCGCCGCAAACTTGAGGGCGGCGCCGCCCAGGTCGAAGGTGTCGCCGTCCTCGGTTTCGACCTTGATGGACTTGCCGGACACCGACAGCACCACGGCAGGGATCAGGCCGTCGCTGCTGGGCCGCTTGCCAAGCGCGTCGGCGATGGCGTCGTCGCGCTCGGTGGGATCGGACGGCAGCTCGATGCGGCCTTCCGGACCGCGCCAGCCGTGGCGCTGGTCGTAGGCGATCACGTTGCGCCGCACCGAGGCGTAGGCCGCTTCCTGTTCGGCCTTCAGGATGGTCGTCGTGACCTTGATGCCGCGCGTATAGGCTTCTTCCTTGAACTGGTTATAGGCGGCCTGGCGCGCCAGTTCCGCCACGTATTCGGCGTGGGTGTCGAATTCCTGGCCGCGGGTGTTCACGCGCAGCGGTTCCGCCAGCGCGGCCTGGTATTGGCTTTCGCTGATGTACTGGAGCGCGCGCATGCGGGCCAGCACCGCGTGCTGGCGGTCGCGCGCGCGCTTCGGGTTGGCCACCGGATTGTGGCGCGAAGGGTTTTGCGGCAGGCCGGCCAGCATCGCCATTTCGGCCACCGACAGGTGGTCGAGGTCCTTGTTGAAATAGGCGCGGGCGGCGCTGGCGAAGCCGTAGGCGCGCTGGCCCAGGTAGATCTGGTTCATGTACAGCTCGAGGATCTCGTCCTTGGACAGGGCCGCCTCGATCTTGTAGGCCAGTGCGATCTCGTTGACCTTGCGGCCGATATGCTTTTCGCGCGACAGGAAGAAGTTGCGCGCCACCTGCATGGTGATGGTGGAGCCGCCGCCGGCGCCGAAACCATGGCGCAGGTTGGAAACCACGGCGCCGATGCCGCGCTGGAAGTCGATCGCGCCATGCTCGTAGAAGCGCGCATCCTCGATCGCCAGCAGCGATTTCTTCATCAGGTCGGGGATCTTCTTGATCGGGACGAAATCACGGTGCTCTTCGCCGAACTCGCCGATGAGCACGTTGTCTGCCGTATAGATGCGCAGCGGGATCTTGGGCCGGTAGTCGGTGACGGCGTCCAGCGCCGGCACGTTCGGCAGCACGCGCACCAGCACGTAGCCGACGATGCTGCCGATGAACAGGATGATGGCTGCCAGGGCCAATAAAATGAAACCGCGCAGGCGATTCGGGCGCTTGGGCGCAGGTTGTTTGGTTGCCAAAACTGTTTCCTTATATGGTCGACATGACCAGACCAGCCGCCCGTAAGGACAGCCGAGGGGGAAATTATAATCCGCTTTTCTTCCACTACGGCATGTGCGATAGTCGTGGTTTCAAGGTCCACGGGGCAAGCCCTCTGGTCTTGCGCGACAATACCTGCCCCTGAAAGACCCCGCCATGCCCTACGATCCGGCCCCGCCTCCCGTCAAGCCCTATATCCCCGCGAGCGCGCAACTGCCCGAGATGACGCTGCGCGCGCTGGTGATGGGCACCGTGCTCGGCATGGTGTTCGGCGCCTCCTCGCTCTACCTGGTGTTGAAGGTCGGCCTGACGGTAAGCGCCTCGATTCCGGTGGCGGTGATCGCCATCACCCTGTTCGGCCTGGCGAAAAAGGCGGGCGGGCGCGAATCCACGATCCTCGAGAATTCGATCACCCAGACCGCCGGCTCGGCCGGCGAATCGCTGGCCTTCGGCCTCGGCGTGACCATGCCGGCCATCATGATCCTCGGTTTCGACCTGGAGATCTCGCGCGTCATGCTGGTGGGTGTCCTGGGCGGCCTGCTCGGCATCCTGATGATGATCCCGATGCGCCGTACCATGATCGTCGACCAGCACCGCGAACTGAAATACCCGGAAGGCACCGCCTGTGCCGAGGTGCTGAAGGCCGCCGCCACGCCGTCCTCGCGCGCGGCCGCCGGCGAGGTGCGCCAGGAAGGCTCGCACGAGGAGAAGGAAGCGCGCCAGCGCGCCTTCATCATCTTCGGCGGCTTCGGGCTGGGACTCCTTTATAAAGTGCTGAGCATTTCGCTCAAGCTGTGGAAGGACACCGTCAATTTCGTGTTTAATGCGCCCCTGAAAGCCGGTTCCGCCGGCGCCGAGATCTCGCCCGAGCTGCTGGGCGTCGGCTACATCATCGGCCCGCGCATCGCGATGACCATGGCGGCGGGCGGCGTGCTGTCCTATCTGCTCTTGATCCCGATGATCAAGTTCTTCGGCGATTTGCTGACCGTGCCGCTGTCGCCAGGGACCATGCTCATCAAGGACATGGGGCCGGACGACATCCGCAGCGCCTATGTGCTCTACATCGGCGCCGGTGCGGTGGCCGCCGGTGGCCTGATCAGCCTGGCGCGCTCCATGCCGACCATCTGGAACGGCTTGAAGGGCGGATTGTCGGGCATCGGCAAGAAGACGGGTCTCGAAGCCGGCGCCTCTGGCGCAGTGCCGCGCACCGACCAGGACATCCCGCTGAAATGGGTGGTGATCGGCTGCCTGGGCATCATCGCCGTGATCACCTTCGCCACCCCGCTGCACATGAACCTGCTGGGCGCGCTCCTCATCCTGGTGTTCGGCTTCCTGTTCTCGACCGTGTCCTCGCGCCTGACCGGCGAAGTCGGCTCCTCGTCGAACCCGATCTCCGGCATGGCGGTGGCGACCCTGCTGTTCACCTGCCTGATCTTCCTGCTGATGGGCTGGACCGGCGGGCGCTACTACGTGACCGCGCTCTCGGTCGGCGCCATCGTCTGCATCGCCGCCAGCAATGCCGGCACCACCTCGCAAGACCTCAAGACCGGTTACCTGGTCGGCGCCACGCCGCGCCTGCAGCAATACGCGATCCTGGTCGGCGCGCTGGCCTCGGCCCTGATCCTGGGCCCGATCCTGCTCAAGCTGAACGATGCCGGCACGGTCTACATGCCGGTGGCGAAAGTCGCGCCGCAACTGGCGCAGCTGCGGGTGGATCCGGCCACGCTGACCGGGAGCGCCCAGCTGCAAGGGCCGCAAGCCGAGACCGACCACGCCACCTATAAGGTCTGGCAAAAGCCGGATGCGAATGGCGGCCCGGCCGGCAAATACCTGGTGCGCGCGGACGGTTCGCCGGCCTACCTGGTCGATCCGGGCATCAACGGCCAGTACCACCAGCGTCCGGACGGCAGCGAAGTCAAGAAATACGACGCGCCCAAGGCCGTGCTCATGTCCTACATCATCAAGGGCATCCTCGACCAGCAACTGCCCTGGACCCTGGTGCTGTTCGGCGTGATGATCGCGGTGGTGCTGGAAATGGCCGGCGTGCAGGCGCTGGCATTCTCGGTGGGGGTCTACCTGCCGCTGGTCTCGACCCTGCCGATCGCGATCGGCGGCGTGATCCGCTGGCTGGTCGACCGCCGCAACAGCAAGCTGCCGCAGTACGCCGGCCTGGACGCCGACGGCATGCAGGCCGCGGGCGACCGCAGCGCGGGCACGCTGCTGGCCTCGGGCTACATCGCCGGCGGCGCGCTGGCCGGCATCATCATCGCCATCACGGCCGGGGTCTTGACCGGCTTCGACACCATGATGAGCAAGTGGGCGGAAAGCGTGAATCCCTTCTTTGCCGGGATCAATGCGGATGTGCTGTCCCTGCTGCCGTATGCCGCGATCTGTGTGCTGCTGTTCTGGGTGGGGCGCGAGCGCGCCAAGCGTTGAGCATCGCCGGGCGTTGTACTGCGGTGCAATTCCGGACAGAATATTGCCACACGGTATCATCGATGGGGATTTGCCGGTAAAATCGCTCAGGATCGTGCCAAGCCAACACCGAGTTCCCAAACAAAGAATGCCGTGAGCTGTCCGGGCGCGTCGATTGCAGCGGCGACGCGTCTGCGCGCGCTGTCATCATTCTTGTTGGAGAATCTCCGTGAACGTATCGCATTTCCGCCGCCCGCGCGCGCAGGGCGGTTTCACCCTGATCGAACTGATTGCCGTCATCGTGATCCTGGGTATTCTCGCGGCCACGGCGCTGCCGAAATTCGCCGACTTGAGCGTCGATGCGCGCAGGGCATCCGTCCGGGCCGCGCGCGGGTCGCTGGAAACGGTGAGGGCGGTCACGCATGCAAAATCCTTGATGAGCGGTTCGCGGACCGCGCCCATCGACATGGAAGGCACCAGTGTCGCGATGGTGGTCGGCTATCCCTCGTCCGCCACCACCACGGCCAGCGCGGCCGGCCTCACGGCGGATGACTGGACCCGCATCGTCAACGGGCGCGACCTGCATGTCTCGCCGAAGGGCGCGGCCAGCAGCGCCAACTGCAGAGCGACCTATTCCGAAGCCACCTCGGTCGACGGTGTGATCACGCCTGCGCGGGTGGCAGTGGTCGATACCGGTTGCTGAATGGATTGCGTGTCGACGCCGGCATGCCCAATGCAAAACGGCGACCCGAGGGTCGCCGTTGTTCGTCAAGCTCGCTGAATCACTTCACGCCATGCATCAAGCGCTGGATCAGCGGCGCAATCAGGAACAGCAGCACGCCCGAACCGATCAGCGCATAGAAGCCGAAGGTGTAGCCGCCCAGCGCCGACTGCGTCGTCATGCCGCTTTCGCCGGAGACGAAGCTGGCGAAGATGCCCGACAGGTTGTTGCCGATGCCGGTCGACAGGAACCAGCCGCCCATGCCCAGGCCGACCAGGCGGGTCGGGGCCAGCTTGGTGACCATCGACAGGCCGATCGGCGACAGGCACAGCTCACCGATCGACTGGATCACGTAGACCATGAACAGGGTCCAGAACGGGATCTTGCTGTCCGCGCCGACCAGCGACTGCAGGGCGAACATCAGCAGCAGGAAGGCCAGGCCGTTGAAGATCAGGCCCAGGCCGAACTTGCGCGGAATCGACGGATTGGCGCGGCCCATCATGACCCAGACCGCGGCCACCATCGGCGCGCAGACGATGATCGCGAGCGTGTTCACCGACTGGAACCAGCCGGTCGGGAAGATCCAGCCGCCGAAATCGCGGCGCACGATGTTCTCGGCCAGGAAGGTGAAGGAGCTGCCGGCCTGTTCGAAGAAGCACCAGAACATCACGTTGAAGAAGAAGATGATCAGCATGGCGATGGTCTTGTCGCGCGCGACCTTGCCGTTGCGGATGCCTTCCACCAGCAGCATCAGCGCCAGCGCGATGAACAGCACCGTCAGGATGCCCTGCAGTTTTTCCGCGCCCAGCTTGAGCAGGAAGTAGGCACCCGGGATCACGACCAGCGCGCCGATCACCACGGCGACCACGCGCATCGGGTTGGCCAGTTCGCCGGTGGCGGCGCCGATGCCTTTCAGGCCGCGGCGGCCGAACTGGAACCACACCAGCGACAGCAGCATGCCGATGCCGGCGGCAAAGAACACGACTTTATAGGCCGGGACGCCGGTCTGGGCGGAGAAGGACTGGGCCAGGTAGCCGGTCAGGATCGGGGCCAGGAAGCCGCCCGCGTTGATGCCCATGTAGAAGATGGTGAAGCCGGAATCGCGGCGCTGGTCGTTGATGGCGTACAGCTGGCCGACCATGGTCGAGATGTTCGGCTTGAACATGCCGTTGCCGACGATGATGGTGGCCAGGCCGAGGCGGAACACGTCCTGGTCGGGCACCGTGATGGCGAACAGGCCGACCACCATGAAGGCGGCGCCGACCAGGATCGAGCGCTGGTAGCCGATGACGCGGTCGGCGATGTAGCCGCCGAAGACGGCGCCGGCGTACACCAGCGCGAGGTAGGAACCGTAGGTGAGGTTGGCGTCGGCCTGGCCGACGCCGCTGCCGCCGTAGAACTGGGCGACGATGTAGAGCACCAGCGCCCAGCGGATGCCGTAGAACGCGAAGCGCTCCCAGAATTCCGTCATGAACAGCATCCACAGCGGCGCTGGGTGGCCCATGATCTGGCGGTATTCGGGGATCGCCCTGGCTTCGGCGGTTGAAGTAGCTGCACCGCTCATGCGGTTCCTCCTCAAAATCGTTTTATAAGAATCGTTTTTTGACGCCGCCTTTCTGGGAGCGGGCGGCTGGCAATAGCGTCGCATTTTAGTGGAAATCTCACACATTCTGGCAAGTTTTTCCTTTGCTCTATTTCCGTGCCAACTATGCTCACAAACGGTGCTTCCAATTCGCGCGCAGACTCGTGTGAGTTGTCGTATATTGGTGGAAATGCCACATTGATTCATAGAAGAGTAAAGGACGCGAACCATGACTTACGAGCTTGTCGATACCCTGATTTCGCCGGAAGGCCGGCTGGAAGTCCTCTCGAAGGCCGAGGTGGCCAAGCTGCTGGACAACAGCCAGGGCGGGCTCTACCAGATGTTCCGCAAATGCGCGCTGGCCGTGCTCAATTCCGGCAGCGAGATCGACGACGGCAAGGAACTGCTCGAGCGCTACAAGGACTTCGACATCAAGATCATCCAGCGCGAGCGCGGCATCAAGCTCGACATCCGCGGCGCGCCGGCCCATGCCTTCGTCGACGGCAAGATGATCAAGGGCATCCACGAACACCTGTTCTCGGTGCTGCGCGACATCGTCTACGTGAATTTCGAGGTGACCGACAACCCGCGCTTCGACCTGCAGCGGCCGGAAGGCATCACCGATGCCGTGTTCCACATCCTGCGCAACGCCAACGTGATCCAGCCGCAACGCAACCCCAACCTGGTGGTGTGCTGGGGCGGCCACTCCATCAACCGCACCGAATACAACTACTCGAAGCACGTCGGCTACCAGCTCGGCCTGCGCGAACTGGACATTTGCACCGGCTGCGGCCCCGGCGCCATGAAGGGCCCGATGAAGGGCGCCACCATCGGCCACGCCAAGCAGCGCCTGCAGGGCGGACGCTACCTCGGCATCTCCGAGCCCGGCATCATCGCCGCCGAGTCGCCGAATCCGATCGTCAACGACCTGGTGATCATGCCGGACATCGAAAAGCGCCTGGAAGCGTTCGTGCGCACGGGCCACGGCATCGTGGTGTTCCCGGGCGGCGCCGGCACCGCCGAGGAAATCCTCTACATCCTCGGTATCCTGCTGCATCCAGAGAATGCCGACGTGCCTTTCCCGCTGATCTTCACCGGCCCCGCCGGCGCCAGCGCCTACTTCGAGCAGATCGACCAGTTCATCGGCCTGACCCTGGGCGCGGAAGCGCAGAAGCGCTACAAGATCATCGTCGACGACCCGGAAGCGGTGGCGCGCGAGATGCACACCGGGATCCGCCAGGTGCGCGAGTTCCGCAAGTCGCGCAGCGACGCCTATTACTTCAACTGGGGCCTGCGCATCGACCCGGAATTCCAGCGCCCGTTCCGTCCGACCCACGAGAACATGCGCAACCTGTCCCTGCACAAGAACCAGGAAACGCACCTGCTGGCGGCCAACCTGCGCCGCGCGTTCTCGGGCGTGGTGGCCGGCAACGTCAAGGAAGAGGGCATCCGCGCGATCGAAAAGTACGGCAAGTTCGAGATCCACGGCGAGGACGAGATCATGGCGCCGATGGACAAGCTGTTGCAGTCCTTCGTGGAGCAGAGCCGGATGAAGTTGCCGGGCAAGGAATATATCCCTTGCTATCGGGTGGTGAGGTGACAGCGGCTTGGTGACGGCCTGCGGCCCCAACACTTCGCAGGGGCGACGGTTTCAAGGTCGTCGCCGTATCGTAAGCCGGCGTCACGCGAACGTTTGGCGTGGGCTCGGGGAGCCCACCCTACGCCAGCCGGCAAGACGTAAAAAAGGGCGCCGCGGCGCCCTTTGCGTTTCCCTCGACGGGAGATCAGTCTTCCTTGCGCAGATGTGGGAACAGCAATACGTCACGGATGTTCGGCGAGTCGGTGATGATCATCATCAGGCGGTCGATGCCGATGCCGCAGCCGCCGGCCGGCGGCATGCCGTATTCCAGCGCGCGGATGTAGTCGGCGTCGTAGAACATCGCTTCCTCGTCGCCGGCGTCCTTGGCGTCGACCTGGGCCAGGAAACGCGCCGCCTGGTCTTCCGGATCGTTCAGCTCGGAGAAGCCGTTGGCGATCTCGCGGCCGACCATGAACAGCTCGAAGCGCTCGGTGATGCCTGCGCGGGTGTCGGAGGCGCGTGCCAGCGGTGAGACTTCGACCGGGTAGTCGATGATGAAGGTCGGTTCCCATAGCTGGGCTTCCGCGGTTTCCTCGAACAGCGCCAGTTGCAGCGCGCCCAGGCCGGCGTGCGCCAGCGGCTTGACGCCGAACTTGAGCAGTTCGGTGCGCAGGAAGTCGACGCTGTCCAGCTGCTCGGGCGCATAGCCGGGCGCGAACTTGTTGATCGCTTCGACGATGGTCAGGCGGTGGAAGGGCTTGGACAGGTCCAGCGCGCGGCCGCCGTAGGTCAGTTCGGCGGTACCGTGGGCGTCGACCGCGGCCTGGCGGATCACGGCTTCGGTGAAGTCCATGATCCACTTGTAGTCGGTGTAGGCCGCGTAGAACTCCATCATCGTGAATTCCGGGTTGTGGCGGATCGACACGCCCTCGTTGCGGAAGTTACGGTTGATCTCGAACACGCGCTCGAAACCGCCCACCACCAGGCGCTTCAGGTAGAGCTCGGGCGCGATGCGCAGGAACATCTGCATGTCGAGCGCGTTATGGTGGGTGATGAAAGGTTTCGCCGCGGCGCCGCCCGGGATCGGGTGCAGCATCGGCGTTTCCACTTCCATGAACTGGTGTTCCTGCATGAAGCGGCGGATCGACGAGATCGCGGCGGTACGCGCCTTGAAGGTGCGGCGCGTCTCTTCATTCATGATCAGGTCGACGTAGCGCTGGCGGTACTTGGTTTCCTGGTCGGCCAGGCCGTGGAACTTGTCCGGCAGCGGGCGCAGCGACTTGGTGATCAGGCGCAGCGCCGTGACCTTGATGGTCAGCTCGTCGACCTTGGTCTTGAACAGCGTGCCTTCCACGCCCAGGATGTCGCCCAGGTCGTAGCGGCGGAAGGCTTCCATCGCGTCTTCGCCCAGGTTGTCGAGGGTGACGTAGATCTGGATGCGGCCGTCGGCGCGCAGGCCCGAGGCATCCTGCAGCGTGGCGAAGGCGGCCTTCTTGCCGGCCTCGCGCTTGAGCATCATGCGGCCGGCCAGCACCACGGCCTGGGGCTGGGCTTCCAGTTCTTCGCGGGTCCAGCCGCCGTACTGCTCGACCAGCGCGGCCGCCTTGTGCTGGGGGACGAAGTCGTTGGGGAAGGCCTGGCCTTTTTCGCGCAGCGCGCCGAGCTTGGCGCGGCGCTCGGCCATGATCTTGTTGTCGTCGGCGCTCAGGGCGCTGGTCGGTTCTTGACCGACTTGTTCTTGACCGGTTGGTTCCTGGCCGGCTTGTTCTTGATTCTGGGTGCTCATATCAGGTTCACTCTAGTATTGTTTTACAGACCGCACACGTCATCGACGCCAAGGTCCGCGTAATCCGACACGATGCGGATCACGTTGTCGAATTCGGCAAAGGCTTCGGCCGGCAGGGTGGTCGTGATGACCACCGCGCGCATGCCGGCGCGGCGCGCCGCTTCCACGCCCATCGGCGCATCTTCGAACACGATGCATTCCGCCGGATCGATGCCGAGCTGCGCGGCCGCCTTCAGGAACACGTCCGGATGCGGCTTGCCCTGCTTGACGTCGGCGGCGCCGACCACGGTGTCGAAATGGCGGCGCAGGTCCAGCTCGTCGAGCGTGAAGACGATGTTCTTCGGCGGCGCCGAGGTGGCCACCGCCAGGTGCACGCCGCGCGCGCGCGCCTCGGTCACGAAATGCTCGAAGCCCTCGATGGCGCGGCGGTGCGGGCCGTACATCTCGCGGTACAGCACGTCCTTTTCCTGGGCCAGCACGGCAATCTCGTCATCCGGGATGTCCGGGCCGAGGCGCGCACGCAGGATCTCGCGGCCCTGGGCGCCCGCGGTCTCGCGGAAGAAGGCGTCCGGATCGTAGGTCTTGCCGCGGCGTTCGAAGAACGCCAGCCACGAATCGGTGTGGAAGGCCATGTTGTCGACGATGGTACCGTCCATGTCGAAGATGAATGCGCGTGCCGGCTTGGTCATTATTGAACGCCTTGCTTCAGTGATGCGGAAATGAAGTCGTCGAGGTCGCCGTCCAGGACGTTCTTGGTGTTGCCGGTCTCGAAGCCGGTGCGCAAATCCTTGATGCGCGACTGGTCGAGCACGTAAGAACGGATCTGGTGGCCCCAGCCGACGTCGGTCTTGGAATCCTCGAGCTTTTGCTGCTCGCTCATGCGCTTGCGCATTTCGAGCTCGAACAGCTTGGCACGCAGCATGTCGAAGGCTTCAGCCTTGTTGCGGTGCTGCGAGCGGTCGTTCTGGCACTGCACCACGATACCGGACGGCGCGTGCGTCAGGCGCACCGCGGAGTCGGTCTTGTTGATGTGCTGGCCGCCGGCGCCGGATGCGCGATAGGTATCGATGCGCACGTCGGCCGGGTTGATCTCGACCTCGAAGGACTCGTCGACTTCCGGGTACACGAACAGCGAGGTGAACGAGGTGTGGCGGCCGTTGGCCGAGTCGAAGGGCGACTTGCGCACCAGGCGGTGGACGCCGGTTTCGGTGCGCAGGTGGCCGTAGGCGTATTCGCCCTCGACCTTGATGGTGGCGGTCTTGATGCCCGCGACCTCGCCCTCGGACAATTCCAGCACCTCGGCCTTGAAGCCCTTGCGCTCGCAATAGCGCAGGTACTGGCGCATCAGCATCGAGGCCCAGTCCTGGGCTTCGGTGCCGCCGGCGCCGGCCTGGATATCGATGAAGCAGTTGGCGTGGTCCATCGGGTTGCTGAACATGCGGCGGAATTCCATCGCCTCGATGATCTTCTTGATCTCTTCGGCGTCGCCTTCAACGGATTCGATGGTGTCGTCATCGCCTTCTTCGCGCGCCATGGCGAACAGGTCGGACGAATCGGCCAGGTCGGCACGCGCCTTTTCCAGCGTCAGCACGACGCCTTCCAGGGCCTTCTTTTCCTTGCCCATTTCCTGGGCGCGTTTCTGGTCGTTCCAGATGGCTGGATCTTCCATCTCCTGGTTGACCTGCTCTAGTTTCTCCGACTTCTTATCGAAGTCAAAGATACCTCCGAAGTTCGGCTTCACGACCGGTCAGGTCGTTCAGCAGGGCGGAGAGGGCGTTGATGCGTTCAGCTTCCATGGTCGCTCGTATGTCTTGTGGTTGAATCGAACCGGAGATTATACCCGACTGCGCCGGCGGCCAGCGCCATCCTGCACACGCCTTGCCCTGCGACATCGCGCTTCTGTATGATGGGGCGCTGTTGCCACAGTATCTTGCCATTTCAGTCATGCGATTCCGCTCCCGATCCGCCGCTTTCATCGCCCTTTTCTCCGCTATCTTCGCCCAGACCGGTGCGCGGGCCGCAGGTCCCGCAGCGGGCCCCGCGACCGGCACCAGCGCCACCCTGGCGATCCTGGAAACCACCGACATCCACGCCAACGTGGTCGGCTACGATTACTTCAAGCTGGCCGCGGAGCCGGGCCTGGGGCTGGACCGCACCGCCAGCCTGATCGCCCGGGCGCGCGCCGAGTTCCCGAATACCCTGTTGTTCGATAATGGCGACACCATCCAGGGCACCGCGCTGGCCGACTACCAGGCGCTGGTCAAGCCGGTCGGCTGCGGCGAGCGGCTCGCCATCTACAAGGTGATGCAGCGCCTCGGCTACGACGGCGGCGGCATCGGCAACCATGATTTCAACTATGGGCTGGGCTTCCTCGGCCAGGTCAGCGGCAAGGGCTTCGATGGCGATGGCCTCGCGCGGCGGGGCAAGGCGGCCAAGGCTTGCGCTGGCCCGGGCTTTCCGCTGGTGCTGGCCAACGTCTACAGCGTCAAGACCAGGAAACCGCTGTTTGCACCCTACGAGATCATCGAAAAGCGCGTGAAGGCGCTGGATGCCCAGGGGCGTCCGGTCGAGGCGACGATCAAGGTCGGCATCATCGGCTTCACCACGCCGGCCATCCTGGCCTGGGACAAGCGCTGGCTGGAGGGGAAGGTGTATACCGAGGGCCTGGTCGAAACGGCCAAACGCTACCTGCCGGAGATGCGCGCCAGGGGCGCCGACCTGGTCGTGGCGATCTCGCACGGCGGCCTGGATGCCGCGCCGTATTCGCCGACGATGGAAAACGGGAATTATCACCTGGCCCAAGTGCCGGGTATCGACGCGCTGCTGCTCGGCCATTCGCACGTGCTGTTCCCGAATCCGGCCAGCACGGTCCCGCAATTCAAGCTGCCGCAGGTCGACAAGGTGAACGGCCGGGTGTTCGGCGTACCGACCGTGATGGCCAATTTGTGGGGCAAGAACCTAGGCGTGGTACGCCTGACGCTGCACCACGACGGCAAGGGCTGGCAGGTCGACAAGGACGCTACCGTGGTCGAGACCCGCGCGACCCAGCAGGCCGACAAATCCTTCGTGGCCGCCGACCCGGCGTTGATGGCGCTCGTGCGCACCGAGCACGAGGCGACCATCGCGTACGTCAAGACGCCGGTGGGCAGCACCGGCTTCCGCATGTCGACCTACTTCGCCGACGTCGGCGACAGTTCGGCGATCCAGGTGGTGAACCAGGCCCAGACCGCCTACGTGCGCGACTATGTCGCCGCCAACCTGCCGCAATACGCCAAGCTGCCGGTGTTGTCGATGGCAGCCGCCTTCAAGAGCGGCAATGCCGGCGTGAACGACTACACCGACGTGGCCGAAGGCAGCCTGGCGCTGAACAACGCCGCCGACCTGTATCTGTATCCGAACGCGCTGTACGCGGTGAAGGTGGATGGGGCCGGCCTCAAGGCCTGGCTGGAAAAGGCGGCGGGGCGCTTCAACACCATCGACCCGGCGAAATCCGAGCCGCAGGAACTGGTCAATCCCGCCTTCCCCAGCTATAACTTCGACACCATCACCGCGCCGGAACTCAGCTATGAGATCGACCTGACCCAGGCGCCGGGCAGCCGCATCCGCAAGCTGGCACTGAACGGCAAGCCGGTAACGGGCAGCCAGGCCTTCCTGGTCGCCACCAATAACTACCGCGCCAGCGGCGGCGGCAATTTCCCGGGCCTGGACGGCAGCAAGACCGTGGTCGCCTCGCCCGACGCCAGCCGCGATGTGCTGATCGCCTACATCCGCAGCGCCAGGACGCTGACGCACGCGGCCAACGGCGCCCAGCGCAGCTGGCGCTTCGCGCCGGTGAAGGCGGCCGGGCCGGTGGTCTTCCACGCGCCGCCCGGCAAGATCGACCTGGCGCGCGCCGCCGGCCTGGCCGGCGTGTCGCAGCTGCGCGCGGACGATGGACAGGGCAAGGGTTTTGCCTTGTACGCGGTCGATTTGTCGCAATGAAGGGCTGGCGTGGGCTGATGCTGGCGGCCATGTTGCTGCTGCCCGCCGCCGCCCGGGCGCAGGCGGGCGCCGACGCCGACTACCATCTCGGGCTGGCCTACCGCAATGGCGACGGGGTGCCACGCGATCCCGCGGCGGCCCTGCGCTGCCTGCGCAGTGCCGCCGCAGGCGGAGTCGCGCCGGCGATGTTCATCCTGGCGCACATGCTGGCGGAAGGCGAGGGCGCGGCGCGTGACGCGGTGGCGGCGCGGCGCTGGCTGGACGCGGCGGCGCAGGCCGAATATCCGGAAGCGCTGCAGGAACTGGCGATGGAAGAACGTGACCCGGTACGGGCAGCGGAGTTGCTGCGGCTGGCCGGGCATGCGATGCAGCACCGGGCGCAGGAGAGGTGAGCGCTGCCTTACGGGTAGGGTTCCACCCTACCGCACGTGGATAGTACGATCAATGCCGCGCCGCGAATCGGCGCTCAGCTGCGTGGCGAACGCGGCGGGGTCTGGATCTCGTTGGCGGCGATCTCGGCCAAGTCGAGCAGGCTCTGGACTTCGGCCGCGCGCAGGCGGCGCGGTTCGCGGTCGATGATGCACAAGGTGCCGAGCGGCTGGCCGGACTTGTCGCGCAGCGGCACGCCGGCGTAGAAGCGGATGTTCGGATCCTGCAGTACCAGCGGATTGCCGCGGAAACGCTCGTCCTCGAGCGCGTCCTCGACCACGAACAGCTCGTTCTGCATGATCGCATGCGAACAGAAGGCCCAGTCGCGCGGGGTTTCCTGGGGCTGCAGGCCGACACGCGCCTTGAACCACTGGCGGGTGGAGGTCAGCAGCGAGATCAGGGCGATCGGCGAACCGGTGACCATCGACGCCAGTCGCACCACGCGGTCGAAGCGCGGCTCCTCTTCGCTGTCGACCAGGCCGGTGGCGGCCAGTGCCGCCAGGCGCGCGCGCTCGTTGCCCGCCACGGGGTAATTGGGCGCGGGCGCCGGCTGGTATTCGGTGTCGGTGCTCGGATTGGGCGTGTTGCGGCCGGCATCGTCGCCATGCATCAGGCCCTGGACCAGGCTCAGGCGGGTACGGCGGTGCCCGCCCGGTGTTTTCCAGGATTCGATGGCGCCGCTTTCCATCCAGATCTGGACGGTGCTGGTCGCTACGCCCAGCAGCCGCGCGACTTCGCTGGTGGTGAGGATGGGATCGTCTTCTTTAATGTTGCTCTGCATAATCTTCCTCGTATCCGGTCAGTATAACGGATTCGAGCCAATGTTTTAGGGCTTTGTCCACCCTAATTTGATGACACTTCCAGAATTACAAGGTGAACGACTGTCGATTTTTCACAAATTTGAGCAAGATAATCTACAACAGTTGACTGTTGGTAACTAATTCAATGGTATCCTCATCAATTGCATCAATTTCCACCAATAAATTTCTCCCAAACTCCTGAGAAAACTATGACAAAAAAAATCCAGCGTGTTGGCATCGCCGCACAACTATATGGCGCCTTCGCATTGGTTGTTGCCGTGACCCTGGCGCTTGCGCTGTTTTCGGTGCTCCGCGTAAACGATATCGAACAGGCACTCGGCAGTGCCGAAGCCCTGCGCAACACGCGCCTGGAGCCGCTGTACGAGGCGCGCGAGGCGCTCGATCAATCCGGTATCGCCGCGCGCAACGCCTATATCTTCAAAGGCGATGCGGATGCCGCGCGAGAGCTCGACCTGGTTGACCAGCATGCCGCCGCCTTCCGCGCATCGCTGGCCCAGCTCGACGCTCCGCTGCGCGACGACCCGCAGTACGCCAAAGTGAAAGAGGGCTTGCTGGCCATGAGCCGCGAGCTGGCGCGTCCGCGCGCCTACCGCAAGGCCGCCGACATGGAAGGCTTCGGCACCTTCCTGACCCAGGAATGCACGCCGCTGCGCCGCCGCATCGTGGCCGACATCGATGTGCTGCTCAAGAGCCTGCAGGCCGGCAGCGTGGAGGCCGGCACCGAGGCGCGCGCCACCGCGTCCTCGGCGCGCTACACCATCGGCGGGCTGGCCGCGCTGTGCGTGGCGCTGGCGATGGCGGTCGGCCTGCTGATCGTGCGCAGCCTGGTGCGCCAGCTGGGCGGAGAACCGGCCTACGCTTCGAGCGTGGCCCACGCGATCGCGCGCGGCGAGCTGCAGCACCAGGTCGACGTGCGCCGCGCCGCGCCCAGCAGCCTGCTGGCGGCGATGAGCGCGATGCGCGACAGCCTCAGTGGCATCGTCGGCAAGGTGCGCGGCGGCACCGATGCGATCGCTTCCGCCTCGGCCGAGATCGCGTCGGGGAACATCGATCTGTCGCGCCGCACCGAGTCGCAGGCGGCCGAGCTGGCCCAGGTGGCCGGTTCGATGAAGCAGCTGATCGACTCGGTGCGCCGCAATGCCGACTACGCAAGCGAGGCCAGCAAGCTGGCGCTGGATGCGTCTGCGGTCTCGCGCCAGGGCGGCGACGCGGTCGAGGGCGTGGTCGAGACCATGACCCTGATTAACGACTCGTCGAAGAAGATCGTCGACATCATCGCCGTCATCGACGGCATCGCCTTCCAGACCAATATCCTGGCGCTGAACGCGGCGGTGGAAGCCGCGCGCGCCGGCGAGCAGGGACGCGGCTTCGCCGTGGTGGCCTCGGAGGTGCGCAATCTGGCCCACCGCTCGGCGGCGGCGGCCAAGGAAATCAAGGCGCTGATCGAGGATTCGGTGAGCAAGGTGGGCGCGGGCACGGAACTGGTGGGCCGCGCCGGCGACACCATGCGCAAGGTGGTCGACGGCGTGCACCGCGTGACCGACATCATGGGCCGCATTTCGGAAGCGACCCGCAGCCAGAGCCGGGACATCGAACGGGTCGACGATGCCATCGCCCAGCTCGACGAGATGACGCTGCAGAACGCTTCCCTGGTGGAAGAAGCGGCCGCCGCCGCCCAGTCGTTGCAGCACCAGGCCCACGGCCTGGCCGACCTGGTCAACACCTTCCAGCTTGACGCCGCCGGCAGTAGCCACGGCGGCCGCAGCGCGCTGCGTCTGACAACTGCCTGAACACATGTAGGGTGGGCGCGGCCGGCGTAGGCACCCTGTGCCCACCAAGTGTTAATGCAAGCTTTTCTTTTCCGGCTGCACCAGCACGAAGGGGCTGACTACCGAGGCCCACAGCAGACTGTCGGCGGCCAGCCAGGTTTGCGCCTGCACCTCGGTCACCTTGGCGAGCTTGCCTTCGCCCATCCAGCGCGTGATCGTCGCCTTGTCGTCGTGGGCGATGCGCAGCGCCGCTTCGACCAGGTCGAGGTCTTCGCTGACATAGACGACGTTGCCCTGGGCGAAGTGACGCTCCAGTTCGGACCAGTGGACGCGCGCGGTCTCGCGGTTGATCTTGTCGTGCAGTTCGCTGTCTTTCAGCGGGTCGGTCTTCAATGGTTCAGTGCTCATGGTTCGCTGAGTGTTCAATAGGTCTGATGGGTTCGATCCGCGGAATCGGCGAACCCGCCCATGTTAACCGATAGGCCAGTCCTTTGCGGACATTCCCCACCAGCGCCGGGCGGAAGCAGGCCAGGTTGGTGCCCTCAGGGCGCCGCACGCTGGGGTAGATCACGCCCATCGATCCCGCGTCGAGCAGTTCGGCAGCCAGCTGTTGCGAGGCCAGGTAGCTGGCCGGGTCGAGGCAGGCGCCGGCGCCGTCGAAGCCGCGCAGGTCGTGGAAGCCCGCCGTGAAATCGGCCAGCAGGCACTGGTAGCTGACGCTGTCGTCGAAGCGCGCGATTTCCTGGTACTCGACCGCCTTGTGGAAGGCGATCTCGGCCAGTGCGGTCTCCAGCTCGAAGGCGCAGTACCAGGCGCCGCGTTCGCCGTCGTTGAAGCGGCTGCCTTCCGGCCGCGCATACGTATAGGCGGCATTGATCATGCGGAAGTTGGGCACGCCGAATACCAGCTCGTCCATGCCGATGCCGGGCAGCTGGCCCGACTCGCCGCGCAGGCGGTCGTTGGTGGCGTTGTCGAGGTCGAACAGGTCGCGCAGCATGGCGTCGTCAGCGCCGGCCAGCGGCGCCAGCACCGAATCCTCGGCGTCGGCGAAGCGCGAGGGGATCAGGCGGCAGGTGTCGAACTGGCGCAGCAGGGTCACCGCCGGCGCCGGCGTGCGGACGCGCTTCATGTCACAAGCCCCATGTCACAAGCCGCATGTCACAAGCCTCCTCTGCGCGCGTCCAGCAGGCGCCGCACCGTCTGCATCGCCAACAGGCCGCCGCCCAGCATATAGGCCAGCGGCGTGCGGCCCATGAAGATCGGATTGGTGTTGGGCAGGTGGATCCATTCGTCGGCCAGTTTGTCGCCGTAGAGGATGTGCAGCGCCTTGTAGATGCCGAGAAGGTAGGAGATGCGGGTGATGCGATCCACTTCCAGCAGGCGGTCAGGCTGTTTTTTCCATTCGTAGAATGCGGAGGAGGACAAGCCGCCGAGCAGCTCGCGCGCATCGTCGTCGCGTACCTGCCAGCTTGCCGCCAGTGCGAAGAAACCCTTCAGTGCGGAGCGCGACAGGCGTTCGCGCTCGGCCTTGGCGTTCAAGTCCACCAGCAAGGCCGTTTCGAAACGGCTTTTTGGGTAGGAATAAGCAGGCTGCATGGTTATTTCTCCGGTTCTGGAGAATTTATACTCCGCTTATGGAGCAAATGCAAGCGTCTTGTACAAACCCGGCGGGAGTGCGAGAATTGTTGGGTTGTCAATATGAAACGCCAACGAAAAAAGGTGCACCATGCGTCTGCTGTCGATTGGAGTGATGTGCATCAGCATGCTGATGCTGGCAATCGCGGGCGCGGCGCGTCCCTCGCATGCCGACCTGAAACAGCAGGTGCTGGCCGCGGAACGCGCCTTTGCCGCCACCATGAAAGCGCGCGACCACGCCGCCTTCACCCGTTTCCTGGCCGACGAGGCCATTTTCTTTTCCGGTTCCACCGTCTTGCGCGGGCGCGCGGCGATCGCCGACGCCTGGCGTTCCTATTATGTCGGCGAGCAGCCGCCGTTTTCCTGGGCCCCGGACAACGTCGAGGTGGTCGACTCGGGCACCCTGGCCTACAGCGGCGGCCCGGTCTATGACCCCAGCGGCAAGCGGGTGGGGCGTTTCAATTCGATCTGGCGGCTGGAAGCGCCGGGCAAGTGGAAAGTCGTGTTCGACCGCGGCGACGAACCCTGCCGCCCGGCCAAGGCATCGGAATGACAGTTCGCAGGCAAACAGGCTCAACCATGGAGACAGTCCTATGAAACGCGTAACCGGTATCGGCGGCATCTTTTTCCAGGCACAAGACCCGGCCGCGCTGCGCGCCTGGTACCAGCAGCACCTCGGCATCGATGTGCAGCCCTGGGGCGGCGCCGCGTTCAGCTGGGGCGCCGCCGAGGCGCCGGCCGAGGGCTCGACGGTGTGGTCGATCGACGCGGCCGGCAGCGAGCAGTTCGCGCCAGGTCGCGCGCCGTTCATGGTGAATTACCGGGTGCACGACCTGGCGGCGCTGCTGCAAGCCTTGCGCGACGAAGGCTGTACCGTGCTGGACAAGCTGGATGAAGGCGAGTTCGGCAAGTTCGGCTGGGTGATCGATCCGGAAGGGAACAAGGTCGAGCTGTGGGAGCCGCCGGCGGGGAAATGAGGCCAGGGTGAGTTTTGGAGAGCATCGGCGCGGATTTTTTGTCTAGACTTATCCTTTTCGCTGGACGCTTGTGTCCATTTTGATGGAGGCACGATGAAAATTGCTGTGCTGTTTGGCGGGTTGAGCGAAGAGCGCGCGGTGTCCATCGCCAGCGCGGCAAAAATCATCCCCGCGCTGCGCGAGGGTGGCCATGAGGTGTTCTCGGTCGATACCGCCAGTGGACGCCTCTCGCTGACCGACGAGCGCCGTTTGCTGGAGGCCGGGGTCACACCCGAGCCGCCCAGCTCCACCGAGCTGGCGGACATGGGCGCGCGTTCCGTGAGCGCCGCCGTCGATACCTTCGATATCCGCTCCGCAGACGTGGTACTGCTTGCACTGCACGGCGGCGCCGGAGAGGACGGCCGCATCCAGTCGCTGCTCGACCTGGCCGGCGTGCCCTACACCGGCAGCAATCACATTGCCAGCGCCGTCGCCATGGACAAGGACCTCAGCAAGCGCTTGTTCCGCGCGGCGGGCGTCCCGACCCCGGACTGGCTGATGTCGCCGGTAAGCGCCGCGGAGGTAGAACGTCAGCTTGGCTGGCCCGTCATCGTCAAGCCCAACAAGCAAGGTTCCACCATCGGATTGAGCGTGGTACGCGGCGCTGACGGACTCGACGCCGCCCTGCGAAAAGCGCACCGCTACGATGACGAAGTGATGATCGAGCGCTTCCTGTCTGGGCGTGAATTCACGGTCGGCATCCTGGATGGCGAAGCGCTGCCCGTGGGCGAGATCGTGGCGCCGTCCGAGGTGTTCGACTATCAATCGAAATACCAGAAGGGTGGCGCGCGCGAAATCTTTCCTGCTTCGATCCCGCCGGCGCAGGCCAGACAGTTGCAGGAATTCGCCCTGCGCGCCCACGCCACCCTGAAGCTCGGACCCTATAGCCGCATCGACTTCCGGCTCGACAGCGAGGGCGCGCCCTACTGCCTGGAAGCGAATTCGCTTCCAGGCATGACCGCCACCAGCCTGTTGCCGCAGGCGGCACTGGCGGCGGGGATCGCGTTTCCGGCACTCCTGGAGCGCATCTGCCAGGGTGCGATCGCAGCGTCAAAGAAGTCGAGCTCGCTGTAAGGACTCGATCCAGCTACCCCCCGGAGGAAACCCATGTCCAGGTCCGCATTCAGCGCCAAGGTGTTCGCCATCTACTTGTTCGTCATCGGTCCGGTGCTGGTCGTCGCGCCGAATTTCCTGCTGGGCCTGTTCGGGATCGCGCCGAGCACGGAGGTCTGGATCCGCGTGGTCGGCCTGATCGCCTGCATGCTCGGCATCTACGTGTGGGTCGCGGCAAAGCACGAGAACCGGCCTTTCCTGGAAGCCTCTGTGTATACGCGCTGCATCGTGTTCCTGGCCTTCCTGACGTTTGCACTGCTTGGCCTGGCCAGTCCGATGATCGTACTGTTCGGCGTCGTTGACTTGCTGGGCGGACTGTGGACCCATTTTGCCTTGAAGGCCGATGCGCGTGCGCCGCAGCAGCTGGCGCCGGTCGGCCAACGTGCCTGACCTGGAGCCCGCGCGATGAACAAACGTTCGCTACAGATCGCCACCGCCGTCCTCGCTTGCGTGCCCACGCTCACCGGCCTGCTCGCCATGAGCGGCCTCGACGACCCGCTCTACCGCGCGCTGGCGCTGCCGCCGGACGCCACCCTGGACAGCAACCTGCGCTTCTACGGCGGCGTCTGGCTTGGCCTGGGCCTGGCGGCCTTCTGGCTGATTCCACGCATCGACCGCGAGACAGTGCTATTCCGCTGCCTTTGGCTGATGATTTTCCTGGGCGGGCTTGGCCGCCTGCTGTCGCTGGCGCTGGCCGGGATGCCTTTCCCGCCCTTCATCGGCTTCACGCTGCTCGAAGTGCTGGGCGCACCGCTGTTCGTGTGGTGGCAGGCAAGGGTGGCGCAAGCCGTCGCGCGGCCCGAGCCGCTGCGCTACGCCGCCTGAGCACGGATCGCGCTGACACGCACAGCGCGGCACGCAACGCCCGATTCGGCGACAATGGCGGCGATCTCAAGCAACCCGGAGTCCCCATGTCCCAGGCCGTCCCCGCTTCATCGCCGCTCGCGACCGTCATTCGCGTCACTAGCGGCAACTTCCTCGAGATGTTCGACTTTTTCCTGTACGGCTTCTACGCCACCTACATCGCGAGCACCTTCTTCCCCTCCGGTAACGAATACCTGTCGCTGATGCTGACCTTCGTCACCTTCGGCGCCGGCTTCCTGATGCGCCCGCTCGGCGCGGTCATCCTCGGCAGCTACATCGACCGCATCGGCCGCCGCAAGGGCCTGATCCTGACCCTGATGATCATGGCTTGCGGCACCGTATTAATCGCCTTCGTGCCGGGTTACGCCACCATCGGCGTGTTCGCGCCGCTGCTGGTGCTTACCGGCCGCCTGCTGCAGGGCTTTTCGGCCGGTGTCGAGCTCGGCGGCGTGTCGGTCTACCTGGCCGAGATGGCGCCGCCCGGCAGCAAGGGCTTTTATGTGAGCTGGCAGTCGGCCAGCCAGCAGGCCGCGGTGATGGCCGCGGCGGCGCTCGGCTACTGGCTCAACCAGCAGCTGAGTCCCGCCGACATCGGCAGCTGGGGCTGGCGCATTCCCTTCTTTGTCGGCTGCGCGATCATCCCGGTGGTGTTCGTGATCCGCCGCTCGCTGCAGGAGACCGAGGCGTTCAGGGCGCGCAAGCACCGCCCAAGCTTCCGCGAAGTGGTGGGGTCGATGCTTGCCAACTGGCGCCTGGTGCTGCTGGGGATGATGCTGGTGGTGATGACCACCGTCTCGTTCTACCTGATCACCGTGTATGCGCCGACCTTCGGCAAGAGCGTGCTTAAGCTGAGCGCGGCGGACAGCCTGCTGGCCACCTTCTGCATCGGCCTGTCGAACTTTGTCTGGCTGCCGGTGATGGGCGCGCTGTCCGACCGCATCGGGCGCTGGCCGCTGCTGGTGGTGTTCACCGTCCTGCCGATCCTGACCGCGCATCCGGTGCTGTCCTGGCTGGTGCACAACACCACCTTCGCCCACATGCTGGAAGCCGAACTGTGGCTGTCCTTCATGTATGCCAGCTATAACGGCGCCACCGTGGTCGCCCTCACCGAGATCATGCCGGCCGATGTGCGCACGGTCGGCTTTTCGCTGGCCTATAGCCTGGCCACCGCCATCTTCGGCGGCTTCACGCCGGTGGTGTCCACCTGGCTGATCCAGATCACCGGCGACAAGGCGGCACCCGGGTACTGGATGGCGGCGGCGGCCGCCTGCGGCCTGGTGGCGGCGCTGATCCTGTACCGGCCATGGCGCGGTGCGCGCGTGGCAAATACGCTGTCGTGACAAAGCGTGCATTTTTTCGGTGTTTGCTCTGATAAGCTTCCCGACCAGTTCATTTGCTCGCAGGTCGATCATGATTGGGAAGCTGTTCGGAAAACCGAAGGATGCGCACAGGCCGCGAACCGCCGGCGCACAGGGAAAACTGGCCGACGCGGCGCTGCGTGCGGCGCGGGATAAAGCGCAGAAGCAGGCAAGCCAGGATCCACTGGCTGGCGCCAAGATCGCCGGCGAGGAAGTCTTCCACCGCCTGATGGCGTCAATGAAAAATGCGCACGGCGTGCACGTGGAATCGCTGTTGTGCGTGCTCGGCGCCCTGGCCGGCTACGCCTGTCAGGCCGAGGTGCGCGCCATTGCCCAAGCGAAGGCACTGCCCGATACGGCGGTATTCCAGATCGTCGCCACGGCGGATGGCCGCCGGTATTATTTCGGCGACCTGCTGAACCAGCCGCTGCTGAACGCCCAGCCATCGCTGTGGGGCATGGTCGGCGCGTCCGCCCTGCAGGCCGGCGCCACCGCGCTGCCCGATCCGCACGAACTGTTCCGTCACGTCGCCGCATCGGTCGGTAACGCCGGCTTCGGCATCCCGCGCGTGCCCGCGAAGCACAAGGCCGGCGATACGCCGCTCGGCTACCTGAAGCAGTTGTGGCCGGCGCTGTTCCCGCTGGTGCAGAGCATCTGTCCGCAGCCCGCGCTGTGGCCGGTGGTGTTCGGCGTGGCGATCCAGCGCACCATCGACGCCTCGAAGGACGTGATCGATGCCGGGATGGCCTTCACCATCGCGATGGAGGCGGCGGTGCCGATGTCGAAGGTGGAGCTGGGCGCCGCGTAGACACTGCAAAGGCACCGCATGATCAGCCGCCAATACGTCAGCCGGGTCGCTCTGCTGCGCGGCAGGGTGGACGACTTTGCGCGCTATCCATTCTTGCTGCCGGCGATACGCACCCTGGACACGATCGAGCTGCACCCGCGCATGACGATCTTTGTCGGCGAAAACGGCTCCGGCAAATCGACGCTGCTGGAGGCGATTGCGGTGTCCCTGGGGTTCAATGCCGAAGGCGGCAGCAGGAATTTCCGCTTCGGCACGCGCGACTCCCATTCGGAACTCCATGATTACCTGCGCGTGTCGAAAGGATTCCGCCGCCCGAAAGACGGTTTTTTCCTGCGCGCCGAAAGTTTTTTCAACGTGGCCACTGAAATCGAGGAGCGGGACAAGGGTCTGGGTGGACCACCCATCATCGATTCCTACGGCGGCCGTTCGTTGCACGAGCAGTCGCACGGCGAATCCTTCCTGGCCCTGCTCACCGAGCGCTTCGGCGGCAAGGGCATCTATCTGCTGGACGAACCCGAGGCGGCGCTGTCGCCGCAACGCCAGCTGGCGGTGCTGTCGCGCATCCACGACCTGATCCTGGACGACTCGCAATTCATCATGGCGACCCATTCGCCGATCCTGATGGCTTACCCGGACGCGCTCATCTATCAGTGCGACGCCGAAGGAATGCGCCCGATCGCCTACGAAGACACGGAGCACTACCAGGTCATGCGCGGCTTCCTGATGCATCCGCAGCGCATGCTGGACACGCTGCTCGAACGCTGAACGTCACGTGTTCGGGCGAACGCAGCCACCGGATGCGAGCCGATGTCCGGAGTTGGCGTGGCTCATGCGGCTTCGCGTGTGGCGGCATCGCTTGCGGCAGAATCGCTTGCGGCGGTCGCGCCCGGCACGGCCGGCTTGCGCCAGTAGCGATCCTCGATGCGGCGGCAGAACGCGACCAGGTTCGGACAAGCTTCGACGGCCGACCGCAATGGCGTGCGCTCCGGGAACCCGAGCAGGTTCGCCAACGCGCCATACACCGAGGAGTCGGCCTCCCCGGGGCGCTCGCCCTGAAAATAGTCGCGCTGGCCGAGCAGCGCCGACAAGGCGCGAATGTCGGCGATGCCGCGCGCGGCCACCTGCTCCGGCTCGTAGCGCAGGATGCCCTGGCCATGCAGGGCGCGCTTGAGCTTGCGCCGGACCAGGCTGGCGACGACTGCACGCAAGGGACCGGGCAGGGTGCCGAAATAGGCGTCGCGAGTGAGCGGCCAGGATGCGGGCAGCATCCAGCGTTCCCAGGCGGCTGCGAAATACAGGCTTTCCTCGACCAGGCGCAGGACTGCATGGGCATGCGCCTGCTGTTCGGGCGTCTGCCCGGCATCCAGGTCGATGCCGTGTTCGCGCGCCAGCCTGCCGATGATGAGCTTGCTGTCAGCCAGGGTGCTGCCGTCGTCCAGCAGCAGATAGGGAAACTTGCGCGTCTTCGACTGCGGCGGCCGGTCGAGGCTGAGCGCATCGTAGGGGATCCCGGCGAAGCGCAGCCAGGTCTCCAGCTTCAGGCAGAAGGGGCTCGGGCTGGGCAAGCCCCAGGCGGGGCGCATGCCGACGATACGGACAGCTGTCATTGCAATCTCCGGTAGGTTGTTCGGCCTCCATACTGCAAGGTATGGAGATCCTCCCATGTGCTTTTGCTTTTGTCAATACCATGAGGTATGGTGACGGCATGGATGAAAAACTGAATCGACAAGGCTGGCTGAGGGCGGGGCTGCAAGCGCTGGCGGAAGGCGGTCCGGACGCGCTGCGGATCATGCCGATCGCCGAACAGCTGCAGGTGACGAAAGGCAGTTTTTACTGGCATTTCAAGAACCTGGACGCCTACCGCTCGGCGGTACTGGAAGAATGGGAGCGTCACTACACGGGCGAGGCCATCGCCTGCCTCGAGCATGACAGGATGGCGCCCGCCGAGAAGCTGCGCACCTGGATTGTCGGCGCCACCTATGCCGACCTGCGGCTGGAGCGGGCGGTGCGCTCGTGGTCGCTGAACAATCCCGCCGTCACCGCCGTGCGCCGGCGCGTGGATAGCGAGCGGATCGGCTTCCTGGTCAAGCTGCTGGGCGATGTCGGCTGGCCGGCAGAGACGGCGCGCACGCTGGGACAATGGGCATATTGCGCCTGGCTGGGCTATGCCACGCTCGACGACGTGACCTTCAGCGACCGGCAGCTCAAGCTGATCCTGGCCAGGCTGATGCCGGATATGCAGTGAAGATCGCACTGACGATCCTGATTGCGCCAGCGGGGCTCCCTGGCGCTTGCCGGACGCTTGCGGCCACAAGCATGCAATGTGTTAGTATTTATCTACTCTTACGCCACCGGAGCATGCCGACATGAACAAGTAATGCGCTGATGCTTCCGCATCTGTCTGCCTATCGCTGCCCATGCGCGATCTGTCAGCCGCATACGCATGTTCGAATCGAGCAAGGCTTTGGCGCGCCCGCCTTTTTCCGGTCATCGCTGCTGGTAGCCTCAAGCATCTTTCCTCGCCGCGGCGCAGTCCTTGTTTCACGGGCAGTTTTCCAACGTTTTCAAGGAAAACCTCCATGCCTCACACCCCTATTGATCATATCGATGTGTTCGAGCACAACCGCGCGGCCTGGGATCGCCAGGCCGCGCAGCAGTGCGAGTGGTCCGATCCTGTCGGCGCAGACGAAATCGCCGCGGCCCGGGAGGGCGACTGGCAGGTCAGGCTGACGCCGGGCCCGCTGCCGCCCGGCTGGCTCGACAGCGTGCATGGCATGCGCATACTGTGCCTGGCCTCGGGCGGTGGCCAGCAGGCGCCGGTGCTGGCGGCAGCCGGCGCGATCGTGACCGTGCTCGATGCCTCCGACGGCCAGTTGCGCCAGGACCGGATGGTGGCGCAGCGCGACGGCCTGTCACTCGACACCATCCAGGGCGACATGCGCGACCTGTCGATGTTTGCCGACGCCTCGTTCGACATCGTGTTCCATCCCATCTCCAATCTGTACGTGCCGGATATCCGTCCCGTGTGGCGCGAGTGCTTTCGCGTGCTGCGCAGCGGCGGCAGCCTGCTGAGCAGCTTCTACAATCCGGTGGTGTTCGTCGGCGACCGCGATCCGGATTTTGCCGCGCAAGGATTGATCCGCCCGCGCTACACGCTGCCTTATTCGGATGCCGCGCAGCTGAGTCCAGCGGCGCTGGCAGACAAGCGGGAGCGTGGCGAACCGTTCGTGTTCGGTCACAGCCTCACCGAGCAGATCGGCGGACAACTGGAAGCGGGATTCGTGCTGGCCGGGTTTCATGAAGATGCACAACCGCGCCCGCGCTTTTTGATCGACCGTTATCTGCCGACCTTCCTGGCGACCCTGGCGCGCAAACTTTGACAGCCCAACGCGTTCGCGCCGCGGCGTTGCGGCGCGAGATGCGTCAATGAACGAGGACCATATGCAGAATTCCAGGCCAGTGCAGGGACCCAGTCCGGACACCCTTCATCCGATACCGGGTGTGCCGCAGGTAGGCTTCCTGAGGAATGCCATCCGCGGACCGAACATTGAGGTTGGCGATTACACCTATTACGACGATCCTGACGCCATCGACAATTTCGAGAAGAACGTGCTCTACCACTTTCCTTTTATTGGCGACCGGCTGGTCATCGGGAAGTTTTGTGCGATTGCGCGCGGCGTCAAATTCATCATGAACGGCGCCAATCACCAGATGGATGGGATCTCGACCTTCCCCTTCTTCATTTTCGGGAATGGCTGGGAAGCCGCGCGGCCTGCCCAGGGCGAACTGCCCTACAAGGGCGATACCGTGGTCGGCAACGATGTCTGGATCGGCTACGATGCCTTGATCATGCCGGGGGTGACCATCGGCGACGGTGCCATCATCGCAGCGCGTTCGGTGGTGACGGCCGACGTGCCGCCGTATGCCATCGTCGGCGGCAACCCGGCACGCCTGGTGCGCCGTCGCTTCGATGCGGACAGCGCCCGGCGCCTGCAAGCGGTCGCGTGGTGGGACCGGCCTCCGGCGTGGATCGGCCGGCATCTGGCGCTGATCTGCGGCGGCGACATCGATGCGCTCGAAGCCGCCGCAGGCTGGGCATGAGCGGCGGAGACCCGTCTTACTTCTTCGGCGCCAAACCGGCCACCGCTGGCGCCACCACCACCGCCAGCAACGCGATCGCGGCGGAGACATAGCCGATCTTGTCCAGCCCCAGCGTGGGGATCACGACGCCGCCCAGCATGGCGCCGATGCCGATACCGGCGTTGGCCGCCGACACGTTGGTGGTGCCGGCCAGCGCCTGCGAGTGGGTCGCGGACTTCATCACGCGCACCTGGCAGATCGGGAAAAGCGCGGTATAGGCGATGCCCCACAGCGCCAGCACGGCGCAGAAGGCCGCGGTCGCGTGGATGGCCGGAACGCTGAGCGCCATGCCAATGCCGAGCAGGCCCGCGAAGGCGGCGGTGGCCTTGAGCGGCGCGCGGTCGACCGCCTTGCCGCCCAGCCAGTTGCCGACCAGGCCGATCGCGCCGAAGCCCATCAGCCACCACCCGACCTGGGCGGGGGCGATGCCGGCCAGGCGCTCGAGGATGTCGGCCAGGTAGGTGTAGGCGGTGAACATGGCGCTGAACACGATCACCGACAGCGCGACGTTGGCCAGGAAGTAGGGCTCCTTGAACAGGCGCGCCTGTGCGCGCAGGTTCATGCGCGGCGAGCGGGCCACCGCCGGCATCAGCAGCCACAGTCCGGCGGCCATCAGCAGCGACAGCAGCGCCAGGATCCAGAAGGAATTACGCCAGCCGATGCTGTTGGCAGCCACGGTCCCGAGCGGAATGCCGAACAGCAGCGCCGCCGAGATGCCCAGGTAGACCCGCGACACGGCCTGGCCGGCCTTGTCCGGACCGGCCAGCTGGCCGGCGGTCTCGCTGGCGGTGCCCCAGAACACGGGCAGGGCCAGCGCCGGGATGAAGCGCGCCAGCGCCAGCACCCAGATATTCGGCGCCAGCGCGGCCAGCGCGTTGGACAGCGCGAACACCACGAGGATGGCGACGAACAGCAGCTTGCGGTCGAGGTGGGACAGCCAGGCCGTCAGCGGCGGTCCGAACAGCATGACGGTGAAGGCGAAAAGGGTGACCAGCTGGCCGGCGGCCGAGATCGAGATGCCCATGTCGCGCGATAGTGCCGGCAGCAAGCCGACGATCAGGTATTCGGTGGTGACGATGACGAAGGCGGCTACCGCCAGGATCAGGATGGAAATGGCGCCGCCGGGCTGGACGTCGGCCTGCGCGCTGGATGCGGTGGATGAGAGTTGGGACATCGGTCTTCTTCTTCGTGTTTTACAGGGGATGCATCGTATTCGAAATTCGATTTCCTATCTCGGGTATTTTTTCTATACTTAGCGGAATCTAATTCCGGAATGCGCCATGCAAAGCACCGAACGTTTGAAGGGCGTCGAAGTCTTCGTCGCCGTCGCCAGGGCCGGCAGCTTCGTGCGCGCCGCCGAGCGCCTGCATCTCACCAGTTCCGCGGTCGGCAAGGCGGTCGCGCGGCTGGAGGCCAGGCTGGCGGTGCGCCTGTTCGAGCGCAGCACGCGCAGCCTGGCGTTGACCGAGGCCGGCACCCGCTTCTATGCCGCCTGCACGCGCGTGCTGAGCGAGCTGGAAGAGGCCGAACACGCGCTCGGCGGCGACGGCGAAGTGCTGGCCGGCCGGCTGCGCATCGACTTGCCGGTGACCTTCGGACGGCTCATCGTGCTGCCGGTGTTGATCCCGTTTTTCCAGCGTCATGCGCGCCTGCAGCCGGTGCTCTCCTTTACCGACCGCTATGTCGATATCCATGAAGAAGGCATCGATGTCGCCGTCCGCATCGGCAGCCCGGAAGCCTGGCCGCCATCGCTGGGACACCGGTACTTGAGCCAGGAACAGAAGGTGTTCTGCGCGGCGCCGGCCTACCTGGCGGCGCGCGGTACCCCGGCCACGGTCGCGGCGCTGGAGGGGCATGCCGCCATCATGTACCGCAAGGCCGACGGCAGTACCAGTCCCTGGCTGATCCGCCATGGGCAGGCGCGGGTGGAAAAGACCGCGCTCGATGCGCAGATCGTGGCCGGCAACGCCGAAGTGCAGCTGGAGCTGACGCTGGCGGGCCTGGGCATCGCCCAGCTGCCGACCTGGCTGGTCGATGGCCAGCTGCGGGACGGCAGCCTGGTGCAGCTGCTGCCGGCGCAGGCCACGCCGGGCTTGCCGATGCATGTGGTGTGGCCGAAGGCGAAGGAGGGGCTACCGCGTGTCGGGCAGGTGGTGGCCACGCTGTGCGCGGCGCTGGGTGAGGGCGCTTGATCATATGCCGTGACGGCGTTATGCGAACGCCGCGCGTGGGCACGGGGTGCCCACCCTACGTGTTGGGCAAGGGCGCTCGACGATACGTCGTAGGGTGGGCACCCCGTGCCCACGCGGAAGCCGGCGTCATGCGAAGGTCAAGCGTGGGCAAGGGTTGCCGCTTACAACGGCTCGGCGTGCTCCACCAGCAGCTGCACCTTGGTCACCCCATTGTATTCATTGGCGTCGAGGCGGAAGGCCACGCGCGCCTTGTCGCCCAGGGCATCGGTGTGGCCGAACCAGATCGCATCATAGCGGCGGCCGTTCCGCTCCAGCAGCAGCTTGAGGTGCTTTTCCTTCAGGATGCGCTGGCTCAGCACGCGGAATTCGTCGCAGAACACCGGCGGCGCGAAGCCCTGGCCCCAGACCTGGCCGGCCAGCAGTTCGATGAACTGGGTCGAATAGAAATCGTCTTCCAGCGGACCGTCGGTCTCGACCACGCGCTCGAGCTGTGCCGCCGTCAGCCAGGCCTGGCCGACCGCTTCGAAGGCGCTGCTGAAAGTGTCGAAATGCTCGCCGCGGATGGTCAGCCCGGCCGCCATCGAGTGGCCGCCGAACTTGTCGATCAGGCCGGGTACGCGCTTGGACACCAGGTCGAGCGCGTCGCGCAGGTGGAAACCGGGGATGGAGCGGCCCGAGCCCTTGATCCAGCCGTCGCCGGCGGGCGCGAAGGTGATGGTCGGACGGTAGAACTTTTCCTTCAGGCGCGAGGCCACGATGCCGATCACGCCCTGGTGCCAGCCGTCATCGAACACGGCGATGGTGCTGGCCGCCGTCGGCTGGAACTCGTCCAGGTGCAGCAGGGCGGTGTCCTGCATCTCGGCTTCGATTTCACGGCGCTTGAGGTTGATCTCGTTGAGCTGCTGGGCGATGGCCCAGGCGCGCCCTTCGTCGTCGGTGGTCAGGCACTCGATCCCGAGCGACATGTCCTCGAGGCGGCCGGCGGCGTTCAGGCGCGGGCCGAGGGCGAAACCGAGGTCGAAGGGCGAGGCGCTGCGCGCTTCGCGGCCGGCAACGCGAAACAGGGCCGCCACGCCGGCATGCATGCGCCCGGCGCGCATGCGCTTCAGGCCCTGCGCCACCAGGATGCGGTTGTTGGTGTCGAGCTTGACCACGTCGGCCACCGTGCCCAGCGCCACCAGGTCCAGCAGCGCATCGAGCTTGGGCTGGGTCTGGGCATCGAACACGCCGCGCTTGCGCAGCTCGGCGCGCAGGGCCAGCAGCACGTAGAACACGACGCCGACGCCGGCCAGGTGCTTGCTCGGAAAACCGCACTCGGGCTGGTTGGGGTTGACGATCACGCGCGCGTCGGGCAGGCGGTCGCCTGGCAGGTGGTGGTCGGTGACCACGACGTCGATGCCGCGCAGGCGCGCCGCTTCCACGCCATCGATGCTGGCGATGCCGTTGTCGACGGTGATGATGATGTCCGGCGCTTTTTCGCGCGCGGCCAGTTCGACGATCTCGGGTGTCAGGCCGTAGCCATATTCGAAGCGGTTGGGAACGATGTAGTCGACATCCGCGTGCATCGCGCGCAGGCCGCGCAGGGCGACTGCGCAGGCGGTGGCGCCGTCGCAATCGTAGTCGGCGACGATGGTCATCTTCTTCTGGCTTTGGATCGCATCGGCCAGGTAGACGGCGGCGGCGTCGATCTGCATCAGGGCCGAGGGCGGCAGCAGCGCCTGCAGCTCGCTTGCCAGCTCGCGCGCGTCAGTCAGGCCGCGCGCGGCGAACACGCGCGCCAGCACGGGATGGATGCCGCCCTGGCGCAGCTGTTCGGAATGGCGTACCGGGCAGGGACGGATGGCAATGCGGGTTTTCACGATAGGGCCTTCAATACGGTCTTCAAGTCAGCGCATCCAGGGTCGGGCGGCGCCAGAATTTGCGCTGCGCCATCGGGGTGGTGACGGTGTCGAGGTGACCTTCGCGGTGGCTCAGCAGCAGGCGCAGGCGCTTGATGCGGCCCTTGGCGACGGCTTCCAGCAAGGGTGCGAACAGGGCCTCGTCGAGGCCCTGCATGGCGCGCAGCCAGCCATCCCAGTCGGCGGCGATGGCGGGTGCGGCGGCGTTGCCGGCGGCCAGCAGCAGGTGTTCCGTGCCCGCGTTGTCGCCGCCACCGTCGATGGCGGCGAACATGGCCGCCGGGGTATCGGCGCGGACATCGGCCAGGGCATCCAGCCAGCCCGGCATCGCATGCGCGATGACGCGCGGCCGGGCGCCAGTCCGCCCCTGGGCGTGGGCCACCAGCCGGCTGGCTTCCTCGGTGGCGCGGCTGGCGCCGCCCCAGGGCCAGAAGGAATTGATCGGCACCTGGCCGCGCGCCTCGCGCGCCGCGTTCACCGGATGGGTGTACCAGCTCACCTGCACCTCGTTCTGCAGCTTGCGGAAGGCGCGCGCGGCGCTGCCGGTCGGCATCCAGTCGGTCAGGTTCATGCCGGTGGCGGCGTCGGGGCTGGCGGTGTGCAGTTCGTTCCAGGCATCGGCGCGCATGAACCAGGTGTCGGCGTTGCCATATGCCAGCTCGTAGCCGCCCGCGGCGAATTCGGCGCGCGCGCTGTCGAACAGGGCGCGGCCCTCGTCCGCGCGCAGGTCGAGCTGGCGCGGGTCGCTCATCATGAGGTGGGTGCTGGCGATCTGGATGTAAGTCGGGTTGACCACGAACCAGGTGCCATCTTGCGGGTCGAGGCCGAAGCCCCGCATCGTGCTAGCGGCCACGGCCGGTTCCACACCGTGCTCCAGGCTGCGCTCCAACCCGAGCGCGTGCGCGATCCACTGCTCGTGCGGCAAGGCGCGCGCCTTCGGTGCCAGGGGCACGAAGCGGGATTCGGCGCTGCGCGACAACAGCGCTGCCAGTGCCGGCGCTTGCAGGGCGCGGGCCAGGTCGGGCGCGAATTCGGGAACGGGGAGGGCGAACGGCAGGACAAGCGAAATAGGGGCCATGCGGTATTTTAAGGCATATGCCGGCGCTGCGAGCAAAGCGCGTTGTTTGCCTGGCGCTCGGGGATGGTGATTCCAATTGTATAATTCATATTGTGACAAGACCCCACGATGACGAGGTTTGTATGGCAAACTGCGGGGCTGGACGCATTTTCACCGGAGCCCATGAGCATCATCCACAAATTGCCGTATGAATGGCTGGTCGGCCTGCGCTACACGCGCGCCGGCAAGCGCAGCAGCCGCAACAGCTTCATCTCCTTCATTTCCCTGATTTCGGTGTCCGGCATCGCGCTCGGGGTGGCGGCGCTGATCGTCGTGCTCTCGGTAATGAACGGCTTTCAAAAGGAAGTGACCGACCGCATGCTGTCGGTGCTGGCCCACATCGAAGTGTTCGATGCCGGCGGCAGCATGCCCAACTGGCGCCAGTCCGAGCAGGAAGCCTTCCGCAACCCGGCCGTGCGCGGCGCCGCGCCCTTCGTCGAGACCCAGGGCCTGCTGGTCAAGGACGATACGATGAAGCCCTCGGTGATCCGCGGCATCCTGCCGGGCGAGGAGCACAAGGTGTCCGACGTGGCGAAACAGATCCGCCAGGGCAGCCTGCAAGACCTGCGTCCCGGCGAATTCAACATCGTGCTCGGCTATGTGCTGGCGCGTTCGCTCGGCGTCGGTGTCGGCGACAAGGTCAACATGCTGCTGGCCCAGGGCCAGACCACGCCGGCCGGCATGGTGCCGCGCTCGCGCGTGTTCCGGGTGGTCGGCATCTTCGAAGCCGGGCACTACGAATTCGATTCGGCCATGGCCTTCATCCACATGGAAGACGCCGAGCGCATGGTACGCGTGAGCGCGCCCAACGGCCTGCGCCTGCGCATCGCCGACATGCACCAGGCGCCGCAGGTGGCGGCCCAGCTCAAGACCACGATGTCGGGCGACCTGATCATGCGCGACTGGTCCAAGCTGAACGCCAACTGGTTCGCCGCGGTCCAGACGGAAAAACGCATGATGTTCATCATCCTGACCCTGATCATCGCGGTGGCGGCCTTCAACCTGGTCTCGACCCTGGTGATGACCGTCACCGACAAGCAGGCCGACATCGCGATCCTGCGCACCCTCGGTTCATCGCCGCGCTCGATCATGAAGATCTTCATGATCCAGGGCGCGCTGGTCGGCGTCATGGGCACGCTGGCCGGCGTCGGGTTGGGTGTGCTGGTGGCGCTCAACATCGACGTCATCGTGCCTTTCATCGAGCGCCTGCTCGGCATCCAGTTCCTGTCGAAGGACATCTACCTGATCAGCGAGATCCCGTCGGACATGCGCTGGCCGGACGTTTTCAAGATCGGCGGGGTCTCGATCCTGCTGGCATTCGTCGCCACCATCTACCCGAGCTTCGCGGCGTCGCGCGTGAAACCCGCCGAGGCCCTGCGTTATGAATAATATGAACCAAGCATCCACCATCCAAGGTGCCGACCTGGCCGTGCTGGCCAGCCGCGGCGTCGGCAAGACCTTCACTCAGGGCGACTATTCGGTCCGGGTGCTCGGCAACATCGATTTTTCCATCGGCCGCGGCGAGCGCGTGGCGATCGTAGGCGCCTCCGGTTCCGGCAAGTCGACCCTGCTGCACATCCTCGGCGGCCTGGATACGCCAACCAGCGGTTCCGTGACCCTGAAAGGCGAGGACTTTGCCACTCTGTCCGAGACCCGGCGCGGCGAGCTGCGCAATGCGGAACTCGGCTTCGTCTACCAGTTCCACCATCTGCTGCCGGAATTCTCGGCGCTCGACAACGTCGCCATGCCGCTCCTGATCCGCCGCGTCAAGCGCGCCGATGCGGTGGCGCAGGCCGAGGCCATGCTGGCACGCGTCGGGCTGACCAAGCGCGCGATCCACCGTCCCGGCGAACTCTCGGGCGGCGAACGCCAGCGCGTGGCCCTGGCGCGCGCCCTGGTCACCCAGCCGGCCTGCGTGCTGGCCGACGAGCCGACCGGCAACCTCGACAGCGGCACCGCGCAAGGCATCTTCGACCTGATGCTGGAACTTTCGAAAACCCTCGGCACCGCCTTCGTGATCGTGACCCACGATCCGGAATTGGCGCGCCGCTGCGACCGCGTGCTGCGCCTGACGGAACACGGCCTGCAGCCCGAACGCGGCTAGGCGCGGCCGCCATGTGGATCGATACCCATTGCCACCTGGACGCCCGCGAGTTCGGGGCGGAATCGCTGGACGTGGCGGGGCGCGCCGGCGCCGGCGGGGTCGGCATGATCGTGATCCCGGCGGTCGAACGCGGCAACTTTGACGTCGTCAAGCAAATGGCGCATGGCGCCCCCAACGCCAGCTATGCGCTCGGCATCCACCCGATCTTCGTGCCCCAGGCCTCCGATGACGACCTGGCGGCACTGCGGCAGCTGGTCGAAGCCTCGCTGGGTGACCCGCGCTTCGTCGCCATCGGCGAGATCGGGCTCGACTTCTTCATACCGATGCTGTGCGAGCCGGCCATGCGCGACAAGCAGGAGCGTTTCCTGCGCGAGCAGCTGCGCATCGCCCGCGACTTCGGCTTGCCGGTGCTGACCCACGTGCGCCGCTCCCAGGACCAGGTGCTGAAGCACCTGCGCCAGATCCGCCCGCCGGGGGGCATCGCCCACGCCTTCAACGGCAGCGAGCAGCAGGCGCGCAACTTTATCGACCTGGGTTTCCACCTCGGCTTCGGCGGCGCCATGACCTTCACCCGCGCGCTGCAGATCCGGCGCCTGGCGGCCGGCCTGCCGCTGGATGCCATCGTGCTCGAGACCGACGCGCCGGACATCGCGCCCGCGTGGGTGCACCCGGGGCGCAACAGTCCGGAGGAGCTGCCGGCGATCGGGCGCGTGCTGGGGGAGTTGCGAGGCATCGGCATCGACGAGGTCGAGGCGGCCACGCAGCGCAGCGCGCTGGCGGCGATTCCAAGGCTGGCTGCATGCATGTAGGGTGGGCACCCCGTGCCCACCCTACGCCCCTAACCCAGCCACGCCACACGCATACCGCCACTGCATAAACTGGGTTCAGACCGGCCCCATCCCGCCGAGTTCCGGCACCTTCTCATCGCCCACATCGCACACCTTCACGGTGCACCGCATGCGACCATGCAGATGCGCTGGAATCGCTTCCGGGCGTCTGCGCCATCGTAATCTTCGTGTCCATGAAGCATGGAAAAATGTCCACTTCGACCTCGGTATGCACCGGGGCCAACGTCGACATCGGAGCGAACGTGGAAAGCGCCAGCGAGTTCCTGCGGGTACTGCAACATGAGCAATCCCTGAGCACGGCCCACCGGGCCTTGCGCTTGCGCCTCGCTCACGGCGGCCAGCTGTCGGAAGACGTGCTGCTGCCGCAGCGGGTGGTCGGCAGCGAAGCCGTCTGCGGCGGCATCGAGTACCGCATCGCCTGCCTGGCCGGCAGTCCGGCACTGCCGCTGAAGGAATTCATCGCCCTGCCGGCGGAACTCCAGTTCGTCACCGACCGCGGCCAGCTGCGCAGCGTGTGCGGCATCGTCACCGAGGCGCGCGGCGGCGACGCCGACGGCGGCCTGGCCGCCTACGAGCTGGTGCTGCGCGACGTGTTCGCGGTGATGGAAAAGCGCAGCGGCAGCCGCATCTTCCGTTACCACAACGAGCTCGAGATCGTCCAGCTGTTGTGCGACGAATGGCGCCATGCCGACACCGTGCTGGCCAGTGCCTTCGAGGTCGAGCTCGACCCCTTGTTCGACATGCGCCAGTTCCCGCCGCGCGAGCAAACCATGCAGTACAACGAGTCCGACGCCGCCTTCGTGCGGCGCCTGCTGCGGCGGCGCGGCATCGCCTGGCTGTTCCGGCCGGGCCGCAGCCACGCCAGCCCGGTCGACCCGCTGCATGACCGCACCCCGGCGCATACGCTGGTGCTGTTCAAGGACCCGAATGGCCTGGCACGCAACGCCGCCGGCAGCGTGCGCTACCACCGCGACAGTGCCGCCGACGGCCGCGACACGATCACGTCCTGGACCGCGGCGCGCCGCCTGCAGCCCGGCGTGACCACCCGCCACAGCTGGGACTACAAGCACCCGGCCGGCGCGCAATTCATGACGGCCAGCAGCCGCGGCAACGCCGATCAGGGTCCCAGCGGCAACCGCCTCGCCGCCACCCTGGACGACTACCTGGTCGACATTCCGCACGCCGGCAACGACGTCGAAGATGCCTGGCGCCTCGGCCAGGTGCGCATGCACCGCCACGAATTCCTGTCCAAGTGCTTCCAGGGCGAGGGCAGCGTGCGCGACTTTTGTGCCGGCCAGTATTTTTCGCTGGACGGCCATCCGGAAATCGACACCCACCCGGCGCCGGAGCGCGATTTCGTCATCACCGAGCTGCACGTCAGCGCCGCCAACAACCTGCCGCGCGAGCTCGACGCCCGCGCCGGCCGGCTGCTGTCCGATCCGGCATGGGCGGCGGCGGATGCACTGCGCGCGCGCGATGGCGCGGCGCGGGTGCACGTGCGCTTCACGGCGGTGCGGCGCGGGATCGCCATCGTGCCGGCCTACGACCCGCGCAGCGACCTGCCGCATACGGAACTGCAAAGCGCGATCGTGGTCGGCCCGAAGAACGAGGAAGTCCATTGCGACGCCCTCGGCCGCGTGAAGATCCGCTTTCCCGGCATGCGCGCGGCCGATCACAAGCACGCCCACGGCGCCGGCGCGTCGGATTCGCCGGCCGATTCTGCGTGGGTGCGGGTCGCGTCCAATTGGGCCGGGAATGGCGGCACAAGCGGAGGCACAAGCGGAGGCACAGGCGGCGGCACAGGCGGTAGCACAAGCGGCGGCGCAAACGCTGGGGGCGGCCAGCACAATGCGGGTTTCCTTGGCCTGCCGCGGGTCGGCACCGAGGTGCTGGTGGCCTTCCTCGGCGGCGATCCGGACCGCCCCATCGTCCTGGCCCAGTTGTACAACGGACGCGCGGCGCCGCCGGCCTTCGATGCCCAGGGCGAGCTGCCCGCCAAGCGCTACCTGTCCGGCACCCGCTCGCGCGAAATCCACGGCATACGCGGCAACCAGCTGCGCTTCGACGATACCCAGGGCGAGATCAGCGCCCAGCTGGCCAGCGACCATGGCGCTTCCGCACTGAATCTGGGCTGGCTGGCGCGGCCGCGCACTGGTGGCGGCGGCGCGCCGCGCGGCGAAGGGGCCGAGCTGCGCAGCGACAAGGCGGTGGCGGTGCGCGGCGCCCAGGGCGTGCTGCTCAGCGCCGAGGCCAGCCCGGACGGCGAGGGTGCCCAGCTGGCGCGCGCCGGCCTGGTCGGCCTGGCCGAAGTCATGCACGGCATCCTCGACGAAGTCGGCAGGCTGGCCGCGGTGCACACCGGCGACGAACCGACGGCCCAGCGCATGGCGGCCCTGGTGGACAAGCTGAAGCGCTGGCACGAGGGCAGCAATGTCGCCGAGGGCGGGGCCGAGGGTAGTGCTGACAGCGGTGCCGGCGGCGAAGCCATCGTCGCGGCGACGGCGCCGGCCGGCATCGTGCTCGCCAGCCAGGACAGCCTGGCGCTGGGCGCGGCCAACAAGGTCGACGTGGTCAGCGCCATGGATGCCGAGGTCTCGGCCGGGCGCAACCTGTTTCTGCGCGCCGCCCGCGGCATCAGCATGTTCGCCCATGAACTCGGCCTGAAGCTGGTGGCCGGGCGCGGCAACGTCGTGGTGCAGACCGACCAGGGCGACGTCGACATCAAATCGTCCGGGCGCATCCGCCTGATCGCGGCCGAAGGCATCGAGCTGGATGCGCCCTGGGTCAAGATCGTCGCCCCCGGTGCCCAGACCGACTGGGCCGGCGGCACGATCACCCACCAGAGCAGCGGCGCGCAGGTCATGAAGGCCGCCGATGTCCACCACCTGGGCCCGGGCAGCGCCACGCCCCAGGGCCTGACGCTGCCGAGCGCCCATTTGCAGACCGACGAATACGTGGTGCTGCGCCATCAGCAGACCGGCAAGCCGGTGCCCAACCAGCGCTACAGCGCCAGGCTCGAGGACGGCCGCACGGTGACCGGGCGTACCGACGATGCCGGCATGACCTCGCTGCTGATCGGCGACATGATCGGCGACGTGGCGATCACCTTCCTTCCTGACCAACCCGCCGTTTGAGCGGCCCCCAACCAATCACACCGGAGCGCGCATGGCCGATCCTACCCGCCCATTGCCGAACCTCGTCCCCCAGAAAGATGGCAGCTGGGTTGGCCACACGATGCTGACGCCGAAGGCGCTGAACACGCGCGGCATGTTCACGATGCCGTCCAGGAAGGTGGTGCCGGTGATCGTGGTACCGGGCATCATGGGAAGTAATTTGCGCGCGGCGACGGCACCGGGATCCAGGACGAACGAGGTGCTTGCCCGGGGCCAGGAAGCCTGGCGCGCGCCGAACGGCACGGTGAACGGTCTCACTGCGGCACGGCTGTGGAAGGCGCGCGACCCGCGCACCCGCCAGCTTATCCTGGATGGCGGCACCCTCGAGGTGGACGACCGCGGCGCCATCAACCTGCCGGACGACGCCTCGCAATATGGCGCGACGCGAGAAGAGGTAAGCAAGCGCGGATGGGGCGAAGTCCATTGGGACTCCTACGGCAAGCTGCTCTACGGCCTGTATATCGGCCTGAACCACACCTTCGAAATGGACCCGCTGGACCGGGTCCGGGTGCTGCGCAGTCACTGGAAAAAGGTGATGGACTGCGATCCGGCCAAATGGGGTGTGCGCGCCATCGACAGGATCACCGAGAAAGAGCTGGAAAAGCACGCCGACTATTATTACCCCGTGTATGCCTGCGGCTACAACTGGCTGCAATCCTGCGAGGTGTCAGCCGGGAAGCTGCAAGCCTTCATCGAGACGACGATCCGGTTCTGGGCAGACCGCCAGTGCGACTGCCGGAAGGTCATCCTGGTGACGCACTCGATGGGCGGCCTGGTCGCACGCGCTTGCGCCAGGCAGATACCGGACCGCATCCTGGGCGTCGTCCACGGCGTCATGCCGGCGCTCGGCGCACCGGCCTGCTATCGCCGCATCGCCTGCGGCACGGAGAAGTGGAGTCCCAGTAACGGCGAGCTCCAGAACAAGACCGCGGAGGCAGTATCCGAGATCCTCGGGGAGCGGCCAGAATCGACAATGGCGGTGATGGCGAATTCGCCCGGCGCCTTGCAGCTGCTGCCGAACCACCTGTACCCCGCACCCTGGCTGCATGTGTACATGGTGAGCCGGGTGAACAACAAGGACAGCGGGCGCGACGTGGTGCATCTGCCGGCCGGGAATCCCTACGACATGTACCGCGATATGGATTCATGGTACCGGCTGGTCGATCCGCAGCTGGCCGACCCCGCCAACAGGTCGCGCGGCGATCTTCGCAAGGTAAAAAGCGACGTGCGTGCGGCGATCGACCTCGCCGAGCGCTTTCACCGCGAGACGCTCGGTACCTATTATCATCCGAACACCTATGTCTTCTACGGCAGCGACCCGCAACAAATGTCTTTTGGTGCCGTGCGCTGGGTGGCGCGCGATCCCGGCCGGGGAGCGGTGTTCACGGAAGCCAACCTGCGTGGTGGCGTCGGCACCGGGTACGGCCCCGCCGGCGGGCGGCGCGTGCGTGTGGAGGGCCGCACCGACCTGCATTTCGTTCCGGCGCGGCAGGATGTGGCGGGCGATGGGACTGTCCCGCAACAGTCCGGCGCCGGGCCGCAAGGGAAGACGCGGCAGATGTTCGACATCCGCGGCTTCGATCACCAGGGTGCGTACAACCAGGAAGCGGTCCTGCAGTTGACCCACCATCTCGTTGTCAAAATGGTCCAGGCCCTGGCATGAATCCAATGCGCACACGTGGATGGCAAAGCGTCACGCCGCCCCTGCCGGCGGATCGCTCGACCGCAGAGCCGATATAGAAGTCTGCCATGATGCGATTGAGGAAACGCGGATGGCGCGAAGTCATCGTTTTGCTCGTGACCCTCGTTTGTGCGGGGAGCTGGGCAGCCAGTCAGGTCCGCAGCATGCGGGACAGATCCGAGGTGGCGAAAATGACGGAAAAGATGAAAACGGTATGCGTCGGGCGCTTCCTTGTCGACCTGCCGGTGCATGCCGGGGTCGGCCTATCGCACGAAATGATCGATGGCTTCGCGATCGCCACGGTCGAGGAGAGCGAACCGGCGTTTCGCGCACGCCTGGCTGCGCGCGAGGCCGACATCCAGGCGCGCGGTCCTGCCACCGACGGAACCGGCGGCATGGTCGAAGCGACGGACCTGCGGGTCGACGACATGCTGGGGCGGATCTTCATGTATGGACGCAACCGCGGCTATCTGATGGAAGGCGAGCGCCGCGTCGACGATGAATTCGTCTCGGTCGAAGCGCACGCGCACACCGGCGGGGTGAGTTTTACGCTCTCGATGAAGGTCGCGGACGCCGCCGACGCCCGGCGTGCAGCGGGTTTATTGGCAAGGCTGAAGCTGAAGGGCGAGACCGAGGTGCCGGCCTTGCCGGGATTCTGTATCGGCCGGGCGCTGTTCGCGGAACCGCTGCCGCCGCACAACACCGAACACGTGGTCATGCACATCGGCCTGCCAGACCATCCGGATCTCGGCATGGCCTTTTCCAGCCTGCCCGGCGGCGGCGAGCGCAGCCTGCTGACGCGCGTGGCCGACATGGATGCAGACGCCGGCCCGGACGAGATGCTGCGTGTGACCCGGCTGCGCGCCGGCAAGCGCGATATCGGCGACTTCCCCGGCGAAGAGTCGCTCGAGCGTGTCCGCGAATTCAATTTCGCCACGACCTTCGGCTTCATGTGGGAGAGCGAAGGTGTCAAGGATAACCCCTTGAAGCCTTTCCTCTTGCTGGAACTGCATGCGGGCATCAGTCCCGAACCCGGCGGCAAGCCGGCCGATGCCAGCCTGCACGAGGATGCCCTCATCGCCTTGTGGGACGCGATTGCGTCGAGCATCCGCCTGCGCCCGAATGGTCCGCCGCCGCCGCCCGATCCGCGGGCAGACCCGCCTGGCCCAACCTTGGGGACCACGGCGAACGCCGGCGACGTCTGCCCGCAATCCGGCTGGTGGCAGTGCCGCGAAGGCGGTCCTGGCGTTGACGTGCATGGCGGCCAGGTGCAGTACATCCGCCAGGGCGAGCGCATGCCGCAGGCGCTGCTGCTGCCGCGGCAGACGCTGTGGCAGAAGGTCAGGCGCATCCAGCCGAGCGCCGAGAGCCCGCGCCTCACCGCCTGGACCCTGGTCGACAAACGCATGCGGCCGCGGGTGGTCTCGGTGGTGGCACTGGCCCAGGCCGGTGCGCCGGTGGTGAGCGGGGAGATGGCGGGCGCTGAATCACGCAATGGGCCGCAAGCTGCGGTCGGCAGCTACGTGCGCACCGGCGAAACCTGTCCGGCCAGCGGCTGGTGGCGCTGCGAGGAAACCCACGCGCTGGACGGAACGCGCTGGTTCGCGCGCGGCAGCGTGCTGCCGGTGGCGACCTTCCAGGTGCCGCCCGGCGTGTTCGCCAGGGCCGATGGCCCGGAGGTGATCCAGCGCCGCAGCCTGTGGCAACTGGTGCGGCAGGTGGAGGCACCGGCGGTGGCGTCTGCCCTGTCCCCCTCGCAAGCGCAGCCGGCGCGGCCAGCCGACAGCGGCCAGTCCGCCAACGAGCCGCCGGCGCTGGCATGAGCTGGCGCATGGCGGCGGCGCGGCATGCCTGAATGCGCTGCCTGATCCTCGGCTTTGCCGGCGGCGTGCTGTGGCTGCAGAACGCCGCCGCGCTGCCGGCCCATGGCGTGCTGGCCGGCTGCGTGCTGGCTGCGCTGGCGCTCTTGTTCGCGGCGCGCCGCGCCATCCGGCCCGCAGCGCTCGGCGCCGGCGGGGCCCTTGCCGGCGTTCTGCTGGGCTATGCCTGGGCGGCGCTGCTGGCGCACTTGGCCCTGGCGCCGCAACTGGCGGCGGCCGATGAAGGACGCGACCTGCAGCTCATCGGCCTCGTCGACAGCCTGCCGGCGCGCTTCGAGGGCGGCACCCGCTTCAACTTCCGCGTCGAACACGCGCTGACACCGGCGGCGACCGTGCCGCCGCTGCTTGCGCTGTCCTGGTACGCGGGCCGGGACGGCGCACCGCCGGCCGATGTGCAGCCCGGCCAGCGCTGGCAACTCACGGTGCGCCTGCAGCGTCCGCACGGCAACGCCAATCCCGGCGGCTTCGACTACGAAGCCTGGCTGCTGGAGCAGGGCGTGCGCGCCACCGGCTACGTGCGCCCATCGGGCAACCGGCGCCTCGACGATTTTGTGCCGCGCTTTGGCACTCTGGTCGAGCGCAGCCGCGCCTTCCTGCGCACGCGCATCCTGCACGCCCTCGGTGGCAAGGACTACGCCGGCGTGATCGTGGCGCTGGTGATCGGCGACCAGCGCGGCATCGAGCCGGCCGACTGGCAGGTGTTCAACCGCACCGGCATCGGCCATCTGATTTCGATCTCGGGCCTGCACATCACGATGATCGCGGGGCTGGCCGCGCTCGCCGCCTCGGCCCTGTGGCGGCGCTCCTTTTTCACCCGCGCCCAGCTGCCGCTGCTGCTGCCGGCGCAAAAGGTGGCGGCGCTGGCCGGGGCCTTGGTCGCGCTGCTGTACGTGCTGCTGGCCGGCTTCGGCGTGCCGGCCCAGCGCACCCTGTATATGCTGGCGGTGGTGGCACTGGCCTTGTGGAACGGGCGCCTGACCGCGGTCAGCCATGTGCTGTGCACGGCGCTCGGCGTGGTTCTGCTGCTCGATCCGTGGGCGGTGCTGTGGCCGGGCTTCTGGCTGTCCTTCGGCGCGGTGGCGATGATCCTGTTCGCCGGCCACGGCCGCATCGGACCGGCCCCGAAGGGCATGCGCGGCACACTGTTGCTGGCCGGGCGCACCCAGTGGGCGGTGACGCTCGGCCTGGTGCCGCTGACGATGCTGCTGTTCGGCCAGGTATCGCTGGTCAGTCCGCTGGCCAACGCGCTGGCGATTCCGCTGGTGAGCTTCGTGGTCACGCCGCTGGCCCTGGCCGGCAGCCTGCTGCCGGATCCGCTATGCGGCTGGCTGCTGGCGCTGGCGCATGCGGCCATCGCGGCGCTGGCCTGGCTGCTGGCCCAACTGGCGGGGCTGCCGGCGGCCGTGTGGCGCGCGCCGGCGCCCCAAGCCTGGGTATTCCTGCTGGCCCTGGGCGGCACCCTGTGGCTCCTGATGCCGCGCGGCTGGCCGCAGCGCTGGGCAGGTGCCGTGGCCTGGCTGCCGCTGTTGCTGCAGGCGCCCGAGCATCCAGGAGCCGGCGCCTTGCGCGTGACCGCTTTCGACGTCGGGCAGGGCATGGCGCTGCTGGTCGAGACCGAACACCACCGCCTGCTGTACGACACCGGTCCCGGCTACGCGCCCGGTGCCGACGCCGGCAGCCGCGTGCTGCTGCCCTACCTGCGCATGCGCGGCATCGGCGCGCTGGACGGCATGGTGATCAGCCATGGCGACGCCGACCACACGGGCGGGGCGCTGGCGCTGCTGGCGGAACTCGATGTCGGCTGGCTGGCATCCTCGCTCGGCGCCGCACACCCGATCGCGCGCGCGGCGCCGCGCCACCTGCAGTGCGCCGCCGGCCAGCATTGGACATGGGATGGCGTGCGTTTCGAGATGCTGCATCCGGCGCCGGACAGCTACGCGGATGCGGGCTTGAAAGCGAATGCGCGCAGCTGCGTGCTGCGCATCGACAACGGCCGCCGCAGCGTGCTGCTGGCCGGCGACATCGAGGCGGCACAGGAGGCGGCGCTGGTCGGCAGCGCGGCCGGCCGCCTGCGCGCCGACGTGCTGCTGGCGCCGCATCACGGCAGCGGCACCTCGTCCACGCTGGCCTTCCTGCGCGTGGTGCGGCCCAGCGTGGGGATTTTCCAGGTCGGCTGGCGCAACCGCTACCGGCATCCGAAGAAGGAAGTCTATGAGCGCTATGGCGAGCTGGGGATCGAGCGCCTGCGCACCGACGATGGCGGCGCGCTGACGCTGGAGATGGGTGATGCCATGACGATCGGCCGCTATCGGCGCGACCATGCGCGCTACTGGTACGCGCGCTGAACGCTCAGGCCGCCCGCGCGTCCCTCTGGAGATCCGTCGCCGCCAATGGCAGCGCGATCGTTACCCGCAAGCCGCCGCCGATCCGGTTCGCCGCCGTGATCTGGCCGCCATGGGTTTCGACCACGCGCTTGGCGATCGCCAGTCCCAGGCCATGGCCGTCGACGTGGTTCATGCTCGGGTTGGAGCGGAAGAAGGGTTCGAAAATGTCGCCCAGGTGCTCGGCCGCGATGCCGGGGCCGCGGTCCAGCACCTCGATCAGGACCTTGCCGCCATCCGGATGGACATCGACGTCGACCTCGCCGTCGGCGCCGCCGTGCTTGACCGCGTTGCGCACGATGTTTTCGACGGCGCTCCACAGCAGGTCCGGGGTGCCGCGCACGGTGACCGGTGCCGGGGCGTGCACTTGCACGCGGGCGCCGGCCTCGAAGCGGGCGTCGTCGGCGATCTGGTCGACCATCTCGACCAGATCGACCGCCTCATCCGCCGGCGGTGCGGTGGATGCTTCCAGGCGCGACAGGGTGAGCAGCTCGCCGACCAGGCGGTCCATGCGCACGCTTTCGCGCTCGATGCGTTCGAGCGAAGGCTGGATCTTGTCGGGCTGCTGGTGTGCCAGGCCGATCGCCGCCTGCAGGCGCGCCAGCGGCGAGCGCAGTTCGTGCGAGACGTCGTGCAGCAGGCGGCGCTGGCCGTCCATCAGGGCGCGCAGCTGAGCGCTCATGCGGTCGAAGTCATGGCCCAGCTCCGCCAGTTCGTCGCTGCCCATCGAGAACCTGGTGTGCGCGAACTTGGGCGCAAGGTCGCCGGCGGCGGCCGATTCGAAGGCACTGCGCAGGGCGCGGATCGGGCGCGAGAAATACCAGGCCAGCAGCGCCGCGAACAGCAGGCTGGCGAGCGTCGCGGCGCCGATACCGAGCCACAGGCGGACGTGCGGCGGCAGGCCGAAGCCGCCTCCGCCCATCGGACCGCCCATCGGTCCGCCCATGCCGGGGCCCGGGCCGGGGCCCGCGTCCGGTCCGAAGCCACGGCCCTGGCCCTGAGCCTGAGCCTGAGCCTGAGCCTGACCTTGCCGTTGTCCTTGGCCGCCCGCGCCGTCGCCGATCCCCGCCATGGCGCCGATGCCGCCCGGACCACCCGGGCCGACGTCCACACGCAAGCCATCCTGCAGGATTGCATCCGGCGCACTGCGCGGGATGCGCGAGGCGAAGGCGATGTAGTTGCGGCCGTCCGGGCCGGTCAGGCGCGCCACCGCGCGGGCGTTGTTGTCGCCGGCCAGGCTGCGCGTGACTTCCTCGCGCAGCTTGGCAGGCACGCTGCGCCCCAGCAGCTCGTGGCCTTGCTCGTCGAGGATGAACAGGCGCATGCGGCGGCTGCCGAGGGCCAGTTCGCGCAGGCCCGCGGCGCCTGCGTGCTTCAGCGTGGCGCGCGCGGCATCGAGCATGATCATGCCGGGCGGGCCGACGTCGAGGGTGGCGTCGCCGTTGCGGTTGCGCGCCTGGTCGCGCAGCCAGACCGTGCCGCCGATACCGATCGTGGCGGCCAGCTGGGCCAGCAGGATCGACAGGAAGAACTTCCAGAACAGCCGGCCCATCGCTACTCGCGGATCAGCTGGTAACCGAGGCGGTAGACGGTCTGCAGGCAGGAGCGTCCGTCCGACAGCGTGCCCAGCTTGTGGCGCAGGCTGCTCAGGTGGACGTCGATGTTGCGGTCGAAGCGCGCCAGCGGGCGGCCGAGTCCCTGTTCCGACAGGTCGTTCTTGCTGACCGGGCGTCCGGCGTTGCGCGCCAGGACCTCGAGCAGGTTGAATTCGGTGCTGGTCAGTTCCAGCGCGGCGCCGTCCCAGGTGGCGCGGCGCTGTTCCGGCAGCATGGTGAGTTTGCCGACGGTGAGCGTGATGCCGGGGCCGTCGTTCGGCGAACTCTGGGTGCGGCGCAGGATGGCGCGCACGCGCGCCGTCAGTTCGCGCGGCGTGCAGGGCTTGGCGACGTAATCGTCGGCGCCCAGTTCCAGGCCGAGGATGCGGTCGGCGTCGTCGCCGCGGCCGGTCAGCATCAGCACCGGCATGCGGCTGGCGGCGCGGATGCGGCGCAAGGTCTCGATACCGTTCATGCGCGGCATCATCACGTCGAGAATGGCGATGGCGTATTGGCCGGAAAGGGCTTCGCGCGCGCCGGCTTCGCCGTCATGGGCGCAGGCCACGCGGAATCCCTCCTGTTCCAGGTATTCCGTGAACATCCCGACCAGTTCGGTATCGTCGTCAATTAATAGCACTTGGTTCATGTTCGCATCTTAGCAAAAGAGGACGGCCGCGACGGCCGGCGGGCCCGGTCTTTACCCTGATTTACAAGGGGTAACAGCACTTAACATGGGGCACACCGAGAATGGCGTTTCCGAATCAACAAGGATGTAGAACATGAAATTCTCTCGCCACTTCGTGGGGGCGGCGCTGCTCGCCGTCCTGCTTGCCCCCTGTGCCTATGCCGCCGACGCCGCCGATGCCGCCGATGTTGGCCACCCCGCCGGCCAGGCCGCGGCGTCGCCTGGCGACGATAGCCCGCGTCACGGTTTCGGCGCACGCGGACCCGGTGCACCGGGGCCGGATGCGCCGCCCTTCCACAGCGTGTTGCACGCGCTGCACCGCCTCGACCTGAGCGAGGCCCAGCAAGACAAGCTGTTCGCCATCACCCACGCCGCCGCACCGCGCCAGCGCGAGCAGGAAAAGGCCGAGCGCAAGGCGCACGAAGCCTTGCTGGCCCTCGGCGCATCCGCCAGCTTCGACGAAGCCAGGGCCGGCGCCGCGGCACGCGACCTGGGCCAGGCGATCGCGAATGGCGCACTGTTGCGGGCACGGATCGAATCCCAGGTGCTGGCGCTGCTGACGCCGGAACAGCGCGAGCAGCTGCGCGCGCACCGTCCGCCGGGGCCGCGCGGCCGCCAGCCGTATCGTCAGCCGGACGGCCGGCCGGACCGCCAGCCGGATCAAGCAAGCGCGCCGGAATGAGCCGGCAGGGAGGGCGGCGCAGGTAGGCGTTTCCCTCTAATCCAGGCGCGGGATGCCCGGCCGCCTGTCGTAATGACATTACAATGGGCGCCGTCGTTTTGCTCTGCACGCTCCCATGAACAAACCATTGCTGCACTTCACGCACGGGAACAGCTATCCCGCCGGCGCCTACGCGAGGATGCTCTCCGACCTGGGCCGCGACTTCGAGGTGCGGGCCAGTACCATGCTCGGTCACGATCCGCGCTTCCCGGTCGACGATAACTGGCATGCGCTGGTCGACGATGTGATCGTCCAGCTCGAGCGCTACGACACGCCGGCGATCCTGGTCGGCCATTCGCTCGGCGGCGCCGTCAACATGCTGGCGGCCTGGCGCCGTCCGGAGCTGGCGCGCTGCGTGGTGATGCTGGATTCGCCGGTGGTGGCCGGTTGGCGCGCCGTGGTATGGCGGGCGGCCAAGGCGCTCGGCCTGGGGCGCCGCCTGTCTCCAGCCGGCATCGCCGAGCGCCGCCGCCATACCTGGCCCTCGCGCGACGCCGCCTTCGAGCACTTTCACGCCAAACCGATGTTCCGCGCCTGGGCGCCCGGCGCCCTCGACGATTACCTGGAGCACGGCCTGGCGCCGCATCCCGAGGGCGTGCAGCTGCGCTTCGCGCGCGAGGTCGAAGCCAGCATTTACGCGACTTTGCCGCACGACATGGGACGCGTGTTGCGCCGGCCGTTTCCGCTGCCGATCGGTTTCATCGCCGGCACCGATTCCGCGGAACTGCGCCAGGCCGGCAGCGCCGCCACCCGGCGCCTGGTCGGCCACAACCTGGTGATGATCGAGGGCAGTCACTTGTATCCGATGGAGTCGCCCGCGATGACGGCGCAACTGACGCGCGAAATGATCGCGCGCCTGCTGGCCCGGGACGGGCGCCAGCGGCAGGGAAGCGGCGCTGGAAAGAAGGACGGCGACCGCAGCCGGCTTTTCGCGTAAAATCGCGGGATTTATCATCTTTCCAACTTCAAGACCCGAGAGCCAGCGATGACTATCAAGAGCGACAAATGGATACGCCGGATGGCGGAACAAACCGGCATGATCGAGCCGTTCTCGCCGAACCAGGTACGTGAGGATGAGGGCCGCAAGATCATTTCCTGGGGTACCTCATCGTATGGCTACGACATCCGCTGCGCCGACGAATTCAAGATCTTCACCAACATCAACAGCACCATCGTCGACCCCAAGAACTTCGATTCGAATTCCTTCGTCGACGTCAAGAGCGACGTCTGCATCATCCCGCCGAATTCCTTCGCGCTGGCGCGCACCATCGAATACTTCCGCATTCCGCGCAACGTGCTGACGGTCTGCCTGGGTAAATCGACGTATGCGCGCTGCGGCATCATCGTCAACGTCACGCCTTTCGAGCCCGAGTGGGAAGGCTATGTGACGCTGGAGTTCTCGAACACCACGCCGCTGCCGGCCAAGATCTACGCCGGCGAAGGCTGCGCGCAGGTGCTGTTCTTCGAAAGCGACGAGGTCTGCGAAACCTCGTACAAGGACCGCGGCGGCAAGTACCAGGGCCAGCATGGCGTGACCCTGCCGAAGACCTGATACGGTTTTCGGCGCCCCGTGTGCCAGGCTGTATCATATTGGCCGCATCTCCGGCAAGGGCTGCGGCCTTTTTGTTGCCGTTTTTATTCTCCATTCAGCCGATCGCGCGCCGTCCGTTCGGATTGCTGCGCCGGTCGGCGGCCGCATGGCGGTGTTCCACGCCGCTGTAGCCGACCCGCCCGCGCAGGCCCTGCGACCCCAGCGGCGGCCCGGCCGTCACCCCGCCCGGCCGGCGGTTGTGCTCGTAGAGCTGGCGCACGATCGCACCCGCCGTGTCGCGCGCGCCCAGCCCGAAGGACAGCCCCAGCGCCAGCGCCACCGCACCCACCACGGCCATGAACAGGATGGTGACCAGCGAACTGGCGATGCCGATCTGGTTGATCGCCACCAGGATGGTGAAGGCCCAGACCAGCCATTTGGCCGCCGCGCCGAGCAGTTCGTAGCGGTTGAGCCGTCCGCGCGCCGCGGCGCGCCGCACCAGGTCGCCCAGCGCATTGGCGGCGATGCCGCCGATGACCAGCACCACCAGCGCCACCGCCAGGTTCGGCAGCCACAGCAGGAGTTGCTGGAGCACCTGGGACACGGCCGGCACCCCGAGCGCGTCGAAGGCGGCCACCAGCACGATCAGGCGCACGAACCACTTGGCGATCAGGCCCAGCATGCCGGACGGCTCGCGCTGGACCGAGCGCGCCAGCCCGGCCAGGCCGGCGCGCTCGGCAAAGCCGTCGAAACGCACGGCGCGCAGCACGCTGACCAGCAGCTTTTCGACCAGGGCCGCGACCAGCCAGCCGATGCCGAGAATGACGAGAAAGCCCAGCACGCGCGGCACCGCTGCGAACAGCAGCGACATGGCGGCTGAGAGTGATGCCATCAGGGAGTTTCCCCAACTGGTGATTTGCGGATCCATGCTGTCCTCCGTGTGCGCGACGGGGTGTCGCTGGTGGGCGAATGTGGGTTCGACCGGAGGAGGAGGGAAGGGGTTCGGGCGTGCAGTTACCGGGCGTGGAAGAGTTGCGCAGGGTCAAAGAGGAAGGTGGCGCGCTGCCAAAGCACGTCGCCCCTGGCCGAGGCCAGGGGCGACGTTCATGCGCCAACGAGGAAGGAACGCTTCAGTTCAATCCTGCCGCACGCAATCCACGAAGTACCCCAGCTTGCCATCCACCTCGCGCTTGACCAGGCCGTGCACGTCGGTCTCGAAGCCCGGGAAGCGCTCGTTGAAGTCGCGTGCGAAGCGCAGGTAGTCGACGATGGTCTTGTTGAAGCGCTCGCCCGGGATCAGGAGCGGAATGCCCGGTGGATAAGGCGTCAGCAGGATGGCGGTGATGCGGCCTTCCAGTTCCTCGATCGACACCCGTTCGATCTCGCGGTGCGCCATCTTGGCGAAGGCGTCCGACGGCTTCATCGCCGGGATCATGTCCGACAAATACATCTCGGTGGTCAGGCGCGCCACGTCGCGCGACTTGTAGAAGTCGTGGATCTGCTGGCACAGGTCGCGCAGGCCCCAGGATTCGTAGCGCGGGTTGGCCGCCGCGAATTCCGGCATGATGCGCCACATCGGCTGGTTGCGGTCGAAGTCGTCCTTGAACTGCTGCAGCGCGGTCACCAGGGTGTTCCAGCGGCCCTTGGTGATGCCGATCGTGAACAGGATGAAGAAGGAGTACAGGCCGCACTTCTCGATGATCACGCCGTGCTCGGCCAGGTACTTGGTCACGATCGAGGCCGGGATGCCGGAATCGCCGAAGGTGCCGTCCAGCGCCAGGCCCGGGGTCACCACGGTGGCCTTGATCGGGTCCAGCATGTTGAAGCCCTCGGCCAGGCGGCCGAAACCGTGCCAGTCGTCGTCGGCATGGATCATCCAGTCGGCCTGGGTGCCGATGCCTTCGTCGCTGGTGACCTGCGGGCCCCAGACCTTGAACCACCAGTCTTCGCCGATTTCTTCATCCACCTTCTGCATCGCGCGACGGAAGTCGAGTGCTTCGTAGATCGATTCCTCCACCAGCGCGGTGCCGCCAGGCGCTTCCATCATGGCCGCGGCGACGTCGCAGGACGCGATGATCGAGTACTGCGGCGAGGTCGAGGTGTGCATCAGGTAGGCCTCGTTGAAGGCGTCCTGGTCCAGCTTGACCGTTTCCGATTCGCGCACCAGCACTTGCGAGGCCTGCGACAGGCCGGCCAGCAGCTTGTGCGTCGACTGGGTCGAGAAGATCATCGACTCCTTGGCGCGCGGACGGTCCTTGCCGATCGCGTGCATGTTCTTGTAGAAGTCGTGGAAGGTGGCGTGCGGGATCCAGGCTTCGTCGAAGTGCAGGGTGTCGATCTTGCCGTCCAGGAGTTCGCGCAGGGTTTCCACGTTGTAGACCACGCCGTCGTAGGTCGACTGGGTGATGGTCAGGATGCGTGGCTTCTTGTTCTTGGCTTCGCGCGCGAAGGGGTTGGCTTCGATCTTGCGCTGGATCGATTCGGGCGTGAACTCGGACAGCGGGATCGGCCCGATGATGCCGAGGTTGTTCCGGGTCGGCATCAGAAACACGGGAATCGCGCCGCACATGATGATCGAGTGCAGGATCGACTTGTGGCAGTTACGGTCGACCACGACGATGTCGCCTGGCGCCACGGTCGAGTGCCAGACCATCTTGTTCGAGGTCGAGGTGCCGTTGGTGACGAAGTAGCAGTGGTCGGCATTGTAGATGCGCGCGGCGTTGCGTTCGGACTTGGCCACCGGACCGGTGTGGTCGAGCAGCTGGCCGAGTTCCTCGACCGCATTGCAGACGTCGGCGCGCAGCATGTTCTCGCCGAAGAACTGGTGGAACATCTGGCCGATCGGGCTTTTCAGGAAGGCGACGCCGCCCGAGTGGCCCGGGCAGTGCCAGGAATAGGAGCCGTCGTTGGCGTAGTTGACCAGCGCGCGGAAGAAGGGCGGCGCCAGGCTGTCGAGGTAGGCCTTGGCCTCGCGGATGATGTGGCGCGCCACGAATTCCGGGGTGTCCTCGAACATGTGGATGAAGCCGTGCAGCTCCTTCAGGATGTCGTTCGGGATGTGGCGGCTGGTGCGGGTCTCGCCGTAGATGTAGATCGGGATGTCCGAGTTCTTGTGGCGGATCTCCTGCACGAAGGCGCGCAGCGCGGTCAGCGCGAAATTGGTCTCTTCGACGGTGCCGCTGCCGAATTCCTCGTCGTCGATCGACAGCACGAAGGCCGACGCGCGCGACTGCTGCTGGGCGAACTGCGACAAATCGCCATAGCTCGTCAGACCCAGTACTTCCATGCCTTCTTTTTCCATCGCGGCCGCGAGGGCGCGAATGCCGAGGCCCGAGGTGTTCTCGGAACGGAAATCCTCGTCAATGATGACGATAGGGAAACGAAATTTCATCGACAGCTCCAAAGCGAAGCGCCGCGCACGCCGTCTTCCTGTTCATGGGAAGGCGGCCGGGCACGGCACTGGTAAAAATGAGAAGCGGATTTTCGCAGAAATGCGCTTCGATTGGTAAAAAATGTCGGCTTGCCGAACGCCCTACATCCGCCAGCGTAATGGCGATTGGCCAATGGCGGCGCACTCCTGTCGAGTGCGCCGTGTGTCAATGATGGGCGCCGCCCGCCATCATGGCGCCGATCGGATCCAGGTGCAGCCAGGCCAGGCCGCCCAATACCAGCCCGACGATGGCGACGATATAGGTTGCCAGCAGCAGCCAGCGGCGCCGCGTCAGCAGCGTGATCGCCGCCAGCGAGATCGCGATCTGCTCGGCGGTGGTGGCCAGTGCCCACTGGTGGTGGGTGTGCAGCGCGCGTTCCGACTTGTCGTTCCAGGCATCCGATTCGGCTTCGTGCTTCTCGGCTTCCTTCTTGATGTCGCGCTTCTCAAGCTCGTAGCGGGCGACGTCGGCCTTGTAGCGGGCGGCGTCGGCGCCGGGCAGGCTGACCGCCAGTTCGGCCAGGTTCTGCTTGTTCGACTTGGCCTGGTAATAATTCCAGGCATTCGCCGCCGTGGTCTTGGCAATCGCGGCGTTGTTCTTGAATAGGGCGGCGTCGTTCTGGGTGGCGCCGCCGAGGTAGCCGAACAGCGCGCCGACGGTGGCCAGCACCGCCGTCATCACCGCGATATTGTTGGAGAAGCCGTCGCCATGCTGGGCGGCGTGTTCGACCGCGTGGTCGTGCGGTCCGTGTACGTGAAAGCCTTGTCCTGACATGCTGTTACTTGTTTCTTTCATAGGTGACAAACGAGAAAGCAACTTCGCCATCGGCGCTGCGCTGCGGCTCGCGCGCGCGCTCTGTCCAGGCGGTGCCGTCGATCTCGGGGAAGAAGGTGTCGCAGGCGTAGACCTTGTCGATGTGGGTCACGATCATACGGTCGGCCAGGTCCATGGATGCGCTGAAGATCTGGGCGCCGCCGATGATGCTGGCCTGCTCGGCGCCGACCATGGCAATGGCGTCCTGCAGCGAATGCGCCACCTCGACGCCCTCGTGCGACCAGCCGGCGTTGCGCGTGACGACGATGTTGCGGCGCTTGGGCAGCGGACGGCCGATCGAATCGAAGGTCTTGCGGCCCATGATGATCGGGTGGCCGAGGGTGACGCGCTTAAAGTGGGCCAGGTCTTCGGGCAGGTGCCAGGGCAGCCGGTTGTCGATGCCGATGCCGCGCTCGGCGTCCATGGCGACCACCAGGGTCAGTTGCTTAGTCATCGTGCCGCTCCTCAGACCGCCACCGGCGCCTTGATGGCAGGGTGCGGATCGTAGCCGGTGATCTCGAAGTCCTCGAATTTATAGTCGAACAGCGAATCCGGCTTGCGCTTCAGGTGGAGTGTCGGCAATGGGCGCTCCTCGCGCGACAGCTGCAGTGCCGCCTGTTCGAGGTGGTTGGCGTACAGGTGGCAGTCGCCGCCGGTCCAGATGAAATCGCCCACCTCGAGCCCGGCCTGCTGGGCCATCATGTGGGTCAGCAGCGCATACGACGCGATGTTGAAGGGTTTGGTCACATTGTCAGAACTCAGAGATTCTGTACTCATAGGCTGCTCTTTGGTCTTGGACAAACTATCTCTCTCAATGATAATGGTCGCTCTAGCTGCATGAGGTCCAACCGGCCGCT
>Ga0308160_10000103_pt1 | contig 247552 bp, 226 predicted proteins | sample PhyFR1_FD_201036 | JGI IMG/M metagenome (GOLD analysis project Ga0308160, IMG submission 201036) | Phyllosphere microbial communities from UC Gill Tract Community Farm, Albany, California, United States - DLSLF.R1 | ecosystem: Host-associated > Plants > Phyllosphere > Unclassified | place...
CTCGGAAAAAATAATAGCCCCTGAAAAATCAGAGGCTACACATGATAAAATTCCAGAAGGAAGATTTCACTAAACAAATTTATTAAAAAATATCAACTTTAATTTGGTTTTGAAGACAGTACCTATCCGCTTTATCCCGATCTTCATCGGGATAAAGCGGATAGCAGGACTGCCACAACCGAAGAATTACTGAAATTGCTTTTCTAAACAGCTTTGGTCTTTCTGCTTTAGACTTACTTTTAAGCTTTCGGCTTAAAAAGCCTATCTTTGTGCGCTATGGCAAAATCGTTCGAAGAATTTAAGTTAAACAGGCAAATTTTAAATGCAGTTGCCGATGCAGGTTATACCGTTGCCACACCGATACAGGAAAAAGCAATTGCACCAGTATTATCTGGTCAGGATATTTTTGGTATTGCCGAAACTGGTACAGGAAAAACCGCAGCTTTTGTTTTGCCGATTTTAATGCAATTGAAATACGCCCAGGGCGAAAACCCGAGGGCTTTAATTTTGTCGCCAACGCGCGAACTGGCCATGCAGATTGCCGAACAAGTGAAATTATTCTCTACTTATACCGATTTAAGATCATTGGTGATTTTCGGCGGAATTGGTCCGAAAACACAAAAAGAGCAAATTGCAAAAGGGGTTGATATTTTAATTGCTACGCCCGGAAGATTTTTGGATTTATACTTAGCCGGCGATATCAATACACAAAGCTTAAAGTTTTTGGTACTGGATGAAGCAGATAAAATGATGGATATGGGTTTTATTGGCTCAATTCACCGTATTTTGGAAATTGTTCCGCGCAAACGCCAGAATTTATTGTTCTCGGCAACGATGAGTGATCTGGTACAGAAAATTGCAGGCGATTTCTTGAATAACCCACTTGTAATTGAGGCATCTGCGCAAGCAACTCCTGCTGCAAACGTAACGCAGACTTTATATTACGTTCCGAATTTTAAAACAAAAATTAACTTGTTGCAACATTTACTCAAGAATGATGAGGCATTTAACCGCCTGATCATTTTCTGTAAAACTAAAACGGTTGCTGATAATATTTTTAGCTTTATCGAACGCAGGTACGGTGCAGATAACGTTCGTGTAATCCACGCCAATAAAGGGCAGAATACCAGGATTAATTCTATAAATAGTTTTAAAGAAGGTAATATCCGCGTTTTGGTGGCTACAGACGTGGCGAGCAGGGGAATTGATGTGAGCGATGTAAGCCATGTAATCAACTTTGATGTGCCAATCATCATCGAAGATTATGTACACCGTATAGGCCGTACCGGAAGGGCATTTGCCAAAGGTGATGCCATAACTTTTGCGACGGAAGGCGAAAAATATTATATCCGTAAAATCGAAAAATTAATCCGCCAGTATATTCCTGTTGCCGAAATTCCTGAAGGTGTTTTTATTGACGAAACCCCTTACGAAGAACGCCAGCACATAGCCAAAGAAATTGATATGCAGAAACGTAAGGAAGATCCTGAATTTAAAGGGGCTTTCCACGAGAAAAAACATGCAGCTGCGATTGATAAAAAAGCAAGGGAAAAAGCGAAGGCAAAGGCCGGTAAGGAAATAAAGAGTTTTAAAAAAGGTAAAAAATTCGATAAGAAAAAGTAATGAGCCTTAGGATTACACCTTTAAATATCGTTAGTGCCATTGGTTTAGGGCTGGTAACTATAAATCTTCTATCAGAAAAAACTACAGCACCCCGCCAGGTAAATATGAGCGGTTTTTACCTCCTTATTTTAGGTTGCCTTATCCTGGTAACTTTTATAACCGATTTAATTTTTCGTTTTACGCTAAAGGATATTAAAAGAATCTGGGTGGTAGAGCTGATATTCATCATTATTGCGGCAATCTTGATGTTAATATTACAAAAAGTAGTATAATACAAGATTAAAGTATTTGGTAAATTCATCATCTTTGCATCCGAAAAAATAACCGGTAATCTGTGTAATCCCGTCATCTGTGGAATCCATTTATCGGTGTAATCAACTTAAAAAATGAGAAAAGCAGAAATTAAAATAACCGTTGAGTTAGATGATAACAATATGCCAGAGAACATTCTTTGGGAAAGTACCGATGCACAAACAACGGATAAAGTGCCTGTAAAATCGATGATTTTAGCCCTTTGGGACCATAACTATAAAAATTCGATGCGTATCGATCTTTGGACAAAAGATATGCCTGTTGATGAAATGAAACGTTTCTTCTACGAAACTTTGCAAACCATGGGCGATAGCTTTTTAAAAGCTACAAATGAAACCCTTATTGTTGAAGATTTACGCGATTACTGCGCACACTTTGCCGATAAAATGGGAATTATTGAAGGACAATAGTTGGTTCATTGGTTCAGTAGTTGTAGTATTGGTTGATTAGTCATTAGTTAATTGGTCATTGAAAAATGCAAAGCAATTAGCTATTAACCATCAACTATGAACCCTTAACCAAAATCTGTGTAATCTCTAAATCCGTGTAATCAAACCGAAGGAAAAATCTTTAAATCACTTCAAACTATGTTAGTATTAAATAAATTCAGGGCTTGGTTAGGCATTTTATTATGCGTTATTGCAGGTTTCTGCCCGATCTTAAAAGTGCCAATAAAAGGCAACTGGAATTTGTATCAATCCGATGCGCGTTTATTTTTAATCACTTACGCCATAATCGCCATTTCAGTATTATTTCTCTTTATCAGAAAAGTTGGTGCATTTAGGTTTATGAGTTTTGTAATGGCTATTTGGTATGTTTTAGCTGTGGTTGCAGTTTACTTTACCGCAAATAATTATACCAAATACGGTTTTGCCAATAAACTGATCGGTAAAGTGGTCCATTTTCAATGGGGATGGATTGTGCTTTTAGTGGGTATAATATTTATGCTTTTCAGCGCTAAACGTGGCGAAAAAATAATAGCCTAGGCCTTTTCGTGCAACTGTGAGGTAAGTTTGGCTACTTCATAGCCTTTTGCCTTACATCTGGCCACAATTTCATCATGGGTTTTCTTCGGCATCGTCTGGTTGCGGCTCATGATGAATAAAAATTTATGATCCGGGTGACCAACTACTACATAAGAATAATCCTCGGCGAGTTCTATAATCCAGTAATCAACCTTTATCGGCCAGATAAATTGTGCTTGTAATTCTCCGCGATCTCCATCTTCTGAGGGAAACATTTTCGAATTTCTCGAATAAACCTTTTCATCCCCCGGTTTTTTATAAGTGGTTAACACATTGTAGTAACCATCTTTATTCAAAGTATATTTAGTAGTTGTTTCTCGACTGCCTTTATCAAAAATGGTCGGGATAGAATATAAAGAATACCACGTTCCCGAATATTTTTTTAGGTCTAACTTAGCCACCGGAGCATTTTTTTCCATTGGCATATAGGTAAAAAGAACAAAAAGGAGGGAGCAGATCGTTTTCATAATATCATCGTTTTGATATTATTTACGGATTTTACCTGATCCCGGTTTTGGAATTGTTAATCTATTGTAAAATAGTCATCTGTATCTTCTTCCAGCGGGATATAAATTCTTTCCCATTCATTACCATCAACAATTTCCCAGGTATGCCCTTCCCCTGCAGTATCATTAGCTATTAGCACAATGCCTGGCTCAATGATAAAAGTTTCACCATTACTTACCGTAAATTTCAGTTTGCCCTTGAGTGTAATTACATATTGACGACGTGGGGCAGGATGGGGGATTTTTTCTAAAGTGGAAACGTCTGTTTGGGCGAAAAAGTAATTCGCATTAATGTGTTGTCGGATGGGAATTTTTCCATTCTCAAATGAACATTTGTCTCCTTCGATATTAATTAAACGTATGGCTTTTAAATAATTTGGTGTTTCGGCTTGGTTTGTACTCATCTGCTAAAAAATATATAGTTTTAAAATTTTAATTCTGTTTGTCCTTGTTGGGTAACCTCACGTTCGTGCTGTAGCAGCCACTGCTTGCGCCATAAACCGCCGGCGTAACCTACCAGTTTGCCATTGCTGCCAATTACCCTGTGGCAAGGGACTACAATGGCGATATTGTTTTTTCCATTTGCTGAGGCAATTGCACGGATGGCTAAAGGTTTATGTGCCGAAAATTTAGCGTAAGAAGTGGTTTCGCCATAAGGTATCGCCAATAAATGCTGCCACACTTCCTGCTGAAAATCGGTTCCTTTCTGTTGCATCGGAAAATCGAAATCGCGAAGCGTGCCATTAAAATATTCTTTTAATTGATTGGCAACTTTTATGGTCAGTTCGTTTTCTGTTAAATCAGCAATATCTTTTTCGTCAAAAGTAACTGCATGCACAAAATCCTCATCAGCCAGAATACTTAATTTGCCAATAGGTGTTTCTATAACTGATGCGTAATTCATGATTGTTTTTTTACCATAGATTTACACAGATAAACACAGATTTTTGTGCATATTGTTTTTCTCCGTGTTTCTGTGTCTCCGTGGCCAATTAAATTTTAAATGCCTGTAATCTCGTTTATGCTACTTCGAAATAATGCCATCTGTGTTTATCCTTTTTATCTGTTGTTAAAGGTCTTTCTGCGTGTTTTCTGTGCCTCCGTGGCCAATTATATTTTAAAATGATCAGAAACTTCAGTTGGCTGTGAAAAAAAACACCATCTGTGTTTATCCTATTCATCTGTGGTTAAAACTTTTTTATATGTCCTTTAGCTATCAAACAAAATTACAACAATACAACAATAAAGCCATCCAACAATAAAGCAATTATTTATCTTTGCGGTTATGCAATTGGCCAAAGAGGTTAAATATTTAATACACAAAGAAGTATTGTTAGAGTGGCGCTCCAAATATACCATTAACGGTGTGTTGCTCTATGTGGTTTCTACTATTTTTACCTGCTATTTGTCTTTTGTGAGCCTTGGCGACAAATTAACCTGGAATGCCCTGTTCTGGATTATTATGCTTTTTGCTTCCATCAATGGTGTTTCAAAAAGCTTTTTGCAGGAAACGAAGGGACAACAGCTTTACAGTTATATTCTGGCCAGTCCGGCAGCAGTTTTAATTTCTAAAACAGTTTATAATACACTGCTGATGCTGGTACTTACCACCATCGCACTGGGATTTTATACTTTGGTTTTCGATTCCTTTACACCACCTGATATGGTGCTATATTATGTAGCCGTGGTATTGGGGAGTATGAGTTTTTCTACGGTATTTACCATGGTTTCGGCCATTGCCAGTAAGGCGGGGAATGGGGGTATGTTAATGGCCATATTGAGTTTCCCAATTATTATTCCGGTATTGATTTTATTGATCAAACTGGCTAAAAATGCGGTTGATGGCCTGCCCTGGGAGAATAGTTACGATGAAATTGCGATGTTGCTGGTAGTGAATGTACTGATGGTAGCAACCTCTTTATTGTTATTTCCTTACCTTTGGAGAGATTAAATATGGAAGATGGAAAATGGATGATGAATCAGAAAAATGTTCACTCATTCAAAACTGATTCATTCAATAATTAAATATATATGCATAAAACCTGGTGGAAAATTTTAGGTTCAGTTTTAGTAATTTATACTGCAATTGCAGGATTGTTATTAGGTGTACCTCATTTGGCTATTTTAAACGAAACGATCCGTAACCTGTATTTCCATGTACCGATGTGGTTTGCCATGATCGTTCTTTTTTCGATCTCTGTTTTTTACAGTGTAAAATCGTTGAGCAGCAAAAGCGAAATAGACGATATAAAGGCCGTAGAAAGTGTAAATGCTGGGATTATTTTTGGTATTTTAGGATTAATTACTGGTGCCATCTGGGCTAAATATACCTGGGGACAGTTTTGGAGCTTCGATCCAAAGCAAAATTTTGCAGCCATATCCATCTTATTGTATTTTGCCTACCTTATTCTTCGCAATGCGATAGATGAAGAACAAAAAAGGGCTAAAATTTCTGCCATTTACAATATTTTTGCCTTCCCGATGATGGTGGTATTGCTTTTTGTGCTTCCACGTTTAAAAGATTCGTTACATCCGGGCAACGGCGGTAACCCTGGTTTTAACAGTTACGATTTAGATAGCCGAATGCGCATGGTGTTTTATCCGGCATGTTTAGGCTGGATATTAATCGGTTACTGGGTGTACACCATCCGTTTCAGAATTCGTTCAATAGAAAACAAACAACAACATAACTAAAATGAAGAAGATATTTTTCTCCCTAATATTATTGATGGCAACTATGCAGTTATTTGCACAGGACAATGGCGTTGAAATGGCTGATAGCCTTCGCAGCAGCGGAAAAATTTATGTTGTTGTAATCTGTATCGTAATTATCCTGGTTGGCTTGCTGGCTTATCTTTTCTCTATTGATAAAAGATTAAAGAAAATCGAAAAAGAAAACCATATCGGGAAATAAATAAAACGGACCGTTATTTACGTAGTCTGGATTAAATTTTAAAGGAGATCAAAATTATTTTGATCTCCTTTTTTATGTCTTATTGCTGAGGCAAAATTTATAATATTCGTAATTTAGATAGTGTTTTTATTCTTTGTTTAATGAGTATTGTAATAAAATGGTGTTGTGGATATTTTTTTTATAATTTTTTTCACATCATAATTGAGGTCAAAAAAACCTATAAAATTAGTCGTTTTAATTAGGTTTTGTAAAGTATATATCTGCCTTTAGAGGTGTATTATGGCTGTTTTTGGACGATATTCCACAATCGGTATAAAGCCTGTTATATAGCCGAAACAGGGTGGTGTTAGCTGTACACTAAGTGTTTTTGCATTTGGATATGTGCAGTTTTTTTAGGCAATTTTGCACCGAAAACTTATTCAATATAAAAAATAAATAATGGCTAATCTAGCAGACGAGAACAAGTTCTTTGCAGATGTTTGTAAAAACTTTGACAGTGCGGCTCAATTCACCAATCATCCGGAAGGTTTATTGAACCAGATTAAAACATGTAATAGTGTATATCGTTTCCAATTCCCAATCCGCCGCGGAAACGGTTTTGAAGTAATTGATGCCTGGCGTGTAGAGCACTCTCACCACATGAGCCCTACAAAGGGTGGTATCCGTTACAGCGAAATGGTTAACGAAGATGAGGTGATGGCACTTGCAGCTCTAATGACTTACAAATGTGCTATTGTTAACGTTCCATTTGGCGGTGCAAAAGGTGGTATCAAAATCAACACTAAACAATACAGTGTTGCCGAACTGGAAACCATTACCCGTCGTTATACAACAGAATTAATTAAGAAAAACTTTATCGGTCCTGGTATCGATGTTCCTGCTCCTGATTATGGATCTGGCGAGCGCGAAATGAGCTGGATTGCCGATACCTATATGACCATGAATCCAGGTCAGCTTGATGCACTGGGTTGCGTAACTGGTAAACCAATTGCTTTACACGGTATCCGTGGACGTAAAGAAGCTACAGGCCGTGGTGTGGCTTATGCAGTACGCGAGTGTGTTGAGGTTGCAGAAGATATGGCTAAAATCGGTTTTAAAGCTGGTTTAGGCGATAAAAGAGTAATTGTTCAAGGTTTAGGTAATGTGGGTTACCACTCTGCTAAATTCTTAGCCGAGTTTGGTGCTACCATTGTTGGACTTTGTGAGTTTGAAGGTGCCATTTACAATGCTAACGGATTAAACGTTGATGAGGTTTTTGCACACCGTAAAAATACAGGTTCAATCCTGGATTTCCCGGGTGCTACAAGCTTCAAAAACTCGATGGAAGGTTTAGAGCAAGATTGCGATATTATCGTTCCTGCGGCTTTAGAAAACCAGTTTACTGAGCTTAACATCCGTAACATTAAAGCGAAAATTATTGCTGAAGGTGCAAACGGACCAACTACACCAGAAGCTGAAGCCATTTTTACCGAAATGGGCGGTATCATCATTCCTGATATGTACTGTAATGCAGGTGGTGTAACGGTATCATATTTCGAGTGGTTGAAAAATCTTTCTCACGTAGCATTCGGACGTATGGAGAACCGTTATGCGGCTAACTCAAACGCTAACTTAATTGCAACTTTAGAGAACTTAACCGGTAAAACCATCCTTCCTGAACACCGTTTAATGATTGTTAAAGGTGCATCAGAAATGGAATTGGTAAACTCTGGTTTAGAGGATACCATGATCCATTCTTACCACGAAATCCGCGAAACATTGATGAACAAACCAGGCACGCAAACCTTAAGAACTGCTGCTTTTGTAAATTCAATCGATAAAATTGCGGTTTCTTATATGAACTTAGGCGTTTGGCCATAACCGACTAATCGTTATTGCGAATCCTGGTTTTTCATCAGGATGAAGCAATCTTATCGAAAAGCCCTGCAGAATTTAAAAACTGCAGGGCTTTTTTATGGAGTAATCGTCATTTCGAGCGGAGTGCAACGAAGTCGAGAAATCTATCTAAGTATATCTCTTTCCCGAAAATTCGAGACTGCGCCTCATCCGATAGCTATTGGATCAGTGTTGATATTTAATCTGCGTAAATCATCTTAGATCTGCGGGAAAAATATAACAGAGCATATTTTTTTGTTTTGGAAATGAAAGGACTGTGTTTCATAGTGGTGGGTTGGCCCTGCTGTACCTCCTGCCGATAGAAGGATCGGCATCCGTCCCATCAGGTTTATGATTAAGGGATCGTACAAAGTACTCGTCATTTCGAGCGGAAATTTATTTCATAAAAATCGATATAGATGACAAGGGGATTTTAGTGAATTGATAGGTTGCGAAGAATCGTCATTCCCAACTAGATTGGGAATCGTAATGCAGGTGCTTTAAGATTCCCGCCTGCGCGGGAAAGACGACCTTAATATTAAAAATTATCTGGATAGATTTCTCGGCTGCGCTCGAAATGACGATCTTTCTATTTCATAAACTTTTCAAAATCTGATATAACGAATTAATATTTTCGTCTTTTAATTCAAGTTTACCATCAACTTTAACTTTTTTGCCTTCCATCAATTTACCTTTAATTTCTAAACGTTTTAGGGTTTTAAAATAGTTGGTGAAGAATGGGATTTCCAATTGTTTGCCCAGTTTGATCAGATCAACATTTAAGTAAAGGAAATCAGTTGATTCGACCTTTGAGGTTGGGATATTCTGCTTTTTAACTGTCGAGAAATTTAAGTTTTCTTGGTTGCTGTTCACAAACACCTTATAAAGCGGAAATGCATTTTTATTCACGGTATTGCTATTTAAATTGATCAGTCCCTGTTTAGCCAGATAATTTTTCAGCCCGTTTCCTTTAGAAGCAACATTAGCCGAAATGGAAGGAATATTTCGTTTTTGTAAGCTTACTTTTTCAACCTTTTCAAAATCATCATTGTATTCGTAAGTGATAACAGAATCGGTTTGTGTAATGGAATTTGTCCATTCGAAATCGAGATTGCCGTTGTAATATTTAATTAAACTATCCTGCTCGATAGTATAATTCCTGAACTTATAGATTTTATCTTTGTTTGGTTTTAGGTTGGCATTTATCCAAAAGGAAATTGTACTATTTTTACTGGATTGATGATGTGCAGGCTTCGTTGAAGGCAAAATATTATTAGCTAAAAACACATTACTAAAATTTATACTACCGCTTTTAAAATCAATCCAGCCATTATTTTCTCCGTTGGCAAATACCACATGCTGTTTTTGATCCAAAGCCACTTTAAAAGGGCTTTCATTCGCTTTAACCACATTTTTCTGGTTTAGAATATCAATCAAAACAGATTCAAAGTCTTTAATCTGGGTCGTTATTACCACCGCCACCGCTTTGTTGTTGTAACAAAGCACTAAATTCCCCAATCTGGATTTAGCGGTAGTTATACCTTTAGCGTTTTTTATAACCTGCAGGTGAAGCACATTTTTAACGAAATTTTCAAAATCTTCACTGTTTTTTACCTCCAGACGTGAAAATATAGTACCAGCAGGCTGTCCGTTAAGATTATAAAGATAGATACGGGCAGGAATCGCTAATCCTGTTGCTAGTTTATCTGTTTTAATCGCATTATCTTTTTTAACGTCAGATTTAAAATAATAGCCAGGATTACCGAGCATATTCAAAGCTATTGTTTGATAAAGCTCATCAACATTGATTTTTATGATGCCAGTAGCGCTTTTCGGAATAAGCGTTTGTCCTGCCTGATATCTCCGGTATTTTAAAACACCAGCAAAAAAAATAAGCAGCAATATTACTATCGCTGCTGTTATTTTTAGAAATTTCTTCATTCAATATGGTTCATTTGTTCACTGGGCATTTGTTCATTGGTATTTGCAAATTGCCAATTGCAACTTTAAAACATTCCAACTTTCTAACCCCTTCAAACCTATTTAGCCGCATTCTCAATTAGCGAAAACAAATATTTCAACGCATTTTCATGTCCATTCGGAATTTCTGCGCTGATATCTGCTGAAACCAATCTGCCTTTTATCGGGTTCGATTTCATGTACACGTTGCCCATCTTTTCTAGCGTACTGTTAAATTTCTTAGCGGTTTCTGCACCGCCGATTTCCGAATCAGGCACTTTACCTACCAGGTTTTGAGCATTGAACAAAAAGCTGAAATTATTTTTGCTCAACAGGTCTTTGTGCAGTTTGCTGATTTTATTGTTGTATTGATTATTGCTAATACTTTGCATCTCGTTTAACGAATTGCCAAAAAACACAATTCCGTCTTTAATCATGAAATAAATATCAATCGGACTTTTCTTCTCCTGGATTTTATAAATGTTGTTCTCAACCGTTACCATATTTTTATGGATGCCATATTTAATCAACTTGTTAATCAACCTATGATCTTCAGACGAAAACATGAAAAGGAAATCAGGCAAAGTTTCGTTTTTGGTTTTTGTTACCTCTTTCTGATTGTAATCGTCGTCATACTCGTAAGTGGTATAAGTAACTTCTTTGGTTTTTAATCCGTTAATTACAAATAGAGCATCACCTTTAATTACCTTGCTTACTGCTTCTTCATCTAACAATAGACTGAAGAGCTCAGTGCCAAGATCAATTTCCTCATCCATTTTAGCACCCAAAAAAGAACCATAAGTTTGTTTTAATAATTTAGGAAATTCTTCTAAATACGCTTTGGTATCAATCGAATAGCTCATAAAACCAAGGGCTTTTTCGCTGTTTACATATTTCAGGAAGTTTTTGTTCAACTTTCTGTTCATGATTTTTTTATAAGCGTCTGCTTGTTCCTGTGCCAGTTCCAAACCGGTAGAAATACGGAAACTTTTGTTATCCATAAAAAGTTTAGCGTTTAAGCTGCCATAACCTTTCATAAGGCCTGCTTTGCCATAAGTGCCAAATTCGGGCGCAATTGAATTGTAAGCATCCTGTAAGCTCGATACCCAAAGCTCTGCTATCGCTTTGTTATCCAAACTTGCGGTATAAGATTTATTCGTTTCGATAGACTCGTAAGTTCCGTTGAAAATCTGATCCGCCTGAGCAGTCATCCAGGTATAAGCCAGTGCTTTTTTCTTTAGTTCTTCTTCTTTAAGTGCTTGCTGGTATTCATTATAACGTTTATCGTTTTCGCCCTGATTATAAGTTGCAGCTTCTGCCACATCAGCCGAAACATAGGCTGCAGCACTATCTCTTACCACATCATCGGGCATATCTGGCGCGATTTCATCATTAATAAAACCATCACTAACTGGCTTTTTCTTTTTAACAGCAGTAGATTTTTTTAGTGTTTTACCTTTAGTTGGTTTTTTCTTTTTATTAATAGTTTTAGTTTTTTTAGAGGATTTTGCTTTAGCGGGAGTATCAATCTCCTCCGGATAAGCAACGGTAGCTACCGAATCTACAGCCACAGCAGTACTGTCTGTTACGGTCGTATCCCATCCATATTTTGTGTATTTTATGCCATATTTCGCAGATTTAACCGAATCGGCAAAAAATGAACCCCTGATGCTTCCTGTTACAAAATAAAGCATGTTATTGTTCCACTTGATGATACTCGTGCTATCAGGCAAAACTATGGTACGGATATCGCCCTGCTGTGTAAATTTTTTCTCTTTATTTTCAATCAGGCTTTCAAATTTCTTGGCATCTTTGATCGGGATCAAAAAACAGTTATAGGTAATACTATCACTCAACTGGTTGAAGTAATACATGTTTTTCTCCAGGTTGATGCCGAAATCTTCGATACTGGTGAAGTTTTTATCCAATGATTTAGAGGTTTCCGTCAATAATTTCTTGCCTACAAAAGATTCGTTAAAATCTTTTACAAACATGAGTTTAAAAACATTATCGCCTTTAATGGTGGCTACAGTGAAAGCATTTGATGGAATTTTCTTGACCAGATCTTGAGCCTTAGCCAAATTGAATGATAAAAAGAAGGAGATTGCAATTAGAATTTTTTTCATTTAGATAGATTTTTTAGAGATGATGGTCGTGTTTACGTTCTGGGCCCTTTGACCAGAAACCACGATGATTTTATTTAGATAGTTGTATAGTGTTCGATACGTTAATTTTTCCGTTGATTAAATCCATGATGCTGCTTTTCAACATCACAGCTTTTTTTGATTTTGATACATTTGATGCCGGGTTAGTGCTACTTGTTACAGGTGATTCGAAACGGTAAATACTCGTATAGGTTGCACCATGAAAAACAGCTTTGTCTTTCGCCTTTAATTTATTGAATTCGGTTTTTGCGGTACTCACGGCCTGATATTTCCGGCTGAATGTTTTTGTTGATTTATTATAGCTATAAGATGAGGTATTGGTAGCCTTGATTTTCTGCTGTGCAAGGATATTTTTAGTGATGTTGTTGATATTTGAAACATCTTTAAATGAAAAACTGATGGTGGCGATATAATTATTAAAATCGCTGCTGCTTTTAACGTTCGATATGCCTTCTGATTTTTTTAAATAAGCAACAGCTTCATTCAGTTCCTGCTGGATTTTTTGCCTGCTGGGTACTTTATAACCCTGTACACTATCCAGCAGCATAACTGAAGCCACTTTGGTTTTACTTTGGCTTAAGTTAATCGTGAGCACAACATCACCTGTACCATCATTTTTCATGCTGATTTCTTCGATTACTTCAAAACAAGAACTTAAAATGGGGATCAGCAATACAAATAACAGCAGCTTATACAGTTGTTTCGGGTTCATATTAAAGAGGTTTATATTTTACAATGAAATGTAAAAAGGAATTGATTATCTGATGGGCCAAACTTAAGAATTTCAGTCCGGACTTTTGAACGATTTAAGATATTCGCAAAAATGGGTGATGAATTTTGTCATTCTTCAAAATATTGTGCTTCAAAAATCAGGTAATTGTCAATATAAAGACAAGAAAAATGTAAAAGAATGCTTGCTAAGCCTATTTTTCTATCTTTGTTGCCAGCTTTTACAATACATATAACCATGAAGAAAAGTGCAATCATTGGATTAATTACCATTGCTATTTCCGTAGGGATTTTATTTAGCTTAAATGCAAATACCGATACCTACTCTAATTTCAAACAGGCTACGCTTTCTGGTAAAGAAGAGCATGTTATGGGCTACTGGGAAAAATCAATGGGTACTTATTATGACGCTTTGAAAGACGCCAATCATTTTTCATTTCACATGAAAGATGAAAAAGGAGAGGTGAGAGAGGTAATCTATGCAGGTACCAAACCACAGGATTTTGAAAAATCAGAAAAACTCGTACTGATCGGTAAAATGGATCAGGACAAATTCTACGCATCGAAAATTTTAATGAAGTGCCCTTCTAAATATAATGATAACCTGGTAGAGGTTAATAAGGACGGCAAAGTCGAAGAAATAAGCAAGGACAGCGGGAAAAAATATAACTAATTTATTTAATGGATATTCAATTTGTAGGCGAACACCTGTTACCAGGTAAAATCGGACAGTTTTTTATTGTTCTGGCATTTAGTGCATCATTACTATCAACTATATCGTATTTTTTTGCCAGTCGCGATAAAAATTTAGAAGAAAAATCCTGGAGAAACCTTGGCCGGATTGGATTTCTGATCAACTTTGCCAGTATCATTGGTATTGGTGCCATTTTGTTTTACCTCGTACTTGGTCATTATAACGAATACAGTTACGTTTACTTCCACTCTTCAAAAGAATTACCTGTTTACTATATTATTTCGGCCTTTTGGGAAGGGCAGGAAGGAAGTTTTTGGCTTTGGGCTTTCTGGCAGTCATTTTTGGGTGCATTATTGATCTGGAAAGCCAAAACATGGGAAAATCCTGTAATGACGGTTGTAGCCTTCTCTCAGGTGTTTTTAAGCTCTATGTTATTGGGAATTTCAATTTTCGGCGAACGTATCGGTAGCTCTCCATTTATCCTGTTAAGAGACGCTGTTGATTTAAAAGCAATGGCGCCCGTTGTTTTTGCCAATCCGGAAAACTTTAAAGATTACCTTAAATTTATTACCGATGGTAGGGGATTAAACCCATTATTGCAAAACTATTGGATGGTAATCCATCCACCAACTTTGTTTTTGGGATTTGCCAGTATGGTGGTGCCTTTTGCTTACGGAATTGCTGCTTTATGGCAAAAAAGATATAAAGAATGGATTAAACCTGCTATGCCATGGACGCTTTTTGCGGTGATGGTTTTAGGTACAGGTATTATTATGGGGTCTTTCTGGGCTTACGAAGCGCTAAACTTTGGTGGTTTCTGGGCCTGGGATCCGGTTGAAAATGCGTCTTTAATTCCATGGTTAACCCTAATCGGAGCGGTGCACGTAATGATTGCCTATAAAAATACTGGTCATGCCTATTTTACCGCAATTGCCCTGGTATTTTTAAGTTTCTTATTGGTCCTTTATGCTTCATTCTTAACCCGAAGCGGTATTTTGGGAGATACATCAGTTCACTCATTCACCGATATGGGGATGTTTGGCCATTTGATCCTGTACAATGTGGTGTTTGCCGTTTTGGCTGTAGCATTGATTGTGGTAAGGTGGAAGGAATTGCCGATTACCACTAAAGATGAAGAAACCTATTCCCGCGAATTCTGGATGTTTATTGGTGCTTTGGTAGTAACTATTGCCTGTATCCAGGTAATCTTCTCTACTTCGGTACCTGTTTTTAACAAAGCATTCGGTACTAAATTTACCCCACCGATTGATGCCGTTAAATATTACAATCAATGGCAGGCTCCATTTGCGGTATTAATTACCTTGATTTCTGGTTTTTCTCAGTATTTAAAATATAAAAGAACCGATCCACGCAAATTTTACAGCAGTTTAATATCAGCCATCATTTTCTCGATGGTGTTAACAGCGGGTTTGGTATATGTAGCTGGTATTTATACCAATACGATGTATATCCTGATTACTTTTAGCTGTTTGTTTGCTGTACTTTCTAATGCAGCCATATTATATCAGGCTTTTGGCGGAAAGGCCAAACTGGCCGGATCAGCTATTGCACACATCGGTTTTGCTTTCTTAATCTTAGGTGCTTTAATTTCTGCGGCCACCAACAAACCCTTATCAATCAATGCGAATAATTTTATTCCGGTAAAGGATTTCGAAAAAACAGAAAAACCGGGTGAAAACATCATGTTATACAAAAACGAGCCTAAAAAAATGGGTAAGTACACTGTAACTTATGTTAGTGATACTACAAAAGCACCAAATACCATTTATACCCTTAATTTTAAGGTATTAGATGAAAAAACGGGGAAAGTTAAGGAGGATTTTAATTTACATCCGCATGTGCAGGACAATGAGAAAATGGGCTTAATTGCTTCTCCTGATACCAAGCACTATTTAACTTATGATGTATATACCCACATCACCAGTGCTGCCATTAAAAAAACATCACATGATGATCATGAAGGTCATTCGGATGATGAAAATTATAAAGAGCCACGTATTGTTAAGGTTTCGGTAGGAGATACCATCCACACCACCAGTGGCATTGTTACGGTTAAAGATCTAAACAGAAAACCTACTGCTAAGGATTTAGCTCTGGCGCAAGGCGATTATGCTGTTGGTTTGCCATTGGAAATTAATGCTGCCGGTAAAATTTACAACACTGAACCCATTTTCTTAATAAAAGGTAATAATACTTTCGATTTCGCCCGTAAAGTGGATGAATTAGACTTAAAGTTCCGTTTTTCTAAAGTATTACCTGATGAGAAAAAAGTAGAGCTTCAAATTTTCGAGAAACCGCAGCAGGCTAAAGACTGGGTAGTTTTTAAAGCGATCGAATTTCCTTTCATTAATTTGTATTGGGCTGGTACTATTGTAATGGTTGTTGGTTTCTTACTTTCAATTTTTAGAAGAAGAAAAGAAGCCAAAGCCGCATAAAATCATGAAAATTGTTTTATTAGGTTCTGGAAATGTTGCTACACACTTAGCTAAAGCTTTAATAAGTAAAGGCGAAGAACTGATGCAGGTATACAGCCAAAGCCTGAGTAATGCAGTTTTATTGGCCAAAGCTATCGGAGCTGAAGCAACAGGTGATTTAAATGAGGTTAAACAGAACGCTGATTTATATATTATTTCAGTAAAGGATGATGCCATCGATACGGTAGCTGCATCTTTAAAAAATGTCACTGGTTTGGTCGTACATACTTCTGGCACTACCGATATTAATGTACTGGCTTTCCAGGTAAAAAAGGCGGGTGTTTTTTATCCTTTGCAAACTTTTTCAAAAAGTAAGGAAGTTTCATTTGAAAATATCCCGCTTTGTATTGAAGCAAGTGATGAAGATCAGTTGGCTATTTTAAAAGAGCTTGCAAATAAAATCAGCACTCAGGTATATGAGCTGGATGGCGAGAAGAGAAAAGTGTTGCACCTTGCTGCAGTATTTGCCTGTAATTTTCCAAACCACTTGTACGCACTGGCCAATAAAATTTTAAATCAGAATGGTTTAGATTTTGAAATCATTAGACCTTTAATCGCTGAAACAGCGGACAAGGTAATGGGCAATTTGCCCGAAAATGTGCAGACCGGACCTGCGGTGAGGGCCGACGAAAACACCTTAAATAAGCATTTGAGCATGTTAAATGATATGCCCGAATTGCAAAACATTTATCAAACACTAAGCAATAGCATAAAATTAATGCCGAAATAGCATAATTACGGCTTTTGCTTGTTACTTTTGCAAAATAATTATGAGCATTTTTAAACTAAAAATAAATTTTGAAGAAGCAGATCACGAGTCTATTGAATTGCCAATAGCAGCGGGCGAATCTGTTTTAGATGTTTGTCTGGATAACGGAATCGAACTACAGCACAATTGCGGTGGTGTTTGTGGTTGCAGTACCTGCCATGTGTACGTAACTAAAGGCATGGATAATATCGAAGAGATTTCTGATAAGGAAGAAGATTTTATTGATAGGGCTGTACGTCCGAAAATTACTTCCCGCCTTGGATGTCAGTGTGTAGTGATTAACGGCGATATCGAAGTAACCATTCCAGATCAGTCTGGTTTTATGGGGCACTAATTAGTCCGGAGTCTTTAGTCGGGAGTCCGAAGCCTTACAACATTAAAACTTTTCAACCTTACAACAACGAACAAAACATGAACAACGATAAATTTGCCTTACCTTTTTACTGGAACGATTATGAAGATATTGCGATGTCTTTATATGAGAAATTTGGCGATGATTTTACTGAAGCCAAAATCTACCGCATCCGCTTTACCGAACTTTTAGAATGGGTATTATCTTTGCCAAACTTTAAAGGTACCCGTGAAGAAAGCAGTGAAGGCCATTTAGAGCAAATTCAATCTGCCTGGGTTTACGAGTGGAGAGATAATCAGTAAATAAGTCATGAGTTCGGAGTCTTTAGTCCTGAGTCCACTCCGAACGCTTAACCCTTAACGCCAAACGCGCTAATGTTTCTCCAGAAATTAAAAGAAATCACCACTTTTATCTTCGATGTAGATGGTGTGCTTACCGATGGATCTGTTCAGGTTACTGATAACGGTCAATCTTTGCGCACTTTTAACATTAAAGATGGTTATGCCATGCAATTGGCCGTTAAAAGGGGATACAACATCTGTATTATCTCTGGTGGTGATGGTATTGCCATGGGCAAACGTTTCTTTAACCTTGGCGTAACTGATGTTTTCCTTGGTACTGGAGATAAGGTGGCTATTTTTAACCAATATCTTCAGGATAAAAATATTACTGCAGAAGAAGTGCTCTATATGGGCGATGATATTCCTGATCTCAAAGTAATGAAGCTGGTTGGACTTCCAACTTGTCCGGCTGATGCCGTAGAAGAAATAAAAGCCATTTCTACATTTATATCTCCTTATAACGGAGGCAAAACCGCTGTCCGCGACATCATTGAAAAAGTAATGAAAGTGCAGGGCAGATGGCACGATGAAAACCCAAACGCTGCCGATTCTGGTAAGTAGGTTTATTGGTTCATTGGTGATTAGTTAATTGGTAATTTCTAGTAGAACATTGGTCATTACTCCAACAGCGATTGTTATCCTGAGCGTAGTTGAAGGATCTTTAGCTACACACTACCCATCAGAATGACGTTCCCATTATAAATCTTCAACCTCAAAATTTGTAATAAATAAGATTATATCCGAAATTTACATTTATAAATTAATCAATCGATTGATTAATTTATAAATGTAAAAAATGTTAATTTTAATATTATGAGCACATACCTTGTACCCGTAGATTTTTCTAAAACAGCAGATCATGCTGCCAAATATGCCGCCAGGCTGAGTTTTGCGATGGAGAACTCAAAAATTATCCTGCTTAATGCTTACTATGTTTCAGAATATGAGAGCATCCTTCCTACACCTGATATGGTCATCACTACTGATGATCACATTGCCGACGAAATAACCAAAAGGATGGAGGCCCTTGAAAAACTAAAGTCAAAAATGCTGGAAATTAATTCTCGTGCTGAAATAGAAATTTATTTAACAAGGGAAACATTGCTGAGATCCATCATCGATCGGGTAAATAGAGAGGAGATCGAACTCATTATTATTGGTAGCAATGGTAAAAAGGCTAAAGATGAAAGCGATATTGGTTCAAATGCCATTAAAATTTCTAAATCAAGTCCGGTACCAGTTTTGGTTGTTCCGCCTAAAGCCGATTATCAATCTATCCGTAAAGCGATTTTAGCCTGCGATTTTAAAAAGGTTAAAGAAGTAATCCCGATGCATGCCCTAAAGAATATTTTAAGCAAACATGCCTTAGAACTTTTGGTGCTTAATATCAATTCCGGGCATACTATAGATTCAGAAGAAGAACATTTTCTACACGAAATGCTTAAAGATTTTTCTCCGGCTTATCATTACTCAGATCATCCTGATACCATAAAAGGCATTGTAAAATTTGCCAAAAGCGAAGAAGCACAGCTGATTATCGCATTACCTAAAAAATATAGTTTTTTCGAAAGTTTACTGCACGAAAGTGTATCTCAAAAATTGACGATTAAATCGCATATTCCTGTGCTGTTATTGAAAGATTAACCTGTATTAATCTGCAACAGCTAAGTTACATTTATGGATTAAACTTTTATCCTTTTTGATACTCCAACATGCTCAATTTTCAACCAAAAACAACAAAAACAACATGAAAAAATTAATGATGATTTGCGGATTGATGCTAGGAATAGCTGGTTTCGCTAACGCGCAGCAAGGTGGTGGACAAGGCAGGATGATGATGAAACCTGAAGAACGTGTAAAACAGTTAGACGAAAAATTAAAGTTATCTGATGATCAAAAAACAAAATTAACAGCTGTTTTTACTGAGCAGGCAGAAACCATGAAAAAAATGCGTGATGAAATGCAAGGTGGTGGCGATAGAGATGCAATGAGAGAGAAAATGCAGAAAATGCGTGCTGATAACGATGCAAAAGTTACTGCAGTATTAACTGACGATCAGAAAAAAGCTTACGAAGCCTGGCAAAAAGAGCAACGTGCCGAAATGGAAAAACGTAGACAAGGTGGTGGAAACAACTAAATCTTGTTAAAATATCAAATAAGAAAAGCGGCTTTATGCCGCTTTTCTTATTTTAGCAAAAAAATAAAATATGCCAGTAAATTTTCCTCCTATTGTTTTAGCCTCTAAATCGCCCCGCCGACAAGAACTTTTAACCCTTATGGGCTTAAATTTTAAAGTAGAATTAAAAGATGTGGATGAAAGTTATCCTGACGGTTTAAGTCCGGCAGAAATTGCGGTTTATATTTCAGAACAAAAAGCAAAGGCTTTTACTGGTGATGGCGAAATTGTAATCACCGCCGATACCATCGTGGCCTTAAATGGCGAAATTTTAGGCAAACCAACCGACCGCGCGCATGCACAGGAAATGTTAAAAAAACTTTCGGGCAGTAAACACGAGGTTTTTACAGGAGTAACCATTGTTAAAGGGGATAAAACTCATTCCTTTTATGATCGGACAGAAGTTTTATGTAAAGCGGTTACAAGCGAGGAAATCGATTTTTATATCGACAACTACCAGCCTTTTGATAAAGCCGGAAGTTATGGTGTGCAAGATTGGTGGGGTATTGTTGTGGTAGAGCGTATCGAAGGTTCTTATACCAATGTAATGGGCTTGCCAACAGAGAAGCTTTATAACGAGCTGTTAAAATTTATTTAAATCGCTTTGTGGAATTTTCTTAAGATTATCATCATCTAAGAAAAACACACAATGAAACCGAGAATTAACGAAGTTAGCATCGCCGAACCCTGCTTACAGAACTGGGATAAAATGGAAAAAGGAGCAGGTTTTAATTTCTGTACAGCCTGCAGCAAAAATGTAATTGATTTTTCGGGTTATACCAATGCAGAAATTATCCAGGTATTGGCTAATGCTGGTTCTTCAGTATGCGGTCGTATGGGCCAAAGCCAATTAAACCAGCTAAACCTTCACCTGTCAATTGTGCCAACTACCAATAGAAACTGGATGAAGTACCTCGGCGTACTTGCTATTGGCATGAGCATTTTTGTAATGGATGCGAAGGCCGAAAAGCTTAATACACCTGTTGAAATCACTACAACTATCCACCATAAAACCGACGAAAAAAAACCGGTTGCGCCCAAAAAAGTCTACGGTTATGTTATCGGTGCCGATAATAAACCGGCAGCTGGAATCAGGTTATCCATTCTTGATACTAAATACGCAACCTTGACTGATAAAAATGGTCGCTATGAAATTCTTTTGGATAATAAATTTGATCTAAGTAAAAACCAATTGGTGGTTGAGAGTATCCGTTATTCAGCCTTTTTAACACTCGATTTTTCTAAAGAGAAACAAAACAATCTTAAGCTTAATAAAGCTGAACCAATGATTATGGGTAGAATCATGATTGCACCAAAAAAGAAATAATCCTAAATTAATATACGCTAAACTCTCTGTGATCCATCTGCTGATGGATCATTTTTTTATATCAGGCTGGCCAGTACGCCCATTTTTAAATCGTAAGTGGAAAGCGTTAACCTGTTTATCTTCGACCGGCCCAAAACGTAATTGGTAATTAAAGCCGCAATTACAATCATATCAACCCTTAATGGAATTATTCCTGGCATTGCTGATCTTTCCTGATGAGTAGAATTCAATAATTTACCTGCAATTTCGATATAATCATCAAAGTTGAATTCGAAAGTTTTGATGGTATTTATATCTGCTTTCAGGTTATTTTTTCTGATGATGAGCTCTGCAAAGGTTTCAAAAGCCCCAGCTGATCCGATCAGCACTTTTGGCTGGTGTTTTTCGCAGATGTCGAAAAGATTGGCCAATTGATTTTGAACATGGAATAAAATGGCATTTTTATCCCCATTATTTATAGGGTCTGATTTAAAAAATTGTTGCATTAAACGTGCTGCACCGATGTTATAACTTTTTTTCCAGATCAGTTTTTCGGTATCGCAAAGGATAAATTCGACACTGCCACCACCAATATCCATAATCAGTGAAAGATCGGTAATGGCACCGCTCAGTTTAACGCCCTGGTAAATCAGCTCAGCCTCTTCATCCCCACTAATGGTTTCGATCGTTATTCCGGCCTGTTCTTTTACAGCATTAACAAAATCCTGACCATTTTCTGCACTTCTAACGGCTGAAGTTGCAGTAGCCCTAACCTGTTCTACCTGATATTCGGCAATGCTATGGCTAAAATCTTTTAGGCACTTTATGCCCCTTTCAAATGCTGCCGGAATAATAATGTTATCGTTAATTCTACCTTCGCCCAGTTTAACGGGGACATTGGTTTTGTATAAAATTTCCAATTCTTTTCCTGCTTTTTCGGCAATAAGCAAGTGGAAGGTATTGGTTCCAAGATCGATAACGGCAACACGCATATTTTTTGTTTTATATTTTTCTGGAAATCAGAAACAGTATTTCTTCGGGAGCTGTTGTCCTGCTATCCATTAAATTTCGTTAATGTAGGTGCTAAAATAGAGTTAGTGCACCGAAATATCATTGCTATAAGGTTTATTTTTTTCGTTAGTAGCTTTTGGCAAGATAGCGAGTGGCATATAAGTTTACGTTTTTGCTATTTCTCCATGAATAATAGCACAAACCCAGGTTAATAAACGGGATAGTAGCGGCAGCTCCCGATTTTTCATCGGGACTACAGCGTATAGCCCGGCTAACATTAAAATAAGCACTGCAATTGCTTTTCTGAAAAACTGAAATGATTTACTGTTTTATCAATTCCTGCAATTGTTTGGCATTGTGTAATGCGCCAACGCCCCATGTATTATTAAAGTACACAAAAACCTCTTTCTCCTTATCTCCAATCTGGTTTTTAAAATCATTAATCACTTTAATATCGTATTCAGATTTATACAACACGGGTTTGCCATGAAAACGGTAATAAACAGTTGCTGTATTTTTAATTACATCATCGGGTAGGGCAGATGGATAGCTCTGTCCACTGAAAATGATATTGTTTTTGGCTAGTTTCTTATAAATATCTTCTTTAAACCAACTTAAATGGCGGAATTCTAACACGTTTTTTAATTCTGGGCTTAAAAGATCAATCAATAGCTTTAATCTTTCTTCAGTATAATCAAATTTTGGTGGAAACTGGAACAATACGCATCCCAATTTCTCTTTTAAACCCAATTGAATGGCTTCATAGAAATCGTTAATGAGTTGTTCACAATCATTTAGTTGTTTGTAATGGGTAATTAACCGCGGTGCTTTAATGGTAAACAAAAAATCGTCCGGACTCTCGCCGTACCATTTATCAAACGACTTTTGCGTAGGCATTTTATAAAAGGTAGAATTGATTTCTATGGTGTTGAAATGCTCGCAATAATATTTAAACCAATCTTTTTGCGCCAATCCTTTTGGATAGAAAACTTCTTTCCACTCCCGGTAATAAAATCCAGAACAACCAATTCTCCACTTCATGTATAGAAAACAGGTTATAAACGGAAAGGTTTATAAATATGAAAAACATACTATCGTCAGCTCGACTGCGTTGCACTCCGCTCGAAATGACGATAGCTCGAGGGGAGTTATTTATTTAAACAAAATGACTACACTGACGAGCCACCAACTTTGGAATCAGAAAATCCTTATAACCAACACAACTTTTTGGTTTAAAAATTGCTGTTATCGGAGATCAGATGATGAAAACAAATTAAAAACTATGAAAACAATCTTAAAATTAACTGCCCTTGCGCTCACACTGTCTTTTACTGCCTGCAAAAATGATAAGAAAAAAGACAATAATGCCAAAACCGCCTATGCTGAAGCGGATGAAAAAGATGTAAATGCCATTATTGAGTATAATAATGTGATGGTAAGCTTTACAGATAAAAACAATAGTTACCTCAAAAGTCTTGAAAGCAATTTGGATAGAATCGAGAAGGGCCTTGCTAAGCCGAATGACCGTTTTGCTTTCCTTGGTTTAATGACACCTTTTTCGATGAGTACCATTAGTAACAGCAGAATAAAACCAGATACACCTCCAAGTGCTTTAAATAATGATGATCAGAAATTTTTTAAGGAAAATGTGGTATCGATGACCGGTTTGCTGGATAAAATTAAAGAAGCGTATAAGTCTTTAGATGAATACATCAAAGCAGAAGACTGGAAAGACGACAAGGGTGCTAAAGGGAAAACCCTGGTAGATTCTATTTACAGCATGGGGAAAAAATATTATACTTATGATGAAGTGGTTCTTGCCAAATTAAATTTGATTGGAGATGATGCAGAACGTGTGATTTTAAAAACACACCCGCTAAAAGAGTATATATTCGCGTTAAAAGATGACCGAAGTAAAGCTGCTGAGTTCACTAAATTATTGGCGGATAGCAAAAGTTATAAAGCGATCGAGGCAAAGGCTAAAGCCGCTTATCAGGCGCTTGAAGACCAGCACAATAAACACGTAGCTATGGCTGCACCCGATGCGACCAAATATCCTGGAAAAGACGGTTATTTTAGAAATTTTAACGAAAGACTAAATGATTATTTAATTGCTGCAAGAAAAATGATGCGTGATGCAGCTGTTTCTGGCAAGCTAACCGACTATAATATTGAAGAATTGGTTCGTGACCAGGACAGTATGCGCTCTGCTTACAACAATTTTGTAGATTAATGTTAAAACGAAAAAAGCCGGTGTTATAAACATCGGCTTTTCAATTTATATTGAATTAATTACTCGAAATATTCTTTCATTCTTTCGAAGAAACTCTTATCATTTTTACCCGGCTGAGGCTTAAAGTTTGGTGATTCGCGTAACTTCTCTAAAGCACTGCGTTCTTCGCTGCTTAAGGCCTTTGGTGTCCAGATGTTGATATGGATAATTTCATCACCCCTGTGGTAAGAATTAACTTCAGGTAAACCTTTACCTTTTAAGCGTAATAATTTTCCGCTTTGTGTGCCCGGATCAATTTTGATTTTTGCTTTACCATCAATGGTTGGTACTTCGATACTCATCCCTAAAGCGGCGTCAACAAAGCTTAAATGTAGATCGTAAACAATGTTGTTTCCTTCGCGTTTCAAGGTTTCGTGAGGGATTTCTTCAATCAGGATGATCAAATCACCCGGGATACCACCATTTGGTGCTGCATTTCCTTTTCCGCTCATGCTTAACTGCATGCCTTCGCTTACACCTGCAGGAATGTTAATGGTAATCGTTTCTTCGCCACGTACTACGCCATCTCCATGACAAACTGTACATTTTGAAGTAATTTGTTGCCCGCTTCCGTTACAGGTAGGGCAGGTAGATGCGGTTTGCATCTGTCCTAAAATGGTATTGGTTACCCTGCGTACCTGGCCGCTGCCACCGCAGGTACCACAGGTACTTACTGATGATTTATCTTTTGCGCCAGAACCATCACAGGTTTTGCAAACAATTAGTTTATTAACCTTGATTTTCTTTTCTGCACCGTGTGCAATTTCTTCCAAGGTTAATTTAACTTTTATACGCAGGTTGGAGCCTTTAGCTACACGGCGACCGCCACGTTGCTGACCACCACCGCCGCCAAAAAAGCTTTCGAAAGGATTATGGCCACCAAATACATCTCCGAAATTGCTAAAAATATCGTCCATATTCATGCCGCCACCGCCGTAGCCACCACCACTGGCACCGCCAACACCAGCATGACCGTATTGATCATAGCGTTGTTTTTTCTCCGCACTGCTTAAAACTTCATAAGCTTCAGCAGCTTCCTTAAATTTATCTTCAGCAGCTTTATCCCCAGGGTTTTTATCCGGGTGATACTTAATTGCCATCTTGCGATAGGCTTTCTTTATCTCATCAGCAGCTGCGCCCCTAGTTACGCCTAATACGTCGTAATAATCTCTTTTACTCATCTTCTTTATAAAATGATTGAATGATTGAGTGATGGAATGAGAGAATCTTAATCAATCATTCAAAATTCTCACATTCAATAATTATTTCTTATGCTCCAACTACTACTTTAGCAAAGCGGATCACATTATCATTTAAAGTATAACCTTTTTCAACTTCGTCAATTACTTTTCCTTTAAGATCCTCAGTAGGGGCAGGGATATTGGTAATTGCTTCGTGGAAATCGGTATTAAAAGGTTGACTGATGCTTTCTACATCTTTCAGTCCTTTTTGTGCCAAAGTGTTTTTTAGTTTAGTGCTTACCAATAAAATACCTTCTTTAACAGGAGCAACATCAGCAGCTGTCTCCATTGCTTTTAACGCACGGTCGAAATCATCTAAAACAGGTAAAAGCGATACAATTACGTCTTTACCAGCTGTTTGTAATAATTCTACACGTTCTTTTTGGGTACGGCGTTTGTAATTGTCGAACTCTGCGTATAAACGTAAATATTTATCGTTAAGCTGTTGTACCTCTGCCTGCAATTTTTCTTCTGCAGATAATTCTGGAGCCTGCTCAGTTTCATTTGTAGAAGCATCAGTATTCTCTACATTCTCAGCAGTATTTTCTGATGTATTTTCAGTATTCATTATATTTTCTTCTTTATCGTTATTTTTCTTCTTATTAAACATAATACTAGGCTGAATTTTTTTGTGTTAATCTCAACTATTTTGCCATAAACAGAAATCAGCCAAGCTGTCAGATTTATTTGAATTTATCTGAACAGTTTGGCTGATTAGCTGACGGATGTCAGAATTTTTTATACAATTTGGGCATCTTCATGTACTACTCCGCTTTCACATTTGATAATGCGCGAAGGGAAAGTACGGATAATATGATAATCGTGTGTAGCCATTAAGACCGCGGTTCCGGCCTGGCTAATCTGTTTTAAAAGGGTTACAATTTCTTCTGATGTTTCTGGATCTAAGTTGCCCGTAGGTTCATCAGCAAGGATAATCTCCGGGTCGTTTAACAAAGCCCTTGCAATTACAATACGCTGCTGCTCTCCACCAGAAATTTCGTGTGGCATTTTTTTTATTTTAGAACGTAAACCAACTTTATCCAAAACATCTTTAATGCGTTCGTTAATCAGTTTTTCGTCTTTCCAACCAGTTGCTTTTAACACAAACTCCAGGTTTTTTTCGATGGTACGGTCGGTAAGTAGTTGAAAATCCTGAAATACCACCCCTAATTTGCGGCGTAAAAATGGTACCTGACTTTCTTTTAAGTTTTTAAGGTCGAAACCGGCAATATTACCTTCGCCATTACCAATGTGAAGATCGCCATATAATATTTTAAGCAAACTGCTCTTGCCCGAACCTGTTTGACCGATCAGGAACACAAATTCGTCTTTTTCGATATGTAAATTTACGTTTGAGAGGACTAAATGTTTTTGTTGAAAAACATCAACGTTGCTTAAATGAATTACTGAGTTGCCTGCCATATTATATTTCCAATTTTGCTATCTGCCCAAAAGGCAAACCTTTAACCATTTCCATAATGTAATCCTGCTTGTCGCCAAGTCCGAGCTTTTCCAGAGATTTATCAGGCCTATCTACCCTAAAATAAGCTAAAAGCGTAAACTTGTCATCTCTTAGCTGTACGTAATCCGGAATTTTGGCTATGCCTTTAACTTTAACGATATACATTGTGCTCAAAAATAGCATTTCCAAATGAGAAGCGGAAGCAAGAAGTCCTTTTTATCTCATCAGCATTAGCCAGCCGCTATAGGTTTTAAAGTCTTCATTTAAATAAACGCTGTAATAATACACTGCCGGAGGGAGGTCTTTTCCATTCATTTTGCCATCCCAGGGCTTAAAAGTGCCAGTGCTTTGATACACCAACTGGCCATAACGATTGGTAATTTTAATAATCGGACCGGGAAAGGCCGAAGCCGCAGGAATATTCCAGGTATCGTTTACGCCATCACCATTTGGTGTAAAGGTATTGGGAATAACTATTTCCGGGTAAACCTTTATAAAAACATCATCAGTGCTACTGGTGCAGCCTAAATTAGAGATCACGTTCAGCGTGTATGTGATATCTTGTGGTGGTGTGGCAACCGGATTCAGTTTTGTAGGGTCATCAAGATAATCTGATGGCGTCCAGTAATAAGTAATGTCATCGCCACTTACTTTGCCGTTTAAGGTGATGCTTTGGCCTGTTATAATCTTTTGATCTGTTCCTGCATCTGTTGAAGAAGGTTTTAAAATATTAACCGTTACCTGGGCTGTGGTACTACAGCTTCCATCATTTGCGGTAACGCGGTATACTGTAGTAACCTTAGGCTGTGCTATTGGATTTGCAATGTTAGGATCAGATAAGCCCTCGCTGGGCGACCAGATGTAACTGCTTGCTCCGGTTGCCATTAGCTGTACCGGGCTATTTTCGCATATAGAAATAGCATTGATATTGGTAGAAATTACGGCAGGACTTAATATGGTTAATGTTGTAGATGCAGTACTGGTGCAGCCGTTTAAGCTAGCCGTAACGGTATATACACCAGCCATATTGGCCTGTACATTATTAATAATTGGTTTTTTTGAATCAGAAGTATAGCCATTCGGACCTATCCATTTAAATGAATTGCCATCACCTGCCATAAGTTGTACATTAGAGCCAGGGCACGCAGGGCCATTATTGCCTGCAGAAGTATTTAATTGAGGATTAACAGTAAGGGTTACCGGATCTGATATAGTTCTACAATATATTTTATCAATATTTCCGTTTGTGGCCGTAAGTAAACGATATTGATATGTGCCTTTTGCGCGGTTTAAAAAATCTATAGAAACCTGTCTGGTGGTCTTACCTGCGATATCAGTCCAGCCGTTACCGGTATTTTCCTGCCATTGGTAAACCGGATCAGCGTATGATGAAGTAATGTTGGCATTTAACGTAAAATTTTGTGTATTACCTTCGCACATGCTCAGCGATTGATCATTTCCATTAAAATATGGATTGAGACTTGGTCCGCAGGCCTGAACAGTAATATCATCCAAGGCAAAATCGTTGCCACTGTTTGTGGCGGTATTGTTGATCAGTTGCAGCGTGATGGTTGAACTGTTCCCATTATTAAAATCTATAAAATATTGATGCCAAATTCGATCTGCAGGAACATTTCCGGTAGACTTATTCCCTAATTCCCGGTTAGCTGGATCGATAATCCTTAATATCATATTTGGATCCTGCGAATTTGCAGCCGGAGAGTTCGCATTTAGTACCCAAATAGATAACCGTAAAATGGTATTTGGACAAAGATTATCCATTTTTTGTTCAAAAAAGACAGTTGGTGTAGCAATACCATCAATTAAAAGCATTAATCCATTATCATCCCCGGTATGATCTGCGTGCGGCTGCCAGTAAATAGGGTAAGGATTTCCTGGGGTTGCAGGTGTTTTTACTAATCCGGACTGATTAGGGCTTAAGGCTGATGGGCTTCGGCCCGGAGGCCCCATGAAAGTAGTAAAAGTATAGGCTCCTGGTGCATATTGCTCCAATGGCCCATACCAGCTGTCTGTATTGTTGCCCTGTCCAAATGTTTGGTTAATTAAAGGCTTTCCAAAAGTACCTTTGCAAAGTTGAGCCTTTACCGTTCCAGCCAATACTGCTAAATAAAGGAAGAATAGTGATTTTACTAAACGGTGCATTTACTGGCTCAGGGTTTATGCAATATTAAATAAAATTTAAACACGAATAACTAACTGTAATAATAATGTGTTTTCAGTAAAGCGTACTAATTCAACCCATTCAAAAACTCAATTGTATTTACATTATCTGCATAGTCCCAGAGCTTCGGGTGCTGGCTTTGACCAAAGCCAAAAGTGTTAAAACTTAATGGCGATTTGGTAATAATGCATTGGATATTTTCTGATTTATCCTTTAACTGCTCCTCTACCTCTTGAAGATTATCGTATTCTTCATAAAAAAGAACAGCCAATGGCGATGTTAAGCTGGTATCTTCTTTCAATAATAAAAAGCCATTATCATAGTGTTTGGCTGCATTAACCAAATAAATAGATTTATTGTAATCGTAGTTGTTGTTGTATTTAAAGTGGTTGATGATGGGTTGAAAACTTTCGATCCCTTCATAAAAATTTGCAATGTCGTAATCTTTTGGGAAATAGATTTTAGATACATTTCTACAGCCTAAACCAAAATAATCAAAAATATCGGCGCCTAAATGCTGGATATCTTCAAAACTTTCCGAACCATCTAAAACTGCTACACTATTTCTGTTTTTACGGATGATGTTTGGCACTTTACCAAAATAATAATCAAAGTAACGTGACGAATTATTACTTCCTGTGGCAATAACCGCATCAAAATCTTTCAAACGCTCTACATATTCAATTTTAGCTTCAAATGCAGGTTCTATTTTAATCAATTCGGCAAGAACCGCTTTAATTAATTTGTCGTCAGCTGAAGAAAGTTTGATTAATGCAATATTTCCGGTAGCCAATACACATAAAACATCATGTAAACCTACCATCGGAATGTTGCCTGCCAGGATCAGTCCCACCTTTTTAGGCGTTTGGCTAACTACTATTGATTTAAACCAAACGGTTAAATCTGCCTCATTTAACATCTCGGCAAAAGATAAAACAGATTTTTTTACGTTTTCTGTAGTGAACCAGGCATTGGCATTTTCAGCACTATAAATTGCATTTCCTAGTATGTCAGTAGGGTTTGTAAGCAATATGCCCAGTTTATTAAACGCGCTTATTACTTTTTCTTGAGTTAATGCTGACATATTTAGAATTATTATTAAGTGATTATATATTATATTTGCAGCGCAAAGGTAAACTAAGCAAAAGAATTAGACGAAAACATGGCGATTAAAATAACAGATGAGTGTATAAATTGTGGGGCTTGCGAACCGGAATGTCCTAACAACGCAATTTACGATGCCGGTACTGCATGGCGTTTTTCTGATGGTACCAATTTAAATGGTATCATTGATTTTGGTAATCAACAAATCGAAGCTGATGCAGCTCAGGAGGCAGTTTCGGATGAAGTTTATTACATTGTATCCGATAAGTGTACAGAGTGTAAGGGCTTTCACGACGAACCTCAATGTGCGGCTGTTTGTCCGGTTGATTGTTGTGTGGATGATGAGGATATCCGCGAAACTGAAGAAGAATTATTGGCTAAGAAAGCCTGGTTACACCAGGAAGGATAAGCTTTTATCACATATTTATAATGAAAGTCTCGCATAAAGCGGGACTTTTTTGTTTAAAAGGATTTTTGTTTTTAATTACCAATAAACAATATTCAATGATCAATGAATTTATATGGGATCCTAAGTTTCGTCATTTCGATTGTAACTTAGCGGAATGGAGAAATCTACCTAGGCAGATTTCTCCACTGCGGTCGAAATGACGATTCTAAGAGACTATCTTATTTATCAATCTTTCATTAATTAATTTTATACTATAAATTAACCCTCAGGATGACAACCGTGAGGAGATTGGAATTCTGTACAATTAAACAATTAACCAGCAAGATAACATTCATGTACCAATAAATTTTTGCCACGGATACAAAGGTTAACAAGGAGGTTTTTTGCATCGTGCTAACCAATGAACTAATGACTATTGAACCAGTGAACTAGTCTACTTCACATTTATTAGGGATAATTAAAACCGGGCAGGCAGATTTACGTGCAACGTGTTCTGCCACACTACCCATTAAAAAGTGGTACAAACCTGTACGGCCATAAGTGCCGATAACAATTAAGTCAGATCCCCACTCATCTGATTGTTGAATAATGCCATGTGCTGCAGTATCTACTATGCTTAAATAAGTTGTTGTAATCCCCTTACCATATTTGGTTTCCATTTCTTTCAACAAAATATGGCTGTTTTCCTCACTGTTGTCATAAGTTTCTAAAAATACCGGAGCGAGCGTTAAATCTGGATTTACATTTGCGGGAACAGGTTCGATGATGTTAACCAATGCTACTTCTGCTCCAAATTTTTCAGCCATGTCGTAACCGGCTTTAGCTGCTTTTTCTGAGCAGGTACTGTTATCAACGGCAATTAATATTTTTTTAAAATTCATGGCGGTACATTTAAAAGGTGAACATCATAAAAATAACAAATTTGCATGCAAAATGTTAGGCAATGGATGTATTTTATTAGTTTTACAATAGTTTCACGAGCAGATTTAAATGGAAAATCAATACGGTATTTGTAGGGTTGCTGTAGCGCCTTTGAGAGCAGATGCATCAGATAAAGCAGAAATTGTTTCGCAACTTTTATTTGGCGATCATGTAGAAATTATTCAAAAAGATGAACGTTGGTGGCTGATCCAAAATGGCTACGATGGTTATGAGGGTTGGATGGATTTCAGACAGTTGGCCCCGATCAGTCAAAGCCAGTTTGCAGAAATGCACGATTGTAAATTACTAGCTCCTTTAAGCTTCAGCAATGTATTAACGGCCGTTGATGGAAGTGCCTATCATTTAAGTCCGGCAAGTAACATTCCTTTTTTAAAAGATGGACATTGTTATGCCGGTGAAGAAAAATTTAAACTGAATTTTGAAGTACATGACAATAGTGCCTTTAATTTTAAAGATAAGGTGACTGATACTGCTAAGTTTTTTCAAAACATTCCATACTTATGGGGCGGAAGGCATTTATTTGGTTTAGATTGCTCAGGCTTTACCCAAACCGTATTTAAAATGTTGGGCATTAAGTTAAACCGTGATGCTTCGCAACAGGCCGAACAAGGTGAATTGGTAGGTTTTTTAGCCGAATGCAAAGCTGGTGATGTAGCTTTTTTTGATAATGAAGAAGGCAAAATTACTCACGTGGGTATTATGCTGAGTCCAAATGAAATTATCCATTCTTCAGCCAAGGTGAAAATTGATCCAATTGATGATCAGGGGATTTTTAATAAAGAACTGGGGAAATACTCACATAAATTGAGAATTATTAAACGTTTTGTGGAATAGTAGCCGAAAATGCATCCTATAATAAAAGATACATTTTTTTATGCCATCTAAATTTAAAATTCAAATCTCTAATCCTTGTCAAGAACAATGGGAATTGATGTTGCCGCATGCCAATGGGAAGTTTTGTGGTTCATGTCAAAAATCAGTAGTTGATTTCACCGATTTCTCTGACCGCGACCTGCAAGAGTGGTTTATCAAAAATCAGGGAAATAGCTGTGGAAGGTTAAAACCAGAGCAACTTGACCGTTTAATCAGTGCAAAAGATAATTATACGCTCAGTAGATTTAAACCAAGCCTGATCGCCGCATCTTTATTGGCTTTTTTGAGTTTTCCTAAGTTGAGCGATGCCAAAGTAATAAAACCACCTTTCAGTCAAACAGAACGATATCCCAATAACATTTCTTATGAAAAGCAAGCTGTGATCTTAACTGATACCTTAAAAACAATAAAAGGCAGGGTAATAGATAAGGATGATAAACAAGCACTTGTTTCTGCATCTGTTATGGTAAACCGGCGGTTAGCTTTTGCTTCTACCGATGAAAAAGGAAACTTTGAGATTAAATTGCCTTCAGATTTTGATGATCAAAACTGTACTTTAACCATCACTTATATTGGTTATAAGCCATTATATTCAACGGTAAATTTATCTAATAATAAAAGCCTGAACCTTGAGTTATGCGCTAGTAGCGAAATTATGGGAGATATTGTTATCACTAGAGCGCCGTTTTGGAACAGGGTATATTACAAAATGAGGAATCAGCTACGGGATATCAATCCGTTGTATACCAGAAAAAACTAGCTTTCATTATTCTAAGTGGCCTTTTAAACCCCGTATTCTTTGTTTTTTGATTATATTTGTATAGATAACTACAGCGAAATGGAGCCGAAAATTAGGAAAATGGCAATGGTGTTCAATCAAGTAAAGATGGAGGATGAGGATGCTTTAGATATTGCCTTTTGGCTTGATCAGGCTCCAGAAGAACGGCTTAAAACTGTCGTTTCTTTGAGGGAAAGTTATTTCACGTGGTTAAACGGTTCATTTCCTGAAAAAATGGATAAGGTTATAACACATCGTAAATTATGATATTTGAGCCTGACTTTATAGAGTTTATAGAACTCTTAAATAAGCATGATGTTAAATATATGATTGTGGGAGCTCATGCTTTAGCATATCATGGCAGACCCAGGCATACTGGTGATTTAGACATTTGGATTAAGCCAGATCACGAAAATGCTGAAAAAATGATAGATGTATTGACTGAATTCGGTTTCGCATCACTAGGGTTTAAGAAAGATGATTTTTTAAAAGAAAACTATGTTTCACAAATTGGCTATCCACCATTAAGGATTGATATTTTGAATGCGATTTCGGGTGTTGAGTTTGACGAAGCTTACGAAAACAAAATTGATGCTGAAATTGATGGTTTAGTCACGCCTTTTATCAATGTTCAGGACTTTATTGCCAATAAGGTTGCTTCTGGAAGGCTCAAAGACTTAGCTGATATAAAAGAACTGCAGAAAAGAATAAATAAAAAGAAATCTTAAACTATTCCATCTCCCAAACCATTACCTGCCGGTCATCACCTGTAGAAATCAGGTATTTACCATCACGGCTCCAAATAATTTTATTAATGGAATGGGTATGCCCGGTTCCTGCTTTTTCCAGGCTTAAAATCTTATATAGTTTAAAGTTTTCCGCATCCCAAAGTTTAATGCTTTTATCCTGACTGCTGGTGGCAAAATAGGGAAGAGTAGGATGGAAGGCAATATTATACACGGTAAATAGGTGTGCCGGAACGGTTTCTCTGAGTTCATAATTAGGCAAATCCCATATTTTTAACTGGGCATCCCTGCTTCCCGAAATCAGGTATTTGCCTGTAGGATGGTAGGCCAAAGAGGTTACTGGTAATGAATGCCCTTCCAGAGATTGTTTTAAACTATAATCAGCCAGGTTATAAATCCTGATCAGATGATCCTTACAGCCAAAAGCTACCTCATTTTCGTTTAGAGAAATTGCAATGGCCCTCACCGTATCGTAAGCTACCTGAAAACGGTAAATTTCCTTAAAGTCATTCAACGACCAAACCGCAACATTACCATCTTCGCCAGTAGTTAAAAGCTCATTTTTGCTTTTAACCGTTTGTATATTGAAAATGGGTTTAATATGCGCATTAATCCTTACGATTACCTTTTGTTCTTTCAGATCATAAACACTAAAGGCGCCACTACGCTCTCCAATAAATAATTGATTATTATAGTAGTGAAGACAATAGACCGAGCTTTGTACCGGCATTTTAACCTTAACAAAAGCCATGCTGTGTAAAGACCATTCTACTACACCCTTATCATTTCCGGCACTAAAAAATACGCCGTCTTCATCAGCATTAGCTAAAGCATATACAGGGTTTTGATGTCCGGGAAGGGTTTGTAGGTGTTTGAGCATACGGGTAAGGTTGGAAGGTTGGAGGGTTAGAAGGTTGGAAGGATGTTGAAATCCTAAACCTTTCAGCCGTCTACCTCATTTGTGTCTTTTTCTAAATTAGAATTAGGTTAATTTGCAAAAATCTTTGGGAAATTTATTTCTTCTCCAAATTCATCAATTTTTATTTCATTTAGTCGGTTAAAAATTCTTTCTGAATCCAGAATGGAAATTTCAATAGCTGTACTAAATACTTCAACTGGTAATTTTTCTTCTGTATAATCAATAAAAATCAATCTTATGCTTTCATTTGTTTTTCCCTGCTCCTGATTAATGGAGTAATATTTCGACGTTTTAAATTTAGTTTTCCAAAAACCATAATTATGTTGATACGAAATATGGGTTGTGCTTATGACATAAAATTCTTCTCCAAATGTATTCCAAAGCAGGTATCTGCCTAAAGCGAAAAAATATGCAATTGGCAATAAAAAAGGAAACACATTAGGTTTTTCATCTTGCAAACTAATGGCAAACCAGAATAAGCCAATTATCGCGAAAGCATTAAAAACAAACAAAAATATCTTTAAGTAATAATTTGTAGGGATTTTACTCCTTATAAATATATTTAGATCATCGAAATTAATATTTGTTTTCAACATTGATTTTATTTATCTGTTGCTTTTAGTTACAATATTAACTCAATTAATAATTACTATTGAAAAGCTTCAAATAGAAAGTCACCAATTTGAGTTCTGAATAAATATAATATAGAAATTATTACTGCAGTTAATAGATAAGATTTTGCCCTTTGAAAAGTCAACTTCTTTAAATTTATTAATGTGAAAATCGAGCAGAGTAGAATAGTTAAGATTAACGCTACCCATTCTCCCATAAACATATTGAATGGTAAATTTGCAATTCTATCAGATTCTGCACTTTCTCCTAAAGCCATCCAAAATATAATTGGAATAATTAACACATAAAGTAAAGCACAAATAAAAAAAGCTCCGATAAAAACCAATAAAAAATGCCAGATCAAAATTTTCGACTTTATAATCGCGTTAATTTTATCTAACATTCTTTAACTAGTTGTATCCTTTATTAAAAATTAAAGCGGAGACTTGGCATTTTAGGCCTTACACCCTCAACCTTCCAGCCCTCCACCTTATTGATGTCTTTTCTCTAAATTTTTGGCAATATCCTGGATAGACAATCCTTTTTCTTTTAATAAAAACAATAAATGAAAAACAAGGTCAGAAGCTTCTCCGATGAGTTCTTCTTCTGTTTCAGCAAGCGCAGCAATTACCGTTTCTACACCTTCTTCGCCAACCTTTTGCGCAATTTTATTTAAACCTTTAGCACGCATTTTGTTGATGTACGATCCTTCAACAGGATTTTCGTATCGATCAGTAATGATGTTTTCGAGTTCAAAAATGAAATTCTGATTAAAATCTGTTTTAAAACAGCTGCGGCTACCGGTATGGCAGGTTGGGCCAACGGCATCAGCTTTAATCAGAATGGTATCGTTATCGCAATCCACAAAAAGCTCTTTTACATAAAGAAAATTGTTGCTGGTTTCACCTTTCGTCCAAAGGCGGTTTTTAGAGCGCGAAAAGAAAGTTACTTTGCCTTCGGCCTGGGTTTTTTCCAAAGCCTCGGCATTCATATAACCCAGCATTAAAACCTCTAAAGTTTTATAATCCTGAATAATTACTGGAAGTAAGCCAGCTGTTTTATCCCAGTCAAGGGTTGATGTATCGATGTTCATTTTATTTTTTTATTTCGGAAAGACAGACTCATGAATATGGACTGCCGACTCCGGACTTATATTATATCCTTACGGGAATATTGTTCCTTCTTAATTCCTGTTTTAAATCGGGGATTAAAATTTCACCATAATGAAATACCGAAGCTGCAAGTGCGGCATCAACGTTAGCTTTCTGGAAAACCTCTGTAAAATGTTCCATGCTACCTGCACCGCCTGATGCAATAATCGGGATATTGATCATTTGGTTTATTTTATCCAATAATCCACAGTCAAAACCTGCTTTGGTGCCATCGTGATCCATAGAGGTTAACAAAATTTCTCCTGCACCTAAATCTTCCGCCTGTTTAATCCAGTTTTCGGTTTCCAGTTCGGTAATTAACCTGCCACCGTTTAAGTGGACCATGTTTTTGCCGTTTACATGTTTAGTGTCGACTGCTAAAACTACAAATTGTACCCCAAAGGTTTTGGCCAGGTCTTCAATTAATTTAGGGTTGCGTACGGCTGCAGAATTAATACTGATTTTATCGGCACCTGCGTTTAAAAGCGCGTCAGCATCTGCAATTTCTGTTATTCCCCCACCAATGGTAAAAGGAATATTCAATTGCCTTGCGACCGATTTAACCATTTCAATCATGGTTTTACGACGCTCGTGTGTGGCCGTAATATCCAGGAAAACGAGTTCATCTGCCCCTTGTTGTGCATATTGGGCAGCCAGCTCAACAGGATCGCCCGCATCGCGTAAATCAACAAAGTTTACACCTTTTACGGTGCGGCCGTCTTTAACGTCTAAACAAGGGATTATTCTTTTTGAAAGCATACGTTTGTTTGGTTGTCATGCTGAGGAACGAAGCATCTTTTTCATCGTGGGCAGATCCTTCATTCTTCAGGATGACATAAATATTTATGGAATTAGATTGAACTTAGCGCCTTCAAATTCCAATCTTTTATTTCTTCAATAGTAATTCGGTCTTCGTAAATTGCTTTTCCTACCACAACACTTCTGATTGGATATTTGGCCAATTCGTAAATATCTTCCATCGAACTCACTCCACCCGAAGCAATTAATTTGATCATAGGAGAGTGCTCAAGCAATTTTTTGTATAAATCGACTGCTGCACCACCCAATTTTCCATCTTTGCTGATGTCGGTGCATAAAAAACGGAAAAAGCCCAGCGAAAGACATTTGTCAACGTAATCCATCAGTTTAATCGGCGAACTTTCCATCCAGCCCGAGTATTTAATCACTTCATCCAAAACATCAATGGCAATTACAATGCGGTTGGCATAATCATCTTTCTTCGCAAAGTTTTCGCTTAATTGAGGTAAAAAATCGGGATTGGTAATGGCCTGCGTACCTACAATTACACGGTGTATGCCAGCATCAAGCAGATTGGTAACCTGCTCGATGGTTCTGATGCCACCACCATACTGTACTTTCATTTCGGTTTTTTTGATAATCTCGAAAAGCGATTTTTGGTTACTGAAATCGCCTTTAGCTCCATTTAAATCGATAATATGGATAAAATCCGTACCATTTGAGCGGTATTTTTCTATCATCTCGGCAATAGAAACGTCGTATTCTGTTTTTTGGTTATAATCGCCTTCACGCAGACGGACAACTTTTCCATCTAAAATATCAATAGCAGGTATTATGTACATTTTATAAGCTTAAGTTTGAAAAATTTTTTAATATTAATTCGCCGGCTTTTCCCGATTTCTCGGGGTGGAACTGAACGCCGTAAAAATTGTCTTTTTGTACCGCTGCCGAAAACTTTAAACCATAATCAGCAGATGCGATGTCAAAAGTAGGGTTATATTCAATAAAGTACGAATGCACAAAGTAAAATTGTGTATTATCTTCAACACCTGTAAATAGCGGATTGTTTTTTGTGTTCACCGCATTCCAGCCCATGTGTGGTATTTTGATATTCAGCGACTTATCGAATTTTTTGGTTTTCACCGGAACGATATCTAAAAGCGCCGCATCACCCTCTTCGGAGTGTTCGGTAATCAGCTGCATGCCCACACAAATGCCCAGCACGGGTTTAGTGAGTTTTTTAATGGCCTCAACAAGGCCGGTACCTTTTAGTTTTTCCATCGCGGCACCCGCATGGCCCACTCCAGGGATGATGATGTGGCTATATTTTTCGAGGTCATTTTCTGTATTTACCATGCCGTAGGTTACATTTAAGCGATCTAATGCTGCGGTAAGGGAAAAAATGTTGCCTGCTCCGTAATTTATAATTCCAACCATAGTTTAATAGTTCAGATTTCTTTTTTATAGGTTTGAAAATGAATGTCAGTTTTTCAACGGTGCTGTAGTCCCGCTATCCGTTTTAAGTTTTTTAACTTCTGTCATGCTGAGGTACGAAGCATCTGTTTTATCGGTTGCAGATGCTTCGTGCTTCAGCATGACAGCTTATTCAAGGTCGCTGCTGAATAAAAAACTTTCCACTGCTATCGGGTTTATTAATAGCGGATGGGCTTCAAAACCCTCCGCCTTAAACCTTTCAGCCTTTCACCTTTCTTACAACATTCCCTTTGTGCTCGGCAATACCATTTTCTCCGCGTCGCGTTTAATGGCCATTTTAATGGCTTTGGCAAATGCTTTAAAAATGGCTTCAATTTTATGGTGCTCGTTATCGCCTTCGGCTTTTACGTTCAAATTGCATTTTGCCGCATCGCTGAATGATTTAAAGAAATGATAAAACATCTCTGTAGGCATGTCACCAACTTTTTCACGTTTAAACTCAGCATCCCAAACAATCCAGTTTCTTCCTCCAAAATCAATGGCCACCTGTGCCAGGCAATCATCCATTGGCAAGCAAAAACCATACCTCTCAATGCCCAGTTTATTCCCTAAACCTTGGGCAAAAGCCTCGCCTAATGCAATTCCGGTATCTTCTATGGTGTGGTGTTCGTCTATGTGTAAGTCACCTTTCGCAATTACTTCTAAATCTACACTTCCATGTCTGGCAATCTGGTCAAGCATGTGATCGAAAAAGTTTAATCCTGTTTCAATCTTGGCTTTTCCTGTTCCGTCCAGATCAAGGTTAATAGTGATATCGGTTTCGTTGGTTTTCCGCTCGTGGTGAATTTTTCTGCTTCCTGCTTTTAGCAAGTTGTAGATATCTTCCCATTTTCTGGTTTCTAAAATGATAACGTCTAAAAGCGTTTCATGTTTATCCAATGCTTCTGTCGAACCCAATGCATCATTCTGACGGAGGAAAATGGCTTTTGCACCTAAATTTTTCGCCAAAACTACATCATTCAAGCGATCGCCAATTACGAAAGAGTTTTTCAGGTCGTAATCTTCGCTAAAATATTTGGTTAATAAAGCCGTGCCGGGTTTTCGGGTAGGGGCATTGTCTTTTGCAAAAGTTCTATCGATTATAATCTCGCTGAAATGAATGCCTTCTCCTTCAAAAGTATCCAACATGAAATTATGGATTGGCCAGAAATTCTCTTCAGGATTTGACAATGTTCCCAGTCCATCCTGGTTGGTTACCATTACCAGTTCATAATCCAGTTCGGCAGCAATTTTCGATAAATAATATAAGGATCGCGGATAAAATTTAAGCTTTGCGAAACTGTCTACCTGTTCATCATCAGGCTCAATATTTAAGGTTCCATCGCGGTCTATAAATAATACTTTTTTCATCTTAAAATTTTTCTAGAACAGTTAATAGTTTGTCGTTTTCTTCTTTTGTACCCAAGGTAATCCGTAAACAGCCTTCGCATAAAGTCACCTTAGAACGGTCGCGTACAATGATACCCTGATCTACCAAAGTGTCGTAAATTTTCAATGCATCGGTAACTTCTACGAGGATAAAATTTGCATCGGATGGATATACTTTTGTTACTGCATTTATATTGTTTAAAGCGATCGATAAACGCTGTCTTTCCGCAACAGATTCTTTAATCCAATCGTTAACCTGCGCGATATTTTTTAAGGCTTCAAAAGCTAAATCCTGCGTGGCCTGATTAATGTTATAAGGTGGCTTAATTTTGTTCAAAACGTCGATCACTTTTGTTGAAGAAAAAGCCATGCCCAAACGTAAAGCGGCAAGTCCCCATGCTTTCGAAAAAGTTTGCAAAACCACCAGGTTTCCGTACTCGGTTAACTCCTGTATAAAGGTCTTCTGACGGGCGTAATTTATATACGCTTCATCCACCACAACGATGCCGTTAAAGTTGGCCAAAATGGTTTCAATATCTTCTCTGTTTATCGAATTTCCGGTCGGATTATTTGGTGAACAAATGAAGATTAATTTGGTGTTTTTATCAATCGTTTCTGCGATCTTTTCCATGTCTAATTGAAAGTTCGGAAGCAGGCTTACTTTGCGTATTTCTACATCGTTTATGTTAGCCGAAACTTCGTACATTCCATAAGTTGGAGGGAGCACAATTACGTTATCTTTTCCTGGATTACAGAAAGCGCGGAACAATAAATCGATCGCTTCATCACTGCCGTTTCCTAAAAAAGTATTTTCAATCGGCACGCCTTTTATTTTACTGATCGCATCTTTCAAATCGAGTTGTAACGGATCTGGATAACGGTTATAATTTGCCGGTAATGGCGATCCATAACTGTTCTCATTTGCATCTAAAAATACGGATGCCTGACCTTTAAATTCGTCCCTTGCGGTAGAGTAGGGGCGAAGGTTTTTTATATTTTCTCTTACTAAATCGTTAATGTCCATTGTTTGTTGGTTCATTAGTTCATTATATCATTGGTTGCTACCGCCGATATACTATTCTTTTCCTTCGGGTTGATTACACAGATTGTGGGATTACACCGATTTTTTTTAATTTTTTATGCCGTTTTATCTTCGGTCTTCGGTCTTCCGACTCCGGACTCAAAACTCAGTCTGATACTAACAGCATTTTTATGTGCTTCCAGGCCTTCTGCTTCTGCAAGAATCTCAACCGTTTTGCCAATATTATTTAAACCTTCACGGGATAATTGCTGAAAAGTGATTTTCTTCAAAAAAGCATCTGTAGAAACTCCTGAATATGCCTTGGCAAAGCCACTGGTTGGTAAAGTATGGTTGGTTCCGGAAGCATAATCGCCAACACTTTCTGGGGTAAAGTTGCCTAAAAAAACCGATCCTGCATTGATAATCAATGGAATAAGGCCTTGGCATTGCTCTGTAGCCAATATTAAGTGTTCAGGCGCATATTCATTAGAAAATTGCATCGCTTGCTCCAGGTTTTCTGCTAAAACTATATAAGAATTGGCAATTGCTTTGGCTGCAATGTCCTCTCTGGGTAATACAGAAAGCTGATTTTCGATTTCTTTTAATGTTTGATTGATGATTTCCTCAGAAGTAGCCACTAAAATGGCCTGACTATCATTTCCGTGCTCAGCCTGTGCAAGCAGATCTGCAGCAATAAATGATGGATTTGCAGTTTCATCAGCAATTACAAGCACCTCTGAAGGGCCTGCAGGCATATCAATGGCCACTTTGTTTTGAACCATGGTTTTTGCCGTAGTTACATATCTATTGCCAGGGCCGAAGATCTTATATACCTGTGGCACACTTTCCGTTCCGAAAGCCATTGCAGCAACGGCCTGTGCACCGCCAATCAGGAATACTTTTTCGATGCCCAAGAGCACTGCGCAATAAGCCAGATAACAATTGGTTTTACCATCACTTTGTGGCGGAGAACACACCACAATTTCTTTACAGCCTGCGATGATTGCCGGGGTAGCCAGCATTAAAAAAGTACTTGGCAAAACGGCTGTTCCGCCTGGGATATAAAGCCCAACCTTTTCAATTGCTCTTGATTCGCGCCAACATACAACACCTGGCATGGTTTCAACTTTAACCTCCTCTTTTAACTGCGACTGGTGAAAAGTTTTGATGTTCTGGTAAGCCGTATCAATTGCTTTTTTAGCCTCGGCCGGAATGGTTGCTGCAATAGCTTTTAATTCCGCTGCATCTAAAAAAAGTTTTTCTAAATCAACTTTATCAAATGTTTTTGCAAAGTTAAAGAGCGCCTGGTCGCCATCTTTTTTTACCGTGTTGATGATATCAGTTACCCGTTCTTCAATCAGTTTATCGTCTTCAATCTGCCTCGAACAAAGCTCTTCAATTTTTGATTTAGATAAATCTTTATAACTGTAGATTTTCAATATTTTATAATTTAAAATTAACTAATAGTTAATATGATTTTAAATATTTTTACCTGATAATTTTTTCGATAGGCATTACTAAAATACCTTCTGCACCCGCAGCTTTTAAACTGTTTATTTTATCCCAGAAATCTTCTTCTGCAATTACCGAATGAACCGCTACCCAGTTTGGTTCGAAGAGTGGAACAACGGTTGGGCTTTTAACACCTGGAAGAAGATCTACTACTTTTTGAAGGTTATCTTTTGATACATTCAGCACCACGTATTTGTTCGATTTTGCGCTAAGCACAGAGCGGATACGTTGAAGTAATTCTGCCACCTCCGGATTATCTGCAATCGATTTATTTCCGATTAAAACCGCTTCCGATTGCATTACATCTGCAAAAGGTTTTAGTCCGTTGCTCTTTAATGTTCCACCAGTAGAAACGATATCAAAAATGGCATCGCTTAAGCCTAAACCCGGACCAATTTCTACTGATCCTGAAATGGTTCTGATATCAGATTTGATACCTTTTTCCTGTAAGAATTTTTCGAGTATTACCGGGTAAGAAGTGGCAATGGCTTTACCATTTAGTTCTTCAAGATTTTGGATATTGCTGGTGGCCTGAACCGCGATTTTTAAGGTGCATTTTCCAAAGCCCAATTTCTGTAGAAAATTTACCTCAGCTTTTGTTTCCACAATTACATTTTCCCCAACTATCCCCAGATCGGCAATGCCGTCCTGTACATATTCTGGAATATCATCATCACGAAGGAAAAGAATTTCTAAGGGAAAATTAGTAACGGTTGAGATGAGGGAACTTTTGTAGTTTTCGAAAGATAAACCACAGTTTTTAAGTATTTCTACAGATTTTTCGTTTAACCTACCCGATTTCTGGATAGCAATTTTAAGTGTTTTCAATGTATTGAATATAGAGTGAACAGGAAATTATTTTACGGAAAAAAGTTTTGAAGTACAAAACAAACATATCATATCGCCTATCGGCGATGGTGTAAATGTAAGTGATGGTTCAAAGTTAAATTCATAAATTATTTCTGCCAGTATCAATACGTTAGCTGATAAGCGCTGGCAAATATAGTGTTTGAAATGGTAAAACAAAAAATAATGGCACTTAATTTGCCATTATGGTGTTTTTAGTATCATTAACCTTTATTTTGTATTTAAATTTTAATCTGTTGAAAAAGTTTCGCTTTCTAATTTTACCCTTTATTCTGTTCATATCTGCCTGTGGGTGGTTTAAAAGCCCCCCTGAGATTGGAAAAGTACTGTCAGAACATTTTAAGAACAAAATCTACAAAGATTTTGATACTGTAGCTTATGATAGCGTTTTTGTGAAGACAATGGACAGTCTCTCTGGTAAATTTGTTAATCCTAAAACCATAAAGGCTTTTTATGCACGCAATAATGCTGAACCTAAATTAGTTACCCGGTTTTATATTAACGGGGAATTAGATTCGCTGGTGGCTTATTTAGATCAAAGTAATGTACATGGTTTTAATCCTAAGATTTTTAAAGGAGAAGAAATTAAAGCGCTTTTAGCAGAACTAACCGCTAATAAATTTAAAAAAGTGGAGGAGAGCTATCCGGTTATCGCCAAATTAGAGCTGTTATCCGCAAATGCTTATTTAAATTATAATAATTACCTCAAATATGGGGTGATAAATCCCCGCTCTATTTTTTCGCGTTACTACATAAAAGTGAGGCGCCCGGACAGCGTTGGAATGCTTAATCTTTTGAACAGTAAAAACCTTTTAGATACGTTAAAATCTGTTCAGCCAAAATCAATTCAATACAAGGCTTTGCAGGCTGCATATTTAAATACAGATGCCGCCGATGAAAAGCGGATTTTGTTGTTAAATATGGAACGCTTCCGTTGGAAAATGCCTGAGACCGGAGACAATTATGTGCAGGTAAATATTCCTGATTTTAGGTTAACCTGGCTGGATAAATTAGACACTGTAATTTCGATGAAAGTTTGCGTTGGGGGTAAACGTGAAAGTGGTTATGAAGACAAGCTAAAAGCTTATGCAAAATCGGGCAATTTAGATGATAAACCTAAGAACCATGAAACGCCATTATTGTTTAGTAAAATCAACTCCATTCAGGCCAATCCGATATGGAATATTCCGGTAAGTATTGCACAGAGTGAGATCTATTGGATGGCCCGGAAAGATCCTTTTTATTTGTCGAACAGTAACATCAAAGTTTACTACAAAGATAAGCTGATTGGCGAGCCTGATACCATTAACTGGAACAAGTATTCGAGAGATAAATTACCATTCAAATTTAAGCAGGGATCAGGTGGTGGAAATGCCTTAGGTAAGTTCAAATTTATCTTCGATAATAGCTCGAGTATTTATCTTCATGATACCAATAACAAGAACGGATTTAATTTAACCAATAGGGCGATTAGCCACGGTTGTGTACGTGTAGAAAAACCTTTGGAGTTCGCCGAACTTTTAGTGAAAGATTCTTATACTTATGATAAACTTAGGGCTGAGGTAGATTTGCCGCCGATTGATAGCACCCATGTAAAATGGTATAAAAAACGCATGGCCCAAAAGGCAGATACCACTAAAACTTTTCAATTGAAACCAGCGTGGTTTGGACCTAAAAAAGCTGTGCCATTAATTATCACTTATATTACAGCATGGTCTCAAAACGATAAGATAGAATACCGGCCTGATGTTTATGGTATGGATGAAAAACTTTGGACCGCGATGAAAAAGTTCAGGTAACAATAATCTTTAATGCCAGATTCGATAAAGAATCTGGCATTTTTTTTAAATCCGGATTTGGAATTAGCATCCAAACTAATATATTTGTTTATAAACATTTAAACAGATAATCAAGGCTACAGGATATTAAAAAATTAGCGCTCAATCAACGTCGCTGTAGCCATCCCACATCCTTATTATTCAAGTTAAAATAACAATTGCTTTTAAAAAGTAATGTGTTCTTTTCTTTCGTGCTTTATTGCGTTAACATGCAGTATTGATAATGTACATCCTATTTATTTACAATATTTCAAAAAAAATCTAATTAATAATGGCTATTAATCTACAAAAAGGACAAAAAATTGATATCGGACTATCGAAAATTACTGTAGGGTTAGGCTGGGACCCGAATGAAGGTACTGGTTATGACTTCGACCTGGATGCATCAGCATTTATGATTAACTCGAGTAGATTGATCCCTGAAGAAGAGTATTTTGTTTTTTATGGCAATACCGATTCTCCCGATCAGGCTTTACATCATACCGGTGATGATCCAACTGGTGGAAATAGCGCAGATGGTGATGATGAAAGTATACAGGTTGATTTATCAAAAGTTGATCCCCAGATCCAAGAAATTTTATTCGTAGTAACCATTCATGAGGCCATTAACCGTAAACAAAATTACGGACAGGTTCGGAATTCTTATATCCGCATTGTAGATGACAGTAATGGACAAGAGGTTGCCAAATATGAACTGGGTGAAGATTTTTCTATCGAAACAGGAGTAGAATTTGGTCGCTTATACAAACGTGAAGGCAAATGGAAGTTTGAAGCATCTGGCATCGGTTACCGGGAAGATTTATCATTTTTCCTGTCAAAATATTTTAAAGGACAGATTATTAAATAATATCTAAACACGCTTTATGGCTATAAATTTAGTAAAAGGTCAAACCATTGATCTCCGCAAAAATGATAAGGGCGAAACATTCGATTTATCGAAGGTTACCATGGGACTGGGATGGGATGTTCGTCAAAAAAATACAGGTTTTTTAGGTAAACTATTCGCGCCAAAAGAAGAAGAGTTCGATCTGGATGCGATTGCTTTCTTGTTGGATGGGAATGATAAAATCCTCAATCTGGGCAGAACTGTTAATCAAAACGGACGTCAGATTGGATTATTTGAGGGAGATGTGATTTTCTTTAATTCAATGCGGCATCCGTCAGGAAATATCTGGCTCACTGGTGATAACAGGACTGGCGCCGGCGATGGCGACGATGAACAGATTATCGTAAAATTGGATGCCCTGGATCCTGTTTATCAGAAAATAATTTTTGTGGTATCTATTTATCAGGGCAGGCAGAACAATCAACATTTTAGCATGGTCGAAAATGCTTTTATAAGGGCTGTTGATGCCAATGGAAAGGAAATAACGAGATATAGCCTTTCTGGTGATGCATCCTTAAATGGTATGTGCACGATGGTTTTTGCCGAAGCCTATCGTAAAGATGGTGGCTGGAAATTCAGGGCTATTGGCGAACCATACCAAACAGATAGTTTCTTAGAGATTTTAAAAAAATACGTAAACGCATAATATTTATAAAATTAAACCACTGTTGAGCAACATCATGCAATGCTTAACCGTAAATTAATCAGATATGGCAATTAACCTGCAAAAGGGACAACGCGAAGCAATTAATGCTCCTCAATTTACCATCGGACTTGGATGGGATACCAATAGTGCATCAACAGGTTCTAGTTTTGATTTAGATACTTCAGTTTTTGTACTGGGCGATAATAAAAGATTATTATCCGATTCTCATTTCGTTTTTTATAACAATTTAAAAACACCAGATGGTGCTGTAGAACATTCAGGTGATAACTTAACGGGAGATGGCGATGGCGATGATGAACAGATTAAGGTAGATCTTTCAAAAATCGGCTCAGCTGCTGCAGAAATCTGTGTGGTAGTTACTGTTCATGATGCGGAAAACAGAAGACAGAATTTTGGGCAGATCCGGAACTCTTACATCAGGGTGTTGGATGGCGCCAATAATGAGGTGTTGAAATATGAATTAGAAGAAGATTTTTCTATAGAAACTGCTGTTGAGTTTGGAAGGATTTACAAACGCAATAATGAATGGAAATTTGAAGCTGTAGGTGTTGGAATGAAAGATGGATTGGAGTTTTTCTTAAATAAATACAACTAAATGCATTCATTATGGCAATTAATTTATCAAAAGGACAAAAAATAGACCTGCGGAAAGAAAGCGGTGCTACTTTAACGAGTTTTTGCGTGGGGGTTAATTGGGGTGCAATAGAAACTAAAGGTTTTTTGGGCTTAACAACCAATAAGCAAAGCGTAGATCTTGATCTGAGTTGTATCCTCATTGATGATAACAACAACCTGTGCGACCATATTTATTCGCCACTTTATAAAATTGATTTTTTGCAGCAATTCGGCCTGCCAAAAGGAAAACTACTTTCTTTAGATGGCGCTTTAAGGCATACAGGTGATGACTTAGAAGGAGATTCTGGCGGCGATGATGGTTTGGATAATGAAATTATCACGGTCGATTTGTCAAGGATTGATCCTAAAGTGGCCAAGATATTCTTTTTTCTGAATAATGTAGGTAAAGAGGATTTTTCTCAGATTCCATATTCAAAAATCAGGATGTATGAAGGAACGCCAACACAGGTAAAAGAGGTTTTTGCTTCTTACAATGTATCTGCCGAATCGGGTTATGCTGGTAAAAAAGCGCTCATTATGGGTAAGCTTTATAAACGCAATAACGAATGGAAATTTGATGCCATTGGAGATCCGACTCCAGATACCTTTTTAGGGCAAACGATTCATTTAATCCTAAAATCTTACCTGTAATGAGTATTAAAAATATCGAAGGTTTAACCGGCGATGAAATCAGGGATTTGGTTGCCCGGGGCGGTAAATTTGTCATGTATAAATATTGCATTTCTGTAATAATTATGACCTTTAACCGGCCATCTGATTTTTATTTTATCCATCCAGGCAAAAGCAGTATTACACCTGGATTAGGATATCTGTTTGTGAGTTTGTTTTTGGGTTGGTGGGGCATTCCCTGGGGACCAATTTACACCATTGGTAATATTGGGAGCATTTTGGGTGGCGGAAAAGATTATACCAATGAAATTTTAGGGCACATCAACCAAAACGATCCTACTTACGGTGCAGGTGCTACTTATAATATACCTGCGCATATTCAATCAGCTAATCCGGAAACGGCCAATACCTACAATATTCCACAATAATTTTAGCGTATGAGAAGACTTCCAGTATACCTGTTGTTAGATACATCAGGCTCCATGACGGGCGAACCAATTGAGGCGGTAAAAAACGGTGTTCAGGTTATGATCAGTGCTTTGCGGCAAAATCCGCAGGCCATAGAAACCGCTTTTATTAGTATTATTACTTTTGATAGCGTGGCTCAGCAGATTATACCGCTAACCGATCTGGCATCATTCCAGATGGTCGATTTAAGGGCAACCGGCACTACCACTTTGGGCGAAGCTTTAAAATTAGTGTCCAACCGGATTGATAACGAGGTCGCAAAAACCACAACCGAGCAAAAAGGCGATTGGAAACCTTTGGTTTTTATCATGACAGATGGAATACCAACTGATGATTGGTTGCCGGGTTTAAATGAGTTTAAACAACGTAAAACGGCATTTACAGTTGCCTGTGCTGCCGGAACCGGTGCTGATACGGCTGTTTTAAAACAGATTACCGAAAATGTGGTCAGTTTAGATACCGCCGATTCGGCAAGCATTGGCAAGTTTTTTCAATGGGTAACTGCCTCTATTGGCGTAACCTCTACAAGGGTAGAAGATGGTGGTAAAGAAATACAGGGAATTAAAGAATTGCCCCCTCCTCCGCCTGAATTAAATATTATTGTTTAAAAGAATATGAGAAGATTACCTGTTTACTTTTTGATCGACACATCGGGTTCGATGTATGGCGAGCCTATTCAGGCATTAAATAATGCCCTAAGTGGGATGATCAATACCTTGAGGGCGGATGCACAGGCATTAGATTCCCTGTGGATCAGCATGATTACTTTCGACAAAGAAGTTAGAGAAATTGTACCCCTAACGGAGCTTCCGTCTTTTCAGCTCCCCGAAATCATTTGTCCACAGAGCGGCCCTACACATACCGGTCAGGCGCTCGAAATGTTATACGAAAAAGTAAAGCTTGATATAATAAGGGGCAGTTCTACGCAAAAAGGGGACTGGAAACCGCTGATGTTTTTATTTACCGATGGAAAGCCTAGCGATCTGCAGTTGTACCGCGAAATGCTGCCTAAAATTAAGTCGCTAAACTTTGGAGCAATTGTTTGCTGTGCTGCAGGGCATTTGGCTAACGATTCGTTATTGAAAGAACTTACACCGGATGTAGTCCATTTAGATACGGCCGATAGTGCTACACTGAAACAGTTTTTTAAATGGGTATCCGAAACTATAGAACAGGGAAATAAAAGCCAGGGAACAGGCGAAAGTGTAACCTTGCCGCCACCTCCTAGTGAAATTACTTTAATTATTTGATATGGATGCTCTAAGTATAATTAGCATAGCCATTACGGTTATAGGTTTTATTGTTAAAATGTCGTCGGGTGGAGACAGCGATAGCGGTTCACATTACCAGCCTTTAACTACCAGCGATATATTTCCTGAAACAACTTTAGATGGAATTTTAATCTGTTATGAAAGCTTTAAGTTTCCTAATTTTAATATGCGCCATGCCGAACTGAATTTGAGAAGCAATCAATGTGGCGATTTTAAGGTTCTTGCGGCAGATTTACAGGGCAATTGTCTTTATTTAAATGTGCAGTTTATTGATGTTTTTGATAAAAAGAGTAAAAGCAATGAGGTAGTAACTTTTAACAACAAAGTAAACACTTATTTCTCAGTCAATCATTTAGAAGGGACTGATAATGTCGTTGTTTACGGCTGTACCAACTATAATCAACGGATTAAAGATGGTTACAGGGATGTTGCTAAGGAAATCCGCAGTATAATTTCCCGATGATACCAGCTTAATGTAGGATCATAAAATTATTTCCTTATTCGAACCATTAGCCAATTATTTATAATATGAGAAGATTACCCATTTACTTTTTAATAGATATTTCCGAATCGATGGTTGGCGATCAGATCCAACAGGTAGAAGAAGGGATGGCAACCATTATTAAAGCCATTAAAACCGACCCTTATGCCATAGAAACCGTTTGGATTTCGATCATTGTTTTTGCAGGACAAGCAAAAACCCTGGTTCCTTTACAAGAGGTAGTGAGTTTTTATCCGCCAAAATTCCCGATTGGCGGGGGCACGTCTTTAAGTAAAGGTTTAGGGCATTTAATGTTCCAGATGAGAAAGGATATTGTTAAAACCACCATGGAGCAAAAAGGCGACTGGAAACCAATTGTATTTCTGTTTACCGATGGTGTACCTACCGATGATACCCAAAACGCCATTGCCGAATGGAAACAGAACTGGCAGCGTACCGCAAACATGGTGGCCATTTCTTTTGGCGACAGTACAGATACGAGGATTTTAGCAGAACTGACCGAAAATGTTCTTCAGTTTAAAAATGCAGGCACTGAAGATTACAATAAGTTTTTTAAATGGGTAACAGATTCTATCAAAACCAGCAGTATCAGTGTAGAAAATAACGAATCTGGCTTCGAACTCGCAAAATTAGATGGAGATACCCTTTCTAAAATCGATATTTCGAAAGCACCGGCTACTAAACAGTATATTGATAATAATTATGTGGTTTTATCGGCCAAATGCCAGAATACAAAGCGGCCATATTTGATGAAGTACCGGAAAGTGGTTAACGAATCAGGTTTTGAGGGTTTAAATCTACAAACACAGGCTTACCGTCTGGTGGGTGGTTTTCAGGTAGATCAATCTTATTACGAGCTGTGCGAAGATAATGGCATACAGCAAAAAGTAAATACTGAAGAACTGATAGGTGCACCCTCATGCCCCTGCTGTGGTAACCAATTTGGCCTGGCCATGTGCCAATGCCAAAAAATACACTGTATCGGTAACGAAACCATGAGTACTTGCCCCTGGTGTGGTAGTACAGGCAGTTACGGTTATGGCGAAGGTGGTTTTGATGTTGGAAGAGCACAAGGTTAGGCATGGTCGAAACCAGAATGTACATCGAAAACCTGTTTAAACGATTTAATGTTCAGGTCCCGGCAAACAGACAGAAACTCTTTGAGCAGTTTATGTTCGAAGAATTTAATGTTGATGCCGTAAAACTGATCATGGAAAAACATAAAATTATCATGGAGAATTGGGAGTTAAAAGTAAGGATTGAGGATATTTTAGCAAAGCAGCTCATCATTCCGAATGCTACAGTTGCAAAACCATACCAGGCAGCATTGGATTTTAACCAGCAAGAATTTATGGAGATCAGCTTTGTAGAATTTGATAATTTAGATCAATATGGTTTAAATTTTAATCCGGAACTTAAACTGATAGAAGGTATCCCAAACCAAAGCGGCGATTTTAAAGTCAAAATGAAATTTAAGGTTTTCGGTGAAGATGAAAATTCAGAACCGAACACCAAAATGATCTCTTTGGTAATCAATGCCGATCCCAAATCGCTTTGGAAAAATATTGCCAGCGATGATCAAAAAGACGAAACCTGGAAAGCGCAGCACTATTGGAAGCCCGATCAGGTAGAGGATTTTCAGCCACTGGGCAACAAGCATATTGTAGTTTCATCCAAAAGAGGGAGAAGCCATGCCAATATGGGGGCTTTTAGGGAAGACGATTATGCTTTTAAACATTTCGAAACTAACGGTTGGAGCATTGTTTGTGTGGCAGATGGTGCCGGAAGCGCAAAATTGGCCAGGCAGGGATCTAAAATTGCCTGCAAAGCGGTTGTTGATTATTTTGAACATAATTTAACTGATGATAGCCTAAAACAATTTGACGAAATCTTATTTCATCATCATCAGGAAGGGGGCGATATCCAGCAGATCAGCCATTTTGTGTACAATAACTTATCAAAAGCAGCACTTTATGCCCATCAACAAATTGAAGGTTTTGCAGCAGAAATAAATCACCCGATAAAAGATTTTCATTCAACACTGATTTTCGCGCTGTTAAAAAAGTTCGATTTCGGTTATGCCATTTTAACTTTTGGCGTTGGCGATTGTCCGATAGGCTTATTAAATAAAGATTTAACTGAAATTAAGCTAATGAACTGGCTCGATGTGGGCGAATTTGGCGGTGGAACCAGGTTTATCACCATGCCCGAAATTTTTAGCAGTGAAAAATTCCCTACACGCTTTGGTTTTACTTTAACGGGTGACTTCTCTTACCTGATGCTCATGACGGATGGTATTTACGACGCCAAGTTTGTGGTAGAGGCCAATTTAGAGAAATTGGAAAACTGGAAAACATTTGTTGATGATTTAAAAGGTAATAATGAAGATCGTGCTGCGGTAAGCTTCGATGTCTCAAATCAGGAAATTGCCCATCAGCTTTCTGCGTGGATGGATTTCTGGAGTCCGGGTAACCACGATGATCGAACTTTGGCCATCATTTTTTAATAAGCATCATGTCGATAATTACCGTAAAATCCATACTAACCGATCGTTCCTATCAATATGTTGATAATGGCGACCCTAAAAGCGGAACGGCCAAAAATGTATATTTTAGTCCCGACCGGAAATATGTGGTGGCTATTTTTAAAGAAAAGCAGGATTTTAACCAAAAAGAACGTTTAACCAGGATTGTAACCAGGTATTTAGATCAGATTCAATCCAAAGAGGCCGGAGATTATTATTTAAATGAAATATACCGCTGGCCAACCGACCTCATAGAAACCAGAGACAGGATTGGGATTATTGTCCCGATTTACAATTCGAAGTTCTTTTTTGCAAAAGGTTACTCATCCAGCGATCTGATCAAAGGCGAGGAAAAAAACGGAAAATGGTTTGCAGGGGCTAAATTCCGCAATAAGTTGTTCCCCTTGAGTTTGGACCAAACAGAACTGGGCAGGTGGTTAAATTATTTTCAGATTGGCATTAATCTTTCGCGGGGTGTGAAAAAGATGCATCAAATGGGCTTGTCGCATTCCGATTTATCTTATAACAATGTGTTAATCGATCCTTCAAGTGGCTCGGCCTGCATGATCGATTTGGATGGCTTGGTGGTTCCTGGCCTCTTTCAGGCAGAAGTGATCGGAACGGCCGATTTTATTGCGCCAGAAGTATTGGCTACCAAGCACCTCAATAAAACTGATCCTGCAAGAAAACTTCCCAACCGCTTAACCGATCTACATGCATTAGCCTGCTTAATCTATATGTATTTATTGCACAGGCATCCCTTAAAAGGCGGTAAAGTACACGATCTCGATACCGAAAAAGATGACCTGTTGAGTATGGGCGAAAAAGCTTTATTTATCGAACACCCTGCCGATTTATCAAACCGGCCTAAAATGAACCAGATTTCTAAATGGGATACTTATTGGGCAGATGTAAATAAAATTCCATATACCATCACCGGGCCGTACCTTAAAACCTTGTTTGATAAAGCTTTTATAGATGGTCTGCACAATCCAATGCAACGGCCTACCGCTGAAGAATGGGAAATTGCGCTGCTAAAAACCACTGATCTGATGCAACAATGCAGTAATATCTTCTGTGATCAGAAATGGTATGTTTTCGATAACACCACGATTCCAAAATGTCCTTTTTGTGGCACCAGCCATCAAGGAACATTACCGGTTTTAGATCTGTATTATCAGTTTCAGTCCACGGTTTGGCGACCAGAAAACCATCGGTTAATGGTTTACAACAATCAATACTTGTTTCAGTGGCATGTTAACCGGAACGTGATCAGGAATGAACGGTTAACTGCCGAACAGAAAATTCCGGTTGGCTATTTTACTTTTCACGAAGGGAAATGGGTTTTCGTTAATCAAACGCTCATTTCATTGATCGATAAAACTGAAGATAAAGAGATACCAGTCAATTCGATGGTCGAATTAACCGATGGCAAAAAGCTGCTCCTTTCAAAAGAAGATGGTGGAAGGGTTATTTTAGTTACGTTGGCAAATAAATAAATAAAAGGTAATCTTATTCAGAAAATGCCAAATCTTAATATTCGATTTGAAATTGAGAAATTTATTAACTTTGTGTTGTTTTTACACAAATTAGGAAATGATCAATCAAAATATCAAAATTGCTGTTGATGCCATTGTTTTTGGCTACGAAAAAGGAACGCTTTATGTATTGGCTGTTCAGCAGCGCTTTGGTAAACTGGCCGATCGTTGGGTGTTGCCGGGTGGGTTTATTTTAGATGACGAACCTTTATTAACAGCAGTAGAACGTGAGCTTAAAGAAGAAGCTGGTATCACGGTGAATTACCTTGAACAGTTAGGCACTTTTGGTGATGATGTTAAACGCGACGAACGTTTCAGGGTGATTTCTGTTGCTTATTTTGCCTTGGTAAATCCCAAAAATTTTGTGTTAAAGGCCGATACTGATGCCAAAGATGCCAAATGGTTTCCAGTTGCTGAAGTTCCGCAATTAGGTTATGATCATAATGAAATGCTTAACCTCGCACATCAGCGGTTAAAAAGCAAACTGACCTATCAGCCCATCGGATTTGATCTTTTAGATCAGGAATTTCTCTTCTCCGACCTCGAAAATTTATATTGCTCCATTTTGGAAAGGGATATTGACAGGAGAAATTTCAGGAAAAAAATCTTAAGTTTTGGAATTGTTACAGAAACCGATAAGGTTGTTAAAATAGGCTCTAGCGGACGACCAGGTAAGCTTTTTTCTTTCGATAAACCTAAATACAATCAGCTTTTAAAGGAAAATTTCCAGTTTGACATTAGGTTTGCGTAAAAAAAACACAAATTATTCTTTGGATTCTAAAAATCATTTTTATATTTGTGTAAATAATACGCAAATATATGTTAAATCTAAATCCAAGTTTTACTCCGCTAGGCGAAAATAACTTAATCGAATACAAATCTTTCTTATTTGCAGGTGGCGAACCACATATTAAAATTTCAAATAATTTTGATGCTGCCCTTCCGGTTACGATTACACACCGGATAAATTCTTTTAATGATTTAGGCCTGATCTGCATTACCGTTGATGCTTTGAAAAGAATGGGCGTAAAGGAAATCAATCTTTTTATACCCTATTTTCCCGCAGCAAGGCAAGATAGGGTGATGGTTCCCGGTGAGCCCTTATCTGTAAAAGTTTATGCAGACATCATTAATGCGATGGCTTTGGCAAGTGTTACCGTTTTCGATCCGCATAGCGAAGTAACCCCAGCCTTGCTTTATAACTGCGTTACCGTTTCCAACCACGAATTTATAAAACAGGTAATCACAAAAATTGGAACAGATGTAAAACTCATTTCCCCTGATGGAGGGGCCTTAAAGAAAATTTATAAAGTATCCGAATTTTTAGGAGGTGCAGAAGTTGTAGAATGCTCAAAAAGCAGAGATGTAAAAACCGGAAAACTTTCAGGGTTTAAAGTGTATAGTGATGATCTGGCTGGTGCCGATTGTTTAATAGTAGACGATATCTGCGATGGTGGCGGTACATTTATTGGTTTGGCCGAAGCATTAAAGGCTAAAAATGCAGGCAAATTATATCTGGCCATTAGTCATGGCATATTTAGCAAAGGCTTTGATGAACTGGGCAAATATTTTGAACAGATTTTTACCACCGACTCGATTAAAGAAGTTGATCATGCTGGCGTAACGCAGATAAAACTGGCTGAAATTTTATAAAATAAAGATGAAAACGATACTTCCCCCAAAGGTTATTACTCCATCCGATGTTTCGGTGTTTCTTGCTGGAACCATTGATATGGGCAATTCGATCGATTGGCAACAAAAGTTTATCGATCGGGCAAATAATGAAGATACTTTGGATAATGTAATCGTTTTCAATCCGCGCCGAGCATCCTGGGATCATACGTGGACGCAGACAATCGAAAATGTACAATTTAGTGAGCAGGTTAACTGGGAGCTGGATGCCATGGAAAATGCTGATGTGATTTTGTTGTTCCTTGAAGGTAATTCCAAATCACCAATTTCGATAATGGAATTAGGTCTGTTTGCCGATTCAGGTAAGTTAATGGTTTGTTGCGAGGATGGATTTTGGAGAAAAGGTAACATCGATATCGTTTGTAAAAGGAAAGGGATTGATCAGTACAATACATTCGATGAGCTTGGTACAGCTGTAATTGCGAAGCTTAAAAAATTGGTAGGTATTAAATAAACACAAATAGGATGAAAACCACAGTTATTCATAGTGCAATATTCGGACTCGTAATTGGCGATGCTTTGGGGGTGCCTGTAGAATTTAAGAGCAGGGATTTTTTAAAAAGGTTTCCTGTAACCGATATGCAAGAATATGGCATTCACGGTCAACCACTGGGCACCTGGAGTGATGATAGTTCTTTAACCTTTTGTTTGGCTGAAAGTCTTTGCAATGGCTATGATTTAAATGATATTTCACAGAAATTCCTTCAATGGTTCAATGCTGAAATTTGGACACCACATGGAAAGGTTTTTGATATCGGAATTGCGACAACTGCTTCCATTAAAATGATAAAACATGGAGCTGATCCGGTTTTATGCGGCGGAGCATCAGAAATGGATAATGGAAATGGGTCTTTAATGAGGATTTTGCCTTTGTTGTTTTATTTACAAGATGAAAAGGATCTTAAAGTTGTTTTTCTACGGGTAAATGAGGTTTCATCAATTACCCATGCACATTTCCGTTCTGTTTTTGCCTGTTTTATTTACATTGTTTATGGTTTGGAACTATTAAAAGGGAACGATAAAAAAGAAGCCTATTTTAATGCGCAGTTTAAACTTAAAAACTTTATTGCAGATAATGATTTCGAACAAAAAGAAATTGATCTGTTTAAAAGGGTTTTGATTGATGATATTTCTACAGTTACTGAAAATGAAATTTATTCTTCCGGTTATGTGTTGCACAGTCTCGAAGCTAGTTTATGGTGTATTCTCACCACCGAATCTTATCAGGCTGCTGTCCTGAAAGCGGTCAATCTTGGTGAAGATACCGATACAACAGGAGCAATTACTGGTGCTTTGGCAGGTTTGATTTATGGTTTTGAATCCATTCCAAAAAAATGGTTGAGTGCAATTGTAAAGAAAATAGAAATTGAAAAACTCTGTGCGAAAATGAATACAACATTTATGAAAAAGCAGAAATATAACATTGCAGATATAAAAAAAAGTGATGAATTCCTCTTCTTTTGGGGCCATCAAAGATGCAAAGATGGATCAATCATTAAAACCTGCATGAGCCAATGGTGGCCATCTCCAATTGTTGAAAACAACATCACCTATCAAACAGCAGAGCATTACATGATGGCAAAAAAAGCGCTGTTGTTTAATGATCAGGAGATTTTTGAAAAAATATTAACAAAAAATTCTCCGAAAGATGTAAAAGATCTGGGCAGGCAGATCAAAAATTTTGACATAGAAAATTGGGACGCACACAAATTTGATATTGTAAAACAGGGAAACCTGCTTAAGTTTTCTCAAAATGAAGCATTGAAATCGTTCCTCTTGCAAACAAAAAGTAAGATATTGGTAGAAGCCAGTCCGGTTGATGCAATTTGGGGGATTGGTTTGGCAGAAGACAATTCGGATGCGTTAAATCCTAAAAAGTGGAAAGGTTTAAACCTATTGGGGTTCGCATTGATGGAAGTAAGGGATGAGATAAAGTTTAATATATGAAAACAATAACATTGTTCAGGCCGGTTGGACTAAAGGAAATGGAGCTTATTGCTGAAAGTGGCTTTAAAGCTTTTCCGTCCAGATTAGCATGGCAACCTATTTTTTATCCGGTAATGAACCAGCAATATGCTGAACAGATTGCACTAGAATGGAATACCAATGATGAATTTTCTGGCTTTATTGGCATTGTAACTGCTTTTGATGTAAATGAGGACTATTTGAAGCACTACGAAGTTCAAAATGTTGGTGGAACAGTACATAATGAACTTTGGGTTCCTGCAGAGGAGTTAAACGATTTTAATAATCACATCTCAGGAACAATAGAAATTGTAAATGCTTATTTCACGAGTCGATCTGCAAAAACAGAAAACCTGGCGTTAAATAGCAAATTAGAAAAGTTTAAAAAATGATTTTAGAATTAATCAAAGCCGATATAACAGAAATTAATGCCGATGCCATTGTTAATGCGGCAAATAGTTCATTATTAGGTGGCGGAGGGGTTGATGGTGCCATCCACAGAAAAGGTGGCAAAAAAATTTTAGAAGCATGCATAGCCATTAGAGATAAACAGGGGAAATGCAAAACCGGAAATGCGGTAATTACAACTGCCGGTAATTTGCCTGCTAAATATGTGATCCATACTGTTGGGCCGGTATGGAATGGAGAAAATGAAAAAAATGAGGCTTTGCTTGCCGATTGTTACCGGAACAGCCTAAACCTTGCTATAGAAAACGACGTTAAGGTAATTGCTTTCCCAAACATCAGTACGGGGATCTATCATTTCCCGAAGGATAAAGCAGCAGATATTGCCATTACTACGGTAAATAATTTCGCTGAAAAAGAAAAAATAGAAAAGGTAATCTTCGTTTGTTTCGACGATGAAAATTACCAGCTCTATGAAGAAAAACTCAATCGCATGAAACAATGAGATGAGTTATTAATAGAATTATAAAATGAAAATAACAGTAAAAAAATATAAAGAACAGATATTAGAATGGCCAAAATCAGGATGCCATATTATGGCCCAGTATGATGACGAAAAAATAATTGTTTATCAGGCTTACCGAAAAGAAATCGGTGAGTTTGCAGTCAAAAACCAATTTTTTGGAGGTGAGTTCAGTTTAAGTAGAATGACCTGGATAAAACCCAATTTTTTATGGATGATGTACAGAAGTGGTTGGGGAACTAAAGAAGGTCAGGAGATTTCGTTAGCAATTCACCTTAAAATTTCTGCATTCCGTAATTACCTGCAAAACGCAGTTTATACTTCATTCGATCAAACAGAAGGTATTTCTCATGATCAATGGAGAGGTGAACTGGAAAATTCCAATATCAGGTTGCAATGGGATCCGGACCACGATCCTTATGGTGCAAAACAAGAAAGAAGAGCCATCCAGATTGGATTAAGGGATAATTTTATCAGGTCTTTTGCAAAAGATGATATTTTATTAATTGAAGATATTAGTCAATTTGTAAAAGAACAGTATGAATTTGTTCAAAATAGCCAATTGGAAAATTTAATGACCCCTGTTGAAAAACCTTTCATTTTAAATGATGAAATATTGAACAGGAAATTGAAAATCATAAAAGAGTAAGTCATGGACAATAAAATAACAAAAGGCATAAGCAAATTGCTCAGCTATATTTTGAGGCATTCGCCAGAAACAATAAAGCTAAAGCTCGATGAAAATGGCTGGGCAGAGGTGAACGAGCTGATTGCCAAATTTGACCTTTATGAACTAACATTAGATTTTGAGCTGCTTGAATACGTTGTTGAAAATAACGACAAAAAAAGATTTGCCTTTAATGCTGATAAAACCAAAATAAGGGCAAATCAAGGCCATTCCATTTCGGTAGAATTAAACTTAAATGAAACCGAACCTTTGGAACACCTGTATCATGGTACGGTAGAGAAGTTTCTGCCAGATATTAAAACGCAGGGGCTGCAAAAAATGAGCAGACAGCATGTGCACTTAAGCGCCGATAAAGAAATCGCTAATAAAGTGGGTGGTAGGAGAGGAAAATCGGTTATTCTAATCATTAACAGCGGGGCGATGCACAGGGCAGGATATAAATTTTACTTATCGGCCAACAACGTGTGGCTTACAGATGTTGTGCCTGCTGAATATATAGAATTTTAGCATGGGCAGAACATTGGTAATTGGCGATATACACGGCGGATTAAAAGGCCTGATCCAGCTATTCGAGCGTGCAGAAATATCAACCGAAGATAAGCTCATTTTTCTTGGTGATTACGTTGACGGATGGAGTGAGTCGGCTCAGGTGATCGATTACCTGATGCTGTTGGAAAAAAGCCATCAATGCATTTTTATCAAAGGAAATCACGATGCATGGTGTATCGATTGGCTCGAAAAAGGTATTGTTGATGATGTTTGGTTCGTACATGGTGGTAAATTAACCATCGAGAGTTATAAAGACATATCGGATACAATGAGACAGAAACATCTGGATTTCTTTGAACGGATGCATGATTATTATGTAGACGGACAGAACAACCTCTTTATTCACGCTGGTTTTTCTTCCATGCACGGACCGGAAAAGGAGCGTTATTCTTCCAATTATTCGTGGGACAGAACGTTATGGGAAATGGCACTGACTATGGATAACCGGATTAAAAAAGATTCGGCCATTTATCCGAAACGTTTATTGCTTTATCACGAAATCTACATCGGTCATACACCAACGCTCTACTACAATGTTAATGTGCCGATGCAGGGCTGTAATGTTTGGAATATCGATACTGGTGCTGCATTTACTGGAAAGTTAAGCTGTTTGGATATCAAAACCAAACAATTTTGGCAAAGCGATACACTACAAAGCCTGTATCCAAACGAAAAAGGAAGAAATAAATAATAGTTAAATACATCAAAACCATGAATCCATTATTATTAACAGACGGTTATAAAGTTGACCACCGCAGGCAATACCCTGAAAATACCACATTGGTTTATTCCAATTGGACGCCTAGAAAAAGCAGGCTCGAAAATGTAAACCATGTAGTACTTTTTGGCTTACAGTACTTTATCAAAAAATACATTATCGAAGATTTTAACCAGAATTTCTTTAAACAGCCAAAAGATGAGATTCTTAGCAAATATGCCCGCAGGATCAATAATTACCTTGGCGAAAACCTGGTAGGAACGCAGCATATTGCCGATTTGCACGATCTGGGTTATATTCCGATGGTTTTTAAATCACTTCCCGAAGGAGCTGAGGTGCCATTGCGTGTGCCGATGTTCACCATGTACAATACCAAACCAGAGTTTTTCTGGCTTACCAATTATTTCGAAACATTACTTTCTGCAGTGGTTTGGTTACCATGTAATTCGGCTACTATTGCAAAACAGTACCGTACCATTTTGGATAAATATGCAGCAGAAACCTCATCGGTACCAGAATTTGTAGACTGGCAGGGACATGATTTCTCTATGCGCGGTATGGGTGGGATAGAAGCTGCGGTAACATCGGCCGCAGGCCATTTATTGAGTTTTACCGGAACAGATACCATTCCTGCAATCGACTTTTTAGAGGAATATTACAATGCCGATTCTGATAAAGAGCTGATTGGTGGCTCGGTTGCAGCTACAGAACATTCGGTAATGTGCATGGGAACGAATACTGGCGAGCTCGAAACTTTTAAACGTTTGATTTTGGACGTTTATCCAAAAGGAATTGTATCTATCGTTTCCGATACCTGGGATTTATGGAAAGTATTAACTGAATATCTGCCTGTTTTAAAAGACGATATCATCGCCAGGCCAGGCAAAGTAGTAATCAGGCCTGATTCCGGTGATCCGGTTGATATCATTTGCGGCAATCCGAATGGTAAAAATGAAAACGAAAGAAAAGGTGTAATTGAATTATTGTGGGATGTTTTCGGTGGAAAAACCAACGATAAAGGCTTTAAAGAACTGGTTCCACAGATTGGGGCCATTTACGGCGATAGCATCACTACCGAAAGAGCTACTCAAATCTGCGAACGCTTAAAAACGAAAGGTTTTGCTTCAACCAACGTGGTTTTCGGTATCGGTTCTTTCACTTATCAGTACAATACACGAGATACTTTTGGTTTTGCCATGAAAGCCACTTATGGCGAGGTAGATGGCGTTGGTCGTGAGATATTTAAAGATCCTATTACCGACGATGGAACCAAAAAATCGGCAAAAGGTTTACTGCAGATTTTTAAAAATGCAGAAGGAGAATATGAATTGAAAGATCAATGCACCTGGGAAGAAGAAGCCAAGGGCGAATTGAAGGAAGTTTTCAGAGATGGAAGCTTATTGATCGATTATTCTCTTGCCGACATTAGAGAAAGGATAAAGAATAGTTAACTTCGCGAAGTTTTTTAATCGATCGGCCTTTGGCTGGTCGATTAATTTTTTGAAAGATACCATGCAGAAAAATTCCACATTTAACCATCAAGCCGATATTGTAAATAGTGCCATCAGATTTATAAATGCGTGGTTTAAACAATCGAAGGCTATTACCGACGAACTGAATGATTTTTTTATGCTTCCAGGTAATAAAATTATCGGCAAAGATGTCATTATTAGCAGGTTGAAAGGTATTTTTGGTCAGTCCGATGAATATGTTGGTGGCAGATATGATATTATTGATGTTAATTTCGAACTACTGAACGATGGTAAAGGGATGGGCTTTGTTGAAGGTGTTGCCGGTTATCGGGATGTTCTTCAAAAACAATCCAAAATTATAAGCGGACCTTTTAAGCTGTATTTCGCGCTATACAATGGCAGTTGGAAAATTGTTAATATTGAATTTCCGGGATTTAGTTATTGATTAATTTTTAACATAAGATCTGGTATGCTTTCTTTTTTTAATAAAATTGTTGATGTTCTAAATAAGAATAATATTCCTTATATGCTTTCAGGAAGTATTGCGATGGGAGTATATATAGTGCCAAGAGCTACGCGAGATTTTGACTTTATTATTCATCTTCAACAGGAGGATATCGATGGATTTGTCGCAAATTTTAAGGATGGCTATTATTGTAATATTAATTCGGTAAAGGATGCAGTTAAACAACAAAGTTTATTTAATATAATTGATCATGAATCAGGATATAAAGCTGATTTTGTAATTCTGAAAAACGAGAATTTCAGACAAGAAGAATTTAATAGAAGGGTTGAGATGGAATACCTAGGGAAATCAGTATATTTGGTTACTGTTGAGGATTTATTGATATCTAAATTAATCTGGATTCAAGTTCTGCAATCTGCTATCCAAATTCAAGATATAAAAAATCTTGCTGAATTAGATACTTTAGATTGGGAATACATTAATAAATGGGTTAAAGAACTTAAGCTTGCAACATTTAATCTTTTTTAAAGAAATGAAAGATACTTCAGACGAAATTAAAGAACTACAACTTAAACTATGGTTATCGAAAACTCCTAGCGAAAGATTGTATCAAATGTTGATCGATAATGAATCATTATACAAATTTTGGGATAATGTAAAACCTGTTATTAAAAAGTAACATTGATAATAATAAATAAGGATTGTTATACCCAATTCCATAATTTTTCTATCTTTGGTTTTTAATGAATTTCCTTTATCCGGGCTTTCTTTTTGCACTAATATCGGTTGCCATCCCGGTTATCATTCATTTGTTCAATTTCAGGAAATTTAAAAAGATCTATTTCTCTAATGTTCAGCTTTTAAAAGAAGTAGAACAACAAAACTCATCGAAAGAAAAGCTTAAAAACCTGCTGATTCTCTTGTCGCGGATTTTAGCAATTATCTTTCTGGTGCTGGCATTTGCCCAGCCTTACATTCCAGAGCATAACCAAAAAACGACTGCTTTAAACAACGTGGTAAGTATTTATATAGATAATTCTTACAGCATGGAAGCCATTAATAAAGATGGTAACCTGCTCGATGAAGCCAAACGCAGGGCGAAAGAACTGGTTAAAGGTTTCGGTATTAACGATCGTTTCCAGCTTTTAACGAACGATTTCGAAGGAAAACACCAGCGTTTATTAAATGAAGAGGCGTTTTTGAAAGCTTTAGATGATGTGAAAATTTCTGCTGCAAACCGTAATCTTCAACAGATCTTGAACAGGCAGGGTAACATTTTAACAGGAGCAGAAAACAAATACAGTTTTTTGATATCCGATTTCCAGAAAAATATTTCTACCACCAGCAAACTCGAAACCAAACCCGATATACAATATTCATTTTTGAAATTGAATGCCAATACCTTGCCCAATGTTGCTGTAGATAGCGTTTTGGTACTTTCGCCAAACCACCAGCCCGGCGCAAATGAGCGTTTAGTGGTGCAGTTAAAGAATTATTCTGAAGAAGAAGCCAAAAATATTCCCTTAAAGCTTAGCATCAACAACCAGCAAAAAGGCTTGGGGGCCGTAACCATTCCTGCAGGAAAAACAGTGAAAGATACTTTAAACTTCTCTGGCCTCACCGCTGGATGGCAAAAGGGGATTATCACCATTAAGGATTTTCCGGTAACCTTTGATGATACGCTTTCATTCAGTTTTAAGGTAGATAAAAGTTTTCCGGTTTTAAGCATTAATGGCACCAATGCCGGTAATTACATTAAAGCATTATTCGCAGCTGATACCTACTACAAACTTACCGAGAACGCCGAAAGCAATGTGAATTATAGCAATTTCGCCAATTTCGGCCTCATTGTGTTAAATGGCTTGAAAAGCCCTTCAACCGGTTTGGCACAACAGCTTAAAATCTATCTGAATGCAGGCGGAAGCTTAGTACTTTTTCCTGATTTGGATGCCGATATCCAAACGTACAACTCATTTTTAAACGCACTATCACTACCAGCAATCCAGTCGCTCAATACTACAGCAACCAAGGTAGATCAGATTGACCTTCAAAACCCTATTTTTAAGACTGTTTTTGAGGAAATTCCTAAAAATTTAGATCTTCCAACAGTTACACGCTATTATTCCTTTGTAGAAAAAAATACTTCAAATAAAGAAGATATCATGTTATTGCCCGGCAGGAAATCTTTTTTCTCCAAGTATGGTGTAGGTAATGGCCAGGTATTTTTATCTGCTTCTGGTTTAAATACAAATGATGGTAATCTGGCCCGTCACCCGGTTTTTGTTCCATTAATTTACCGTTTGGCACTGAGCGGCGGAAATGAGACTCCGTTATATTACAATTTGGGCAATGATAATGCGTTGGCCGGTAAAAAAATTACTATAGGTAAAAACCAGACCTTAAAAATTTCGGCCGATCATTTCGACGCCATTCCGGAAATCCGTCAGGCAGATGGAAAAACCTTGATCTATATTGCCGATCAGGTTAAAAATGCAGGTTTTTATAACTTAAATCTTGCCGATTCGTTACTCGCTGTTTATAGTTTCAATAGTGGGAGGACAGAATCTGATATGCATTATTTAAGCAAAGCAGAATTAGCGCAATTAGCAGGTAAAAGCAACCTGAAAATATTCGATACCGATAAGGATGCCGTTAAATTAATTGCCGGCGCCAATAAAATCGGGCAAACATTATGGAAACTTTGTCTAATTTTGTCGCTGATTTTTATTGCAGCAGAAATTTTGCTCATCCGATTTTTTAACAACACAAAAAGAACAATATGAATCTCCTGGTTAAAAATGTAACCATTGCCGATCCGCAGAGTAAATTTAACAACCAACAATGCGATGTTAGGGTTGAAAATGGTACAATTAAAAACATAGGTAAATTAACTGCCGATAAAAGCGAAACTACATTCGATGCTCAGGGCGCTTTTTTAACGCCGGGTTTTTTCGATTTAAACTGCGTAGCCGGCGATCCGGGTTTCGAAACCAAGGAAGATATCCAAACGCTTACCGAAACGGCAAAAGCAGGTGGATTTACAGGTTTGGCATTATTGCCACAAACCAGCCCAGTTGTGCAGTCAAAATCTCAGGTAGAATATATTATCAACAGGGCAAAAAATAACCTGGTTGATGTTTTACCTGTTGGTGCCATTAGCCAGAACCGAGAAGCAAAAGAACTTGCCGAACTGTTCGATATGCAGCAGGCTGGTGCAGTAGCCTTCTCTGATGGCGATAAAGCTTTGCAGGATGATGGTTTTATGAGCCGTGCATTACAATACGCCAAAGGTTTTGATGCATTATTAATGGTTTATCCGGAAAATAAATCGATTGCAGGCAAATCGCAGATTAATGAAAGCAAAAACTCTGTGCTTTTGGGTATGAAGGGCTTACCAGCATTGGCAGAAGAAATGCACATTGCACGTGATATTTTCCTCGCTTCTTATAACGAAACCAAAATCCACATCAGCAATATTTCAACTGCTGGAGCCGTAGCGCTAATCCGCAAAGCGAAAAAAGATGGCGTACAGATCTCCTGCGATGTTACCGCTCATCACCTGGTATTTACCGAAGAACTTTTAAACGATTTCGATAGCAATTATAAAGTTAAACCACCATTACGTGGCAAAGCAGATATAAAAGCCTTAATTGCCGGCTTAAAAGATGGTACCATTGATGCCATTACCTCGCAGCACCGTCCGGAGGAAATAGAATTTAAAAATGTGGAATTCGAAATTGCCCATTATGGAATCATTGCTTTGCAAACCGTATTGCCGTTATTGTTAAAAGCCGGACTGGACATTGGTTTAATTGCCGAGAAATTGGCAATTAATCCGCGTAAATTATTAAATTTAACTGTTCCGGTAATTGAAGAAGGTGCTGAAGCTAACTTTACTGTTTTTAACACAACAGAAAAGTGGTTGTACAATTCAGCGAGCAACCATTCTAAATCGGCAAACAATCCGTTATTGGGTACCGAGCTTACTGGAAAAGTAACGTTGGTTTATAATAATAATCAATACTCGGCGAGGTAGTTAAAAGGTGGAAGGTTAAAAGGCAGGGGGTGGAAGGTTTTCCAGCAGGGCTTTCTAAAATAGTAGTTCAAAAAATAGTATTATATAATAAAAACAGGTTTAAGGGGATAGATTTTTTGTGAAAAATGATCCTGTCATCCTATAATCTTAAAAATCTTGATCCTATGGATAATAGAGTAAAAAAAGCGATAAGTGCCGCCATTAATCAATATGCTGAAGTTTCGGCTATTAATGTAGAAGGTTTTGAAACAGAATTATTGGCTGCTTTTGAGCTGGATGTTAACTTTTTAGATAAAGCAGAAGCTTTTGATGCCGTTTTCGATGTGCATCCAAAATTTGAAGAATTGCGTGAAGTATTTTTCGATTTATTGATGGTAAACTTCTTTAGCAGTGATGTGCAGAAACTGGAAGACGATTACTTGGAAAGCGACGAATGGGCAAATATTGAAGAAGAAACAATTGATAGGGGTACTGAGCTGTTAAACCTGTTGCTTTACATTAAAGAGTGTAAGGATGAAGATCTGGATCCTGAATTGGGCGATTTCCTAAAAGAATTCTTATTGGTAGAGGATGATGAGTTTCAGGATGAATTCGAAATTTATGAAGAACTGATCAGTAACCAGCAACTGGCAGAAAGCAGTGTAGAAGAAATTTGCAAAACTGCCGAAAAATTAAATATCAGCGAAGAAATGCAGGAATTATTTGTGCCATTTATGGCTTTTTTCCTTGATGTGGAAGGAAGTGCAGAAACTACTAAAGAAATAATTCAATTTAGCAGTAACAAATCGTTCGATTCTGCTACTTATATATTAATTACAACAATTAATAATTAAAACTTAAACTTAAAATTATGGACAAAAGTGCTCTTATTTCCAAATTATCGCTTAAAAACGGATTTATGCTTGCAGCAGTTTCGGTAGTATTATCGTTAACCCTGCATTTTATTGATCCGGTATTAGTTTACACCAGTTTTCTTGCCCAGGTAGGTATATTTGTATTGTTTATAGCGCTACTCGTTGTAGTAGGAATTAATATCCGTAAAGAAATAGGAGGTTTTTGGACTTTTGGCGAAGCTTTTAAAGCTTTTTTAATTATTTCGCTTATTCTGGCCTTAACTGCAACACTTTATAATGTGATATTGATGAAGTTTATTGATCCAGATCTTCCGGCAAAAGCAGCTGCGGCGATAGAAGATGCACAACGTGCAATGATGGAAAAATTCGGTATGGCTAAGGAGCAGGTTGATGAAGCAATGGCTAAAGCAGGTAATATGCAAGAGAAATTAGAGCCGACTTTTAAAAATATTTTTACAAGTTTTGGTGTTTCACTAGCCTTGTACGGTGTTCTTTCTTTAATCCTTTCAGCTATCTTAAAGAAAAAAGAACCAGTAAGATTAGACTCGTTTCCTCAAGAAGCTTAATTTCTTTCATAAAATTTTGAACGTGCACGTTTTATCATTTAATTTGATAAAACTTGTACGTTTTTTAATTTACGAACATCATAATGCATAACTTATATATTATTTCTGGTTGTAATGGAGCTGGTAAAACAACAGCATCTTTTACTGTTTTGCCCGAAATGTTAAACTGCAGAGAGTTTGTTAATGCGGATGAAATAGCCCGCGGAATTTCTCCTTTTAAACCTGCAAGTGTTGCCATTCAGGCAGGTAGGATTATGTTAAACAGAATTGATGACCTGATGAACCAAAAAGTAGACTTTGCCATTGAAACTACATTAACCACTAAATCTTATTTAAATACAATTGAAAAAGCCAAATCTCTGGGCTATCAGGTTACACTCTTATTCTTTTGGTTAAATGATGTAGAGCTCGCTATAGAACGGGTTAAAACCAGAGTGTTAGAAGGTGGACATGATATTCCTGAAGACGTAATCCGAAGAAGGTATATAAAAGGTATGCAAAATTTACAGCAGTTTACCAATGTTGCAGATTACTGGTTAATTATCAATAGTTCTAATGGCGATTTACAATTTATCGCTGAAGGAAATTTAAAAAATGAAATAACTATCTTTGAAAGAAATACCTGGTCAAAATTTAATTTCTTGCCAAATGGAAAATAATAATATCGAGTTAAGAGAAAAAATACGTTTAGGACTTAGCTTGGCTTTCAAAAAACTGGTTGCTTATAAAGCGAAGAACGATGGTGTTTTGGTTTTTTCCGATCAGGGGAAAATTGTAAAAGTAAAAGCTAAAGACATAAAATTATAATTAAGGTCAAAAATTTTGAACGTGCAGGTTTTATCATTTAATTTGATGAAATTTGCACGTTTTAATTTTGTACAGGATTTGGTTGGGAAAATCTCAAATCTCAAATCTCAAGTCTCAAATCACTAAATGGATATATCAGTTGTAGTACCCTTATTTAATGAAGATGAATCTTTGCCCGAATTAACGGCCTGGATTGATAAAGTGATGATTGCCAATAATTTCAGTTATGAAATTATTTTGGTTGATGATGGCAGTACCGACAGATCGTGGGAGGTAATAGAAGAATTAAGACTTCAGAATCCTGCTATAAAAGGCATTAAATTTAGACGTAACTACGGTAAATCTGCTGCTTTAAACGTAGGCTTCGAAGCTACACAAGGTGATGTAGTGATTACCATGGATGCCGATCTGCAGGATAGTCCAGATGAAATTCCAGAATTATACCGACGTATTAAGGAAGAAAAACTTGACCTGATTTCGGGCTGGAAAAAGAAACGTTACGATCCGATTACCAAAACAATCCCTACTAAACTCTTCAACGCGGCCACCCGCAAAATGAGCGGTATCGAACTGAACGACTTTAACTGTGGCTTAAAAGCTTACCGCAGCGATGTAATCAAAACCATTGAAGTATATGGCGAAATGCACCGTTATATCCCGGTAATTGCCAAATGGGCAGGTTTTAGTAAAATAGCAGAGCAGGTGGTAGAACACCGTGCACGCAAATACGGAACAACCAAATTTGGCTTTAGCAGGTTTATTAATGGCTTTTTAGATTTACTCTCCATTTTCTTTGTTGGTAAATTCGGTAAACGCCCGATGCACTTTTTTGGTTCGCTCGGCGTGTTGAGTTTCTTTTTAGGAATTATCATGTCGCTTTATGTGCTGGTAGAAAAACAGATCCTAATCTGGAAAGGTTTAGCTTACCGTGATGTAACGGATCAACCTTTGTTTTATTTATCATTAGTGGCCATTGTTGTCGGTTCGCAGATGTTTTTGGCAGGTTTTATTGCCGAACTTTTATCGCGTAACGCACCAGAAAGAAACCAGTATTTGATAGAAAAGGAATTAAGGTAGAAGGCGGGAAGGCGGAAGGTTCATCCGCCCCTTACCCTAAACCTTTACACCCTCAACCTTCAACCTCCAAAAAATGTTTTTCTCCATCATAATCCCCCTTTACAATCGTCCACAGGAAATTGACGAGCTTTTACACACCTTAACCAAACAAACTTATTTACAGTTTGAGGTTTTGGTGATCGAAGATGGTTCTAAAAACGATGCTAAGGCCATTGTAGATCGTTATGCGGACAAACTTGATATAAAATATTATTTCAAGGAGAATGCCGGACAGGGTTTTGCCCGTAATTTTGGTTTTGAAAGGGCTAAGGGAGATTATTTTATCATTTTTGATTCAGATATCCTTGTTCCTGACGATTATCTTGAAATTGTTAGAAATTACCTTTACGAACATCATTTGGATGCTTATGGCGGTCCGGATGCAGCGCATGATAGTTTTACGCCAGTGCAAAAGGCCATCAGTTACGCCATGACTTCGCCTTTCACCACTGGCGGTATACGTGGAAACAAACAGCATGTGGGGCAGTTCCACCCACGCAGTTTTAATATGGGCGTTTCCCGTCAGGCCTGGGAGAAAGTTGGTGGTTTTATTTTAACCCGTTTAGGAGAAGATATAGAATATAGTATCCGGATTCACGAAAATGGTTTCAAAATCGGTTTGATTCCCGATGCAAAGGTTTACCATAAGCGCCGGACGAGTTTTAGCCAGTTTTATAAACAATTACACTTTTTTGGTAGGGCCAGGATCAATATTTATAAACATTTTCCAAAAGAATTAAAGCTGGTGCATTTTTTTCCGGCTTTATTCACATTGGGCTTTGGTTTCACCATTTTGTGTAACTTTATCTATCCGCCATTGGCGTATGTTTGTAACTTCTTCTTATTGATTTACTTTATGTTGATATTTTTTCATTCATGGTCAGTAAATAAATCGTTAAAAGTTGCATTTTTGAGCATTATATCTTCATTTATCCAATTAACCGCTTATGGTTTAGGATTTATACAGGATTTATTTAAACGTGTGGTATTCAAACAACAATGATCAATTATCTAAAAGAAAGTACGTTCGCCGTTAATGATGTAATCCAAAAGGCATGGAGCATTACCAGGAAACACTATTTTTCGATTGCTACGCTATGCTTTCTGATGTTTATCACCGCAAGCGCATCGAGCTTAATGGCCTTTTTTATTAAAGATGTAAGCAAAATCTTAAGTTTTGTAATGGCTATAGTTTTTGTGTTTTTGTACTTTACCATCAATTTATCACTCTTTAAATATATTTTTCACCTAATGGATGATGAAGAAAGTGATGTTAAAATTGTTGATACACTGCCAACCAGGCAACAGATCATTCGATTTTTAATCGCAACACTTTATTTTGTTGGTTGCATACTTTTCATTGGGATGATTTTATTTCCTGTGCTTTATATTTTGGATCCTGTTTTACGATATTTGGTCCAAATTGGATGGGTAGAAAGCTTTCAAAAAACAGGTATTGTAATTACACAAATTGCCGTTGGTATAGCAATTCTTGCTTTATTTATTACCTGGTTAAGGATATCATTTTTCCCCTTTTTTATCATAGATAAGAACGCAGCTCCATTTGAGTCGATTAAATTAAGTCTGGCAATTACTAAAGGAAATTTCACCAAAATTTTATTGCTGCTACTGGTACTTGGTGGAGGATATTTAGTGTATTTATTATTTAATTTATTACACTGGCCTTTTGTGGCTTTTGTTGTGAATATTTTAAGCTCCTTTATTATTGTCCCGCTATCAAGTGTGGCCATAACAGTTGCTTACCGTAAAATTTCGGGAGAATACAAAGGCGACGAACATCCGGATATTTTACATAATATAGTTTAACCCCCTGCCCCTAAAGGGGAGTTAAAAATCAGATTAAAGTTTATGGAAAAAGAAAAGAACGGCAGAAGGGAAAAGTCCCCTACAAGGGGTTGGGGGCTTAAAGCAGCGTTAAGTAAACCCTTTGCCGCATTTGCAGTTTGGCAGATCAACAAATGGAAGCATAATGCCGTAAATGCTCAAAATAATTTGCTGAAAAAGCTTATCGATGAAGCCAGGCATACTGCTTTTGGCAAAGACCATCATTTTGCTGAGATAAAAGATTACGCTGATTTTAAAAAGCATGTTCCGGTTCAGGATTATGAGGGACTAAAACCTTATATAGATCGTGTGGTGGCAGGCGAAGCTGATGTGCTTTGGAAAGGAAAACCACTTTATTTTGCCAAAACATCGGGTACCACTTCGGGCGTAAAATACATTCCGCTTTCCAAAGAATCAATGCCAGAGCACATTAAAGCTGCACGGAATGCCATTTTAACGTATATCAACGAAACAGGCAAAGCTGATTTTGTAAATGGAAAAATGATCTTTTTACAGGGAAGTCCGGTTTTGAGTGTAAAACATGGAATCAATGTGGGGCGTTTATCAGGCATTGTAGCGCATCATGTCCCTGCTTATCTCCAGAAGAACCGTTTGCCTTCTTACGAAACCAATATTATCGAAGATTGGGAGCAGAAAGTTGATGCCATTGTGGAGGAGACGGTCTATGAAAACATGACATTGATTTCTGGGATTCCACCCTGGGTACAGATGTATTTCGATAAACTTTCCGAAAAAGCGGGAGGGAAGAAAATTGCCGAAATCTTTAAAAATTTCAGCCTGTTTATTTATGGTGGGGTAAATTTCGAACCTTACCGGGCCAAAATTGAACAAAGTATTGGCAAAAAAATTGATGCAATTGAAACTTATCCTGCTTCTGAAGGATTTATTGCTTATCAGGATTCGCAAAAAGAAAAAGGACTGTTGTTATTGGCCGATGCAGGGATTTTTTACGAATTTATTCCTGCTGATGAATATTATAACGACAACCCGACAAGATTATCATTGGGCGAGATAGCACTCGATACCAATTATGCATTGATTTTAAATACGAATGCGGGTTTATGGGGGTATAGTATTGGCGATACCGTTAAATTTGTTTCTAAAAATCCTTATAAAATCGTAGTTACCGGCCGTATTAAACATTTTATTTCTGCTTTTGGTGAACATGTAATAGGAGAAGAGGTAGAACAGGCTATTTTAAGTGTGGCGAACGAAGAAAGAGTAGAAATTACAGAATTTACGGTTGCGCCGCAGGTTAACCCAGATGCTGGTCAATTGCCTTACCATGAGTGGTTTGTGGAATTTTCATCAGCACCAAAAGATCTGGCTGCTTTTAGTAAAAAGGTTGATGAAGCTTTGCAAAAGAAAAATATTTATTACTTTGACCTGATTGAGGGCAACATCCTTCAGCCATTAATAATACGTACTTTGCAAAAAGATGCCTTTGTAAATTACATGAAAAGTGAAGGGAAATTAGGCGGACAAAATAAGGTGCCGCGGTTGAGCAATGATAGGAAACTGGCGGATGGATTGGAGAAATATATTTTTTAACGCACTCCGTCATTGCGAGGAGGAACGACGAAGCAATCTTTTTTGTTATAACAATTTACAATGTATCGTCATTTCGAGAAGAGTGCAACTTGTACCGATTTTACATCGGGAACGCAGTCGAGAAAGCTAAATCTGCCTGAATAGATCTCTCCATTTCGCTACGCTTCAGTCGAGATGACGATTGACTCGAACGGAGAATAATCGAAGTGGGCGGATGGTAAAATGAATAAATAAAATGTTTAATTATAATTAAGCATAACGATATTAAAACGATTTGAAAAGAATAACCATATTAGGTTCTACGGGAAGTGTAGGTACACAAGCACTTGAAGTTGTTAGGGATCATCCTACAGTTTTTAAAGTTTCTGTATTATCTGCCTTAAAGAATTCAGCATTACTCATTCAACAAGCGCTGGAATTTAAGCCGGCAATTGTAGTCATCTGTGATGAAAGCAAGTATAACGAAGTTAAAAATGCTTTGTTTGGCCTTGATATTAAAGTTTTGGCTGGCGAAGCCGCTTTATCAGAAGTTGCATCATACGCTGATAGCGATGTAGTGCTTACGGCATTAATGGGATCAGTAGGGTTAAAACCTACCATTGCTGCTATAAAAGCGGGTAAAAACATTGCTTTGGCCAATAAAGAAACTTTGGTAGTAGCCGGAGAACTGATCACCCAATTGGCCATTGAAAACCAGGTGAAGATTTTGCCAGTAGATTCAGAGCATTCGGCCATATTCCAGTGTTTAGTGGGCGAGGAGCAAAATGAGATCGAGAAAATTTACCTCACTGCTTCCGGCGGACCATTTTTGAGCAAAACAAAAGATTTCCTTTCAACCGTTAAAAAAGAGCAGGCCTTAAAACATCCAAATTGGGTAATGGGCGCAAAAATCACCATCGATTCTGCTTCTTTAATGAACAAAGGTTTAGAGGTAATCGAGGCTAAATGGCTCTTTAATCTCAATGTAGATCAGATTGATGTCATCGTGCATCCACAATCTATTGTACACTCGCTTGTACAGTTTACCGATGGTTCAATGAAAGCACAAATGGGTGTTCCGGATATGAAATTGCCCATTCAGTACGCTTTAAATTATCCCGACAGGCTAAAAAACAATTTTAAACGTTTTAACTTCCTGGAATATCCAAACTTTAGCTTTTTAAAAGCAGACATGGAAACCTTCAGGAATTTAGATTTGGCATTTACTTCATTAAAAAAAGGAGGGAATATGCCCTGTATTTTAAATGCAGCAAATGAAATTGTTGTGGAGGCATTTTTACAAGATAAAATCGGTTTCCTGCAGATGAGTGAGGTAATTGAGCAATGTATGGAAGAGATTAGTTTTATTGAAAAGCCACAATTGAGCGATTATTTAGAAACTGACAAACATAGCCGTATCTTAGCCGGCGAATTAGTAACAAAAAGTATAGTTTAACATCTAACATAAAATTTTATAAGAAAATATGAATGGATTGATTATGGCGGGGCAGCTGCTGCTTGGATTGTCTTTATTGGTAATATTACACGAATTAGGGCATTTTTTGGCAGCCAGGGCATTTGGCATTAAAGTAGAAAAGTTTTATCTGTTTTTTGATGCCTGGGGTTTCAAACTTTTTAGTTTCAAAAAAGGTGATGTTGAATATGGAATAGGATGGCTGCCATTGGGCGGTTATGTGAAAATTGCAGGAATGATTGACGAGAGCATGGATACAGAGCAGATGGCTCAACCTGCTCAGCCCTGGGAATTTCGCTCTAAACCAGCCTGGCAACGTTTAATTGTGATGTTAGGCGGTATTATCGTAAACGTAATTGTTGGTATTTTTATCTTTTGGATGCTTACATTCACGTATGGACAAAATTATACCGTAAACGACAAATTAACTGATGGTATTGCTGTTGGAAATATCGGTAAAGAAATAGGGCTGAAGAACGGCGATAGGATTTTAGCAGTAAATGGTAGCAAATTGATCAAATTTGAAGATGTTATCTCAAGTAAAGTATTATTTGATGGTGCTCAACTAACCATTTTAAGGGATAATAAAACGCTTTACATTTCGGTTCCGGATACCATTTTGAATAAAATATCGAAAAACGACAAAGAAAATTTTATTGCACCACGGGTTAGAATGGCCAGCATTAAAATGGTAGTCGCTCCAGATGAAAATGCTGATAAGCCATCACTTTTTGATCGTATTGGAAGTTTATTTGGTAAAAAATGGGAAAAGCCTGTTTATCCTGCTTATGTTTCTGGAATTAAACCTGGCGACAGTATCTTGACCGTAAATAATACAGCAATTACCTTTTATGATGAATTTGTAAGTCAGGTTTCTGGTAATAAAAATAAAACAATTACCATTGAAGCACTTAGAAAAGGTAAGCCGGTCACTTTTACTCCAAAAGTTGCAGATAATGGTACCATCGGTGTTGCCGCTAATTCTAAAGAACTTCCAAGTGCACATGTAGATTTTGGCTTTATACAATCACTTCCGGTTGGGGCAACCATGGCCTGGAGCACTTTTGTAGATAACGCAAAAGGTATTGGAAAAATGATTACCGGTAAATTAAGTGCGCGTAACATCAGCAGTCCTATTGGGATTGCAAAAGTATATGGCAGCACTTTCGACTGGGTTAAATTCTGGACTTTAACCGGGCTGATCTCAATGGCCCTGGCATTTATGAATTTATTGCCTATACCGGGATTAGATGGAGGCCACGTAGTGTTTTTATTGATCGAAATGGTGCAACGTAAGCCTGTAAGCGAAAAAGTGCTGGAGAAGGCTCAGATTGTAGGCTTTGTAATCCTGATTTGTTTAATGGTGTTTGCTTTTGGTAATGATATTTTAAAATCCTTCGGTAAGTAAAACCAAATTGATATAATTGCCGCAGATGCGCAGATTTGATCATTCAGACTGTACATCTGCGGCTTTTTAATTTAATACATATCATGAGCGAAGCAACACAACAGCCAAATTATTTCGAATTTTACGATCTTCCAATACAGTTCAAGCCTGATCAAAATGCGGTGAAAGCAAAGTTTTATGCTTTGAGCAAGCAATATCATCCTGATTTTTATGCCAACGAAAGCGAAGAAAAGCAGCAGGAGGTACTTGATTTATCAACTTTGAACAATAAAGCATACCAAACACTGAGCAATGCTAAAAAGAGCTTAAAATACGTATTGGAATTAAAGGGGATTGTAGCAACAGATGAAGGATATCAATTATCGCAAAACTTCTTAATGGAAATGATGGATATCAACGAAGCATTAATGGATCTGGAATTTGAACCCGATGCAGAAAAACTAGCGCAGGTAAAACGCGATGTTGAAACCATAGAGAAAGATTTAGCGAGCGAGCTGGAAGACTTAAAAATTCAGTTTGATCAGGATCCAGAAAATTCTGAAGCGCTACTACCCGTCATAAAAGATAATTTTTACCGCCAGAAATATATAGATAGAATCAGGGAACGACTTTAGATGGATGAGGTGGGATGGAAAATGGATGATGGAATGAGTCTGGAGATAATTGTCAACTTTGCGGTTATCACCCTAAACTTTCCACCTTTCTGCCTTCTACCTTATAAAACACTCTATTGTCAAATCATTTTTTAGTTTTTGTTTGCTACCAGGTTTGTTTTACTTTCGAGGCAAACAATCAGATCAATGAACAGTTCCCTTTCTATTTTTCGTAAAGTAGCCGTAGCCGAAGGAATATCCTATCTGCTTTTATTATTTGTAGCCATGCCATTAAAATACTTCGCAAATATGCCATTGTATGTAAAATACACGGGATGGGTACATGGGTTGTTATTTGTGCTTTATGCCGCTACATTGGTATTGGCCTGGCAAGAGCAAAAATGGAAATTTGGTAAAGCATTATTAATATTTGTGGCTTCATTACTTCCTTTTGCTCCATTTATTGTAGATAGGAAGTTGAAAGATGAACGGCCAGAAAATGCAAGTGGCATACAATAAAAGAGTTATGAATTAATTGAAAATAATTTTTGGATTTTAACTTTCAATTTCTACATTTGCAACCCCGTCCAACACGAATGCCCGGATGGCGGAATTGGTAGACGCGCTGGTCTCAAACACCTGTGGGAAACCGTGCCGGTTCGACTCCGGCTCCGGGTACGATTTTAAGCCTAACTATTTGATAGTTAGGCTTTTTTGTTGAAAAAAAAATATTGAAACTGCCCCAGTTTTTATTTTTTTTATGATTAAATATCTTTTAATTGATTGTTTTACAGGTGATTATGTAAACTAAACTTAAATCCATATATGAACAATAAAAAGCCTATATTTACGTTTTAAAAATACACGCACCCGAAAAGGTGCATTCTTTTTGTTCTTGCGCGCAACGGGAATCCTCCTGGTTTGCTTAAAGATCAGGTGTTTAATCAGATCTTATGTCAAAAACATCTTTCGAATCCAGTTCCACTCCCTTTTTCAAATCATTAAAAGCAAAGGTAAACCATTACTTTTCGCAAACTGGTAAGAGCAGGAACGGTGGTCCGGCGCTTTTTTTTAAAGGACTTGGGCTTATATTATCTGCGATAGCCGTTTATTTTATTCTGGTATTTTTCTCTCCACATTGGATCATTGCTGTGTTATTGTGCGCGGTTTTCGGGGCGAACCTGGCAGCCATTGGTTTCAATGTGATGCATGAAGGTGGACACGGGAGTTTTTCTAAACATAAGTGGATCAACTCGGTTTCGGCTTATTCGCTCAATATTATGGGAGGAACGATTCATTTCTGGAAACAAAAGCACAATATAGATCACCATACTTACACCAATATCGATGGTATGGATCACGACATCGATATTAAGTTTATGCGCATGCATGAAGAACAGCAGAGAAAAAATCACCACAGGTTTCAGCAGTATTACTGGATCCTGTTGTATGGAGTGTCTTATATCGCATGGGTACTGTATCAGGATTTTGAGAAATATTTTTCTGGAAAAATGGGCAGAGATGGAAAAAAAATCAAGATTGATTTCAGGGAGCATCTGATTTTTTGGGTTACCAAACTGGGTTATATATCCATTTACCTGTTATTCCCGGTATTGATGCTGGGCTTTGCAAAAGCGCTTATAGGGTTTATCATTGCAGCAGTAGTTTGTGGGTTTACCCTGAGCATTGTCTTTCAGTTGGCGCATGTAGTTGAGGGCACGTCTTTTCCGGAAAATATAAACGGAAAGATTCAAAATGAATGGGCAGTTCATCAGATCTCTTCCACGGCAAACTTTGCTACCAGGAGCAAACTGGCGTACTTTTTTCTCGGTGGACTTAATTTTCAGGTGGAGCACCACTTGTTTCCGGGAATTAGTCATGTGCACTATCCGAAAATTAATGAATTTGTAAAGGAGACCTGCAAAGAGTTTGATATTTGCTACCTGGAGCACCGGACGATGCTGAAGGCTTTTGTCTCGCACCTTTCTCATCTGAAAAAACTGGGCATAACAAATTAAAAATTCGTCCGGATAATTATTGCTATAGGCAATTTAAAATATAATATGCAAAATGAAAACATAGCCTTACAGGCAAAGGTATTTTTATACCATTTAAACAACTCCAATGATGAAAATGGCATACGCCGTTACGAAAGCTGGACGCTCCAACAGGTGAGTGAAGAGTCTAAACTCGATATTGAAAGAAATTATTCTCCTACGGTTTCTACTAAAGTGGATCCGAAGGTAATGGAAGAATTTTCAACCAGTGTGATGTTGAATCTTAAGGCACAGCCGAAGATTAACGTTTCGAGTCTTTTTACAAATGTGCTGCCGGGAGCTGAATACATTATCGCATTTTCCACTGACCGCATCAGGAGATAATATCTTAGTGCTGTATTCTTGCCCGTCTTTTTGAAGCAAAATCAGTTTTATTAATCACTTAATCTAATAGTCTAATCTAGAATAAGGGAATATTGATGATTGATTTTATAGTAAATTAACCAAGAACGGGATTTGCTGAGTAGCTGCAATAGCACAGCAGTTGAAGGGTAACTTTTCCTTTCATTCTATGCATCCGGGCTGGTTGTTAGTAGTTGATCACCTTTATTTAGTTTATGAGAACAACCAGCCCGGAATTTTGCCCAACACATTTATTGGCTGTAACTGAATTATTGGTGATTAAAGTGTGGTAATTCTATTTTGTCTTTGGTGACATCCTTTTCTTTACTGCTAAAGAGCTTGCTGATTTTTTTTACAATACTGCTCGCCAGAATTCCAGCTACTGTATTGACTACGGATACGCCAAATTTTGATTTTGGATGTGCGAGCCATGGAACTCCTGGTGGCAAGCGCTGAACATCTTCGACGAATGGACGCATGCGTTTTTCATAGGCTGCAAATGCATCCTCATGTTTTTCATGCTGCGAAAGCTCTCCTGCTAATAAATAAGCGCCCACGATGGCTAAAGTGGTACCCATGCCCGTGAGGGGAGTAGGGCAGTAAGCTGCATCGCCAATCATTCCTGTACGGCCATTAAACCATCTTGGCGCATGTACCTGGCTGATGCCATCAAAGTACACATCCTCATTTTTTTCGATTTCCTTCTTCAGGCGCTGTTCTTCCCAACCGATACCTGACAGTTTTTCTTTTAATATTTTTTTCTGTTCCGCGTTTGATAATTGTTGATACCCTATGTGATCAGAAAGAAAGCTGAATGATGCCCTTGTGGTACCATGATTATCCGGGCGGAGGAGCAAGACCCTTGATTCTGTTGCGGTATACCAACGCGCCCAATTCGTATCTGTATCTTGTTTCGGTATAGTGTACCAGGCATTATAAAGTCCCATAAATTTTATTTCTGGTTCCTCACCAAAAAGGAGTTGTCTTGTGGTAGATCGAATGCCCTCTGCAACAATCAGTAAATCAGTTATATCTGTACTACCATCGCTATAGGTTATTTTAACATTTGAGTTATCCTGATTTACGGCTTCAATGTATTTGCCAAAGATATACTGAGCATCATCCTTTGTTTTGTTGTAAAGTATGTTTACCAAATCTCCTCTTAAGATTTCGGCTTCGCTGGTAAAACTTCCAGGTCCATCTGCCGGAAAGGCCGCTTCAACTTTGTTGTTCCTGTTTACGAATTGCAGGCCTATTTCTCCGGTATTTGCATCCAGGATCTCTTTTTCGATTCCCATCATCCTTGCAATTGCCCTGCCGGTACCCCTTATATCAAGGTTCTGTCCACCCAATCTCAGTGATTTTGAGCGTTCTACTACGGTTACGTCAAATCCGTATTTAGCCAGCCAGAAAGCTAATGTGGGACCCGCTATGCTCGCTCCTGATATCAATACTTTTTTATTTCCATTTTTCATATTTTAATTGCTTATGTGTTTTGGTGGTTGGATAAATTCTTTAAACCGGTATACTCCAATTGATGTTCTATGGTAATTTTAATATTGCTCTATAAGGCTTCCCTGATCTCAGATTTATCGTTAAGTTCTTCCAAAGTCAAATCTTTATAATTTATGAAGATATCATGATGGTGATAATCCAGCTTTCGAAGGAGAAATGATAATGAACTTATTTCGCCCAGATTAAGGTTTCCGACCACCATTTTGCCTACTAATCCCATTCTGGGAAGTAAATCTGCTATTTCCTTTTTTCCTTTAGTTGTAATAGCTACTAAAACACTCCTTTTGTCGTTTGGGTTATCAAACTCTTCAATCATCTCTTTTTTCAATAATCTTTTGATGACTTCCATGCCTGAAGTTTTTTCCATAACCAGCTTATTAATTAACCCGGTTTTGCTTAGGGAAGGATAGGTTAGCAAAACGATCAAAAATGAAAATTCATCAAGGGTATGGATGTTGCCTTTTGTAATTGCCTTTTTAAAATACATTACTGCGTAACGGTAAATAAAAAATAACATTGTAGCAATTTCCGTGTTCTGGTCCTGGCTCTCTCTTACCCATTCTTCTTGCCCGCCTGAGATATCTCGATGAGCAGAAGGATTACTTCCGTGGTTGGCATTTAAATAACCCACAAAATCGGCCATTGTATATTCTTTTTCACCCTGATAATTTTCATCAAAGTCGAACAGGTGCTCAACTAATTTGTGTAATATTTCTTTTTTAGTCATGAATATAAAATGTTTACGTATCAAAACTATACAAAAATAAAGTAATAATTGATATTTTATTTTTAATTATGAATGTTTACGTACTATTTTGATAGTATTTAATAATATCCCAAAATACTTTCTTTTGGTATTAAGAAAATAAATTCAGGCTATGTGTACTATAAAACGATAGGTGCATTGTTGATTGAAGGGCAAGATTATAGAAGCTGAGTATTGGTGCTCAGGATGCAGTTTTTAGCTAAAGAAATATGGATGCTGAAAGAACAAATTGTACAAACTAATATGATATACCTTTAAAATGAGAACTTAAGTGTATAGGAAGGTGATGGCCGTATATTGCCCTTATTGACGTTTAATTGGGTTTTAAGCCTGATTTCGCTTCTGTAGAGCTCCTTTTAGGGGCTTTTTTTATGAGTTAAATTTTAATAAGTATTTTAAACAGGGTTACACTTAGGGTTACTTGTAGGGTTACAATTCTGCTAAAAAATGACTGTTTCAAAGGCTGTAAATTGCCTAGAAAGCGCTAAAATAATCGCATTTTATAGTGATTAGGTACCCCAAATTACCTTAATAATTTAAGTGTTGTTTTATTTAAGTGGTTGTTTTATAGTTTGTTACGTTTGTTGATGCTTTTTTAGTGGTGTGGAGTGCTTTAAGACATGTTGTTTATCCTGATACTGGCCTTTACTAAGGCTAAACTGTTAATGCCGTCAATTCTGATATCTTTAGCCTGGTGGTTGGAGTTTTGGCTTACCAGTTTAATGTATTCATCTCCCTTTTCTGATTTTTGAATGTATTTCACTGTTACCATTTCATCACCATCAAACGAATATGACAAGAGATACATTTCTCCCCAAAATATATTCTCTACAAAGTTTTGAATTACCTTATAGATTACGATATCGCCCGATTTTAATAAAGGATACATGCTATCTCCAACAATACTGATGGCGCCGTCGCATTTCGGCAGATTAGGTATTTTAATGCGATCTAAAATGTTGGCCTTTTCATTAAATACCGAAGTTAAGCCTGCTGCCGCCTGAAAATCGTACAGGGGAATTTCCTGTAATTCTTGTTTAATATCTGTACGCATCAAATATTTTTTGTTAAGTATAGCAACTTGTTCGTTCGTGGGATTTTGAGTTTCTTTCATCATTAAGCCGGTTCCAGTGATTAACCACTCTAGATTTATATCTCTATATTTCGAGTAAAATTTCTCAACCGTATCCATGGTAAGGCCGCTGCTTTTATCCAAAACGCCATTAGAAATGCCTGTTTCGTTATAAAATTTGTTCTTACTAACTCCTTTTATTTCAAGGTATTGAATGATACGCTCCTTCTGAGTTGAGATATTTTTCATGATTTATTTTTAAAATTGAGATATTTATCTATACATTTGCTTTCGTATTGAAAGCAATAAGAGCAATGAACAAAAGTAATCAAAATCGTAATACATACAATACCGTGGTCATCTCCGAATTATCATCGCGCCACGGATTTACAAAAATTTTTATAAGGCAATGCCTTAAGGGCGACCGCAATAGCTTAACAGCTGACACCATTAGAAAAGAATATAAACAACTTGTAAAGAAAGTAGAAACCGCGTTAAACCACTAATTTATGCATAACTCTCCGTACGAATTATTTAACAATCAATATGGTGTACGCTTGAGCTACATTGTAAGCGATGTAGATAAGCGTCATGCCGAGAGTGTTGCTTTATTTAGCTACAGTGCCTATAAACTGCGTTCTCACCGCAATGAAGGTTTCAGGATTAAAGAAGGAAGAGGCCTTGGTAACGAAGCCCTGATAAATTTCTCAAAATTACCGTTGCAGGAGCAAAATGTGCTGGTTGAAAAATGGGGTGATCCGGCTAAAACAACCAAACATCATCAATTTAAAGATTTTATCATTCCTGACGCTGCGGCGCTTAATTTTTTTAGTGCTTACCGTCTTGCTGATGGTCGGTCGCTGCCTAAGGAAGTTATTTTAAATTATACCATGCACGCTTCAATATTAAATGCATGTCATACCATCACCACTAACAACAGTGCAAAACGTAAAACAATGGGTGGGGTAAAGGTTAATATGTGGGAAAAACTGGCCGATTGCGTATTAAACTTAGATAAAAAAGAATTTGCACATGCTTTACCACCAAACTACCGCCGTTTACAGGAAAAGTTTAGAAAATATAAAAAAGAGGGGTATACAGCTTTAATACACAGGGGATTTTGTAATGATAACAGCAGAAAGGTAACAGTAGATGTAGAACGCTTGATTTTGAGCTTATACATTGCACAAAACAAACCTTACGTTGGCGATGTAAGCAACGACTACCTTCGTTTTCTGGCTGGTGATATCGATATTTTTGATTTCGAGACAGGTGAGATTTTTGATCGTAATCAATTCTGTGAAAACGGACAACCTATCACCTTAAGCGAAGCCACAGTTTGGAACTACATTAATGAACCAGGCAACAGGATTATTGTGGATAAGTTCAGAAGCGATAGTCTCACTTTTAATAGTATACACCGCCCGCATCACCACAGGCATGCACCCAATTACTCTTTCAGTAAAATATCAATGGATGACCGTGACTTACCAAGGAAAATGCCAAATGGTAATCGGGTTAAGGCTTATTATGCTTATGACATTACTAGTGGATGTGTAATTGGGGCAGCATATAGTCAAACTAAAGATAAAGTACTGTTTATCGATTGTATGCGCAATATGTTTCATTTTCTTGATCGAAATGGATATGGTGTGCCAATGCAGGTAGAGGTAGAGCATCATCTGGTAAATACTTTCAAGGATGATTTAATGCAGGCTGGAGTAGTTTTTCCATTCGTACGCTGGTGTAACCCTGGAAACTCGCAGGAAAAATGGGCCGAAACCGGTAACAGGGTTAAAAAGTATGGTTATGAAAAACGTTACCAGGATGGTATAGGCAGATTTTATTCGCGTTTGGAAGCCAATAAAACCAAAAGTGAGAAAATATTCGATGCTCAGAACGATAACTATAAAGAGAAAAGATATTCATACCAGGTGCTTGTAGCTGATGATAAAGAAATTATTGAGAAATATAATAATGACCTGCATCCAAACCAAAAAAAATACAAGGATTTAACACGGGCGCAGGTTTTGGTGATGTATACAAACCCCGAATTGGCCCAGATAGACCGGGCGCTGTTGCTACGCTACATCGGCAATGTTGCTGCCACAAGCATCAGAAGGAGTCAGTATGTACAGGTACAATATGCCAAATACGCTTTGCCTGATCCTAAAATGATGGAGCGCCTGGCGCCTAACAATTATGAGGTTAAGGCCTACTATCTGCCGAACGAGCTCGGAGAAACCGAAAGTGTTTACCTCTATCAAAATGATTTATTTATCTGCAAATGCGATAAGATAAAGGCATACAATAGCGCAAATGCCGAATGGAACGAAGTAGATCCGCTTAGCTATTCGAAACAGGCAAGCTATGTATCCAAATTCGATAGCATGGTTAAACAAAGAAAAGCCAGTTTATCGAAACTTAAAATCATCGAAAACACCAATTACTACGCAGAAGAAGAAATAGAAGCCGTTGCCGAAAGTGCAATGCAGCCCAACAAGCTATTTGATTGGCCAGATGAATACGCTCATGAAGATTACAACCGATTAGACGCTATAAACGCATTATAAATATGATACCTGAAAACATAAAAACTAAAATTGTTGCCGCAATGGAGCTGCAGCGATCAAAATTTGCGAGTGATGCTGCACAGGCGGTGGCTTTAGGTATAAATGCCGCACAGCTTAACCGTATAAAAAAGGGAGACATACAAAATGTGCTAAGCCACGGAAAATGGATCAATATCGCCAGGAAACTTGATGTACAGTTAAATGATGCACCAGCCTGGGTAACAGCAAAAACCAATGTTTTTCACTTTGTATATACCCAGCTCGAAACTTGTCAAAATAATTCCCTGTCAGGAATATTGTGCGATATGGCGGATATAGGAAAAACCTATACCGCCCGCCAATATGTTAAAGAGCATCAAAACTCGGTATATGTAGACTGTGCCCAGGTTAAAAGCAGACAGAAATTAATCCGCTATGTTGCTCAAGAATTCGGTGTAAACCACACCAGCAGATATACAGATGTATATAACGACCTGATTTATTATCTGCGCAGCATTGATAAACCCATTATTGTACTCGATGAAGCAGGTGACCTGGATTATCCTGCCTTTTTAGAGCTAAAAGCTTTATGGAATGCAACCGAACGGTTCTGTGCCTGGTATATGATGGGCGCCGAAGGTCTGGAAGCCAAAATAACCAGAAATAAAGACCTTAAAAAAGTGGGTTACACCGAAATATTCAGCCGTTTCGGTAATAAGTATCAGCAGGTGGTACCTCAGGGGAAAGAAGCCAGGGAAGATTTTATCAAACGCCAGGTGGCTATGGTGGCAAAAGTAAACGGGGCTATCGACATACAGAAAATCTATGCCAGAACAGGGGGGAGCCTCCGTCGTGTATTTACTGAAGTTCAAAAATTAAAAGCAGTATAAAATGAATTTAAAAAGAGCATTAAGCGGTGCCGAAGTAAAGACCATGAAATTTAAAACCATGGATTTTACAGGCGGATGGCTGGACTTGCTGGGCAAACCAGAGCCTGCCGGCTGCTGGTTGGTATGGGGCAACTCCTTTAACGGTAAAACACGTTTTGTACTTACCCTTTGCAAATACCTCACCGCTTTCGGAAAAGTAGCATATGATAGTTTGGAAGAGGGTTTTTGCAAAGATATGCAGGATGCATTGATCGATGTAGGGATGGAAGATGTTAAAAACAAATTTCAGTTTTTAGGTAAAGAAAGCATTCCTGATCTGGTTAACAGACTTGATAAACCCAAAAGTGCAGCCATTGTGGTGATAGATAGTTTGCAGTATTCGGATCTCAACCTAAAATCGTACAAAGAACTGCGCGCCAGGTTCCCTAAAAAGTTATTCATCATCATCAGTCATGCCGATGGTAAAGAACCTGAAGGCCGGGTGGCCAAAAAAATTAAATATGATGCAGCCAAAAAGATCAGGATAGAAGGCTATCGTGCTTTTTCGCAGGTACGCGGAAAAGGATCTGCACATTATGATATATGGCCTGCAGAGGCAGCAAGGTATTGGAATGAACTAACCTGATCAAAAATGAAAAACTTTAACCAGCACATCAAAGAGATGTCGCAGCATCTGAACCTGAGCGAGGAAGAGGTTCTTAATCTATTTCTGGATCTGGCAGACGAATTTTTAATGGATTATGCAGGTAATGCGAATGCCGCTAAAATTTGGAAGGCAACAGCTGAGTTTTGGTTATGGTGGCAACAAATGTGGCAAAACCGGGATAAGATGATTTTGAAGCGATATCCTCAACGGTTAACCGGTAAAAATACATTAAGTCTTTATTCAGTATGGCAAAGTCCGAAATATAATGTCATAAAACCAACCCAGGTGGTTTACGAGGCCTTTATGCGTACTATAAAACAAAAGAAAATTTTACTTAAACAACTTATATAACTATGGAATTACAACAAATTGAAAAGCTGCTGAAATATTACAACAACAGCGAAATAAGGGTAACTAACGATATGCATCCGCACTTTAATGCTGTAGGAGATGTAATTGGGGGTGAAGAAACAGGCCTTAAAGTAAAACGTTTCGATACCCAGCAAATCTTTTTTGTACAGGCTGCCGATATTAAGATTACCAAGCGAAAATAAATCCTGAAGTACTGAATAAAACTATAATTAACCCAATAAAATATAAAGAAAATGCAAAACACATCAATCAACATTAACGAATTAAGTACCGCTCAATTAGAAAAATTATTAGCTGATAAAAAGAAAGCTGAAAAACAGCAGCGCATGGCTGAAAAGGCTGCTTACGAAAAAGATAAAGACGGTACCATCGAAATATTGTGGGATGAAGCTAATGAACTGGCATTGGCAACAGCCAGGTTTAAAAATAAACTGCATACCATTATGGATCTGCAGGCCGAGAAACTGAATCAATATGGAGGCATTAGAGGCAACAGCAAAGGCGGCTTTGCAATTGTACACAGCAGTGGTGCTAAAAACATTACCCGGCGTAGAGATACCGATCGTTTTTGGGATGAACGTGCAACAAAAGCTGTTGGCTTAATTAGAGATTTTTTAAGTGATACCGTTAAAAAAAGAGACGCACAACTCCATGATATTTTAATGAGTTTTCTGGAGAGAAATGTTAAAGGGGATTTAGAATACGCTAAAGTAATGGATTTACTTAAACATGAAGATAAATTTAACGACGTGCGCTGGGTAAATGGTTTACAACTAATTAAAGAAAGTTATAGCCAATCGTTTAAAGCCTTTGGTTACGAATTTAAAAAAAGAAATCAAACCGGTAAATGGGAGAGTCTGAGCCTTAATTTTTCAAGTCTTTAAACCTGGTAATGATAAATAACACAACAAAGGAAATCATACTTTCCATTTTAGTATTTGGAATCATTTTTATCATTGGTGTGCTAATGGATTATCTGAGTAGGACAAAAGCATCAAAAGATACTGAGCGCATAGATGATACCTAAAAGCAAACGGCTTTAAAAACAGCATTTATAAATTACACATAATAATAAAATCACATTAAATAAATTTATACCATGGCAAAACAACAATTTAAACTACGGAATCAGGATGTTAAAACCTATTTCGACGATTTGTGCAGGAAATACCCGGAGTGGCGCTTAGATGCACTTGAGGAGAAAACGGCACAACGTTTCTACATTAGTCCGCGTACAGTTAGGGCAATCTTAAAGGGCGAAGGCAACTACGCCCTTTAAATGCGGTTTAAATCGGCTTTAAACCGCATTAAGGCATGTATTATCGCTAAACCATCCATGCCTTTAAGCTAATTTTTAAATTTTCCTTAACATTCATCGCCTATTCTAAGGTGATTTTCTTTGTTGAGTATTTTGGAGCAGATATTTTATAAACCATTGTTGAAAAAGTGAGTTTATAGATTGAAATATCGATAACACCTGCTTCTTCATCCTCAATTACATTTTCTTCTGCCAGCTGTTGCAGGGGTGTAAATAAATCACCCTTTAAAAATTGCAGCCCATCTGCAATTTGATCAATCAGATCAATCTCAGCCAATCCATCACTATTTCCTGTAGTACCCAGAATATGGTCAGCAAAACCATCTCTGGTATATAATTTTACCTCAACTGTGGCAATCCCTTCTTGTCGGTGTTCAACCATAGTGGTCCATTGTATCGGTAAAATTTTAATCAAACAGGCGGTATGGTACTGGATATAATTTTCGTTGCCAGGGCCAAATTGTTTACGGTGTAAATCAACATATTCAATACCTGTTATAGCGTTAAGTTTATCTCTTACCGCTAAAAATAATTCCTTGCGTGGTGTCATAATTTTTGTCTCTTTTTAAGTTGTTTAACACAATGCCCTGTATTTACAATGGCATTGTGCTGTGCAGGTGTTTTTGCGATAAGCATAATTAATAAGTTGCCTCTATATGTAAACTGTTCTCATCAGTAAACCTCAGCTCCTTTACCTTCATCCTATCATATTCAAAATTCTGTTTGGCCTCAATCAGCATGGCCGTTGCATTCTCTCCGTTTAAGAGGTTTAAAATGCCTACCCCAAGTTCAGGGTATTGCTTGTACTCGCCTTTTTCGGCGATTAGAATGTGTTTTTGGTGCAACTCGTCTGAGAAGCCTACAAGGAAATCTCCTTGTTCCAATTCTAAGTCTGTGTTAAATATTAAGTCTTGCATGTTTTAATTATATCAGCAAATCTCTATCAATTTTAAGTCTTCATGAAAACAGGAATCAGGCATTGTAGGCACACTTTACAGGGCTTGTTAAATAAAATACAATGCCTGATACCCAATTTTTTTAGCCCCCAAAATCGTTGCAGTTTTGTCCTAACAACGGGGGATAAACACATCAACTCCCGATAAAAATCAAAGAGAAAAATGATAGACTGGATTAGTGTTGCTCAAAAACAAATAGGTGTAGAAGAATACCCAAAAGGAAGCAATGGCGGTAAACAGGTAGAAGTTTATTTAAAAGCTGTTGGTTTAGGTAAAGGTTACGCATGGTGTATGGCATTTGTGTATTGGTGCGTGCTTCAGGCATGTACGGCAAAAGGATTAAAAATGCAACTGAAACGTACCGGCGGAGTAAATGATCAGTATATCGCCTGCAAAAGTTTAGCTGTAAATACACCTCAGGCGGGCGACATATTTATCATGCTTAACCCGAACGGGACCGGACATACCGGATTTGTTGAAAAGGTGCTCGATAATGGGATTGTACAAACCATTGAAGGGAACACAAATGCCGACGGATCGAGAGAAGGATATCAGGTAGCAAGACGTACCAGGAATATAAAAACCATTAAAGCATATATCAGATTAAATGGAGCGGTTTAGGATAGTTTTTTTCGGGTTGATTGTACTTTGTTTGCAGGTGGCTTGCCGTTCCAGGCAGGTTGCCACAAACGAGGTATCAAAAACCAAAACCGTTACCCAGATACAACGCGATACCATTATAAAAACAGATCCGGACAGCAGCTTTTATAAAGCATGGATTGATTGCATTAATGGCAAACCAGTTCTTAAACCGAGCAGCGAAATAAAAAAGGCAGGTAATTACCTCCATGTTCCAAACGTAAAAATAGAAGGCAACGATCTGAATGTAGACTGTTATGCCGTTGCACAAAACCTATTTAAAACATGGCAGCAGCAATACATTGAAGAGCGAGAAACTGCAACCATCATAAGGCCTCCGATTGAGGTTGAGAAACCTTTAACATGGTGGCAGAACTTACAGATTTATCTGGGACGGGCAGCACTTTTACTCAGTGTAGTATACCTGGTGTACCGCTTAATTAAACAAAAATTAAAAATAAATTAAATAGCGTTAAAATGAATTTACCTTCAGTAAAATTTAACATTCAAAACGGCGGTTTATTACAACAGCCAGCAACAAGCGATAAAGTTATCGGCCTTATTGCAACCGGAGTAGCCGTAACCGGAACCCCGGGCCTAACACTTGATACCTCGTATCAGTTATTCAGTTTAAGCGATGCAGAAAACATCGGAATCGTAGCAGGCGGTACCAACGATTTTATCTACAAGCAGTTAGAACAGTTTTACACCGAGGCTGGCCAGGGAGCCGAGTTATGGTTAATGCTGGTATCGGCAGCAACCACTTATACCGAGATGCTCGATGTAACCAAAGCACATGCTAAAAAATTACTTGCCGATGCAGGTGGCGCAATCCGTGTATTAGGTGCTGTAAAAAAATCGACTGGTAGCGAAGTTGCTGTAGAAGGTTTAGATGGTGATGTGCATACAGCAGTAGTTAAAGCACAGGCTTTGGCCGATTATTATGCAGAAAAGTATATGCCTGTACGTGTAATTATTTCTGGTAACAATTACAGCGGAACCATTGCCGATTTAAAAGACTACACTACAACTGCATTTAACAGGGTAGCTTGCCTGTTGGCCAATACCGATGCTTCTAAAGTAGCTTCAGTTGGTTTAGCATTGGGTCGCTTGGCAAAAACACCTGTACAAAGAAACCTTGGCCGTGTAGCCGATGGTGCCGTAGAAAATCTTACCGCTTACTTTACAAATGGCGAAAAGGTAGAGAGCCAGCAAGATGCCTGGGATGCCGTTTATAACAAGGGTTACATCTTTTTAAGATCATTTGTAAGTAAGAGCGGTTATTATTTCAGCGATGATTTAACCTTAACCAGCGAAACAGACGATTTTAACAGTTTAGCACGTGGTTTGGTATTGGATAAGGCCATTATTTTAGCCTACGCATCATTGGTAAATAACTTATTGGATGAGGTTGAAGTTGCAGCTTCAGGCGCAATCCATCCGGCAGTTGTAAAAAGCTGGCAAAGTCAGGTCGAAAATGCCCTAAACACCATGGTTGCCGCTGGTAACTTATCAAACGTAGAGGTTTATATCGACGAAAATCAGAACATTTTAAGCACAGGCATTATGCAGGTTGTAATCAAATTACAGCCAGTTGGTTATGCGAAGCAGATTACCGTAAACATTGGTTTTACCACAACAATTAATAACTAATATGATCTTTGGAAGTAAACAATATTCGTGGAGCGATGTAAGCATCGCCATAGGCGGAAAAATTATCAACGGTGTAACAGAGGTAGAGTACACTGTGAAAAAAGAAAAAGAAGCCCTTTACGGCCGTGGTTCTGATCCACACGCTATTTTAAGTGGTAAAAACACTTACGAAGGGAAGCTGGGCATTTGGCAGAGCGAACTCGAAAGTTTGGTTCAATCTGCACCGAACCGCGATGTATTATCACTAAAATTTGATGTAGTGATTACCTACGTGCCAGAAGATGGTGGTGCTATTGTGGTTGATATTCTTAAAAACGTAGAATTTACGGAAGTAAAGAAAGCCATGAAACAGGGTGATAAAAATATGGTAGTAGAAATGCCTATCGTTTTCACAAAAATTAAAACTCAACAATAACCCCAATCATGAGTAAAGTTACAACCCAACAGATTGCCGACTGGAAAAAACAGCATACCGATGTGTACCAAATGCCTATCGATGATAAGGTATGTTATTTGAGAGCACCACTAATGGTAGACTGGAAAAGGGCATTTACAATTATGCAGAAAAGCGGCGACGTAGGTTTTGCCGAAGAGATGCTGGCCACCTGCTGGTTAGGAGGTGATGAAGAGATCAGAACAAAAGACGATTATTTTTTATCAGCGCGTAAAGAAATCGCCTCCCTGTTTAATTATTCGGAAGCAGTTGTTACTCCTGTGGAGAACAGAAGCTCTAAAATTACAATCGACGAGTTTAGTTGTGTTGTAAGGGTAATTACCAGGGAAGATTTGAAACTGGCAGATAAAAGAAATCCATCAAATAAGCCTTTTGTAACGCAAGAAGCTCTGTTTGATCTGGTTTGTACCGAAAAGGACGAAGCATTTAATGATAAAAATAATGCAAGTTTAAGGTTCCCGCTTTATCAGGCCATCGAAAATTTACAAAATCAAAAAGCTGCTCAGCTAAAAAAGCTTTAACCGAGGCTGTCGTTGATCCCGACGACACCTCAGCTTACTCATTAGCTGAAATTAGTGTAAGGCTAGGTGACGCTTTTTTGAAATACTACATGCACATTCAAAGCCCTTCCTCTCTTTCTGATGAGGAATGGGCTGAAGAATTGCAAAACTTACACTACATCAGACAACAAGAAGCCGAGGCTTCAAAGCCCAAATAATAAATGAATCCAATTGAATATCTAATTAAGCTAAATGACCAGAGCAGCCCTGCTTTAAACAAAATTGCCGAAAGCGTTGGATTGGTCATCGCTCAACTCAGAACAATTAGTGTTGAGTTAAAAACGATGGTGGAAAAAACAACTTCAAGCGTTGTAAACATCTCGAGGACGACAATGACAGCTGTTGCTTTCGGAGCCCAGAACTCCATTGCTGGGGTGAGGCAAACCATAGAGAGAACTGAAGTCCGTTTTGAAAGTTTTTCAAAATCTATAAAAACAAGAGCAACAAGTTTAAGAGAATCTATGGCATCCCTTTCTCTAAAACAGGAAGATTCATCAGAATCAAGCCCGGCAGTGTCCGCTATAAGCGAAATTGGGAAAAAGATTTTGGAATTAACCCAGCAATATGATGGTTTCAAAAAAAACTTAAGCGAAACCTTTCAGTCTAAAGAGATTGGTGAAGGAGCCATGAATGCCATTACACAGTTCGTAACCAATTCTCCTTCTCAATTAGCAGATGTTGTGGACGCATTTGATAACCTGGCAAAAAACGGAATTAATCCCACTTCGGCAGAGCTGATGTCGCTTGGAGATCTGGCTGCCGTTAAAGGTAAAAAGTTTGAAGATGTTGGTTCTGCATTATTAACAGCGCAAAAAGGTGATTTTCAGGCTCTCAAGCAATTTGGCATTGAGGCCAGCGCATCAGGAGATAAAGTGCGCCTTTCGTTCAATGATGTAACCAAAACGGTAGAAAATAATGGCCAAGCAATGAAAACAGCACTTGCTGAATTTGGGAATATGAATGGCGTTGCTGGTGCTATGGAAAAGGTTGGTAACTCAGTTGATGATATTAGCAATTTAAAATTTTTGTTAGAGTTTATCCCGATAATTTCAAGGGCTTTCGAAATCCTGCAAAATGTGATTCAGCCGGTGATCAATTCTGTTTGGAATTTTTTAAGAACCATGCTTGGTTTGGACGAAAGCAGCAATGGGGTTTCGGTTTTTACCGATACCCTGACCGGAGCCCTCTTCGTAGTCGACATCATATCAACAGCGATTTCGGGTTTTATTGACCTGATATCACCACTTGCTCCCGCAATTTTTATGGTGGTAGGTGCAGTTGTAGCATTAAATATAGCCATGGCGATGAATCCTATAGAATGGATTGTACTGGGGATTATTGCCCTCATTACCATCATCGGTTTAGTGATTAAATATACCGATGGCTGGGGTAAATCATGGGAAGCATTAAAAACAATATTTACACTGGTTTGGGATCAAATTGGTGCCGATTTCAATTTTGGGATTGATAATATGGTGTATGGTTTTAACATGATCTATCTACAAGCCCGAAACGTAGTAGAGCAAATCGTTGGTACTTTTTCAAATCTAGGTGAAGCCATTGGAATGGCACTTGACGGCAATTTAACTGGCGCTATGGACAAGGCCTTTCAAGGAGTTAGAACAGAAGCCGGAGCCGAGATAGAAAGGCTTAGAACAGAGCACCAAACTCAAACAGAAGCATATTACCGAGGAACCGCTCAAAGGGTACAAAAGTTTGTTGGTGCAGTAAATAACCTGGGGATTTCTTTTGACGGAGAAAACTTTTCTAAAGATATTAAAAAAGTAGCGGGTGGGCTTTCTGGGGCCGGAAAAGAAACCAGTTCTTACGACAAGTTTGCCAGAGATAATAAAGGACCAAAAGATAATGGCGGAGCTAATCCAGCAAATAAAAATGCTGTAAGCGGTATTACTGGTGGTGGTACACAAACCTCCCACATTACCATCAACCTCGCCAAAATGCAGGATCAGATCGTAATCAATACCATCAATTCAGGCGAAGGGGCTACCAAAATGCGCCAGCTGCTCGAAGAAGAATTAAACCGCCTGTTAGGCTCAATCACACTAATGCAAACTGCGTAATGACACTAAATATTAAAGAATTAACAGCGCTGGCCCATCTAAGTTATATCGCTTCGCCATACCCTGGCTTTGATAAAAAGCTTAAAATGTTCAACTTGCCCGATATCAATAACATCGGCAGTGCATTGGGTTCGCCTTATTTTATGCAGTTAAGCTTAAAAAAACAAGAAGGTGAAATCATCACCCTACCCAATGAACCACTTGTTTCAATATCGTTGCAAAAAACGATTGTAGAAACAGCAACCGTTGGCGAGGGAAGAACAGGCACGGTAAAAGAGTATATCTGTACCGAAGATTATGATATCGAGATCAAAGGTGTTTGTATCGGAGAAGATGGCAGGTATCCAACTGAAGAAGTTAAAACTGTAAAAGATCTATTTCTGGTTAACGAAGCCCTTGAAATACAGGAAAACAATTTTTTCGAGCTTTTTGGCATCAATAAAATTGTGCTTAAAAGTTTTAAACTCGACGAAATGGTTGGGCAGGAAGGGGTACAGAAATATACCATCAGTGCAGTAAGCGATATGCCTTTCTTCGCTGAATTATCAGAAAGAGGCAAATTTATTAACGAATCAGTAACAAAAGCACTAAATAATGTTCGTCTTACAGGGGTACTTTGAAATAGGGGTTTATAAATTCAGGGTGATAAACAACATCGAAATTACACGTTCGGTAGATGAAATTACCGATACCGCGGTAATTAAAATGCCGACCAAGTTTTTAATTAAAGAGGGATCTGGAAAAGCGGTATATGTAGAGGAAGCGATCAAAAAAGGCGATCCTGTTAAAATCGTTTTGGGCTATAAAGATAAGTTGGAAAGAGTAGAGTTTACCGGCTATGTAGACCGCATTAAATGCACTACACCGATAGAAATCTACTGCGAAGATGCCACCTGGTTATTAAAACGCAAAGCTGCTTCCTTTAGTGAAAGTAAAACTACTTTAAAAAAAGTGCTCGAAAGTATTGTGAACGGTACAGCTTTAAAACTGGCCGCCAACATACCCGAAATGGCGCTTGGAAAATACCTCATCAAGGATAAAAATGGCGCTCAGGCCCTGAAACAGATTAAGGACGAATTTAAGGAGATCTATAAAATTTACCTTAACGATGAAGGCGAACTGTATTGTGGCCTGCAGGAACTGAACAACATTAACCAAAAGGCCAGCTATGATCTTAACTACAACATCATAGAGAATAAGCTCGAATTTAAAAGTGGCGATGATAGAAAGGTAAAGATCATTTGCGAAGGATGCACCAGGGATAATAAAAAGATAACGGCTACGCGCGGAGATAAGGACGGAGAAGAATTTAAATTCAATAGCAAGGTGGTTACCGATCAGCAATCGATTGACAAACTGGCCGATGAATACCTTAAAATTGCAAAATATGGTGGGTACAGCGGAGACATTACCAGTTTTTTATTACCCGTTGCCGCGCCCGCAATGGCCGTCGAAATTTTTGATAAAAAACATGCCAACCGTGAGGGTAAATACTTCATAAAAAAGGTAGTAACCACTTACGGTACGGGTGGCGCGAGACGAATAGTAAGCATTGGCAATAAATTAACCACCAACAAAAAGTAATGATTGAAGAGATCGCAAAAAAAATAAAACTGCTGGGTAAACAGGATACCGATACCACCATCATGACGGTAAAGGCAGTAGATAAAAAAGAAGGTACCTGCACCTGCGATGAGGATGGGGTTTTGCATACTGACGTAAGGTTATCGGCCATTATTGATGAGAAGCTACAAAAGTATTACCTCTATCCAAAAGTGGGCAGCACTGTGTTGGTAACGCCCATCGATGCTGATTATAACATGCAGTTTATATCGGCTGTAAGTGAGCCAGAAGAATTGGTATTACAAATAGGGGAGGTGGTTTTTGAAATCAATAAAGACGGTTTTTTACTGCAGAAAAATAACGAAACACTAAAAGCCCTGATGATGGATCTGATCAAAGAAATCAAAGCCATGAAGTTTACAACCAATGCAGGCCCTACCATCGCCCTGGTAAATACACCACAGTTTTCTGCTATAGAAAACCGGTTCGAACAATTTTTAAAAGATAATTAAAATGGCTTTAAACAAAAATAGATTAAAATCTAAAATCATAGCCGCTTTTGAGGCAGAACAAACCGAACAGGAAGATTATGTAGCTAGTTTAGACCGTATAGCGGATAAACTAGCCCAGTGCATGATTGACGAAATCAAACAGTTGACCATCACCTATAACAGCGGTTTGCTTGCACCTAACGGAGCGGTATCAGGCACCTTTAACGCAACCTTAAGCTAATGGACGAATTTATTAAACAACATGTTGGCGAATTAATTACAGCAGTTATTGCCGCTTTTGGAGGTTGGTTTTTTCAACGGAATAAACAAAAGGCTGAGCTGCAGGCCAACGAAATCGATAACGCAGATAAAGTTTTAAGGTATTACAGGGAGATGGTTGATGATTTGGGGCTTCGGCTTAAAGAAGCAATAGTAGAGTTGAATAAAACAAAAGAAATGGTTAAAGAGCTCGAAGAGAAAGTGGAAGCCTTAACTGAGGAATTGAAAAAGCATAAAAAGTTAAATAATACAGATCATGACTAAAGAAGCCCTACATAATCAATCGGTTCTGGATTTTGTTCTCAATCATACTGGCAGTATTGCTGCGGCTATCGACTTCAGCTTTGATGTGGCCATTTCGATCACAGACGACCTTCAGGTTGGCAACAGTTACCCCCTCAGCGGTGAACTTCTGGCAGACTCCGATATTTTAAACTATTACATCAGTAACAACTATAAACCAGCAACAGCAACCCTCATCGATACCGATTATGGAATTGGCGAAATGAGGATTTTAAGCACTTTTATTGTAAGATAATGGCAAGAAGTATAGAACAAATTCAAAATGAAATCATTAGTGCTAAAGAAAGTAACTCCGATTTAGCCGAACTAACCAGCACCAGTAAAACAGCAGTTTGGAGACTGATAACCTTTGTTATTGCTTTTTCCATTTATGCTCTCGAAAAACTGTTTGATATTCATAAAGCAGAAACCGACGATAAAATTGCGTTACTAAAACCGCATACTGCGCGATGGTACCGCCAAAAGGCACTGGCTTTTCAATATGGTTATCCCCTGGTTACCGATTCGGATGTTTATGATAACACCAATGTTAGTGAAGAGCAGTTGACACTTAGTAAAATAGTGAAATATTCGGCTGTAACAGAGTCTAAAGAAGGTGTCGTAATTGTTAAAATCGCTACCGAAAACGGTGGCATATTAAGTCCGATCAGCGATGTGCAAAAAGAAAGCTTTAAAGCCTATATCGCCGAAATTAAAGATGCTGGGGTTAACATTAACACCATTAATTTTTTACCTGATAAACTGTATCTGAACATGAAGGTTTATTACGATCCTTTGGTTCTGGATGCCCGGGGAAACAGCATTATAAGCGGGGGTAAACCGGTAGAAGAAGCAATAAAGCAATATTTAAAAGAACTGCCATTCAATGGTGAATTAGTATTAGCTCACCTGGTAGATCGTTTGCAGGAGGTAGAAGGGGTATTGATCCCGCAGATAGACAGTGCGGAAAGCAGCTGGATCAATGATGAGAATAATTCAACCACCTATGCAGCACCCGAAGCGATTGATGTAAAGAAAATACCCGTGTCGGGATATTTTGAAGTTGTAAATTTTGATCTAATAAAATATGTGGTATACGATAGATATCAATAAACTCGTCATCCTGCTTATTCCCACCTTTTTGAGGAAACCGGTATTTATTGCATGGTTACAGGCTTTGGCAACACCAATAACAACCTTGCATCAGCAATGGTACAATAAAAGACTAGATAATTTATACAAGCTGGCCCATAATGGTCAGGTATGTTACTTACGGGCTGCTTTAAATGATGCTTTTGATCCTGGGCAAAGAAGGATTAAAATTACGAATGGGAACAAATATCAGCGCAAATACATTTATACCAGCGCAGAACAAAAACAGAAATACTTAGGCTTAAGCTATTTGCTGCAGGTAGGGGATTATGCCGATACAGGCGTCGATTTCAGGGTGGTAATCCCACAAGATTTCGATCTGGTAAACAACATATACCAGTTAAAAGCAATGATAGATTTTTATAAACTGGCGGGCAAACGCTATAATATTGAAAAAGAATGAATCAAATAAATTTACAGCAAACCGGTGGTTTCCCACTCGAAACAGATACACTGGATTTTATGCAGACTGCTTACACAGCATTGCAGGCCATTGCTGCACTGGGTGGCGATAACTACATCCTATCGGGTTGTGCAACCACCGGAACTACGGTAGCAGATGGCTATATCGTAATTAACAATGAAGTATTACCTTTTAAGGGAGGTTTACTTCAGACTAATATTGTTATCCGTGAAGATAAACAAACACGCCCTTTCGAGAACGGGCAGGTTAAAGATGTGTTTTTTACCCGCTATGCCTCTTTCGGTACCGGAACAAATGCCATTGCCTGGGCAAGTCTTTCACGTTTAAAAAACCTTGCCGCGTTTAAAGATCTGCCTACACAGGTTAGCTCGGCAATTGACTTTGATGCAACAGATAGTTTAGCAACTTCAAAAGCGGTAAAAACCTTAAACGATAAAATAGAGGCTCAATTTCCTGCAGGAGCCATTGTAATATGGAGTGGTGCAATTAACGCGATCCCAACAGGCTGGGCATTGTGTAATGGTCAAAATGGCACACCAAATCTGGTCGATCGCTTTGTTTATGGAGCAGGAGGATCACGTGCTGTTGGTCCTGGTATTGGTGGTTCTGAAACCCATACTTTAACCATTGAGCAAATACCACCACATCATCATCAGTTAGTTGGGGCAAATATTGGTCAAACATACTCTGCAGACCGCGGCAGTAGCAGAAACTCTGTTGATCCAACCAGCCCTATTACTACAGATACAGGAGGCGGTATGGCACACAACAATATGCCTCCATTCTATGTGCTGGCTTACATTATGAAACTCCAAACCAACCAGGTTACGGGCTTAGACTAATAGTCGAAAGCTTATTGAAATATTTAGTGTTTCAACTCTATAATTAACCAGATTCACATCAAATGGAAGAAAAACAATTAACACCGTGGCAGGCATTTGATATTATTTATCAGGCTACTGCAGCTTTACCATTAAACCGTGCAGACAGTCGATTATTAGATTATGCTTTTAGGGTATTAGGACAATTATTACCCAACGAAGAACAAGGCACCTGGAAAACCGAAACACCGAAATAGATGTATTGCATCTTCTCAAAAAAATAACAATGGCAAAACAAACTTTAAATACAATAAAAAACTGGTTTAAAACCGGTTTAAAGCCTACTCAGCAGCAATTTTGGGATACCTGGGATAGCTTTTGGCATAAAGACCAGGTAATTCCTGCAAGTTCTATTGAGAATCTGGATGCCCGTTTTGATGAAAAGGCTGATGAAGAAGCTTTCGAAAATCATCTTAGTGATCTCAACGCTCATAACATTGGTAATCTTTCGATACCTGCTGGTCCAATTAACACTTTAACGGGAAGTGGCACACGTGCGAACCTGTTTTACAACACTATAGATCAGGTGCTTTATATTTATGATGGGGTAGCGTGGAGGCCTGCTGTAGAAGCTGATTTAACTCAGTTTTATACTAAAGCAGAGATAGATTCATTATTTGTTGGATCTGCGCCAGCATTGAGTGCCTCTAATGGTTTGACAAAGACCAATGATGTTATAAAATTAGGTGGTGATCTATCGGAGCCAATGACTATCATTGGTTCAATGGGAACTAATAGTCCATCAATTTCCATTATGGATATGGGTACATACTCGGCTACAGGTGTGGCTGTAGGCTTTGATAATAATAGAGCTGGTGTAAGTGTTCAAAAGGGGGTAAACGGAGCTAACCTTGCAGAATTTAATTTAACGGCTGCGGAAGGTGGAAATATCTCAACATCATATCTAGGTATAGGTGGGAGGACTGATGGCTATTTTGTTGTAACAGATAACATTAAGAGTAAAGGTATCCGTTACAACTCCGATTATTCAAATAACTGGGATGCCAGTGATGAAAATATTTTAATAACAAAAAAATATGCAGATAACTTAGCAAGTTCTATGCGTAATGGGTACGCAAAACTAAATGAAAATAATTATTACGGTGGTATCAATTCTACTTCTGGTTATTGGGAAACGTATGATGGTGATGATGGTAAAGGTCTTCGCATATTGGAAGATAGTATTACCTATACTCATGGCGATAGATATACTCAGGAAATACAGTTTCCTCCTTTAACGGGGAATAGTGTTGTTAAATTCCAGGATAAAGATGGCACTATAGCCTTATTAAGTGATGTTTCTGCAGCAGGTTCAGGCTATGCTAAACTATCGACCAGAAATGATTTTTATGGAGAGCAATATTTTAATGGAACTGGAATAGTTGCATATATTCTTCCTGGATTTTTTGGAACACTTAATATTAAAACGTCATTAACATCTAACCTAAATCCTGATAGATTATTCTTTGGCGACGATTTAGGTAATGGTACTTCATACGCTTTTGGTAAAATAACATACAATAAGTTTACGTATACATTGCCGGATATTGGCGGGCGGTTGTTAGTAGATCAAAATTTAACTGATCAATTATCAACTAAACAGAATGTTCAAAAAGCTATAAACTTTACGGCTTTCAACAGAATTATTGATATGTCTAAAGACATAGAAATGATTAATGCCAATAGCGGTAATATAATTGTTTCTCTACCAGATTTGGCTGCAGGTGGCCTTTACCAAAACAGAGAAGTTACCATAAAGAAATATGATCCCAGTGGCAATACAGTTACCATTAATGCCTTTCCTGGAAACGATATAGAAGGGCAATCAAGCAAAGTTTTGTATAGTCAGTGGGATTATATAACACTTGTGTCTGCTGGTAATAGTTATTGGATTATCACATCTTATGGAATTTCAGCACAGCCACTTTAAAATTACTTATGCATCTATATTTTATTTCATATTCATAATCAAATAGATTATAAAATTGGCAGCAGTATAATATTGAGTTTATATCATAAATTCAATATAGATGTCATCAACAATCAAATTAAACGAAATAATTAAAAATCTGAATAACGGGAATAACTGCATACCTGCATCGCCTCAAATAATTAAACAATGGCAAAACAAACTTTAAATACAATAAAAAACTGGTTTAAAACCGGTTTAAAGCCAACTCAACAGCAATTTTGGGATACCTGGGATAGCTTTTGGCATAAAGACCAGGTAATTCCTGCCAGTTCCATCGAGAATTTAGATGCCCGTTTTGATGAAAAAGCCGATGAAGAAGCATTTCAAAGCCATTTAAGCGATAACCATGCACATAATATTGATAGTCGTTTGGCTAATAAGGCAAGTATAAATCAGTTAGAAGCGGAAGTAACTGCACGGGCAGATGGAGATAATTATTTGCAAAGTCAGGTTGATGAACTTTTTAGCAGGCCGTCGGGATCATTAGAAGTAGTAAGGGCTTTGGATAATAAAATATTAGGCGCTATTGATTTTAACGGAAATACCGGGTTAAATGTTGCTAGCCCTGAAGAGAATGGACAGGTTGCCAATAAAGAGTATGCCGATCAGAAGGAAATCAATGCTAAAAACTATGCTGATTTGGTTGCAACAGATGTTTTGAGGTATGCTGGCGATTGGGATGCAGGTACCGGACAATATCCAATATTTGGTACTGGTACAGATGGCAATGTTAAACGTGGCGATAGTTTTGAGATTAATGTTGAAGGAATAATTGATGGCAAAGAGTACGAGGTTGGCGATCAGTTACGTGCTAAAGTAAACGCACCAGGTCAGATCTCAGCAAACTGGGGTAGCGGTCAGGTAAATAGCCAGCAGGCAACCGAAACCCGAATTGGTATTGCTAAAGTTGCTACAGAAGCTCAGGCAATTGCCAAACTAAGTGATACCGAAATGATGACACCTGCTAAAATTGGTGCAACAATCGCAGCCGAAAAGAAATGGTTTAAGTTTCAAATAGCATTGACAGGAGAAACCGAACAGGCTATTTTGATGGAATACTCTGGTCAGATCAATTCCAGCCTTCTAGGGGGCTGCAACACCTTAAAATTAAAAAATGGTGTAGATGCGCTTTACCCTAATGATAATCAGGTATATCCATTTGTGTTCAATGCAGGTGATAGGGTGTTTTTTACATTCAACTATGATGATGTAATGTTTGCCAAGTGCAACGTAATACTTAAAGGAAAATATAATTAATTATGGCAACTTATAATTGGGCTTTTGGGCCAGGTATCCCAAATAATTATGGAATTGAGATTGATGCATCTGATGAAGATGAAAGACCAAATAATGCAATTTATGTATCACTTTTTGGAAATGATATTACTGGAAATGGTAGTAGACAAAAACCTTTCAGAACTTTAAATAAAGCTTGTAGTTTAGGGATATCTGCAGTCAACATTATTATTGGTAGTGGTTTATATAGGGAAAGAATTGGCAATTATGGTATCGCTTATTCCCGCCTTATCGGTGATGGTGATGTTACCATAGATGTATCTTATTTTGTGGAGAATAACTTTAATGATGGTGGTTATGCTGCTGGTTGTTACAATCTCACTATTAAAGGTAACGGCTATACTTATTTGGGCGTAAACCAACTGAACAATGATATGTATGATTGCATTTTAGAAGGAGCTATTTGGACCAATCGTTTAGTATCAACTGTTTCCAAACTAAAAAATGTGGTTGTAAAAAATTATAAGGGTAAAATATTTCTTGGCGGCTCTTCCTTATTTATAGATAACATAACATTTATAAATTGCAATAATATAGTTATGAGCCCTTATAGTTCATACACAACTGTATCTTCTTGTATTTTTGAGAGGTGCAATATTCAGTATATTAGCGAGGCTGGGGAAAATAACTTGAGGTATTCTTTATTCAATAAATGCAATTTTTTCTTTACTCCTTCAGAGACTGGTAATAGCGGGTTTCTCTATCCATTGGTTCCTGATAGCTATGTGTATATTGACAATATCGATGAATTGAGATCAGCCTTTTTAACAGCCTTTAATATCGATTATATACCTTTCAAAGGATGTATCATAGAAGATCCAAAATTCAATAACCCAGAAATCGGCGATTACTCTTTAGCTTTTGATAGCCCTGCTAAAAACACCAGTTATTTTGGTACATATATTGGAGCTAAGTCCATGGGGTATCCTATTAAAGCTCGGACAACTGAAGATGAAGGCGATTTCGATTTTTCAACTGCAGTCAATGTAAGTGTTACCGATAATAGCATTATGCTAATTAATCCTGAAATAGACGCAAGTATAGAAACGAAGGTTATAGCAAACTTAAAAGGTAGAGAATTAGCAGAAGCACCAATTTTCGGTTTCAGTGCTGATAGAAACGGTCAATATATTGATAGTTTAGCTGATTTGAGTGAAATAACAGTTTCAGTTGGAACAAGTCTTAAAAATCTAACACCCTATATCGTTGAAGGGGCTTCAATTACCGTAAATGGTAGCATATATCAGCCGGGAGAAAGGTTTACAACAAAAGATGTATTGGACTTTTCTTCTGACGGAGGAGGTGTATGTAGAGAAATATTAGAAGCGCCTCAAAGACATACCATAATGGCCAGGTTTAGCAACGGTGGTGCTTCAAAAAGCGTTGGCGATCCCCTGGTTATTGGATATTGGTATTACCCAATTTCCGGAACAATAAATTATAATGGTGTAGAATACTTTCAAAAATCGTTTAAAGCGATTGATACCAATAGTTTTACAACTTCAGATGGTGGAGTCTTAATTGAAGCTTTCACCAATGAAGAATATCAGCACTATGAGTCCGGTATTGCATTTTCGAGTAATAATGTTGGTAATGTGAGAACAGGAGAAATTTTGCGCGGTAATGGCGATCCTGATTATATAAGGGGTAATGGATTTGAATTTCCTATCAATGCCCGTTTCATTCAGTTAAAATACATCATTAGGGTTAACAACTTAAAACCTTAATTTATGTATAGCGTTGATAACGGTCAGATTATACCAAATGCGATCTATAAAGTTATAGGCGATAAAAATGTTATTTACGCCGATAATGAATATCATACCGGCGAATTTTTTAGAGGCATTGATAGCTTTAAAGAATTTGTTTTTGCTGGTGATGGTATCGGATTTTTAACTGAAATATCAGAAATAAATTCGGGAGCTATCTTTTTCAAGCAACCTCATCATGATCTTTCTTTCCCTGTAGGAGCTACAGTGATAAGTGGAATGGCACTACAATTCAAGCAAACTCATAGTGATCTTTCCTTTCCTTTAGCGGCTACAGGGATAAATGGCATGGCGATACAATTTAAGCTTACTGAGGCTGAAAAGGTCGTGAATGAGGTAACTAAGTTGCTGGGGATGTCTATAACTTTCAAAGATTATCCTTCCCATATATATATCATTAACGAAACGAGGTTTTCATTCAATCCAGATTGAAAATTGCTTAAACATCAAATCAGGAATCATTTATCTTATCTAAAAAAATATGGAACGAAGGTTTCATTACCTGCTTGAGGGTAGAACTACATCACTTTTAACAGGTGTAAGTGATGATTAATTAATAATAAACTACATCAAAACTATTGGCATCGCCTCAAATAATTAAACAATGGCAAAACAAACTTTAAATACGATAAAAAACTGGTTTAAAACTGGTTTTAAACCAACACAACAACAGTTTTGGGATACCTGGGATAGTTTTTGGCATAAAGACCAGGTGATTCCTGCAAGTTCTATTGAGAATCTGGATGCCCGTTTTGACGAAAAGGCTGATGAGGAAGCTTTCGAAGCGCATCTTAATGATCTTAATGCGCATAACATAGGTAACCTTTCTATCCCTGCCGGACCAATTAATACTTTAACAGGAAGCGGCACACGTGCAAACCTTTTTTACAATACTGTTGAGCAGGTGCTTTACATCTATGATGGGGCAGCATGGAGACCCGCAACTGATACTGATCTCACGCAGTTTTACACTAAAGAAGAAATCAATGTACTGTTAAGCGGAGACTCTGGCCCTTTGGAAGGTAAATTTATTAAAGCAAGTCCTGTTGATGCACAGTTGGCTGATATTAAAATAACAGGTAGTGGTACTTTTGGTACAACAGCTTACACACAAATACAGAATGCTTCAATTTCTTTATCAACAGGGGCTGCAGGAGGAAGTTTTAATACTACAGGATTTTCATTTGGAGGAGCGACAGGGAGCTTTGGGCTAAATCCATCCTCCCTTAATGGTAGCAATAACTCCGGTAGTTTTTCTGTCAATTCTGAATCGGTCAACTTGAACTCTTCTGGTAAATTAGTTACGTTAACTTCCTCATATTTATTTATTAATGATGGCTCAACAGGCAAAGGGTTTACTTTTACTCCAAATAAATTAATATTTAGAAATTCCGGTAATGTATCTAGCCGGATTGATATTGATGAGTCATTAACTGAATCAGTTATCTACAAACTTCCAGCAACCTCGGGAACATTAGCTTTAGAAAGTTATGTAGATGAAGTCGTCAATAAAAAAGCCATTCCGATTACAGTTTCCGGAACAGAAGAATATGTACTTCCCTGGGATGACGAGCGTAAAGCACTTTTTGGAGCCTATGGTAATTTTAGTGTTTGGCTAAATGGCAGTTTAGAACAGGTACCGATCACATTTACTACCGGAGAAGATGGTAAGCCAAACGAATACCGATTCACATTGAGCGGAATCGACACGCTAATATTGATCAAATAAAACACAGATGAAAAAATATTTAATAATTGCTTTTATTGCCCTAGGCTTATCATCAACTGCCCAGCAATCCCCAACAAATAAAACCCGGTCTAATAACGATTTTTCGCAGGTAGATAACTATTTAATCGGATTGAAACGCTTGGGTATTCCTACAAGCGACACCGATAACTTAGATGCAGGTGGTTTACCTCAGAATGCGGTTAAGTTATTATATAATACAACAACATCTTCATTACGTATTTACAATCCCGTTTTAGGAATCTGGTCGGAGGCGGCTGATCTTAGTCAATACTATACTAGGGCTCAGATTGATGCCGCTTTTAATACTAAGTTGAATAAATCTGGGGGTGAATTAAATGGTGATCTAAAATTATTAAGAAGACCCGGAAGTCCTGATTCGTATAAACTTCGGTTAGGAGATGGAGGATCTGCTTATGTTGCTTATGAGGATAGAAGTTATGGGCAGGGCTTGGCTCTTGTAACCGGAACCAACGAAAATGTAAATGTAAATTCGGGAGGCAGTATAAATTTATTACCTGCAAATCATATTAATTTAAATAGCATAATAGTAAAAGACTTTGGAGATAACTTTACAAAAGGTTTTTCTTTCGGAGGCAATGCCAGGTTTGAAGCCACTAATGTAGATACCCAATTGCAGCCATTCGATTTTTATGTTTCATCAGGTTCTGCCAGCACAACTCCTGGTTACAGCATATTTAAAATACGTAGAGAAGGTTCGTCTCCGTTCTTTGATATAAAAGGTAGTGACGGTACCATTATAGTATCGAATACAATACAAGATGTGTCAGGAACTAAATTTTTAAAACAAGGTGATGCTTTACCCTTAACTGGGGGTGATATTATAGGGGGGATGTCTGTCGGGCAAGGAGAAGCTATAACCAGGTTCATATCCGATCCTAATGGATATACAGGATTTGCATTTGGCGCTCCTAATTTTACTTCACTTCAAATGAGATATCAACCTAATGCGCTAGGGCGGGGGCTTCAAATTTATGATCCATATGACCCAAAGAATGTGATGCAGGATAACGCCGAATGGAAGAAGATTTTGGTTGAGGGTGATGCTTTACCGTTAACTGGTGGAACCTTAACCGGAAACTTGGATGTTATAGGCGGTGGTTCTATTGGTCAGGGAGAGGCTGTAACTGGATTTATCTCTGACCCAAATGGTTATACTGGATTTAGATTCCAAGTACCAAATGAAACAGCACAAGTGCAGTTAAGATATCAACCCAGTGCGTTTGGGCGAGGTTTACATATATACGATCCTTTAAACCCTTTAAACACTGGTTTAGGTAATTCAGATTGGAAACGTATTTTAACTGATGATGATGCAATTAATAGCAACCAAAATGATTATATTCCTCAAAGTGCTAAAATACACATAAATGGAACTGTTAAATCTAATGGCATAACAGGTTATTATGGAGGCAACAGTAATTTTCAGTTGGGTGTTAACGGTGAGGCGTTATATATTACCCATGGAAATGATTTTTCATATTTTGGCGAAACAATGCTTTTTCAGGATAATTCAAATGCTAATGTGTTTACAGGATTAGATAAAAGTAAATTATTTTTCAGAAATTATATAGGAAATACTGGCTTTGTAACCAATCTTAGGCCTTACCAATCAGAATTGATTCAAAACGTCGATCTGGAAATGCCAAACGAATCGGGTATGTTAGCAACACGTCCTTGGGTTATTAATAATTACTTAAATAAAGTGGGAGGAGAAATAACGGGCAACCTTTACTTACCTAATTTGATTGATGGACAAAATGATATCTACAGGTTTTTAGTTGTAAACACAGAAGCGGGAAATCCTGTTGTTAAGTATGTAGATAAAGAGCATACCCCATTCCTTGTAAATAATCCCGTTACACCACAACCAGGTTCTTCAATATATTTGGGAGATTATAATAACTCTATGAAGTACACTGCTGGTGGCTTGAGTTTTATGCAAAATGGAGATACAGAAACTGGTTATATCCGTCCAGGTGGTGGTGGTGCCTGGACAATTAGTGGGGGTAATACCAAATTCTTATTTGGAGGAGTTGAGGCTTTAGGTATATCTGATCGTATTTATATTTCAACACCAATACAGTCAACTAAGGATGTGGAAATAATCGATTCAACAAAAGGAATTATTTTAACAGCACCAAGTGGTGGAAAATGGAGGGTAACCATTAATGATGCCGGCGATTTTGTTAAAACAGCCCTATAAAAATAGCGTCCTTTAAATAGCAATGATTATAGTTGCTTGCATTCTAACTTACAACTAAAACCACTCCATAACATTTTCGTATTACCTGAATTTAGTTCCTTTTGGCGCTAAGATTAAATCTGTACGTTCCAAAATTTGAATTGAGTGTTCAAATATTGATATAATAAAACAAAATGAAGAAATATTTATTAATTGCGCTGATAAGCATTTGCTTATCAACGAAAGCACAACAAACACCAACAAATAAGACACGATCTAACAATGACTTTTCGCAGGTAGATAACTATTTAATTGGATTGAAACGTTTAGGTATTCCGACAAGCGAAACCGATAATCTTGATGCCGCAGGGTTGCCTCAGAATACAGTAAAGCTAATTTATAACACAACCTTAGGAAAGCTAAGGGTTTACAATCCCTTATCAGCTACTTGGAGCGATGCTTTACCAATAGATCTAACAAATTTTGTTGATTTAAATAGTACACAGATAATCGGGGGAAGAAAAACATTTAACGGACAATCTGTTGAATTTGCAAATGCAAACCCGGTAAAATTCTATAACGGAGTTAATTTTCCTTATGGTAGCGGTATTAATTTTAAGGATGCTAGTGGAGTTTATGACTTCTCGTTGAGTAGTCCGGGTCTAGGGCCGTTACTATGGTTGCATGTTGGTAATGAAATATTCAGTTTTAGTGACGACGGAAATATTGGTTTATGGAACGGAGGAGGAAAGTTTTTAAAAGATAAAGATTTAGATGCGCTCATTAATCCTAAAATAGCAAATTATTTGCCACTAACAGGAGGGACAATTGATGGAGCATTGCATCTGCCAGATTTAGAAAATGCCATTGCTGATGATTATTATGATTTAAAAGGCTTTCTTTTAGGATTTGACAATACTACCGATAAAGTTAAAAAACGTAGTGTAAACGATTTTATTTGGAATGCAAATAGTTCTTACAATTCAATCCAACAAAATGCTAGTGTTAAGGTTAGTGGAGAAATTAGAACTGAAGCTGATCTTTATGTTGCTGGAAAATCGCAAATTTCTAGTATGGTTCTTTCTTATGACGGCAATCATAACATAGATTTTAGTAATAGTGGTTCAGGTGTTCTTAAAGCAGGTAATCTGGTTTTTCAAAGTGATGCATCGGGTTCTGATGTTACAAACATGGAAATAAATTCTTTTCAAAATAAAATGACTATCGGGATGCCCACCTATTTCAATGAGAAAATTTACCCATCACTTTATAATCCTATTGCTTTGACAGATAATTTAACCATTTTGGCACGGAATGAAGAAACTGGTGAAATGGCTCAACTACCAAAAACATCTCTTTTAAGTTCCAGCGATGCAAAAATTCCTAAATTTTTTGGTGCTGATGACAGAACACTACCTGTAGGGGGATTATATATAGACAGACCAAACATCGATAACAAATTTGGAGCTTTCTTAACTGTTGGAACTGATGGGTATACAAGAGTTTTAAATAAAAATCAAGTTGATATTAACTCGTGGGGAGGCTTAAATACAGGTGATGCCTTTAACTCTGTGCAGAATGGTACGATTACGGGTATTTTGGGGAAAGATACTGATGGTAGTGCTTATCTATATAATTCTCTGGCAGTAAAAAACTTTTTAGGCTTAAACTCTATAATTCCAACTGACGGTGATGTTTTACATAAAACTCTTGATGAAACGAAAAAAGGTAGGTTAATCTTATCTAACGAAGGGGATGAAAATCCTGTTTATCTGGCAGTTGTAGATTATGATACAGGTTATGGCATTAATGCAGGAAGCAATGGGGTTATGTCTTTAAGAGGCGATAAAGAAACTGACCTTTTTGGAGGGCTTACTATTCAAAATTATAACTCCCAAGGTAATGCCCCCATCTTCCTTAAGTCAGGTATTAATGGGGCTTTAATAAATTTTACTTCTGAAAATTATTATCCTGGCGAAAACAATCAATTGCAATTTAGAAACTTTTCAACTGGCAATGATGCAGCTGTTGTATTTAAAACAGCTGGTAATTCATTTCAATTAAGTAATGATAGCTTTCAAATAACTAATTTGGAGGAAAAAACGGACGATTCTTTTGCTCCCTTATTGGCTTACAATCCATCGAATGGTCACGTAAAAAAAATCGAAAACAATGTTTTACTAAGGCCAAATGCGATTAACTCCAGTGCTTTAGGAACTGCTACAACTATTAGGGTAGTCCCGGTACAAGGTGGTTCACAAGTAGGGGCAAGGCATGAAATTGGCTTTAGCTCCTGGAATACAAATGGTACAACCCAATATGGTATTGGCGGTAGGGTTACTGATGTTTCTGGTAATGAATACAACGACCTGTATTTGTACAACAACGGCGCAGAGAGGCTAATTGTTGGTTCTGATGGTAAGGTTTCTATCCCAAATGATATTGAAGTTACTGATTTAACCAAAGGCGTAATCCTGACATCTCCAAATGGCAACAGATTCAGAATTACGGTAAGCGACACGGGTGTTTTAACTACAACTGCTCTTTAATGCAACATTTCATAATCATAATAATGAGTTTGCTAGGCATCCTCATTTACAACCTCTTTAAAGCCAAAGAGTACATTGCCACCAATACCTTTATATTGGAAATCTTCATAAAAGAAAACCTAGCAATCTGGCTTTGGGCATTCTGTGTGATTGTAGTGGCCACAGTGATTCTTTACATCGAACCCAATGCAAATGCAGTCATTAAAAACCTTTCGGGTTTAGATTTAGCCAATACCAAAACAGGATGGCTTTTATTCGGGGCGGGTTTATGCGGCCTTTTCCGAAATGTAAAAAAGAAAAAAAGCACGGGTTAACACCGTGCTTTTTTTGTGTGATTAAATTTCAATACACAAATCGATTTTAAAATTTGTACAATTCGATTTAGCGATTACATGTGGTTCTAATTTCAGGATTACAAATAAAGATGCAGATTAAAAACTTTTGGTGTAAAGTATTTTCCCAACCACATCCAAAAGTTTTACTTCCATTGTTAGTTAGTGCTTTAACCTCAGTTTTCTCTTCCGTTTTGATGAAGAATATCACATCAGAAAATTACGTCAATCGATTTTAAATATTTTTGTCACTATATAGTGATATATTGTATATTTGTTCAGCTAAAGAAACATTGCAAATTGGCTATGTATCTCTGCATCATACCGCAAACTATATTAACCTGATCAAGATTGAAATGAAAAAAGCAATTCCACTCAACGAATTATCTGTAGAAGAATTATACAAGAAAAAACAAAGTATAAAAGGAGCCTTAATAGGACTTGGTTTAGTAATGCTTGCCGCCTTCGCTATTTTACTTTACCTCGTTTTTACGGCTAAAACACCAAAAGTGCTGGCAGCCATTCCCATATCTTGTGCTTTAGCATTATTACCCGCTTTTATTAGTCTGGGCCAAATCAATATTGAAATTAAAAACCGCGCTTTAAAATAGCTCTCCCATGTCGCCAGATTGCCTAAATTGTGCTGCTCCAGTTACACATAATTACTGCTCCAATTGCGGGCAAAAATCTACCACACACCGTTATTCCATTAAACATTTCCTGGCCCATGATTTTGTTCATGGCGTATGGCACGTTGATAAAGGTATTTTATTTACCCTAAAAGCCTTATTTACACGACCGGGCCACAGTGTCCGCGAATTTATCCAGGGCAAAAGGGTTCCTTATTTTAGTTTTGTTACGCTCATCCTGCTTATCTTGACGGCATCAAGTCTCATCGCACCGTATACACATGGTAGCATCACTGACCTGATGCCTCAAGGAAGCAAGGCAATGATGAGTGAGATCGAAAAATTTATCTCCGACCATCCAAAGCTGATCCTGATTATTACTATCCCGATTTATTCATTTTTTACTTTTATCTGGTTCAGAAAAGCTAAGCTTAATTATTCCGAGCATCTGGTTTTAAATTCAAACCGCATTATTGTCGAATTAATCATTGGTTTGCTTATTTCGGCCATCACTATTTTTTATACCAATAGCAAAGTGCTCATACTATTGTATTTTGGTGCGGCAACCTTCTTTGCATTTGCATACAGCATCTGGTTCTATTACCAGTTTTTTTCCGGCTTTAACTATAGTAAAAAAGGATTACTTATAAGAAGTATCCTTGTTCCTGCCTCTTACTACCTGGTATCATTTTTAATTGGAGTTGTATCTGCTATTATAAATATGAAGCATTGATTATTTTTCATCTACCTGTGAAAAATAATCAATGAATCGGTGAATTACCTCCTTTTAACATTTATAGTCCTTATCTTTGGCGCGAAATGTATAAAAGGCTTACCGTCATTTTGCTATTAATTTCCCTCGTTGGATCCAATCTATCCACCTATTTTGTATATGCTGGATTTGAAGTGAACCAAAAGCAGCTCGCTGAAAAATTTTGTGTAAATAAAAATAGGCCCTGGATGCACTGTAATGGAAAGTGCTACCTGATGAAAAAGCTAAAACAGGCCGAGGAGAAAGAAAAGAAACAGGAGCGGGAAAGTCAGCGTACAGCTTTTCAGTTGGCGATGCCCAGTACGCCCATTTCTTTCCATTTTACACCCTTACTTCCCAAACGTCACTATTCGCTAGCTAAAATAGAAAGTCCGATTAGCTGTCATTTCTCTATATTTCAGCCGCCAAAGCAAACCTGTTAATATTTGGAGTAGATTAATGATCTATTTCACGAAATTCTGATCTTTTTTGCAACTGCAGAATTTCCAGATCAGAAAGATAATAATATACTAGCGTTTGTAAATTCTTTATGAAACTTACTTTTTCTTATCTGCTCGTCATCATCGTGGCTTGTTTATGGGTTTCCTGTAAACAAGAGCAAGACTATAAAACGCTCCGATCGGAAGTAGTTGCCAGGCACGATAAGGTGATGAACGATGCAGATCTGGCCAATAGTCAAAAGGCAGTTCTTGATTCTATCTATCGGTCGGTTAAATCTTCCGGTAATAAGCCTGATATTTTGGTTGATTCAGTTACATTAATTGAGGTGATTAGTGGAATAGAAGAGGCCAACCAGCAGATGGAAAGCTGGATGAATCATTTTGATCCTGATATTTCGGGAAAAAGTGAGAGAGAGGCTTTAGACTATTTTAAAGTTGAGCTGAAAAAGATAAATAATCTCGACAGGCAGTTTAAGGCGGCAATTGTTCGTTCAGACCGCTATCTCGATAGTCTTCATATTGAAAAAAGAAAAGCGCTGCATTAACAGACTTTATTTTCAGGGATAATCGTCCCAAAAATTATGACAAACAGATTTATTCTATTTGCCTTCCTGGCTATGCCTTTTGGCGTATTGGCACAGAATGGCAAAACAAAAAATACAGATACTGCAAAAACCGATAGTGTTAAACATTTACAAACCGTTGATATTAACTCGCGCTATTACCGTCGGTATAATATTGGGAAATCATCGGCTACCTTAAAACAAACCACTCCGCTGTTGCAATTGCCGCAGAATATCCAGGAAATTGACAAAAGTATTCTTTTAGATCAACAAGCTATTAATATTAACGAAAGTGTAACCCGGAACGTAAGTGGTGCAATCCGTAATAATACTGCAGATTTTTATGGACCATTCATTTTTATGCGCGGTGCAGGAATAAATACACTCCGCAATGGTGTCGATCTTTCGATGATTTATTACGGGCCAATGCCTGAGGATGCCGCCATTATCGATCGCATGGAGTTTATTAAAGGTCCGGCAGGTTTTATGAATGCCATTGGCGATCCGGCAGGCTCTTTTAATATTGTAACTAAAAATCCTACAGGAATATCCACCAATAATGTCAGTTTTACTGCCGGAAGTTTTGATCTTTTTAGGCTGAGCGGCGATTTTGATGGTAATTTTGATAAAAACAAAAAATGGCAGTACCGTTTAAATGTTGTTGGGCAAAAGGCCAAATCATTTCAAAAATTTGCCTTTAATGATAAGTTTGTGATAGATCCCGTACTGAAATATAACATTAACGACCATTCATCCATTACCGCCGAATACATTTACCAAAAACAGAAATTTCTACAATACCTGCTTACGGTATTTACACCTGATGGATTTGCTTCACTCCCAAGGGATTTTAGCATCTCTGATCCGAACAAGGAGCCAGTTAAAGGCTCAGAAAACAATGCTTTTTTGACTTATGAAAATCAGATTGGAAAGAACTGGCATTTAACCGCGAAGGGTGTTTTTGCGGGTAGCCACTTAGATGGGAACTACTTTTTTGTTTCCAGTTACAATAAGGCTGCTCCAAATTTACTACCGAGGCGGGTAACTTACGAAAGGTTCAATACTAATGTATATGCTTTTCAGGCTTTTTTAAACGGTGAGGTGAAAACAGGAAGCATTACGCATAAACTTGTGGGCGGGATAGATGCCAACCGTAAAAATCTTTTGGCTTATTCTGGTTATAACGATAAAACCGCTAATCCTACTTTATACTATCTGGATATCAATAACCCAGTATATGGGATCAATTTTGATTCGAATAAAAGGGATGGAGCCTTGAAAGATATTGCCACCAACAAACAATCGGTTGAATATTATGCTGCTTATGCGCAGGATGAACTGAATATGCTGAACGATAAATTGAGAATCACTTTTGCAGCAAGGTTAACCGGATCAAAAAGTGCTGTTGCTGTTCCAACGGTAAGCGAAGTGAAAGACTGGATAGTTACGCCGAGGGCCGGCATCAGTTATTCGATTCTGAGCGATTTTGCAGCTTATGCTGTTTACGATAATACTTACATGCCACAAAGTGGTTTAAGCACAGCCGGAGGAGTTTTTAAGCCACTGAAAGGTGAAAATTTTGAATTTGGACTAAAAAAAGACTGGGCCAATGGAAAGTGGAATACAACCTTATCTTTCTATAGGTTAACCCGCGATAATATCATTGTAACCGATCCCTCAACCTTATTGCAGTCGCAGATTGGGCAAACTAAGGCCAGGGGTATTGAATTCGACTTAAAAGGAGAAATTGTTAAAGGATTGAACGCCGTGATCAATTATGCTTACACTGATGCAATTATTTCGAAAGATGCGAACGCAGCAATAGTTGGACTTCCTTCTCCATATTTAACTAAGCATATTCAGAATACCTGGCTAAATTACAGGCTTCCGCTTGCGCTGCCAGGTTCTTTTACTGTCTCTGGTGGTTATCAGCTTCAGTCAGGCCGTTCTGGTCGTTATTCTGTAGAAAATAATTTGGCAGTTGCGCCTATTTTCAGGCTCGATGGTGGCATCGGCTGGACAAACAATCACATTATTGTGAATGCGATTGTAAACAACATTCTCGATCGAAATAATTATGGCAGTGCTTGGATTACGCCGGTAGCCTCAAATCCGGTCGGATTAAATGCTTACGTGCCTTTTGCACCACGGGAATTCAGGTTAACAGTGGGTTATAATTTCTAAGGAGATGAAAAGAAAGAACAGCTTCACTAAATGGGCATTCAATTTACATGGATGGCTTGGCCTGATGGCCGGGCTGTTCTTTCTCTTTTATGGGATCACCGGCTCTATGCTCATGTTCCGTGGTGAATTGGACAGGTATTTCAATCCTGAACTACACCACATTACACCCCAAGGGAAAATGTTGGGCGCCGATGGGATTTATAGAAATTTGGTACGGTCTCATCCTAATTTGAAGAAAATTGTACTGCATGATTTTCCTGTTAACGCATACGACAGTTATGAGTTTATGGTTTACCTGAATCAGCAGCAGATGACCGAAAATTACCTTTATTATATCTGTGTCGATCCTTATTCTGGTAAAATTTTAAAAGAGGGCAGTTATGCAGCTCTTCAGCCTTCGTTTTTTCGCTGGCTTTATTCGCTGCATTACAGTTTGCAATTGGGGATGCCCGGCAAACTTTTTTCAGCGATAATCGGCTTAATTATGTTGCTTTCACTGTTAACAGGCATAGTTGTGTATCGGAAACATTTCTGGGATGCTCTTCGTTTTAAAGCAGGCCTTAACTTTAAAAATTCGAGGACGGCTATTTCCTCTTTGCACCGAATTGTTGGGGTATGGGCAATGTTGTTTACCGCATTGTTGTTTTTTACAGGTTTTTGGATGAACAGGAAACATTTTAATCCAGAAACATGGAAAATAAACCCACCTGTTGAAAATACTTTCGTAAAAGTAAATATCGATTCACTTATTGCTGCTTCGAGGAAACTGGTTAAAGGCTTTGAGCCCATTGCGGTGAATATCCCCACCACACCGGGAATTCCGGTTCAGGTTCGCGGACACATGCCCGGCAGCGGAAATCTACTCTACCGTGGTAAGGCCAGTGGGTTTTCTTTCGATCAAAATAACGGAAAATTACTAAAGACGAGTATCATCGAAAAACAACCTTTCGCTGCTCGGTTCGATGCCTGGATGTACCAGCTTCATATCGGTGCTTTTGGCGGTAATGTGCTCAAATCATTTTATGTATTGCTTGGATTATTGCCAGGATTTCTTTCTGTTACAGGCGCATTACTTTGGTTTAAGCGTAAAAAGAAGTTTAATAGTTAGCGGTTGATTAATAAATCTTTAATAGTCGTCATTTCGAGCGAAGTGCAACGCAGTCGAGAAATCTATTATAGATCTCTCTCCATTTCGCTACGCTTCAGTCGAGATGACGATTCACTTTATCCTATCTGCAAAGTTACTTCCCCTTAATATTTTGTTAACGTTTATACAACTTTAACGGCATCTTACCCAAATACCTTCGCGTAAAAATAATTTTATGAAGAAAATAGTTTCGATGATCGCTCTGCTTGTGCTTTCTGAAGGGTATTTATCAGCCCAGGAGAATCACGTAGTATTGATCAGTATAGACGGTTTACGTCCCGAATTTTATTTAGATCCGCAGTGGGGTATGGTTAATGTGCGTCAGGGGATGAACAAAGGTTCTTATACAGAAGGTGTACGAGGTAGTTTTCCAACAGTAACTTATCCTTCACATACTACTATTGTAAGTGGCGTATTGCCTGCTAAACATGGTATTTATTATAATACGCCGGTTGAGCCTTTGGGTATTTCGGGCAAATGGTTCTGGTATTACAAAGATATTAAAGTGCCCACCATCTGGACAGCTGCTAAAGATGCTGGTTTAACCACCGCAGGTGTAAGCTGGCCGGTTACTGTGGGTGCACCGATTGATTATAACCTGCCTGAGTATGTCATTTTACCACAGGGTAAAGGCGAAAAAAAAGACGAAATTAAAGCCATGCTGCAGGAATCTAATCCGAAAGAACTTTTTCAGGAAGTTCAGGATAATGCCATTGGTAAATTTGGAGAATTTGGTGCTTCGATCGATTTTTTTACCAGCGATCAGAATAAATCCAGAATGGCTGCCTATATCCTGAAAAGATATAAACCGGCTTTTTTAGCTCTGCATATTGCATTGCTCGATCATTTTGAGCATGAACAAGGCCGTGATGGCGATAAAGTAAGATCGGCTATCGTTGGTGCTGATGTAGCCATTAAAACCATTATGGATGCTGCAGAAGCTGCCGGTATCAGTAAAAATACCACTTTCATTATTACAGGCGACCACGGTTTTGTTGATATCCATACCCAGGTTAATCCAAATGTAATGCTGGCTAAACTGGGCTTATACAGCGATACAAACAGGGAAGCCTGGAAAGCTTATTTTCAACAGAGTGGCGGTTCTTCTTTCCTGCATTTAAGGGATCCAAAAGATAAAGCCGCTTTAGAAAAAGTTAAACTGGCTTTAAACGAACTTCCTGAAGGTATCAAAAAAACATTTCACGTATTGGATAAAGAAGCAATAAGCAAAGCACAGGGCGATCCGAATGCATTTATCGCATTGGCTGCAAATCAGGGTTTTAGTTTTGGTGCTGCCGCATCGGGCGAAATGCTTACCCCGGCAAGTGGTGGTACACATGGTTATCTGCCTACTGATTTTAAAGAAATACAAACCGGTTTTGTTGTTTTTGGTAAAGGCATTAAACAAGGCACGGTACTGCCACTAATGGGGCAGGAAGATATTGCTCCCTTAATTGCAAAATTGTTAAACCTGAACCTTAAAACAGACGGAATTTTATATCCTGGTTTGCTTACTCCGGTGAAAAAATAAAAATTGTTGGCTCTCTTATAGCTATAACCGATCGTCATTCCCGCCTGTGCGGGAATGACGATTTTCTTTTGGATTGTTACGAGTGGCACCTTGTTCTATTTTTTTCCATCATCCATTTTCCATCATCCATCCCTTTCCATTTTCCATCCAAAATGGTAATTTTCCCCAATGGATGCGATTACAAATTTCCCCACGCTCGATATCAGCGAATTTTGGCCCAACCAGGATGCGGGAAACAATTTATTGTATCATGAAATAATCGGGAAAAGGCATATTGAAAAACCGCACAAGCACGATTTTTTCCTTTTTATGTTATTTGAAGAGGGTAGTGGTACGCACAGCATCGATTTTATTGATCATCGGGTTACAGGCAAACAGTTGCATTTACTCTTCCCAGAGCAGATCCACAAATGGGAACTCAACAAAGAAACCCATGCGCACCAATTGATGATCAGCAGAAGCATATTCGAAACTTTAGCTAATTCTTTGCGGTTTTCTTTAATTCTGTACCAGAATTATCCGGTGATCAATTTAAGTGAAGAAGCCTATCATAATATTTTATATGAGTTTAAGCAGATTAAAAATGAACTTGCAAAACCCATAATATTGTGGGAAATCATCCAGACCAGAACCAGGCTAATTGCCCTGATGATCAGCCAGGAAGCGGAAACCATTTTCAATAATCAAACCGTTTATCAAACAAAACCGATACTGTTTAAATATCGGTCGCTGATCGATGCCCATTACAAAACGGAGAAACTGATTCCTTTTTATGCCAATCAATTAAATATTTCGGCAAATTATCTGAATATTCTCTGTAGAAGGCATTTAAATGTTTCGGCTACGGCTTTGATTTATGAAAGATTGATCCTCGAAGCTAAACGGATTTTATTAACTACCGAAAAACCAATTAAAGCCATAGCCTTTGATCTTGGCTTTTATGACGTGGCTTATTTTTCCAAATTCTTTAAAAAACAGACACAGATTACACCACATGCTTTTAGAAGATAGTGATGAATTGAGCTGTATTTATGTTGTTAATTGTGAAGATAATTGCTTAAAGTTATAAATAATACAATTATTGAAATAAATCCTACCTCTCAAAAAATGGATTGAGCATTACATTTGTATTAACAAAAACCTGTTACAATGAATCCACAATCGATCTCCAGAAAAGATTTTATCAGAAGCTCTTCTATTTTGCTGGCCAGTACCTGTATTTCTTCAATACAGGATGCAAAGGCAAACGAAATGGTAAAGGAAAATTTTGCAGGTAAAACCCTTATCCTTAAAAATGTAAGGCTCGAAACGGGATTTGAATATGATCAGGATGAAGTAATTCATACCAAAACTGAACTTTTTACGGTAGAGATCGAGAATGGTAAAATCAAAAATGTGCTGCCCAATCAGCCCAAAACAAAAGCGGTTGATGCAAAGGGATTGTTGATGCTCCCGGCTTTCAGGGATATGCACATCCACCTGGATAAAACCTATTATGGATTACCCTGGCAGGCGCATTTAAAAAAGAACAAATCTGTTAAGGATATGATCGCTTTCGAGCAACAGGTAATCCCGGAGTTGTTAAAAACCTCCATTCCGCGAACCGAAAAGCTGATCGGGTTGCTTCAATCGTATGGAACCAGTTATGCACGTTCGCATGTAAATATCGATCCTACTTCTAAACTGGATTCTTTAAAGCATTTACAGCTGGCATTAGAAAATAAAAATAAATCTTTTGGGGCCGAATTGGTAGCTTTCCCTCAGCATGGTATTTACTACACTAAATCGGCTGATCTGTTAAAAGAAGCGGCCAAAATGGATATCGATTTTATCGGCGGACTTGATCCGACTTCTATTGATGGCGGCATCGAAAAACATATGGATTTCGTGGTTCAATTAGCCCTGGATAATGGAAAAGGCATCGATATTCATCTTCACGAAGCAGGAGAATCTGGAATGAAGACCATAGAATACCTGATTGATAAAGTGAATGAAAATCCGGTTTTAAAAGGTAAAACTTATGTGAGTCATGCTTTTGCGCTCAGGTATCTTGATAAAAATAAAACTGAAGAAATTGCCGAAAAGCTTGGGGCAGCCAAGATGGGGATTGCCTCTACCATTCCACTTTCGGGTAACCCAATGCCAATCCCAACACTTTACAAACATGGTGTAGAGGTGCTTGCAGGTAACGATTGCATTATAGACCATTGGAATACCTTTGGCACTGGGAGTATTTTACAAAAAGCAAATATCGCTGCGCAGATTTACGGTTACCGTACAGAATTTGAACTTTCGAGGATATTAAAACTGGCTACAGGTAATATTCTTCCTTTGGATGATAAAGGAAAAAGGCAATGGCCGGTAACGGGAGATCAGGCCAATTTAGTGCTGGTTGATGCGAGTTGCTCTGCCGAAGCCGTTTCGAGGGTATCCCCTGTTAAATCATTGATCCACGATGGGAACCTGGTTTTTTAATTAATCGCTATGCATTTCATCATGGCCATAGCTGATTACACGTGCTAATTTCCAAAGCCCATCTTTTAACTGCCAAACCTGCACAAATTTATAGGTTCCGCTGATTTTTTCTTTTTGCCCCTTATTGGTATGGTAAAACCGGTGAATGCCAATTTCAACAGCACCATAACCTTTTAAAGGGTGCACTTCCAAACTGTTTTTGATCAACTCCCTGCGGATGTGGTTCCCACGTGCGCACATTTCCTTAATCGATAACATTTCTATGTCTGCACCAACAGCAAGTCCGCCCAGATCATGATAAAATTCAAGATCATCTTTAATGAATTTTCTATAGGTTAATGTATCGCAGTTATTAAAGGCATTAAATAAAAGGCTGTCTGCTTTTACAATTGCTTTATATAAACTGTCGGGTGCAATGGAAGGGCTTTTCTGTGCAAAACTTGCATTTGTGAAAAGGCCTGTAAATAGGATAAAGAAAAGGATTTTGTAATTCATCTGGTTTATTGAGGGAATTATTTTCTATAACTGAACTAAGCCCAAATGTTTTTAAGAGGAAGGTTTTCGTAGCGTTATGGCTGTAAAGCTAACTTAATTTTAATTGCTTTTTACATCCCTTTGTATTAAATCTTAAATATTTAGTTAACTTAAAATTATGGTTAATGTTAGTCCCGAATTACAGCAAGAAGCGAAGTTACTCATCGCCAATAATCAGAAAATATTGGCAGTAAAGTTAATCATCGATCATACCCGCTGCGGTTTAAAGGAAGCGAAAGATTATATAGATGGCTTACAGGTTGGGTTCCAGAAGCCTACGATAAATCCTGCTAATCTGGATGAACAGGTGTTGGCTATCTTAAGCCAGGGCAACAAGTTAAATGCCATTAAATATTATAAAGATGCTACAGGCTTGGGGTTGGCAGAAAGTAAAGATTATGTTGAAAAGTTGATGCAGCATAAGGTTGGTGACAATCATGCGCTGGAGAGCAGAGATACCGACATTAAAAATATCATTTCAGGTAGTTCAATCAGTCATTCAAGCCCACTGAGAAGCTTTTTGATCAAACTGCTGATCATTATCCTCACTGCTATAGCCATAGCCGTAACTTATCTTATGTTTAAAATTTAACTTTGAGCAAATTGCAATATTTCTGATAGAATGAAAATGTGACGTTCAAAAATCTTATCTTGATTTTACACACAAATAAAATCTTAAGAATATGAAAATCACATTAGACACAAAATCCCTTTTGTTGGGATTTTTAGGCGCTGGATTAATGTTCACCGCCATCAGTTTTAAAAACAGTCAGGATCAAACTGGAGGAAGGTACCACACCGAAGTAAATGCGGGTAGTATGGTGGTTATCGTTGATAGTGAAACCGGGAATTATATTATTGCACCCGATATGCGTGATATTGGAAAAGTACAATGGATAAAAGGAGAGTTTAATAAAACCTTTAGCACCGCAATTGATAATAGAAGAGAAGCCAAATAATATATTTTTCTCTTCCAACAGACTTTACTTTGCAGTTTGTCATCCTGAGTGCAACGAAGAATCTTTTAGCAATAAATTACCATTTCATTAAAAGATTCTTCACTGCGTTCAGAATGACAGCAGGGGAGCGTTCTTTTTGGTTAATTAACCACATATGCACGGAAAACACGGATTATTTCACACTTATCCGTTCCACAGTCGGTTTACCAGTGGCTTCATCTGTGCCTTCCACTTCTGCATATTTTACGTTTGGGAGCCAGAAACTGCCACCTTGTATTCTTACAAATAATCGGTTAACCTTAATCATATGGTTATTAATCGTTACCGAGGCATGATAACTTTTATCACTGTACCGCTGCAGGTAAAAGGATAGTTTTTTATGCGAAACGAAATGGAATTCATACTTATCGCCTCCCAATGATTTTGTATCAATACCATAAGCAAATTTTCGCTGGATATAACCAAGATCTTTCTTCTGCCCCTTTTCACCGTAACGGATCCAATATACCTGAATGGGATTATCAGCGTTGAGACTACCATTTTTTTCTAAATTTAAGGCATAAATAAGTGTATTGGTATTCGGATCGCGCTGCAGGTAGAACAACATGTTATCTACATTTTTGGGCGTAGGAAAATTGATAGGGGAGGGATCTTTTGTTTGTGCCCAGGTTTGACTTGAAAAAATGAAAATCAACGAAACAATAGAAAATAAAGTTTTAGTCAGAATGGAAAATTTTGGTGGTTTAGAATGCATTTATAGTTTATCTTAGGTTTCTGTTTTTTCTTGATCTTTAATCGGGATTTCTCCCTCACTTTGTTTGAGCTGTTCATTATAAAGGCGGTCTGATTCTGCCTTACAATGTTCATAGTCATTTAATTTTTCGCAGGAAGTATTTCCGTGGATTTCAAAAAAATCCCTGATTGATGGGTAATCAAAATGAACTGACATTTCTTAAAATTTAGGTTACCAGTTTCAGAAAGAGGGGATAGCCGTTGGTCATTCGCCGAAAATGGTCGCATTAACCATTTTCAAACTCATCTTCTCTGCTATCTGCAGATGGAATTAGCACCTTATTAAAAACAGGTTGCTAAGACATCAAAGGGCCATTCCCTCCGTCTTTCTTGATAAGTATGTAATACAATTTTAGACGTCATGGACGGAATCGAACCGCCGTACTAGGTTTTGCAGACCTTTACCTCGCCACTCGGCCACATGACTATGCGTTCTTTTCCGATCAGCTTATTCATTCACTTTTCGAAGAAGACATAGCAAAGGTAAATAATAATTACTATAAATTCTATAGAAATAGTAGTTTTTTTGAGATTTCTGATTTTTGATTTTTATTTTTGTGTTTAATATGTTGATTTTTAGTTGTTTGATTGCCTTGTTTTATTGCGCCGTCATTTCGACCGTAGTAGAGAATCTGTCTCGAGGTAGATCTCTCTCCCGAATATTCGGGACTGCGCTTCAGTCAAGATGACGATGTTTCGTTGTAATTGTCATCCTGAGTGCAACGAAGGATCTTTCACACAGTTACTTTTGTGTTCCATAATTAAAAGATTCTTCACTGCGTTCAGAATGACAGCGTGTTACGGAAGATGTAAAATGGATGATGAAATTAACCAGCCTCTGTGCACTCCGTGGTTCTCTCAGTGGCCTCTGTGGTTTAAAATAAAAACCTGAATACAGTTTGAATTACTAAAATTGTAAAATATACGTCTGTCAATCAGTATTTTATAAATAAAGTCTATAAAATCTATAGGAATAATTGTATAAATTGTTCAAAGTTTATACTTTTACAAAAAATTAAAACAGTTCACCAGCAAATTTACGTTCAATATGAAACTCTGCACACAACCTCAGTCATATTTTCTGATCAATTTTTCAGGTCAGTATAACTGTTGTTGCCGCTAATATAAACTAAGATACGGATCACCTGGTAAAGGTTTTCATTCAGATATTCTCATTTAAAAATCCTGGTACCCCGGGGCCTTTTGATAGAATATTATGGTGGTCATGTATTTCAGTCAATAAGTTGCCGGGGTATCAGGAACAGCCCAAACTAATCACCACCACTAGTTTAGGTTATTGCTCTAATTAATTCACCACCATTAATTAGTTGATTTATACAGAAGAAGGGAGAGTCAGTACTCGTTGAACTTCTAGCAACTTTCCATAGGAAAAAGTGCTCAAACTGATCTAGTAATAGATTATAAATTAACCGGTTACCAGTAACACGCTGTTTCTCGTTAAGGATTAGATTAAAGCATTGTAGCTATAGACAGCCTGTATCCATGTTATATGGTTTCAGTAAGTTATATTATAAAACGCATATTAACATCATCATTAGATGTATAAAAAAACTCCTGGCTCACAGGTTTATATTTGGTTAGAAGAAGGGCATTTCTGGATAGAATGCCCTTTGTTTTTTAAGATTTTTTTACAGTCGTTATTGCGAGAAGGCTTTTTCAACCGACGAAGCAATGACGAGTTTTTTTGAAACTTACCCCAACTTCCTCCCTGTATTAATCACATTAACCCCATTGAAACGGGTGGTGGCGCTGCCATGTGATACAGCACTTGCTTGCCCTGGTTGACCTTTCCCATCCGAAAATGTTCCGCCCAATCTGTAATCGTTTTTGTCGCAACGCTGCACGCATGAGTTCCAGAATTCTTGTGTATTGGCCTGGTAAGCAGCATCTTTAAACATGCCTACAATTTTACCTTCTTTAATTTCGTAGGCCAATTGAGCACTGAATTGGAAATTATAGCGCTGCTGATCGATGGAATAAGAATTCCGGCCGAACATGTAAATGCCTTTTTCTACATTTTTAACCATATCTGCTGCGCTCAAAGCTGCATTTCCGGGAGCTAAGGAAACATTTGGCATCCTTTGAAACTGGATACTATCCCAACTATCTGCATAACAACAGCCCTGCGATTCTTTTAGACCTAAAATATGTGCCTGATCGCGTATGGTCTGGTAATTCACCAAAATTCCATCTGTAATAATATCCCATGTACCGCATTTTACACCTTCATCATCGTAACCTACTGCGCCTAAAGAGCCTGTTTCCAGTTTATCGGCAATAATGTTTACTTCTTTGCTCCCGAAGTTGAATTTTTTCGATTCCCATTTATCCAATGTCAGGAAGCTGGTTCCGGCATAGTTGGCTTCGTAACCCAAAACACGGTCGAGTTCGGTAGGGTGACCAATAGATTCGTGAATGGTTAGGAATAGGTGCGAAGGATCCAATACAAGGTCGTATTTGCCGGGGGCAATGGGTTTTGCTTTTAATTTTTCGTCAACATGTACGGCGGCTTCACGTACATCTTCGAGGATGTCGTAACGCTTTTTGTACATCGTAACCTGACCGCCTTTAATTTTTTCTTCGTCTTTCGGCTTCAGGTATTCAAAACCCATACCCATTGGTGCGCTTAAAGCATTTCTGGTTTCGAATTTACCACTTGCCGCATCGGTTTTGGTCAGCGTAAAAGTTGGCCATATCCGGTGGATATCCTGATCGATATAAGAACCATCAGTAGAAGCAAAGTATTTTTGCTCATTGATCATGAAAAGATTGGAGCTGATGTATTTTGCACCACCTTTCATGGCTTCGCTGTTTACTTTTAAAAGCAGGTCTACTTTATCGGCAATGGGCACTTCAAAAGCATTGATTTCGATAGGAGTTTTCCAGCTTACCTCGCCAAAACCCTTTTGAGGAGCCAGTTGAACAGGTTCTTCCATCAGTTTGGAATTCCCTTTTGCAATGGCTACGGCAGCTTCTGCGGCTTTGGCAATGCTGGCATCATCCATATTGTTGATGGCGGCAAAGCCCCAGCTTCCGTTGGCTATAACGCGTACACCCAAACCATAAGATTCGGAATTGGAGATGTTTTCTACCCGTGTTTCCCTGGTGGCCACAACCTGGTTCAGGTACCGGCCTATGCGCACATCGGCATAAGTTGCACCCTTGCTTTTAGCTGCGTTAAGGGCAACATCGGCCATTTTTTTCTTTAAGGAAACGTCAACAGGGGTTAAAGATTCTTCAACAGAAATAATTTTGCCAAAGGCAGGGATGTTGGGGATCATGCTGGCGCCGAGGCCAACACCTGTCATGTATAGGAAATCTCTTCTTCTCAATTTTTAATTTTTATAATAAAAGGTCGTCATTCATAGTAGAATCGTCATTGCGAGGAGGAACAACGAAGCAATCTTACAACGATCGCTACCAGCGTGCGCATTAAGATTGCTTCGTACATCGCAATGACGGATTTTTTGGTGGGAATTGCTTCCTTAAATCGCGTCTGATAATGAAGTAAAAGTAAAGTCCCTGATTTTCATTGGTGGGATCAATCCGCTCCCTGTTCTCACGGGTTTACCCAAAGCCTCTACATTGTTGAGCATAATTACCGGACTTTCGTTAAACCTGAAATTCTTGATCGGGAATTTGATTTCGCCGTTTTCGATATAAAAAGTACCGTCACGTGTTAATCCCGTCAGTAATAGTGTTTGCGGATCTACTGAACGGATGTACCAGAAACGGGTAACCAATATGCCTTTTTCGGTGCTTTTAATTAAATCTTCCAACGATTGTGTTCCACCTTCGATGATCATGCTGCGGCTAAAAGGAAGCGGTTGAACATTTTTCTGTGCGGCCCAATACCTCGAATAGGAAAGATTTTTCACCACGCCTTTTTCTACCCATTGTGTCCGTTTTACAGGTAAACCGTCTCCATTCCAGGTTGAAGATGGAATTTCGGTATTCATAGGGTCAGAATAGATATTTACATTTTCTGAGAATAATTGTTCCCCTAAACGTGTACCACCACCTTTTTTACTCATAAAACTTCTGCCTTCGTCGGCACTTCGGGCATCAAATCCCCTGAACATGTTGCCAATGATATCGCTGGCTGCAAGTGGTTCTAAAATAACCGTGTATTTTCCCGGTTCGATGGCTTTTGCTCCTGCAGAACCATTGGCTTTGCTTGCTGCAATTTTGCTGAGGGCAAGGGTATCCATTTTGTCAAGATCATTAAAACCTTGCTCAACATAACCAGAACCCGTTCCTTGCTTGTTTCTAACGGTTACCGAAAAAGAAACATCTGTACCTTTATTGTAGGCAAATAAACCTTTAGAGTTTAGGATGGCATTAAAACGTGTCGAATTTTCTAAGAAACCTGCGGCATCTAAACCAGCTGCTTTTGATACACTTAAACTTTTTCCAACCATTTCTGCCCTGGTATCAGGTGTCATGGCTGCGGTTTTAGCACTAAAGGTATTCGATTCTGCAAAGGTTTGCGGACCTAACGGTGGCATAAACTCTGGGTTTTCTGGTGCCAGCATGGCCAGTTCTTCTGCTCTTTTCACCACTTTTTGCAAAGAGGCGTCATCAAATTCGTTGATGGTAGCTACACCTGTTTTTTTACCAAAGGTTGAGCTTACCCCTAAACTCATGGTACTGATCTGTCCTGCGGTTGAAACGGCATTACGTGCATAACGGATATTTCCGCCGTCAGAACCATTTAAACTCACTTCGCAGAAATCGGCTTTAGAAAAACCAATTACTTTTTTTAATATCGCCTGGGCTTCTTCTTTACTTAATATGGCCATAATTATATTTTTCTTGCTGTATTGATAACATTAACTCCATTAAACCGCGCTGTAGAACTGCCATGCGAAACGGCACTGCTCTGCGAAGGCTGACCTTTTCCATCATTGAACGAGCCACCTAAACGGTAGTCGCTTGCATCGCAGATCGAATTGCAGGAGTTCCAGAACTCTTGTGTATTGGCCTGATAGGCTACATCGTTGAGCATGCCCACGATTTTACCTTCTTTAATTTCGTAGAAAATCTGTCCGCCGAACTGGAAATTGTAGCGTTGCTGATCGATCGAGAAACTGCCATCACCAATGATGTAAATGCCTTTTTCTACATTTTTGATCATGTCATCCACACTTAGTTTTTCTTTGCCCGGTTGAAGTGAAACATTTGGCATACGTTGGAACTGCACATCATCCCAACCCTGCGAGTAGCAGCAACCGTTAGATTCGGTTAAACCGATAATGTGTGCCTGATCACGTATGGCCTGATAACTTACCAAAACCCCGTCTTTGATCAGATCCCATTTCTTGCATTTTACGCCTTCATCATCATAACCAACAGCACCTAAAGAGCCTACCTGGGTTTTATCGGCCACAATGTTTACTTTATCGCTTCCGAATTTGAATTTTTTCGATTCCCATTTGTCTAAGGTTAAGAAACTGGTACCCGCGTAATTGGCTTCGTAACCCAAAACACGGTCAAGCTCGGTCGGGTGACCAACAGATTCGTGAATGGTTAACCAAAGGTGCGAAGGATCTAATACTAAATCGTATTTTCCAGGTTCAACTGATTTTGCTTTTACTTTTTCGTTGGCTACACGGGCTGCTTCTTTAACATCTTCAAGCATATCGTAACGGTCTTTGTAACGGGTTACAATTCCGGTAACTTTATCTTCGGGGCGTGCATGCATATACTCGTATCCTTTTCCGCTTGGTGCGCTTAAGGCATTACGTGTTTTAAATTTACCCGACTCGCGGTCAACCTTGGTTACATTGAAAGTAGGATAGATGCGGTGAACATCCTGATCGATATAAGAGCCATCGGTAGAGGCGAAATATTTCTGCTCATTAACAGCAAAAATAACCGAATTTACAAAATTGGCCCCATTCTGCATCGCCACATCATTCACGTTCAAAAGCAGGTCTACTTTCTCTTTTACCGGAACTTCGAAGGCATTTATTTCGATCGGTGTTTTCCAGCTTACTTCGCCATAACCTTTTTGAGGAGCAAGTTGCACTGGTTCGCCCTGTATTTTGGCATTGGCTTTTGCAACGGCAACAGCTTGTTCGGCTGCTTTGGCAATGGCATCTTTGGTTACATTGTTTGTTGCGGCAAAACCCCAGCATCCGTTGGCCAAAACGCGGATACCCACACCATACGATTCGGTATTGGCAACACCTTGAACACGTTTTTCGCGTGTGGCTACAAATTGGTTCAGGTAACGTCCGATGCGGATATCGGCATAGGTTGCACCTTTTGATTTTGCAGCATTAAGGGCAACATCGGCCAGTTCCTTTTTAATTTTTACATCCACTCCATCTAAAGCCTGTAAAGGGTCTATAGGAGTTCCGAATGCAGAAAGGTCGGGCAGGAGTAAGGCACCCATACCCATTCCGGATAAGTAGAGGAAATCTTTTCTTTTCAATTGGTTCAGTTTAGTAGGTTTACGATCTCAATATAGCCAATTTTGAGGCTAAAAAGGCCCAATTGATTATAACATTTTAGTTTCAAAGCTGAAAAGGAAACTATTTTTTGTGAAAAGATGTTTTTAACCACAGATGAACACGGATAAACACAGATTTTTTGTGTTTTTTTCCTCATTGTCATTCTGAACGCAGTGAAGAATCTTTTATTTTTATTAAGTGATTGCAAATGCGGGGCATCCCCGGCAATTAGTCGTTCTGAGCTTAGTCGGAGGGTTTATTATCAGTCTATTTTATATCGGTGAGTGATCCTTCACTGCGTTCAGGATGACAGCAACACGACTTCTTTAAACAGCCAAAATTCTCGATTCGTACCATAAAAAGGCAGCCGCGAGTAAAAATCCTGTAAAGAACCACCAGATTGAGATCTCTTCTTCTATAACCACATCTTTTAACTGCGTATTATTTACAGCTGTGCCTAAATTCTTGATAAATTGATGTGTGTCGTTTAAATTTTGTTGGTTTTTAAGTGCCTGCCAGTCGGTTTTTTTATAAATATATATGGGCTCGATGTTTTGGGTTACCTGTAAATTAACCCAACCCGCCTTTTGAGGCCAATAAAGTGCATCCCATTGGAAAGGAAGCTCCATATTTTGTCTCGGGCTTAATTGAACGCTGTCAATTTTTAATGCCGGGATTTTTGCCGATGCTGTGAGATCTGTGATAATTCTGGCTTTTTGGTTAACAACAGGGAATTGAGGGATGATGTTAACCGATTGGATATCATTTCTTCTTCTGGCCGCATTGGCTAAAAGTTTAGACCAATAGGAGGTATAATCTGTTTTTTGTCCTGAAAGCAACCAATTGTAGGTAGAAGAAATGCTGGAGATCAAAATTTTGCCATAACCGCTGATGCTGCTGCTTACCACCGTTTTTCCGCTTGCATCGGTAACAACTGATTGATCATTTTGACCCGATTTTAAAAACAAAGTCTGTTCAACGGGCAAGGATTTTAACTTGAACTGATCTTCTGAAATGCTCAGGTTTAGTGGCTTATCTTTTAATGCCGGAGATTCAAAACGGTTGAATTTACCGCTTAATGTTGTTAAAGCTTTCGCACCATTTATCCTGACCAATAAGCCCATTCCATTATTAACGGCAATATTTATCGAGGACCTCTCGCCGGGGCTTATGGCTGCTAATTCTTCTTCATCAATAATGAGGATGTCGAATTTTTTTAAGGATGAAGCATTAATCTGGCTGAGGTTTATACTGTCCATATTCAGGAAATCGGAAGCATATTTATTTTTACTGATCTGACTTCTGAAAGCCAGTGGATATTGATTTTCGTATAGCCAGTTTTTTAAGAATTTATACTCAAAATCAGGAAAAGATGCCAAAATCAACACTTTCATCGATGGCTGGTCGCCCACTTGTACCGGAACAGCTTCCTTAGCCAATGTATCATTCTTCTGCAAAGCCAGTAACTGGTAAACAGCTTTCCCTGTTTGTTTAGGTGTTGTTTTGAATGAAAAGGATTTATTAGCATTTGCTTCGATATTGACAGAATCTACCGCCTTACCTAAACCTTTAAGCAAAAGTTTAACCGTTTCGTTTCGTGTATTTTGGTACGTTCCCTGAACCTGAAGCGGTTCACTGGTTTTTAATTTGGCTGGCCAGCCGGCAGCAATGATACCGGTAGGATTTGCTGAAGGGTGGAAGCTGATCTGGTATCCTTTAAGATTTTCCAATTCAGCTGCAGTTAAACCATAACCATAAACATTTAGTTTTCTGATATTGGGATTCGATTTTAGGAAATAAGAAAGATCAGCAATGGTTGTGGCCTTTGTGTTTTTTAAATCTACCGAAGGAAGCGTATATTTTTTCCCTTTTAAGTTTGCAACTGAATCAAGGTTTGTACCTTCAGTGAGTAAAATGATTTCACCGGCATTTTGTTTTAGATGCGTTTCGTATCTGATCGGTACAATTAACAGAATGAAACAAGCCACGGCAACTATACTTGCTAAAATTCGCCATAGTAACCTGGCTTGATTAGCCCTGCTAACCTCTTTGTAGAGCAAAAAGGCAGTTAATAATAAACCAGCCAGCATAGCGAAGTATTTAAATTCCATATCTATCTGCCGGCTTTATTTAGGTTATTAAAATAATTTTGGTACAAGGCCGAAGCCGGGCCAGCACTTTGTGTTTGTGGTTTGGCCGGTTCGACATTAATCATTTTTTGTATGGCCTGTTGAACCAGATCGATGTCTTTAATCGTTGGTCTATTTCCTGTACTCAGCTTTCTTAAGCTTGCTAGGGCATTTAAATAGGTTGAAGGATGATCCGCTGCGGCACCGATCATATATTTTTCTGTTTCGCCAAGCAAAAACCGATCTTGCCCGGTAAAGTTTTTACCTGTTTTTCTGCTTTCTAATAAGGCAAGTGCCGTTTTTAAATAAACCGTTCGTTTTTCTTTTTGCTCAAAGGTCATTTTCTGCACAGGCTGTGTAATCTTATCCAGCTCACCACTTAAACGTTTCTCCGGTTTTAAAGCTGAAACTTTAACTGTGGTCTTCGCTACATAGGCCCGCGATTTCTGTTGCAAATCTTTGAGCAATCTTAATGCCTTATATTCGTAAGGTAAAGCTTCCTGCGGTTTGTAAGTCCGCAAACGCAGTTCGGCATTCCACATTTCAGTTAAAACAGCTTTTAACTGCGCTTTCATTTCGGGTTCGAAAAAGGTGGCATCTTCAGCAATATCATGTTTATGGGCATATTTATCCATAATAGCGCTAACATCACCGAATTTTTCACTTTCAGCTTTATGCTCAGCATGTTCATCATGGTCGTCATGATCACCGCCGATTTCGGTTTCATTTTCTTCACCTAAAAACTGTCCGTAACGTAGCCTTAATAATTTTTGATCAATCCCCAGGTCGTTGCTTCTGGTTTTAAAAGTTGCAGCGGGTAATGTTGATTGTTCTTTTAATAATTTCTCAGTATCGATAATAATCTGCCGTTCACTTCTGAAATATTCAGGAACCAGGTTAACGCCGTTGGTCATGCCTGCCAAACTCATAAGTTCCGTAGTATCTACAATTGAAACAAAATAGACATCCGAACGGCTCGATTGCCCGTGGTTATCCATCGCTTTAATGAAAAAGTAAAGTTCATCACCTGGTTTCATGCCAAGGCTTTTTAGGTCGATGAGCTTATTTAATGAAATATTCTTCTTGTTATCGAAGCTGGTATTGAAAGAGAGTTTTTTTTCTGTAAAACTTACGCCTTCGCCTTTTCCACTGGCCATAGTAGCCGATATAAAAGCATCGTTAATGCCATAGTCATCGCTAAGCGATGCCTTCAGATCGAATTTTTGTGGCTGACCGATATCAATCGTAGTATGCTGTTTTGGCTGTATGATTTTAATGGTAACCGGCAGATCTGGAATCACTTCCATCTGGTAGAGATCTGATTTTTTGCCATCAAGATCAAGCTGATAAAATCCAGATTTATTGATCGTTTTACTATAAATCCATTGTGTATGTGCCGCATTTAAAGCTTTTAAGGAAATACTTTCATTATCGTTAAAAATAAGTTTTAGCTTTTTGATACCAATGTTCGTTTCAATTTTCCAGTTTACTGTTGCACCTGTTTCGGCAGCAATAGTAAATTGTTTTTGTTTACGTTCACCTTTTCCTGTATAGGCTGGTGGAATAATGGTGGCGCTGAAAGCGGAAATTTCTGCCGGTATATTTTCTTTTATCGTAGGAACTTGATTTTTGTTTTTCTGAATGATGGAATCTGTTTTGCTAATTTGAGGGATTTTTGTAATTCCAAAGCTGATGAGTAAAGCCACAGCAAGTATCGCTAAGCCAAAATATAATCTCTTAAGAGGTTCTTTTGGCTGTGCCAAATTTGGGATGATATTTTCTATTTTGTTGCGCTGCAGTTGTTGCAACATAGATAACGCTGTTTCGTTTTGAAGCAATAAATCGGCACTTTCTTCCAGTTCGGGATAATGGTTGTTTACAAATCTCGAAACGTCAAGGTCGGTGGTCTTCCAAACAGGTTTGCTGAATAATAAAATAGCAAGTAGAAGAGGAAAAATAGCTGCAAAAATCCAGGCAGGGAAATGTAGCAGATAAAAGCCCGTAACCGATAACAGCAAAGCAATAGCCAAAGCGATGGCAATGGTGCTGATCAGGTAAAAACTGATCCACCTTATTTTTAAGCTACGTATCCAGTTTTGTCCTTCAGTTTTTAACATATTGTGGTTTTTTTCTGAATGATAAGATGCGCTCGGTAACAAAAATAAATAAGGCAGCTACCCAAAGCAGAGTCGCAAGTGTCTCGTTTTGAGTGTTTTTTGTTAAAGACTGCTTTTTGCTGATCTCAATTGTTTCGTTTTGTTTAGGTGATAAAACACGCTGATCAGAGGGATTGTCTTCAAAGCCAAAACTATCCGGGTTTTTATCCTGAATAACAATTGGCATCAATGCCTTTACAAATAATCCATCCCAAACCAGTTCGCTCCATTGCGGATTAAAGCGGCTATAAAAATGAAAAATGTTTAAAGTATTTGTTTTTTCCTTTGCCAAAATTGTATTTCCAAAACCATCGTTCCATATTTTTTCTGCCTCATTATTTGACTCAATTCTTTTACTCAATTTAATCTGACGGCCATCAAGGTTAATAAATGATGGTGCGGTAAGCACTTTTCCTTTTTCATATCGAAATAAGGTGCCCTTTGGTACAATTGAAGATTTAAAGTTTACAGAAACGGCCTCATCGGATAACCAAAAACCCAGGTCTGCTTTTTCATCAGTTGGATTGATGACAATTTTACGACTGGTAAAACTGCCTATTGCATTTAGGGCTGCAATTAGGTATTTACTATCTGTAATGCCAGCGGCTTCATGTATAGCTATGTGTATTGGTGCTTCATTTTGAGGATTTAAGGCTTGATAAGTTGTATTTAATGGATTTGATTTTGCTTCATATTTCTTTCCCGAATAGGTGGTGATCCAGCTGCTTAAAGTATCGCTTTGGTTCAGCGAAATCCATTTCAGTTTATAATTTACAGTTGCCAATTCGTGACCAAAACGGTTCAGGCGTTGATCGGCAAAAAGATAAACAGAAGCAGCCGGAGGAATAAGTTGATTGGCGGCACTAAGTAAGGTTGTGTAACTTAGATTATTGTGCTGCTTGATTTGATTAGCATTGGTATCTTTTAGCGTTAATTGTACAAAACCTAAGTTAAAATCGTGGATTTCATAACCTTTTTTAAGCAGGGAATCCATTGTTTTTTGATGTGCTTTGTAAACCTGAGGGAAATTGTTTTTATCCATCAAAACCCACCCTGTTTTATTATTAACCGATATTGTTTTTTTTAAATAGGGTTGTGCCAAAAGAAATGCCAGCAGTATAAGTAGCAAACAGCGCAGTACCAATAAAAGCCAATCGTTAATCCTAAAACTTTTCGAACTTGCGCTCGAGCTTTCGCCCAAAAAAATAATACTACCAATCTTAATGGTTTTGCCCTGTTTCACATTCCACAAATGGATAATGAGCGGGATCATTAAGCCCGCAAGCGCCAGTAAACCTATGGGATATAAAAATTGCACCGTTTAAATTCTAAGTTTACTTCTTTGTTTTAAAAAATCTCTCAAAGCCAGATCTAAAGGTTCATCGGTACAAATGGTTCGATAAAAGATTCTTCTATCAAGCATTTTAATCCTTGTTTCCTCAAAATAGGCTGTAAGCTTGTTTTTGTATGCAACCCTGGCTTTTGCCTGATCAATCTGAATGGTTTCTCCTGTTTCCAGGTCTTCGAAAGTACTAAATCCTTTAAAATCCAGGTCGAGCTCGTTTCTGGAGACCACATGAAAAACTACAATTTCGTGCCGAAGGGTATTCAATGTATCTAACAGTTTGATAATTTCATCATCAGTTTGATAGAGATCGGTTACAAAAATCAATAGTTCACGTTTTTGGGCACCGGCAAACAGTTCTTTATAATGAATGGGTTTGGTAAATTTTCCGTCGGGATTAATCTGCTCCAACTGGTAAAATAATCGGGCCAAATGTTGATAATCCTGTTTGGGTGTCATCGAAAAAATGCCCGAGTTTTTCAGTACATACAAACCAATCGCATCACCTTGCAAATTGGCGAGGTAGGCCAAAGATGCACCAAGGTATTTAGCGTAGTCTATTTTGGTAAAATCGCCATCGCTATGGTTCATAGAAGCACTGGCATCAATTAATATGCGTACGGCAATATTCGTTTCCACCTCCGATTCGCGGATGTAATAACGGTCGGAGCGGGCAAACATTTTCCAATCCAAAGAACGAAGGTCGTCACCGGGCTGGTAACTTCTGTATTGGCTAAACTCCAATCCTGGCCCTTTTACAGTACTTTTATTAATGCCGCTCATAAACCCATCAATCGTCATTTTAGCCGATAGCGAAAGGTCTTTAATGGCCATTAATATTTTAGGATCGAGCAGTTTACTCATTAAATATTCGCTTTTGGTTTCGAAATGGCTTTGATCAGTTCGTCCGTAACTTTGTCCGATGACACATTTTCGGCCTCTGCCTTAAAGTTCATTAATACCCTATGGCGCAGTACCGGATAGGCCATGGCCTGTAAATCTTCTAAAATTACTGCATATCTGCCTTTAAATAAGGCTCTTGCTTTGGCCGTTAAAATTAAGGCTTGCCCAGCCCGTGGACCAGCGCCCCAGCGTACCCATTCTTTTACAAAATTTACGGTTGTGGTATCAGGGCGTGTAGCACGGATGAGGTCACTAACATAAGTAATCAGATCATCGCTGATGTTAACTTCACGGGTAATGGCCTGTAATTCCTTAATTTCTTCTGCACCGATAATCGGGTTGATTACCGCTTTTTTGCTGCCCGTGGTGCTGCTTAAAATTTGTGTTTCCTCGGCTGCGGTAGGGTAACCGATTTTAATATATAACAGAAAACGGTCTAACTGTGCTTCGGGCAGGGGATAGGTTCCGGCCTGTTCGATCGGATTTTGGGTAGCCAAAATAAAAAACGGACGATCTAAAGGATAGGTTTGTCCGCCGTAGGTTACCTCAAATTCCTGCATGGCCTCCAGTAAGGCCGATTGCGTTTTGGGTGGAGTTCTGTTCACCTCATCTGCCAGGATAATATTGGCAAACAACGGACCTTTGTTAAACTTAAAAAAGCGTTTTCCGGTTACATGGTCTTCTTCAAGTATTTCGGTGCCCACAATATCGGTAGGCATTAAATCGGGTGTAAACTGGATCCTCCTGAAAGAAAGATCTAAAGCCTGCGACATGGTCCTCACCATTAAAGTTTTTGCCAAACCCGGCACACCTTCCAGCAGGCAATGTCCGCCGGCCATTAATGCAATCAGCATTTCTTCAATGATCACATCCTGGCCTACAATTATTTTTTGTATTTCGCTTTTTAACAAAGAGATCTTATCGATCAATATTTTTAGGTTGCTTTCTGAACGCTCCAAAATGGTTGGTTTTTTTAGTTTGACGATATGGTGCTTCAATATAGCGCATATTGGCAGATAGTTTTTAGCTAAAAAGAAAAAATATCAAAAAATTTACACGATAATTAGGATAAAAAACTGATTTAATAAAAAATGAAGGTAATTTTATGCTGTGCAAAGAGCAAAATTTACATTTGCGAGGTTAAAATATAATTCAGGTGATTGGGATACCGATCAGCGCATGCCGTCTAATCTCTTAAATTCTCTTTTAGAATATACCACCATTCCTTTGGATGAAGAAGAAAAGATTGTAGAGTTAAGCAGCCGCGATTTATTTAAATATCCCTTCTGCTATTTAAGCGGGCATAAGCTGGTGCAATTCAGCCAGCAGGAAGCCATAAATTTTAAAACTTATGTGCATAATGGCGGCTTCGTTTTTGTTGACGATTGCAATCATGATATCGACGGCTTATTTGCCCGTTCGTTTGAAACGCAGATGAGTAACCTGTTCGGGCCGCAGGCGCTGAAAAAGATCCCCAACAACCATGGCATTTACAATTCTTTTTTCAAGTTTGAGAAGGGCCCTCCCACAACTTCTTTTGAGTTAAACGGATGGGGTGATGATCTGGTACACGATTACCTTAAAGCCATCACCATTAACAACCGGATCGGGGTGTTGTACAGCAATAAAGATTATGGCTGTGAATGGGATTACGATTTTAGAAATAAACGCTTTTTAGCTGAAGATAATACCAAATTCGGTGTAAACATTATATTGTATGCCATGGGCATAAACAGTTAGCTTTTTCGTGCTGTCAGATGTTACCATCTGACAGGTTTAGACCATTCATTAGTTAAACCTGGAGAGCAGCAGATGGTAACATCTGCCGCCATGCTTACCTTACATTAAAAGATACCTGTCATCAAAAACCTGCATTACTGATGCTTTTATTCCTAATAGTGCCAGTTTTTCGCAGCATTCAATCGCGATATCTTGTGTTGAAACAATTCGGATTACTTTATCGCAGTCTTCCAGATCGATTGACCATTCAGAAACACCATCCAGCCCTGCAATGGCCAGTGCAATAAGACTTGTATCGTTAGAAGTTTCGATGACGGTGGAGATGATGGTAATATAGGTAGACATATTTTCGAACTGATTTGTGAATTTTGCAATGCAAATATAATAATAATTTGAAAACAAACCATATGTTCGGTATCTTTGAGGAATGGAAAATCCCTACAAAAGAAAAAAGGAGCCTGAAGTAAGCAAACAGCTCATTTTGGCTGCGGCTGCAGAGATTGGTGCATCAGATTGGCACCGTGTTACTTTTCAGGCCATTGCCGATAAAACGGGTTTGAGCAAGGGTGGGATTATCCATCATTTCCGGAACAAAGAAGAATTGCTTAAAGAACTGATGAACCAGAGCCTTGCCGAACTAACCGAATGGATTGTAGAAGAAAAGAAGTTATCGGGTAAGGAAGTAGGAAGCCTGGCTTACCTGCGCTTTATTATTGGTAAAAGTAACGACCTGTTTTACAGGAGGACGATGAAAATCATTACTCAGGTGATTCTCGTTAATCCGGAGTACCGTAAAGGCTGGGATGAATGGTTTAGTTTGCATATTGGCAATGGTGATGATGGCGAACAAGGTATAAAACACCTGATTGTGATGCTCGTTGCTGATGGGCTATGGTATTCGGATAACCTTGGGGTTTACGATATCAGCGATCAAAAAAAGCAACAGATTTTAGAAACACTTATAAAACTTTAAGTATGAAATATCTTTTCCTGTCCCTGGCCATTATTTCAGAGGTAATCGGTTCGAGCTTTTTAAATGCAAGCAATCAGTTTACTAAACTCATTCCATCTACTGTTACTGTTGTGGCTTATCTGCTTTGTTTCTACTTCCTGTCTATTGCTTTAAAATCGATCCCGCTGGGTACTGCTTATGCCATTTGGGGCGGATTGGGGATTGTTTTAACAGCCATTATATCTGTTGTGGTTTTTAAAAATAAATTAGACCTTCCTGCTATTATAGGTATTAGTTTGATTGTTGCCGGGGTAGTGGTACTGAATGTTTTTTCTAAATCAACGTCACATTAAAATGGCAGATACAACACAACCAACCTTTCATCAGCATAAAATTTTATTGATATCAACCATGCTGGCAAACAGTTGCAGAATTCGATCTGGATTAAAAATCTATCAATATGGTTGAAATTTGTGTGCTAATGGATTGATTGCCCTTTTAATTTATATTTTTGGTTTTCTAATCATATTACGATTTTATGAAACTACTTTTTAGATTTTGTTTGCTTGGGCTTTTAACAGGTTCATCTATTTTGGCGAGTGCACAAACCGTTACACTTGATTATTTTTTTAACCGCGAAACCCGTAAGGATAAACAAGGTAAAGAGGTGCGTTTTCATTACCTGTGGAGTGAACAGGCAATGAGTGGTTTTTCAATTCTTGGTAATGTGCTTAAGAAAGAAGGTTTTAAATTAGATTCGCTTGAAGCAGCACCAACACCAGCCAATTTAAAGGGAAGTGATGTTTATTTAATTGTAGATCCCGATCGTCCGAAAGAAAACCCTAAACCAAATTACATAGAGGCTGATCATATTGCTGCAATTTCTGCATGGGTAAAGCAGGGTGGGGTATTGGTAATGTTTGCCAATGATAGCGCAAATGTAGAATTGCCGCATTTTAATAAACTAGCCAATGTATTTGGCATGCATTTTACGAACGAAATGCAGAACCATGTAATTGATGATGCACATTTTGAAGATGGCGGCATCGTGATCAAAAATAATCCGGTGTTTAAAACGGCCAAAAAAATATTCATGAAAGATGTATGCTCAATCGATACCAAAAACGGGGCAAAACCGGTATTGAAAAATGCTGCCGGTGCAACGGTTATTGCATCCACCAAATTTGGTAAAGGAAATGTGATTGCCATTGCCGACCCATGGTTGTACAATGAATATGTAAATGGCCGTTTACCAAAGGAAATGGGCTTCGAAAACGATAAAGCTGCATATGATCTGGTGGTTTGGTTAAAAAGTCTCGTTAAAAAATAATCGTTAAAGTTTATCCAACTTAAAATAGCCTAAATGAATCTCATCTTCAGGTAATCCTGAAGATGGTTTTATTTCGATATGGTATTTCTGTTTCGCCTCTTCACTTAAAATATCCTCAATTTTATATATATCATCTACATCGATGCCATATTTTTCGTCGATATGCGAATTGGCACCTTTTATAGAATTGGTTTTAAAAAAAACCGTTTTCTTAGCATCCTGTATAGCTTTGGCCCTTTCATCATGAACAGAAAGTATAATATGGTGCTGTTCGTATAATTTGTTGGATAAATAGCCCCCCAGGTTGATAAAGAACAATTTATGTAGTGATGGCGGTGTATGCTCATCCCTTAACTTAATACTGATTCCATAATCATCAACCTTGGTCACTTCCCGCCAGCCATCAATGTGCAGGCTTGTACCTGTTCCCGGCCAAAATGCTTTAATTTCAGGCACGAGATCTTTAAGTGAATGGGCGATGCCGAAGAAGTAATCGTGCTGCTCTACATTTCGCTTTGGGGCTTTCGAGCCCAGTAAAATCATATATAGTTTTAAATCGTTCATTAGTATATTAGTTCATTGGTCATTAGTTCAATTGGTTATTGGTTCATTCCTTCATTCACAATTCAATCATTAATAAAAACTCATTCATCTTTTAACAGCAGTAATCATAATTGGTTCTTGGGATTTGTTATTTTATTCATTTTACCATAGAGAACACAAATAGAAAGGGGCAGAGGGCAAAGAGTTGGGTTATCTCTCTGCAATATTATCTTAGAATTTCGATCTTAAAAAGGTCCTTCGACTACACTCGGGATGACAACCGCGAAAGAGTATTGCCCTCATTCCGTGTCTCCGTGGCAATCAATTCCATCATCCACCTTAAAAAGATCTTTCGCCGTCGTTCCATTAATGGAATCCAATAGTTTGGTCGTCATTCCCGCGTAGGCGGGAATCTTAAACGCTTGCATTATGATTATTCATAAGCACTCCTTGGTTCCCAATCGTATTGCCAAAGAAAAATTCTAAAAATTGGTCATCATCTCGACTTAAGCGCAGCGAAGTGGAGAGATCTATCTAGACAGATTTAGCTTCGCTGAGCACTTACGTGGTTCTCGACTGCATTGCACCCGATAGCTATCGGGTCCGCTCGAAATGATGGTAACTCGAGGAAATTTTTACGCGGATACAATAAATTATCCCTCAGGATGACAAAGAGTGAAAGGGTATTGGCCTCACAATGCCCAATTGTCAATCAATTCCATCATCCATCTTACATTTTCCATAATTTAGGGCTGTTCTTCTGCAACATCATCTTCGGACCTCTGATTCCCGACTATCTGAGTTATTCCATCATATACAAAACAATTTCTGTTTTTTAAGATTATACAACTATAAATGGATACGAAAACAGCAAAAAAGAAAATTGCCATCATCGGCGGCGGACCAAGTGGTCTTTTCATGTATAAAAGGTTAACAGAATCCGAAAGCAATGATTTTGAAATCAGCATATTCGAACGTAAAGATTATTTGGGTGCTGGAATGCCTTATAGTGCCGAAGGGGCAAATGTAGAGCATATTACCAATGTATCAGACAATGAAATCCCTATTATCTATAATTCTATTGAAGATTGGGTAAAAATTGCGCCAAAGGCCATTTTAAAAAAGTTTGACATCAACGAAGCGAAATTTAATGAGTATAAAGTATTGCCGAGGTTATTTTTCGGTGAGTATCTATCTGCCCAATTTAATTTATTAAAAGAAGCTGCGGCAAAAAAAGGTATTAAAACCCATGTTCATTTAAACTGTGTGGTAGAAGATATTATTGATTTGCCAGCAGATAATCAGGTAGCGGTATGTGTTCAAAATGAAGATAAATCCTATTTTGATCAGATTGTAATCTGTACCGGGCACAATTGGCCAAAGAAATATGAAGGTAGTATTCCTAATTACTTCGATTCGCCATATCCTCCCAAAAAACTTGAGTTAAAACTAAACCATGCTGTGGGCATTATGGGTTCGTCGTTAACGGCGATTGATGCCTTAAGAACACTAGCCAGGCAAAATGGAAAGTTCGAAGACAATGAAGATGGAACCTATTCCTATCGGTTAGAAAGCAAAGGTTTTAAAATCGTGATGCACTCAAGAAGCGGTTTGTTGCCGGCCATCAGGTTTCATTTGGAAGATTCGCACCTGGGTAAAGATGAAACATTGAGCAAAGCCGAAATTCATAAAAGTATCGCCGAGAATGGTGGCTTTTTACCTTTAGATTTTGTGTTTGAAAAGAATTTCAAAGAAATGTTTATTAAAAAAGATCCGCCTTTTTATGAGCAAATCAAAGAAATGAACCTCGAAGCCTTTGTAGAGGCCATGATGGGCTATAGGGAAAAGATGGAACCCTTCGATCTTTTTAAGAAAGAATATGATGAGGCCGAAAAATCCATTGAGAAGAGAAAATCCATTTACTGGAAAGAAGCCCTGGCTGTTTTAAGTTTCGCGATGAATTATCCGGCAAAATACCTTTCTGCAGAAGATATGGAAAGGCTCCAAAAAGTATTAATGCCTTTAATTTCCATTGTAATTGCATTTGTACCCCAAAGCTCGTGCAGAGAGTTGTTAGCCTTAAACGAAGCTGGCGTATTGAGTATTGTTGCTGTTGGAGATGATGCTAAAGTAGAACCTTTAAAAACTGGCGGTGCAGATTATCACTACGAAATAAACGGTGAAAAAACGGTTAATCACTTCGATACCTTTGTCGATTGCATCGGTCAGCCGCACCTTTCTTTTAACGATTTTCCATTTAAAAGCCTGATCGATAAAGGAACGCTGAGCCCTGCAAGATTAAAATTTAAATCTGCAGAAAGTGGAAAAACTGAAATAAAGAATAACGATTTAGTAACCAAAGAAGAGGACAATACTTACTTTTTAAAGGTACCCGGAATTACGATAAATGATCATTTTCAGGTGGTCGATAAAAAGGGTGTTCCGAACAAAAGAATTTACATTATGGCCGTTCCATACATTGGTGGTTATAACCCCGATTATTCAGGAATCGACTTTTGTGAAGCCGCATCAGAGGCCGTGATTAACAGCATTTTGCGCTAAAAAACGGAAACAATTTTTTATTATTTCAGACAATCTCTTAAATTTTTTTAAGAGATTTTTTTTTGTTTTAATTATTTGACAATCAGTTGATTGTGTTTTTAAATCTTTTGCGTGTTTTAAAAAAAACAAACGTTTGCGCTTAGTTTGTGTGCTATAATTTTTAATGTCGTTTTTCGGAACAATTGCCTGTATTTAAAAATCTATGCTAAAATGAAATCTGATTACAATGGGTTAATTTTTGCGACAACTATAATTGTCATTTTAATGTTTTTTTAAGAGTGTCGCACAATAATGGAATATTGCTTTTGTAAAAACTAATCAATACACAAGTCTTATTGGTTTTAAAATCGCTTATGTGCCTATAATTAAGTGATTAAAGCATTTTTTTAAGCAAACGTTTGCGTTGAAAAAAATAAAAATCCAGCTTTCTTAATCTATACCTTGCATTAACAAATCATAACGAGCCGATATTTTTATTTTAGTATTACGAGCAAAAAAATCTTGTTTAACCGGCAAGATCACTATAAATAATAAATAAAATAAAACCTCTAACCAAGGTATAACAAACAAACAATAACTAAACCGTTCGTGGCACAGTCTATTTGAGCTATGAATCAATATTAATCATTCTAAACAAATCCGTATGTTCAAAAATTTTACTTTTTGTCTCCAGGCATTGCTATGCCCAAAAAAACCAAACAGGGGTAATTTCTTAATTACTTCTTAAGCAACAGAGTTTCTTCTTTAAACAAAAAAATCAAACAAAAACTAATCAAATGGTTAAAATTTACACAAGCATTTGTTTTGCCTTGTTTTTATCTGTTTTTGGATTTCAATCTTCATACGCCAATGAGGCACTGATTAAGAGGATCAACAGCAACTATTTTGCCTTTCAGCAAGATACCTCAAAATCTAAAAAAGATTTATCCGCTAACGCCGTAAAAACAGATACGATTGGACAAATGATCAGGGCGTTGCAAAAATTTAAAACAGTACGCGATACGGTTAACATCCGTTCGTCTGCACCAGTTCCAAACCTGTCGTTACAGCAGATTATTAAAGGCAATTTAGCCGGCGTTTATGTACAGGAACCAAACGGAGAACCAGGAACCGAGCAAAGTATTATTATACAGGGTACATCGGGCTTACTGTTTAATAAAAAAGATATTTACGCTTTACAGCCAGCTATCTACTTAAATGGAGTGCCTTTAGTGGCCGATAATCCTTTTGCATTCGATGTGCAGAAATATGATTATAACAGGATCGGCCCTGCTACCAATTTATTATCACAGGTTGATATTAATAATATACAATCAATTACGGTAGTTAAAGATCCATTTGAATTGGCCAAACTAGGTCCGAATGCAGCTAATGGGGCTATATATATAACCACCAAAAATGCCAAGGCAGGTCTTAGAGACATTAGCCTTAATTCTTATTTTGGTTATGTAACCGCTCCACAGGTAAATACCGTTAATGGGGTTTACGAAAATAATTTCAGAAGCCAGTTTTATAAAAAATATAATCCTGCAGGCAGTCCGGCTTCTTATTTACGCGATTCTACCAATGTGGCCTATTTTGGCCCCTCAAACTGGACGGATCTGTATTATCAGAATACGCCAACCTTTTCTGCTGATTTAGGGATTACAGGAGGCACAGACCGGGCTAACTTCAGGTTTTTTGGTTCGGGTACTAAAAATGCCGGAAATGCGGATGATACAGGTTTAGATCGTTACAATCTGTTTTTCGGGATCAATATGGCGCCTTTTAAATGGCTTACGGTATCAAGCACGGTTAATACGGCCCGTTTAGACCGTACCCGGAATAAAAGTTTGCGCGATCGTTTTGCCGAAACACGCTACATCCCCGATTTAAGCAGTCCGCTTTCTCCAAATGCCGATTCTTATGCTACGTATTTAACTCAAAATGATAGAAATGTAGATAACAACCGCTCTACGGTATTAAACGGAAACCTAACCTTAAGTGCAAAGGTGAATAAATTTGTAATCTCTACCACAGGTTTGTTCAATTACAATGAAGGGATCAGGGATTACTTTATACCATCAACTTTGTTGGCTGGCATCAGTTATATTTCTAACTATTTTGGTTATAGCCAAAGGGTTTCCATCAACAATAACATTAGCTATAAATATGATATTAATAAAAATCATGTTATAGATTTTGAACTTGGACAAAGCTTACAGGGCGATACCTACAAATATAATTATGCAAGGGCCTACAACGGTCCGAATGATTATGTAAAACTGACTTTTGTAGATGGTAACCCAACCAAAGACGGAGCAGATAACCCGGATTACTTAAACGTACTGGCCAATGGTAATTTTTATGTTTTCAGGTATATTGATAAGGAGCGTAATAATTTAATGTCGTTTTATGGTTCTGCGAAATACGCTTATAAAAACCTGTTCACATTAAGTGCATTGTTGAGAAGAGATGGTGCTTCTAATGGTCAGCCTGATAGCCGTTGGGTAACTACCCCGGCATTTAATGCCAACTGGAATTTAAAACAACAGTTTTTAAAAGACAATAAAGTAATCGATGCATTGCATTTAAGTGCAGGCTGGGGCAGAACTTTGAGGATTTTCCAGGATGACCGTTTTGCTGCAGGACCGCAGTACCGTTCAGAAAATGGATGGGAAGAAGAACCAACTATACCAGGCTACGGTGGTTTGCTGGGTATTAACCGCCCATATAATAGTGGTTTTATTGGTTATAACATCAGTTTACCTTATGCCGATCGTACCAGTGTAACTTTAGATGCATCGTTTTTAAACAGTCGGGTTAATGCTGCGGTAACGGTATATAACCGTGACGATAAAAACAGCGTAATCGGGTTGCCTGTAGCCGTTGAAACAGGTTATTCTACCCAATATAAATCGGGTATGGATATTAATAACAAAGGGATTGAGCTTTTGGTTAACGGTGCGGTATTACAACAACGCGATGGCTTAAACTGGAATACAGGTTTGAACCTGAGTTATAATAAGAATAAGCTGTCGGCACTGCCCGATGGTTTAAATGAATTAATTTATCAGAACGATAATAAATTACAGGTAGGAAAATCGGTAGGCAGTTATTGGTTATACACTAACCAGGGCATTTATAACAGCGATGCTGAGGTACCTGCCGGCAGAACTTTTAACGGTATTCCTTTAAAAGCAGGCGATCCGAAATGGGTTGATTACAATAATGATAACCGCATCGACAGTAAAGATAAGGTGTTAACCGGCGATAGATTACCAAAATTTGTGGGTGGCTGGAACAATACCATTGCTTACAAAAACTTCGATTTAAACTTCAATTTCATTTTTGCTGCCGGACAAAAAGCCATTAACCAGTACGAGGCAACCCGTTACGGTTTCGTAAACCGCGAGGCCGGAAACGATATCAACTCGGTTAAAGAAGTTTCTTCTTGGCAATCGTTCGATAACGAGAAAAATTATCCGATATACAATCCATGGAGTCCTGTAGATGCTTACCGTACCGATCAGGATCTGTTTTTAGAAAGTGCTTCTTATGTGAAATTAAGATCGGTTACCCTCGGTTACGATTTTAGCAAAACAGGTTTATTCAAAAAAGCCGGTGGGAAAATCAGGAGAGCTTATTTATATGCTACAGCCTTAAACGTATTTACCCTGACCGATTTTTCGGGAGTTGATCCAGAACTGATCAATTACAATGGAATATACGACGGTGCTAATATCACCATCCCACGAACATTTGTTTTAGGCTTCAAACTCGATTTATAAAATATACCATTATTGATATGAAATATTCTAATTATAAAATTAGTATCTACAGGTCGGTTACCCTGGTGTTAATACTAACCATGGTTGGTATGGGCAATTTCTCCTGTAAGAAAATTGATGATGTACAATCAACAAGATTAGCTACCGAAGAAAGTAACTGGAAAACGCTGGAAGACGCCCGCGCAAACTTACTTTCGGTATATGGCCTGATGCGTTCGGCTACGGTATCAGATAATACCCATTGGTTAATGGGCGATTTACGTCAGGGCGATTTTCAGATTACCAACCGTGCTGATTTAAAATCTATTGTTACAGGCCAGTTAAATGCACAATATCCGGTGATTAACAGGATCACCAACTGGCGTAGATTTTATGCGGTAATTAATGCAGCAAGTTTATTTATCGAACGCTCTAAACAGATTATCCCTTTAGATTCGCGTTATACGACGATAAACAATAATGTAGATATTGCACAGGTCAGAATATTAAGGGCATTTGCCTATTTCTACATGGTAAGGATCTGGGGCGATGTACCTTTATTAACTTCATCGCACGATGGTGATTTTGTACAGTTGCCAAGAACCGCTAAAGAGAAAGTTTTACAGTTTGCTACAACCGAACTATTGGCTGCAGCACAAGTGGTACCTTTTAAATATGGCGGTGATGACCCTATTTTACCTGGCCTTTATTATGGTGCAGGCTGGGCAAGCTGGAACGGCAATATTTTTACCCGTTTATCGGCTTATATTATTTTGGCCCACATTGCGGCCTGGCAGGGCAATTACCTGGATGCGGCTACCTATTCAAAATTTGTATTGGATAACTATACCAAATCAAACGGAAGTGGTTCTAACGGGATAGTTTATTTAGATATGGACGCCTTGACGGAGAATGTAAATTACTACAGCCCATTTGCTTTTAAACGTGCAACTGTACTGGTAGGTTTTCCATTCGAAGCTGGTAATGGCTTATCAACAGCAAATGGCCACATCGAGCAATTAACCCTGGCATCGCCATTTATCCCTAAAACACAGCCCGAAATGTTTGTGCCAAAGGATAGTATTCTTAAAATATTTACCGACCCGGGAGATCTAAGGTTCAGCATTAACCCTTTAACAGGCTTATACCGGACAAATTATTTTTACAACTTCCCTTCAGAGCAGCCCATTTTTAACAAGATCAAAGTGATTTATACGGCTCAAACATCTGGTAACTTAACCCTGTTCAGTTCTACCATGCTGTTTAGCCGCATCGAGGAAATCACCTTGCTCAGGGCCGAAGCCTGTGCGGTATTGGGGCAACGCGATGAAGCCATTTCGGCACTAAATAAAGCGGCTAATTTAAGAGGTACTGTTACTTACGATCCGGCATCGGGCAAAGATTTGGTCGACGCCATTTTTGAAGAACGCAGAAGAGAATTAATGGGTGAGGGCTGGAGATGGTATGATATTGTTCGTTACAACAGGCTTAAAAATGCTACCGGTACCTTTATTAGGAAAAATGGTGTTCCGCTAACATTTACACAGTTTGAGCGAGCAGGTGGTATTTACTGGCCGGTATCTCAGGATGTAATCAACGCAAATCCATCGGTTACTCAAAATCCATACTGGCAATAATCAATCAGAAGATCATGAAAAAGAAATTATATAAGCTTAGCCTATTGTTGCTGATAGCCATAATGGGTATTTATTTGAGTGCCTGCAAAAAAAGCGATTCTCCTTATTACGATTATACCAATACGGTACAAACCTATAAAGGAACAGCAGTGGATTATTTAAAATCGAAACCGAACACTTTTGATTCGCTGCTATTGGTATTGGACCGTTTTCCTTTTTTGAAGGATTCTTTAACCAATCAGAAAGTAACCCTGTTTGCACCGGTAAATGAAAATTTCGCTGCATCGGTTAAGTATTTGAACCAAACCAGAAAAGCAGAAGGGAAAGCACCTATTTATTTAAGTACTGCAGATCCGCTGGAGCTGGCATTTATGCTTTCAAAATATATTGTAAGGGGAAACTTAACACCTGCTGCTTATGCCAGTACGGTTGATGGTATTTCGGTTACAACAGTAGCCTCCAATTATCCTATGCATGTAAAAGCGCTACAGGCTAATGCATCAGGTTTTGTAGGTGGAGGTGCCACTACGCTCGAGTATAGCGATATGTATGGCTCAACCATCAGGCTTAACTGGGTAACCACCAATACCAATGCCATTAACATCAAAACCAATAACGCGACCATAAACATTTTAAGCCCGCTGCACAATTTTGGGTTTGATGAATTTACATACAGATTAGACCAATAGCCTTATGAAGATGAAAACTAAAAAATACTTTCTTAGTGTAGCTATAATGCTATCGGGCATGATGCTAATGTTGGTGTCGTGTAAGAAAAATTTGCCAGATAATAGATTGTCTATCGCTGACGATAGCCAGTACACACAGTTTCTGTATCAGCCCACTTTAGGTAGAAATACCTTATTTACCAACAATTTTACCTATGGCAACTCGAGCCGGCCATTGGATTTTAAAATTGTAAACATGCGCACCTTTGGTGGAGAGCCTGCTCCCGAACTCACCAAACTTTATCCTGTTAAAGTATGGAAAACAGCTTATGATGGTACTGAAAAAACGCTGGCCGAAATTGAGGCCAAGCGTGTAATCGAAAACCACCCTTTGTTCGAAGTACGTCCGCACTCTGGTGAGTTTTTAATGTGGGCAGAAGCCAATTCGAACATGATTAAAGCGCAACCAGATTCGGGTTACGTTTTTGATGTAGAAATGTCGAACACCGGTGGGAGGAAATATTTTCAGAATTTCCGTCTTAGCCCACTGCGCGAACGTCCTTACGAGCCATCACCATTAGATCCGGTTACAGGGCAGGGAACATCAACCTCTGTTAGTCCGGCAGGTTTATTTATTACCGGAACAAGAACCAATCAGTTTTTATCTTCCAATGACGTAGCCGTGGTGTTTAATAAATTGCCAAAAGGGTTGCCAGGCTATTCAGGACACAGCATCAGTTTCAAATTTATAGATACGCTGGCTCAGGTGATCGATCCAAATAAGTTCGCTTTAACCGATTGGGGCAATTTGGTACATGGTTTCAATATGGTAAAAGATGCCACCAAGGTGAAGTTTGATGTGGCTTATCCGATTCCTTTAACCGCATATCCTACAAAATACACTACAACAGATGGTGTTGCCGCCAGGGTAGTATTCAGGTTTGACAGGCAGGCATTTGGCGCGGCCTTGCTCCATTGTTATCTCGCCCTAAATTTCAAGATCTACGAGGAGGGGGATTGGGAAATTATCTTTCAGTTCAAGAACGACCGACCAAAATTTGATAACGACTGATGAAACAAACTAAATCCAAACAAAACATATTTCCAATGAAGTATTTTTACAGCATAGTAATTTTATTGATTTTTGGTTTGCAAAATCTCGCCCTGGCACAACAGCAAATTGCGGTTACAGGTACGGTTTATGATGGCGAATCGAAAAAGAAAGAAACCATGCCGGGCGTAAGCATTTTAAGTGCTGGCAGGGTTTTGGGCCAAACCGATGGCGATGGCCATTACAGGGTTACCGTAGCATCAAATGCAGAAATTACCTTTAAATATTTAAGTTATATCACCCAAATCATCAAGGTAAACGGAAGAACCACCATTAACCTCACTTTACAGGGCGATAACGCTACCCTTAAAGAGGTTACAGTTACCGCTGGTTATCAAACCAAAACAAGGACTTTAACTACAGGTTCTACTGTGACTATTTCGGGTAAAGATATCCAGGGGCAGCCTGCAAGTGATATCATGTCGCTTTTACAAGGTAAAGTTGCCGGGCTTAACATTCAGAATAATACTGGTGCGCCGGGTTTCAGGGGTTCTATTACCTTACGTGGTATTTCAAACATTAACGTATCAGGTTCAGGAAGTTCGAGTTTCTTAACCCCAACTTCACCATTGTTTGTAATTGATGGCGTACCTGTTGATGACAATACCAATTATTCGTATGGCTTTCAACAGGCAGGTCCGGGTGTATCACCTATTTCTCAGATTCCACCAGAAGATATTGAAGATATTACGACATTAAAAGATGCGGCTGCTACTTCCTTATACGGATCGAGGGGTGCTTATGGGGTTATTTTAGTAACCACCAAACGCGGTAATTCTAAAGTTCCGGTAGTCCGTTATACAGGTGCATCCTTCTTTTCAATGGTTCCTCAATTGCGCAGTGTTATTGGAGGTAAAGGTGAACGGCTGTTGCGGATCAATCAGATTTTGCAGAATGATACCAGTTATAACCATGCTATAGATCTGATCAATTATAATCCAATTTTAGCAGATAGTTTAAACGCGTACTTTAATAACTCGACCGATTGGCAATCCTATTTTTACAGGAATACTTTTAATCAAACCCATAATGTAAGCATTTCGGGTGGTGATGTTGCATTTAACTATAAAGTAGGTTTAGGTGCTTATGATGAAACTGGCATCCAGGAGAATACAGGTTATTCGAGGTATAACCTTAACATGAATATGCAATACAATCCTACTCCTAAATTTAAGTTATATGGTCAGTTGCAAAATTCAATCCAAAAACAACAGGTCGGCAGTGGCAATGGTTTCTTAAATAGCGGTTTAGCCACTACGGGCCAGGCCTCAAGCCTATTGCCTTCACCATCACTATTTTCATCGCAAAGTGGGGTATTGGCACAGCTACAAACCGATAACGACAATAAATCATTACAAACTTTTGCAACCATTAACGCAGAATATGAGCTTTTTAAGAATTTTAGGATAGCTACATTCTTAAACTATACCAATAGTACCGGTACTAAAGATAATTTTTCGCCGGCGGCGTTAAATGGAAATCAATCTAAATATTATACTTATAACGATCGTGCCACCAAGTTGTACAACCGAAACCAGTTCTCTTATGTATATGGTTTAAAAGATGCTGCGGGAGAAGATACGCACACCTTTAACCTTTTTGCCTTTACGGAAATCAACTCGAGCTTTTTTAAAGCCGACGCTATTTTGAACGAAAGAGGGGTGAATGATCAGTTAAGAGGTCCTTTAACCAATATGACCGATTACCTGACATCTTTAGGCGGAACCATTGATTATAACGACGCCAGGAGTGTGGCCTTTGCAGGTGCATTTTCTTATAATTATAAGCAAAAATATGTATTGGATTTTAACTATCGCTTAGATGCCAACTCGGCCAATGGAGAAAATGCCCGTTATGTTGCCAATCCATCTTTTGCATTAAAGTGGAACTTTAACAAAGAAAGGTTTTTGCAGAACATTAAATGGGTCGATTATGCCGACATCCGTTTAAGTTATGGCTCTAACATACAGCCGGTAGGTGGAGTTTTTGATGCCTATGGTAAATATGTGGGAGGGAACCGTTATAATAATGCCAATTCTATCATATTGGATCTAAAAAGGTTGCCAAATTTAGATTTACAACCTACAAGAGCTACCACTTATAATGCCGGTGTTGATTTTAGCTTGTTCCAAAACCGTTTTTCATTCGTTTTTGATACCTATTACAAACAAAATGATAATATTTTCAGGTATAAGGATATTTCAAGTGCCAACTCATTCGAAACAGTTGCCTCTAACGAAATCAGTAACGTAAATTACGGATGGGAATTTCAAACAACCGCCCGCCCATTAAATCCTACAAGTCCATTTAAGTGGACAATATCAGGAAACTTAGCGATCAACAGAGAAATTTTAGCACAATTGCCTGATAATTTGAGAGATTTTATTTATTATGATAAAGCTTTACAACAAGACACTTATTATCGTTTAGGTACCAACTCATTATCTAACTACCTGTACAACACAAAGGGAGTTTATTCTACCAATTCACAGGTACCAGTTGATCCGAATACAGGTTTGCCTTACCGCGTAGGTGGTACGGGTCGTTTGAATTATTTTAAGGCAGGTGATCCGATTTTTACTGATCTGGATGGAAATTATGTGCTTGATGGTAATGACAGGGTGATTGCCGGTAATTCTCAGCCACAGATCACAGGAGGTTTTTATTCCTACCTGCAATGGAAAAACTGGAGCATAGAGGTGAACACTTCCTTTACCCTGGTTCGTGATATTATCAATAACCCATTGGGTAAGCAATTACAGAACTATAGTAATTTTCAATTCGCGAGTTTGGTACCACTTGATCAGCTGAACTACTGGAGTGCACCTGGTCAGAATGCAACCTATGCCAATCCTTTAGATTTTGTGCGTGCACGTATTATCGATCCTTTCAGGTTAAACCAAACGGCATTTCAGGAAGATGGTTCTTACTTTAAGTTAAACTCAATTAAAGTGTATTACATCTTTGATAAGAAATTTACCAGCAGGTTCGGAATGAACAGGGTAAGTATCAATGCTACTGCGGCAAACCTTGGCTTTATCACACGTTACTCTGGACCAAACCCTGAAAATGTGACCAGTTTGGGTAGAGATGACTCAGGAGGTTATCCTTCACCAAAGCAGTTTACATTAGGTTTAAACATTGAGTTTTAAAAATTAAACAGATGAAAAATACAAAATACATAATTCTGATTGCTGCACTGGTTTTTACTGCCTTTGGCTGCAAAAAATTTCTAAACGTAACACCAATTGAAGCACAGAGCGGAAATAACTTTTGGAAAACACGTGAAGATGTAGAGGGATTTACAAACGGAATTTATTCTCGGTTAAAATCAAAAGTGGCAGGTACACCGACCTTCTTTAACGATGATGACCGTGCATTCTTCCCTGCATTAGAGATGAGGGGCAATAAGGTTGCCATAGGGAGTTTAAGTAGCGATGGTGCAAATACTTTTATTGCACTTACGGGTAACAATATGAAATTCCTGGTTGCCAGCTCAGGAAGGTTTAATGGCATGATGAAAAACATTATGAGCTGGAAAGAATGGTATGATGTAGTGGCTGCAGCCAACATCTTGTACTTCGAAGTTGATAAAGTGCCATCATCTAGTTTGCCCGACGCCGATAAAAAACGCTATAAAGCAGAAGCTGTGTTTTTGCGCAACCTGAGCTACATGTTTATCTGTAAATTATTTGGCGATGCCATTTATTATACAGATGCTTATCACAGTACTCCACAGGCTAGAACGCCGCAGGTAACAGTATTGAACAAGTGTATCGAAGATATGACTGCGGCAAAAAATGATCTGCCAACATTCTACAACGATGCTACATCTAACGGTTTCAGGCCTACAAGAGCATCTGCAGTGGCGCTGTTAATGCATTTAAACATGTGGGCTGCCGCATGGGATACCGGGGTTAAAACCAAATACTACGATGCGGTAAAAACACTGTCTGCTGAACTGGATACGTATAGTAATTATAAAATATTGCCCATTACCCCTGCCAACACCCTGAAAATTTTTAAAGGAAGAAGTTCTGAAAACCTGTTCGGTATTTTACAGGATTTTAATTATGGAGAAGGATTTTCTTTGCCGGCAAGTATGTCATATTACTTGTCACATTACCCATATCAGGGCAATGTAACCAAAACGCAAAGTTCTATCGCTTATTCAACCGATTATATCCGTAAACTCTATCCTCCAGGCTCTGCAGATGCAAGGATAACTACCTGGTTTGAAAACTATGATGCTCAGGGCGGAGCTTTCCAGTTTAAAAAATTTGCAAATATTTATTCAACCGGATCTGGCAGTGCAATATCCATCACAAGTGATGATAGTGCCATCATTTTCAGGTTACCTGATTGCTATTTGTTAACTGCCGAAGCACTTGCAGAGCTTGGCGACGAAAGCGGCGCAAGAGATTTTGCAAACAGGGTAACCGTAGCCGCCAATGCACCAATGATTACGCAAAGCGGACAGGATTTAAAAGATGAAATTTATAGAGAAAGGTGCAGGGAGCTAATTGGCGAAGGGCAGTTCTTTTTCGATCTGGTAAGAACAAAGAGGGTATTGAATTCTGATTTTACCAACGCGCCTATATCGGTAGCTAACCTCAATGCAGGTGCATGGACATGGCCGCTTACCATCACTGCTGCCGAGCGTAGCGCTAATCCAGGTTTAATTGGCAATAATTTTTGGAACTAATAGATATGATGATGAAAAAGAATTATAAAACACTGCTGTTTTTAATAATCTGCGTATTATCAGTTTTAACCGGCTGTAAAAAATACTATATAGAAACGGGAGTACATGAAGCAAAGTATAATGGCAATATTATGCAGTACATGGAAGAAAAGAAACCGTTTTTCGATTCAACCCTAACGGTGATTAAACTGGCTGGTTTGGCTGATGTGATCAGCAAAGAGAACATCACATTTTTTGCGCCGCCAAGCGGCTCGATCTTTAAATCCGTTAAGGGCCTAAATGTAAGGTTGAGATCAACGGGTAAAGATACCGTTTCTCAATTATCGCAGATTAAACCTGAAGTATGGAAGAATATATTATCACAATATATATTTAAAGGTAGTAACCGCTTAAAAGATTATCCACAGCGGGATACCTTATCTTACCTCGCTTTTCCTGGTCAGGGCTATACATCTTATAGCGGCAGGATCATGAATATTGGGGTGATTTTTAATGATGCAGTGGTGTATAGCGATAAAGGTGAAGAACTTTCGAGGGTAGCTTATGCCGGTTACCGCCAATTGTATCTTGCCTATATTCCCGATCTGTCCAATCCTCAGGTGGCATTGGTCAACATTCCGATTGCTACATCAGATATTCAACCCACCAATGGCGTTTTGCATGTGCTAACAAAGATCAGGCATAATTTCGGCTTTAATACCAATGTTTTTATCGAGCAGGCCATATCCGCGGGTATTAATCCACCAATAAAATAGCCCTATTATCTCATCCATAAATTGAATAAAATGTTAACTAACATAAAATATAAATTTAAGCTGTTTTTGTTCGGGGCAATAGGCTTAATAACAGCTTTAGTTTCTTGCCAAAAGGAAAAGGGCCTCGGCGAAGATCCTTATGCCGGAGGTAAGAAACCATTGGATCTAACCTTTGTTTCCAAAACAATCGAACCAGATGTGGTAAATGCCGGAGATGTTTTAACAGTAAGGGTAAAAGGCCTTAGTAAATACATCAACGATTTTAAAGTATATGTAAATGAAATAGAAGCCGAAGTAGTTACTGCATCTACCAATGATAGTACCTTAACGTTTAAAGTTCCGTTAACCGCCAGTACAGGCAGTATGTGGATTACTTCACAAGGGCAGAGCTTTTTCGGTCCGATTGTTAAAGTGGGAGGTAAAGTAAGTGTTGATGCCAGCTGGAAAGTGATTAATGGTGCAACAAATAGCAGCAACAATGGCTTTAGCCCAAGTACCATATTCGATATTGAGGCTTTACCTGGAGGTAACTATTTTCTGGGAGGTGCCTTTAATGATTTTGAATTAAATGGAACCGAAAAATTACCCATTGGTGGCATTGCGCAGATTTTAGGCAATGGAGCTTACTCCACCAGTGGCGTTAATTTTGGAAAAGGAGCAGGTGGTGCCGATAAATCAATCTATTCTATTACGCGCATCCCAACCGGATCGCAGGCTGGTAAATACATCATCGCTGGTAGTTTTACCAGTTTTAACTCTACCCGCATCAACCGTCAAACCTTAAACAATGTGGCCCGCTTAAATACCAATGGTACATTGGATAGTTTGATCCTCAGGGATGTAATTAATCCTAAACCTCAGGAGACCTATAAAAATGGCGATACCGTTGCTGCCTTTAATGCTGGTGTTGATGGCTTTGTTAGAAAAACCTTTGTATTTAACGAACAAGTATACATTGTAGGTAACTTTAATAACTACAAGCGCATGTATTTACCAAATTCCAGTTATGATGAAAAAGTGTACGATTATACACGGATGCGTCAGATGGTGAGGGTAAATATGGATGGCACGATGGATTCGACCTTCCACTACAATAAATCTACCCGTCAAAGTGCAATAGGTGGCAATGGTATAATAACAGATGCCATGATGCAGAGTGATGGTAAATTAATCCTGGTGGGTACATTTAGTACATTTAATGGCACACAGGCCAATAGAATTGTAAGGTTAAACCTTGATGGTAGCGTAGATAACAGTTTTAATGCAGGTTCTGGTGCCAATAGTGATATTATTTCAATCAGCTATAACGCTAACACGAACAAAATTGTGGTAGGAGGCACTTTCACCAGTTTTAATGGTAAAGCGGCATCGGGTATTAACCTGTTAAATGCCGATGGCTCTAATGTAACAACCTTTACTGGCCAGCCCATTACCGGGGGCATTACCAATTTTGTGGGGCAGCTTAACAATGGGAAAATTATTGTAAGTGGATCTTTTAATAAATATGGCGATTACCTGCGGCAGGGTTTTATGGTGTTAGAAGCCAACGGGCAGCTGGCTGTAGGGTATAATAATACCGGTGGTTTTCAGGGGGCAATTTACGATATGGTAGAAACTACTATCGCTACGGGTTCGCAAGTGATTTTAGTGGGCGATATCCTTCGCTTTAACGGCACCTTACCACACAATATCATACGCCTAAATTTTGCAAATTGATCAGTATAGTTTCAAATATTAAAGAGATGAAAAAAGCATTTACATTAACAGCAACCCTTAAGTGCCTGGGCTTAAGCCTGGTATTTGGGCTATTCCTTATGACCACAGGGTGTAATAAGGATTTTGAAAATACATTGCCACAAAATTTCAGAAACGATACACTAGGTTTAGGGGCCGGTAAAAAGGTACTTTATATCGTTTTGGATGGCGTAACGGGTGCAGCAATAAAAGCGCTGGCGCCCACCAATCTGGCTCAGATTAATGCCAAAGCCACCTACACTTACGAAGGTTTGGCTGATAATAAATATAACGTCATTACCAATGCCTCGGCCTGGACAACCATGTTAACCGGTTACGATTATACCAAACACAATGTAACCAGCGAAGATTTTTCGGGTTTAAACCTGCAAACTACACCCACGGTTTTCACGAGGATTAAAAGTTCGCTCAATAATGCCAGAACAGTTTCAATTGCATCAACAACCGTTTTTAATGATAAACTGGCTGGCGATGCCACTGTAAAACAGAATGTGGCTGACGATGCTGCTGTAAAAACCGGAGTAGTTACCGAGTTAACCACTAACAATCCATCAATGGTAGTGGCGCAGTTTCACAGTGCAGAAACTGCCGGAGCGGCTAATGGTTACACCGCTGCTACACCTGCTTATGCTGCCGCTATAAAAAGCATAGATGGTTACATTGGTGAAATACTAACTGCGCTAAAAGCAAGAAAGGGATATTCAGGAGAAAACTGGTTGGTGGTAATTGCTTCAAATAAAGGTGGTGGCCCATCTGGAGGTGCTCCAGGTACGAATATTTTTAACGATCCGTCACGAAATGCTTACATCGCTTTTTATAATCCCCGTTTTTCGTCGGTATTGATTTCACAGCCAGATCCCAATAGCTACCCATTCGTAGGCACAGGTCCACGTTTTATTGCAACAACCAATTCTAATGTTACTGCTATTCAAAATAATACCGCAATTGGCAATTTTGGTACCACAGGCGATTTTACTTTTATGTTCAAATTTAGGGATGATTACGGGCAGGCCAATTATTACCCGATGTTTTTGGCAAAAAGAAATGCTTTTAACTCCGTTTCATCTACGGGATGGGGCTTTCTGTTTGGTTCAAACTCTGCTCAGTTAGATTGGGGCGGAACTCCACGTCCGGGTTTTGGTATCGATATCCGTGATGGACGCTGGCACACTGTAGCCTTTACCATTGGCCTGTTAAACGGTGTAAGAACACTTACTTTATATGTTGATGGGCTAACCAGGTATTCAGGATCTATAAATGGAAGAAATATAGATAACAACATTCCACTTAGGTTAGGTGGTGACGTAGGTACCAATGGTGATACGCAAACCAATCTTTTAATCAGGGATGTAGCCTTGTTTAACGTAAGTATGTCTGCAACTGATGTAGCTGCAATTATGAGAACGCAGATTAAACCGAGTACGCCGTTTTATAACAATTTGCTAGGTTTCTGGCCAGGAAATGAAACAAGCGGAACCACGATGTTAGATCAATCAGGTAAAGGAAACAATTTTACTTACAGCAGTAACGTAACATTTGCTGGTTTTGAAGAAATTTCGCCAAACATCTCGCCTGATATTTCTCCTGCAGCATACCTTTCTGTACCTAATGGTGTCGATATTCCACTACTCATTTACAATTGGTTAAATATTGCTGTTTCTCCTCAATGGGGTTTAACAGGCAGGTTATATATCCCAACTGTATCATTACCGACTAATTAACTTTAAATATTGATAAAATGAAATTTAATCAATTAACTAAAATATTTGGCCTGTCTCTTTTAGTGGCATTTACTGCTTGTAAAAAGTATGGCTATGAAGTTCCGGATGGTTATCCCGATGATTCGCAGAACGTAGCTGAAGGAACCATCGATACCAATATGAAACTGATCGATAAGTCGATGTACGCCAAAGCAAGGGTATTCCCTGGCTTGGTTGATCAAACAGAACCCAGGGTAAAAGATGCTCAGTTTACACTTAACCTTAACTTTACCGATCAAACTGCACAGAACTTAAGAATTTCAGAAGCACCATCACCACAATACAGTACAGGTTATTATGCTGCCCCGGGCGAGTTGATCAAACTTGTGGTTCCGGCAGGGGTTGATGGATTAACCGTACAGATTGGTGCTCATACCGATAACCTGGCTGGTAAATCCCCTTTACTTCGCGACCCCGTAATATATAACCGAAAAAAACTGGTTGCTGGTGTCAATTATATCCGTAACCTTTACGGTGGTCATATTTACATTTTGGCTACTTTCGCTTATGCTAACCCGGTTACTTTTACCATTACGGGTGCTGTAGTATCGCCCGATTTTATTTTGGGTCAAATCAGTGATGCCGATTGGGTGGCCAAAGTAAAGGCTTCGCAAGTGCCCTGGTTAGAATTGAGGGCAAAAAGCGTTATTTTTACCATTCCCAGGGATAAAGTAATGGCTACTTTTAATTCAAGCGAGCCTTTTACTAATCCAACAGCGGTATTTACCAGATGGAACGATGTTTTCGACCTCGATTATAATGCCTGGATGGGTTTATCAGATAATGCTGCCGATATTCGAGACCGTAGTCCTCAAAGTCAGTGGCGCGGCGTACTCGATATTCAGCTGAGTTTAGGTTATGGCCACTCAGGTTTTCCTTTTGTGGGCTTAAACGATTCTTATTGGTTTGCCAGTTTTACCAGTTTAAATTCAATCTCTACCAGTTCGGGCCAATGGGGTACCTATCATGAGTTTGGACACAACTGTCAACAGGCAAATGTGTGGAGCTGGAGTACTTTGGGCGAAACCACCAACAACCTGTTCAGCTTTAAAGTAGCCAATAGGATTGGTGCCAACTACAATATTCTACACCCGGCAGTTTCCAGTGGTTTTCCTAAAGCGATTGCTTATGCAAGTGGTACAGGAACTAAAAACTTTGATACAGATGCAGCAATGAATACCGTGGATGAAGCGCCTTTTATGAAAATGACGCCTTTCGTACAGATTTTTGAAAAGTATGGCTATGGCGCAATGACTTATTTATATACGCAGGCCCGCCATGCAGACCGTTTAAATACTAATGACATCACTAAGCACAATTTTGTATACGAAAAGCTATCTGATTATACCAAAACCGACTTATCACCATTTTTCGGTGCATGGGGAATTTTGATCAGTGATGCAGTGGTAGCAAAAGTAAATGCCAAGTACCCATTGTTAAAAACGGCTTTATGGACTTATAATCCGCTAAACAAAACTGGTGGTACCGGTACGATTACCTACAATACCACTGTAGTATCTGTAAGTTCTGTTCAATCTGGTGATGGTACAACTGCTGCCCTGGTTGATGGTGTTGTTTCTGCAGCATCTTACTGGCATTCAAACTATGGAACAGCAACCTCCACAAACACGTTGGGCTATCCCATCAATATTGTTCTAGGTACCGGATCACCTGTTCCTATAGCAGTTAAAGGGGTAACTTTTGCCCAAAGACAAAATAATAGCGGTGGTTATGTGAAAGATGTAGAAATATTTACCAGTACCGATAATGTGAATTATGTGAGTGTGGGCACCACCACTTTACCGCAAAATACTTCAGTTTATAATTTTAACTTCCCTGGAGGTAATGTGAGTGCCAAGTTTGTAAAAGTGGTGATTAAAAGCGGTGCCAATACTACGTATGCCAACTTATCAGAGTGTAACCTTATTAAACCTTAACTCTCACTATTATGAAAACAAACCATAAAATATATAATGTACTGCTTTGTATTTGCGCAATAGGCCTCTTAACATATTCTGGCTGTAAAAAATACGCTAATCCACCAGCAATTTACGAAGACCTGAAACCACTCTCTGCCGGGCAGCGCAAAATTTTGGTCATCAGCATTGATGGACTAACAGGTTCAGAATTGCAGACTGTTGCCCCAACCAATATTACAACCCTGCAGAAGAATGCTAAATATTCTTATAATACTTTAAAAACAGCTTCTGATGCAGCCGGATGGGTGTCGATGTTAACCGGTACCAGTTTTGTGAAACACCAGATCAGTACTGATAATTTTGAACGTGCAGCAGGTTCTGGTGTTGATGAACATGCCACCATTGTATCTTACCGTAACGTATTTGATTATATTACACAGTATAAATCGGTAAAAACAGCTTTCGTTACGCCATGGGCTAATTTGCGGAATTATATGAAAAATGCAGATTTTGCACCTGTTGTGGCAAATGATATAGCCGTTAAAGACAGTACGGTGAGCATTCTAAATAGCCAAACCAGTTTAGGTACCATATTTGTAAACTTTAGAGAAGTTGAAGCGGCTGGCGCTAATGGAGGTTATGTAGCTACCAATGCCAACTATAAAAATGCCATTGTAAAGGCCGATGAATATGTTGGTAACATTTTAACCGCTTTAAAAGCAAGAAAAAATTATGCAAACGAAGATTGGTTGGTCATAGTAACCAGTAATCATGGTGGTAGCAGTGCAAACCCAACCAATGGCTTTACCTTGGTTTATAACCCTGCTTTTAAATCATTTGAGTTAAAAAAATCAGGTTTCAATCCAGTGCTTTTTAGTACCAATACCTCAAGGGCGGTTACACCAAACGATAATGGCCTCTATGATGTGGGCGATACCAAAAGTATTACCGTTCAAATGGAAACCAAATTCAATAGTACCAATGTATATTATCCAACATTTTTTGGTAAGAGTACAAATTTAAGCGGTAGTACCATTACCGGTTGGCAATGGGGGCATTATGGCGATCAATTTTCAGTTACCGTTGGAGGATCAGCAAATGGCGGTAGTGGGAAATTACAGGTAAATACAACAACAGCACCGGGAACCGATTGGCATACTTTAACCATGAGTATCAGTACTACAGTGAATGCGCAAGGTGCAGCCACAGCCAGAACACTCAAATTATATATGGATGGAAATTTGGAAGCAACGAGTGATATCTTAGGAAGGAAAAGTTTAACAACAACCGAAGCACTAAGGGTAGGACATAGAACGGGTGACTCCGACACGCCAACACCGTTTTATGGGGCTAACCTTGCATTTTTTAACGTGGCCCTAAGCGACGCCGTTATAAAGGCAAATGTTGGCCTTAAAGACATTACTAAGCACCCTAATTATAACAATTTGGTAGGCTTTTGGCCAATGGATGAAGGAACAGAAGGCACGTTTTTCAATAAAGCCCCCATGGGTTACAATATGTCGCTTTCCGGGGTATATAGTTGGGCTAATTTAGGTAATGCTTATCCTCCGGGAACAACACCAGAGCCGGTAACATCATCATTATCTATTCCATCAACAGTAAGTGATGTATCTGCTTTAGCGTTATATTGGATGAAGATTAATATCCTTCCCGATTTTGGTTTTGATGGTAAACCTTACCTGAAAAACTTCGAATTAGAATTTTTAAAATAGTAGTTAGTTTAGTTAGTGAAACCCTTGCCGCCAATTGGTGGCAAAGGGTTTTTTCTGTTTTAGGATGATAAATATATATTCTAAACTTCATTACAGCCCATAGAACTTAATTTTCTTAACGGCTTAATGGTAAAAACTATAACTCAATTTTACCCATTTCATGCTAAGAAGTTAACTGCTCGGTAACATATTTAAAACTCAAACGTTTGCGCTAAAACATTTTCATCATTATCAGTTAATCATCAGTAATTTGGTTCCACAAGACCAATTTTAACACACAAAATGAAAAAGAAATTAACCATTTTATTTACACTATTATTTATTGCCGGACAGATCAGCGCGCAGGATCTGCCTTCCGAACTGCAAACACCAGAAGTAGTTTCGGTAAACCGTTTACCCATGCGCGCAACGGCCTTTGCTTTCGAAAATCAAGATTTAGCAACTAAAAGAGCAAAAGAAAAATCAGCCTATTTTTTATCCTTAAATGGTACCTGGAAATTTAACTGGGTAAAAGATCCCCGCAAGAGACCAACAGATTTTTATAAAGTAGATTTCGACGATAAAACCTGGGATAATTTTAAAGTTCCGGCCAATTGGGAAGTGAATGGCTACGGCTTGCCTATTTACGTAAACCAGCCTTACGAGTTTGCCGGCCGACAGTTAACCGGGGCTAAAATGAACCCGCCTTTCGATATACCGGCAGACAATAACCCTGTTGGTTCGTACCGGAAAAAGATCAACATTCCGGCGAACTGGGACGGGAGACAAGTATTTATTAGCTTAGGAGCTGTTAAGTCGGCATTTTACATCTGGGTAAATGGCAAAAAAGTGGGTTATAGTGAAGATAGCAAGCTTGCTGCAGAATTCGATATCACAAAATTTGTTAAACCCGGCGAAAATACCATTGCACTTCAGGTTTACAGGTGGAGCGATGGCAGTTATTTAGAATGCCAGGATATGTGGCGCATTTCGGGTATCGAACGTGAGGTTTATCTTTATTCTACCCCAAAACTCGATATCCGCGATTTCAAGGTGATAGGCAATCTCGATGCCACTTACAACAATGGATTGTTAAATGTTGATTTAGCTGTAGAAAATTATAGAATAGATCAGCGCACCAACCATAGCCGTCCCGATAGTTTTTATGTAGCGCTCGATCTGGTTGATGCCAAAGGAAACAAGGTTTGGAAAGATGAAACTACACTTCAAAAAGTGTTGGGTAATTATAAAACCAACCTCTCCTTTAAAACGCAGGTCAGCGATGTAAAAACCTGGTCGGCAGAAATACCTTATTTATATACCCTGTACATTACTTTAAAAGATAAAAACAATAAAATAATCGAAATAATCCCTCAACGTGTCGGTTTCCGTTCTGTTGAAATTAAAGGAAGCGATTTACTGGTTAATGGTAAGCGTGTATTTTTAAAAGGTGTAAACAGGCACGAGCATAATGCTACCCAGGGCCATACCTTAACCCATGCCGATATGGAAAAAGATATGGAAATGATGAAAAAACTGAACATAAATGCGGTTCGCCATTCTCATTATCCACCAGATCCTTATTGGATGGAGCTTTGTGATGAATACGGTTTATACGTGATAGACGAAGCCAATATCGAATCGCATGGCCGTTATTACAGTTTAGAAACCACATTTGCCAACGATAAACAATGGAGAAATCCTCATCTTGAGCGCATTACCAGGATGTATGAGCGCGATAAAAATCATGCTTCCGTAATCACCTGGTCTTTAGGTAACGAAGCAGGTAATGGCGTTAACTTTTACGAAGCTTACCAATGGCTTAAAGCAAAAGATTTACGCCCGGTACAGTACGAAAGAGCGGAGAATGATTTTAATACCGATATGATCGTTCCACAATACCCATCACCAAATTATTTGCCACGTTATTCGAAACAGGAAAAAGAAACCCGTCCGTTTATCATGAGCGAATACGCACACATTATGGGTAACAGTTTGGGTAATTTTAAAGAATACTGGGATGCCATCGAAAATAACCCGAAACTTCAGGGTGGTTTTGTTTGGGAGTGGATCGACCAGGCGATTGATACCGTTAAAAATGGTAAACGGATCATGGCTTATGGAGGTGATTTCCCTTTAAGCGGACCGGTTGATGAAAACTTCAGTGATAACGATTTCTGCGTAAAAGGTGTGGTAACTGCATACCGCGGCATGACGCCTATGGCTGTAGAACTGAAAAAAGTACATCAATATATTAAAACAACCTACAATGGTACTAACCAGATCAATGTAAACAACAGCTATTTCTTTAAAGATATTAGTAATGTACAACTTAATTGGGAACTGGTAGAAGATGGAAAAGTAATTCAGACCGGAGTAATTCCAAATCTTAATATTGCACCGCGACAAACGCAGCAATTAACCTTGCCATTTAAAACCAATTATGCTGCGGGCAAAGAATATTTTTTAAATGTTCGTTACCGCTTAAAAACGCCTGAGCCATTTTTAGAAAAAGGTTATGAAATTGCTTATGAGCAGATTGCTTTGGCTGGTACCCCTAAAGCCAATGTTTATGCTGCAGGCAAAAAAGCCTTAAAAGTAGAACAAACAACCGATAGGGCAGTAGTTAAAGGAAGCGATTTTACCATTACTTTCGATTTAACCAAAGGAACATTAATCAGTTATTTTTCAAAAGGACAAGAGTTATTGGCTTCGGGCCCACAACCAGGTTTTTATCGTGCACCTACCGATAATGATATTGGTGCGGGTTTAAATACCAGATTACGCATGTGGCGCAATGTGTATCAGGATAATGCTGCAACCAATATAAAATCTACCGTAAATTCGACAGCCGATGGTTTTACCTTAACCGTTAAGTCAGGTTTATTGAAAGGCGATGCCGAAACCACGCAGGAATTTAATGTGCTCGCCGATGGAACGATCAAAGTAAGCAATCAATTTAAAGCGGTAACCGGTAATTACAAAAGTTTAATGCGTATCGGTAACGATCTGCAATTGAAAAACGATTTCAGCAATATCCAATGGTATGGCCGTGGTCCGGGCGAAAATTATGTAGACCGTAAAACAGCCTCTTTAATTGGTACCTATAAATCAACTGTGGCAGATCAGTATTTTGCTTATGCCCGTCCGCAGGAAAGTGGTAATAAAACTGAAGTACGCTGGGTGGCCTTTACCAATAAAGCAGGTAAAGGTTTGCGTTTCGAATTTGCAGATCAGTTGTTAAGCTTTAACGCCCTACCTTATGCGGTCGAAGATCTCGATCCGGAAGCCGGGAAAAAGCAATATCACTCTGGTGAACTGGTAAAACGCAACCAGATTTATGTACACATGGATTTGCAGCAGTTGGGGGTTCAGGGAATTGATAGCTGGGGCTCAATGCCGCTGATCCAATACCAGATCCCTTTTAAAGATTACCAGTATAGTTATTATATCAAACCGATTAAATAACATAGATAGTTCGTAATTCCCAACCCGATAGCTATCGGATTAATTGGGGATCTTAATGCTTTAGCTAGGTTTATATATTGCATTAAGATTCCCGCCTGCGCGGGAATAACGACCGCTATTTTTTTAATCAAAAGAACATTACCTAACCAAAAGTAAAATGAAATTTATCAAAATCTGCTTCAGCCTGTTGCTGTTTTCACAAATTGGCTTTGCTCAGGAAACTAAATTAGCCGCCACACCGCCAATGGGTTGGATGAGTTGGAACATCATGTCAGAAAATCCAAACGAAAAGGACATTAAAGAAATGGCCGATGCCATGGTTAACAGCGGCATGGTGAAGGCAGGTTATCAGTATATCTTTTTAGACGATTGCTGGCAGGGTGGCCGTGATAATAAAAATAATATCATTGCCGATCCAAAGAAATTCCCTTCAGGTATTAAAGCTTTGGCCGATTACCTGCACAGTAAAGGTATGAAATTGGGGATCTATTCTGATGCCGCTCCGTTAACTTGTGGTGGTTATACCGCAAGTTTAAATTTCGAAGAGAAAGACGCTAAAACTTTTGCTTCCTGGGGCATCGATTACCTGAAATACGATTATTGTAATGCACCTGAAGATGTAGAAACAGCTAAAAAACGTTATGGTACAATGGCTCAGGCACTGCGCAAATCAGGCAGGGATATTGTTTTCGGTATTTGCGAATGGGGCCCGCGCGAACCCTGGAACTGGGGCGCACAGGTTGGTGGACAAAGCTGGCGTACCACTTACGATATCAGGGATAAATGGATGGATATTGAAGGCAAAGGCGGTGTGGGTATTTATAACGTGGTTGATAAAACAGCAGGATTGGCCAGTTTTTCTGGCCCGGGCAGGTGGAATGATGGAGATATGTTGGTAGCCGGTTTGCACGGTACAAAAGGCCCGTCGTCAGCTTTTAATGGTAATGGCTGTACAAAAGCCGAATACCAAAGCCAAATGAGTTTATACAGCATATTGAATTCGCCATTATATGCCAGCTGCGATATCCGTAAGATGGACGATGAAGCAAAAACTATTTTTACCAATGCAGAAGTAATTGCATTAAATCAGGATGCTTTAGGTAAACAGGCTGAAAGAAAAATTAAAACCGATATATGGGATGTTTTTGTGCGTCCATTGGCCAATGGCGACTTTGCCGTTGCGGTGTTAAATAAATCAGCATCTACACAAAATGCCAAAATAAGTTTTGCAGAGCTGGGCTTAGCCGATAAATACGAAATTAAAGATTTATGGCAGCATAAAATAATTGGTAAAAACAACAAATGGACCGGTGAGGTAACTGCTCACGAAACCAAAATTTTCCGCTTGAAAAAAGTATAAACTTTACCATATCACAAACCAAACACACAAATGAAATCATTATTATCCCTTGCATTAGTAGCTACTGGCTTAACCACCTTCGCTCAGGATGCAGCAAAAGATCCCGCAATGGTGATTATCTCGCCACAGCATACGCTTTCTAAAAACGATACCGTTTTCAGACGAGCCATTGCAAAATGGAGCGATCAAACTTTAAAAAGTACCGATTATAAAAACATTAAAGCACAGCCATCTGCCGATATTTTTCCTGGTGCTGTTAAAACAGGTTTTCAGTTTATCGCTAAAACCGTAACTATTGAACATAAAAAAATGGCCGATAGCCTGGTACCAATTGTATCAACTTTAGGTTATTCTGGTTATGATAATGCGACCATGTACAGTACAGGTTTATATGCAAAAGCAGGCGAATATATCGAAATTGATGTGCCTAAAAATGCTGATGTAAACGATCTTGAAGTTCAGATCGGTGCACACAGCGATCGGTTAAATTACTGGATTGCAGGTAAAGAAGATTGGCGCAGGATGCCAATTATTACCAAAAAACAGAAATTAGCTGTCGGAAAAAATAGATTAACATCACCTTTTGGTGGCTTAATCTATATTGATATCAAACCAAAGGCCGACAGTAGAAAAATTGATTTCAAAATCAGTCATGCCGTAGCTGCACCACTTTTTGTATTGGGAAAAAGCACACAGGCCGATTGGGAATACCAATTAAGAAACAATAAGGCACCCTGGGGCGAAATGGCTACTGAAAATGTAATCCTGACTTTACCTGACAGTGTATTACAGACTATTAAAAAGCCCGAAGAAGTATTAAAACTGTGGGATCTGGTTGTGCTCGGGGAGTTGGATCTCGCCAATATGCCTGCGCCATTTTACAGGGCACAGCGCATGGTGCCTGATGAGCATATTGCCGGGGGCTACATGCACAGTGGCTATCCGATTATGATCCATCATTCCCCTTCGAGGAAAATGCTTTCTAACGAAATTATGGCCAATCCTGAATTATTGATGAAACCAAGCAAAGGCGGTGCAAACTGGGGCTTCTTTCACGAAATTGGGCACAACATGCAGAATTTAAACTGGGTTTTTGGTGGTACTACCGAGGTCAGTAATAATTTCTTTTCGCTTTATATGTTCGATCGTTTAATGGGTGGAAGAGACGATTCGCACGCTGCTGTTTCGAGTGCCAACACACAAAAAATGATGAAAAAATATTTTGCTGAGGGCGCCAGCTACGAAAAATGGAAAAATGATCCATTTCTGGGCTTGATCATGTTCCGCCAGATGCAGGAAGGTTTTGGTTGGGAAAGTTTTAAATCATTTTTTAAAGAATACCAAAAAATCGGTCCAGGTATTGGCAATTTAAACGATCAGGAAAAACGCGATTTATGGGTGAAAACCTATTCTAATGTAGTGAAGCGTAACCTGGCGCCATTTTTTAATACCTGGGGAGTGGATATTAGCGGAAAAACCCAAAAAGAACTGGCAGGCCTTCCAGCATGGAAACCTTTTAATTTTCCACCAGTAAATTAACTCAAATCAATCGAAGATGGCAGTAAGCAGAAAAATTGCTTTAAAAACTGATGAGCATAGCGGTAATCAACTCCATATTTACGAAGTTAACCCAATCATCTTTTACTCTGGCGAAGCAGACGAACTCAACATCGAACTTTTAGAATTCAATTATGGCGAATTAATCATTAAATCCCTATCGACGGCCATTTTAAAAGTAAAGGAACTGTTTATGGAAGATGAAGAATTTAACATCAAATGGAAACAGAATGCCAAAGGTTTACGGATTACTCTGCCTGATGGGTTAACCAATGATGAAACCCGGAAAAAGTGCACTTTGAAAATTAAATTTTAACAAGACCTATGAGGTTTGATAAGCATGTTGCCCGAAAACCTCATAGGTCTTTTATTGCCTGTCAAACTTCGGAAATCTTCTAGTAAACCTCCGAGGTTTAATATGCTTATTGCTTAAAAACCTCATAAATCTTAATATACTGATGTAGCGTTTTTATTATAACATTCGTTTATGGTTAAACTAGCCAATAAATTAAACGCATGCTCTATATATTAACCTCTATAGTACTGATTATAAGTTTAACCTGGGGCCATAAAGATGGCGATGAACCCATGCAAAACGGAGAATGACAGAAATTTAATAACTGAATTCGATTAATGATATCTCTTGTTGATCATTATCCGGTTCAAATTTATTATTTATGTTCTTTGTCTCGAACGGCATTTTCAATGTATTCGGAAATACCCGTTTTTAATTCCACTAGCGTTGTTCCGTTATTTTCAGGATCGGTATCTCCATTTACCACTGTTTCGGTCATTTCAATAAAATTTTTTCTCGCATCTGGCGAAAAACCTATATTTTGTAGTGTTACATCCCAATTTTCTCTCGGAATCTGTTTTGCTTTTACGTCTTTCTTTAAAACCACCGAAAATGCTTTGGCAATATCGTCAGAACTTAACTTTTCAGGACCAACAATTTCATAAATTTTAGATTCATCATCTTTTACCAACACATCACCTATAAATGTGGCCACATCCATAGGTGAAATCATAGGGATGGTTAAATCAGTTGGATAAAAAGTTGGAAGTGTACCACTTTTTTTAACCTCAGGCAGTTGTGCCAACCAGTTGCTATAGTAATAGGCCGGCCGGACAAAAACCTGCGGAATATCAAGATCTTTAAAAGCGTGTTCGAGCATGTGCGACATTAACAAATTCCCCGTTCCTTTATCATATTGTGCACCAATAGATGATAAACCCACCACTTTTTTAATTGATGATTGCCGGATCGCTTTATGATAATTTTCGAGAATGGTTTTGGTTTCACCCAGTACATCTTTATTTTTACCGGTTTCGGGGGTTAAAACAAATAAGGTATCACCGCCTTGAAAAGCATCAATTAGTGAGTTTAAATCCATTGCATCAGCAACAGCTACCTCGGCTCCTTTTTTCTTAATTTCTGAAGCTTTTTCTGGGTTATGGATAATAGCTTTAACGGCTAGTTTTTTAGCCAATAAATGATCTACAATTGCTGATCCTACCTGACCAGATGCGCCTAAGATTACGTACATAACAATCAATTTTAGTTACGAGCGTCTTTTTAATCAACAAGTCATCAGAATTTTGGTTTCAGTTTTTTTGACTTTCTATAAGTTCGCGGCTTATCAAAAGGCATCAACGTGTGATTGATTAATTAAAGTTTATCGTCATTTCGATCCCGAAGATTCGGGAAGAAATCTTTAAATTTCATTTTGATTATTTGGTACAAAGATTTTTCTCCCAAAAAAATGCCTCTATCGCGCTGGTCTGTGTCCTCAAGGACCACTTTTCTATGTGAAACTTACCTTATTTAATATGTTCCTTAATAAAGTTTTGAGGATTATAAAACCGATCATTCAGTTGCGTATTATTAAAAGTTAACCAGCTGGCACAACCATAATCATCAAACTTTTTCCTGATTTCTAAATGAAGATGATGATAATCGCCACCATATTTTTTGCTTTCCTGCGGAGTGAATAACCTCGCCAGTTTGGTATTTTGATCTACCGTCTGACCATTGCTTACATAAACCTCTTTCAGGTGTTTATAAGAGGTAAACATCGTTTGACCATTTGGTAGTTTATGCTTAACCACCACGGTACGTTGATTTTCGCCCAAATGTACAGAGCAAACTATCCCATTGGCCATGGCATAAACACTAACAAGTTTAGCTTTGGGTTGAGTAGGATTGATATCAATGGCGGTATGGATATGGCCTTTAACATAGCTATCGCGATGATCGCCAAAAATGCTGATGATTTTGATGTTATTTACCTTTTTACGGTTAGCCACATCAAAGGGCAGATACCATTGATCGGCTGTTTTCGCAGGTGCAGCATCCGTATAGTAAGGTTTCCAACGGTCGCGGTCTTTCTCTATTGTTGGAGTTTCGAATAAAAGTGCTGATAAAAAGATAAATAGTAATGTTTTCATGCTTTAGGAATTTAAAAGCAAGATACTGATTTTATTAAAATAAACTATTTTTATAGTTTAAAAAAATTAGGGTCGTCATCTTGACAAACTTCAATAGAAAATCCGTCATTGCGAGGAGGTACGACTAAGCAATCTTTCCTATTCGCGATTATTGCAAAAAAGATTGCTTCATCGGCAGAAAAAGCCTTCTCGCAATGACGGTAATAATGCTAATTCAGCTACGCCAAAATATCTTCTTTCAAAGCCTCTGCCGCAGGATTAACCAAAGTACCAATCAATTCCGGAACCGGAACATCGGTACTTTCGCTATAACCATGTGTTAATAACCTCACGCGGTTAATGCAAACTCTGATGAATTCAGGCACAAAAAGGTCGAATTTTTCGAATTTTGAGGCTAATTCTGGATTTTCTTGTTGAAATTCTAAAATTACATCAGCCACCTGACGCCAGAACTGTTTTTCGTCCATTCCCACATAACTGTGGAAAATATTGCCAAGATACCTGAAAACAGCATCGAATATGCCCGAAAGGATAAATAATGGCGCTAATTCGTCATTAATCTCCCTTAAAACATCAATAAGATCATTTGGTAATTTCGCTTTCGATTCTTCTGTTAATACAATCTCTTCCACAAAATCTTTAATGATAATCCGTTCCGGAACACCGTTTTTCATCACTAAAATCGTGTTTTCACCATGTGGACTAAAGAAAAAGGCATGTTTATAGAAAATCCTCAATACGGGTTTTAAATAAGCAGTTAAGTAGGCATTTAACCATGTTTCGGCGTCTAATCCCGATTTTTCAATCAATGCCTGCACCATGCTTTTGCCATTATCATCTACATAAAGTAAACTGGCCATCGTCATGATATTTTCGCCTTCCAGCAGGTAATTTTCTGCACTTTCGCGCCAAATCGCACCTAAAAATTCCTGATATTGGTATGGAGATCCCGGAATTTCACTGTATTGCGGATGGGTATAAGCCACTGTAGCTACTTCTCCTAAAAGCACCACACGGGTCTGTTTCAGGTATTCATCACCCTGAAGCATATCTTTTGCCCATTGGGTAACTTTTGGTGCAATGGCCAGTTTCTTAGGCGATAATCCCCTGAAAATAGAGGTATTCAATATTGAAATTGCCGTTTTTACATAATGCTTTTTAGGTTCACTTACATTAAAGAAAGTACGGATGCTGTTTTGGCACATGTATTCATCATTCCCAATACCAACTGGTACAATTAACTGATTAGCAATATCGTGCGCCAGCTGCAATACAATTTTATTGTTCCACTGCCATTCATGAACGGGGATAAAGAAATAATCTTCCGGGTTTAATTCCTGTTGGATGAGCACCTGATTAAAATCGTGGACTTGTTTTAAAGTCAATTCTTCATTATAAAAAGAAAATGAAGAAATGCTTTCGATGCTTTTGAATTGTGCCCTTGATTTGTGTACGGCCAGCCAGGCCAATTGTGTTTTTTGTGCCGCTTCTGGTGCATATTTACCCTGATCGCTATGATTAAAACCGATGCGGCCTTTGTTAATGGTAGCCCAGGGGTGACCGTCCATTTGATGTTCGATGGTTTGGTAATCTGCATTGGCCAGTTCATCAGCCGTTAACCTGCCTTTTTCGTGGATATAGGCATCCGCATATAAAGTATTTAAGGTTTCTTCGATAAAATGGGCAAGGGTAAAGGGTTTGATGCCAAAAGTTTGCTGTAATTCGGTGTAAAAGGCAGGTGCATTGTTTACTGCAACATTTTCGCCGTTTACGAACTTTTTGATGCTCTGTTTATCGATATGCAGGTAATCCAATGCGCGCTGCTGACCGGAGAAAGTATAATAAATAGCCTCTGTGTCGGTAGCCAGACGGAAATTCAAAACCCCATTTTCGGTTGTATTCACAAGTGTTGGTTCTGCTAATTTTTCGTGCATCAGTTCCACGATCGATTTTGCGATATAGTTTAGGTTTACCTTGTCCCAAACTTCTTTTTTTAAAGGTTTTATATGATTGAAATTGTTGTAACTCATGGTATTTAATTTTTAAGTGTTAGTCCAGATTTGCAATCTGGACTTTTCGTACTCCGGATTTCAAATCCGGTTTTCAATGGTCGGGATTACAAATCCCGACCAACGCGAGTTTTCGAATTGTCATCTTGAGCTTGTCGAAGGACCAGTTTGAGCTTTTAAGGCGTTTCGACAGGCTCAACGTGACAGTCCCTGACTTCAAACTCAGTTTTCGAATTGTCATCCTGAGCTTGTCGAAGGACCTCTTCCTCACCGTTTACGCTAAACTGCTGGAAAGCAATCCGTTTTTCTACCGGATAGATTTCGAAACCTAAAATGGCGTTGATGATGGACGCATTGCGGTAAGCCCCCATGCCCAGATCTGGTGTTACAAATCCATGCGTATGCAGTTCGGCATTTTGAACAAAGATTTCGTTCCCGTTTACATCAATGGCGTAATTGCGGTGTACCTGGAAAAGTCCGTCGGTGTTGCGTGCAATACGATCATGAATCGCAGATAAAAAGCCGGGCTCGTTATATTTATAGCCTGTAGCCAATACAACAGCATCTGTATCAACTGCAAAATCCTTTTCACTTTCGGTATGATAAAAATCAAGCTGATAGCTGCCATCATTATTTACTGTTAGGTTGTTCAATTGGCAGTTTGGCATCAGTTCGGCATTTATTTTTTCGCCGTCAACACTCAATTCGTACAGTTTATCGAAAATCTGATTAATTAGCTCAAAATTGATCCCTTTGAACAACGAATTCTGTTTACTTAAGAGTTGTTTCCGTTTGGCATCGCTTAAATTGTAAAAATGGTCAACATATTCAGGCGAGGTGAGCTCTAAGGTTAATTTCGAATATTCCATCGGGAAGAACCTGTCTGGACGTGTAAACCATTTTAGGTTCAAGCCATTTTCTGTTTCAGGTAAAAGATCGTAGAAAATTTCTGCAGCACTTTGTCCCGAGCCGATAACGGTTACCGTTTTTTGTTCCAACAAAGTCTGTTTAAACTTTAAATACTCCGACGAATGTATTGCATGCTGATGAACGGTTGGATTAACAAAGGCAGGCACTTTAGGCGCCGTACCCGTTCCGAGCACGATTTTTTTAGCCAAAATGGTTTCAGTAGTACCACTTACCTGATCTATCTTTTCGATCTGATAAATTCCATCAACATAATTTATAGTGGTCACTTTTTGTCCAAAATGACAGTTTTTTAAATGATTAATGGCCCATTTACAATAAGCGTTATATTCTTTGCGCAGTACAAAAAAATCTTCCCTGATGTAAAATTTATAAAGGCGATCAGTTTGCTTTAAGTAGTTTAAAAAACTGTATGGGCTGGTTGGATCGGCCATGGTAACCAGATCGGCCATGAAAGGGACCTGCAATGTGGCATCACTCAGCATCATGCCCGGGTGCCAGTTAAATTCGCTTGCCTGATCTAAAAATAAAGTCGATAAGCTTTCTATCGGCGTACACAAAGCGGCTAAACCTAAGTTGAAAGGACCGATTCCGATCCCAACAATGTCGTATATTTTTTGTTCCTGCATTATATCTCCTCCGTTTCAAACTGTCCCAACTTAATCATAGCGTGTGCCTTGGCTTCAGGATATTTATCCCAATACCAATCGCGGTAGCAGAAAGTTAGATTGGCCATTTTATAAGGCATTTGGATCACTTTCTCTAATTTGAAACCCAGTCTGGTAACAAAAATGTGCATTGCACGGCTTTCAACTGCTGCTTCACCAATACATTTGCCTACTTCCGGCTGTTCGAAAATGAAATCCATTAAAGCCTGGCCGGTTTCGAAACTAAATTTCTTGTCTTTATCCGTTGGGGCAATCAATAAGTGTGCGCCATAATCGGTCATCAATGCTTCGTAACAGGCACCTACACCATCGCGCATTGGCCAGTAAGGCTCTATCGTAAAGGTTGGTTCTCCATTGATTTCGCCGATAAAACTGTGTGACGCATCGTTCGGCAATAGTGTTCTGTAAAATAACTCTAAACCTTTAATCGGGCCATCCATTTTCCAGATCGGTTTGGCATGTTCCTGATTAAACCAATCGTGAACCATTTCCAGATCGCGGTCGATGTTAAATGGACGGATATTAATCGTTACATTTTCTTTAGGAAAAAACCTGCTGTACAATACCTCTTTTGTTTGTGGTTTGATCAGGTTCTCGGAGAAGAAATATTTAGCCAAAGGGTTCGGAAACTCGCGATAAATGGCCGGATTATCAATTGGTGCACTGGCTTCATCAATGTTGCAAAGATTGGTTAATAAATTACCTTTTACTTCCCAGCTGCGGCGGTTGATGATATAATCGACCAGACCGGTAGTATCGCTGTTCTCGAATTGTTTAAACTCGAGATAAACCAGATCGATCAAAGTTTTCTCATCTGCCAAACCATTGCTGGCAATGGCGTTAACTACGCCCAAAATGTTGTTGATGAGCAGGTAATAGGTGAGTTTAGGGATAATGTATTCGTTCGGAACAATTGATCCGCTTTCGGCTGCAATCCCCGGATAAACGGCTTCTAATGCTTCGGCTTTAGCATCACTAAAGAAATAACCCTGATTATCCCTGAAATAAAATTTGGCTGGGTAAAAATCCTTATCCAGTTCCAGCATCACATTTTGCTGGTGAAACTCAAAGGCCATACCGAAATTATTATATAGTCCAATAATTGGTGCTACGCAAAGGTGAAGGTATTGTTTAAACCAGTTTACAGCAGTATAAGCAACCGTTTTACTTTTGCTGATCGATGCTTTCTCAATTATATGTACAATTCTAGGTTTCTGTCCCAGTAATCCATCCTGACAAAGTGCAGCCAGTAAGGTTACATTTTTTTCGGCATCATCAGCTTTAAAAGGATTATGTCTGATGCTGGTGTTAAATCCATCAATGGTTTCGCCTTTATAATTTACGGTGATAAATGCAGGATCGGTAATAAATTCAATCTCCGGAAATTCAGCTTTAGCCGCTTTGCCGTATTCTGTTTTTAATAATTTACTTACGTCATAACCACGGTGAAGCTCCCGAATCAGGTTAACCCTTTCTGAGTTGGTGATTTTTACGTGTAGCGAAAATTTAAGCATCCAATCGCTTGTATCATTGTAAACTGTTCTTACCGATGATGTTGGTGTATAAAACACTCCAAAACAACCCAGATAGAATAATAATTTTTCCTCCTCCATGGCTTGTACCGCAGGTAAAGTGAGCAGATAATCGGCTTCCCAAGGATGCATGGGTACCACTTTATGGTTTGGATGCTGATCCAATATGGCAATGATATCTGAATTTCCACACTCTAACAGCTCAATCCTGAAAAGATCTGTAATGTCAAAACCTTCAGCGTTTTTCTCATTAATGTTATCTGCAGCGATTAAAAAATACGCCAGTTGGAATTGGCCCTGTGTTTCTGGCGAAAATTTGAAAAGCTCTTCCCTGTTGTTAAAACCAGCTCTTCCTTTTGGTAGGGGATGGGCATTGTGACCTAAAAATAAAGATTGCTCGGCCTCAATAAAGCTCATTTTGGCAAAATTTACAGGCTTGCCATTCTGTTTAAAATAAGACAGAAATGCCTCGAGGTTTTCTACACTGTTGGTTAAACGTTGATTTACTACACTGGTATCTGCATCCGGGAACTCTTCGGCACTGAATTGGATGGCCAGTTCCATAAAGCGGTAAATGCTGATCGGATGGATCGTATCTGTAGCAATATCGCGCTCAATTACCGGAAAATTAAATACATGCCGGCCACTATCTGCATAAAATTTTAAAGGGGCGTATACTTCAAATCCAATAGAACTGAAATCGAACCTGATGTGCAAACGGTCGGTTGTGGTAATCAGGTAATTGGCCAATGGCGCATCGTATTTAGGTATGCCAACATAACGGCTCCAGTTGTTAAATTCTCTGCAATAACTGTTTAGGAGTGCATTAAAGTTAGTTTCTTCTGAAATCTGCTGAAGCTTGATTAAGTCTAACGTATTCGTTTCCATGTTTTTTAATGATTTTAATAATGTTTTCAATATCGCTCATGGTAGTAAGCGGGTTAAGTAGGGTAAATTTGAGGTAGAACTGTTGGTTAATTTTGGTGCCGGCAACTAGGGCCTTCCCTTCGTTAAACATGGCTTTTTTGATGTACTGGTTCATTGCGCACACATCCAACTGTACATTTTTTGGCCTGTAACGGAAAACCAGAGCACTGATGTCTGATTCGTTCATCAGTTCAAAATCGCTGTCGTAATGTAAGCGGTCGGCAATTTTGGCCGCAGTTTCAATAATCGTATCAAAATAGCCCCCCAGTTTGTTCCTGCCCATCATCCTGAGCGTAAACCAAAGTTTCAGGGCATCAAACCGTCGGGTCGTCTGTATCGATTTGTTTACCTGGTTTGGCAAACCATCCTCATCATGATCTTTAGGGTTTAAATAATCAGCATGGTGTGTAATCAGGTTAAAATATTTTTTATCGTTTACCAAAAAACCACTGCTGCTTACCGGCTGGAAGAAAGATTTATGATAATCAACAGTAACCGAGTGTGCCAGTTCGATCCCGTTAAGCAGGCCCCTGTATTTGTCTGTCAGCAATAATCCACATCCATAAGCCGCATCAATATGGAACCAGGTATTGTATTTTTTGCTGATGAAGGCAAGCTCTTTCAGAGGGTCAACATTTCCAAAATCGGTAGTGCCTGCAGTACCCACCACGGCAATGGGTATATTTCCCTGGGCGATTTCTCTTTTAATGGCATCTTCCAATAACACGGTGTTCATCCTGAAACTACGGTCGGTTTTAATCTTGATCACCGATTTTTCTCCCAAACCTAATAGCGAAGCATTTTTCTGGATGCTGAAATGCGCCTTTTCTGAAACAAAAATCCTAAAGCGTGAGGCTTCCTGTGGTAAACCGTTTACCTTAATATTGTGGTTTAATGCAGTAATGGCATAATGGTCTCTTGCCAATAAAAGGCCCATTAAATTACTCTGGGTACCGCCACTGGTAAAAATACCATCTGCTTTTTTGCTATAGCCAATTTGGTCACAAGTCCATTCGATTAGTTTTTGTTCAATCAATGTTCCCCCGGCGCTTTGGTCCCAGGTATCGATTGACGAATTAATCGACGAAATCATCACCTCGGCCGCCACTGCGGGGATTACAATCGGACAGTTTAAATGGGCAATGTAAGCGGGATGATGAAAAGCAACAGCATGATTGGTGTAAAGCTGTTCTACTTCTTTAAGCAGCGCATCATAGTTATCATGCGTTTTTTCAAATTCGATGGCATCGAATAAGGGTTTTAATTGAGCAGGCGATACGCCACTGAAGGGCTTTTGGTTGTTGTGCAGGAATTTTTTAACGGCTTGAGTAACCTTACCAACAGCATGGAGGTATTCTTCTTCGTTTTCGTGGTGAAAGATTTCCTTCGTCGGACTTTCCGTAAGGAAATCGATAAGTTCATGTTTTTCTAGGTCTGATGTAAACATTAGTTTTTCAATTTTTCAAAAAAGTTTAATGGTAAAGGCAATAAAATACCAGGCAATTAGTGCCGGTATTTTTTTATTCATCATCTGGTTAGCTGAGATATTTAAATGCGGGCGATTTGTATCGATAATTCCGGTTGCTAAGGTATGTGTTTATTTAGATTGATTAAAAATAATATTTAAAATATTTTTAACATATTGTTAATAAGTTGATTGAATGCCTATACTTAACCGTTTTAGTACAATGATGAATAAAAAATAAAATAATTTTATTTGGATTTGATCTAAATAAATGATTGCTTTGCGCAAAAAAAAATCATTAATGAAGAATCTATACTTAATTGCAATCTTGATCTGTGGATTTATTCTTACAGGTAAAGCACAAACCGTAACAGGTAAAGTGCTTGGAGAAACTGCTCCCTTAGCTGGGGCAAATATTAAAGTGGAAGGAAAGGGCACTTCCGCTACTACAAATGCAGATGGTACTTTTGAATTAAAATTAACCGAAGGTGCTTACGTTTTACAGGTAAGTTATGTAGGTTATACTACTGTACTGCAAAAAGTGAATTTAGGTAAAAACCAGACCGTTAATTTAACCATTAGTCTAAGCCCAACCTCAAATATGCAGGAGGTGGTTGTGGTATCGTCGCGTAAACCGACCAAAATAAGTGAAATACCGGGTACGGTTTGGGTAGTAGATGGTGCAAAAATCCAGGAGCAGGCAAGGGCAGGCATTCCTTTAAAGCAAACATTGGCCCAACTGATCCCAAGTTTGGATGCAGGTCCGGAAGGACGTACCAACTACGGACAAAACCAACGTGGCAGGGATGCACTGGTAATGATTGATGGGGTATCGTTAAACAGTACCCGTGGTGTAAGCCGTCAGTTCGAATCGATTGATCCATTTAACATCGAGCGTATTGAGGTTTTATCGGGTGCAAGTGCTGTTTATGGCGGTGGTGCAACAGGTGGTATCATCAATATCATCACGAAGAAAGGTCAGGACAGTCAGCCGAGTTTCACCACACAAATTGGTGTGCGTAGCGGATTGAAAGAAAAAAGCGATCATGATGTGCGTGTAGCACAGGCCATTTCTGGCGGTAGCAAAGACTGGAACGGACGTATCGGTATGGCTTTTCAAAAAAACAATGCAGCTTATGGTGCAGATGGAAAACAGATTTTTACGGATATTACCCAAACCGATTTACAATACAACCAATCGTTCGATTTCTTCGGAAGTACAGAATTTAAACTTACTGAATATCAAAAACTATCGGTAAATGGCCAATATTATAATTCGGGTTATCGTGGAGATAAAGATTTGTTTTTAGGTACAAACTATGCGGGCTTGTTATCAAATCCTGCAGTTTTGGAAATGAGAAACGGTTATTCTTCAGATGTTGATCCAAAAACAAGCAGGGCAAATATCAATGCCAACTATCAGGCGAGCGAAATTTTGGGCGGACAAACACTTTATATACAGGCTGCTGCCAGAAATGAGCAGTTCAGCTTTCACCCATTCCCTGGCCAGGCGGCAATACCTGGTGTGCTTTACAGTGGTTCATCAATCCAGAACACCAATTATAGCGCTTTAAAACTGGTATTGAACAAAGATTGGAACAGGGTTAACCTTACTTACGGTATAGATGCCGATAACGAAAACTTTAATGCACAGCAAGCCTTATTCGATAGGGTGAAAGCTGCTACATCGGGTGGACTAACCAACGCTACCGTGGCAACCATTGCACGTTATCCTAATTTCGGGGTGAACGGTTTATCTGGCTTTTTGCAGGCACAGGTTAAAGTAACTGATTTTTTAAGCTTATCAGGTGGCGTACGTCAGCAACGCATGTTTGTTAAAGTTGGTGATTTTGTGGGTACAACAGCAGCAGTGCCTTTGGCTTATGGCGTGGGCAGAACGGCAACCCCAATTGCAGGTGGTAAAAATCATTACGATGTAAATCTGCTAAACGGTGGTTTGGTGGTTAAAATCAATGCGCCACAACAGGTTTGGGTTAACTTTTCACAAGGCTTTAACTTAGCCGATCCTGCTAAATATTACGGACAGGGAAGCTATACTTTAGTGGGTACCAACTTTAATTTGGGTAACTCCATTAATGTGGCCAGTTCTCCTTTAACTGGTATTAAAACAGAACAATACGAAGCAGGTTACCGTTACCGTACAGGTGTATTTAATGCACAGGTAGCTGGTTTTTATGCCCTATCTGATAAAAACGTGAAAACCAACAGCACTTTCAATATCGAAGTTTTTGACGAAAAAGTAAGAAATATCGGTGTTGAAGGTTCATTATCGTTAAACCTGAAAAATGGTTTCGAGGTAGGTGCAAACGGTTTGTACATTAAAACACAGAAACAGAATACCGATGGTACCTGGGCCTTACAGGATGTAACGGTGGCTAGTCCATCTAAATTGGCCGGTTATTTAGGCTATAATGGTAAAGTGTTTGGTTTAAAAGTACAGATTTTCCATTCATTTGATTCGAAAGGTATTTCCATAGTTCAAAATAAGCCGGTAGAATATGAATTAAAAGGTTACACCACAGTTGATCTTTTGGGAACGGTAAAAATCTTCACCGGAAGTTTATCAATTGGTATACAAAACTTGTTGAACAAAGATTACCAGACTATTTGGAGCCAACGTTCACAGTATTTGTATGCAGCTTTAGCTCAAAAACCAACCTTTTATTATGCAGGCCGCGGCCGTACTTATAATTTAACGTATACGCTTAATTACTAATGATGGTTGTTTGGTTGGTGCTCATCAACCAAACAATTAAATTTATGTTCGAAGCATTCGAAAGAAGCTTTAATATCTTCTTTATTAGATTTTCTAAACTATACTTCGGCAAAATTTTAAATTAATGATTTATAGAGAAATGCTGCACGTTTATATAGTATAAATTGTTGTTATATAAAGTTTAATATTTAAAGTCATGAGAAATTTAATTTTTTATTTTGGCATTAGTGCACTTTCTTCCCTTTTATACAAAAGAGTAAGAGCAGACACAGGCAGTACAATTATTAGTCAAAATGTTTATATTCTTTTCAAAAAAGATGGAAATAATTTTATTACTCAAGAAAATGAGAATAAAATTAAACTTTTTGTTTTAGACAATAATAAGGAGAAAGAACTTTTTAACTATGGGCCTAAGATCGGTATTGGGTTTAATATTATTAAAAGACCCAATGATGGTGCATCAGTTTTTCTTTTATATGGTGATGAGGGAAAATCCTTAAAAAGTGATGTAAAGTCTTATATAATTGATTTTAACGATGGTTCTAGAGACACACTTGTTTTATCTTTTAGAAAAAGTAAGAATTCTTTGATATGTACATCCGTTAAACATAGAAATAAAACTGTTTGGGAAACTAATAGCAAATATATAGATGGTATGCCATGGGAAAGATCCATTATAATTAACAAAATTTAGAATAATATAACATAAAATCTACCTTAATAAAAACACTTATGAAAATTAATACTCTACAAAGCTATTTATTAGCTCTATTATTCTTTTTAAGCTTAGGATGTAAAAAGAATAATTTTAATTCAGAAAATGATAGACTAAGCCTCAATCAACCATCACAAACTGTTCAGGACACCTTTTTTGTAAGTAAGAGTATAGCTCTAAAAAAGGCAGAAGCTTTTAATAAGATTGAAAATTCTTTTAATAACAAGAGGTTATCTTCAGCAGATAAAATCTCTATAAATAGTAATAGCCAGTCTATAAAAAATATTTTTACTGTGAAACCTGATCCTAATAGAAAAGAAAGTTTTTACATAATAAACTATAAGAACGGTGGTTTTACCATAGTTTCTGCTGATAAGCGCACACAGGATATCCTCGCTTTTGGCAATTCTGGTACTATCGATTCAACAACAACCGAACTTCCTTCAGGTCTGATAACTTGGTTGGAAGAAACAGATGCATACATAAATAATGTACGAAGTAATAAGTCCAATCTTGATAAAAAAGCTATTTTAAAGTCTTCTTCGAAAATGGGCAATTTTAATACATCTTCTTTCTTTGGTTATCCGATGATTCCTGGAGGATGGTCTCCTGGAGACCCAAGAGGAGATTATCATGAATATGTTCTGTTACCCTTTAACACAACATGGGATCAGGGAGTGGGATATAACGATGCTTTGCCTAGTATGTCATGTACAACTAATTCTAACGGTAAGCCTTACACAGGTTGTGTTGCAACTGCTGTTGCGCAAGTTTTAAAATATCATCAGTGGCCGGCGAATTATGATTGGAACAGTATGCCCAATAGCTATGGCTCGCCAGCTACGGCATTACTTATGGCTGATATAGGAAATGCAGTGGGAATGAATTATGGGTGTGATGGATCAGGTGCTCAAACTTCTAAAATACCAAACATATTAGTAAATGTGTTTAATTATCACAGCACAGTATCCTATCAAAATGTTAATGCCTATGCTGTAGGATCTGACTTGGCTTCAAATCAGCCTGTGATTTTAGCAGGCGGATCCAAGGAAGGATGGTGGATCTTCGCCTCTTATAAAGATGGGCATGCATGGGTTTGTGACGGCTATAAATCAGATTATACAGTTGTAGATTTTACAGATCCAGGAGGCGCAGGAATTGAAATTCCCGTTATAGGTCAATCTTCAACTTTTTTACATATGAACTGGGGATGGGGAGGGGTATATAATAATTGGTTTGCAGCAGGAAATTGGAATCCTGGATCTTCAACATTTAATTATAAAACTCAAATGGTAAGTGGTATTATACCGAAAAATAGATAAACTGATTCTAAACATCATTCTTTGTGATCTGTGAAGACACAGACCACGAATTTATAACAACAAATGCCCCAATTCGGGGAATTTGTTGTTTGTTTTATTTCTTTTTCAATTCTATCACCGTAATCTCCGGCCATATACCAATCCGGCCTGAAAAACCAAGGAAACCAAAGCCGCGGTTGACATTTAAATAGCGGCCATTTTCGGTTTTAATGCCTGCCCAATGTTTATAACGGTATTTTACCGGGCTCCACTTAATTCCAAAGGCTTCGATACCGAACTGCATGCCATGCGTATGGCCAGCTAAGGAAAGCTGGATTTTAGAAGGATAATTTTTTACCTGTGCATCCCAATGGGAAGGATCGTGTGATAAAAGGATTTTAAAATCGTTCACCTCTGTATTTTGAAGGGCTTTGTTCAGGTCGCCGCGTTCCCCAAAACCGATTCCCCAGTTTTCTATCCCGGCAAGGATAATTTTTTCGCCGTTTTTATGCAGCTCTACATGTTCATCCAACAACAATTTAAAGCCCAGTTCTTTGTGGTAAGCTTTCAATTGGTTTAAGTTCTGTGTTTTATCGGCTTCATTTGGCCATTTAATGTAATCGCCATAATCGTGGTTACCTAAAACAGAAAACTGCCCGAAAGGGGCTTTAATCTGAGAGAAATGGCCAATATAAGGCACAATTTCTGATGAGGCATTGTTCACTAAATCGCCTGTAAAAACGAACAGATCGCTTTTTTGAGCGTTGATCATGTCGATACCTTTTTGTACGGCTTTGGGATTGGTAAAACTCCCGGCATGTACGTCCGAAATCTGCGTAAGTGTAAAACCATCAAAAGCGGCAGGCAGATCATCAAAGTACAAGGTATGTTTAATTACACGGTAAGCGTATTTTCCCTGGGTAATGCCATAAGCAAATAGGATAATGGTTAAGCAGAACATCACAAAGGCAAAATCGACCCAATAGTTGCTGCGGCCGGCAATATGGAATCCACCGGGCTCAAAATTGGTGGATAAGCCAATTAATAAGCGGTAAACATCGCCCAGCATCAGAAAAAAAGCGAAAACAATTTCTGAAGCAAAAACAATCAAGAAAGCATGACTAACAATTTGGAAGAACTTATTTATTCCCTGGATGCGCATCTGCTGAATGGCGAAGAACAAAGCAAAAGTTAAACCGATGATAAATACCCAAAAGATTGGGCTCAGTAAACTTGATTGATTGATGGTACCCAAACCTGATAAAACATAAGCATTTAAGGTAAAAAATATGATTGCAACTATGATGAGTGGCAATAGATTGAGTTTTCTTTTCATTATTAAAAATCTGTAAATCAGAATAGGGGGTAAAAATAGAATTTAAACGCTGATAATTGCCTACTGTTACAGTTGCCGATTATTTTTACGCTCGTTTGATTAAAGCAATTATTGTTATGATGTGTTATATTTATAAATATGATAGTATGTTGAATTAAAATCAACTTCTTGTTGCATATTTTATAATTTACTTTCTTTTATTAGCTTTGTGCGAATATGCTGTCCAAAAAAACAAAATATGCCATTAAAGCGCTTGTTGCGCTGGGTAAAAATTTAGATAAACCACCAATGCAGATTTCGAAAATTGCAGAGGAGGAGCATATCCCGAAAAAATTCCTTGAACAGATCCTTCTTGATTTGCGCAATGCAGGCTTTTTATACAGTAAAAAAGGTGCAGGCGGCGGTTATAGCCTAAATAAAAAACCTGAAGAGATTTTATTGGTACACGTAATGCGTGTAACTGATGGGCCAATTGCGATGGTGCCATGTGCCAGTTTAAACTTTTACCATAAATGTGATGAGTGTGTAGATGAGAAAACATGCGGCATCAGAAGTGCCTTTATTGATGTAAGGGATGCTACGCTTAAGGTTTTAACCGAAACCAGCATTGCCGATGTTATCGGCAGGGAAGATACTTTGAAAATCGGTATCGTTAATTTATAAAATAATTTCTAAACCTCGCAGGTTTTCAAAACCTGCGAGGTCTAAAACCAACAATGTTAAGCATATCACTTAGATGTACTAAGGTGACTTAGGTGGTCAATATTATTTTGGAAAGTAAGCTTCGGTACATTTCGAGTGTTATTGTTCTATTAACACTTCAAATCCGTCCGTGAAGACATAAGTGAAGATTTTTCTTGCCGCTCAATGCCGCGGGGGCATGGTACTTTGGAGCGCCAAAGTACCCAAAGCGCTTTGTCAATCCAGCAATGTGCTCCCACACAAACCCATTTCACATCAAAAAAACAGCGGCACTTTGTTTTGTGCAGTAATTGCCAGGTTTACGGTTTTGCAAAATGTGCACAAAACCACTGCATTTCAGGTTTGGTAGTGCTAATTCTTCTGTTTTGCAACTGTTTTTTTGATTTCCCAGCACTTGGGATTGACAGCGTTCTTAGGTAAAAGCTGTTTGTTTTTCAAAGTAAGCTAGCATAATGCGATAACTCCGCGTTAGGGATTGTAAGGGTTCAGTGCCGATTTTTCATCGGTACCGGAGTGAAGCGCAGCCCTGCAAAGCCCGACCTTTGCGTAGCTTAGGTAACGCCCAAATTAGTTTGACAGTTTTCAATTTTCAGTTGCAGTTTTCAAATGGCAGTTTTAGCTATATTATTTAAGGAATTTAATTTATAGATTTTTCGACTGCGTGGCACTTTGCTCGAAATGACGATCTTGAAAGGGTTTTAACAAGATATCGTAAAATTTTTTATAATAAATTACGACTATTCCTATATACTTTATATATTTGGCGTATGAACTTCAGTTTTATACCTAACCAGTTAACCGCTAAGCAAATGATGTGCTGTTGTTGTAAAACGCAGTAACAGGAGCCTACAGATAATTTTATGTATAAAATATGGAATGCTTCTCGGTAAAAGGGAAGCATTTTTTGAATAAAGCTAACAACACATATGCAAAGTTTCAGAACAGAACTCGAAAATCCGATCGTCGAGCAGGACATCATCGATTTAGAGAATAAGATTAAAGCTTTTAGAGATGGAACCATCCACGACGAAAAGTTTAGGAGCCTCCGTTTGGCCCGTGGTGTTTACGGACAAAGACAGCCAGGCGTACAAATGGTGCGTATTAAACTGCCATTTGGTAAGGTAACTTTTAAACAGTTATTGCGTATAGCCGATATTGCTGATGAATACGGAAGTGGAAATTTACACTTAACCACTCGTCAGGATATTCAGATCCATTATGTGAGTTTAGACCGTACGCCCGAGCTTTGGGCCAAACTGGAGCAGGATGATATTACGCTCCGCGAGGCTTGTGGTAATACAGTACGTAACGTAACGGCTTCCCCAAATTCGGGAATCGATGCGGAAGAGCCTTTTGATGTTTCGCCTTACGCACAGGCAGTATTTGCCTACTTTTTGCGTAACCCGATCTGTCAGGAAATGGGCCGCAAAATTAAAATTTCCTTTTCTTCGAGCGATAGGGATACGGCTTTTAGCTACATTCACGATTTAGGTTTTATTCCAAAAATTAACGAAAATGGCGAGCGTGGATTTAAAGTTTTGTTTGCCGGTGGTTTAGGTGCACAGCCTTTTCTGGCCAATGCCGTTCACGATTTTTTACCTGAAGACCAATTGATTCCCTTTACAGAATCTGTTCTTCGCGTTTTCGACCGTTATGGCGAACGTAGCAACCGTAATAAAGCGCGTTTAAAATACCTTGTTCAGAAGTTAGGATTAGAAGAGGTTTTACGTTTGGTTGCCGAGGAGCGCATTGCCAATAAAGTAAAAACCTTCAAAATAGATATCAACACCGTTCCACAGCCCACTTTACCTTTAGAGCAGGAATACCCTGCGGTAGAAATATTAAACGAAAGTCATTATAAACACTGGTTAGCCACTAATGTAATTGAGCAGAAACAGGCCGGATTTTACGGCGTTTATGTAAAAGTGCAGGTAGGTGATATCAAAACAGATAAAGCAAGGGCTTTTGTTGATGCCATCAGGCTTTATGTTGCTGATGAAATCAGAATTACCCAAAACCAGGGCCTTTTGTTAAAATTTGTGAGGAAGGAGGCATTACCTTCATTGTATGCGGCTTTAAATAAAATTGGTTTTACCACAGCAGGCTTTGATAGTTTGGCCGATATTACTACCTGTCCGGGTACTGATACCTGTAATTTGGGTATTTCGAACTCCATGACGCTTGCAGAAGTTTTGGAGGACGTAATTTATACTGATTTCCCTGAGTTTATTTACGAGAAAAATATCAAGATCAAAATTAGTGGTTGTATGAACTCTTGCGGTCAGCATGGTTTGGCTGAAATCGGTTTCCATGGAAGTTCGGTAAAAGCTGAAGGAAAAGTGGTTCCTGCAGTTCAGGTGATGCTTGGTGGCGGTACTGTTGGTAACGGTGTTGGCCGTGTTGCAGAACGCGTAATTAAAGTACCTTCAAAAAGGGCTACAAGTGTTTTACACTTTATATTAAATGATTTTAAAGCCAATAACCTGGAAGATGAAAACTTCCACCAATATTATGATAGAAAAGGTAAAGACCATTTTTATCAACTGTTAAAACCTTTGGCCGATTTAACCAACCTGAAGACAGAAGAATTTGTAGACTGGGGCCATGTTGAAGAGTTTGTGACAGCCATTGGTGTTGGAGAATGTGCTGGTGTAGTGATCGATTTAGTGGCTACTTTATTACTAGAGGCAGACGAAAAATTTGGCTGGGCAAAGCAAAACTTAGATAAAGGTGCTTATGCCGACGCCATATACCATACCTACAGCACTTTTGTAAGTGCAGCAAAATCTTTATTGTTGGATAAAAGCGTAAACAGCAGTACGCAGGTTGGTGTGATCCGTGAGTTTGATAATCATTATGTAGAAACCGGCGAATTTAATTTACCAACCAATTTCTCTGACCTGGTTTTACAGATCAACAAAAACGAACCAACTGAAGAGTTTGCAAAGAAATATTTTGAAGAAGCCAATCAATTTTTAAATCAGATTAAGGAGAAAAGAGCGGTATTAGCGAAATGAGATTTGAGACAATAGATATGAGATTTGAGAACTGCAGACGCTAAACGCCATGCGCCAAACAACTCTTCATCTAGTCATTCAAAATTCAATAATTAAAAAGAAACATGGTTAATCAAAATAAAGAATCAAAAATTACTCTTTTAGGCGCAGGTCCGGGTGATCCTGATTTATTAACGCTGAAAGGCGTAAAAGCATTACAAACTGCTGATGTGGTATTGTACGATGCCTTAACCAACGAAGCTTTATTGGAGCATGCTCCGGCAGAAGCCATTAAAGTTTATGTAGGAAAACGCTCAGGTGAACATTCTTATCCTCAGGATACGATTAATAAACTGATGATCGATTATGCTTTAAACTATGGTCATGTTGTCCGTTTAAAAGGTGGTGATCCGTTTGTTTTTGGCAGGGGATATGAGGAATTGGATTATGCTGCATCATATAGCATTCCGGTAAGTGTAATTCCGGGTATTTCGAGTTCCATCGGTGTACCAGGATTGCAACAAATTCCGGTTACACACCGTGGCATGAGCGAAAGCTTTTGGGTAATCACCGGAACCACCACTTCAGGAGAGGTTTCGGCCGATATTTACCAGGCAGCACAGTCAAAAGCCACAGTATTGGTACTGATGGGGCTTAAAAAACTGTCAAAAATTGTTGAAATTTTTAAAGCGGCAGGCAAACACAATTTACCAACTGCAGTGGTGCAGAACGGATCGGCTGAAGATGAACGTTTAGTTGTTGGCGTAGTTGAAACCATAGAAAGTTTGGTGCAGCAAGAAAATATTAAAGCACCAGCTTTATTAATTTTTGGAGAAGTTGTATCATTACATCCATCATTTAAAAAATTAATTAAACAATATGCAAGTATTGCCTAACCAACCTGATAATGCAACATCTTTTTCGGAAGAGGAAAAAGGTAACCAGCTCTTTCCAGTTTTTGTAAAGCTGAACAAGCTGCGTACATTATTAATTGGAGCAGGCAATATTGGGCTCGAGAAATTAACGGCGATTGTAAATAACAGCCATAGCGCTACCATTACCATCGTGGCAGAAACGGTATCGCCGGAGGTTTATGCACTTGTTGCAAATTATCCGCTAATAAAGGTTAAGCAGAAAACTTTTGATATAGATGATTTAAATGATATTGATATCGTTTTCGCGGCAACCAATAACAATATTTTAAATGAAGAGATCAGAAAGGTTACGCATGAGCGTGGTCTGTTGATCAATGTGGCTGATAAACCTGAGTTATGTGATTTTTATCTGGGATCGATTGTTCAAAAGGGCGATTTAAAAATTGCCATTTCTACAAATGGTAAATCGCCAACCATTGCCAAACGTTTAAAGCAGATTTTGAATGAGGGTTTACCCGCAGAACTGGATGAAACCTTACAGAACATGAGCGCTTTGCGCCAGACTTTAAACGGCGATTTTTCTGCAAAGGTTAAAAAATTGAACAAGGTTACCCAAAGTTTAATCAATCCTAGAAAAAGCTTTGCCGAGCGGAATATCAAATGGTTGATCTGGGTGGCATCGGTTTTATTGATTGGAGCAATCGGACTTTCCCTTTGGAATACTGAACCGGAATTTCAGACGTTTTTAATCAACATCGATCCATTATTCTACTGGTTTTTAGGGGCAGGATTTTTATTCGCCTTGATTGATGGGGCGATTGGAATGTCATACGGCGTTACCACGGCATCTTTTTCACTGGCGATGGGTTTACCACCTGCATCAGCAAGTATGGCCATACACATTTCAGAAGTAATGAGCAACGGGATTGCAGGCTGGATGCATTACCGTATGGGCAACGTAAACTGGAAGCTTTTTAAAATATTGATCCTTCCTGCAATTGTTGGTGCGGTATTAGGTGCCTACATTTTATCTTCATTGGAGCATTATAGCAGTTACGTTAAGCCGGTTGTTGCTGTTTATACCTTGTTTTTAGGTGCCGTTATTTTAATGAAAGCCTTTAACATTAAAAGAAAAAAAGCCGATCAAAAAATCAAAAAGATTGGTCTGTTGGGTTTTTTTGGTGGTTTTATAGATGCGGCTTTTGGCGGTGGCTGGGGATCGATAGTTTTATCGAGTTTAATTGCAGGCGGCCGTCACCCTTTATTTTCACTGGGTACGGTAAAAATCAGCCGTTTTTTTATTGCCACTTTAAGTTCGCTTACCTTTTTTACCATGTTGGGCGGCAAACACTGGGAAGCCGTTTTAGGCTTAATTATTGGTAGTGCAATCGCATCGCCAATTGCCGCAAAAGTATCTAATAAAATTTCGGCAAAAACCATTATGGTGGCTGTTGGAATTATTGTGATGATTGTAAGTTTGCGCAGTGTGATTATGTTTATTTTAAAATTAATTTAGTGATGACAGACCTTGAGGAGATAAAAGTAGCACTGGCAGGTTTAAGTACAATTGATAAACTGAAATTTTTGGCTGATCAATATGCCGGCCGTATTATATTTTCGACCAGTTTTGGCTGGGAAGATCAGGCCATTACCCATTTGATTTTTGCCAATAATATACCGATTAAGGTTTTTACTTTAGAAACCGGACGCCTGTTCCCCGAAACCTATTATGTTTGGAACCGAACATTAGAAATTTATAACAAACCGATACATGCCTATTATCCGCAAAATGAGTTATTGCAGGATATGGTGAATATGAAAGGCCCAAGCAGCTTTTACGAATCGGTAGAAAATAGAAAAGAGTGCTGTTACATCCGTAAAATTGAACCCTTAAAAAGAGCATTAAAAGGGAACGAAATCTGGATAACGGGCATCAGGGCCGATCAGAGTGCCAACCGTGAGGATATGCACGATTTAGAATGGGACGAAGGAAACCAATTGGTGAAATTCCATCCTATTTTCGACTGGACTTTAGAGGATGTAAAAACCTATATTAAAGAAAATAACATTGTGTATAACACCTTGCACGATAAAGGTTTCCCGAGCATAGGATGCGCGCCATGTACAAGAGCAGTACAGCCAGGCGAAGATTTTAGGGCGGGAAGATGGTGGTGGGAAGACCAAAGCAAGAAAGAATGTGGTTTACACGCCGCTTCTTGAGGGAAGAAGTAAGATGGAAAATGGGGTCAAACCTTTCAACTTTCAAACCTTCCAATAATTTAACAACAACAACAACAACAACAATTATAACTTTGAATGATTGGAACATTCCAACATTCAACATTTTAACATTTCAACAATTGTGATGAGTACATATAATTTTGATTATTTAGACGAACTGGAGGCCGAAGCCATTCACATTTTGCGTGAAGTAGCAGGTCAGTTTGAAAAACCGGCCCTGTTATTTTCAGGTGGAAAGGATTCAATTACTTTAGTTCGTTTGGCAGAAAAAGCTTTTCGTCCGGGGAAATTTCCTTTTCCTTTGGTACACATAGATACAGGTCATAATTTCGAAGAAACCATCACTTACCGCGACCAGATGGTAGAAAGAATTGGCGAAAAATTAATTATTGGTTCTGTGCAGGAATCTATTGATCAGGGTAAAGTGGTAGAGCAGACCGGTAAAAACGCCAGTAGAAATGCTTTACAAACCGTAACCTTGCTTGATACCATTGCAAAATACCAGTTTGATGCCTGCATTGGCGGTGCCCGTAGAGATGAGGAAAAAGCAAGGGCGAAAGAGCGTATTTTCTCGGTTCGCGATGAATTCGGTCAGTGGGACCCAAAACGCCAGCGCCCTGAACTTTGGAACATTTATAACGGAAAAATCCATAAAGGGGAAAACATCCGTGTATTCCCGATCAGTAACTGGACAGAGTTAGATGTTTGGAACTATATCCGCAGGGAGAATATCGATCTGCCAAGTATTTATTTCTCTCACGAACGCGATTGTATTACCCGTAATGGACAATTGATGGCTGCTTCTCCATTTTTAAATATGGATGATGAAGATGTTGTTGAACGCAAACAGGTTCGTTTCCGTACAGTTGGCGACATGTCGTGCACCGCTGCGGTAGAATCAGACGCCACTTTGATTGATGATATTATTTCGGAAATCAGTGCCTCTAAAATTTCAGAACGTGGCGCCCGTATGGACGATAAAGTTTCAGAAGCCGCAATGGAAGACAGGAAAAAGGGAGGATATTTTTAAAAGAGACGTGAGATTTTAGATGTGAGATTTGAGAATCTTGCATCCGTCTAATATCTCATATCTATTATTTAAGAGAGATTTGAGTATTGAGATGTGAGATTTGAGAATCTTGCATCCGTCTCAAATCTAGTGTCTCATATCTCAAATCTAAAAAAACATGAACATATTAAAATTTTTTACAGCAGGCAGCGTAGATGACGGTAAAAGTACCTTAATTGGCCGTTTGTTATACGATACAGATTCTATTTTGGCCGATCAGTTAGAAGCTTTGCAGAGTTCGAACCGCAAAAATGACGACGGAACAATAGATTTAGCCATTCTTACTGATGGTTTAAGGGCAGAGCGCGAGCAGGGCATTACCATTGATGTAGCTTATAAATACTTTCAGACAGAAAAACGTAAATTCATTATAGCCGATACCCCTGGACACATTCAGTATACCAGAAACATGGTTACCGGAGCTTCAACTGCTAATTTGGCCATTATTTTGATCGATGCGCGTAATGGTGTAGTTGAGCAAACCATCCGCCACTCGTATATAGTTTCCTTACTAGGTATTAAACATGTGGTGGTGTGCATCAACAAAATGGACATGGTTGATTACAGCGAAACCATTTACAGTTCGATTATAGAGAAATACAAAATTTTGGCCCAACAGTTAAAACTTGCTGATATCACCTACATTCCTGTGAGTGCCTTAAAAGGCGATAATGTAGCGCAGACTTCTGAAAATATTGATTGGTATGAAGGCGAAAGTTTGCTGCATTTCTTGGAGAAAGTAGATACCGATAGCTTAGACAAATCACAATTGGCACGTATGCCTGTACAGTGGGTGGTAAGACCACAAACAGAAGAACTGCACGATTACCGTGGTTATGCAGGTAGAGTATTGAGCGGAACCTTTAACTTAAATGATAAGGTTACGGTTCTTCCGTCAGGAGCTAGCTCTACCGTAGAGAAGATCGAATTTTTCGATCAGGCACTTGATGCTGCACATGCAGGTCAGTCGGTTATTATCCATTTAAAAGATGATGTGGATATTAGCCGTGGTGATAGCATTGTAAATGCCTCGGCCTTGCCTCAGGAATCAAAACTGATCGAAGCTGACCTTTGCTGGATGGATACCCGTGCATTGGATACCTCGATAATGTATAATATTCAGCATAATAGCAAGATTACTAAATGTAAAATCAGCGAAATTCTGCATAAGGTAGATATCAATACATTAGAAAAACATGCTGCAGAAGAATTTAAATTAAACGACATTGGCCGTGTAATTGTGAAAACTGCCGATGCTTTGGCATTTGATTTATATGATGATAACCGTGCAAATGGTTCGGCCATATTAGTCGATCCCCGCACCAATTTAACCGTTGGAGCGTTAATGTTTAGGGCGGCAGTGGAGTAGGATGGAAGATGTAAAACGATCAATAACCAATTTTCAATGATCAATGGCGACAGCGTTATTAGGCATGAAGAAATAACCAATTGATCCTGAAATCCTACAATACTGAAAATCATACAGTGTAGAACCACAACCAAATATAATAATGAAAGCTTTGGGCTAAACCTAAAGTGAAAGCAATTTCAACGGGATATCGGATAACGGTCTCCCGTTTTTCTTTTTTATGATGCTATCTATTGATGAGATATAAAATTAATAAGGCCCTGGTTTATGGAAATAATCAAAACCTTTCATCTTCTTCGTATATTTATAATGCACCTAATTATAAACCACATGAAAAAAAATCTTATATACTTCGTTTTTGCTGCTGTTCCTTTTGTTTTTGCCTGTAACCAATCAGATAAAAAGGCTGATACCGCAAAAAAGGATTCGGTGATTAACCAAACCTGTTATGCCGCTTTTTTCGAAAAAGACAGTGCAGCTATGATTGTGAAAACAATGGCATCTGGTAAAGTAACCGGTTCATTATTGGTGAAATATGCTGATAAACCTGAAAATAATGGTAAAATTGATGGTAAGTTTAATGGTGATACCTTAATGGTTGATTACCGGTTTAATACAGGTAAAGATACTTCTAAAGCTTTTACCAACCCATTAGCCTTTTTAAAAAAAGATGGTAAACTCATTATGGGCGTTGCACAGATCGAAACTACATTGGGCAGATCTTATTTTGTTAAAGGTAAGCCCATTAATTACGAAGCAGGCAAGTTTACTTTTGCAGAAGTGAATTGTAAATAGAATTTGTCACCCCGAACGCATCGTCATTGCGAGAAGGCTTTTTCAGCCGACGAAGCAATCTTTCTTGCAATAATCGCCAGCAGGAAAGATTGCTTCGTCGTACCTCCTCGCAATGACGGCTTTTCTTATCATCTGTCAATGGTAGCGAAGCCGATAAATCTATCTCGAGTTAGGTCTCTCTCGCGAATATTCGAAGCTACGTTTCAGTCGAGATGACGACTATTTGAAGACTCTTCACTACGTTCAGAATGACATAAAAAAATATTTTAAAATAAATTACTACTATTCCCATAGACTTTATATATTTGTATAATTAAACAAACGTATAACGAGCATAAACTTTCTGTTATGATTTTGAATAAAGTAGAAAAAGCGAACATTGAACCAAAAATTACTTTAATAGGTGCTGGTCCTGGCGATCCGGATTTATTTAGTTTAAAAGGTGTTAAAGCATTAAAAACAGCTGATGTTGTTTTGTATGATGCGAATGTTAACGAGGCTTTATTGTGTCATGCGCCAGATGGTATTCCGAAAGTTTATGTGGGCAAACGTTCTGATGATGAATCTTTTTCGCAGGATGCAGTTAACAAGCTGATTATTGATTATGCTTTAAACTATGGTCACGTGGTACGTTTAAAAAGTGGTGATCCGTTTTTCTTTGCAAAAGGATATGAGGAAATTGATGCGGCAGAATCTTACAGTATCCCAACCGAGATCATTCCGGGTATTTCGAGTGCAACTGGTGCGCCGAGTTTGCAAAAAATCCCGATGATTTATAAAGACCTTAGCGAAAGTTTCTGGGCAGTAACCGGAACAAATAGCAGGGGCGAAATATCAGAGGATTTATATATTGCTGCAAAAACCAAAGCGACCATTGTAGTTTTAAACGGAATTGAAAAAGTAAAAGAAATTGCTGCAATCTTTCAGGCAGAAAATAAAAATCTGTTACCGGTAGCGGTGATCCAGAATGGATCTACCCCACAGGAAAAAATTGCAATAGGTATAGTAGATACCATTGCCGAAATTGTTGAAGATAAAAGAATAGATGCACCAGCACTATTGGTTTTTGGAGATGTGGTTTCACTGCACCCTCAGTTTCAACCTATCCGCGATTTCTACGAAATCATCGCGGAAGAGTACTAGATATTTTTAAACCAAAAATATATTTGTTTTGTTGTTAAAAACCGCTTATGAATTTAAGCGGTTTTTTCGTTTTTATGTCCCGCAGATTAGAGAGATTAGCACTGATGAAATAGCCTTCTGCGTATATCTGCGAAATCAGCGGGAATTATGCGCTATATCCCCCCGCAGATTAAAAAGATTACCGCAGCTAAATTTAGCTACTTTTTGCGCTTAACAAGAACAACACTTTGTTTTTAAGCCTGATTGTAGTGCAAAGCTCGGAGCGCAGTGAGGACTTGCAACGGAAAGCAGGGCTGCAGCCTGCCACGAAGAATCAGACCGTTCACTTTCAAAAAAGGCTTTTGTGTATCTGCGAAATCATTGGAAAACCATTGGCCGCTTTCTCCCGCAGATTAAAAAGATTGCCGCTGATAAAATTAACCTCATGTGATTTGAGGGGATAAATAACCAACTAAAAATATAATTTACATTATTTGCAAAGCTCAAAACAATTAGTAACTTACTTGGGTTATCTACACCAAATAGTTGATGGAAATTATACATATAAGCGCCGAGTGTTACCCTGTTGCAAAAGTTGGCGGTTTAGCCGATGTGGTAGGGGCTTTACCAAAATATCAGAATAAACTAGGCCACATTGCTAAAGTGGTTGTGCCTGCATATGATACAAAATTTATCCGTGAAAGCGAATTTGAAGTTACTTATGATGCCTGGGCAAACTACGGTAATCACCACTTTCAGTACCGCATTTTAAAAGAGAAAACCAATAAACTGGGTTTCGATTTATATGTTATCCATATTCAGGGTTTAACAGATCGCCCAAATGTTTATGGCTATAATGATGATACCGAACGTTTCCTAGCCTTCCAGATTGCCACCCTTGATTGGATAGTACAATGGGAGCACCGTCCGGATGTAATCCACTGTCATGATCACCATACGGGTTTGATTCCGTTTATGGTTTCTAATTCTGTAAAATACAAGCCTATTAGTGGCGTCCCAACGGTTTTAACCATACATAATGCACAATATCAGGGACAGTTTGGATGGGATAAGCTTTACTATTTACCTGCTTTTGATTTATGGAAAGGTGGTTTATTAGGCTGGGAAGATGCAATTAACCCGTTGGCTTCGGCCATTAAATGTGCCTGGAGGGTAACTACCGTTTCGCCAACTTACCTTGAAGAGATGATGGGAAATGCCCGCGGACTTGAAAGTTTGCTGAGGCAGGAGCGTTGGAAATCGATCGGGATTTTAAATGGAATTGATAGCGAAGTGTGGGATCCGGAAACTGACCCGATGCTTGGTAAAAATTACAATCTAAAAACAGTAGAAGCGGGAAAACTCGCAAACAAAATAGCACTCTGCAGTGTTTTTCAATTAGATCCGTCTAAACCTTTATTTACTTTTATTGGTAGGTTGGTTGATGAAAAGGGAGCTGATATTCTACCAGATATTTTTTATACAGCTTTGCAGCAGCATGGCGATGACATCAATATACTGGTTTTAGGTTCAGGAGATAGTTGGGTAGAGGGACGACTAAACCAGTTAAAGGATCTTTTTGGTGGCAGGTACAATGTTTATATCGGTTATAATGAGCAGGTATCGCACGAGATGTATGCCGGTGCAGATTTTCTGATTATGCCATCGAGGGTTGAGCCTTGTGGTTTAAACCAACTTTATGCCCTACGTTATGGAACCGTTCCGATTGTGCGCAGGGTTGGGGGATTAAGAGATACAGTGATTGATATAGGCGACAATGGTTTCGGGATCTGCCATGATCAAACAAGTACTTGGGATGTTACCCATGCCATTAATCGTGCTGTTGAATTATACAATGATAAAAAAGCTTTTAAAGCTGTTAGAAAAACAATGATGAAAATTGATCATTCTTGGGATAGGGCAGCATTAAATTATATAGAATTATACCAAAAATTAAAATAAGCTTAAGCATGACTGACAAAGTTTTAGGCGTTATCCTTGGCGGTGGCCAGGGCTCTAGATTATCGCCACTAACACAAACACGTTCAAAACCGGCAGTTCCGATTGCTGGTAAATATCGGTTGGTAGATATCCCAATTTCCAATTGCCTTAATTCAGGCATCCACCGTATGTTTGTGTTAACACAGTTTAATTCGGCATCCCTAAACAAACACATTAAAAACACGTATCACTTTAGCCACTTTAGTACGGCTTTTGTTGATATTTTGGCGGCTGAACAAACTGTACAAAACTCAGGTTGGTTTCAGGGTACAGCAGATGCAGTACGTCAGTGTATGCATCACATTGTTTCGCATGAGTTCGATTACATTTTAATTTTATCTGGCGATCAGCTCTACCAGATGGATTTTAAAGATATGATCGAAAAACACATCGAGGCCAATGCAGAAATTACCATTGCTACCATTCCGGTAACAGCAAAAGATGCTACTGATTTTGGTATTTTAAAGGCTGATGATGAAAACATGATCACCTCTTTTATCGAAAAACCCAAAACCGGTTTAGAGGAGTGGGTTTCTGATACAGGTGAAGAAATGCAGGGCGAAGGCCGTAATTTCCTGGCATCGATGGGTATTTATGTTTTTAACCGCGAATACCTGATCAACATCTTAAATGAAAATGAAGAGGAAAAAGATTTCGGTAAAGAAATTTTGCCAAGGGCAATTACTCAAAGCAGGGTTTTAAGCTATCAGTATGAAGGTTATTGGACTGATATTGGTAATATTTCTTCTTTCTTTGAGGCCAATTTAGGCTTAACGGATGAAATTCCTAAATTTAATATGTTCGATAGCAATCACGCCATTTTTACCAGGGCGCGTATGTTGCCTCCTTCAAAAATTTCGGGTACCACTTTAGATAAAACCATTATTGCCGAAGGCTGCATTATTCAGGCAAGCAAAGTAGAACACGCTGTTTTAGGGATCAGATCGAGGATTGGAAAGGATACAGTAATTACCAATGCTTATATTATGGGTAGCGACAGGTACCAAACCTTAGAAGAGATACAGGAGGAAACGGGTAAGGGTAATTCTCTAATTGGTATCGGCGACCGTTGTTTTATCAATAACGCCATCATCGATAAAAACTGCCGCATTGGTAACGATGTAAAAATTAACGGCGGCGACCATTTAGAAGATGGAGATTTTGAACTTTATGCCGTTAAAGATGGTATAGTAGTAATTAAAAAAGGTGCTGTTGTACCAAGTGGAACAGTAATTTAAGATAATCATTATTCATCAACAGGCCAGTCACGATTTTTCTTGACTGGCTTTTTTATTGTCTGATTATAATTCTGAGTTCGACGAAGAATCCCTGGGATGACTAAAAATAGTTCGTTATTTGCAGATAAAAGAAGTGGATACGGAATATTGCCAACTGAAAATTATTAACTGATTTGGGCGTTCCCCAATCCCGTGAAATACGGAAAAGGGGCGGGCTTTTCAGGGCTGCGCTTCGCTCCGGTGCCGATGAAGAATCGGCACTGAACCCTTACAATCCCTAACGCAAGAGAGAAACCGTTTCCAAATAGATTTAGTCTTTGATGAACTTAGGCAGAACCTTTGTTCATAAACCTGATAAAGCGGAAAGCCCGGAGCGAGGTACGAGTGAGGACATGAAGCGATAGCAGGACTAATGGCCGCCATTAACACTGAACCTTACATTTCCAAAAAAGTAAGTAGAATTTTCCTTCTACATCTCGCAGGTTAATCGATACGTCACCCTGAATTTATTTCAGGGTCTAATAAATAGCTGGAAAGGATGCTGAAATAAATTCAGCATGACGGTTTGGGAGAAAAATAACTCGAAAAATATTTACATAGTCTCTTTTTAATCTTTCTACCCAACATTTTCCCCATAAGCTTGTTAGTAAAATAAACAAAAATTAGCTTATGGCCGAACAGCACCTTTATCAAACAGGAATTATAGGAAATTGCGCTTTCATTGCACACGTAAATAAAAATACCGATATCTCATGGCTTTGCTGGCCACGTTTCGATAGTCCGTTTGTTTTTGGGAGTTTACTGGACAAGAAAAAAGGAGGCGAGTTTTCGATTTTACCACAAGGTGAATTTACCTCTGACCAATATTATATCGAAAATACCAATGTTTTAAGGACAGAAATCACCGCTGAAGATGGAAAATACCGCATAACCGATTTTGCTCCACGCTTTCACCTTTACGAGCGTTATTTTAAGCCTTTAATGTTCATCAGAAAAATTGAACCTTTAGAGGGCAATCCGCGCATTACCATCAAATGCGAACCGGTTTGCGATTATGGGAAAAGTAAAATGAAATCGATCAGGGGTAGTAACCACATCGATTATTTAGGTTGTGATGAAAATATCCGCTTAAGTACCAATGTTTCGCTTACTTATATCATTGATGAAAAAGCATTTGTACTAAATGAGGCGAAATACCTCATTATGACTTATGGACAAAACCTTGAAGCGCCTGTGGTGAGTACAGCCGAAAACTTCCTGCGTGAAACTGTTGCTTACTGGCGGTTATGGATCAAACACTCCTCCATAGCAGGATTTTATCAACCTTTTGTGATCCGATCGGCTTTGGTTTTAAAAATCCACCAGTATGAAGATACTGGGGCAATTATTGCCGCCAGTACCACAAGTTTGCCGGAATCGCCTGGAAGTACACGGAATTGGGATTACCGTTATTGCTGGTTGCGCGATTCGCACTATGTGTTAACCTCGTTAAACCACATCGGGCATTTTGAAGAAATGGAGAAATATTTTAACTATCTGTCTGATATTTCTCATGCTGAAGATACGCGGTACCAACCTTTGTATGGCATTGCAGGTGAGCGGGAAATTACGGAACGTACTTTAGACCATTTGGAAGGATACAAAGGTGAGCAGCCCATCAGAATAGGGAATCAGGCTTACGAGCACATTCAGAATGATATTTACGGACAGGTGTTGATTTCGATGTTGCCCCTTTATACCGATCACCGTTTCGTATTCTCGGAACGTAGCGACTCAATAAAATGGATTGAAAGTGTGCTTTCTAAAATTGAACGAACCATTGATGAAAAGGATGCGGGTATCTGGGAATTCAGGAATATTGCCAATGTGCATTGTTACAGTAACTTATTTCAATGGGCTGGCGCTCAGGCCGCTTTAAAAATGGCAAAAACAATCGGGAATGAAGATTTCGAAAAGCGTGCGCAGGTGTTAATTGATAAAGCCGCTGCACATATCGAAGCCTGCTACGACCCGGAAAGAAAAGTTTATACCAATGCAGTAGGAAGTCCGCATTTAGATGCGAGTACTTTGCAATTAATTATGATGAACTACTTAGATCCGGCTTCAGACCGGGCAAAAGACCATTTAATTGCCTTGGAAAAGGAATTGAAAACTGAAGATGGACTATTTTACCGTTACCTGCATGCCGATGATTTCGGAAAGCCGAAAACAACATTCCTGATCTGCGCGTTCTGGTATGTGGAAGCTTTAGCCTGTGTAGGCCGGACTGATGAAGCAATTAAGGAATTTGAAAACATCATTAAATATTGTAACCACCTGCTTTTGTTTAGCGAAGATGTTGATGCAAAAACCGGCAGTCAGTGGGGTAATTTTCCGCAGGCCTATAGTCATGTTGGATTAATGAATGCGGCCTACCGTATTGCAATTAAACTGGATAGACCTATATTTTTGTAAGTATATGGATCAAAGAGCTTTGACAACTTTAACACGCTCAAAGCATATTAAAGTTGTCAAAGCTATTATAAAAAAAAGGTCTGTGGGGACACAGACCTTGGTGTTAAAAAACTAACCCCGCTCCACAAATTCTTCTTTAACCAAACTCCAAAGCAGTTTTCTTACTTCTTTAAAATCGTTCAGGTAATACTTCGCTTCAGAAATGTTGTTGCCAACCTTAATCGTAAAAGCTTCATCTGGTAGCGCCCTAAAAATATCTTCGTCGGTATGGTCATCACCAAGTGCCAGAATAAAATCGGGGTCTTTATCGTATAACCAGTTTAAAGCTGCTTTGCCTTTATTTACCTCCATGTTTTTGAACTCGATTACCTTGTTACCGGGCATCAGTTGCAGGCCTTTATCTGCAGCAAGAATTTTCATGTGGCTGATAATTTCATTGGCCCTTAAATCGCCCAATCCTTCTTCGGCTTTACGGTAATGCCAAACCAATGAGTAACTTTTTTCTTCAATAAGCGATCCTGGTGTACGATCGGTATAGGTTTCTAACAGGGTTCTTATTTCCTGTTTCCATTGATCAGTGAGTAAGGGGAGGCTGTTCCATTTATCTCCGTACGATTTTTGCCAGGCACCATGCTCGGCAATCAGATCGACCTTTAAATGCCCGAACCATTGTTCCAAAGTTTCGTGCCTTCTTCCACTAATAATAACAACTTTATTTGCTTTATCAATGGTCAGGTTTTCGATTAAATCATAAAGTTCGTCATCCGGAGAGGCGTCATCAATATTTCCGGTAAAATCTACCAGTGTACCATCATAATCCAAAAACAATACCCTATCGGTTGTTTTGGCATATTTTGCAGCAATTACTTCGTTAATGGTATTTACTGCATGTTTTGTTAATAACGATTTTTGAGAATCTTTCACTTCGTTTAATCTTAAAATAAAATTGTTTACCCAATGTTTTACATTGAATTTTTCTACTGTTGCACGCATGGCTTTCATACGCTGATTTTGTTCTTCCAAAGGCATTTTTAATGCGGTTACAATGGCTTCCATAATGTCGCCCAGGTTATTCGGGTTCACAATCACCGCATCAGTTAACTCTTTGGAGGCGCCAGCCATTTCACTTAGAATAAGTACCCCATCATTGTTGTTCCGGCTGGCCACATATTCCTTGCTCACTAAATTCATTCCATCGCGCATAGGTGTAACCAGACAAATATCGGCAGTAGCATAAAGTGCAGATAATACCTCAATAGGGAAGGAGCGATAGAAATAATTAACCGGAATCCAGTTAATGGAGCGGTACCGTGCATTTAAATTGCCCACAAACTGATCGATCTGATCTCTTAGCTCGCTATATTGAGGAACGTTATCGCGTGAGGGGACCACAATCATAAAAAGCTCAATTTTACCGATATATTCGGGATGGAGCTGCAGCAAAAGTTCTAAAGCTTTTAATCGTTCTAAAATACCTTTGCTATAATCTAACCGATCGATAGAAAGAATCACTTTCATATCTTCTTTCCCCGTTCTGAAATAGTCAATTTCTTTTTTTACTTCTTCGGTGGCAGTTAAATTTGAAAATTTATCATAATCAATTCCCATTGGAAAAGCTTCTACTACAATCTGCCTTTCGTTGCTGTTGAGTACGTTTGATGATGAATTTACCGGAAGTAAACGTGTTGCGGTACTGATAAAATGACGCACATCATCGTAAGTGTGGAAACCGATTAAATCGGCACCAATCAATCCGTTTAAAATTTCTTCCCGCCAGGGGATTAACCTGAATATTTCGTACGAAGGGAAGGGGATATGTTGAAAGAAGCCAATAGTGGCGTTGGGTAATTTTTCTCTTAAAATGCCGGGTAAAAGTAGCAATTGATAATCCTGAATCCAGATTTTATCTTTTCTTTGTAGCACCTGCATGGCGCTCTTTGCAAATTTTTCGTTTACTGATTTATAACAGTCCCAATAACTCTGTTCAAAATGAGCATAAGTGACCACATAATGAAATACGGGCCATAATACTTCGTTTGAGAAACCTTCATAATATAAATTAATTTCGTTTTGGGTGAGGAAAACCGGATAGAGGTTTAATTCGGCGAGTTTTTGTGTAACTTCTTCTTGACGTTCTTCCGGAACCTCGATTCCGGGCCATCCTATCCAGATGGAGTTGCCTGATTTGTACACGTCGCCAAGGCCGGTGGCAAGGCCGCCTTCGCTGGGAATAAACGTGTATTTGTCGTTTTCTTCAATGATTTTAACGGGTAGTCTGTTCGATATTATAACTGTCTTCATGCTTGTATTTGATGTATCTACATCATTAAAAGCATATCAAATTGGTTTTGTTTGGATTTTTAGTCCAAAAAAACATTCAAATGATTAAACATAGTTAAATACCAATGAAAAAGTTGTACCACTATCAGGTGTAGAAATTACTTCAATACTTCCCTTATGCATTTTCATGATGTTGCGACTAATGGTTAATCCAATACCCGATCCATTTTTTCTGGTGGTATAAAATGGAACGAAAATTTTCTCTAAATCTCCCGCGTCAATTCCTTTTCCGTTATCGCTAACATCGATATAAAGTTTGGTGTTTTCTAAGCGGTAATTTACGTTAATGTGCGGCATTTCTCTGTTTTCAACCGCATAAATACTATTGGTAATCAGATTGATCAGTACTTGTTCCACTAATTTTAAATCCAGTTGTACCGTGATTTTTGAAGAAGTTTGCTCTACATCCAGTACCACATTTTTAACCTTTGCAAATGGTTGCATTAAAACTTTAATGTGTTTTAATATTTCGCCAATGGTATGCGATTCGAGGTTAGGCGTAGGCAGTTCGGCAATTAAGCGGTAATCTTTTACAAAATCCAACAAGCCGGAAGAACGTCTTTGTATGGTTTGTAAGGCTGTTTTTAAATCGTCCATTTCATCTTCCGTTAAATTCTTTTTATCGGTTACCATTTTATTGATCGTATCCGATAATGAGCTGATGGGGGTGATGGAATTTAAAATTTCGTGCGAAATAACGCCGATTAACCTGTTCCATGCCTCCGTTTCTTTTTGTTCAATTTCATCTTTAATGTTCTGGAAACTGATGATGGTATAGTTTTTCCCATAAAGGTTTAAGGGGATTACTTCTGTTGATAACTGGATCAGTTTATCCTGGATTTTTAGTTCCAAAAAGCGCTTTCCGCCCGTTAAAATCTGCTCTATTTCAGTTCCAAATGCCGGGAGATGCTGTTTTAACCGATGCCAATACTTATAAGCGGGTACAGCCAAAAGATTTGATGCAGCCTGGTTGAAAAAGGCAATTTCCTCATCTCTTTCTTCTGTTGTGTTGTTTACCACGATTACACCAACCGGAACCTGCTCTAAAATGGTTTTAATCAGCTGAAACATAGCTTCCTGTTCTAATCTGATCTGTTTATGCACCAGTAAAATATCACTAAATGATTCGTAAAGCTCGGGAAAACTGCCTCTGGTTACTTTATTTTTGAAGTTTAAAGTGTGATCTCGTGTTTTAACCGCCAAAATGAAACGATTAATGTCTGAGCGGATCTGGTTGATGTAATAATAAAGCGAAATAATAGTACCCAATAAAATTAACGCAACACCAATAATGGTAAACCAGAGTTGTGTATTTTTTATCAGATAAAATAAGAGGTAACCGAGGAGATTGATAATCACCAGGCGGAATACTAAACGAAAGGTAAAGCGTTGGTAGAACATAGTTAAGGTTTAGGGTTTAAGGTATAGGGGTTAGGGTTGAAGAACGGCATATAACCTTAGGCCTTCAACCTTCCTGCCTTCTACCTCTCTCAGATTCCAAATTTCTCGATTCTTCTATAAAGTGCGGCCCGGGTTAAACCCAGCTCGGCTGCGGCTTTTGATATATTTCCTTTGTGTTTGTCGATCGCCTTCTGCACCATCATTTTCTCCATATCCTCGAGCGCCATTTCATCGGGCATTGAGTTATTCTGTGCAAAACGCTGCTGGCTTAATTGTAAATCTTCTTCCGAAATTTCGTTTCCATCACTCATAATTACTGCCCGCTCCAGTACATGCTGTAATTCGCGAACATTGCCCGGCCATTTATAATTTAATAATACATTTTCTGCCTTGTTGCTTAAATTACGGATTTCTTTATGGTACTTGGAACTAAAAACCTGCATAAAATGATTGGCCAGCAATAAAATATCCGTTCCACGTTTACGTAAAGGTGGCAATAACAGTTCAACCGTGTTAATCCGGAAAAGTAAATCCTGCCGGAATGTATTTTTAGCAACCATTTCATTCAAAGGCATATTAGTGGCGGTGATCAGACGCACATTTACTTTACGTTCTTTACTTTCGCCCAAACGGGTAACTGTTCGGTTTTGTAAAACGCTTAATAGTTTGGCCTGAAGCGGTAAGGTTAAATTTCCAATCTCATCTAAAAAGATTGTTCCACCATCTGCAAGCTCAAAACGACCTGGTTTATCCTCTTTGGCATCTGTAAAAGCACCTTTGGCATAGCCGAATAATTCACTTTCGAATAGATTTTCGTTTAAGGAGCCTAAATCAACGTGCATGAAAACCTGATTTTTGCGCAGCGAATTTCCGTGGATTTCATAAGCGAAAACCTGTTTACCAGTACCATTTTCGCCTAAAATAAGCACATTGGCATCTGTTGGTGCCACTTTTAATAAGGTAGCCTGTAATTGTTTTATGCCTTCTGCCTGTCCAACAATATTCTCAAAGCCCCTTGTAAGATCTTTTTGTAAGGAAGAATGTATTTTTTCGAGTTTTTTAACTTTTCTGGTCGATTCACGGAGTTTTGAAGCTGCAGAAATGGTGGCGAAAAGTTTTTCATTCTCCCAGGGCTTCAAAATAAAATCGGTAGCTCCCTTTTTGATCGCTTTAACGGCTAATTCTACATTGCCAAATGCGGTCATTAAGATTACCACATAATCTTTATCGATCGATAAAATATGTTCAAGCCAATATAACCCCTCTCGTCCATCACTTGCACCTTTTTGGTAATTCATATCAAGTAAAATGATATCTACTTCATTCTTGCTCAATAAAACATTAATTTCTTTAGGCGATTTACAGGTAATAACCTGCTTTACCTGCTGTTTTAAGAACAAACGGGCACTAAGCAGAATATCGTCATCATCATCGATAATTAAAACTGTGGCGTCTAGCATAACCTCTCCCTATTAAAGTTAGTATATATTTATTCTTTTTTGCTATCCCTCTCCTGTAGGAGAGGGAATAGTGTTTTGTGGTTTGAACCCAGCGTTCTTGTTGGGCGCAATTTTTATTTTTTTAACCCTTGTTTTCAGGCAAAAGGTAATTTTTAATAATATTTATTACCTCGTCCAGGTTATTATTTACTTCTTGATTCGTAAATCTGATTACCGTTATTCCAATCTTCATAAGCTCATCAGTACGATTTTGATCATATCCTTGATTTTCAGGGTTGTTGTGTATCTCCCCGTCAATTTCAATGATTAATTTGGCCTCATGGCAGTAAAAATCTGCAATATACTGATGTAATGGATGCTGTCTTCTAAATTTAAAATTCAGGATTTTTCTATTCCTCAAACATTGCCAGATAATCTCCTCAGCCTCCGTTTGATTTCTCCGTAATGCTTTCGAAAACTCAAAGAGCTTCGAATTAGCACCATGAAATAGGTTGTCCTTATATTCCTCCATATCTAATAGACTAAACTTAACCTACTAAAGATAATGGTTTTAGGCTATTTATTTTACACCAGAAAGGATCAAACCTATTCTCTGAACCTTGCTTTTCTCCTCCCAGCCCCCTCTCCTCCAGGAGAGGGGACGAAGGGGTGAGGCAAAATTAGTAAAACTGTCCATTCCCGCACATTAACTGTCCGATAATGAACAGGTGAAAATAATAATAATACTTAAATAGCTGATTATTAGTGATTTAAATGTGATTTTAGCTTTTGGCACAAGCTTGGTTATTAGGATAACCGAACAGTACAACCGAACACATGGATAAGAAAATAGAGAAAAAAAGATTTAGCACTAAAACCTTATTAATTATTGGTGGTGCAATTGCTTTTATAGCAGTTGTAATTTATGGCTACACTTTATCGCTTAAAAAAGTTTATAGCGCCGATGCTGATAAATTAACCATCAGTAAAGTAGAATATGGCGATTTTGAAGATGTAGTTTTGCTAAATGCCAGTGTTGTTCCATTAACTTCGGTAATTGTAAGTTCATCAGAAGGTGGTACAGTAGCCGAAATTTTTACCGAAAACGGTGCTTCAGTTGTAAAAGGGACACCATTATTAAGAATCTCCAATTCAAATGCGATGTTGAGTTATACCTCTAGTCAAACCGCTGCTACGGAACAGATTAACCAGTTACGTAAATCACGGTTAGATTTGGAGCAAAATCAAAGGGTTTTAAATCAGGATGTTTTAGATGTAGAGAATAGTTTAAGAACAGCCACCCGCCAATATAGGTTAGATAGCTCGCTTTTTGCCAAAAAAGTAATTACGCTACAGGAATTTAATAAATCGAATCAGGATTACGAATATTATCAGGGTAAATTGAAAATTGTGCGTCAGGCAATTAAACAGGAAAACCAGAGCAGGAAAATGCAGTTGGCACAAATTGATCAATCAATGGGACAAATGAACGAAAGTTTAGAAATGATCCGTAAAAACATTGAAAATATGACCATAAAAGCACCTGTTTCGGGTAAGTTATCGTCTTACGACCCTGTAATTGGTAAATCATACAATTCTAACGAAATGATCGGGAAAATTGATGTATTGCAGGGCTATAAACTTCAGGCAGGTGTAGATGAATATTATATCAACAGGGTTAAAGAAGGACAAACGGCTAATTGTGAATTTAACGGTAAAACCTATAATTTAACGGTGAGCAAGGTAATTCCGGAGGTTACCGCTGGCCAGTTTCAGGTAGAAATGGTGTTTAAAGGTCCTGCACCTGAAGGTTTACGTCGCGGGTTATCATTACAAACCAAGTTAACTTTATCAGATAATAGCAAATCGTTGCTTTTAGCCCAGGGACAGTTTTTCCAAAGTACAGGCGGCTCCTGGGTATTTGTGGTAAACAATGGCAAAGCAACCAAGAAAAACGTAAAAATTGGCAGAAAAAATTATCTGTACTACGAAATATTAGACGGTTTGCAAAAAGGCGACGAAGTAATTACTTCATCTTATGATCAGTTTAACCAATATGATCAGGTGGTGATAAATAAGTAGAGCGGTGAGGGGATGGCGTTTAGCGTCGATTAACCGATTTAAACAATTAACCAACTAATCAAAAAAGACAATAAAATTAATATAATCAGGTATTGATACTTGATACTAAATACTAGAAAAACACTTGATACGATGATTAAAATAGAAAATCTGGAAAAAGTTTACAAAACTGAAGAGGTAGAAACTACTGCGCTTAACGGGATTAACCTTCATGTGGCTGCGGGCGAATTTGTTTCCATTATGGGCCCATCGGGTTGCGGAAAATCTACCCTGTTAAATGTGATGGGTTTATTGGATAAGCCTGAAAGTGGAAGTTATAAGTTTATCGATACGGAGCTTTTAACACTTAACGACCGTGAACGCTCAAATTTCCGTAAGCGGAATATGGGTTTTGTTTTCCAGAATTTTAACCTGATTGATGAGTTAACGGTTTTTGAAAACATCGAACTGCCGTTAATCTATAATAAAGTGGCAGCTGGCGAACGCAAAAAACTGGTAAATGAAATCATCGAAAGGATGAACATCGTAAATCGGAGTGGCCACTTTCCGCAGCAGTTATCAGGTGGACAACAGCAGCGTGTAGCCGTAGCAAGGGCTTTGGTTACCAAACCTAAACTGGTTTTGGCCGATGAGCCAACCGGAAATTTGGATAGTTCACACGGTAATGAAGTAATGGAGCTGCTCTGCGAACTGAACGAAACCGGAACCACCATTGTAATGGTAACCCACTCCAGTCACGATGCGAGTTTCTCTAACCGGATTATCAACCTGAAAGATGGTCATGTAATCTCAGAGAAGATCAACAAAAGCCGGAACGAAGAGCTGATTTAGAGGCTTAAGGTAAAAGGTTTAAGGCATAAGGTAAAATACCTTAAACCTTCAGCCCCAAACCTTACACCTTATAAAAAGATTTTAGTTTAGTTAATAATAGCCGCCCAATAATCTTCCCCGGATGGGGAGATTTGGGATTGGCAAAAGAAAGGTAAGAGGTAAAGCGTATGGTTTATGCGCCCTGACCTTAAGCCTTACACCTCAAACCTTCAACCTCAATAATATGTTCAAATTAAACCTTAAAATAGCCTTACGCAACCTTTGGAAAAACAAGGGCTTTTCTCTTATTAACATTGGAGGATTGGCCATTGGTTTGGCCAGTTGTATGGTTTTATTGCTCTATGTTGCTTATGAGTGGAGCTACGATAAGCAGTTCTCCAATCACGAAAAAACTTATGTAGTTTATCAAAACATGGAGGCAAGTGGTAAAACTTTTAGCTGGGCGTGGACACCAAATGTGATGGCTAAAGAAGTGCAGGAAAAAATTCCTGGCGTTAAATATGCCTCTCACACTACTTATCCGAGAAAACAACTCATTACCGTTGGCGAAAATAAGATCAATAGCAATGCCATATTTGCCGATCAGAATTTTACTAAAATATTGGATTATAAATTTCTTGAAGGTAATGCGGCCACAGTTTTAAAAGATGTAAATACCATTATTCTGACCAAGTCTTTTGCAACAAAATTATTTGGAAATGAAGATCCTATTAATAAGACCGTAAAGCTCGAAAACGAGGAAGTACTAAAAGTAGAAGCGGTAATAGAAGATGCTCCTGCAAATAGCAGCTTAATTTTTGAATGTATTATGCCCTGGGCATTGTTCGAAAAACGAGAAACCTGGGTGAAGGAAGGCAATTGGGGGAACAACATGTGTTTAACACTTGTTCAGTTAAAGGATAATAACTTTTTCAATAATGCAAATGATTTGATGTATGGTATTTACAAACGCAATCAAAAAGATAATACATCAGTAGCTTTATTGCATCCTTTAAACAAATGGCACTTATACGATGATTTTGTAAACGGTAAATCGGTAGGTGGAAAAATAGATCAGCTTAAAATATTCTTATTACTTGCCTTTTGTATCTTGCTAATTGCCTGTGTAAATTTTATGAATTTATCTACAGCACGGTCAGAGCGCAGGGCAAAAGAAGTTGGCGTTCGTAAAGCAATCGGATCAACACGTAAATCTTTAATTAGTCAGTTTTTTTTAGAGTCCCTGCTCATCACATTTATCGCCACCGTATTGGCTTTTATCTTAATTGAGGTTAGTTTACCATATTTTAATAGTCTTTTAGATATTAAATTAACAATAGATTATCATAACAGCCTGTTTTGGTTAACATTAGTGGGCCTAATGATTTTAACCGGATTAATTGCGGGTAGTTATCCGGCACTTTATCTATCTTCTTTCGAGCCGATTAAAGTATTAAAAGGTTTCACACTTAAAACAGATTCATCCACTTCGGTGAGGAAAGTATTAGTGGTTGGCCAATTCGTTTTTGCCGCAAGTTTAATTATCTGCACAGCAGTAATTTATCAGCAACTTAATTATGTTAAAAACAAGCCTATTGGTTATGATCAATCCAATTTAATTCAAATAGCAGTAGTTGGCAAAATGAACGATGCTGCTAAGCTAGAATTGCTTAAAACACAACTTATAGCCGCTGGTGCAACAACTCATGTTACTTCTTTTAGTACAGATTTTACTGAAGGTGGAGATAATACAACGGGTGTAGAATGGGAAGGTAAAAATCCGAATGAGAAAATTTCTTTTAACCATAGGGCAATAGGATATGATTTTGTTGAAACTATTGGAACCAAGATGGTAAGCGGCAGAGAGTTTTCTGCGAAATTTCCAAATGATACAACCAGCATATTGTTAAATGAAGCGGCAGTGAGAATGATGGGATTAAAGAATCCGGTTGGTAAGGAGATTACTTTCTGGGGTAAAAAACTAACTGTAGTTGGTATTGTAAAAGATTTTGTGGTAGAGAGTGTTTACCAAAGAGTATCCCCAATGATTTTTAGGTCAAATGGAAAGTACGATGCGAGGGTTATCATTGCGCGTTTAAATCCAAATCAAAACATCAGTTCGTCACTGGCTAAAATGGATGATTTAATAAAACAGATGGAACCTAATTATCCTGTTAACCGCAAATTTGTGAACGAATCTTTTGAAGTGAAATTTCAAAACGAAAAACTTTTAGGCTCACTTTCGAACTGGTTTGGTGGTTTCGCCATTTTTATTTCTTGTTTAGGATTATTAGGCCTGGCGCTTTTTATGGCCGAGCAACGCAAAAAAGAAATCAGTATCCGTAAGGTTTTAGGTGCCAGCACAGGTAATATCCTTGTATTGCTGAATAAAGATTTTATAAAATTGGTGGCCATTGCCAATCTGATAGCGTTCCCATTAGCCTATATCATTGTAAATAAATGGCTTTCATCTTTCGAATACCGCATCGCTATATCTGCATTGCCGTTTATTGTGGCTATTGCCTTGTCTGTACTCATTGCCATACTTACGGTTAGTGTCCAGTCGGTTAAAGTAGCGAAAGCAAACCCAATTGATGCACTTAAATATGAATAAGTAACACGTTTAGCGTTTGGCGATCAGCGTGGATTTATCGCTAACCGCAAAACGCTTTACGCTAAACCTCACAAATATGTTCAAACTCAACCTCAAAATAGCCTTACGCAACCTCTGGAGAAATAAGGGTTTTACCCTGATTAATTTGGGCGGATTGGCCATTGGTTTGGCCAGCTGTATGATTTTGTTATTGTACGTAGCCTACGAATATGGTTACGATAAACAATTTACGGATTATGATAAAACCTATGTGCTTTATAACAACCAAAAAACTGCATCAGAAACTTTTAGTTTCATGGCTTTCCCTGGTCTGTTGAAAGACGAAATTAAAGAGAAGGTTCCAGGTGTAGCAAAGGTAAGCCGTTTATCCTACCCTGAACCGATGCTTTTATCTTATAATCAGAACAATTTTAAAATGAACGCCGTTTTTGGTGATCCTGATTTTCTTAAAATGTTCGATTATAAAGTGTTGAAAGGGAATTCGAATACATTTTTGAATAGTGTAGATGGGGTGATTTTGACAGAAACACTGGCTAAAAGCCTTTTTGGTAATGAAGATCCGCTTAACAAGGTGGTTAAGCTGAATAATAATGAAAATTTAAAGGTAGAAGGTGTTATAGCAGATCGCCCTAAAAATTCAACTTTAGTTTTGGATTATATCATGTCGTGGAAATTGTATGATAAATTAAATCCATGGACAAAAAACAGCGGCTGGGGCAACAACTATTGTATGATGTTTATGCAACTTCAGGATAATTCATCTTTTGATCGCACCAATAGTCAGTTAAAAGGGATGATCAAAGCGCATGATAAAGAGGTAAACGGCGAACCTTTTATGCATCCGCTTTCTAAATGGCATTTGTACGATAAATTTGAAAATGGTAAAAATGTAGGTGGAAGTATAGATCAGCTGAGGATATTTTTCCTTTTAGCTTTTTGTATCCTTTTAATTGCCTGCGTAAATTTCATGAATCTTTCTACCGCCAAATCAGAAAAAAGAGCGCGTGAAGTTGGTGTGCGTAAAGCCATCGGTTCTTCCCGCAATAACCTGGTAGGCCAGTTCATGTTCGAGTCTGTATTATTAACCACCTTGAGTATGCTGGTGGCATTTGTTCTGATTGAAGTAAGCTTACCTTATTTTAATAATTTACTGGGCATTACCTTAGGAATAGATTATAAAGATTATAAGTTTTGGTCGGTATTTTTGGGTTTAACCCTGTTAACTGCGGTAATTGCGGGAAGTTACCCTGCTTTTTACCTTTCTTCTTTCGATCCGGTTAAAGTTTTAAAAGGATTTAAACTTTCCGGAGGATCTTCATTGTCCATCCGTAAATTTCTGGTCGTTTTTCAATTTGTTTTCGCAGCCTGTTTAATTGTTTGTACAGGAGTAATTTACCAGCAGTTAAATTATATCAAAAATAAGCCAATCGGTTATAATAAGGCAAACCTGGTACAGATTTCTACCGAAGGCGAATTTTCTAAAAAAGAAAAACGCGAAATCCTAAAGGATGAATTACTTAAATCTGGTGCTATAACAGCCTTTACAGAATACAGCACCTCATTAACTGGTGGAGGAAACAATACTTATGGAATTAAATGGCCAGGCAAAAACGAAAAAGATAAAATCCTGGTCAACTTTAGGTTTACTAACCTTGATCTTACCAAAACTACAGGAATGGAAATTTTACAGGGAAGAGATTTTTCGAAAGATTTTGTAGATACAGCTAATGTTTTGGTTAACGAGGCGATGGTTAAAGTAATGGGAATGAAAAATCCGGTTGGCAAAATGATTGATTGGGACCAGCCCATCAGGATCATTGGCGTACTAAAAGATTATGTGATGGAATCGCCATACCAGAAAGCTAAACCGCTTCTTATTGCTCAAAACCCTAACCGGGCTACTACCATTATTATGAGGTTGAACGATAAAAATAACGTTACTTCGTCTGTTAACCAGATTAATGAAACCGTAAAAAGATTAAATCCTTCTTATCCGGCGACAATAAGATTTGTGGATGATAATTTTGAGCTAAAATTCAGGAATGAAAAACTTTTAGGAACGCTTTCTAACTGGTTTGGAGGCTTCGCTATTTTTATTTCCTGCTTAGGTTTGTTAGGCTTAGCCTTATTTATGGCCGAGCAGCGTAAAAAAGAAATCAGCATCCGTAAAGTTTTAGGGGCCAGTACAGCCAACATCCTTACCTTATTAAATAAAGATTTTATAAAACTGGTTGCCATTGCAAACCTGATTGCTTTTCCGTTGGCCTATATTATTATTAACAAATGGCTATCGGGCTATGAATACCGCATTTCGGTTTCTGCGCTGCCGTTTATTGCTGCGGTTAGCCTGTCGGTTATTATAGCAATACTTACGGTAAGTATACAATCTGTCAAGGTGGCAAAAGCAAATCCGGTAGATGCACTTAAATACGAGTAAGGCAGGAAGGCGGAAGGTTTATAATCTATCCCCCCAATTTTACAATTTTTAGAAAATATTAAAATTAGAAGATATAATGGCTGTAAGGCTAAAGGTTATAGGGTAGAAGGTTTAGGCACCTCAACCTTCCAACCTTCAATCTTTTAACCCTCAACCTCAAAGGAATGTTTAAACTCAACTTAAAAATAGCACTACGTAACCTTTGGAAGAATAAAAGCTATGCTATGATTAGCATATTCGGTTTGGCCGTGGCCTTAACCATTTTTATTTTAACAATGTTGTATGCGAATTATGAAAAAGGATTTGATTCCTGGAATTCGGGTTATGAGCATATTTATCGCGTAAATTATAAGTCATCAACTGAAAATGTTGCTTTAAGCCCTGGTAACATGGCAACAGTGAGTAAAGAGAAAATTCCTGCTGTTGAAGCCGCAACGCGGATACAGGATTACTGGTTTGGCGATCTGCTGCTTAAAACAAAAACAAAGAGTTTATATGTAAATGATGTTTTGCTTGCTGACAGCAATTTTTTAAAGGTATTTAATTACCCATTGGTTTATGGTAATGCCGAAACTGCATTGAGTAAACCGCAAACGTTGATTTTAAGCAAAACAATGAGCGAAACGCTTTTTGGAAGTGGCGTAAATCCGGTTGGTGAAACCATTATACTTGATCAAACATTGCCCTGCACGGTAACGGCTGTGGTAGATGAGGCCAAATTTCCATCGCATTTTCATTTTAAACTCATCCGGAGATTTAAAAAGAGTGCCAGCGATGATTATTACAGCAATAACTTTTATACCTATGTTAAATTAAATGCAAATAGTGATGTAGTACAAACAGAAGGTTTATTGAATAAGAACCGCACAGAAATATTAAATGCAGAGCTGGCCAAATTACCAAACGAAGAAAAAAGTAGTTTTTCTGAATTCATTACCCAAAATAAACTTTATCTGCAACCTGTAAAAGCAATACATTTAACTAAAGCCAATGTTGAGTACGAATTTACGGGCAATGGAATAGGGCGTTACATGTACCTGATGTTTATTGTGGCTACACTAGTGTTGATTATCGCTGCTGTTAACTTTACCAATTTATCCATTACTATTGCTACAAGAAGGGCTAAAGAAACCGGGGTACGAAAAGTTTTGGGTGCTCATAAAATGCAGATTGGTATGCAGTTTATCTTAGAAACAGCTTTTCAGTGCTTATTGAGTCTGATTATTGCGATTATTATGGTAGAACTCTTCTTGCCTGGTTTTAATAATACTATTGGTTCGTCTATCCAACTCAATAACTTTTCTGATTATAGTCAGATAGCCGGTCAGATTTTACTATTGCTTTTAACCATAACCCTAATCGTAGGACTTTATCCGGCATTACTTATTAGTAATATCATCCCTGCCAAGGTATTAAAAGGAAATTTTGCGAATAGTAATAATGGTTATTGGATTAGAAACGGGCTAATTGTACTTCAGTTTGCTATTGCTGTTTTATTTATTTCGGGCATTTGGATCATTAATAATCAGTTGAACTACATGCAACAGCGTGATCTGGGCTATAAGCCACAGCAGGTAATGGCCATAAATTTACAAGATGATAGTGAGGCACATTACCAGAAAGTAAAAAATACACTAAAAAATATCAGCGGTGTAAACAGCATAAGCAGGGCCGATCATATTCCCGGTGAGGATATGGGTGGAAATAGCTATATGAACGAGGGAAAAACCTACAATGCCAACTTTATTTCTATTGATGTAGATTATTTTAATACGATGGGGATGAAGATTGTGGATGGAAGACCGTTTAGCGCTGCAATAGCAACTGATACACTAAATTCACTGATACTGACAGAAACTGCAGCTAAAACTTTTAATCTTCAAAACCCTGTTGGCAAAACGATTAAATTCCATACAATAGACGCGAAAGTGATCGGTTTGGTAAAAGATTTTAATCATTATAGTCCTGAAAAAGCTTATCAACCAATTGTTTTTCAGTTTATTAAAGGAAATCCACTCCGATATGTTTTGGTAAATGTTTCTGCGCAAAAATCGGCTGCAGTTATCGCACAGATTGAAAAAGAATGGACAAAACTCGAGCCTGATTTTCCGATTAAATATACCTTATTGGATAGATCATTCGAAAAGCTGCTGCAAAAACAGATGCAACTCCGAAGTGTTGTCGCATTTTTATCCATCATTACGGTTGCGCTTGCTTTAATGGGGATTTTTGCCATTGCCACATTTACCACTCAGCGCAGAAGTAAAGAGATTAATATCAGAAAAGTTCTTGGCGCCTCAATTTTTGATATCCTGGGCCTATTAAATAAAGGATTTGCCAAACTTGTTGTGCTGGCGAACTTAATTGCATGGCCTATTGCCTATTTAATATTAAGAGAATGGCTTAACGGTTTTGCCTTTAGAATAGCTATGCCTGTTTTGCCTTTTGTTTTATCGGGATTGATTACGCTTTTTCTTACGGTTGTTATTGTGAGTTTACAATCATTTAGAGTTGCAAATGCTAATCCTGTTGATGCTTTAAAATATGAGTAATCCGGTTGGCAGTTTTCAGTTAGCAATTTAATAATTAACCAATTTATACAGTTAACCTATCATGTTCAGATTAAACTTAAAAATAGCATTGCGTAACCTTTGGAAGAATAAGGTAAGCTCGTTTATTAATGTAATTGGCCTGGCCATAGGTTTGGCTGCTTGTTTAACCTTATTGTTATACGTTACCTACGAATGGAACTTTGATAAGCAGGCTAAAAATTCGGCCAATGTTTTCACCACCATGACTAATATCCCAGGTGATAACGGTAAAATTTCAGGAACTTTTGAAGGTTCAACCACCGCGTTTGGTCCGGCAATTAAGCAAAGCCTGCCCGAGCTTAAGTATATGGCAAGAATGGATTACGGAGGCAAGAATTTAATTGCCAACGGACAGAACGCTTTTAAGCGTCAATCTAAATTCGCTGAACCCGATATCCTGAAAATGTATGATTATAAATTTATTCAAGGTAATGCCAATACGGCTTTAAGTAATCCAAATTCGGTTATTTTAACTGAATCTACTGCTAAAGTACTGTTTGGAACTACCGATGTGTTGAATAAATCAGTGCGTTTTAAAGATCGCTTCGATTTGAATATTACCGGTGTAATTAAAGATCAGCCCGATAATAGCTCAAACAAATTTGATTATTTAATGCCCTGGTCTTTTTACGAAACGGTTGATCAAAGCGCCAGAGATCTCAACTGGAACAATTTCAGTTTTATAACACTTGTAATGTTAAAAAGCGGTGCGAATTTAGATCTGGTTAATCAAAAAATAAATCAGATCGAGAAAAAAAATAACACCAACAATCAGCAATCGCAGGTATTATACCCTTTGGCAAAATTACATTTATACGGCAAGTTTGAGGATGGAAAAAGTGTTGGCGGTGCTGTAGAGCAGATATATCTTTTTGTTGCACTGGCTTTTGGCATCCTGTTGATTGCCTGCATCAATTTTATGAACATGGCCACTGCCAAATCAGAAAAACGTGCAAAAGAGGTAGGCATCAAAAAAACCATTGGTGCTAACCGTGGCTCACTGATTGTCCAGTTTTTAACCGAATCGATGATGCTGACCTTTATTGCAGTGATTTTTTCCATTGCACTCCTCGAAATCTTTTTGCCAACTTTTAATAACCTGTTGAACATCAAATTGAACGTATCATATTTCAATAGCAGCAGTTGGATAGGTATTTTAGGGATTGTTCTTGCTACGGGTTTAATTGCTGGAAGCTATCCTGCATTTTACCTCTCGTCTTTCAATCCGATCCAAACGTTAAAAAGAAAAATTAAATCAAAAGCTTTCTTTGCGGTGAGTTTACGGCAGGTATTGGTAGTGGGGCAGTTTTGTTTTGCCATTATCCTTATCATTTCCACTTTGGTGATCTACAAACAGATCCAGTACATTAAAAACAGACCTGTAGGCTTTGATGTGAACGCTTTGGTAGAAATGCCACAGGATGGCGAATTAAAAACAAAATATGAGCTGCTGCGTTCAGAACTGTTAAAATCAGGTGCGGTTACTTCAATGTTCCAATCTTCGGTGAGCTTATCACATCATGGACGAAATTTTTCGGGTATAGAATGGGAAGGAATGTTGAAAGCTACAAATAACCAAATGTTTAACCAGGTAATCACCACCTACGATTTTATCAAAACCAATGGCATCAAATTGACGAGCGGAAGGGATTTTTCAGAAAATTTCGCATCAGATACCAGTGCGGTAATGGTGAGTGCTTCGGCTGTTAAAATTTTTGAATATAAAAATCCAGTTGGTAAAACAGTTACCATTAATGATGATAAATTTAATATTATAGGTGTTTTTGATGATTATGTATGGGATTCGCCCTATAAATCGAATAACCCGATGGTGGTATTCTTTGATAAGGCACAAACGGGAAACATCACGATGCGTTTGAATGAAAATAACAGCCTCCAAAGTAATATCGAAACCATCAGCAGGATTACAAAAGCTATAAATCCGGCTTATCCTCTTGAAATTAATTTTTTAAATAACGTATACGCCGAAAAATACAATGCCGAGAAAACTTTAGGCATCCTCTCAAACCTTTTCGGTGGTTTGGCCATTTTCGTTTCCTGTTTGGGGCTTTTTGGTCTTGTAGCTTATAGTGCCGAGCAAAGAACAAAAGAATTTGGGGTACGTAAAGTATTGGGTGCTTCCTTATTTAACTTAATGCAGTTGTTATCATTCTCTTTTGTGAAGATGATTGTGGTGTCGATTGTTATCGCTATCCCTTTAAGTTACTTTTTAATGAATAAATGGCTGATGAAATTCGAATTCCATACCGAAATATCCTGGTGGATTATGCCGCTTGCCGGCTTAGGAACATTAATGATGGCATTGGTTACCGTGAGTTTTCAAGCCTATAAAACAGCGAACGCCAATCCTGTTGATGCACTTAAATACGAATAAGGGTGGGAAGGTGGAAGGTAATGGGTTTAGATGGCTTAACCATTCCCACTTTTAATAAATATTAAATAACATAATGGCTGGAAGGGATAGGGGGAATAAGATTGAAGATTTAGGTTCTTCAACCTTCCAACCCTTAACCTTTCAACCTTCAACCTCAAAAATATGTTCAAACTCAACTTAAAAATAGCACTGCGTAACCTTTGGAAAAACAAAGGCTTTACATTGATCAATGTTGGTGGACTGGCAATTGGCATGGCCTGTTGTTTAATGCTGCTATTGTATGTATACTATGAATGGAGCTTTGATAAACAATATAAAAATGCCGATAAAGTATATTTATCTGCATTAAATTTAAAGTTTAACGGCAAATTGGCTACCACGATGGCGGTTCCGAATAAACTGGCCAAAGCCGGAGCTTCAGAACTTCCGGGCATTAAGAGTGCTGCACGCATATCAATGAATAACGGACAGAAATTATACAGCCGAAACCAGCACAATTTTAAACTGAAAAGCATTGATGTTGATCCCGATTTTTTGAAAATGCTCGATTATAGGTTTATCTATGGAGATCCAAACTCGGCCTTAAGCGAGCCAAATAACGTACTTATTAACGAATCTACCGCTAAGAAACTTTTCGGTGATGAGAATCCTATTGGGCAAAGCATTAAATACGATAACCACATTAATTTAAAGGTGAGTGCCGTAATAGAAGATCTCCCTAAAAATCAGAGTATCCAGTTTGATGTGTTACAGCCCTGGGCCTTCTTTGAACAGGAAAATCCATCCGAAAAAGAATACAGTTGGGGTGCCATAACCTGTTTAACTTTATTTCAGCTTAAAGATAATGCCTCATTGGAAGCTACAAATGCGGCTTTAAAACATTTTATTACAGATAAAGAACCCGAATTAAAAGAAATGACTTATGAGCCTTTTCTTTTTCCTTTAAGCAAATTACATTTATACGATGATTTCGATAATGGAAAAGTTGTTGGCGGTAAAATAGATCAGTTAAGATTATTTGTTTTTCTGGCCATTTGCGTGTTGTTTATCGCCTGTATCAATTACATGAACCTTTCTACCGCTAAATCAGAAAAAAGGGCAAGAGAAGTTGGTGTGAGAAAAGCTTTGGGTTCTACCCGGAATACCATCATGGGACAGTTCATGGTAGAATCATTGTTGTTGTCGTTTTTAGCCATGTTAATTGCTTTTACACTGCTCGAAGTTTCTTTGCCATACTTTAACAACCTGCTCGATATTTCGATTAAAATCAATTATAGTTCAATTGGATTTTGGGCTGTATTGCTTTCGATGGTATTAATTACTGGTATCCTGGCAGGAAGTTATCCTGCATTTTACCTGTCGTCTTTTATTCCCGTAAAAGTTTTAAAAGGATTTAAAGGTTCAACGGGTTCATTATCCATCCGTAAAACATTGGTAGTGGTACAGTTTAGCCTTTCTATATGCATGATTATTTCGGCAATTGTGATTTACAGCCAAATTCAGCACCTTAAAAATAAGCCATTAGGCTTTGATGAAACCGCATTGGCACAGATTGATCTGGAAGGAGAGTGGGCAAAACCAGAGAAACTGCATACTTTTAAAAACGAACTGGAAAGGGCAGGGGCTATCATGGCATCAACTGAATATGCCCGTTCTTTTACCAGCAGTGGTTCTATTACCGGTGATATTGTATGGCCGGGCAAACCTAAAAATGATGTTTCGATTATCAATTACAGGAGCACGGGTTTCGATTTTGCTAAAACTACAGGCGTTAAAATTATCGAAGGAAGGGATTTTGATCCTAAATTTTCGGCTGATACCTCCACGTCGCTTTTACTTAATCAAAGTGCTGTTAAAATAATGGGTTTAAAAAATCCTATAGGTACCATTATACGTTGGGGCGATAACCCGCCACTTAAAGTAGTTGGCGTGGTACAGGATTATTCGAGCGAATCGCTTGCTTCAAAAATACAGCCGACGGTTTATTATTATAATGTTAAAACGAGTAAAGTACTCTTACTTAAACTAAACCCCAAGCAATCGCTATCTGCCTCTATTGAAAAAATAAAATCAGTGAGTCAAAGTTTAAACCCAGCTTACCCTGTAGAAGTAAAAATGGTTAGTCAGGGCATGGCCGAAAAGCTTCAAAGCGAAAGGTTACTCAGTGTACTCTCGAACATTTTTGGAGGGTTCGCCATTTTCATCTCTTGCCTTGGTTTATTGGGTTTAGCACTTTATACTGCCGAGCAGCGCAGCAAAGAAATCAGTATCCGCAAGGTGCTGGGTGCCAATCTTTCGGATATTTTAATCCTGCTGAATAAAGATTTTATGAAACTGGTGATCATCTCTAACATTATCGCTATTCCCGTGGCTTACATTCTTCTTGCCAAATGGCTCGAAAAATACGATTATAAAATTACAGTAAACCTTTGGCCCTTTTTACTGGCGCTGTTAACCTCGGTAATTATTGCCATTTTAACGGTAAGCCTGCAAACTTTTAAAGTAGCTAAAGCAAATGCTGTTGATGCACTTAAATATGAATAAGACCTGCGGATAGCGTTTGGTGCTAAGCGATAAATCAACGCTGACTGCCAAACGCTTCACGCTAAACCTCACTCAATATGTTCAAACTTAATTTAAAAATTGCGTGGCGAAACCTTTGGAAAAACAAAGGTTATACGCTGATCAATATCCTTGGCCTTTCTATCGGAATGGCCAGTTGTATCCTCATTTTTATTTTTATCCGTTATCAGCTCAGCTTTGATGAAAACTTTAAAAATGAAAGCAGAATTTACCGTGTAATAACCAGCTGGACAGCTCCTGATAGTTTTTTTGAATCTCCTGGTACAGCCAGGCCACTTCCGCCAGCTATGCGTAACGATTTTCGTCAACAATTTGATAAAGTAGGAACCATTCAGGGTGGTGGCGGAATTATTAAGGTAAAAGATGCATCAGGAAAAGAAAGCATTAAAACCGCAGAAGACGTGCAATATGCAGATCCTGATTTTTTCGAAATCCTTGATTTTAAATGGCTGGAAGGCAACCCACGTCAATCATTAAGCCAACCTAATACTGTTGTTTTGTCTGATGAAATGGCCAACAAACTTTTTGGCGATTGGCATAAAGCAGTGGGGCAAAGCATCAATTTTAAGAATAAACTAGACCTTAAAGTAACCGGAATCATAGAAAAAACACCTGAAAATAGTTCGTTTCCACTTAGAATTATTATTTCCTACAAAACTTACCAAAACCAGGCCGGACCAGAGTTAACCAGCTGGGGATCGGTTTCTTCATCATCCGAATGTTATGTTTTGTTAAAAAAAGGTGTTTCTATTGAAGATGCGAACAGGAGTATTCCTCAATTTATCGATAAATACTATCAGAAAGATGATATTTCAAAAGAAGGGCATCGTTTTCAACCCCTGAGGGATATTCATTACAATGAAGAACTTGGCAATTTTGCAAACAAAGTAATTTCTAAAAAGGAACTTTATGGCTTAGCCATTATCGGTGTTTTTTTATTGCTTACCGCTTGTATCAATTTCATTAATCTCGCAACCGCACAAGCGGTAAGCAGGGGTAAAGAAGTTGGTGTGCGTAAGGTAATGGGGAGCTTACGCAGGCAATTAATCGTTCAGTTTTTAACCGAAACTTTAACAATAACGGTTCTTTCTTTACTGGTGGGCTGTGTTTTAACCGAAATTGCGCTACCGGGCATGCAAAGTTTATTTAAAGATCATATTTCTTTTAGTATTATCGAGCACCCCATCATTCTCGCGTTTATGCTTGTTTTGGTGATATTGGTAAGCTTTTTAGCAGGTTTTTATCCTGCAATGGTGATGTCGGGCTATAGCCCTGCATTGGCAATAAAAAATAAAATTACCGCAAATGCCGGAGGTTTAAGTTTACGCAAAATCCTGGTGGTAGTACAGTTTGCCATTACCATTATACTCATTATCGGTACCTTGGTTGTGCTTAGGCAAATGAGTTACATGCGAGAGAAACCGCTTGGTTTTATTCCAACTGCTGTTGCTTTGGTCGACATTCCTTCTGATAGCATTGCGATTACCCGCTACCATACGCTACAGGATCAGATCAATAAAATTCCGGGAGTATTATCAACCAGTTATTGCAGTGCTGCACCATCATCTGATTTTAATAACGAGAGCAATTTCAGATATAACAGTACTGTAAATGCAACCTTTCAGGCCAATACCAAAACTGGTGATGAAAACTATTTTAAAACATTTGGTTTAGCAATTATTGCCGGAAAAGGTTTAACTAAAAGCGATACCGTTAAAAATTTTGTGGTAAACGAAACCATGTTGAAAAAACTGAATGTGGTTAATTATAATGAAGCCCTTGGTAAAACCATTAGGGTACATGGTAAAACAGGGACTATTGTTGGAGTGGTTAAAGATTTTAACAACAGAAGCCTGCATGAGCCTATTTCGCCAATTATTTTAAATAGCGATAAAGAATCTTATACCACTATTGCAATAAAACTGGATAGTAAAAGTATTTTGCCTGCTATGCAGGCCATCGAAAAAACCTGGAACAATGTGCTGCCTGAGTATGTGTACGGATCTACTTTTTTGGATGATAAAATTAGCGAGTATTACCAGACTGAAAAAATAATGGGTGCCCTTTTTAAAGTATTTGCAGGGGTAATTATCTTTATTTCCTTTATCGGTTTATTTGGTTTGATCTCTTTCGTAGCTACTCAACGCACACGCGAAGTGGCCATTAGGAAAGTATTGGGCGCATCAACAGTCGAACTGGTTAAAATGCTGAATGGTTCATTTCTGATGATGGTTTTTATAGCCAATTTAGTTGCCTGGCCTTTAGCTTATCTGTTTGTTGCCAAATGGCTGGCTACTTTTACCTACCGGATAGAGGTGAATATATGGCCATTTATTTTGGCGATGATCATCTCGATGACGATAACGCTTATTACGGTAAGCATCCGCTCGTACAAAGCTGCGGTTGCTAATACCATTGATGCCCTTAAATACGAATAAAACCTAAGGGTGGCGTTTTGCGGTTAGCGTTGATTTATCGCTGACCGCTAAGCCGCTTCACGCTAAACCTCAAAATATGTTCAAACTAAATTTAAAAATCGCCTGGCGGAACCTCTGGAAAAACAAAGGTTATACGTTGATCAATATTCTTGGTTTATCAATCGGGATGGCCAGTTGTATCCTTATTTTTATTTTTATCCGGTTTCAACTTAGTTTTGATGAGGGTTATAAAAACGCAGATCGCATTTATAGGGTGGTTACCGATTGGAAATACAATGCTTTCGACGATTTCTCTGCCGGTGTACCCATACCTTTTACCGCGGCAGCGAGAAATGAAATAGCTGGTATAGAAAAGATTGGTGCCATAGCTAAAATAGATGATATTGTACATGTTAAGGATGATAGCGGCAAAGAAATTTTAAAGAGTAATGAGAACATGTACTTCGCTGAACCCGAATTTTTTGATGTACTCCATATCAACTGGAAATACGGAAAGCCAGCAGAAGCACTAAAAGCCCCTAACAGTGTAGCCTTATCTGAAGCGATGGCCATTAAGTATTTTGGTAGCATAAACAATGCAATAGGCAAAAGTATTACACTAGGCACAAAGACACAATTAAGGGTTACCGGGGTATTTCAGGATATGCCACAAAACTCAAGCTTTCCACTAAAAATAGTAATCGCTTATCAAAATTTATATGATTACTATGGTAACAAAGATTGCTGGGATTGCATAAACTCGAGCTTAAGTAGCTATGTATTGCTTAAAGAAGGACTGAGCAAATCAGATCTTGATGGCGCAATGGCAAAATTTAATAAAAAATATTATGCAGATCGGAAAATTGAAGGTAATCAGGTCAACAGGCTTCAGGCTTTAAAAGAGATCCATTTTGATGAACGTTACGATAATTTTGCAAATGCAACAATTGCAAGGAGCCAGATTTATGGTCTTGCTGTTATTGGGTTGTTTTTAATTTTTACCGCCTGTATCAACTTTATTAATTTAAATACGGCTCAGGCCGTTAACCGGAGTAAAGAGGTTGGCGTGCGTAAAGTAATGGGGGGCAAACGAAAACAACTTATTATACAATTTTTAACCGAAACGGTTGTGTTGGTTTTAATCGCGCTGCTGGTTGCTTGCATCATTAGCGAGCTGGCCATACCATCCATGCAGAACCTTTTCAAAAATCAGGTTACCTTCAGCTTGTTTGGTCACCCGGTTATTTTCGTGTTTATGATTTTGCTGGTTGCTTTTGTTGGCTTTCTGGCTGGTTTTTATCCGGCTATGATTATATCGGGCTTTAATCCGGCATTGGCGATAAAAAATAAAGTTACCCTTAACAATAATGGCTTAAGCTTGCGTAAAATCCTGGTTGTGGTTCAGTTTGCAATTACTGTGATCCTCATTATCGGAACCATTGTAATTGTAAATCAAATGGACTACCTGCAGCAAAAACCATTGGGTTTTAATTCTGCTGCGGTGGTAATGGTGAGAATGCCCGGAGACAATATTAGTCGGAACAAGCGTGATAATTTTAAAGAAAGGGTTTTGAAAATCCCCGGTGTACAATTGTTAAGCTATTGCCAGGCACCACCTTTATCTCAGGATGTAAATTCTACTAATTTTACCTTTAATGGAGCAATGAATAAAGATTTCGAGGTAAGGACCTGTAAGGCCGACGAAGATTATTTTAAGCTTTTTGATTTAAAAATAATTGCCGGTAAAATTTTTATGAAAAGCGATACCGCCAATGGTTATGTGGTGAACGAAACTTTTCTTAAAAAGGTAGGTATAAACAAGCCCGAAAATGCCTTAGGCAAAACAATTAATACCAATGGAATTAATATTCCCATTGTTGGGGTGGTGAAAGATTATAATGATAAATCGTTAAAAGAAAGCATTTCTGGTCTGGCCATTTCTTCAGATAAAAATCAATATTGGCAAGCCGCAATAAAGTTAGAAGGCAACCATCTGCTATCTACAACGAAACAAATAGAGGCATTATGGACTAATACTTTTCCAAACAGCATTTACAATGCAAATTTTGTTGATGAGAGGATCAAAAATTACTACGAAAGCGAACGGGTAATGGGAATATTATTTAAAGTATTTGCCAGTGTAATCATTTTTATTTCCTTTATAGGTTTGTTTGGCCTGATCTCTTTTGTAGCCATGCAAAGAACCAAAGAAGTGGCTATCCGTAAAGTTTTGGGTGCATCTACCTTGCAATTGGTAAAAATGCTTAACGGATCCTTTTTATTGATGGTATTTATTGCAAACATGGTAGCATGGCCAATGGCTTATTTATTTGTTTCGAGATGGCTTTCGGGCTTTGCCTATCGGATAGATCTGAGTGTTTGGCCATTTGTTATGGCGATGGTAATATCAATGCTGATTACTTTAATAACAGTAAGCTTTCGATCTTATAAAGCCGCGAATGCAAATACTATTGATGCACTTAAATATGAATAATATCTGCGTAAAACGTTTGGCGTTCAGCGTAAATTTATCGCTGACCGCTAAGCGCTTTACACTATACACAACGCCTTATGTTTAAACTCAACCTAAAAATCGCATTGCGTAACCTGTTTAGAAACAAAGTTTATGCAGCCATAAACATTGGTGGTTTGGCTATTGGCTTAACCTCCTGTTTATTACTATTGTTATATGCCGGTTATGAGTGGGGCTATGACAGGCAATTTAAAAACTCACCGCATATTTATCAGGCCATGATCAATTTAAATGACCAGAAAGGAGAGGTGATCAGAACAATAAACCAATCTCAGAATGTGATGTTGGCTGCACTTAAAGAAGAATTTCCTGATGTATTATATGGTGCCAGGGTTACCGATGTTTATAAAAGATTGGTAGCCAATGGAGAAGAAAGCTTAAAATTAGATAGCAGATACGTCGATCCGGATTTCTTAAAATTATTTGACTATCATTTTATCAGTGGAAATCCTGCAAAGGCATTAAATGATCCCAATGCCATCGTTTTAACTGAAACAGCAGCAAAAAGGATATTCGGTACAACAGATGTGCTTAATCAAAAAGTACGATTCGAAAATCAGGTTGATTTAAAAGTTACAGCAGTAATAAAAGACCTTCCAACCAATGTTACCTATGGTTTCGAATCGTTAACCACATTTACTTTGTATGAAAATTTAAACCAGTGGCCAAAAAAGCCAAATTGGGGCAGTCATGATTATTACACCCTGTTAAAATTGAATGAAAATACAGATGTGAATGCTTTTAATTTAAAATTAAAGGGTTTTGTAGGCAAACACTTTGCCGCTGCCAAAGAAGATGTATTTCTTTACCCTTTAACAAAATTACACCTGTATGGAGCATTTTTAAATGGGAAAAGCATTGGGGGCAATATCAAGCAGGTGCAACTTTTTGTTGGTTTGTCGATAGGCATCCTCCTTATTGCCTGTATTAATTTTATGAATCTGGCAACCGCCAGCACACAGGGCAGGGCAAAAGAAATTGGCGTTAAAAAAACAATGGGTGCATCCAGAGCAAATCTGGTATTTCAGTTTATGTTGGAATCATTCATTTTAACACTAATAGGCATTCTGCTAAGCATTATTCTACTCGAATTCAGTTTGCCGATGTTTAACCGGTTATTGGGGATTGAAATTGTGTTTGATTACCTCAATACAACCAACTGGATATTGATTTTTAGCGTTTTGATTATAACCGGCTTCATATCAGGAAGCTATCCTTCATTTTATCTTTCAGGTTTTAATGTGATACAATCGCTCAAAAAATCCTTAAATTTTAAAAAAGGTTATGCTTTAACTTTCAGGCAGGTTTTGGTTGTGATACAATTTGGCTTTTCAGTGGTACTGATTGCTGCAACCATAACCATTTATAAACAGATCCAGTTTATTAAAAATACGCCTTTAGGTTACAACACAAATGGACTGTTGGAAATACCGCACGAAGGATTGCTATATGAAAAATTCAACCTGTTAAAAACAAGATTACTATCCAGTGGCGCTGTGGTAGGCATAACACAATCATCTGGCAGTATTTCGAACAAAAACAGCAGTGTAAGAGGCCTTGGCTGGGATGGGATGATCGAAAGTGATAAAATGATCGATTTTGATCAGATTTACACCACTTATGATTTTACTAAAACGGTAAACATCAGGTTGTTGGCAGGAAGGGATTTCGATCAGAAATTTGCCTCAGATACAGCAGCAATACTTTTGAGCAAAAAAGCTGTTGAAGTAATGCACCTGAAAAATCCGGTTGGTACCAGTATTGTATACCAGGGAACAAAAAGGAATGTGGTAGGGGTTTTTGATAATATTGTTTGGGGTGACCCGAGTAAAGTTGCCGCACCGATGGTTATTGCTTATGCAGATATCAGTGACGTAATTACCATGCGCCTAAATCCCCACAAAAGCTTAAGTGAAAGCATCGGCATTATTAATAAGCTGGTAAAAGAAGTAAATCCAAATTTTCCTGTCGAAATCAAATTTATTGATGGTTTAAATGAAATTAAACTAAAAAATGAAAAGATTTTGGGCACCTTGGCAAATCTTTTTGGATGTTTGGCCGTTTTCATATCTTGCTTAGGTTTATTCGGTCTTTCATCTTTTAGTACAGCGCAAAGAATAAAAGAAGTAAGTATCCGCAAAATCTTGGGCGCTTCAATTACGGAGTTGATGACTTTACTTTCTTTAAGTTTTTTAAAATTAATATTTATTGCAATCGTAATTGCACTGCCGGTTGCCTATTATATTATGAATAACTGGTTGATGCATTTCGAACTCAGAACAAGCCTAAATTTGTGGATGTTTATGGCAACAGCAATACTTACACTAGTAATTTCAATTTTAACCATTACCTGGCAAACCTATCGCGCTGCAAAAACAAATGCTGTTAACGCTTTAAAATACGAATAAGAACTGTGTATAGCGTTTGACCTTTAGCGTGGATTTCTCGCTAACTGCCAACCGCTTTGCGCTCAACCCTAAAAATATGATACAATTAACCAACATCGAAAAATACTACGCAAACAAAGGCGTTAAAAATTATGTGCTCCGTTTGGTAACCACCACCATTAAACAGGGAGAATTTGTTTCCATTATGGGGCCATCGGGAGCCGGAAAATCGACCCTGCTCAACATTATTGGCATGCTCGAAGAACCAACCTATGGTACTTACGAATTTTTGGGAGAAAATGTGACCTCGCTTAACGAACGCAAACGGATTGAACTTTACCGCAATCACATCGGTTTTGTATTTCAGGCTTACCATTTAATTGACGAGATGACTGTTTATGAAAACATTGAAGCCCCGTTATTGTATAAAAAAATTGGTAGTTCTGAACGAGCCAGTAGGATTGCAGATCTTTTAGACCGTTTTAATATCGTGGCCAAAAAAGATTTATTCCCAAACCAGCTTTCTGGCGGTCAGCAACAACTGGTTGGTATCGCAAGAGCATTAGCAGCCCAGCCATCAATAATCCTTGCCGACGAGCCAACAGGGAATCTCCAATCGGCACAGGCTGAAGAAATTATGGAGCTATTTAAAAAATTAAATCAGGAAGATGGGATTACCATTATCCAGGTTACCCATTCAGAAAAAAATGCACAGTACGGCAACAGGATTTTACACATTGCCGATGGTGTGGTAAAAGAGGATGTAACTGTTGCTTAAAGCCGGATACAGTTAAAACATTATTTGTACCAATAACAGGGAGATAAAATGGATTCACCAATATAAAATCTATGTCTATCTGTGTGCATCTGTGACTAAAAAAACAATTGGCTTAAACCTAAATAGATATTCGGGATGTGGAATAAAACGCATCCCGAAATAAAATTAATTTTAGCCCTCAATACTGTTCTTAATCATTAAATTCGTTTTCTAAAACCACTTTAATGAAAAAGATTCTAATTATCGCGCTTACTTTCCTTTCAACAGCAGCCTTTTCGCAAAAACAGCTCCCAGTGATTAAGGCTAATTCCAAGACAGCCAAAATTTACGAAGAAGATGGCCTGCTTAAGGGTTGGAATATCGATCCGAAAACAAAACCTGATGTTTTTACAACTTCAAAACTGGTAAAAGCAAAAATAGTTAAATTTAAAACTGATATCGATTCCATCACCTTTAAAATTAAACCGGGCGAAAAAAAGGACTTTATTGTTTTGTTAAATGGCAAGGATTCTTGTTATACACAGATTGCAAGTCCGGAAATTAAGGATTTTAGTAAAATTAGACCCGAAATTCACGACAGTATCCCGTTATTTATTAATAGCGAAAGTACCATTTATGTTAAATCGATACTGAATGAAATTGATACCCTAAATTTAAATTTTGATAGCGGAACAACAGAACTGGTGCTCACTAATGATGTATTAAAGAATAAAGTAAAATCTAACCCTAAATTTTACGATACCTATTATAACCTTAACCTGGGCAATAGGGATTATAAAACAAAAGTGTATCCGGCCGAGCTCACCGGCGTTGGTACCGATGGAAGATTTGGCTGGGATTTGTTCGATGGAAAAATAGTTGAACTTAACTACGATCAAAATCTAATGGTTGTTCATTCCGTTATGCCAAAATATGTAAGCAGGGATAAAGACTTTAGCAAGTTAAATATCAAATACCTATCGAGCCTTTTTTTGGTAGAAAGTGCTATTGAGCAGAGTGGTGTAAAAAATACAGCTTGGTTCCTTTTTGATACGGGCTATCACCGTACAGCCATGTTGGATAATGATTTGCTTAAAACAGGCAAATTCCCAACGGATAAAATGGAAGTGATTAAAAAAGTGATGATGCATGGTGCTACCGGAAACGAAATACCTGTAGTTACTTCAAACCTGCAGACCTTTAAAATAGGTAAATACGACCTGAAAAATGTGCCGGTACAACTGATAACGGGCAACAAACCATTAAGGGGCGCTAATATCCATATTTTAGGTAACGAAGTTTTAAAAAGGTTCAATACTTTTCTTGATTTCCAGAATAATGTTGTTTACCTTAAGCCAAATCATTTTTATAATGATGGTTACGTAGAACAGAAAAAGAAAGGCGCATAGTTGACGTCATCTCGACTGAAACGTAGTGGAATGGAGAGATCTATTATAGATTTCCCGACTTTGTTGCACCCGATAGCTATCGGGTCCGCTCGAAATGACGAGCTCTTAGCATAACATCATCTTTTTCAACCTTAAACCTTACCTTTGTGTAATGCAAAAAACGTTTACTGATCAAATGGGGCGGGAAATCGATGTCGATTTCCCTCCAAAACGGATTATTTCTATTGTGCCTTCACAAACAGAGCTATTATTCGATTTAGGCTTAGATCAGGAAATTATCGGATTGACCAAGTTTTGCATCCATCCGATAGAAAAATTTGCAGCGCGCACCAAGGTAGGAGGGACGAAGAAACTGAATATTGATCTCATCAAAGATTTAAAACCCGATCTTATTATTGGTAATAAAGAAGAAAATACGCAGCGTGATATAGAAGAGCTTGCTGAATATTTCCCTGTTTGGATGAGCGATATTTTTACCCTCGATGATGCGATGAAAACCATTGCCGAAATAGGCGCACTGGTAGACCGTAAACCTGAAGCCAGCTACCTTAACCACCTCATTTCAGCTGGATTTAATGATTTAAAAACCCTTGCATTACAACACCACATAGATAAAAAAGTAGCTTACCTCATCTGGCGCAAGCCATACATGGCCGCCGGGAAAAATACTTTTATTGATGATATTCTGCTAATCAATGGCATGACGAATATAATTAATGATGAACGCTATCCTGCTGTAACATTAGAACAACTGAAAACCACCAACTGTGAACTAATTTTACTCTCATCGGAGCCTTATCCTTTTGGAGATAAACACATTGAAGAAATCCAATCAGCAATACCCGATGTCAAAATTATGCTTGTTGATGGCGAAATGTTCAGTTGGTATGGCAGCAGGTTAGTTAAAGCTGTTCAGTATTTTTTTGAATTTCAAAAACAACTTTATTAGTGATGCCGTTTTAATTTTTGTAAATTGTAGCAGAAAATTAAATTATCCCGTTTACACTACCATGAAAAGAATATTAATATTATCCCTCTTTATTGCTATAATTTCTGGCTGTAGCCCCTTGAAAGATGCAAACCATACCAGTTCTGTTACTGCAAGCGGAACTATTCAAAAACTTGGAATGACAACCTTTCAATACGGCACACACCTGTTAAAAGCCGACAATAAAACTTACGCTATAAAAAGTGGCTCAATCAATCTTGATACCTATTTAGATAGAAAAGTTAAGATTAAAGGAAGGAAAGTTAAAGGCTATCCAATAGATGGTGGTCCGGAGCTGGTTGATGTAACACTGGTGGAGTTTTAGAGGTAAAATGGGAGATGTTAAATGGATGATGTAATACCGAATTTCTAATGATCTGTGGCTCACATACCATCACTAATTAAATTTTCATAAGTCATCGCAAAAATTTGATTATTCAATTTAGTTTCTATCTTTGCAGTCCTTAAAACATCCTAATGCGGAAGTGGCGTAATTGGTAGCCGCACCAGACTTAGGATCTGGCGCTTCACGGCGTGGGGGTTCGAGTCCCTTCTTCCGCACCATAAATAGAAACCGTTCCGATTTAAAAATCAGAGCGGTTTTTTTTATTGGCATTAGCCCGTTAATCTTATGATGAGCGTTGCCACTCAGTTATCTTTAACCACAGATCTACACAGATAAACACAGATGGTATACTTGTTGTCAATCCTTTTCGTCTCTGGTTAATGATGATTACGCCTGCTTTTTATTCTGGAGGTTAAATAATACTTCCTTCCTGTCCCAAAAGGGAATGTGATTTTATTAAGGTTTTTAACCACAGATATATACAGATAAACACAGATGGTATATTTTTTATCTGCTGTCAGTTATGTTTATAGCTTGCCTTTTATGCTGGATGCTAAATTATGCTTCCCTCCCGTCCCAGAGGAGAATGTCATTATATTAAGATTTTAACCACAGATATATACAGATGGTATATTTTTTATCTGTCGTCAGTTATTTTTATAGCCTGCCTTTTATGCTTGAGCCTAAATACTTATTTCCCGTCCCAGAGGAGAATGTCATTATATTAAGATTTTAACCACAAATATATACAGATGGTATATTTTTTATCTGTCGTCTGTTATTTTTACGCCTGTCTTTTATGCTTGAGGCTAAATTGTGCTTTTTTCCCGTTCCCGAGGAGAATGTCATTATATTAAGATTTTAGCCACAGATATATACAGGTAAACACAGATGGTACATTTTTTATCTGCTGTCAGTTATGTTTATAGCCTGCCTTTTATGCTGGATGCTAAATTATGTTTCCCTCCCGTCCCAGAGGAGAATGTCATTATATTAAGATTTTAACCACAGATATATACAGATGGTATATTTTTTATCTGCTGTCAGTTATTTTTACGCCTGCCTTTTATGCTTGAGGCTAAATTGTGCTTTTTTCCCGTCCCAGAGGGACGACTCCCCGGTAGCCAATTGCAAGATTGGCGTTTTCGTTCCGTAGGAACGTTTGGTGTTTTAACCATTAATCCTTCACCTATCCTTCCCACCTAAACCTGATCGAAGTGGTTCCGGTTTTTCATCGGAAAGAACGGAGAGAGGGACTGTATCATTCTAAGCGCTACTGAACCTGCTTTTCAAGAAAAAAGGCTTATATTGATTTGAAACAAAACCTATGTCTTTATTTCAGTAATAACCCTGCTTTAAGTTACAAATTCCCATGGTTTGTGTCCCATGGTTTGTGTCTCCACAAACCATCAAGAAAGTTTCTTATTAACTCTATATTTAAATTTTTCTCCTTAAAAACTAACTAGTTATCATTTTATCCAAGAAATAATCAATAAAATGTTGCAGATGCCTTTTGATTATTCAATCTTGTTTCTATCTTTGCAGTCCTTACAACATCCTAACTGCGGAAGTGGCGTAATTGGTAGCCGCACCAGACTTAGGATCTGGCGCTTCACGGCGTGGGGGTTCGAGTCCCTTCTTCCGCACAACAAGATAAAGGCCGTTTCGATTTAAACATCGAAACGGTTTTGTTTTTAAAAACATTGATTAATAAAAATTGATGTGCTATTTCGGTTGTGGCGATATATGGTTTTTTCTCAAATCCCATATCTCAATTCTCCGATCTAAAGCACATCTTAATATATCTCACAAAATGAATATCACACAGGAAAAAACCGGCAACTTAAATGCTGTTGTAAAAATCAAGATCGCACCTGCTGATTACACTGCTAAAGTAGAGAAAGCAATAAAAGATCAAGCCAAAAAAGCACAATTACCTGGTTTCCGTAAAGGAATGGTTCCTGCTGCTCACATTAAAAAAATGTATGGCAAAAGTATTTTGGTAGAAGAAGTGAATAATTTGTTAAACGATACCCTATCTAACTACATTGCTGAGCAAAAATTAGAAATTTTAGGTCAGCCACTTCCTAAAATGGACGATGAGCGCGAATTTAAATGGGATAACACAGATGATTTCGAATTTGATTACGAGTTAGGTTTAGCGCCTGCTTTTGATGTAAACGTTTCATCTAAAGATAAATTTACCGAGTACGTGGTTAAAGCTGATAAAGAAACTTTAGAAAGCCGTATCAAAAATATCCGTCGTAGCTATGGTAAAATGACAAACCCTGAAGTTTCGGCCGATGATGATGTTTTATATACCGAATTAACTCAGGTAGGTGCTGATGGAGCTGCTGTAGAAGGTGGTATTACCAGCACAGCTACAATCCGTTTAGATCAGGTTAAAGATAAAAAAATTCTTAAATCGTTAATCGGTTTAAAGAAAGATGATGAAGTTACCATCGATATTCAAAAAGCCTTGGAAGATGCTGCGGTAATTTCAAAAGCTTTAAATATTTCGGAAGAAGAAGCTGCTGAGTTAAAAGCAAATTTCAAACTTCACGTTAAAAATGTAAACCGTTTAGAAGAGTCAGACTTAAATCAGGAGTTTTTCGATAAATTATTTGGTGAAGGTGTAGTAACTGATGAAGCTGGTTTCAAAGCAAAAATTACTGAAGAAGTAGAAAGCATGTTTAAACAAGATGCTGAACGTAAATTATCGAATGATATTTATGAAGCATTATTAGTTAAACACAACTTCGAATTGCCAGATGAGTTTTTACGCCGTTGGTTAAAAGCAACCAACGAAAAATTAACCGACGAAGAACTGGCTGAAGGTTATGATGATTTCGCTAAAAACCTTAAATGGACTTTAATCGAAAACAAAATCATTAAAGATAATAGCATCGAAATCAAATATGAGGATGTAGTTCAGGCAGCTAAAGCAAAATTAGATGCGCAGTTCAGAATGTACAGCCCAAGCCCGCTTCCCGAAGATCAATTGGCACAATATGCTGTTCAGTTTTTACAGGAGAAAGAAAATGCAAATCGTGTTTTCGAAGAGGTAAAAGCATTAAAAACTTTTGAGCAAATCAAATCTGTTGTTACTTTAGAACAAAAAGATATTGATTATGATAAGTTTATAGCGTTAGCGGAGAAAAAATAACAGCGGTTGGCGTGTGGCGCTAAGCGTTTAGCATAGTGCCAAAGCCGTTTTGGAAATGATTGAGCTATTGCTATATTTAGTTATGGCACAATTTAAATTTCAATCGCTCGAAGTTTGGCAGTTATCAATTGCGTTAACTGATAAATTACTAGATATAGCTGACCGATTGTCAGTTGATAAAAAATACAGATTTGCAGAGCAGCTCAATGGGGCTGCTCTTAGCATATCCAATAATATTGCTGAAGGCTCAGGTTCAGCTTCAAATAAGGAATTCGCTCATTATCTGAATATTGCACATCGATCAACCTTTGAGAATGCAAATATTTTAGTAGTTTTAGAACGAAGAAAATATATTTCTGACACAGAACTGAATGATTATCTTGAAGAATTAGATAAATTGGCACGGAAATTAACCAACTTCAGGAAATATTTATTAAAATAACCAGCGTATTTGGTTTAGGCTTATAAGACGCTTATCGCAAAACGCCAAACTCTATAACTCATGAACATAGATTCACAAGAATTCAGAAAATTTGCCGTTAAACATCAGGGAATTGGCGGTTTACACGTAGATAAATTTATTGCTCAGGCTAATTTAGATCCTAAGAGCATGACACCATATATCATCGAAGAACGCCAGTTGAACGTGGCACAAATGGATGTTTTCTCAAGATTAATGATGGACCGCATTATCTTTTTAGGTGATGCAATTTACGATCAGAATGCTAACATTATCCAGGCGCAGTTGTTGTTCTTACAGTCGGCAGATGCAGATAGGGATATTCAGATCTACATTAACTCACCAGGTGGTTCGGTTTATGCAGGTTTAGGTATTTATGATACCATGCAGTATATCCAACCTGATGTAGCTACCATCTGTACAGGTATGGCAGCATCAATGGGAGCCGTTTTATTGGTTGCAGGTGCAAAAGGTAAACGTGCTGCATTACCTCACTCAAGGGTAATGATCCACCAGCCATCAGGAGGTGCACAAGGTGTGGCATCGGATATGGAGATCAACTTGAGAGAGATGTTGAAATTGAAAAAAGAATTATACGATATTATTTCAGAGCACTCTGGCCAGACTTATGACTGGGTAGAGAAAGCTTCAGACCGCGATTACTGGATGACTGCCGATGAGGCAAAAGGATTTGGTATGGTTGACGAAGTATTATCGAGAAACGCAAAGAAAGATGGCGAAACAAAATAAAGAATCCCGTTGCTCATTCTGCCATTCTGGCAAGCATGAAACTTTAATGTTGATTGAAGGCATGGATGCATTTATCTGCGATAAATGTGTTACCCAGGCCAACCAGTTACTTGCGCAGGAATTAGGAACCAAAGGGACAAAAAATATTCAGGAGGCAATAAACCTATTAAAGCCTCTTGAAATTAAACAACATCTGGATCAGTATGTAATTGGTCAGGATGATGCTAAAAAGGTGCTTTCTGTTGCCGTTTACAACCATTACAAGCGTTTAAATCAAAAGGTTGATAAAGACGAGATCGAGATTGAAAAATCGAATATCATGTTGGTGGGCGAAACCGGAACAGGTAAAACGCTTTTAGCTAAAACCATTGCAAAAATTTTGCATGTGCCTTTCTGTATCTGTGATGCTACTGTTTTAACAGAAGCAGGTTATGTAGGTGAAGATGTAGAAAGTATTTTAACGCGTTTGCTTCAGGCTGCTGATTACGATGTAACTGCTGCAGAGCGTGGTATTGTTTACATTGATGAAGTGGATAAAGTGGCGCGTAAAAGCGATAATCCTTCCATTACACGTGATGTATCAGGAGAAGGTGTTCAACAAGCTTTGTTAAAGATTTTAGAAGGTACTGTGGTTAATGTTCCACCTCAGGGCGGACGTAAGCACCCGGATCAGAAAATGATCCCGGTAAACACCAATAATATCTTGTTTATCTGTGGTGGTGCATTTGACGGTATAGAGCGCAAAATTGCCAATCGTTTACGTACACAGGCTGTAGGTTACAGGGTAAAGAAAGATGAGACCGTATTGGATCTTAAAAATCTTTATAAGTATATTACACCTCAGGATTTAAAATCTTTTGGATTAATTCCCGAATTAATTGGTCGTATACCAGTTCTTTCGCACTTAAACCCATTGGATAAAGAATCTTTAAGGAACATTTTAACCGCGCCTAAAAACTCATTGATTAAGCAGTACGTTAAGCTTTTTGCTTACGAAGACGTAAAGCTTGTTTTTGATGAAGATGTTTTAAATTTTATTGTAGATAAAGCAATGGAATATAAATTAGGAGCCCGTGGTTTAAGATCAATCTGTGAAGCGATTATGTTGGATGCGATGTTTGATACACCAACGCAGGCGGATGTCAAGGAGTTGCATATCAATCTCGATTACGCGATAGAGAAATTTGAAAAGGCCGACTTTAAAAAGTTGCAGGCCGCTTAAAAAATCAAATCCTTCCCGTAATTCGGGAGGGATTTTTTTTAATATAATATTTTATAACGCCAGGCGACATGCGACAGGCAATAAACTAAAAAAGTATGAACGAAGAAAAAGACATAAAAAAAGACGAAGAAATCGTAGAAAAATCGAAAAAAATTAAAGAAGTAGAATCTCCCGTTAAATCTGGATTAAAATCCAAAGATGAAATTGTTAAAAACTGGTTGCCACGTTATACCGGCCGTCCATTGGATCAATTTGGTGATTACATCTTATTGACTAATTTCAGCAAATATGTAAGCATGTTTTCGGAGTGGAACGATAACGCCCCGATTATGGGTTTGGATAAGCCTATGCAGAGTGTTACTGCAAATGGGATCACCATTATCAACTTTGGTATGGGAAGTCCGTTGGCGGCAACCATGATGGATTTATTAACGGCCATTAAACCTAAAGCGGTGCTGTTTTTGGGTAAATGCGGAGGTTTGAAAAAGAAAAACCAGCTAGGCGATTTAATTCTGCCAATTGCGGCCATTAGGGGAGAAGGTACATCAAACGATTATCTTCCTGCAGAAGTGCCGGCACTACCAGCATTTGCTTTGCAGAAAGCGATTTCTACTACAATACGTGATCATGGAAGAGATTACTGGACCGGAACCTGCTACACCACCAACCGTAGGGTTTGGGAGCACGATAAAGAATTTAAAAAATATTTGAAAACTTTACGTGCAATGGCCGTTGATATGGAAACTGCCACTATTTTTACCACTGCATTTGCAAATAAAATCCCGGCTGGTGCATTACTTTTGGTTTCTGATCAGCCAATGATCCCTGAAGGCGTTAAAACTGCCGAAAGCGATAGCACGGTAACCGAAAAATATGTAGAAACACATCTGCGCATTGGTATCGATTCGTTAAAACAATTGATCAATAATGGATTAACCGTGAAACATTTGTTGTTTTAATATTTAATTAGCAGGCCACAAAGACTCAAAGCGCACCAGGATCGTTATTCTTAGTGTCCTTCGTGTCTTAGTGGTAAATGGCTAAATTTAAGCTGTAAAGCCTGGTAGATAGCTGTGCATCACCAGGTCATTTTCATCATTGATGGTGTAATTGCATTTATTATGCAGCAGCACAATCCGATCGGAAACATCGAGAATGGATTTGTAGAAATGATCGGTAATAATAAAACCTTTATATGCTTTAGCCCGATTGATGTGGTTTTTCAATTCTTCAATCCACAATGGTGATAATTGTGAAAATGGCTCATCAAGTAGTACATATTCAGCATCGCTGTAAATCATTAATAAACATTCCATAAGCCTGCGTTCTCCACCAGAGAAGTTATAGAATTTAGCATTTAAATGATTGGCCACAAAGTCAATTTGCTTTAGTTCAGCTTGTTGTTTTTTGCAAAAGGTATTAATGGCCTGTAAAACCGTGATCTGGTTTGGAATAAAATTATCTTGAGGCAAATAAGACAGGTTCTTAGATAGGTAGCCTTTATCATATACTTTATCATTTATACTAAGGTATTTGAAATTCGCTTTTGTACTCCCGAAAATGATTTTTAATAAAGTGGATTTACCCGATCCATTCCTGCCCAGTAAACCAACTACTTCGCCAATTTTACAGTTTAGGTAAACACTGCTTAATACTTCGCGGTCTGCAAAAGATTGGTTAACACTGTCGATAGAAAGTCCCTGCATAGTGACGATACAATTAAGATTCCAATAAAAACAATTAAATCATATAAAATCAGGTTGACCATGATTTTTCTAAAGCTTATACCCTGATTTTTGAAATAATATGCGGTAGGCAGATAAAACAGGAAGTATATAGCTATAGAAAATAACCAGCCGATAAGTTTGATGAATAGAGCAAAGGTATAAATCCCCGGCTCCTTAAAGCCATTTAAAATGAAAAATACCGATGTGAGTAAACTAACCAATACATTCCATAAAAAAATGGGTTTGTATATAGTTAAGGATTTTGTGAGTAAACCAATCGACATGATTTAAAGATATAAAATCATAACGATAAACTTAGTTGCTTGTAAACAAAAAGATCGCTAGCGTGTAATCATCATTTCGACCGTAGCGGAGAAATCTAATAAACAAAAAAAGACCAGCCTTAGCCGATCTTTTAATATTTGTGTAAATCTAATCTCTTATCCTAAATAAGATTTTAAGATTTTACTTCTTGAAGTATGACGTAAGCGTTGTAACGCTTTATCTTTAATCTGACGAACACGTTCGCGTGTTAAGTTAAATTTCTCACCAATTTCCTCTAAAGAAAGTGGGTGGTTAGAACCTAAGCCGAAGAATAAAACGATAATTTCTCTTTCTCTCTCTGTTAAGGTAGATAAAGAACGTTTAATTTCTTCAGATAAAGATTCGTTGATCAATGAGCTATCTGTATTTGGTTCGTGGTTTTCCAATACATCCAATAATGTATTTTCTTCACCTTGAACGAAAGGAGCATCCATTGATACGTGACGACCTGAGTTACTCAACGTGTCTGAAATTTTGTCCACTGTAGTTTCCAAAATGTCAGCCAGTTCTTCCGGAGAAGGCTCACGTTCATATTCTTGCTCTAATTTAGAGAAAGCTTTACTGATTTTGCTTAATGACCCTACCTGGTTTAAAGGTAAACGAACAATACGGCTCTGCTCAGCAATTGCCTGCAAAATAGATTGACGGATCCACCAAACGGCATAAGAAATGAATTTGAAACCTTTGGTCTCATCAAAACGTTTCGCCGCTTTAATTAAACCCAGGTTACCTTCGTTAATTAAGTCTCCTAAAGTTAAACCTTGATTTTGATATTGTTTTGCAACAGATACAACGAAACGTAAGTTGGTTTTAGTCAATCGCTCTAATGCAGCCTGATCGCCCTCACGAATCTTTCTTGCTAAAATTACTTCCTCTTCTGCTGTGATTAAATCTACTTTACCGATTTCGTGTAGATATTTATCCAGGGATTGACTTTCACGGTTGGTAATAGATTGCGTTATCTTGAGTTGTCTCATTTATACGAATTGTGTGCTCTTTAATTATTGAGTGTGCAAAGTTACGAAATTGTATGGCATTCTGAAAGGATAAAATGCTGAAAATGTTGCCGTTTGCACAACTTTTTTACAGTTTTACTTACAACAAAAATCATTCCAAATAAAATACTGCCATAATTTATTCTATTTGTATAGTTATAGTTGATATGCGATTATTATTTATTGTAAATCAATAAATATATTTTGATTTGTAATAATTTATTATTTATGTTTGTGGTGTAAATAATTAAATAAATATGACGTTTCTTAAATTTCCATTTTTTAATCTAAAAAATACAACCTCTGGTTTTTAAGTGATTATAATGCTAAGAATTTTTGTCAGATTTTAGGGTTCAATAAAAATTTAATCTGACCAGAATTGAAGGCGTTTGTTATAATTAAGCTAATTAAATTTAACCTTATGAACACATTTACCCTCACTTTGAGGAATTCTGCAATTATCCTGATTGCTTTTTGCATCATTTCTGTAGTTGTACATTTAGTTTTTGCCTTTATCGATTATAATAATGGAGCACTAAGTTTTCTGGTAAAGAAAACCCCGGATGCTCAAATTGAGAATTTTAATGGCTTAAAATTCAAAAGCAAGCAAATTGGTGAAATAGAGATTAAACCCACCAAAATGCAGGCTGTAGTATTGGAGAATGCCATATATAAAGATGGTGGTGCTACCATGTTGTTTTACCTGATTTTGTGCATGGGGATGCTTAAAATGATAAAAAAAAGAAATATTACTTTGGAGCATTTAACGGAGAAAAATATAGCGAAAGTTATTTGGGTAGTTGCTGGGCTCTTTTTTGTGCTTAAATTTTTAAGTAGAATACTGCTCAGTGAATATGTTGATACCTTAACCAACGGGCAATTTAAGCATTATGATAATTTACAGGGTTTTTTCGGCTTTTCGGTACTAGGCATCATGATTTTTAATGCAGTATACAGCTTAATTGAATATTCGAAAAAACTAAAACAAGAAAACGATTTAACTATCTAAAAATGAGTAATACAGTAAAAATTTTGAAAGGATGTGCGTATAGCCTGATTTTTTACGCAATAGCTTCTGGTTTTTCGCATGTCGTGTATGCGGTGATGGATTATAATAAAGGTAATTTGAGTTTCAATGTTTCCAGAGAGTTGGCGCCTGTAACAAATAAAATAAATGGTTTCGATTTTACCAAGCGCGAAATAGGGGTAATCAGCATAAAACCGAGTTTAACACAGGCAATTGTTCTTGAAAATGGTGTTTTTGAGGATGGTGGTGCAAGCCTGGTTTTTTATTTAGTGCTCGGCACTGCGATTATGCTATTTGTAAAGTTTAAGCAGATCGATGTTTATGCGATAGATGAATGGAATGTTTATCAGTTATTGACTATAGTGCTGTTTTTGTTTGCTGCTGTTAGCATAGCCGGGAAGGAGCTGATGGACAATTATATTAAAACTTTAACAAATGGTGCTTTTAAATCTTACCGTGGTTTGTACGGTTTTTCAAGTCTTTATGTTTTAGGGCTAATTATGCTCGCCAATATAGCTTATCAATTTATTGTATACACGAGAAAACTCAAACAAGAAAATGATTTAACTATTTAGGATTTCATCTTCAAACATTCCTAAATTTACACCCCTGTAATGCCCATAATAATAAACTTAGATGTAATGCTTGCCAGGCGTAAAATGTCGCTAACCGAATTGAGTGAGCGGGTGGGGATTACGATGTCAAATTTATCGATATTAAAAACCGGTAAGGCGAAGGCGATCCGTTTTGAAACGCTGGAAGCTATCTGTGCTGTTTTGGATTGCCAGCCAGGCGATATTTTAGAATTTCGCGCAGATAAACGAAACCAAGAGCCACAAACCCCGGTTAAATAAACCTGATAGAACGGAAAGCCCGGAGCGCAGCGAGGACTTGAAGAGATAGCAGGACTTTCGGAGCCGAAATGTGCAGAACCTTGCTTTCCAAAAAATATTGACTACCTAAGCACCTAGTACATTTAAGTCGAATTGCCGGTTATGATAGTTAAAAAGAACACCCCGTCCTGCGGACACCCCTCTAAAAGAGGGGAATAAAAAAACCTCCCAGTTTTCACTGAAAGGTTTTGAATATGATATACGCTTTTGCTCTAGTCTTTCAACTTTAGCTTATGCTTGTTCAGCCAATACTTTAGTTACTAAATCAGCTGCTTCTTTTAAAGCAATTGCAGAGTAAACCTGTAAGCCAGACTCATCAATTAATTTTTTAGCCTCTTCGGCATTTGTACCTTGTAAACGGCAGATAATCGGCACCGGAATGTTTCCGATTTCTTTATAAGCATCGATTACACCTTGAGCAACACGGTCGCAACGAACAATACCACCAAAAATATTAATTAAGATAGCTTTAACATTAGGATCTTTTAGAATAATGTTGAAAGCTGCTTTAACCGTTTGTGCATTTGCAGTTCCACCAACGTCTAAGAAGTTTGCAGGCTCACCACCAGCTAATTTAATGATATCCATGGTAGCCATTGCTAAACCAGCACCGTTAACCATACAACCTACGTTACCATCAAGGTTAACGAAGTTTAGGTTAGAAGCACTTGCTTCAACTTCCATTGGATCTTCTTCGGTAACATCACGCATTGCTGCATAATCAGGGTGACGGAATAAAGCATTTTCATCTAAATTAACTTTAGCATCAACCGCAATTACTTTATCATCAGAAGTTTTTAATACCGGATTGATTTCGAACATTGAAGAATCGGTAGCCTCGTAAGCTTTGTATAAAGCAGTTACAAATTTAACCATTTCTTTATGTGCTGCTCCGCTAACACCTAAGTTAAATGCTACTTTGCGGGCCTGGAAGCCTTGTAAGCCAACTTTAGGATCAATTTCTTCTTTGAAGATTAAATGTGGAGTATGCTCAGCAACTTCTTCAATGTCCATACCGCCTTCGGTACTGTACATGATGATGTTACGGCCTTTAGCACGATCTAACAAAACAGAAATGTAGAATTCTTTGGTTTCAGAAGCACCTGGATAATAAACATCCTGAGCCACTAAAATTTTGCTCACTAATTTACCTTCTGGGCCGGTTTGAGGAGTTACTAATTGCATACCAATAATATCGGTTGCACGTTGTTTAACTTCTTCAAGGTTTTTGGCTAATTTAACACCTCCACCTTTACCGCGACCACCAGCGTGGATTTGCGCTTTAATTACAACCCAATCAGAATTGTAATCAATTTTCAGTTGCTTAGCAGCCTCAACAGCTTGCTCAGGAGTATCGGCAACTATTCCTTCTTGAACGTTAACACCGAAACTTTTTAATATTTGTTTACCCTGGTATTCGTGAATATTCATTTGCTACAAAATTTGCCCAAAGCTACAATTTCAAACCCTTTAAACAAATAGCATTTGCCGATTTTTTCAGAAAATGAACGTTTTATGTTAATCGGGAAATTGGTGTCTGGAATATGCGCTAGTTTATGGTGTCCCACTAATTTCGCAGATATGAGCAGAGATTTTTTATTTGAAAGTGAGGGGCGGTTCTTCGTGGGGGGCTGAAGGCCCTGCTCATATCTTTATATTTATAATATAACAATCAGAAAAAGGGAGGCAAGTTGAGGTCCTGCTAGACACGAAATATTAAAGATGTCGACGTGATAGGATTATCCTCCCTTTTTTTACTTCTTA